>ENA-ORCT01000005-ORCT01000005.1-marine-metagenome-genome-assembly--contig:-NODE-5-length-701033-cov-7.490036_pt1 | contig 701033 bp, 514 predicted proteins | sample MGYA00248632_ERZ508511 | MGnify/ENA primary metagenome ERZ508511 (study PRJEB26182, sample SAMN06268839) | marine metagenome | isolation source: Tt an P1-techrep anaerobic enrichment on pine from...
CGGCGCTGTAGCTTCGGCGGGCAGGCGGTGTATTGATTTCCTGGCACCCCCAGGCTTACGCCTGGGGCTACCGCATCCTGCTCGTGCTCGTGCTCGCCTAATCCATGATCTTCCGCAACATTCCGGGGGCAGTGACCGTGATTACTCACTCGCCGTAGATCTGCTCGCGACTGGTTTCCCAGAGTTTCTTTCTGAGCTCTTCGTCGTAAGTCTCTGCGGAAGAAGCAGTTTCCCGCTTTCGCACGAAGTATTTTCCGGTGACGTCCCGCAGGTCGTCGTCGGACGCGAGATATACCGAGGTTTCCGCTCCTTCCTCGAGCGTGCCGCCGTCGATGCCGAATCCTTGTCGCAGCAGCTTGGTTCCGATCACGCCGGGATGCAGACAGTTCGCCGTCACGCCGCTGCCCTCGATGCGCTCGGCCAGTTCGTAGGTGAACATGATATTCGCGAGTTTTGACTGCGCGTACGCGCCGTAGGGATCGTACGTCTTTTCCCCGACCAGATCATTCAAATCGATGCTGCCGCGCGTGTGCGCGATGGATGCCACGTTGACGATGCGCGAAGGAGCGTTGTGTCCCAGCGTTGAAAGAAGAAGCTCCGTGAGAAGCACCATCGAAAGATGGTTGACCTGCCAGGTCATTTCATGGCCGTCTTGCGTCAGCTCCCGCTCGTTCATGTAGATTCCCGCATTGTTAATGAGCACGGAGAGGGACGAAAAACTGCGGCGCACTTCATCCGCCATGCGCTGCACGGATTCGAATGATGCATAATCTCCAACGACACCGCCGACGGGTTCTGCACCCTGTGCCCGCAGACGCGCGAAGGCCTGGTTCAGCCGCTCCTCGCTGCGGCCGTGAATGATGACCTTCGCATCCATGCGTGCCAGCTCCAGTGCGGTCTGCAGTCCGATACCATCGGTCGATCCCGTCACGAGCACTGTTCGATTTCTGATGTATTCGGTTCCCATGCCATTCTCATCTTCCGTGAAACAGTCTTTTTCCTGAAACCCCGGGACAGTTCTCGGGATTCAATAAAAACAGAGCCCGCACCACGCGGTACGGGCTTCGATTCTTCTGTCTCCTCCTCCCCGTCAGCCATTCAAGATTCAAGCTGCCGGATCCGTGCTCCGTTAATCTTCCTGCTTGAGCGCGTTCGCACCACTGACGATCTCCAGGATCTCGGTCGTGATACTGTCCTGACGGGCACTGTTGTACTCGAGCTGCAGGTCACGGATGAGGTCCTTCGCGTTACTGGTTGCGGAATCCATTGCCGTCATGCGAGCCCCCTGCTCTGCGGCGTTGGACTCGAGCAGCGTACGAAACAGCTGGAAGTTGAGATGCTTCGGGATGAGCTGCTCCATCAGCTCGACCTCGGAGGGCTCGTAAATGTAGTCAACGAACTCGTGGTATTTGCTTTCGGCTTCCTCCGGTTCTTCCTCCGGCAGCGGCAGCAGCTGCTCGTCACGGATGCGCTGCTGGATCACCGATTTGAACTCGTTGTACACGACTTCAACACGGTCGAATTCTCCGCTGAGAAAACGCTCAAGCGCCCCCGACATGATATTTGCGGCATCGAGATACGTGGCGGTGTTCACCAGGCCGACATGATGTTCCATGACATCATAGTCACGCTTCCTGAAATGAGTGTATCCGCGGCGTCCGATGCAGAGCAGCTTGACGTTTCCCTGCCTGTGCAGGTCGCCGTAGGTCTTGTGAATGCGCTGCATGGCATGGCGGATGATGTTCGTGTTGAACGCACCGCAGAGTCCGCGATCCGCCGTGACGACAATCAGCAGCACGCTGTTGACTTCATCGCGCTGCATCATCACCGGCAGCGTTGAGCGATCGACACGGGAAAGGAGATGCGTAATGAGATCCTGAAGGTTGTATGCATAGGGACGCGCCGAAATAATGGCGTCCTGTGCGCGGCGCAGCTTGGCGGCGGCCACCATTTTCATGGCCTGGGTGATTTTGCTGGTGCTGCGCACGCCGTTGATACGGCTGCGGATCTCGCGGAGGTTCGCCATGGGTTATGCTGCTTCTTCGGTTTTCAGTGACTTCTTGAAGGTCGCGACAAAATCGGTCAGGATGCCCTTGAGCTTTTCTGTAAGCTCGTCGCTGAGCTTCTTCTCGTCGGCGATTGCGCTGAGTGTCTCCGCGTGGCGTGTGCGCATGAATTCGAGGAATTCCTGCTCGAAACGGTCCATTTCATCGAGTGGGATATCGTCGGTGAAACCGCGGACACCGGCAAAGATGCTGGCCACCTGTTCCTCGACGGGCATCGGCTGATACTGTCCCTGCTTGAGCAGTTCGAGCATATGCGCTCCGCGCCGGAGCTGCTGCTGGGTGGACTTGTCGAGGTCGGAGCCGAATTTCGCGAAGGCCTCGAGCTCGCGGTACTGTGCGAGGTCGAGACGCAGGGCGCCGGCGATCTGCTTCATGGCCTTGATCTGCGCGCTGCCGCCGACGCGGGAAACAGAAATACCGACGTTGACCGCGGGACGCTGCCCGGCATTGAAGAGGCTGGACTCGAGATAAATCTGTCCGTCAGTAATGGAAATCACGTTGGTCGGGATGTATGCCGACACGTCACCTGCCTGCGTTTCGATGATCGGCAGTGCCGTAAGACTGCCGCCGCCGAGTTTGTCACTGAGCTTGGAGGCGCGCTCGAGTAGCCGCGAATGCAGGTAGAAGACGTCACCGGGATATGCTTCGCGACCCGGCGGACGACGCAGCAGAAGAGAAAGCTGCCGGTATGCGACAGCCTGCTTCGAGAGATCGTCGTAGACGACCAGGGAGTGGCGGCCGCTATCGCGGAAAAACTCACCGAGCGTGGCACCGGAATACGGCGCGATGTACTGCATCGGCGCGGGCGTGTTCGCATCGGCCATGATAATGGTTGTGTATGCCATGGCGCCCATCTCTTCGAGCTTCGCGTGCACCTGCGCCACCGTGGACGCCTTCTGCCCGATCGCAACGTACACACAGTACACCGGGTCGACACCGCGCTTCGCGGCTTCCTCGGTGTGCGTATACTTCTGATTGATGATGGCGTCGAGCGCAACGGCGGTCTTTCCCGTCTGGCGATCGCCGATGATCAGCTCGCGCTGACCACGACCGATGGGGATCATCGAGTCGATGGCCTTCAGTCCCGTCTGCAGCGGCTCGTTCACCGGCTGGCGCTGCAGCACACCGAGCGCCTTGCGCTCAATCGGCATGAGCTGTTCGGTATTGATGACGCCACGACCATCGAGCGGACGTCCGAGCGGATCAATCACGCGGCCGAGCAATTCCTCACCCACCGGCATAGAGGCGACCTTCCCGGTGCGTTTGACGATGTCACCTTCCTTGACGCCGGTGGCCTCACCGAAAAGCACGCAGCCAACGTTGTCTTCCTCGAGGTTGAGCGCCATGCCGAAAATGTCATTCGGAAACTCGATCAGTTCGCCCGCGAGGCAGTTGTTCAGGCCGTAGATGCGCGCGACATTGTCGCCCACCTGCAGCACCGTGCCCACCTCGTAGACGTCGATGTCGCTTTCGAATCCGCTCAGCTGTTTTCTGAGTATCGCCGATACTTCGTCGGGTCGTACTTCTGCCATGTCTCGTATTGCCTTTTGCTGACTGTTATTCTGTTGATCTGTTCATCGTCCGCTGACAAAGCGGTCACGGAGGCGCTTGAGCTGATGCTGCACGCTTCCGTCATACACGGTGTCTCCGAGCCGCACGGTCACGCCGCCGACCAGCTCCGCATTGACATCGTACCGCGCCTCGATGCGCTTCCCCGAAACGGAAGCGAGCGCCTCCTGCAGTGTCGTGCGATCCTGATCGGAGAGCTCGACCGCACTGTGTACCGTCGTGGCGAGGATTCCCTCGCGGGTCCGGCGCATTTCGACGACGGCATCGATGATGTCGACGACGACATCCTCGCGCCCTTTCTCGACGAGAAGCTGCAGAAAGGATTGAACGTACGCGCTGACCTTTCCGGCGAAGAGTGCCTCGACAGCTTCTGCCTTCTTCGGAGCCGGTATCACGGGAGATGCGAAAAAAAGCTGCAAATCACGCGACTGCTGAATGGAGGAACGGACATCCGTCAGTTCCGCGACCAGGTCAGCTGCTGCCATGCCCTCGGGGAGGGCGTCGAGGACGGCCTCTGCGTAACGCTTTGCGACTCGTACATTGCTCATGCGGTTCTGCTCGCTGCGTCGTCAGTTCTTGGGAAGATTGGAAATGAAGTCGTTCACCAGTTTGCGATGCCTGTCGGCGTCGAGTTCCTCACCGAGGATCTTTCCCGCCGCACGCACGGCCAGGTCCGCGACCTCTTCGCGTAGCTGCGATAGTGCCGTATCCTTTTCACGCTGGATTTCCGCTTTCGCCTGCTCCGACATCTGCCGCGCCTGTTCATTGGCACTGTCGATGATTCCCTGCTTGAGCGATTCCGCAGTGGACTTCGCCTCGTCGAGGATCTTCCGTGCTTCCACTTCCGAGCGCTCGAGGAGCTGGCGGTGTTCGGTCAGGAGAAGTTCGGCATCGACACGCGCCTTTTCCGCTTTCTGCAGATCCTCGCGGATCGTGTTTTCACGGTTCTCGAGCGCGCCAAGGAGCGGTTTCCATGCAAGTATTTTCAGAATCCAGAGAAGCAGGGCGAACGTGATGAACGTCCAGATAAGCATTCCCGGTTCAAGAGTGAGCAGAGTATCCATGCACTACCTCAGGGTAATTCCGCGCTGTGACAAAATGGACTGGGTTCAGGGTGCCTTGATGGCAAGAAGCAGACAGACGACGACGGCGAACAGAGCGATACCCTCGATGAGCGCTGCCATGATGATCATCGATCCGCGGATATCACCGGCGGCTTCCGGCTGACGGCCGATGGCTTCCATCGCTGCCGCGGCGAGTTTGCCGATGCCGAATCCTGCGCCGACGACGACGATTGCTGCTCCGATACCAGCTGCTAACCATGCGAGTTCCATTACATTTCCTCCAGATGAAAAAGAGTTATTGTGAATGTAGCCTTTGACGTGCTAGTGATCCTGATGCACCGACATCCCGATGAAGAATGACGAGAGCATCGTAAAGATGTATGCCTGCAGAAAACTGATGAAAATTTTCAGCAGGGACATGAACAACAGGAAGGCGATGGACAGCGGTGCGACGACCACGGTGTCCATGCCGAAAATCAGCGCATAAAACGCGCCGATGACGAGTGCGCCGGAAAGCATGTTCGCAAAAAGACGAATGGCCAGGGCGAACGGCTTCATCAGCAGGCCGAGAAATTCAATGAAGAACATCAGGATGCCGATGGGCAGCGGAATGCCGTGCGGCACGAGACCGCCCCAGAATCCGAGTACACCGTTGGCTTTCATGCCGCTGAAAAGCATGAACGACAATGTGATGATTGCCAGTCCGGCAGTGATATTGATATTGCCCGTCGACGCAGCGCCGAACGGCACGAGTCCGACGAGATTCATGACCGTAATAAAGAAGAAAAACGACAGCAGCAGTGGCATGAACCGTGCGGCGTCACGTCCCAGGAAGGGTGCCGCGACCTCATCGCGAATGAACACCACCACCGATTCAATCATGTTGCCGTAACCACGCGGCACCACCCCGGTGCGATTCTGGCGTGCGGCAAGCCAAGTCAGCAGAATGGTCAGCAGCATGCCGAACCACATATATACCACGTGGCGATTCGGAGACAGATCGAGCGTGAAGCCGGCAATGCTGACTTTCCAGTCTTTCGGCAGCTTGATCTTCGGGAAGGGATATTCATGGATGTAGGGGGTATTCTCGACCTTGTGTTCGAGAATCCGCATCATCTCCTGGCTGGGCGTGAGATTTTCCGTGCCATGATGAGCGTCACCGTGTTCCGCTCCGGCGGTCTCATGTCCGTCGGACTCATGACCGCCGTTGGTCGACACTTCTTGCATCCCGTCGCGCTGTTCGGCGGGTGCGTGCTGATCGGAACCGTGCTGCTGATCCGCACGAAGCGGTGCGGCAACGAATGTCAGCACTGCTGCGACGAGGATCATTCCCCTGAGACTGCGAATTATCTTCATGGTGATGGACGTGCTGGGACTCATGCGTTTAGCGTACGGGCACCTTCTCAAGCTTCAATAGATCCGTCTTCCGGTTGATGTGCAGCACTTCTGCAACGAGGAAAATCGTGTAGAAGGCCATGAACGATCCAACGAATTCAAGCACATTCGTCGTGACGGTGATCAGAAACACCGCGACCGCCGCGATCATCAGGAAAAAGCGCACCGTCATTGCCGCCAGAGAGAAGAGCATGAACAGATTATTGTTCATTCGAAATGCTCTCTCAATGAAGACATACCCCAAAAATGCATTTGTGACGCTTAAAATACAACCCGCGATCAGATCGGGGCCAAACTCGTGATTCCCTTTCTCAAGCATCGTGAATACGAAGAAGAGCACGGAAAGCAATCCGAGCAGTGTAAACTCGATGCGCAGATTTCGTATATGACGGGTAACACGGGTTATCACTTCTTCTTCAACTCCTTTTTTCTTCTATCCTGCTTTTCCTGCAGGTCGTGTGCTGATTTCAGAACGGACCAGAGTCCGATGAAGATGCCGATGACGGCGAATACAATCGTGAGCGTGCTTCCGGTGTCGAGCAGGTGGTCGAATCCATATCCTATTCCAAAGAAGAGAAGAATCGAAGCGACCAGCTGCCAGCCGAGATTCGTGTACGGGAGCAGTTCCCGCAGCGCTTCGCTGATGATCTCCGGCGTCGTTTTCTGCTGTTTTTCGGCTGTCACCGTTATCGCTGAAAGTCTAAAAAATCACAGCTTTTATGATACTGTTTTTATCACTGTTTTCAAAGCAATTTAAACGATATCTGCAGCCGTGCGCGCTGATGAAGACATAACATCTGCGTGATGTCCGGAATTCCCGATTTGTGAAAAATGTGGTGATTTTTTTCAGTCTCTTCCGGTGAGCCGGCGGAAGCCACGAAGCAGCTTCCAGATGAATGTTCTCCAGAGATTGACATGCAGCCCGGAGGCGGAGGAAAGCAGGAATTCGAGGTCGTGACGATCGGCCGAGGTCAGCGCATGCAAGACGCCCCCCTGCTTCTCCAGCTGTGCCTCGATGCAGCCGGTCAGGCGCGTCGTGATTTCCTTCTGCAGCTCTTCGAAATGCTGCTGTAACTCCCGGTCTGCCGTATTCTTCATCAGCACGCTGAGATGGTCGATCAGCAGGGCCAGCTTCCGGAGCTGATCCAGGGAGCACTGGAAATCCAGCTCATGGGCTATCCGCTGAAAGAGTTCGCGGATTTCCTCGTACTGCTCCTCCCTGAAATCGAACAGGCCGGGCAGGTCAATGTCGTCGATCTGCAGGTACATCTCGGAAAGCCGCTCGAGTTCGTGTCCGTACCCGACGATGATTTCCTCGGTCATCGCGTTCACCTGCCGGTCGATTTCCTGCTGCAGGGCGCGAAGCGATTCCTCGTAGCGGCGGCGAAGATGGGGACTCTGCGCATGATCGCGCTGATACTTCAGTTCCCCGGCGCGCTTCTGCAGGCGTCCGAGCACCCTATGCTGCTCGGTGTCATCTTCGTAGAGCTGGTCGTGGATGTAGCTTCTCGATGCGAACAGCTGCGCCTTTCCGATTTTCACGGTGTGGATGACGATACGGTCGCCCAGCATCGAGCGGATTTCCTCTTCATCGAGCGCGCAGGCGCCGTCGGTGATAATCAGGATCTCCGTGCCGGAGAGCTGGGGCAGCGCGTTGATATCCTCCACCGCCGTGCGGATGGCGCGCGCCATGGCCGTGCCGTTCCCCAGTGTGTGCAGGCGCATTACGTACCGGATGAGCGCGTGAAAGCTCGCGCTGTCTTTCGCCTCGTGCAGTTCGCCGATCTTCGTATCGAACGTGCGCAGGTGGATGTACCCCAGCTCACGCATGTTGTGCTTGAGGAAATAATAGACGATGGCCTTCGCGAGATTGATGCGGTTTTTCATGGCCATCGAACTCGAAGTGTCGAGCAGAACGTAGAGCTTCTGCTTTCGGCTGTCGGGCTGGTAGTCGTCGGATTCGGGATCAACACGATAGTAGCGGGGTTCGCGTGCGTAGGGCACCCATAATTCCTTCTTGGCGAGGCGCTGAAAAAACACGTCCTCCGGAAGCAGCCACTGGTAGTTGTAGATGCGCGGCAGATGCTGCGGCGTGCGGATGAGCCCCGCCTCGTATTCTTCCTGCTCGTCGATGTAGATCTGCGGATCGCCTCCCCCGCCGCGGTCACGCCGCTCTCCCCCGCTCGCCTGCAGCGTGAGTACGGGCATGAGTTTCTGCGTCAGCGCATGCGTTTCATCCTCGAGGATGCGTGCGATCTCGAAGACGGCAGTGAAATCCTCTGGCAGATCCTCATAGATGTGTTCGAAGAATCCGAGATCCTCCATCACATCGAAAAAATGGTCGTACACGCCGCTCATCGATTCCTGCCTCCGGCGTCAGTGACGCCGCCCGTTCGCATGGCCTTCCTGAACATCATCGGGTTTCATCATCAGGTCCAGATATGCTCTGCGGGATGAAAGAGTTCATGGATGTCACGTTCGGTGTGGCGCAGAAATTCCGCGATTTCCTCACTCAGCGGCTCAAAGCTCTTCAGATATCCTTCGAGCAGACGACGGTTGTGCTCCGTCGCAGCATCAGTGATTCCAAGCGTTTCCTTCGCCCATTCCTTCAGCGTCCTGCGCATGGGCAGTCCCTCGATCTCGGTAATCGGCCGCTGCAGCAGAGAGCGATCGGCCTTCAGCTGTTCGATGAATTCCTGAAATTCCAGGATGCGCTCGATCTGATCGAAGGCGCGCGCGGAACTCATCTGCTTGAATATCGTGGAGTAGCACTTCTGGAACAGTTCCTTCTCCTCGTGGATGCCCACAACTGTATAGAGGTACCACAACCGCTCGACATCCTCGGGAATCGCCTCCATGCGGCCATGCAGAAAGGCAATCACGCGCAGCATATCCATCGCGCGCGAGTATGTGCGGGGAGAAATGTAGAAATCCTTCAGATGCGGATGCTCGTGCGGACGCTCCTTGATGATGCGGTTGCGCTGTACCTCGTAGTAGCGGATCACGGAGTTTGCAAAGAAGATCACATGCAGCGGGATGCTGACACGGTATTCCGCATCGAAGCCCTTGATGACGTCAGAGGTGCGATGCAGCAGCGCGTAAGGGATGCGCTCCTTCGGAGGCGTGGGCTTGCCTTTGTGCGCGAGGAAGCGCTGTGCGATCTGGTACTGCGTGTACGGCTCCTTGGCGGGGATGAACAGGGCCTTGAAGATGAAACGGTCGAGCAGCGCCTCTGTGATTTCACTGACCCGCAGGTAGTTCGTGGCGGCAATGACGGAATGTACGCGCGCCGGAACCTGCTGCACGCCGAGCACGAGGGCGCGCTCGTTGAGCGTGGTCAGCAGCGCACGCAGCGTGTAGTCGTTCGCGTCGAAAATTTCATCGATGAAGCCGAACTCGCTCTCCACCAGAGAGTTTTCCGTGTTGTGCATGATGCGCCCCTGTTTGAGCTCATCGATGTCGAGTCCACCGAAATACGTGTCAGGCTGTTGCTCCTTCGACGCCTGCACCATAAAGAGATTCGCGCCGTCAAACATGCTGAAGATCTGCTGCGCGAGAAGGGATTTCGCCGCGCCGGTGCGACTCTGGATCAACGCATGCTCGCGCATCAGCAGCGCGGAAAATATCTGGTCGATGACTTCCGTGCGGTTGATGATCCTCCGGTTGACGAGCTGAATCGCATCACGGAATTTCTCTATCGCCTGTTCCGGGTGAAAAGGAATGTTCTGCGCTTCCATACATGCCCTGTGTCGGTGTGACGGAGAAAGAAAAAGTACGGGTTTGCGGTATCAGGTCAAATAGGTGTACCGCACGGAACGTACCAACGCGCTTGAGCGTATATTCCGGCAAAAGGGCCGTTTTCTTGACACTCAGCACCGTGAAGCGTAATTTGTCGAAGTTAAGTGATCCATCTATAGTATCACTTTAAGTCCTGCGAAATTTTCCACAGAAGAGCATCACATGGTACGACCCACCGCCCTGCTTCTTCTCCTGACGATGTTTCTGACGGCGTCGGTTTCCGCCCAGGTCAAATCCCTTCAGGAGGAGCAGGATTACGCCTTCGCTCTCGGGCTGTTCAAAGATCAGAATTACCAGCTTGCGTTCGAGAAGTTCCAGCAGTTCACGAGCAGCTATCCCGAAAGCCAGCTGCAACCGGACGCCCACTATTACATGGCGGAATCGCAGTATCAGAACGCCAATCTCCCCGATGCGGCAATCGCGTTCCAAAGATTTCAAAAGGATTGGCCGGATAACAAGCTCGCCGACGACGCTGGCTTCCGCGAGGGAGAGGTGTATTTCCGTCAGAAGCAATACCGCAAGGCGTATGAACAGTTCGCCAGTGTTGTGAAAACCTGGCCTCGCGGCAACCTGGCGCACGAAGCGGCGTACTGGGCAGGCGAAGCCGCGTTCAAGGACGGCAACCTCGCGCAGGCGATGCGCTACTACCGCATCTCGTATGAGCATTACCCCGAGGGACGCATCCGTGACTACGCCTATTTTTCCATCGGCTTTGTGCTCGAGAAGCAGCAAAAATTCGAAGACGCGCTTGCGAACTACGAGGATTTTCTCACACTCTATCCGGAGAGCCGCCTCGTCTCGAGTGTCTACACCCGCAAGGGCGCGTGCATGTATCAACTCGGACAGTATGAAAATACGCTCACCTGGCTGGCGTCACTGACAGACAGTCCCGATCCGGAGAACGCTGCCGAGCGGCTGTTCCTCCGTGCCGAGGCGAATTACAAGCTGCGTCGCTTCGCCGAGGCGGAGGAACTCTACAAAAGCTTCCTGACCGGTTATCCCGACAACAAGCGCGTCGAGCAGGTGCAGTACTCCCTCGGGTGGACACAGATCGAGCAGGACAAGTATTCCGAGGCCATCGCGACCTTCGATGAACTGGCACAGCGCGACGGCGATCTTGCCGAGGCCGCCCTGTTCCGCAAAGGCATGGCCCTGCGGCTCAACGGCAACCTCGAAGCCGCGCGCACGGTCTTCCGCGATATGATCACCGCGCGTTCCGACGGAGAGTATGCCGACAACGCGCATTTTGAACTCGGCATGGCCGCGTACAACGAGAAGGCGCTCGAGCGCGCGCTCACACATTTCTCTACTGTCACATCATCGTTTTTGAAAAGCGACGTGCTGTCGGATGCCTGGTTCATGCAGGGCGAAACGCTGCTGAAGCTGAACCGTCCCGCCGACGCTGGCAGTGCGTTCGGATCGGCTGCCGCCGTGGAGGGTGCGGCGCAGAATGTCGTCGCAAAGTCCCTGTTCCGCCAGGGGTTCAGTCTCTTCCAGGCGGAACAGTACGGTGATGCCGTGGTCGTCCTGAAGAATTTCATCCAGCGCTTCCCCGCCGACTCCCGCCGCGCCGAGGCGCTGATCTGGCTCGGGGAGAGTCATTTCAAGAATGATGAATTCGAGGATGCGGTCATCGTTTACAATCAGGCGCTGGCGACCACGCAGGATGCCGCTATCATTCAGGACGCGCTCTACGGCCTGGGATGGTCGCATTTCCGCATGCAGCAGTTCGCTGAAGCGGAAAAGGCGTTTGCGCGTCTGACCACGGAACATCGCGCAGGCAAGCACGACGTCGACGCGAACATCCGCCTCGGGGATGCGCAGTACGCGCAGAAAAAATTTGCGGACGCCGCAAAGACCTACCGGTATACCTCGCGCATGTATCCAAGCAATCCCCTCTCCGCCTATGCCCTCCTGCAGCTCGCCTCCAGTGAGCACCGTCTCGGCAATACGCCCTCGGCGATATCCACGCTGCGCGGCATGCTTGCACGCTACCCGGATTCGGAGTATGCGGACAAGGGACAGTTCAGTCTCGCCTGGATGTATTTCCAGAGCAAGGATTACGACGTGGCCATCAGAGAATTCGAAACGCTCATCCGGGAGCATCCACGCAGTTCCCTGGCGCCCCAGGCCGCATACAGTATCGCCGATGCGTATTACAACCAGGGCAAGTATGCCGAGGCCGAAGAGGAATACCGGCGCGTCCTCGGCGACTATCCCGACTCCCCGAAGGTCAGTGACGCGCTCGACGGTCTCGCCCAGACCATGCGTTTGCAGGGACGCGAGGAGGAAGCGGCACGCGTCAAGGAGGAATGGCTCGCCTCGCATCCGCGTAGCGAAGCCGCGGATGAAGTGGTCTTCGCCAACCTGCGCGATCTGGCGGCACAGGACGACCCCGCACGGACGATTCCCGCGCTGCAGGGATTCATCAGCTCACATCCCGACAGTCCCCTGCTCCAGGAGGCCTATTTTCTGCTCGGCATTGCCTTCCGCGAGAACCGGGATCTCGAAGACGCCGACAAGACGCTGCGCGAAGCCGTGCGCCTGAATCCCTCGAGCGAACTCGGTGTTCGATCCCGGCTTGAACTCATCGAAACCGCCGTTGCGCAGCAGGATCGCAGCAAGGCGCTTGCAATCAGCGAAGACGTCCTGGCCGATCCTGCCGCACGGTCATACCGTTCACAGGTACATTACCGGCGCGGACTGATATTCAAGGCGGACAAGCAGTTCGATGCGGCACGCAGGGAATTTCAGTCCGCGCGCACGGCGCAGCCGCAGGAACGCGCCGCGTCACTCGCCGCCATCGAGCTTGCCGTCCTCACTGCCGAAGAGGGCGACCTCGAGGCCGGTCTGCGGGATCTGCACACGATCGCCTCATCGCGGGTCGACGCCGTGGGAGCGGAAGCGCAGTACCGTATCGGAGAACTGCTCACGCGCGCCGAACGGTGGGAGGAAGCGAAAGAGGCTCTGCTCCGCGTCGGCTACGTGTTTGCCGACGCGTCGCTGTGGAACGCCCGTGCGCTCCTTCTGCTCGGCCGCAGCGCCGAGGCGCAGGGAAACAACGCGGAAGCGCGAACCCACTACGAAAAAGTGCTGACCCAGTACGGAGGATCGGACGAAGCCCGGGAAGCGAAACGGCGAATGGAGATGCTGAAATGAGAATACTCGCCGTCATCTCCCTCCTGCTTACCCTGTCCGTCACCACCGTGGCACAGGACAAACCCCTGCCGCCGCCGCGTGATTTCAAGCCCGAGACAAAGGAGGCCTCCGACGTTCTGCCTGCGCTGCTGCTGCCGGAATACGTGATCACGGGCAGTGACCTGATCAGTTTCACCGAAGACAGGAAGGATGTTCTCGAGGGTCCCGACAGCCGCGCATTCACCGCGCGTGCGGGACGCGGAGCACGCGAGCAGCGCTTCATGGACACCGCGCCCACGCGCATGCCTCTGCGCAAACCGAACCTCACCGGCAGCAAACATGTATTTCTCACGCGCCTCGGCTACGGCGGCTTCGCCACTCCGCATGTGCATATGCTCTACGGCGACCGCTACCGCCTCGGTGACGCTCACGCGTCCCTGCTCTACGAGCGCAGCGACGGTCATGTCGCACGCGCGGATTACACGCGCCTGCAGTTCGCTGCGGGCGGCGGCACCTACCTTCCGCGCACGCTGACACCGATCCTTGCATCTTCCCGTCTGGAGGGAGGCATTCGCGCCGACGTGCATGAATACGGTCTGTACGCCGACCGGCTGCCGCGCGAACGTCCCGCACCCGATTTCCGGCGCAACGCCATGAACATCGAAGCGCAGACCGGGATTCTGTCGCGACGCAATACCGTATTCGACCACGAGCTCCATCTCCGCATCGGTCACACGGCCATCGATGAGGAATTCTCCCTCCTCGACACGATGCAAGTCGATGAATACACTGCCGCGGAAACGCGCATCGCGCTTGACGGAAAAGCGGCGTTTGCATACGGCAGCTTCCCCGTACACACGTCCGTCTTCATCCATGTCAACGACCTGACCGAGCGCAGCGAATCGTCCACGCGGCCGTTCCATCTCGGCGCCCGCGGAGGCACGCAGTACCGCCTCAGTGAGTCGACCATGCTCAGCGGCGGCCTGGCCTTCTGGCTGTACCGCGGCAGCGATCATGCCGCGCAATTTCGCGTCTACCCGCAGCTGCGTCTCCGCCACCTGCTCTCCGACGACTGGTCGCTCGAAGTGGCATACGATCCGACCGTGGAAGAACACACGCTCGCCGGACTCCTCGAGCAGAATCCCTATCTCATGCTCGCCACGCGGATCCGGCAGACGGACATCCCGCTTCGTTTCGAAGCCGCCGCATCCTATGACAACCGGGCCACGACCGCGGCACGGATCGGCGTGCGGTGGAGTTCGTCCTCTTCCTGGCCGCGCTTTTCACTGCTCCCGGATCCCGTTCGGCAGCAATGGGAGGTGCTGTACAGTGGTACGACATCCATCACCGAACTGACGGCGGAATTCAGTCATGCGTTCTCGCCGCGTACACATATGCAGGCCGACGCTGTCATCCGCATGAGCGACAACGACGCGGTCGACGGCAGCGTGCCCTATCTCCCGGATCACGAATGGCGCGTCCTTCTCGGACACCGTTTCCCCTTTGACCTGCACGTGCAGTCATCGCTGCAGCTCATCGGCGAGCGGGAAATCACCGGCGGAGGAACGCTCAACGGGTGGCTGCTGCTCGGACTCGAACTCGAGTACCGCCTGCTGCCGAACGCCTCGCTGTTCCTTCGCTTTGACAATCTGCTCGACCAGAATTACCAGGAATGGGACGGCTACCGCGCGCGTCCCTTTTTCGCCATGGGCGGAATCATCATTCGCTTGTGATATGGCCGCATTGAAAGACATCCTGTACCGCACGGCAGCCAATATCGGCGTGGACGCCGATGCCCTGCAGTCCTATGCCGACGCGCTCTCGTCAATCGTCGAGGAGGCGCACCGCCGCGGCGAGGATGTCGAACTGATGACCTTCGGCACCCTGCGTCCGGAAGGAAGCGAGCCGCGTTTCACTCCCCACGCATCCCTGCTGCCGCCGCGGGACGGAGACGAAGCATGACCAGGCGCGAACTGATTGAGCGGATGGCCGACCGCCTGCAGGTGCCCGAGCACAGCGCCCAGGTGTTTCTGCACGCCTTTTTCGATGTCAGCAAGTCCATGCTGCGCTCCGGAGAGACTGTAGCGCTCGGCGCGCTCGGAACCTGGACGCCGGAGCACGATCCCGACGGCGTCTTTCGCAGCGTCATCTACGCGCCTTCCCATGCCGCTTCCCCGGTCCCCGTTGGCGAGGATATCGTTTCGGGACCGGCCAGCAGTATCGACAGCAGGCATTTCATTCCGGCAGAAGCGCTCGCCATCGCACATCCCTCGGGACGCTCCCCCGTGGATGTCGCGGATATCGTTATCGAGGTGCAGCGTGGATTTGCGGAGGAAGCGCTCACGGAGGAAACTCCTGTGGAGGAAGCTCCCACTGATGCGGCTCCCGAAGAAGAATCTGTCGAGGATGAATATCCCGGGGAAGAGGAATATATTGTAGAGGCCGTTCCTGGGGATACAGATGCGGGGGATATGCTCACCGATGAAGGTGATTTCCTTGAGGAGGATTTCGACGAGGTCGAAGCCGAAGGCATGGAGGCCGAAAGCATGGAGGCCGAAAGCATGGAGGGCCACGGCATCGAGGACGACGAGGTCGAGGATGACGCGGTATTTCATCGCAATCGCGATCAGTTGTATCATCCTCCCGAGGAGCGGAGCAACCGTGCACTGCTGTTCGTGGCTCTCGGACTGACGCTGGTCGTGCTTATAATTATCCTCTCCCTTCTCTTCGGCAGTGACGAGAAAGCGTCGTTCGGCGACCGGCGGCATGAGCCGAATTCCGCAACGATCCCATCTGCCGGCACATGGAACGAAACCGCCGAACCCGAATCCTCGAGATATGAACTGACAGCGAACACAGTGAAACTCACAATACAGCGGAGCATTTGATGACAGTATTCGATCTTTTCCTCAAGGGCGGCCCGGTGATGTGGTTCATCCTCGCCGCCTCCCTGCTCGCCACGGCCATCATCATCCAGAAGCTGGTCACGCTCTCGCGGGTGAAGACCGACGGCGGAAAGTTCATCCTCCAGATCCGTTCCGTTCTCAGCAAGGGCGACATGTCAGCCGCACTTACCATGTGCTCCGAGGCCTCCACGCCGCTTTCGACAATCCTTCGCGCTGGCCTGCTGAAGATGAAGGGCACCCATCAGGACGTCAAGGATGCCGTCGAGAGCGCAGCCCGCATGGAAGTCTACAAACTCGAGCGTGGACTGGGCCTGCTCGGATCCATCGCCGGCATCGCTCCGCTGCTCGGTTTTCTGGGCACGGTGACGGGTATGATCGGAGCGTTTCGCGTGATCGAGGTCAACGAGGGTGTCGTCAATCCGCAATTGCTCGCCTCCGGTATCTGGGAGGCACTGCTGACCACCGCGTTCGGACTGATCATCGGCATCCCCGCCTATTTCTTTTACAATTACCTCGTCAATCGGGTTGCGCATTTTGTGTTCGAGACCGAAAGCAGCTGCAACGATTTTCTTGATATCGCGCAATCCGAGCAGCGCAAGGCGCAGGTCGCCGCAAAAAAAGCGCAGCTTGCGCGCAAACAGTCGGCACCGCAGAGAGGATCGCAGTCATGAAAATCCAGCTCAGCCAGGACAACAAGCCGCTGACTATCTTCAGCTATTCGTCGCTGACGGATATCGTGCTGCTGCTGCTGGTGTTTTTCCTTCTTACCTCCTCCTTCATCATCACCGAGGGAATACAGGTGACGCTCCCGGAAGCGAAAAACACAACGGCATCGGAACAGGAGCAGATCATCGTCGCGCTGCTGAATGACGGACGCATGTTCCTGAACAACGAAGAAATCAGCCCGGCCAATTTCCGGACGGCGCTCGAAGAACGTCTCACAGAGCCGGAGAAACAGGTCGTGATTCTTTCGAGCGACCGCGATGTTCCCCTCGAACGCGCCGTGTTCGTCATGGACGAGGCCAAGGGGATCGGCGCCTCACGATTTTTCATTTCCACCAGAATGCCCGAAGACGATGACAATCTACAACGTTGACATCAAGAGCTGGGGCATTTCCGTCACCCTGCATGCCCTGCTGATGCTCATCATGATTTTCTGGGCCGCGTTTCCCGATATCAGGAAATATCCGGAGGAAATCGAACTGGTGTTTCTTGAACCCGCTGCGCCGGCCGAGGCACCCAGGCTCGACGCGCGTCCACGCGTACTTCCGCAGCCGACCGAGCAGCGTGCCGCATCACCCGCCACGCGCGCGGTGACGAGCACGCAGCAATCTGCCGCGCGCCAGGCGCCGGCCGAACAGACCACCGCCCGGAATCGCGGCACGCAGCAGTCCGCTCCGTCCACACCGGTCCCCCCGCGCGAGCTGCGCGGAACCACGGACGCGTTGGAATTCATGGATTACGGCGGCGGCAAGCAGGAGCGCAGCAGCGCTCCATCCACCGGTGAATACTCCCGCCGCGAATCACGCGAGCAGGGACTGAGCACCTCTGAGCGGTCTGCCGACAACGTGACGGGAGCCGGAAGCGGTGAACAGCGTGCGATCACATCCGATCCCGGCACCCTGAGCGCGACGCCGCACTCCTCGGCCGACATCCAGTGGGACGGCGGGCTGTCGCGCAACCGCATCAGCGGCGTCCTCCCTGCATTCCCGCCCGGCGCAACACGTGAAGTGCAGGTGGCGGTGCGCTTTCGCGTGCGTCCTGACGGGAGCATGTACGGCATGACGGTGATTCAGAAGGGTGATCCGCGCTACGAACGCGCCGCACTGGCGGCAATGCGCACATGGCGTTTCAACGCCCTCCCCCCGGCAGCGAAGCAGGCGGATCAGGTCGGCACGGCCGTCTTCAGCTTCAAGCTGAAATGATCCTTTTCAAGTGAAACTTTCCGACGCTTTGTACGAATTACAGGGTATCGGGCATTTCCGGTATATCCCTGCGAATTCACTGTTTTCCTGTGTCACCCCCACAGGTGGTCCATGCGTCTGCGTCCGCTTCTCATCGCCCTGCTTTCTCTCTCACTTCTCACCATCGAGCTGATCTGGACACGGATCTTTTCAGCGGAGTTTCTCTATACCTTTGCTTTCCTCATTCTCTCGACCGCCGTTCTCGGACTTGGCGTCGGAGCGCTCATCGTCCGGCTCTTCCCGCGTCTCGATGTCAGTGAACGTCCAGGGAGCATGCTTGCGCTGACCGGCGCAGCCTGTCTTGCGGGTCCGCCGGCCGTGTTCCTCCTCGATGTTGATTTCACGCACATTTTTTCCCGGCTGTCGAGCGTCGCTGACGTGGCGGCCGTGATGTTGATCCTCTCGGCGCCGTTTGTATTCGGCGGCATTGTGCTGGCGTCACTGTTCAGGGAGCAACCCTACCGCCTTCCGCAGCTGTACACTGCTGATTTGCTCGGTGCAGCCGCTGGCGTTTTGCTTGCGATCCCCGCAATGAATCTCGCCGGCACACCGGCGGCTGCGGGCTATGCCGCAATCCCGGTTCTTGGAGCCGCTGTCATTTCCTCCCGCTCCTGGCGCCGTCTGCCGCCCATCGTTTTGATCGCTCTGACAATCCCGCTTGCACAGAACGCGGAATCCCTTCTGCGCGTCGACCGCGAACAGCGCGCTCCCGTAAGCTACGTGCACTGGGATGCCATGTCGAAAATCAAAGTCTACGACTACAGCGACACATACCGCGGCATCGAAATCGACAACGCCGCGAACAGTCCCGTCTACGGTTTCGACGGCAACTGGGACCGCCCGGATTCGCTGCGGTTCCGCTTCGGGATCGACGTCTCATACCTGATCGAACGCATGCCGGGCTGCCGCTTCCTGTCACTCGGCGCCGGCGGTGGATGCGACGTTCTGCAGGCGCTGCAGTCCGGTGCGATGGAAGTACACGCGGTGGAGATCAACGGGCACATCAACGAGATGATGCAGCACGGTGTGTTGCAGGAGTTCAGCGGAGGTATTTACAACGATCCCCGCGTCGTTGTCGTCACGGAGGACGCCCGGACGTATGTGCGCAGGCATCCCGGGAGCTTTGACATGATCTATTCGCTCAGCTCCAACAGTTTTGCCGCGCTCGCATCCGGATCCTTTGCCCTCGCGGAAAACTATCTCTTCACCACCGACGCATTCGCCGACTACTGGGATGCGCTCTCGCCACGCGGCTTCATGATGATGGAACATCAGCTGTACGTCCCTCGCCTCGTTGGAGAACTCATGACGGCACTCGGAGACAAAGGAATCGATGATCCCGGGCAGCATTTCGCGGTTTACGATCTGCCGCGCATGCACAGAAAAATGATTCTTCTTTCCAAACGACCAATGGACGAAAAAACTCTTCACAGCGCCTTCGGACCGTTGGCACTTATGAACGGAGAGGATATCCGGCTGCTGTATCCCGCCCCGGATTCCCTGCGCGGCAATCTCGTCGACCGCATTGCGACCGAGGGCTGGCAGACCGTGGCTGCTGATGCGGATATCGATCTGTCGCCGTGCAGTGACGACCGTCCCTACACGGCCCAGCTCGGCATGTGGAAAAACCTCGAATGGACCAAACTCCAGTCGATCGGCATTCGCGAGATGCTGGGATATCCCGTGGCGACGCTCATGATTCTGATCATCCTTGCGGTGGTCGTTGTACTTGTCATCCCTCTGAACCTGCTTCCCTTCCTCAGCCGGGAACGTCCCGTACTGGGAAGCATCCCATGGCTCTATTTTTTCTGCATCGGCGCCGCATTCATGACGGTGGAAATCATGCTCATTCAGCGATACACGCTGTTTCTTGGAGCTTCCGTCTACAGTGCTGCCGCGGTGCTGTTCGCCATGCTCGTCGGATCGGGGATCGGAAGCCGGCTGTCGGAGCGTGTCGATCCGAATCGCGCGTTCGCCGGCCTGCTAGGCTGGCTCATACTCGAAATATTTCTGTTTCCCGTGTTTACTTCGATGCTTGCCACGCTGCCCCTCGCCGGACGAATGATCACCAGCGTCGTCCTGCTGTTCCCTCTGGCGCTGTTCATGGGCATGCCGTTCCCGAGGGGCGGCGTCCGTATCGGCACATCGATCGACTGGGGTTTCGCGGTCAACGGCGCCGCATCGGTGCTGGGCTCCGCCCTGGTCATGCTGATCGCGTTTGAACTCGGTATCCGCGTTGCGCTGCTCTGGGGCGGTACGCTCTATGCAGTGTCGTGGATGCTGTTCCGAATGGAGCGGCGTTGGCCTGCGCCTACCGCTCCGCCTGCCGCGGTGGTCACGAAGCACGTGATGACTGCAACCGAGGAAACGGTTCCGGTCTGACTTCGCTTCCCCGCCCGTCAACCTGCCCGAGGATATTATGCGCTATGTCATCCAAAGGAGGTTGCCGCCATGAGAGGTTGGATTTCCGCACTTATCATACTGACATGTATTCTTCCCGCACGCGCGTTTCCGTGCTCATCGTTCATCGTAACGAAGGATGGCAGCGTGCTGGTGGGCAACAACAAGGATCTGCGTCCGTCGGAACAGAACGCGCTGCTGTATGTCGTGCCGGCGCGGGCTGGTGCGTTCGGAAAAATGTACTGGGGATACGGGGATCAGCGTACGTTGTGCGGCGTCAATGATCAGGGACTGTTCATCGACTGCTCGGGCGTTCCTGCGCTGTCATCGTATTCAGCACGCGGTGAGCAGCTGCCGGAATCGGCGTCCTGCATGATTCTCGATCGCTGTGCAACGGTCGAGGAGGCAATCGAGATGTTCCGCAGATACTGCGTTCCGCAGCTCTGCTCGAGTCATTATTTCATCGCCGATCGCAGCGGAGCATCCGCCGTAATCGAATACGACGGCGCGACACTTCGCGTGCTTGAAAAACACGGCGACTATCAGATCATGACGAATTTCCGACTGACGGCACCGGAAACCGGCGACCATCCGTGCTGGCGCTACAATCTTCTGCTCCGCACTCTGCGACGCAGAGGAGAGGCACCGCTGCTCGTGCGTGATGCGCTGGAAGCCACTCATCAGGAGGATCTCACCTATTGTTCGAATATCATCGATCTGACGAACGGTCGCATGACCGTGTTTGGCAATCATGACTACGGACAGTCCCGCTCCTTCCGCATTGAGGACGCCATCGGGAACACCGCACAGCAGTACACGATGGAGGATCTGTTCCCGACACGGCGGGTTCCCATCGAGCGGCTCGAGCGCCGCAACGGCCTTGTCTACGAGATCGGTTCGGTGAAACCGTTTTCCGGTGTCTGTTTTTCGCGTGATGAGGAGGGCTGCCTCGTGCGAGAGGGCCGGGTCAAGAATGGACGCTGCGACGGCTGCTGGAAGTACTTCGACGAGAACGGAAGCCTGACGCACGAAGACAACTTTCGCCGGGCCCTGCATCACTACGACAATGGAACGCTCCGTGCTGAAGGCATGCTGAAAAACAACATGATGACCGGTCCGTGGACCTGGTACAATGAAGATGGAAGCATTGCTCTGCAGGGTGAAGCGATCGACGGCATGTTTTACGTTGCCGGAAATCCGCACCCGTTCAGCGGAACCATGAACGCGCTCTTCCGCGACGGAACGCCAAGCTGCAGACGTACCTTCAAACGGGGGTTACTCGAAGGCGAGGCCGTCGACTGGTACAGCAACGGTCATATTCGATTCGAGGGCCAATTCGAGGAGGGCCGGCATGTCGGACAGTGGCGATATTACAGCCGGGACGGTTCGCTGGAACGCGTCATGCTGTATGAGGACTATCAGGATCCGCGTCAGATGAAATCTCCCGGAATTCACTGAGCAGCGGAAAATAGAGGGCCAGACGAATCGGCCGGGGATCGAGTGCCTGCATGAAGCGGGCATAGCGGAGCAGTCTATCCCGGTGCAGTGCCGCCTGATCTTCCAGAAAACTCTCGCGCCCACTTCCCTCGTGCTCTGATGTCTTGTAATCAATAATCCATCGCACCCCTTTCTCATCAACGAAGGTTCGGTCGAGAATCACCATCTCGGTTCCCTCATCGGTGCGTCCCCTGATCGCGAGTTCCTGCTCGGCACTCTCATGAGCGTGCAGAATCCACTGTCCTCTGGGATCAACGAGCATACGATCGACCGCTTCCCGTGCCTGCGTAACGCGGCGGTCGGCCATATCGGGCCATCCCTCCTGCCTGAACAGCGTGCGGAGCAGGCGCGTTTGTTCCTCCTGGTCCCGGCTGGTCCACCACGCTGTCTGCTCATCCCCGATGCGCTCGAGAATACGATGAACAACGGTCCCGGTCACGCGTGCTTCCTCGCCGCCGGTCCAGATCGACGCGCGGTGCTGCTCCCTGCCGCGGCTCTGCCGCTCGCGCGCCGGGCGGAAAGCTGCCGAAGGTGGGGGCTCGGGAATATGCCAATCCTCCCGCACTCTTCGCAGCATCGGTGCGCTCTCCTCCACGGCACCTGACTGCAATTCCTGTGCTGCGTGCGTCCGCCAGGCGTCGAACCGCTCATGAATGTCTTCCTCAACGATGGGCCAGAGAAATCCGAGAAAGGACTGCCGGTGCGGATTGCGCAGTTCGATCTGATCATCCTTCTCCTGGATGCCGACGGATGCAGTGAGAAAGAGACGTCTGCGAGCGCGCGTGGCAGCGACATAAAGCAGACGGCGATACTCGTGCTCTGCTTTTTCGGCAAGGACACGACGAACGTATGCATAAGTCGCTTCGTGCTCACCTCCACGCTCGCGCACGGGCGTGAGAATGAAATCCACGCCCCTTTCACCGGTCCGCTCCAACCAGAGCAGCAGCCGATCCTGGTCCGCTCTCGGCGCTCCATCAAGGCGCGGAACGATCACCACATCGAACTGCAGTCCCTTCGCCTTGTGTACTGTCATCAGTTGCACGGCCGTCGTCGCCCCGGGATCCGGGGGAGCATACAGCGCGGCGACATGATCAGCGAGATTGCGGATATCTTCGAGATCCCCGCCGGCGTCGCATTCCTCGAGCATCGTGAAATACGTCATTGCGGCTTCGTACCCCTCGGCATCGACCGTAGCCGGACCGCCGAGAGCGATCCAGCATCCCTCCGCCAGTCGCCGCAGTGAGGTTCGGCCGCGCCGCCGCAGCATCTCCTCCATCACGCCATGGATTCGCGCGAACCGCCGCTGGGCCCACGGTGAGCAGCGTTTTCGCTGCGCCGCGTCCGCAAGTGCGGAACGCACCGTGCCCTGCTCGCCATCTGCGCAAAGGGCATGGATATCCGCAAGCGCTGCTCCGCACCAGGGAGCCCGCAGCACGGCGAGCCAGGCCGTTCTGTCTGCCTCGTGCGTCAGGGCGCGTGTCAGCGCCATGACATCCAGAACCGCGGGATGCCGACCGAGTTCCTCGATCTCGACAGCCTGGAATGCGACACCCTCCGCACGGAGACGCGGAACGAGGTGCTGCAGATGCCTTCGGCTGCGCACAAGCACGCCGACCGATTCCACCGGACCGCAGAGCGTCCCGTCCACTGCGGCGTGGATGACAGGCGCTGCTTCCGCAGCTTCCGCCTCTCTGTCATGACCGAATACCGGAATGAAGCGTACTCCTTCAGGCTCGGCCGCTCGCACGGGTTCGGAATGCACATATTGCACCGCACCGGTGTGCGTATCGTCGTTCTGCGGCATCAATTCGGCGAATGTCTCATTGACCCATGTCACGATCGCGCCCTGGGAGCGGAAATTCCGATGCAGCCGCAGCGGAATCATCGGAACGCTCCCGATGCGCTGCTGTTTCCACACACGCAGGAACAGGCCGACCTCCGCCTCGCGGAATCGATAGATCGACTGCATGGGATCCCCGACAAGAAAGAGCGAGTGGGCGTCGGTTGCGGACCATCCCGCTGTCAGCAGTTCGATCAGACGAAACTGCGCGGATGACGTATCCTGGAATTCATCGACGAGCACGTGACGGATACGGTACTCAAGCATCATGGCGAGTTCCGTCGGTGCGAGATCGCTGCCGAGCGCGTGAATCGCCGCATCGGCAACGGCGGCATGATCGACCGTCGCGCGGCGCGAGAATATCCGCTGCAGCGCATCACTGCAGAGGCGAAGAAGGTGCAGGATGCTGCCGAGCACTTCCCACTGGGCTTCATGGAAGCCCGGTGCCGGCAGGCGGCGGATTCCGCCGAAGAGATCCCCCCAGTGCCGCGCGTCCTCCTGCATGGAAGTCAGCATTTCCTGCAAGCGCTGCTTCATCGGATCGCCGGGGAGGAAACCCAGCTTCCTGTTGATGCCGCGCGGCTTCCGTAGTTCGTCACCGGAGGTCAGGAAAAGCTGCACGATGCCGAGCCAGACCGGCAGCTGCTCCGCATTCGGTGCGGGAATATCCACAATCCCCTCGCAGGCCCGCAGCGGATTGGAATCGGGCAGCTCACTGTCGGCGGACAGTGTCGCGGCTGCATGACAGACAAGCTCCGCGATGTCCCTTCGCTGCGCAATGGACAGTGCTGCCTCCACTTCCATCAGTTGCTCCTCGATGATACCGCGAAGACTCCGCTCGATTACGTCTCGTGCACGCAGTGGCATTTTTTCCGGTACGTCGAGCAGATGCGTCCATTGATCGCGGATGCGCAGCATGTCCACGAACAGCTCTTCGATCGCAGCATAGCGATTGTCGAGGTGCACGAGAACGTTCTGCAGTTCCCGCGCCGTGCGGGTGTCGGGTTGTGATTCGAGCAGCACGGAGCGTACGGCTTCCCGATAGAGTTCCGCCGCATCATCGGCGATCGCGGGCTGTGCTCCCATCCCCGAAATCCAGGGCATCTGCCGCGTGATCCATCCGTTGAGCGCATCGATGGTCATAATGCGAAAGCGGGAGGGCTGCTCCCGAAGCTCCCATCCCATGTCTGCATCGTGCTTCAGAACACTGCGTGCCAGCTCCCATGCGCGCAGAGCATGCGGCTGTTCAGGCGGATCACCGTCCGCGGCATTGAGCGCGTTCAGGATGCGCACCCGCATTTCGGCGGCGGCCTTGCGGGTGAAGGTGACCGCGATGATTTCCTCCGGCGCCTGTACGGTGGCGAGAAGTGAAAGAAAGCGCTGTATCAGGAGTTCCGTCTTTCCGGATCCCGCCGGCGCCTGCACGATGAAAGACCGTGCTGGATCGAGACTGCGACGTCGGGCCTCCTCGTCGTGCGCTGCCAGATCCGCGTTTGAAAATCCTGGTGAAGCGGTATGCTCTGTCATGCGCTTCTCTCCCGCTGCAGTTCGTCAATACGGCAGAAGGGATGGAACGTGCAGTAGGTACAGGTGTCTTCGCCGTCACGGGGATCGACCACCGCACCTCCCTGCATGAAATCATCAGCAAGGTGTTCGAGACGGTCCCTCCACTGCGCACGCAGCTGCTCCCAGGAAAGACCGGCATATCCCTGACGTTCAAGCCATATTTCCGCATCCGCGAGAGGAAGATTTTCCACCGTTCCGTCGGCGATGCCCGAAAATCCGCATGCGCCCCGGCGCAGCACGGCAAATGCGAGCGCTCCGACGGCAGATCCGATCGCAACTGCATAGAGCGGGAGCTGCGGTTCCTTCGGCCGCTCCTGCATCCATTCCGCGGGACCGTGCCGAGACGATTTGTAGTCGATCAGGAGAAGCCGGCCATCAGGAAGCCTGTCCACCCGATCAATACGGAGACGCAGCGCAAGCGCTCCGAGCTTCAGCGTTTCGGCTCCTTCGGTCAGAGCAACGGAAAACTCTCCCCGTGCGCACTCCACGTCCATCCACTCCTCGAGAATCTGCAGCACACAGTCGCGCTCCGCGTTTCGAACATGGTCGGGCAGCTCCGCGGAACGGATATCGCGCAGGGAGCCCTCCGCCGCGTGGATATGACGAAGCAGGAACTTCCGCAGTGCATCACCGTGCAGTTCGTTGAGAGATATCCGTCCGGGGATCTCGTTCCATATCCTCCGCAGCGCTTCGTGAAGAAGATTTCCGCGATCCAGTGGACGCGTGCCGGGTTCGGAAGTCTCCGGCTCTTCCGCAGTGAGTCTGATCGATGCATAGGCCCGGAACGGACATGCGGATTGCAGTGTCAGAACGCGAACGCCACCGCGAACTTCCTCGGTTTCCGTTACGGGAGGACCGCCTGGATCGTCGAACTTCTCGGTTGCCGATGCATGCTCCTGCTGCATGCGCCGCGCATATCTGCCGTCCCGCGTCTGCGTGTCGATGATATCTGCGTCATGGAGCAACGGAGAGGGGAGGAGTTCCCGGTCGGCATCCATGCGGGAGCAGGAGAACACCATGTCGGACGAGGTTGCAGTGAGACGCCGCATGACACCGCGCATCTGCGCAAGGTAACGGTCGGGGAGACACTCGGTCACACCGGCATGCCGCTGCAGAGAGAGCGGGATGAATGGATTCGTGCGGGCGGGTGGCGGCCATTGCTCCTCGGAGAGCCCGATCACACGACAATGCGCAAAATGCATGCCCGCGGTTTCCAGTATTCCCATGATCTGTATTGGCGCGTCCCGTGACTCCGGTTGAAATACCCGCTCGGAGACCAGTCTTCGAAACCTCGATAGCGCTTCGTTCAGGGTGACCGGATGAAGCACGGCGTCGTAGGCACTGAACTCCTCCAGCAGCGCGTCCCAGCGTTCGACGGCCTGATATTCCCTGCTGCTCAGACGTCGATCACCCGGCCATCCGAGCGCCTGCAAGCTGGTGGTGAAGTGCGCCGCCCATTCCCGTGCCGGATGCCTCCCGGACAGCGGATCGAGCGCGCGAATCGCCTCGGAGAGCCTATCGTCCTTCCCATTCTCCTTGAAAAAATGGCGAAGAATATCAGACGAGACCGACTCGACTCCGAGCGCGCGCAGAGACACATCCATATGCGACCGATGATTGTCTTCCTCTGCCCCCGCGAAAAACGGACTGCGCAAAACGCGGCTGGCGGCCACGATCGTCACACGCGGACGCAGAAGCTCGAGGGCCGCCAGTCCCGCATTTATTATCGGTTCATCCGCGCACCGCGGACCGAGAGACAGCTCAAACAGACCGGTTTCTGCGTCATTCCCTTCTAGAACCGTCGAGGGAGAAAGCAAATCACTGAACGTTCTCTCGATCAGTATCCGAACGCGGTCCAGTCCCGGCACCACGATGCCGATATCGGATTCTCCCTGTCGGAGCATATCGTGCGCCCAGTTCGCCGCGGCAATAATCTCCTCCTCGAAATCCGCATATCGCAGGACCGATCGGCACGGTTTCTCCTGTCTCTCGTTCGCATGTACGATCGACACCTTACTGCGTTCAAGCAATTCATGCATCGCCTTGAACGCCTCGTCTGGAAGAAGATCAAACCCGGCGAACACCATGCGACGCGGGAGCCGATGCGCATGACGGGCTGACAGACGAAGCGCAAGCCGCGGCAGCATGGACGCAGGCAGCTGCCCACGCTGCTCCCAGCGTTCCCGCGCACGCATCCGCGTCCGAAGGTACACCTCGATTCCCGGTCCGGCATGACGCATCAGGTCTTCTTCCCCGATCAGCCAGGAATGCTCAAGCGCATGAGCTTCCATGAGCAGACCGGCGAGCATCTCCGGCTGCAGCACGGCACCGGCACTTCCGTCATCCTCAAGTGCCAGCTCCCAGGTAAGCACCTCCTGCTGAGGTGTCAGCAGCACCGCGGATGCGTCCCGTCCGTCTTCTTCGAAGGCCAGGGTATCCTGAACGAACCTCCGGAGCCATGTGTCGTAGGGAAGGATGCGCGGCGCTCGCCATGCCGTTCGTCCTTCCGCGCGCATCATGTCATCCCACGTAACCCGAAGGGCATGGGCGAGTCGCTGCGTCGCGGTGCAGACCACCGCGCCATCGCGCATTGCGTCGCTGACGGCCTTGCCACCGAGCCGCTCGACAGCGGTGATCATTCTCCCGGACTCCAGCTCTGCACCATCCGGCGCTGGGCCTCCGTCTGCGGTGACGGGAGGTCGAGCATCGGGTCATATTCCCGCAGTCGATTGATCTCATGCAATGCCGGCTCTCCCTGCGCAATGCCATGCCGCGCAAGCCAGCATCCGACGACGGTGCCCGTCCTGCCCACACCGCCGAGGCAATGCAGATACACACCCCTGCCCTGTTCCAGCTGCGCATCGATAACATCGAGGATCTGTTTCAAGAAGGAGCGGTCCGGAACGGCCATGTCGCGGATGGGAAACCGCAGCATTTGCGGTGCAGCCTGTTTCGTGTCTTCCACGTCCGGAAAAAATGCCTCATAATCCTGCGGAAGCTGGCCATAGCGCAGATGCTCATCTTCTTCCATGAGACTGATGAAAACGGAAACACCGTGGCGCCACAGTGCATTGAGTGTGTCGTGCGCACGATCTTCCGTCGCACCGCCGGGATAGCTTCCCGCAAAAAAGCGTTGATCCACCGTGTATGCCCGCAGGCCCGGTATGAGGAGTTTTGCCATTGATCGATCCATTCCCATTGAAACAGGCGAATATTCGTTCTGCGGCAGCCGTCTGCACAGCGCGGTACCACGGCGCACCCTGTTGTCATTACGGCTGTGACCGTCAATCTGCCGGAGCGAGGTGCGCGTCGCTCCGTATCGCAGTCGTTACTGACTGTTGAGCGTCCAGTCGAACGCGTGAAAGGAAATCTCCACGCTGTTCGCGGAGATCCACAGGGCGTGTTCCTGACTCAGATTCTGCATGGCGAACTGCCGCAGTGATCCGAACACCATATCGATGGCGGGGCGGTGCCGCTTCAGCAGCATGGAAAGCGAAAGAACACCGCTGCTGCGATCGACATGATTTTTTGTGGGATCCTGCATGAAATGCCGGGCGTTCATTTTCAGCTGCCGTTCGATCGTCTTTCCGCGGTAGGCGCGGCGCAGCAGTCTTGGACTGGCCTTGGCTCCCTCGCTGAGGGCGAATGCGGCCATGGCCGGCGAAAGCGGAAAGATATACCGTTTCTTGATGTCATTGAGGGACAGCTTTTCTCCGGCAATGAGAAAGCGCTTTTCGCTGAAAAACCCGTCGACCGCGCGCGGCGATGAAATGGGCAGATGATCGATCACCATGCGGATGACGCACGCGTTATAGGCGTTTATCAGGAATGCGAGACGTTCATAAGTACCCATCTTCGCGGGATCCGCGTTTGCCAGAGACGCGATATACTTCTCGAAGGCCACACTGCGGAATCCCTCATAATCCACGAATCCCCGTTCATCGACATACATGCCGAGAAGCATGTCGTACCGGGACTGGTCGATCTGCTGCGCGGACATCCTGCCGTTAGAAAGTAGAACAGCCGCGAAAGCAACCATAAGCAGAAGGACGAAACTGCGCAGTCGCGGGCGGTCATCCATACCGAAACGATGCCATATGCATCGCTTCATCATCGCATTGCCGTGGTACTGAACTGGAAGACGATCCCCGTCGAAAACATCATGTCTGACGATACGTTTCTTGCCGCCCGCAGCGAGTGGAACGCTCCGTGAAGGCCAAATCCCTTTGTAAGCCAGAACGTGAGCTCGGTACCAAACAGCAGATATTCGCGGTTGTTTGCAGCAAAACCGTAGCTGCCGCCAGTGAAGTCCGGTGCTCCGTTCCCCTGCGGCGTGACGGAGCGGAACCGCAACAGCAACTGGACGATGGAGACTGGACGGACACTGGCCTCCGCCTCAATGCGCACGGCGTCGCTGTACCCCTCTGAACGGAAGTGATACCCGCCCGAGAGACTGATCGTCGCATGCTGCGAGGGAAACGCGTGCGAGTAGCCGAGCATCGCCAGCTGATCGTATTCATTGTCTCCGGACCAGAGTCCGCCGGTGTTCGCCGTCTCACCGAGCGGAATTCCGAACATACCGCTGAGAAAAACGATGTCATCCGTTCCGGCGAACATGTTGATGCGCAGTCCCAGGTCAATGTCTCCCGGGGATTCGACCTGGACGGATTCGCCCCGGTCGGTTTCCTGCACGAGAAGCTTGCGATACGCGGGGACATGCACGATCGCTGTTACATAGCGCGAATATCCATATTCACTGTACAGCGCATAGGTCTGCGCCTCCAGGCGATGCACTGGAATTTCCTCGCCGTCGGCGTTGAAATAGGCATCAGACATGAATCCCTGCATGCCGATCCGCAGGTACGTCGTGCGGCTCTCGCGCGGCCACGTCTGTGCATGCCCGTCCTGCGGCATACAGGGGATAACAATCGCGAGCAGCAAGAAAACCATTGCTGCGGAGGAAATGGCATGGCGGTGTGGTTTCATGATGGCGCCGCAATGATGTACGAATCTGCGGAAGGGAGATGATGGATGCATCACACAGGTTGGATAATCACCTGTACACATTAACATAATGCTTCACCGGGCGTTTTCATAACGGACAGAAGTTTCCGAAATATCTTCGCGGAACGAAACCATACCCCGCTATGATGTGTTGCCCTTGTATGCACCCGATTCGAAACCATACCTGGAGGAACACATGATTGTCATCATGGGAGCATCCGGCAATGTCGGAAGCGCCGTCGCATCAGAGTTGCTCGATCGTGGAGAGAGTGTCCGTGTCATTGGACGATCCGCAGAGCATCTGCAGTCTCTTGTTGCGCGCGGCGCTGAAGCGGCGGTCGGCAATGCCACGGAAGTCAGTTTTTTGACCGAGGCTTTCAGCGGTGCGACCGCTGTCTTCGCCATGATACCCACGAAGCGGGATGCGGAAAACGTTCGCAGCTACTACAATGCCTTTGGAGAGACCATTGCACGCGCTGTCAAGAACGCCCGTGTGAATCACGTGGTCAATCTGAGCAGCCATGGCGCAAATAATGCCGAGGGCGCGGGTCCGGTAAAAGGTCTGTACGACCAGGAGCAGCGTCTCAACGACCTTTCCGGCGTCAATGTCCTGCACCTCCGGCCCACATATTTCATGGAGAACTTTTATGCCGACAATCCCCTGATTCGCGAGAAAAACATCATGGCCAGCGCGATCAGGGAAGACGTGCCGTTTGCTGTGATCGCATCGCGCGACATTGCTCCTATCGCGGCGGATGCCCTTATGAGGCGCAATTTCGTTGGCACACAGATCCGCGAGCTGCTCGGTGAGCGTGACGTGACCATGAAGGAAGTGACATCGGCGATCGGTGCGGAACTCGAAAAGCCCGAGCTGGAATATGTGCAGCTTTCAGCAGATGAATACACCGACCTGCTGCAGTCACACGACTTCTCCGAGAATGCGGCCAGGGAAATGTTCGAACTCTGTGAGGCAATCAATGATCAGCGTTTTGCGGTGGAGCAGCCACGCACGGCGATCAATACCACCCCGACTTCCATAGAGGAATTCGCCAGGGAATTCGCAAGCGATTTCCAGAACTGACCCGCCAATACATCCTCTTACCTGATCCGCGCATCATATGTGATGAAAGGGGCCGAAACCGGCCCCTTTTTTGATGCGAAACCCTTTGGCATGATTTCGTTGTTTTCCTGAGGTGCCGATTTTCGCAAAGGCCATCAGACGATGAATGAACTCAACCGAATCGGAATTTTCATGAAAAAGCGGATATTTTACATCCTTCCTGTCATAATACTTGTCGGTGGTTTCCTGATCATGCAGCTGCTCGCCGGGATGAAAGAGGAACCTGAGCGCCGTGCTCCCAGCCGTCCGGCGAAGCGTGTACTCTCCGAGATTGTCACGATGGGACAGACACCCACCACTGTTATGGCGCTTGGACGTCTTGTATCCTCGGAACCCGTACAGATCATAAGTGAAGTCAGTGGTGTTCTGGAAGGCGGGGATGTGCCGTTCAAACCCGGTGAGCGATTCCGCCGGGGGGATCTGCTTGTCCGCATTGATGACAGGCAGGCCCGCCTGACGCTGAACAGCACCAAAAGTGATTTCCTGAACGCCCTCGCCAGCGTGCTCCCCGAACTCAAAGTCGATCATCCCGATGCCTATCGGATGTGGCAGACGTATTTCGACCGCTGCGGTTTCGACGGCAAACTCGAGCAACTCCCGGAGGTCAATGACAGAAAAGTCAAACTGCTGCTGACGCGTTTCAATGTTTACAAGCTCTTCTATGCTGCGCAGAATCTCGAAATCACGCTTGAGAAACACTCCTTTCGTGCGCCGTTTGACGGTGCCATCGTATCCACCGCGCTTCGCCAGGGCTCCACGGCGCGCAGCGGCAGCGTACTCGGGGAAATCATCAGCCTGCAGGACATGGAGCTGGAAGTCCCCGTTCCAGCCGAGGATCTGTCGTGGATCGATCGCGGCGCTGCCGTCTCCCTTACTTCGAAGGAGTTCCCGGGCACATGGACCGGACGCATCAGCCGCATCGGCGGTTCGGTGGACCGGCAGACTCAAACAGTACCGGTGTACATCGATGTGCGCGGCAACGGAACTCCGCTGTACGAGGGTATGTACCTTCGTGCGGAAATCCCCGGCCGTCCGGTGGAAGAGGGTACCATCGTCCCGCGACGCGCACTCTATGAGGAAAAATTCGTGTACGTCGTGCAGGACTGGCGTCTTGAGCGACGGGATATCAGCATCGTGCGCCGCTACCCTGAAAGCGTGGTCGTCAGTGACGGACTCCGAAACGGCGATACCCTTGTCACCGAGCTGATGCAGGGGGTTTCCCCCGGCATGCCGGCAAGGGCGCGCTTCAATTCGCCGCAGGGGGAGGACGGCGAATGACAACAATCATCGGATTCTTCGTCCGCTACAAGGTGTGGACGAACGTCCTCATGTTCAGCACACTGGTGTTCGGGCTGCTCTTCCTGCTGAACATGAAGTACTCCTTTTTCCCCGAGACCCGCCCCGACTTTCTCAATGTGCAGGTCGCCTATCCGGGGGCCTCGCCCGAGGAGGTCGAGGAAGGCGTCGTGCTCAAGATCGAGGAAGCGATCGACGGCCTCGAAGGCATTGAGCGTGTCACATCGGTTTCACGCGAGAATTTCGGCAGCGTCACGGTCGAAGTCACATCCGACGGCGACATGGACGACGTGCTGCGGGACGTCAAGAACGCCGTGGATCGCATCAATTCCTTTCCGCTTGGAAGTGAAAAGCCGGTCATATTCGAACAGCGCTTCCGCTCCCGCGCCCTTTCCATCGTGCTCTTCGGTGAAACGGATCTCTACAATCTGAAGTACTACGCCGAGCGTATGCGCGACCAACTGCTTGCAACGCCGGAGATCTCACAGGTAACCATCGAGGGGGTGCCGCGGCTGGAGTTCTCGCTTGAACTCTCCGAAGACGATCTGCGGCGCTATGGCCTGACCTTCCGCGAAGTCGCCTCTGCGGTCGGTGCGGAGAATATCAACCTCTCCGGTGGAAAGATCGACACGCGCGACGAGGAGATCCTCATCCGGGCCAACGCGCGCGAATATTACGCCAAGGAGCTGGCCAACCTTGTCGTCCGTGGCAATGCGGACGGCACCATTATCTACCTCAAGGATATCGCGACCATCCGGGAACGCTGGGAGGATATTCCCGACAAAACATATTTCAACGGACGCACTGCCGTCGTGCTCAACATCGACAAGACGCGCGAGGAGGATATCCTTGCCGTTGCGGAACAGGCGAAGGCGCTTGTCGCAGATTTCAATGTCGAGCACGCACAGGTCCAGGCCGAGGTGCTCGACGACAACACCGTTTCACTTCGCCAGCGCCTTTCCCTGCTGATCAATAACGGACTGATCGGACTGGCACTGGTCATCATCGCTCTGGGATTTTTCCTCAACCTGCGGCTCTCTTTCTGGGTGTCAGTCGGCATCCCCTTCTCTTTCGCGGGCATGTTCATCATCGCGGGATTTTCCGGCATCACGATCAATGTCATTTCCCTCTTCGGCATGATCGTCGTCGTCGGTATTCTCGTCGACGACGCCATCGTGGTGGGCGAAAACATCTACGCTCACTACGAAAAAGGCAAACCCGCGCTGCAGGCGGCAATCGACGGCACAAAGGAGATGGTAGGACCCGTCACGACGTCGGTCACCACCACGATCGTCGCCTTCCTTCCCTTCTTTTTCCTCGATGGCTTCCTCGGGAAATTCATCTGGCATATGGCTCTTGTGGTCATTGCGACGCTGTTTTTCTCACTGATCGAAGCTTTTCTCATTCTCCCCGCGCATCTCGCGCATTCGAAAGGACTGCATCCGCACTCGCAGGATCGTCCCGTTCGGCAGCGCATCGACCGTTTCATCACCTGGCTGACCAACACCGTCTACGGCAACTCCCTCCGTTTCGCTCTGCGGCACAAATGGGTAACGGTCGTCACCCCCGTTGCGGCGGTGCTGATGACTGTCGGGCTCATTCGCGGAGGACTCATCGGCGTCACATTCTTCCCCTTCATCGACGGCGACACCATGCCGGTGAATCTCTCGCTCGTTGCGGGACGACAGGAAGCCGACACTGACTCGATTCTCACGCGCATCGAGCGTGCCGGCTGGGAGCTCAATGAAGAACTCAAAAGCGAGCGGGTGGACGGCAAGGATGTCGTCATCGGCGTCAAGCGCGATGTCGGATCCAACGACTTCGGTGAATCCGGCAGTCATACCGGCAGAGTCACGTTACTGCTGCTGCCCGGAGAAGAACGCAGCATGGACACACCGATCATCGCAAACCGCCTGCGGGATAAAGTCGGTGAAATACCGGAAGCGCAGAAATTGACATACGGCCGGGTCGGATTCTTCGGCAAACCCGTGTCTGTCAGCCTGCTTGGCAACGATCTCCGCCAACTGACAAAGGCGCGCGACATGCTTGTGGCGGAACTCGAGAACTTTCCTTCACTCAAGGATGTCACGGATTCGGAACAGGAAGGCCGACGCGAAATTGACATTCGCCTGAAACCGCGCGCGTACGCGCTCGGACTGACACTGCGGGAAATCGCGTCACAGGTGCGCCAGGGCTTTTTCGGGCTCGAGGTGCAGCGCATTCAGCGAGGACGGGATGAGATCCGGGTCTGGGTGCGCTACACGGAAGAGGACCGCTCGGCGCTCGGCTTCATCGACCAGATGCGCATCCGTACACCCGACGGCGCAGAATACCCGTTCTCGGAACTCGCGGAATACGACATCGCGCGCGGCATCATCACGATCAACCGTCTCGAAAACCAGCGGGAAATCAAGGTCGAGGCCAACCTGGCGGATTTCGAGGCCGATCTGCCGCCGATCCTCGATGAAATCCGCTCGGATGTGCTGCCGCCTATTCTGGCCAGTGTGACCGGTGTGCGCGCGTCCTTCGAGGGACAGTCCCGCAACCAGGAAAAGACCACGCGATCGATGCGCACGGCATTTTCCGTCGCCCTGTTGATCATGTTCATCCTTATTGTTCTGGTCTTCCGCTCCTATGCGCAGGCGCTGCTGGTGTTTTCCATCATCCCGCTCGGCGTGCTCGGGGCAATCTGGGGACACGGCATCCACGGCATTCAGCTCAACACGCTTTCCATTTACGGCGTCATCGCGCTGGCCGGTATCATCATCAACGACAGCATTGTGTTCATCGATCAGATCAACCGGAACCTGCGCAGCGGTTCGGCGGTATTCGAGGCAGTGTACGAGGCGGGACTCTCACGCCTGCGTCCCATCCTGCTGACCACGATTACGACCGCGGCCGGGCTGGCACCACTTATTCTGGAAACCAGCAGGCAAGCACAGTTTTTGATCCCCATGGCGATTTCCGTAGCCTATGGACTGATTTTCGGCACCTTCATTCTTCTGATGGTCCTTCCTGCGGGATTCCTGGTCATCAACCGTCTGCGGTTGTTCTGGGAGCGTCGCGTGTTGCACCGGCAGGAAATCCCGCGTGAACATGTCGAACCTGCCGTCAAGGAAGTGCTGTATCTGGAGAAGCAGGAGATATGATGCGTACACTTTTAATTCTTTCCCTCCTTCTGACATGGACCTCGGCACTGCACGCACAACAGCCGCTTACGCTCGAAGACGCAATCGATATCGGGCTCGAACGCAATCACCGAATTCGCATCGCCCGCAGCGACGCCGAAATTGCGCGCAACAATACCACGCGCGGGACGGCCAATTTCCTCCCGACACTCGACGCGACAGGCTCGTATTCCTTTTCGCGCAGCGAGCAGGAGACGAACTCCCCCTTCAGCTTCGGTAATTCGAACACACGGAACGCCTCGGCGCAGCTGGCACTGAACTGGACGCTGTTCGACGGCTTCCGCATGTTCGTCGACCGTGAACGATACGATGAACTCGCCATCCTCGGCGATGCGCAGGCGCGCAGCAGCATTGAACGCACCGTGGTATCCATCGCCGCCGCGTATTTCCGCCTTGTCCAGCAGATACGTCTGCTCGAAACCATCGAAGAAACCTCTGACATCTCGCGCATGCGCTATGAAAAGGAGCGTGTACGCCGTGAACTCGGCGGTTCCGTCTCGGATTATCTCAACGCGCGCATCGCGTATCACAATGATTCCGCCGCAGTGCTCGAGCAGCGCCTGCAGCTCACTGTCGCCAGAAAAGATCTGAACCTGCTGCTCGGGCGATCGCCGTCGGCACCGCTGACTGTCGTCCGGGATATCTCCCTGCCCGCGCTACCATATTCTGATGAACGCATGCTCGAAATGGCACGTGAACGGAATGCCGACCTGATCACCGCCCGGCAGGGCCTGCGCGTGGCCGAGTCCGCGACCGCGCTCTCACGCTCATCATTTTACCCACGGGTAAACCTCTTCGCGAATTACGGATACTCCGACCGGCTCGTCGGCACCGAACAGAGCGAACGGTTTTCCGGTGATATTCTGACACAGAGCACTGACGCCAATGTCGGACTTTCGCTCTCGTTCAATCTCTTCAATGGCTTCCGCAATGCGACGGATGTTCAGAATGCGCAGATTGAGACCCGCATCGCCGAGATCACGCTCGACGAGGCGGAACGTCAGCTCGAGGGCACGCTTCTTGAACGGCGGGCGGCACTGCGTACACGCCTCGACGCAGTGGCCATCGAAGAATCGAATCTCGAGGCGGCACGTCAGAATCTTGCCCTGCAGATCGAGCGCTTCGAGACCGGCACGGTAACCTCTCTCGAGTTCCGTGACGCCCAGGTGCAGTTTGTCCGCGCGGAAACCGCGTACATTGTCTCGCTGTTCGAAGCGCGTCTGGCCATCCTTGAACTGCAGCGACTCATTGGCGACATCCGACTGTGATGTGATTCATCGACAGACAATCCCGTATCAGAAGAAATCACTATATTCAACCTGATCATGCCGAGATGATTTCGGTATCGGATTGTCAGTTTTTTCATGAATCGAATGCCCGATGCGTAAAGCAATTCTCTGTGTGGATGACGAGCCACTGGTACTCAACAGTCTCCGTACCCAGCTGAAGGGACACTTCGGAGCCACCTACAGCTACGAAATCGCAGAAAATGCCGATGATGCATGGGAAGTCATCGAAGATCTCGTCCACGACGGGGTCGATATCCTTCTGATCGTTTCAGACTGGCTCATGCCGGGCATCAAGGGCGACGAATTTCTGATCGCCGTGCATCGCCGCTATCCGCGTATCATCACGTTCATGCTGACCGGACAGGCCGATGACACCGCTATCCGGAACGCCCGCGAGCATGCCTCCCTGCGTGCCTGCATCCACAAACCATGGCAGGAAAGCGAACTCATTACGACCATTCGCTCCGCGCTGGAGGCCGATACATGAGCAAACCCGTCCTCATGTGCGTCGACGACGAGGAGATGATCCTTCTGAGTCTCAAGGATCAGCTTCGTGAGCATTTCAGTGGGGATTTCACCATAGAAATGCTGGAAAGCGCGGATGAGGCCCTTGAGCTCGCGCGGGACCTCGTCGCATCCTCCGTGGATATCCCGGTCATTATCTGCGACCAGATCATGCCGGGCATGAAGGGAAACGAGCTGCTGCGGCACCTGCATGAGATGAGTCCGAAGACCTTCTCGGTACTGCTCACCGGTCAGGCCGACGCGGGAGCGGTCGGGGATGCGGTCAATCACGCGAATCTCTATCGCTACATCCCGAAGCCCTGGGAGGAAACCGACCTGGTGCTCACGATCAAGGAGGCGGTGCGCAGCTTTTACCAGGACAAACAGCTTGAAGAACAGAACCGCATCCTCAAGGAGATGAACGAAAACCTCGAGCATCTCGTACGGGAACGTACATCCGAAATCCTCCGTCAGAAGGAGGAAATTCAGGAGCAGATGCACAGCATCGAGCAGCACCGCCGCGAGCTGGAACTGCGCAATGACTTTATCCGCAGCGTTTTCGGCCGCTATGTGAGCGACGAAGTGATGGATACCGTGCTCCGCGATCCTGACGGACTGGAGATCGGCGGCGCAAAGCGCGATATATCCGTCCTGCTGTCGGATCTGCGCGGTTTCACCGTGCTTTCCGAACGCCTCGATCCGGTGGAGGTGGTGCGCGTGCTCAACCGCTACTTCGAACGCATGATAGAAATTATTTCGCAGCACTGCGGCATTGTCATCGAATTCCTCGGCGACGGGATCATGACGATTTTCGGCGCCCCGAAGTCTCTCGACAATCATGCGGATCATGCCGTCGCCTGCGCGCTCTCGATGCAGCAGGCGATGGAGGAACTGAACCTGGTACACGCGGAGGAAGGGCTGCCCCGCATCGAGATGGGCATCGGTGTGTCTTCGGGAGAGGTCGTTGTGGGAAATATCGGTTCGGTGCGGAGAACCAAGTACGGCGTCATAGGACACCCCGCCAATCTCGCCGCGCGCATCGAGGCGCTCAGCACCGGACAGCAGGTGCTGGTCGCGGCGGAAACGCTGCGCCGCTGCCGCTCCGACATCAGCATCGTGCAGAGCTTTCAGGTTTCGGTCAAGGGTGTCGACAAGCCGCTGAAGATTCATGAAGTATCTGCGATTCACGATGGATTCAACGTGCGCTTCTCCCCTTCGCGTCTCGCGCTGAGAGACGTGCCCCGAAAGGCGACGCTCGAACTGGCGATCCTGGACGGGAAATCCGTGTCGGACCATGTATTCTACGCAGAGCTGCTCGCGGTCTCCGGACAGCAGGCTGTACTCGGGGAACGGAAGCATCTGTTCACTCATGCGGATGTACGGCTGCGTGCGCTGATCATCGACGGCGAGCGCGTGCCGATGGAAGTGTATGCCAAAGTGACCGACTGTGAAGACGGGCGCGTGACGCTGCGTTTTACTTCCATCCTCTTCGCCGATTCGGAACAGCATTTCGAAGAACTTCTCGGCCTGCCACCATCGCGTGAAGGCGAATCGTGAAGACGACGGTTTCCATTATTATCGCATTCCTGTTCATCTGCACTTCCGCGCAGCTGCGGGCACAATCCGACGAAACCTCCCTGTTTGGCTCCCTCCAGCTGATCTTTTTCAATCAGAAATCCCATATGATGTTCACGCAGGTGCCTCCGGGAGAAAATCCTCAGCTGAACGAAGAGCGCAGCAGTTTCGCCATCCAGCAGATGGATCTCTTCCTCCAGAAACATATCGGCGAGGATTTCACCGCGTTTGTTGATCTCGAGTACCAGCTGAATTATTCATCGGAGCACCGATGGGGCTCGTTCAGCATCCAGGAGGCATGGCTGCACTACGCCCTCTCAGATGAGTTCGGTTTCAAAATCGGGATGCTGTATCCCGCCTTCAACAACCTCAACGAAATCAAAAACCGGCTGGCCCTCCTTCCCTATATCTTTCGCCCGGGTATTTACGAACGGCTGCTCTCGCGCCTGTTCCTGAGCGAGGATTACCTCCCCGAACGCGCCTTCGTGCAGCTGCACGGCGGTATCCCGCTCGGCGAGGTGTTTTTCGATTACGCCGTGTATACCGGAAATGCGGAGGGATCGTACATCTCTCATCCCGATGAAAACGGTGCACCGGTGAACGATCACAACAGCAATTTTGAATTCATCACGGGGGTGGACCCGACGGAATTCAATCTCAAGCTGTTCGGCGGACGGATTGGCATCCGCGCGCGTGATGAACAGTTCAAGGCCGGTGTATCGCTCACGCATGACTATGACAACCTGCGCGACACGACACGTTATCCGCAGATCTACGAGGGACCGCGCGCGCCGCTCCGTGGTGACGCCCGGCGCATGCGCCTTGGCGGGGATGTCTCGGGACGCGTCGGTCCCGTACGCTTCGAGGCCGAAGCGATCAAGGTCTTCTATGATTATGACGCGGCGGAGCGTATCGGAGTCGATCTTGATCTCGACTTCTTCTACGCGATGGCCGGGTATTCATTTACCGACGCGCTCTTTGTGTACGGCTCCTATGAGGGTGGTTCGGCCGTCTTCGGTGAACGATGGACACATCGCACCGTGACGGGCGGTGCCGCATATCAGATCAATGACTTCGTAACGGCGAAGGCTCAGTATATCGTCTACAAGCAGTTCCTCGACGAATCGCTGCATATTGATGAAGCGACGATTCGATTTGTGTTTCTCGGACTCAGTCTCGTATTATAATCCCTCAATGAACACCACTCTTCGCATCGGACTCTTTCTGACGCTGCTCGTATGCGCCTCGCATACGATGGAGGCACAGACGGCTGTCATTGTCAATCGTTCCGTGCCCGCATCCAGCATGGGCCTCAAGGAACTGCTTGATATTTACACGCTCAACAAGGCACACTGGGACGACGGCTCGCGTATTACCGTATTCGATCTCAAGCGTGGAAAGACGAAGGAAGCATTCTACGAGTACATCGACATGTCGGAGGAAGATTTGCAGCGCATCTGGCTGCGCAAGCAGTTCACCGGGAAAGCACGTCCCCCGCGGTCGATCTCGAACGAGGAGGAACTGATCGACATGGTGAGCCGCACCCCCGGGGCCATCGGCTATGTCACCGAGCGGAATATTCCGAAGAAAAGCAACGTCCGAATCGTTGCCCGTGTAAAACAGCGCTGACACTCGCTCATCGACACATCCGTGAACGATTCCAGAACCATACCTGTTCTCGTGCTCCCACTCCTGCTGCTGTGCTGGCCGGCGCAGCATGCACAGGCGCAGATCGACTCCGATCTGCAGCTGTTCGGATCGATGCAGACCGTTTTTTTTCATCAGGAATCGCGCATCGATACTGAGATTCCGTCAACCGGTACGCGCAATTCCGGCACGGAAACACGCAACACGTTCGCCCTGCAGCAGATGGACCTGTTCTTCCGCAAGGAGATCGGGGACGAACTGACCGCGTTCGTCGACCTGGAATTTCAGCTGAACTACTCCTCTGAGAAGCAATGGGGCAGCATGTCCATTCAGGAAGCCTGGCTAAACTATCACATCAGTGACGCCGCCAATCTGAAACTCGGTCTGCTCTTCCCGTCATTCAATCATCTCAATGAAATCAAGAATCGTCTCGCCCTGCTCCCCTATCTCTTCCGACCGCTCGTGTACGAACGGCTCCTGTCAGAAAAATTCTACACCGAGGATTTCATCCCCGAGCACGCCTTTGTTCAGTTTCACGGTGCGCTGCCTGCAGGCAACTGGTTCGTGGATTACGCGGCATACGCCGGGAATGCCGAGGCATCGTACGTCTCCCGCAATACGCCGTCAGGCGGCATCGAGACGGATCTGAATCCCAATTTCGAATTCCTCGGGGGCGTTGATCCGTCGAACCTGAAGCTCAAACTCTTTGGCGGACGCATCGGAATGCGCTCGCGCGATGAGATGTTCAAGTTCGGCATTTCTGTCACACATGATTACAACAATCTCCGCGATTCCACGCGCTATCCGAGTCACATTCTCTCCGGGCCCGCCCGGCGAATCCTTGGCAGCGATGCCGAACGTTTCCGCATCGGCAGCGATCTCTCCGGACGGTACAAGGCCTTCTGGTTTGAGCTCGAAGGGATCAAGGTCATATACGACTATGATCCGGCGGAACGGTTCGATGTCGAGCTCGAACAGTCGTTTTTCTCCGGCGTTCTCGGGTACGATATCACTTCGGAAATCACCACGTACGGATCCCTCCAGTATGGCGATTATACGTTCGGGCTGGATTCGGATTATTTCGTCTACACGTTCGGCGGGGCATGGCGCGTCAACGAATCGGTGACGGCAAAGGCACAGTTCATCGCGTATGACGAGCAGTTCAACGACGTCCCCGGCGATAACCTGAATCTTATCAGCCAGCAGGTCACGATCACTTTTGTCTTCCTCGGATTCAGCATCCTTCTGTAGTTTACTCAGTTATTTCTGCATTGATCATCCATGACGCGCAAACGTGAACGGCGATTTACCGTCCGGCAGAAAATCCAGCTGCCGATCATTCTCTTTATCGCGCTGCTGTCGCTGTTCATGTTCCTGTATTTTCCGTATGTGCACAAGCGTGCGCTCACCGACAGCTTCCGCAATGAGGTCCACTCCCTCGCACAGATGGTGGCCAACAGTGTCACGATCGGGGCTTCGAACCAGGACTGGGAGGGTATTCGCAGTGCCATTGATTTCGTACGCAAGGCTCCGGGAGTGCGATTCGTCGCCCTGATCGACATGGACGGTGAAACATTTACCGCGGACACCGAGGATTTCCGTTACGATCCGGGTTACGAGACTACCGACACACTCATCGTCGGGCGCTATCCGGTTGAAACGGATCTGTTCAGCGGCTCCGTTGTGGTCGGCAGCAGCACGGAATTCATCCGTACCAGGGTCAATAAACTGCGTCTGACCGCCCTGTGGGTCGCGGTCATCACGCTGGTACTCGGCACGCTGTTCGGCATGTGGGTCGCGAACCTGATCGTTCGACCGCTGTCATTGCTGCGGCTTGCAGCGATCAAAATCGGTCACGGTGATCTCGAGACGGCCGTCTACCGGACCTCCCAGGATGAGATCGGGGATCTTGCCACAGAGTTCAGCAAAATGATCGCAAGCGTTCGGCAGGCACAGTCGAACGTGCAGGATGCGAATGCAGAACTGCAGACCAAGAATCGACTGCTGGAAGCCGAACGACGTCAGCTCGCCCGTACACTCGAGCATCTCAAAACCACGCAGGCACAGCTGGTGCAGTCTGAAAAAATGGCCGCGCTCGGGCAGCTCATCGCCGGTATCGCCCATGAAATCAACACACCGCTCGGAGCGATTCGCGCATCGATTTCGAACATCGAACATGCGCTGAATCATACACTGCGCGAGCTGCCGCCACTGCTGCGCCTCCTGCCCGATGATACACAGGAGCAGTTTTTCGCGCTGGTGCGGATGAGCCTCGAGCGTGAGATTTCGCTTTCGCCGAGGGAAGAACGCAGCAGACGACGCGCATTGATCAGGGAACTGGAAGAAAAGGCGTATCCGCACGCCGACGAAATCGCGGACGCACTCGCCGACATGTCGCTCTTCGATGGATGGGAACGCTTCGAATCCCTTCTTCGCACGGAACATGCGCCGGATATTCTGCTCGCTGCATCGCGACTGGCACTGCAGCAGCGCAACAGTCAGAATATCGAGACTGCTGTCGAGCGGGCGAGCAAAATCGTCTTCGCCCTCAAGAGCTTTTCGCATCACGATCAGAGCGGAGAAATGAGCCGGGCGGATATCGCCGACGGAATCGATACCGTGCTCACACTCTACCACAACCAGCTCAAACACGGGATCGAGGTCCGCCGCCATTTCGACCCCGTTCCGATGGTTTTCTGCTATCCGGATCAGCTGAACCAGGTCTGGACAAATCTGATCCACAATGCCATTCACGCCATGAACAACGAAGGCACACTGGATATCGAGGTCCGCCGCGAGGATGCCTATGCCACGGTCACCATCATTGATTCCGGCATCGGCATCCCTGACGACATCCGCGGAAAAATATTCGATCCGTTCTTTACCACGAAGGAAGCCGGCCAGGGGACGGGGCTCGGTCTCGACATCGTGAAACGCATCGTCGAGCGGCACGGCGGAAGTATCGATCTCGAGAGCCGTCCCGGACGGACGGCCTTCACGGTGCGCATTCCCATTCATCCTGAAGAGGCGCAGTCCTCCGAAACATGACCCCCAGGGAACACCTGCGACAGACGGTCGTGCTCGCCGTCCCCGTATCCATCGGACAGCTCGGGCATGTCATGCTGAGTGTCACCGACAGCCTGATGGTCGGGCGGCTCGGTACGGTGCCGCTCGCCGCGGCATCTCTTGGACACAGCGTCTTCGTCCTGCTGCTCGTGCTGGCTGTAGGCATCAGTTCGGCGATCACACCGCTGACTGCAATCGCTCACGGCTCGGGAGACCATGACGAGGCGGGCATCGTGTTCCGTCAGGGACTGCTGATAAACACGCTGATCGGGGCGCTTCTGATTGCGGCCGCCTGGGGAGTTTCTCATTTCCTTGGGTGGCTCGGACAGCCCGAATCCGTGCTCCGTCTGGCCACGCCGTACCTTCGCATCATGGGATTCAGTTTCCTCCCGATGATGATGTTCCTGTCCGCCCGCAATTTTATTGAAGGACTCTCCTGGACGCGTCCCGCGATGGTCATTATCATTCTGGCCAATGGTGTGAACGTGTTCGGGAACTGGGTACTTATTTACGGCAATCTCGGGATGCCCGCACTCGGCCTGAACGGCGCCGGATACAGCAGTCTGCTGGTTGAGCTGTTCTCCGCCGCCGCGATCATCGTATTCGTGCTGCGCGACCGACGCTTCGTTCGCTATCAGCCCCTGCTCCAGTTTCGCAGCATCAACAGACGCATGATTCGTCGGCTCCTGCGTATCGGTATCCCGAGCGGACTGCAGTACCTCTTCGAGGCCGGGTCCTTTTCATTTTCCGCGATCATGATGGGATGGATCGGTGCCACGGCGCTTGCGGCGCATCAGATCGCAATCAGCCTCGCCTCCGTCAGCTTCATGATCATCCTCGGAATTTCCCATGCCGGAACGATCCGTGTGGCGCACGCCGTGGGACGCCGTGACGGTGGTGAGATCCGCATGGCGGGAATGACCGCCGCCGGTCTCGCGCTCGCGCTGATGTCACTCGCTGCGCTCACCTTCGTGCTTTTCCGCGACCAGCTGCCAACACTCTACGTGAACAACGATTCCGTCACGCAGCTCGCCTCCGGCCTCCTCATTTTCGCCGCGCTGTTTCAGCTCTCGGACGGGATGCAGGCCATCGGCCATGGCGTTCTCCGCGGCATGACCGACGTCACCGTGCCAATGTTCATTGCCATCATCGCGTACTGGATGATCGGACTTCCTTCGGGATACGTGTTTGGATTCCTGCTTGAAATGGGGGCGCGAGGGATCTGGCTTGGTTTCGTCGCGGGACTGACAACCGCCGCCATCTTCTTCCACCTGCGGTTTCACCGGCTTATTCGCCGACGCTTCCCTCCGGATGAGGCAGCGCAGAGCCCTCGCTGAGTGCACGAAGCACGACCGAGGCACAGAAGCATCCGAAGATCGGGGGAAGGTATGATATCGTTCCCACGACGGTTTTCTTGTTCTGTTCATCCTCGACGGGTCGCATGCTGTGCGCGGGAATTTCTTCCGGAGAATATACGACTGTCACTCCGCGTCGGATTCCGAGTCGGTGCAGACGCTTGCGCAGCATTTTCCCGAGACGGCAGTTGTGTGAACGTTCAATATCGTCGATACGTACCTGCAGCGGATCGACCTTGCCCCCGGCACCGAGCGAACTGACGACCGGGTGTCCGCTGCGCACGGCGTTGTAGATGAGAAACACCTTGGGAGACAGCGTGTCGATGGCATCCACAACATAATCGAATGGCCCGGCAACGACTTCCTCAAGGCGTTCGTCCCGCAGATACTCCGGGAGGACCTGTAGTTCCAGGTCAGGATTAATGTCGAGGAGGCGTTCCGCCATCACAGCCGCTTTCTCCCGATGCTCCGTGCTGCGAAGCGCGGGAAGCTGACGGTTGCGATTGCTCGGATGCACGGTGTCTCCGTCCACGATGGTCATGTGCCCTACCCCGCCGCGGCAAATCTGTTCCGCGGCATAGGCGCCGACACCGCCGAGTCCGGCCACAAGCACGCGCGCGTTGCGCAGCCGGTCGACCGCTTCCTTCCCGATCAGCAGTTCCGTGCGCTCCAGCCATGCCGCACCGCTCATCGATGCCCCCCGAAGCAGCGATCGAAATTCGCGGCAACTGCTCCCCTGATTTCCTCTTCCTCCCTGAACAGCAGATCGGCAGCCTCGCGGTACAGCCTCCGAATGTCGACCTCGCTTTCGTCGGATTCGAAAAACAGCCTGTCGAGCGGCATGCGTGTCAGCGCCTTTCTAACCTTGCTGCCGATCTCGAGCAGCGCCGATCCGAACGAGAGGTGAAAATCCATGTCCAGAAGCTGACCGGCAAGTTCGGCATGTCCGGTGAATCCGTGAATGATCCACGGATTGACATCCCGCCGCTGTTTCCGCAGCTGCATGAGGTCGGCATGCGCTCGAACGCAGTGTAAAATGACCGGCAATCCCGCCGAGGCTGCGATGTCGAGCTGCATATCGAGCACGCGGCGCTGTTGTTTGAGCACTGGACCGTGAACGCGATCAAGACCGATTTCCCCGACGGCGACACACCACGAGGCCTCGACCGCCTGTTCCAGCGCCTGCCGATCCTGAACCAGGTCCCTTCCGCCGGCATCCCAGGGATGAATGCCGACGCTGCCGTGCGTGGGAGAGGGCGTATGCACACTTGTTTCCTCGAGACGCAGGCTCACGATTCGCAGCTGGTCTTCCATCTCGGCATGGTTGTGCGTATGGACGTCGATATACGGCATTTGTGTGTTCATGCTCCCCGTAAGATACGAATCACCGGGAAGAATCCCGGTCGATGTGCCTTTCCCGCATGCGAATCGGTCTCGCAGCTCCGTTCGAGAACCGTTTTCCGTTATTTCAGCAGTCGGCAGTCATCCGCAGGGCAGATTTCGCTCCCTTGTGCTGATCGGCCATTTGACCGTATGTTGTCCGATATCAGTATTTCCTGACGACGGTTCATCATTTTCCACGGAACAAATCCCCTTCTCCATCGTCTATTAGGAACAGTGTTGTGATGACGCCGGAAGCTATGGCAGATCATGTAGAAGAACAGACTGCGACTCATCCCGCGATCGACCCGGGCGACGATCTCCTGATCACACGCTTCCAGGCGGGCGATGAGGATGCGTTCCGGCGCCTGCTCGAGCGATACGCGGAACGCATCCGCAACCTGGTCTTCGGCATTTTTCATGACACGGATCTGATTGACGATATCACCCAGGATGTGTTCATCAAGGCCTATCGCGCCCTGCCCGGTTTCCGCTTCGATGCGTCATTTTACACGTGGCTCTATCGCATCACGATCAACCATTGCCGCGATATCATGCGCAGACAGAAACGACGAAATATGCTTTCACTGCAGACATTGCTCGAGAACCGCGATCCGGAAGTGACAGCGAAGACTGCCGTACAGCCGCAGGACGGGGATACGCAGGAATGGGTGCAGCGCGGACTGCAGAAACTCCCCGAAAAGTACCGGATACCGGTTATTCTCAAAGACCTCGAGGGATGCTCCTACGAAGAAATGGCTGACATCATGCAATGCGAACTCGGCACGGTGAAATCACGTCTTTCCCGAGGGCGCAGCATGCTCCGATCCTGGCTGGCTCCGATACTGGAGGGATATTGATATGGCGTACCGTAACAGCAGACATATTTCACTTCAGCTTTCCCTCTATCTCGACGGCAGACTCGATGATGAAAAACGCCGGGAGATTGAAAAGCTCATCGAGGACGATGAAGGCATCCGCCGGGAATTCATACAGCTGAAAGCGATGCAGTCGCTTCTCGCATCGCGGGAACCGCTGCTGGAAGATCCATTCCTCGCCGAGCGCGTTATGAACCGCATTCGGGACCGCGCGGAAGATGAAGATCGTGCATTTGCCGTTCCACGGCGCTTCGTTCCTGTCAGTGCCACGTTTATTGCGGTCCTGCTCATCGCAGCCGCCCTCTTTGCATGGCTGCAGCGCGAGCAGATTTTCGATTACGTGGAAAACACCGGCACACAGATGCAGCAGGCCTATGAAGAAACCATTCTCAAGGGCTGGATCATGCCGCTGTTCGAGCGCACCGACCGGGATCAGGTGCTGCATTTCGCCATGTTCGGCACACTTCCGCTCGACACGCAGGACGGCACCGTCCTTCGCGTCGATGAAAGCGCGGACTCCGGGTACCGCGTCGAGCTGTCGAATGCGCCCGAGCTGCTTCGGCCGCGCACCAGCATCAGCGAATTGTACGAGGAGATTCAGCCCAGCTCCGTACAGCGCAGGGTCTTCGACTCGCTGTTCCTCTATGCGCAGCGCCAGATCGAATCATCGGTGCTCATGAACGAGGAAAAAGAGATTGCCATTGATCCTGCGATCAGCAAGTACCACAAAGTCATTCTCTCCGGCATCGCCTCCACGCTTGATTCCGGACAGCTCGTACGCTTTGAGCAATTCCTCGCACAGCGCAACACACCCTATACATTCGTCTCAACTGTTTCGCACCGTCTGCCGTCAAGGCGGGACAAGGGACAGGCATCCGATGTCATCGCGCATTTCCGAACAGTGCGCATGCCCGAGGAGTATATTGTTCTTACCCGTGACAGCATTGCCCAGGCACGACTGCGCCTGGACATGGACAGCCTCCGCCGGCTCATGCACATCGTGGAAAATCACATGCCGCGATTCGAAGTGCGGATAAACGAAATCGCGGAGCGATACACGCAGATGCAGCCACCCGCCGCGCCGCCGGCTCCCCCGCGCGTGCGCGTTATTCCGGAAGACGGTGCGGATGGACGAAGTTTCCGGATCTTCATCCAGACCGATGAGAAGCTCGCTCGCGAGATGGAGCAGGAGATGAAGCAGGTCATGCGTGAAGTCGCCATCCTCAGGCGGGAGCAGTCGAAGCTGCATCATCGTGAAGACAGGTATCCTCGTCCGGAAAACCCGCCGCATATTTCATCCCACCGGAAGGATATTCAGGTGTTCGTCGCCCCGGATTCCGGAATTCAGATCACTGTGAACATCGACTCCATCATGGAACAGTCATTCCATTCGCTGGATGAGCTGCAGCTGTTTCGGGACAGTCTCTCCCCTGCCGTCCCCGGCAGTGATCTGCGCTTCGAGTGGCGACAGATTGTTCCCGATGCGCGGCTGCAGCAGATCGACAGTCTGTTGCGCGGGAGTGACCGGAACAGACAGCAATTGAATCGGCAGCTCCAGGAACTTCGGGAGGAGATCATGGAACACTATCGCCATCAAAACAATCCGGCGAAACCCGCGAAGCCGGACCCCGCGGCTCCCCCTGTGGATCGCGACACCGTATTCGAAATCTGACGGGGTCATTCGGGAGATCATGCTCGGGAGCGGCGCTTGACATCCCGGCAGAACATTTCTATACTAGTTTATCTGTATTCCAATCTTACCAGCGGAGGAGGCTCGATGCAATCGAAACATTTCACCCGTGTGATCATCGCGGTGTTCGTGGCGGCACTGTGCGTCCCGATCACAACTCTGCACGCCCAGCAGGATCCGATCCTGGACGTCATGCAGGAGGAAATCGACCGGGAAATGGACGTCCTGAAGTCGCAGGATCCACCGGCGTATTTCCTGTCCTACCGCATCGATGATTCTTTCAACAGCACCGTCAGCGCGTCACTGGGTGCGCTCACAGCGAGCGATGACCGCCATCGCCGCAATCTGACCGTGCAGCTGCGCGTCGGTGATTACGCGATGGACAACACCAGGGAAATACGCGGCGATCGCTCCTTCAATTTTAGTATCCCCCAATACATCGCGGTTCCCATCGAATCGGATGCGCAGGCGCTGCGGATGGTGCTCTGGAATGCCACCAGCCAGCGCTATCGCAAAGCGGCGAAAACCTACCAGGAGGTTCGCGCCAATACTGCGGTCAAGGTTGAGGCGGAAGACACCTCGGAGGATTTCGCGAAGATCACCGAACCCGCGCAGTATGTTGATCCACCACTCAATCCGTCATCCCTGCTTCCCGACAGAACCGTCTGGGAGAACAAACTGAAGCGGTACTCGCGCGGCTTTCTCACATCCGAGCACATCTTCAAGGGCGAAGCAGAGCTTCGCTTCACAGCGGAGCGCAAGCGCATCGCCACGAGTGAAGGAGCGGCAGTTGCTGAAAATCGCGCTGCCGTGCGCCTCATGCTGTCGGCGACCATCAAATGCGATGACGGGATGGAGCTGCCGCTGCACAAGAGCTACTTCGCATATGAAATGTCCGGCATGCCGACGGATGAGCAGGTGCTCGCGGATGTCCGTGAAATGGTTGAAATCCTCACCGCAATGCGTGAAGCTCCCACCGTGGAACCGTACACCGGGCCCGCGCTTCTTTCGGGCGAAGCCGCGGGAGTGTTCTTCCATGAGATCTTCGGCCACCGTGTCGAAGGTCACAGGCAGAAGAAGGAGACCGAGGGACAGACATTCAAAAAGAAAGAAGGAACATCCGTTCTTCCGGATCACATGTCCGTCGTGTTTGATCCGACGCTCAAGCAGTTTCACCAGCAGGATCTCAACGGGTATTACGTTTTCGACGACGAAGGTGTGCGTGGACAGAAAGTCACCGTCGTTGATCACGGTGTACTGACGGATTTCCTGATGAGCAGGACGCCGTTCGAGAAGCATCCTGCGTCGAACGGACATGGCCGGGCGCAGTCCGGGTATCAGCCGGTCTCGCGCCAGTCGAATCTGATCGTCGAAACCGAGAGCCCGCATTCCAGGGAAGAACTGCGTGCAATGCTCCTTGACGAATGCCGCAAACAGAACAGGGAATTCGGACTGTACTTCAAGAAGGTTCGAGGTGGTTTCACAATGACCGGTCGCTATTCCCCCAATGCCTTCAATGTCACGCCGGTCGAGGTCTACCGCATCTACCTCGACGGTCGTCCTGACGAACTCGTTCGGGGCGTCGATCTTGTGGGAACCCCCCTGGTGATGTTCTCAAACATTACCGCGGCAGGCGATGATCCGGCGGTGTTTACCGGGACCTGCGGTGCCGAATCGGGCGGAGTGCCCGTATCGGCCGTCTCGCCTACCCTGCTGGTCTCCCAGATCGAGGTCCAGAAGAAGAGCAAGTCACAGGAGCGCGCCCCACTGCTCCCCCGTCCGGATCAGGACAGTTCAACGCCTCAGACTCGTGAACGAACGTATTGACCGTACACCGATAAGGAAGGAGCTTTATCATGCGCATTTTCATTTCGATCACTGCTGTGATCCTTTTCGGCGTGCTCACGGCGGACAGCGTGGCCCAGCAGCAGGAACCACTCGTCATTCGCGCCATGAAAGATGAGCTGCACAGAAATATCGAGCGTCTCTCACTCGAAGGTGTCAGCGCACCGTTTTTTATCAGCTACACGGTCAAAGACGTTCACAACCTTCAGATCCGTTCAACCTTCGGCGCTCTGACCGTGGTCGACACGACACATCGTCGCATGCATGATGTGCGCGTGCTTGTCGGCGACCATGCGCAGACACAGGAGCACTTTGTCGGCGGTGACTTCAGCCTGTCGTTTGACGACTTCAGCCAGACGCTCACGCTCGAGGACGACTACGACGCCATCCGCCGCGAACTCTGGCTGAGCACCGATCGCGCGTACAAGAACGCGACGGAAGCGCTCGAAAAGAAACGCGCCGCGCTGCGGCAGCAGCAGGTGCCGGAAGACTACAAAGACGTCGCCGATTTTGCGAACGCCGACCCCGTCGTAAGCATCAGCCCGCCGGTTACGACCCCCTGTGACGTCACCGCTGCAGAGGATCGTGTCAAGCGGCTCTCCGCTCTGTTCGCCTCGTACCCGCAGATTCACGATTCCCGCGTTCAGTTCAGTCTGCAGGACATGATGCTGTATTTCGTCAACAGCGAAGGGACCGTGATCGCGGAACCCAGGCGGCTCGCTGTGCTGCTCGCCGTCGCGGCGACACAGGCCGAAAACGGTGAACCCCTGACGGATTTCGTCGTTCATTACGCCGTCGTTCCATCCGAACTCCCTGACGAAGAAACACTGGCTGATGAGATCCACCAGATGGCGGCAGCACTTGTCGACAGACGCAGCGCTCCCGTCATGGAAGACACCTATACAGGACCGGTGCTCTTTCTCGACCAGGCTGTGCCGGAGCTGTTCACACGACTGTATCTCGGAAAAGAGGGCCTCTTCGCATCGCGCATGCCCATCATGGCGGGACCGATGGCGATGATGGCCGCGCAGATGCAGAAGCGCAATCTCGGCGATAAGCTCGGCAAGCGAGTGCTGCCCAAGGGATGCACCATCCGCAGCGTTCCGACAACCGCCGAGTTCGATGGCCGACAGCTCCCAGGAGCGTATACGATCGACGCTGAGGGTGTGCGTCCCTCCGATGAGCTGCTGCTCGTGGAAAACGGCCGTGTCGCCTCCCTGCTCTCGAACAGAACGCCCACACCGCACTCGATAGCCTCGACGGGGCATCAGTGTATCGGTATCGGAATGGCGTCGACCAATGGCATCGGTCCTGGCGTTCTCGATATACAGATGCAGGAGGGTCCCGACGCATCGGAGATGAAAGAGCTGCTGATTGAATACGCCCGTGATGAAGGGCTGGATTACGCGTATATCGTACGTCGCATTTTGCCGGCGACGGTTCCCGAGCTCTCGATTGATGATGATCTGACAACACGGATATCGATGTTCGGTATGAGCGGTGGTGCCGGTGCTGAACCGCTGGGCCAGCTGACACGCATGTATCGCGTCGATGTTTCCGACGGCAGCGAGACACTGGTCCGTTCCGTGGAAATGCTGAAACCCGGAAGCAGCGCACTCAGACGGCTGGAGGCCAGCAGTGATCGCGACGTCTGGAATACCACCATCGACGGTGAAAGCCCCGTTCCCGGTTTTGGCGCGTTCATCAGCATCGGTCGTTCCGTCGCGGGGGTCTCCGGCGGCGTGCCCGTTTCCATTATTGCCCCGAAGGCAGTGCTGATCGAAGACATGGAAGTGCGGCAGGAAAAGCGCCCGATCACACCCCGTCCGCCCATCGTGGCATCGCCGCTGGCGGACTGATATCATCCCTGCTGAAGTCACCCGGCTTCAGGAGTTCAGACTGAGTGCTGTGCAGTGAAATCGGTATATTACCGATATGACTGCACAGCACTTTCATGTTCGATTGTCCTGCCTGCTCGCATGCGCGGTTGTTCTTCTGAGCGCCTGCGCGACCGAGAAATCTGAGCTCCCTCCAGCGGCTCCGCGCATCATCAGCGGAACGGACAGTGTGCGCGTCGATGAACGGGTGACCGTGCGCGCGGTCGGAGCTGACGAAGAGGGACGACCGCTGACATATGAAGTCGACTGGGGAGACGATGAACGTGAACTCCAGACCTTACCGGAGATTGAGAGCGGTCTGTTTGTCGAACTCACATGGCAATATTTCGATCCTGGCACGTATGGCATGCGCTGCCGTGTCGTGGATGCAGACGGCCGTATTTCCGCCTGGTCCGAGACTTTCCTCATCCATGTCACCGGCGAAACGAGGATCGGACAGGGAGACTGGCGCATGTTCATGCGCGATCCGCAGCATACCGGACACAGTCGTTTTCAGGGACCGTCCGTGCCGGTGGAGAAATGGCGGTACGAAGGAGCCTCTCCGATCAGATCGAGTGCGGTGTATGACATCGCCGGCACGGCCTACTTCGGCAGTAACGAATTTCTTTTACACTCCTTTTACCAGGATGGCCGACTGAAATGGCAGTACTGGACTGGAACGGCACGTATTCCCAATTCACCTGCACTGGCTCCCGATGGATCACTCTTCTTCGGCAGCAGCAGTGCGAATATCTATCGTGTGAACCGATACGGGAACAAACTGTGGAATGTCTCCGTCAATGCCCCCATCCTCTCTTCGAGTGCAGTGCTCGACGGCATGGGACGCGTGTACATCGGCAGTGAGGACCACATTCTCTACTGTCTCGATTCCACAGGCAATCTGGAATGGCGCGTTTTCACGAATGGTCCCATTCGCGGTGCTCCCGCACTCTCGCGGGACGAAACGCGGATCTATGTTGGCAGCGCAGACCGCCTGCTGTATGCAGTGGATCGCAGCGGCGGTGTTGTCTGGACTGCTGTCACCAATGCGCCTCTGAGCGGCAGTCCGTCCGTGGGCGTTGACGGAACCATTTACATCGGATCTGAAGACCGGTTCCTCTATGCTTTCCGTCCCGACGGCGCGCTGCGCTGGAAACGCGATCTTCGTTCACCCATCCGCACGACCCCCGCGGTGACACGCGACGGACGCATCATCACCGCAACGCTCGATGGCAGAGTGTTCTGTCTGGATGAAATGGGGAATGAAATCTGGAGCACGGACTATACTCTTTCAGGCGGTGAAGGATCTCCGGCTGTCGACGTGCGCGGCACGGTGTACATCGGCAGTCCCGACGGCAATCTCACGGCGCTTTCCGCAACGGGGCGCATCCTCTGGCGATATGACAGTGAATGGCCGGTGCACGGCACACCATCCATCGGCCAGGACGGCAGTGTCGCCTTCGGCAATGACGGGGGATTCTTCATCGTCCTGCGCGAACGCTGATCGCGCCCGATCGCTCAGGATCGAATGATCAGCTTGTAATAGGTCTTCCCCTCTTCGCGCCGCATGAAATCGATATCGTGTTTGAATCCTGATTCGCGACGGAGAAAAAACGCGAGGCGATCGAGCAGCGCAGCGAAAGCGGCATCCTCGTCATGCGCCCAGGTCTCGCATTCCCGTATCGTCGGAATCCATGCATCCACTCCATCGGAACGTTTTTCCGTGACAACGGTGAACTGCAGCATTGATGATTACTCCGAGAGTATATACCGGGAAATGACGAGGCGCTGGATTTCCGATGTGCCCTCTCCGATCTGAAGCAGCCGCTGATCACGGTAGAACCGCTCGATGTCATACTCCTTCATCAGACCGTATCCACCATGGACCTGCACCGCTTCGTCGGCAACTTCCTTAGCAATCTCTGAGCAATACAGCTTCGCCATGGCCGACTCCTTCGCGAACGGCTGTTTATTCTGTTTCAGCCAGCAGGCCTTGTACAGCAGATTTCTGCCAAGCTCGACTTTCATGGCCATGTCTGCAAGCTTGAACGCGATGACCTGGAACTTGGAAATGGGTTTTCCGAACTGCCTGCGCTGCTTGGAGTACTCCAGGGCCATCTCATAAGCGCCCTGTGCGAGGCCGAGTCCCATCGCGGCGATGGACAGGCGGCCGTCATCGAGGGTTTCGAGCATGATATGAGAGCCGTCTCCACGATCTCCGAGAAGGTGATCTTCCGGAACGGTGCAGTCGTCGAAGTAAAGTTCCGCGGTATTCGAGGCTCGCCACATCATTTTCTCCTTCATCGCGCGAGACGTGTACCCGGGGGTATCACGATTGACGATGATCGTGGAGAACTCCTTCTTTCCGTCGACCTCACCGGTGACGGCCTGTACCGTCGTTCCGAGTGTGATATCGGTCGCGCCGTTCGTGATGAAGATCTTCGATCCGTTGATGATCCAGTTGCCGTTCTCGAGCCGTGCGCTTGTCTTCGAGCCACGTGAATCCGAACCAGCTTCCGGCTCGGTCAGTCCGAATGCCCAGAGTCCGTCTCCGGTACACAGGGGCGGAATGTACCGCTGCTTCTGCTCCTCCGTGCCGTGATAATACAGGGGACCGATACCCAGAGAGTTGTGTGCAGCGATCGTCGCTGCCTGTGAGCCGTCGATGCGTGCAAGTTCCTCAACAGCGATGATGTAGGAAAGGTAATCCATGCCCTGCCCGCCATATTCGGGCGTTACGACGATCCCGAACAGCCCTATCTCCCCCATTTTCTTCGTCAGGTCATAGGAAAACTCTTCCCTGTCATCGAGCTCTTTCGCAACGGGCTTGATCTCCTGTTCTGCAAATTCCCGCACTGTGCTCCGAATGAGCCTGTGCTCTTCCTGTTCGTACATGGATTGCTCCTTGGAATACGTGAAAATGGCGAACCCGGACGCTGCAATCGTTGCGGGCAGGACGCCCGTTCACCGAAAAATATATGCATTGCATGATCTCCTCGAATATAATGTTTCAATATTGCGGAATCCAGATCAATCCTGCTCCAAATCGCCCTGTTTTGACATCGCAGTCCCAATGATCCCCCGTCGGACCTACCTGATGGCCTTGCATGCATGTGCACAACGCCGCGGATGGACATTTTGTACTATGACCGGTGCTGGCGATATTTCGACAACACTTCAGCAGAGGCCATGCGACGAAAACGTCTGAACACTATTCTTCTCGTTCTCCTGCTTCTGATCCTTGCACCTGCACTGCTGTACACTGGATATGAATTCTCGCGGCTAAGCAAATCCGAAGAGCAGCTTTCCAGGGTTTACGAGCAGCAGCTCGAAACCGTCCTCTTCTCGGTAAATCAGTACGCGACGGATATCACCGGCGGCTGGATCAATACGTTCGAGAGGACACTCGCCTCGTCTTCCTCCTCGCATGCTGCAATCGCCGAGGTGCCGACGGAAATCGGTGCACGCGAGACGATCCGTGGACTCGCGCTTCTCGACTCCAGTATCACAATGCGGGCGTTTTTCAGTCCCGTTGACGAGGAGACCGGAACTGATGCCCTGCGCACGGGGCTGCAGGACTCTCTCGAGACACATCGCGAAAAACTTGAGCGGCTACTTCGGTATAAGACCGAGGATTACAGGAAGATCGAACCGTTCCTGGTTCAGATCGGTGACAGTATCCGGGTGCTCGCGCTTGTGGCCGTTCTGTCATTCGACAGGGGGCAGCACTTCTTTGGCGTACTCTGTCTCGACCAGGAGGATTTCATACAGCGCGTCCTCGGACCGAAGTTTCGGGCCATTGCCAGTGAAGACCTGCTGTTGTTCTGCCGTGACAAACGAACGGGCAACATTGTCGTCAGCACCGCCGATCTGGAAAACATGGTCAGGGAGGATACGCAGTCCCGCAGACTCTGGCTTTTCCCGGATTATGAAATCGGGATCCGACTTCGCGGGACGACGATTGAAGAACTGGCAGCGGAACGTTTCATGCAAACGGGCGTCCTCTTTATCGCTGTTGACATTTTGCTGATTATCGGCGCCATCATCGTCTTTCGGAATATCCGTCGTGAAGTGGAGCTCGCTCAGTTGAAGTCCGACTTCGTCTCCAACGTATCCCACGAACTGAAAACACCTCTTGCGCTGATTCGGATGTTCGCGGAAACGCTCGAAATGAAACGTGTTCCGAACGAGGAGAAAAAGCAGGAGTATTACAGCATTATCGTGCAGGAGACCGAGCGGCTCACCCGACTGATCAATAATATTCTGACCTTTTCGCGCATTGAATCCGGCCGCAAGGAATATCACATGCGACGCACGGATCTGAACACCATCGTGGAAAAAGTCATGAGCATTTACGGCTTCCACCTCGAGCACCGGGAATTCTCCTCCGAGATCCACCTCGACGATCGACCTGTAATCGTGCATGCTGATGAAGAAGCTGTGGCGGAGGCTCTGATCAACCTCATCGATAATGCAATGAAGTACAGCGATGAGCAGAGACATGTTGCAATTCGTACCGGAGCACGTGAAGGGCGATGTTTCATCGAAGTGGAAGATCACGGCATCGGCATTGACCCGCGGCATCAGAAAAGAATATTCGAAAAATTCTACCGAGTTTCTGAGGGACTCGTGCATACGGCAAAAGGCAGCGGTCTCGGACTCTCTCTGGTCCAGGCGATCGCCACGGCGCACGGGGGTCATGTGCAGCTTGAAAGCACCCCCGGCCGCGGCAGCCGCTTCCGTCTCTGCTTCCCTGCATTTGAATCGGATTCGCAGCACAGCAACGGATAAACAGTATGGCAAAAATCCTCCTTATCGAAGACGAAGCGGAAATGCGGCGAGGTCTCACAGACAACCTGCAGTTTGAGGGATATGAGGTCGTAAGTGCTGCCGACGGTGAAGCTGGACTCAGCCTCATTCTCGAGACAGCGGCCGACCTGATTCTCCTCGACGTCATGATGCCGAAAATGAACGGCTTCGATGTCTGCCGCCAGGCGCGCGAACACGGCATCACCACGCCGATCATCATGCTCACCGCAAAGGGAGAGGAAATCGACCGCGTGCTCGGACTCGAACTCGGAGCGGACGATTACATTACGAAACCGTTCAGCCTCCGTGAACTCCTCGCGCGGGTCAAGGCTGCCCTCCGCCGAACCAGCATGGATGCATCGCAGCCTTCGAAGAGTGAGGCGCATATCGGACGCATCAGTGTGGACTTCGTGAATTACATTGCCGATGAAAGCGGAAGTGAGGTCATCCTCACGCACAAGGAATTCGAGGTGCTGAAATACCTCTGGGAACACCGACAGCAGACCGTCACACGCGACCAGTTGCTCACCGACGTCTGGGGGTATGACACGGCCATTACGACCCGTTCCATCGACAATTTCATTCTCAAACTCCGGCAGAAAATCGAACAGGATCCCTCTCATCCGAAACACATTCTCACGGTTCACGGGATGGGATACAAGCTCCTTCCGTGAGCCGGTGACATTTGGTGACATTTTCTTACCGTGATGAGACACGCGGCACACGCTGTCTGACGTACATTACGGCAGACAGAATTTACCTGCAGGTATGCGTCTTTTAGTTCTCCATATTCTCCTTCTCGTTGCCGCGCTTCCCCTCCGCGCACAGCACATGGAAAAAATCGTGGATCTCCACGGCCACTGGCGCTTTGAAATCGGGGACGACACGGCCTGGGCAGATCCCGGCTTCGATGACAGTGACTGGCAACTGATCCGTGTGCCGTCGTTCTGGGAAAACGAAGGGTACCCCGGATATGACGGCTGGGCCTGGTACCGTACGCGCTTCACCGTTCCCGGGAAACATCGCTACAACGCGCTGTATCTGAATCTGGGCACGATCGACGATGTCGACGAAGTGTATGTCAACGGTCATTTCATCGGATTCAGCGGTTCACCACCACCCAACTATATGACCGCCTATGCCGACGCCCGCTGGTACTATGTCCCGTTCGAGTACCTTCATTTCGATGCACCCAACGTCCTGGCCGTTCGGGTGTTTGACAATGAGATGAGCGGCGGCATCAGCAACGGCGATATCGGCGTGTACCTGCAGAGAAATTATCTCTTCCCCGATCAGTCGCTCCGTGGAACCTGGAAACTCCGTGCCGGCGACCTTCAGGAATGGAAACAGCCATCCTACGACGACAGTCGCTGGCCGACGGCCTTCGTTCCCCTGTACTGGGAGACGCAGGGACTGCGTGACTACGACGGGTATGGCTGGTATCGCCGCAGCTTCACGCTTGACGACGCGCTCGCTGATGAACGGCTTATTCTGCTGCTGGGAAAAATCGACGATGTCGATCAGGTGTGGCTCAATGGCAGGAGCATCGGAAAGACCGGAAAAATGCCCGAGGATGGCGGGTATTATGTCGGCAGCGATTCATACAACCGTCTCCGCGCCTATTTCATTCCGCGCGGTATCCTCAAACGACGGGGAGAAAATGTGATCGCAGTGCGTGTGTATGATGGATTTCTGCACGGAGGCATCTACCAGGGCCCCATCGGCCTTATCCGGCAGGATCGATTCCGTACCTGGCAGAATCGGCACCCACAGGATGAGAAAAGCGGATTCGAGCGGCTGATGGATGCCCTCTTCGGCAACTAAGCCGTTACGGCGTCCCGGCCTCTGCCTCCCATCTTCTGCAGAATAATCCCGCTTACGATGAGAATCAGTCCGACAATGGTTGACGGATAGATGTCCTCTCCGACAGTCACATGAATGACCAGCAGCGACAGAAATGGTGAGAGAAAAACCAGATCGCTGATTCGGGCGGTGGTCGTGGAGAGGCGCAGCGCCTGCATCCAGAACACGAATGTCAGTCCCATCTCGAACACCCCCACGTACATCGAGCCGAGCAGCGCCGACGGATCCGACGGGATAGCGGCTCCGCTTATCAGGAACAGCGACGTGGAGTACACACTCCCGAAGGCGAAGCTGACCATCAGACGAAGCACGGCATCACCTTCGGCACGCATATTGAAAATCCAGTACAGGGCCCAGATCAGAGAGCTTCCGATAGCCAGCAGGACACCTTCGATATTGGTGAACTGCATATCCAGAAGGTCACCACGAGTCGAAATCACTGCCACACCGGTGAAACTCACGAACATGGCAGCAATGCTCCGCAGGCGGATGCGCTGCCGCAGAAGGAAGATGGAAAGCAGCACCAGTACGATGGGCCAGGTATAGTTCAGGGGCTGCGCCTCCTGGGCGGGAAGCAAATCATAGGCGCGGAAAAGTACGAGATAATACAGGAAGGGATTCAGCAGGCCGAGACCGGCGGCTCTCAGCCAGTCCCGCGAAGACCATCCGGGTAAATACCGGAGCGTTCCCCGGGATGTGTTCACGACAAGCAGAACAATGAACGACATGAGGGAAGAAACAAGAAGCAGCTCAAGCACCCCGGTCACACGCAGCGTCAGCTTGAATGCAGACGCAACCGTAGACCAGCAGAGGACGGCGGAAACTGCGTACACATATGCGCGGGACTGCCTGTTCATCGATGCGGAATATAGGCATTTCCCGCGCCGACGAAAACTGAAAGCAACGGACGATTTGGGCGGCATGCCCGAATTCCGCATCTTGTTGTCATCTGAGTACGCATCACCGGTTTCACGCTCTTGCCGGCTGCGATCCATCCTGCATCATAATCGGAGACCACCACCATGAGAACATTCCTGTTCTCCTGTCTGGCCATGCTGTGTGCCATTCTCCCTGCAAACAATTCCGCTTTCTCCACCGTCCGTTCCCCCGACCCACCCGATCAGGATTCCCTGCGCATGCTCGTGCGTGAATTGATCGATCCTTACGGAGTCGATATTTCCGGTCAGTTTTTCATCACTTTCGAGGCTGGAGAAGATCACTCCACCCCATTCAGCGACTTCTTCATCAACCGCGGATACATCAATTTTAAGAAGGAACTGCTACCGGGAATATCCGGCCGCATAACACCAGACATTTCCGTCGACCGTGAAGGTGACGGAGAGGGCGATCTCGAGATGCGCCTTAAGTACTGTTACGTCCGTGCGGATCTGCCCGATCTCAGCATTTTCAGGGCGCCCAAGGTGGAATTCGGACTCGTGGCCAGGCCCTGGCTTGGATTTGAACAGAAAATCAACCGATACCGCGTCCAGGGAAACATGTTTCTTGAACAGAACGGTATTCTCAATTCAGCAGATTTTGGCGCCGCGGCGATGACGCTGATTGGCGGCGAAATGCCCGAGCACTACCAGCGAGACGTCAATTCGAGCTGGCCCGGGAAATACGGAAGCCTCACCGTCGGTGTCTTCAATGGCGGCGGCTATCATGCGATCGAGAGCAATATCAATAAGACGCTGGAAGGACGCCTTTCCCTGAGACCGCTTCCCAACATGATCCCTGGTCTGCAGTTTACATATGCAGGAGTCGTTGGAAAGGGCAACCGCGAAATCCCCATCGACTGGACGATGAATCTCGGCTTCGTTTCGTTCGAACACAGAAATATCGTATTCACCGGCACCTATTTTTCCGGTACGGGAGATTTCAGGGGCGCAGCCGTCGATCCCATGAATGTACCGATCGAGCAGGAAGGATTTTCTCTGTTCACCGAAATGCGTCTCTATACGCTTCCGCTCAGCGTCATCGGACGGTTCGACCGCATGCGTGACATGCCGGAATTTGGGCGCAACAAACGGACTGATCGCATCATCGCAGGCATCGCATACCGTTTCGGCAGCAGCAGCAAGGTGCTCATCGACTACGAGCGTGCCGAGGACGAACACGGCATTCTTCTGCTTGATGCAGCAAAGCTGAGTGTGGAATTCGATTTCTAGAATGCCTGACGCCTAAAAACAATGAGGCTGCCGTGAACCGGTCAGCCTCATTGTTCTGTACTTCTGATGCTGCGTTCGCCCTACTCGCCGGAAGTGTCCTTTTTCTCAACGGGCGCAACGGATTCGCCAGGTATCAGCCCCTCCTTCACATAACACTGTCTGCAATTGTGGTAGAGATGATTCGCGTGATGGATGATCTCCTCGCACTCGGTGAGGATTTCGAGATACAGCAGGCTGGTACGTGACGTATACTTATCCTTTTTCGACCGCTTGAGCTGCTGCTTGTCGGCCTTTCGGATGCGGGATTTAAGATCTTCCGCCTTCTCGGTGATTTTCTCGATCTTTTCGAAATTCGTTGATTTGATGCTGTTCGCAATCCGCGTTAGTTCTTTCTTCAGATCCTTCGCAATCGCTGCGAATTCCTCCTGCTGAAAATCCGACAGTCCCTTGTGATTATTGTCGATGTGCACGTAGCACTGGGTTGCGAGACTGCGCAGACTCCGCAGCAGCAGCTGCAGAGAACTCATCGCCTCCGAGTAGGTTTTATCTTCAATGCTCTCGTCGAGTTCCTCCATCTGCGAGGTGCGGAGAATACTCGCAGTCATCCCCTTGCCACGTTTGTGGAGATTCTTCGACAGCTGCTGCGCTTCTTTCAGCATCATGCGATCCTCGGTGATGATGCCCTCATGAACGCGCTCAACAATCTGAATCGTCGTGGATATCGTTTCGCTGAAATCAACTTTCAGGGAATCCAGTGCGGACTTGATGTCCGTTGATGAACCGCTGACACGACGCTCTGCTTCCTTCTGCTCTTTCTCGCGCTTACGATGGAGATGAACCGAACGCCAGAGCAGAAAACCGGCCAACCCGGCAAGCGCGATCAATCCGAACAACTGCGTGAAATAAATGATCGTCGCAATGATCGCAGCCGCGGTGGATGCGATGAACGCCGTGAAAAACCAGCCGCCGATGACAGTCAGCACACCCGAGACGCGATATACGGCGGAGTCCCTTCCCCATGCACGGTCCGGAAGAGCCGTGGCCATCGAGACCATGAATGTCACATATGTTGTTGACAACGGTAGTTTCAATGAAGTGCCGAAGGATATCAGCAGTGCGGCGACGATGAGATTCACCGCGGCGCGCAGGAGGTCGAAGGCGGGATAGTCACCGTTTTCATCCGGTTCCGGACGGTATTTCGATGTATCAAACCGTCCTTCAACTTTCCGTTTGACGGATTCTGGAGTGACAATTGAGACAAAGCGAAAGATGGCCAGAACGATACGCACGATGGAGCGCGCCGGCGCGATGGATTCGAAGCGCTCAAATCCTTCGCTCTGCCTGCCAAGATTGACCGAGGTCGCGGTCACCGTTCGTGCCTTCTTGTTTATCCAGAGGGTTGTGGCCATGATCGCGCCGGCGACCAGAAGGATCCAGGTGTTTGCACGGACCGGTTGCGCGAGCGCTTCCATCGTATGGGACCAGGGATCGGCGGCTCCCTGTGATTTCAGAAACGCAGCGAGTCCGCCCATCGGAGCGCCGATGAAGTTGACGAGGTCGTTCGCTGCGAACGCCATCGCCAGAGCGAACGTGCCCGCGAGCACAATGGGCTTGAATACATTGATCTTCATCGTCCAGACGAGCAACTGCATGACGGCCGTCCAGACGAGAAACGATATGCCTGCGATGATCAGCGTATGCTCCTTGAGCCATAGTGCCTGCTGTTCATCCAGGAAGGAAGCCCCCTTAGCACCCTTTACCATCAGAAAATACGAGAGAGCTGCAAGCGCCAGCCCTCCCCAGATAGCACCGTACCTGCTGAGCCGCTTCCCGTAATCGAAGGTGAACAACATGCGAGAGAAATACTGTACGACCGATCCCACAATGAAGGCGACAATCACCGAAGCCACAATCCCGAAAACGATCTTGAATACACTCGCCGTGTTGATATACATGAACACGTCACCGACACCGCCGTTGCCGGACTGAATGACCTTGATCGTGGAAATCGCGAAAGCCGAGCCCAGCAATTCGAAGACAAGGGAAACTGTGGTGGATGTGGGCAGCCCGAATGTATTGAAGAAATCAAGCAGCAATACGTCGGTCAGCATCGTGGCAACGAAAATGAACATGACCTCCGGAAAGGTCAGAAACTGCGGATTGAAAATCCCTTTCCTTGCGACTTCCATCAATCCGCTGGAAAATGTCACGCCGACGACGATACCCAGCGTGGCGATGATCATGATGACCACACGTGGTGCCACCTTTGCGCCAATGGCGGAATTGAGGAAATTCACTGCGTCGTTGGCAACACCGACCATGAGATCAACGATCGCCGTGGCGAGCAGAATAACCAGAATGATGATGAAAATGTCCATGCGGCAATAAATAAATTAATAATGGTGATTATCGGTTGTATTCAGACTGCCCGTTGTCCCGTTAATCGCTGCGCCGATGACGAATGATTTCGCCTTCTGAGATATACACGACATTCTCCGCAATATTGGTTGCGTAATCCGCCATGCGCTCAAGATAACGGGATATGCTGAGAAGATGAATTAAACGCTCCGCCTGTTCGGGCGAGGCGTGAATGCGATCACGCACGAGTTCGTACATCGACCTGTTGAGCATGTCCACTTCCTGATCACGGGCACAGACTTCACGCGCAAGCGCGGAATCCATGTCCACGAGAGCATCGAGACTGTGTTTCAGCATGCTCAGCGTGCGATCCGCAAGTGTCATGAGTTCATCCGGAAGCACGAGCTGATGGTGCTGCCCGATGGAAAGAACGCGATGCGCAACGTTGGAGGCCAGATCACCAATCCGCTCGAGATCTGCATTTATTTTCAGAACAGCGACCACGAACTGGATACCGGAATCATCCAGAATCCGGGCCTGCAGCATCGCGATGCAGTCTTCCTCTATGCTGATCTCGAGTTCATCGATTTCCCGGTCCGCCTCGATGAGACCGCGAGCCGCATCCCGATCACGCGCGCGTATGGTGAGCACGCAGCGACGTGCGTTTTCTTCCACGAGCGCACTGAGCTGCAGCAGCTTTCTTTTCAGCAGGTCCGGTGTATGTGCAGATCTGTCTTTCATCTGGTGCTCAGATTAGGCGGGACAGGCGCATCTCAGGCCTGTACGTGAGCCTCCTCCGGAATATTCGTGCGAAGAAAGATGGTAAATGTGCTTCCACTCCCCGGTTTGCTCTGCACCTCGACGTGTCCATGATGCGCCTGCGCGATATGCTTGACGATGGCAAGCCCGAGGCCGGTACCGCCCATCTTCCGGCTGCGTGCCTTGTCGATGCGATAGAATCGCTCGAAAAGTCTCGGGAGGTGTTCCGCTTCAATCCCATATCCCTCGTCACGAATATCGATACGGATCTCATCATCATTGATCCTCTGCGCCGTAACCCAGACCGATTTTCCGTCCTCACTGTACTTGATCGCGTTCGAAATGAGATTGACGATGGCCTGCTCGAGCAGCGGTGGATTATTCAGTGCATGCAGGTCGGGCGAACAGTCGAGATGCACGGCGATTTTTTTCTGATCGGCGTCATGCTGACATGACTGAATAGCGGAATACAGCGTCTCGCGGACCTCGCTGTATGCAAGCGCTATTTCTTCACGCTCCGCCCCCTGCTCGATCCGCGAGAGACTGAGCAGATCTTCGATGATCGCATTCAGCCGGTCGGCCTGGTTGGAGACAATCCCGAGAAAACGTATCGCATCGCTTTTGTCATGGATGGCACCGTCGAGCAGTGTCTCCACGAAGCCCTTGATGCTGGTGATCGGCGTTTTCAATTCGTGTGAAACGTTGGCGACAAAATCCCGCCGTACATTCTCCAGCGTGCGGATCTCGGTAATGTCGTTCAGCACGACCAACACACCGATGCTCTCTCCCTGTCCATCCTTCAGAACACTGCCATGTGCCTGAAGATGCCGCTCCTCCTCATCAACAAGCGTGATATACCCCTCGACGGCATAGTCGCTGGAGAGTGCGCGCTCGACAAAGCGCTGCAATCCGACATTGCGAACCACCTCCTGAATGCTTTTTCCGCGCGCCTTTTCCGGATCGATGCGCAGAAGACGGGCTGCACTCCGGTTGATGTTGATCAGCTGCTCTTCGGTATCGAAGGCGAGCACGCCTTCCATCATGCTCGAAAGCACGGCCGTCTGCTCGCTGTGCTGCTGTGTAATGATGGTGATACGATCCTGCAGCTGTTCCGCCATGCTGTTCATCACTTCCGCAAGGTCGCTGAGTTCCTCGGATTCGGGGATCGGCAGACGGACATCAAGTTTCCCTTCCGCGAAGCGCCGCGCACCCTGCTTGAGTTCCTGGATCGGACGCGTGATACGCCGTGAGATATACAGGCTCATCAGTCCGGCCAGAAGCGTAATGATAAGACCGCCTCCGACGATCTGCCACTGCAGACGTTCAACGTTCTCTTCGATCTTGTGTACGGGGACAGCCGTACGCAGCACACCAAGAATTCCACCCTCATCTCGAAGTGGGATGGCGGCGTACATGGTGTTCTGCTGCAGCGTCATGCTGAAGCGCGTGGAAGTGCCGACATCACCCTTCATCGCACGACGGATTTCCGGACGGTTCCGATGGTTGTCCATGCTGTGAGGATCGCGTTCCGAATCGGCGATGACGGTCCCGTCCGGCAGGATAATAGTGATTCTCGTCGACGATCGCCGGCCGAGATCGACAATGAAATCATCGATTGCCCTGTTGCTCTGTTCACCGATTCGATGCACGATATCATCGTGCAGGAGTTTCGCCCGCGACTGGAGGTCTTCACTGACCTCGTCGAGGAAGAGACTCTTGAAGGAACTGGAGATGAGAAACGTAAAAGCGAAAAGGGCCAGAAAGATGATAAGGAAATTGGATGAGTAGAGCTGCCAGAACAGACGTTTTTTACGCATCCTTACTCCGCGAAACGATAGCCGACTCCTCGAACAGTTTCGACATATTTCCCCGCCTCTCCAAGCTTTTTCCGCAGTCCAACGATCTGCACATCGACCGAACGATCCGTTACGGGATACCCGTCTCCGCGAACGGCTTCGACAATCTGTGCACGCGTGAAGACCCAGCCGGGCCTGTTCGCGAGAAAATGCAGAACACGGAATTCCGTCAGTGTGAGCAATACCGGCCGCCCATCGATCAGCACTTCATGCCGGCCGGGATTGATCAGAATATCATGAATGCGAAGAATCTCGGAATCCTCACCATCACCTCCCTGTTCACCGCGGCGGAGGACGGCCTTGACGCGGGCAAGCAGCACACGCCTGCTGAACGGCTTGGTGATGTAGTCGTCGGCACCGAGTTCGAGCCCCGTGACGATGTCCGCTTCCTCGCTGCGCGCAGTCAGCATGATGATGGAAAGCCCTTTTGTGTCAGGGTTGTTCTTGATGGTTTTGCATACTTCAAGACCGTCGACACCGGGGAGCATCAAATCCAGGAGCACGAGATCCGGCGGTGACGCTTTGATGCGCTGCAGCGCCTCCTCGCCCGAGGTCACACTATCGACCTGATATCCTTCCTTCCCGAGATTGTAGCTGACAAGCTCGAGAATATCCTCTTCGTCCTCGACGAGAAGTATGTGGCGTTTTGATTTCACAAAAACACACCAGCTGTCCTACATCAGATAATACAAATATCGCGCTCACAATGTTAGGGTTTTGTTAGCGCCGTGCAAGAATTTGATAATGTTCTCCGAAGTGCATTTTCCGGCTCAGAAAAGGGAGTACTGCCGGTCCGGAGGCTTTCTGAATGCCTCCGCGGACAGGGACGGCCCCTCTCCGTCAATACCCGCCTTCCGACAGGCTGTGCGAAACAAATCCATGATCTGGCGCACATACACGCCCTCACCCCGCATGCGTGATCCGAAGCGGGCGTCGTTGAGCGCTCCACCGCGCATTTCACGCACACGGGCGAGCACCTTGTCCTTTCGATCGGGATAGAATTCCTCCAGCCACTGGGTGAACAGATCCGCCACCCCATGCGGCAGACGCAGAGGAATGCAGACGGCATAGCAGGCACCGCGCGCGGCGGCCTCCGATACGAGGGCGGGAATCTCACGATCCGTCATGCCGGGTATCACCGGTGAAAGCCCGATCCCCGTGGGAATTCCTTCGCGCGCAAGCGTTTCGATTGTGCGCATGCGGCGTTCGGGGATGGATGTCCGTGGCTCGAGCCGACGAACCAGGTCGCTCTCCTGTGAAGGGATGGAAATCATGACATTGACGGCCCGCACCTCCGCCAGCGGACGCAGGAAATCAATATCGCGAAGCACGAGTTCGTTTTTCGTGATAATCTGAACGGGATTTCTGAACTCGCTGATTACCTCGAGAATGCCGCGGGTAAGACGAAGCCTGCGCTCCACCGGCTGGTAGGGATCGGTGATGCCGCTGAGGGCGATTGGCTGCGGCACCCAGGAACGGGCAGACAGCTCCCGGCGCAGGATTGCCGGCGCATCTTCCTTCACCAGGATACGGGTTTCAAAATCGAGTCCCGCGGAAAAGCCCAGATATTCATGAAAGGGACGCGCGTAGCAGTACGTACAGCCGTGCTCACAGCCGCGGTACGCATTGATGCTTGCATCGAAACTGATGTCGGGACTGCTGTTGTAGGCAATCAGCGACCGGGAATGGTCGCGGTAGAAGCGTGTCGCCTGAGGCCGCTCTTCGTCGGGAAAATCCTCATCGCGCTCATACGATAGGCGCTCGAAGCGATTGGCGGGATTTGACCGCGCTCCGCGGCCCTTCAGCGCGTCCCGTTCAGACTGTCCGCTCATCGCCCTGCCTGCATCCTCTCCCGGCCGGTGGCCGATCGTCCCTCCGGAAACAGGAATGATTTTCGAACCGGAGACGGCACGGTACTTAGGAAAAAAGACATGGCGGTACTATCTTGAAAACATGGCAGAAAATACGCCATCATATCAGAATCAACCATATTTCGAACCTACCAGAACCAAGGATTGCATATGAAACGAATGCTGCTGCTCGGCGACGAGGCTATCGCCCAGGGGGCACTCGACGCGGGGCTTTCCGGAGTGTATGCGTATCCGGGAACCCCGTCAACGGAAATTACGGAGTATATTCAGCGATCCAAAGACGCCCGCGAACGCGGCGTTCATTCCGACTGGAGCGCGAATGAAAAAACCGCCATGGAAGCCGCGCTCGGCATGTCCTACGCGGGAAAGCGGGCGATGGCCTGCATGAAGCATGTCGGACTCAATGTCGCGGCGGACGGCTTCGTAAATGCCGGCATCACGGGTGCCAACGGCGGACTGCTCGTGTTGGTCGCCGATGATCCGTCGATGCATTCATCCCAGAACGAACAGGACTCCAGGTATTACGGAAAGTTCGCCCTCGTGCCTGTCATCGAACCGTCAAATCAGCAGGAAACTTACCTGGCCGCTTCTTACGGATTCGACCTTTCGGAGAAATACGGTACCCCCGTGATGATTCGTATCACAACGCGTCTCGCCCATTCGCGCGCCGGTGTCGAACTGACAGAACAGAAAGCGGAAAACGAACTGCGTCTTCCGTCCGACAAGCGGCAGTTCGTTCTTCTGCCCTCGATTGCACGTCGGAACTATCAGACACTGCTCGGAAAGCAGGCTGCGTTTGAAGAGGAATCCGAAAATTCCCCTTTCAACAGCTACACCGACGGTGAAGACAGATCACTCGGCATCATCGCCTGTGGCATAGCCCACAATTACCTCATGGAGAATTTCCCCGAGGGATGCCCACACCCGGTGCTGAAAATCGGGCAGTATCCCGTTTCCCGCAACATGGTGCAGCGCCTGCTCGACAGCTGTGAGCGTGTACTCATTCTCGAAGAAGGCGCTCCCTTCCTTGAGGAACAGCTGCGGGGTCTGATGGACAAACCATACAACATTCTCGGACGCCTCGATGGTACCGTCCCCCGCGCCGGCGAACTCAATCCCAATATTGTTGCGAAATCCCTCGGGAGCGACATTGAAATGGGTGAGCCAAAGGCGGATATCGTCAAGCCGCGTCCGCCGGAGCTGTGTCCGGGGTGTCCGCATATCGACAGCTACAACGCACTTAATGAAGCGCTCAAGGATCTTGAGCCCGGACGTGTGTTCAGCGATATCGGCTGCTATACGCTGGGAGCACTGGCACCGTTCAACTCGATCAATTCCTGCGTCGACATGGGCGCGTCGATCACCATGGCCAAAGGCGCTGCCGATGCGGGACTCTTCCCCTCCGTCGCAGTTATCGGCGATTCCACGTTTACCCACTCCGGCATGACCGGTCTGCTGGACGCAGTGATTGAGAACTCCCCGATCACCGTGATGATCGTAGACAACGAGACCACCGGGATGACCGGCGGTCAGGCATCCTCCGCACGCGGTCGCCTTGAAGACATCTGTGCGGGCATCGGCGTACCCCGAGAGCACATCAAAGTCGTCGAGCCGCTGAAAAAGAACCACGAGATGAATGTGGCGACCATCAAGGAAGAGCTGGATTACCGCGGCGTATCCGTAATCATCGAACGCCGGGAATGCATCCAGACGCTGAAAATCAGCAAAAAGCTTGCGAAGGAGGCGAAGAAACAATGAAACGTGATATCATTCTCGCCGGCGTCGGCGGACAGGGAATTCTCACCATCGCAACCATCATCGGCTACGCGGCCGTGCAGCGCGGCCTCAAACTGAAGCAGGCCGAGGTACACGGCATGTCCCAGCGCGGGGGCGACGTGCAGTCGCATCTACGCATCAGTGACGCTCCCATTCATTCTGATCTCATCCCCGAAGGACGCGCCGATCTGATCATCGCCATCGAACCGATGGAATCGCTGCGCTACACGAGCTATCTCGCACCTGACGGATGGCTGATCACCAACAAGAAACCCTTTGTGAACATCCCCGACTATCCCGATCATGAAACCGTGTGGGAACGCGTGGAAGCACTGCCGCGCAGCATCCTCATCGACGGTGACACCATCGCGCGCAAGGTCGCTTCGGCCCGTTCGATGAACATCGTCATTCTGGGCGCCGCCTCACCCTTTCTGCAAATCGCGCCTGAGGATCTCGAGAACGCCATCAGCACCATTTTCAGCCGCAAGGGCGAGGCCGTGGTCGAGCAGAATCTCGCTGCGTTCCGTGCGGGACGCCAGTTCGCTGAGGAGAAAAACCTGGCGGCGACCTCGTAACCACATCACCGTCACACGTACATTGAAAAGCCCCGCGCTCGGCGGGGCTTTTCTTTTTCATCTCCGTACATGCGCTGCAACGCGCGTGCATCGTTATTCCACGATCTTTCCTGCGCGGAGCTCATCGGAAAGACGCTGGAGGCGATAGATATGATTGATCGCTTCAATCATGCCTGCCGAATGCACCGAAACCGTGCGGTTGCCCATGTCGGGAGCAAAAATGAACTCTCCCGGCAGACTCTCGATGTTGCCGTCGAACGCAAGACCAACGACTTCCTTGTCGCGATTGATCAGTGGACTGCCGCTATTGCCGCCGATAATGTCATTCGTGGAAACAAAATTCAGCGGAGTATTGAGATCGAACGACTCAGGCGGATTCATCCAGCGCTCGGGCAGATCCCACTGCTCATCACCCTTCTGGGAATAGTGACGATCATACATGCCGTAGAAGGTGGTGAACGGTGGTGCCTTGGTGCCATTGTACTCATACCCTTCGACGACACCGTCGGAAATACGCAGCGTGAAGGTTGCGTCAGGCGGGATCGAGGTACCGTAGATCTCGAACAGCGCACGGCCCAGCAGGGCATTGTTCACCTCGTCTCGCGCCGCCACCTGACTTGAGACCTCGGACGCAGCCAGTCGGCGCGGCTGTGCCATGCGCGCAAGCACGATGAGCGGATCGTTCGACGTGGAAATAGACTCGGGGAAACCGGCTGCCAACTTCGCATACTGTGCGGAATCGGTCAGCACTGATTCCTGCAGCATGCGGGCTGCCGCCTGCGCGGGATCCTGTCCCTGCAGGGCGTATTGCACGATCGGATCATCCTCACCGAGATAGTCGTGCATCATTCCGAGCTTCGCCCCGAGAGAGAGTCGCTCCATGTCCATGTCATGCGCGGCAAATTTGCTCAGGGACCGCAGCGTCAGCTTCAGCGCCTGTCCCTTGAAGGGCCGGGCACGCTCGTCTTCGGGCTTTTCCAGTTCCAGACTCAGTCTCGCCAGGTTCAGCGCGCGATTGAGAAAGTCCGATCCGAGAACCTCGAAGCGCAGTCCGTACAAATCCGGCGCCACGGAACGGATCCTGGCACGCGACTCCTCGATCTCCTCCCAGATATGTCCGTATTTGCTGCGCAACTCAGGATCCGCCATGACATTCGCGCGGAATTTCCGGTCGAAGTCTTTGCGGCGCTGCATGAGAACGTCACTTTCCAGCCCCGCCAGCTGGCCCTTGTATGCCTTCTGGGAATTGGCCATGCTGAAGACCTGGTTCATCATCTCATCCTTCTGATCGGGATGCAATTCGATGTACGCCTTGAGAACGGCGACACGATCATCAAGGATGCGCGAAACCCACGGGAACTGCACGTCACGATTGAACTCGAGCTGTGCCGAAGTACTCAGACGGCTGGTGCTGCCGGGATTCCCGACAGTGAACACAAGCTCGCCCTCGCTCGGACCGCTGTCGCTCCACTTGTAAAAGTGCTCGGTCTTCAGCGGATTTCCTTCCTCGTCATAGACGCGGAAGAAATTGCAATCGAGCGTGTAGCGCGGATAGGTGAAATTGTCATCGTCGCCTCCGAAGAAACCGAGCGACAGCTCCGGCGAAAACACCAGGCGCACGTCTTCATAGCGCTTGAAGATGTATGCGGAGTACTTGCCACCATTGAAGAAGGTGACCAACTGGCAACGGTTGCCCGTCTCGACACTGATTTCCTCCTCCAGCTGTGCGATCTTGTCGTCCCGTGCGGTCAAACGCCCTTCATCGGTATCCGCGGCATCCATCGCAGCGATGACTTCCTGCGTGACGTCGCGAATTTCGACCAGCTGCTCGACGAACAGTCCCTCGACGGGACGTTCATCCTCGAGGGTTTCAGCGATGAAGCCGTTGACGGAAAGATTCTCACCTTCCATCGAAACCTGCTCCACGGCCTGTCGCCCGCAGTGGTGATTGGTCATCACCAGACCGTCGGCGGAGACAAATGACGCCGAGCAGTACGTGGCAAAACGCAGCGCCGACATACGAACATCGTTCATCCAATCCTGGCTGGGCGTGAAGTCGTATTCTTCCTCGAAATACTCGTACGGCGGATAATCAAAGGTCCACATCCGGCCGTTGTCGAAGCGCTGCGCTTCGATTTTCGCAAGCTTCTCCTGCTTGGCTTTTTCATAGGGTGTAAGCTCCTGCGAACCGCCGCAGCCGGTAATAAACGCCGCCGCGATGAGCAGAATCATTCCTTTGTGAATCAAGGTTCGCATAACAATTCCTGTAAATGAGACGTGTGAAGGTCTGCGGAAGGGGGTCGTCCCCGAATGCATTATCAAGAAACATACGAAATTTCCTCCGAAATCGACCCATTATGAAGGATACGGACAGATGACTCGGAAGTTTCGAACGAGACACCAGCTCGACGCATGAAAGCGGATTCAGCGCATGCAAAAAGACGGATACAAAAAAAGCCGATTCCTCGGGAGGAATCGGCCTTCTATTACAGGGATTCGAGTATCAGCGAATATTCGGCAGGCTTCCGCGCTCGAGTTCGCGAGCGATACGGTCGGCCTTGATAATGTGCCGAACCGCCTCGAGGATGCCGGCGGAATGCACCGATACGGTGCGGTTGGCCATGTCTTCGGCGAAAATGAAATCGCCCGGGAGACTCTCGATGTTACCATCGAACACAAGTCCGACGACTTCACGATCCTTGTTGATGATCGGGCTGCCGCTGTTGCCGCCGATGATATCGTTTGTTGACACGAAGTCCATGGGAGTGCTCATGTCGAACGCGGGCGGCGGATTCAGCCAGCGCTCGGGAAGCTCCCAGGCCTCTTCACCCTTGAAGGAATAGTACCGGTCGTACAATCCGTAGAATGTCGTGTGCGCCGGGGCCTTCGTGCCGTTGTAATCGAATCCCTTGACAATGCCATCGGCGATGCGCAGCGAGAACGTCGCATCGGGCGGGATGTCCGTGCCGTATACATCGAACAGCGCGCGGCCGAGCAGTGAACGATTCACTTCGTCACGCGCACTCATTTCACGCGCGACCTCCTGCGCCCGCTCGTAACGGGGTGCGGCGAGACGTGCGGCGGCGATGAACGGGTCGTCCGATGCCATGATCGCGTCAGGTGCGCCGTTGACTAGGGCCTCGATTCGGGTCGAGTCCCGCAGCAACGTTGCTTCCAGCAGCTGGGATGCGGCAACGGCAGGCGTGCGCCCCTGCAGCATGACCTGGACGACGGGATCATCGATCCCGAGCATATTGATCATCATCTTGAGCTGATTTTCCAGCGTCAGCTTGTCGAGTTTGATATTGGCGCCAATATCTTTCGACAGCGCACGTTTCATGAGCTCCAAGCGGTCGCCCTTGAATGCAGCACTGCGCTCATCCTCGGGTTTTTTCAACTCCCGTGCAAGCATAACGAGCTGTGCCGCCCGGCTGTAGAAATCGGACACTCCGAGTCCGCCGGCACGGAAGGCGTACAGATCAGGCGCGACTTCGCGCATCTTTGCGCGTGCCTCGGCAATCTCCTCCCACACACTGCCGTACTTGTCGGCGAGCTCCGGCCGCTTCATGACCTCGGCGCGGAACTGGCGGTCGAAATCACGGCGGCGCTGCATCAGGACGTCATCACGCAGTCCGGTGAGCCGCCCCATGTAGGCTTTCTGCGCATTCGACATGCTCAAAATGTCCGTGCGCATTTCTTCGGCCTCGTCGGGATTGGCTTCGGTGTACCGCAGCAGCACGTCCATACGCTTGTTGATCAGATCGAACACAAAGGGATACTGCACGTCGCGGTAATAGGCAAGCTGTTCCGCCGTGCTGAGACGGTTCGTACTTCCCGGATTGCCGATGACGAACACAGCCTCGTCCTCCTGCGCACCGGCCTTGCTCCAGTTGAAGAAATTGTCAGGCTTGAACGGTTTGCCGTCCTCGTCATACACGCGAAGGAAGCTGAAGTCGAGACAGTAGCGGGGATATGTGAAATTGTCGAACTCTCCGCCGAAATGCGCGATCTGAATTTCCGGTGCGAGAACGAGACGGACGTCATCGAAGCGCCGGTACAGGTAAAGCGAAAATTTCCCGCCGTTGTACAGCGTGATAATCTGCGCGCGATATCCGGTCTCTTCCGCGGCGGCCGACTCGATCTCGTCGATTTTCGCATCGCGCGCGGCAACGCGCTCCTCGGCCGTCTGTGCGGCATCCATCGCGGCATGCACCTCGGCAGTCACATCGCGGATTTCAATCAGCTGCTCCAGCGCGACGTCGGGAATCTTTCGTTCATCCTCAAGCGTCTCGGCGAAGAAACCGGTGTCGAGAAGCCGCTCTCCCTCCTCCTGGACGGTAGGAAGACTTCCGCGGACACAGTGATGATTGGTCATCACAAGACCGTCGGCACTGACAAACGATGCCGAGCATCCCGTGGTAAGACGCAGCGCGGAAAGACGGGCATCCTCAAGCCAGTCCTCCGTCACCTTGAAACCATAGGTTTTCTCAAAATAATCGACAGGGGCGTACTCGAACGTCCACATCCGGCCGCCGTCGAACGGACCGGCTTTGATTTCTTCGAGTGATTTCTGTCTGGCCATCTCGTATGACGACATGCTGCCGCTCGAACCACAACCGGCGAGCAGAACGACTGTCATCAGGATGGCAACGGAACGGAAGACGTTTCGTAGCATCATGTTCATGAGAATCCTCTAAATAAAACAAACCAGTGGGAGCAATCGAAAATGCGGGATCGACCCTTCGTTGAAAATACGAAAAATAGGGCAGATTCTGCGCTGACGATACGGGCAGACACCGCGGCGCGCGCCAGCCGGTGCGCCCGCCTCTCGATGCGCAGGTCACGCAGGCGAAGACAGGTCATTTATCTGAAGAAAGATATTCCGGGGGAATGGGAGACGACTCCCGTTCATCATCCCAGAAAATGGACAGGATCCACCAGCGCGTACCGTCAAAATAGAGCTGGATGCTGTTGATGCCGCGCTTGATCGGCACGGGACTGCTCTTCGTTTCAAACGCGGCATAGGTGCTGAAAACATGCGCCATGCTACCGAACGACTGAACCCGGCGTGCGATTTCCTGTTCGTAGAAACTCCGCGTTTCAAAGTACGCGGCCGCATGATCAACATACTCGTCCACCGAAAGCGTGCGCAGGGAAAACCGGTCTCCTCCTTCCCAGACAATGGGCATCAGGCGCGCATCGGGCGCAAACAGCGCGCGGAGGCGATTCCAGTCCTTCTTTTCCCCGGCCGCACCGGAGACCGCATCGTAGAGCGCGGAAATAATGGCGTTGATGGATGCAGCATCGGATGCACGAAAGCTCTTTTTCGTTCCGCTCCCCTGCAGCGGACCGGCAGTGACAACACCGAATGAAAAAAGGAAAATGAGCAACAGGCGGGATATTCGCATGGGGGATCTCCTCTGAGAGACGGATACCCTCTTATTCGTAATTCCCGGCGATTTGTTGCTTCAGGGGGAAATTTTTCCGCGATGGGATTACGGGGTTCACCAGTCGCCGGACAGAACCACAGCCACCTGATGATTGTGAAAATCGTGGTAGGCGTTGTTGGACTGATTGCGAATGAAATTATATGCAAGGCCGACGGACAGTCCCGTCCCGTCAGCGGATCGGAAAAGAGGATACAGCGCCTGCAGGCGCAGGACGAAACGGTTGTCTTCGCGCTGCGGATATCCCTCGAGCGGCAATCCGGCCAGGTTGGTCGCGGTGCGCGGATACTGCTTGCGGATGACTTCGATGCTGTTCATCGTTCGGATATTCCCCGGCAGCACGCCATCGAGCTGCAGTCGCAGTTCGTTGGACTGATACCCGTAACGGTCATCAAAAATCTCATCTTCGGTGAGACCGAATATCGCATCCTCGCGCACATACCGGGCGTCGCTTGAAGGATTGCTGCGCCGCAGCCACGACAGACTAAGCGGAGCGGATTGAAAAAGCCGATACACGAGTCCGACCGAGAAGACATACTGCATCGTCGAGGGCGTCGAGAACTGCGATATCACTGCGCGTGGCGGCTTCACACCGCCCTTCCCCTTTCCGGGTGTACCGTCAGTGACCCATGTCGTATCGTTCATGGTTTCCGTATATCGCTTGTGCCCGGCATCAATGGCGCCGAATATCTGCAGCTTCCGCGCGAGCGGATGATTCAGCACGATGCCGCCGGTGTTCTCGAGATGCGTGAACTGCTCGAGATTCGGATACCGCTTGTACTGTACGGTATGGTGAAGCCGCGCCATGAGTGCACCGAAAAGGCGGACGCGCCAGCGCAGCAGCAGCGAACCGCGCTGGAAATCGTAGAAATCCCAGTTGTCGTGATCGAAACGGCCCCCCACCTGCGGAATGATGAACAGGTACGATACCAGACTGTCACTGAAGGATGTCGCCTCCGCAGGTTGCGGCCGCGGCATCGCCGGGACATACGGCCCGCTCCCCTCCTGCTCCGGCTCCTGCTCGTGTTCGTTCTCCTGCTCCTGCCCGAAATCCCTGTGTGACAGCTGGATCTGCGTGTACGCTCCAAGCGTGTGAATATTGTATGTGCGGTCACTGTATGTGCGGAAGAGCACCAGCGCGCCGTAATAGTATCCCTGCACATACGTGTATTTGCTCTGCGTGCCAGCGGACAATGCGCCGAACAGCGCGTGATAGACATCCTCGCGCTTCTCGTAGAATGCGAAAGAATTGTCGTCGTACATGTGCGATGTGTACAGCGAGAAATGAAGCTGTGCCGCAGCGGGAACAGTCATCTCGAGGAACAGCAGCAGCATCGCCAGGCGTTTCATCGCTTGCGTCCCCCCGGCGCCTCTTCGACACTGAAACGCACCGTTTTCGCCCATGTCATCTGCTCACGGCGAACGACATCCATCCAGAATGCGCGCATGACCACCACGAGCCAGAGCTGACAGTACGTGAGGTACATCAGCGCGGCCAGCAGCAGCGCAACCGGACCGTCCTCCCTGTCATATGACAGCGCGAGCATGATCTCCGCGAGGAACAGTACGACCGCCATGACCCAGACGAGCGTGTAGGGACCCGGAAGCGGAATACTTATCAGTCCTGACAGGGATGAAATGAATATCAGATCGGAAATCACGATGGCGACAAAGAACACGTAATACAGCGCGATGGAATAGAACATTTCGAAACGCAGGAGAAAGCTGCGAATCCCGCCGCGTTCCCGCAGGAATTTCCGTGAGACGTAATTGTTGCCCCGTACCCAGCGGGTGCGCTGTTTCAACCAGACTGACCAGGTCTCCGGCTCCTGCTCGAAGGTGACGGAATACGGGATGAACTTGATCTTCCATCCGTGCACGTAGATGCGGATGCTCAGTTCAGAGTCCTCGGTGATGGCATCTTCATCCCATCCTCCGAGTTCATCGATCACCTGACGGCGAATGATGAAATTAGTGCCCGGCAGTGTCGCGATACGCATCATCTTCCAGCGCCCGGCCTGGAGAATGGACTGAAAGCTCAGGGTCTCGATGTTGATGAAGCGCGTCAGCAGATTCCGCTTCTTGTTGACCGTGCGGAATTTCCCAAGTACCGCGCCGAGGTCGGCATGCTCGACAAGTTGGATGGCCAGATATTTCAGCGCGTCTGTAGCGGGAGTATTGTCCGCATCATATACGGCGATGAGCGGATGCAGCGCCTGCGTCAGTCCCAGGTTCAGCGCGCGCGATTTCCCGCGCCCGCCTTCGCCGGCCGGAACATCGTAGCACAGCACACGCGCGTCTTCCGCTGCGTGCCGGCGCACGATATCACCGGTGCGATCGGATGAGCCGTCGTTGATGACGATGATCTGGAGCCGGTCTTCGGGATATTCGATCGCACGCATCGCCCGCAGTGTGCGGTCGATGACCACTTCCTCGTTGTGTGCCGGAATGAGGATGCTGACGCCGGGCAGATCCCATTCCCGCTCATCGACGCGCCGGCGCTCACGAATGGAAGCGGATTGGTGGAAATAGCCTGCGAGCGTCAGCAACAGCTGCCAACCGATCATGAACCAGATGAGAATGACAGCCACGACGAACAGGCCGCTGACGACTGTCTGCAGTGTTTCGCTCATCCGCGCCTCCGCATCGCTGCCGTCGTCGGGTCACGAAGATCGGGCGGGGCGACCGGAAGCGGGTACCGGCGGCGGCGCACACGGATGATGAAATACATCACGGTCAGCGCCGCCATCGCGAACATGCCGAAGAGTACGATCAATGTCGAAGACCAGAAACTCGTCAGGCTGATACTGTACGACACGGTGCCCTGTGTTACGATGCGCACCGCGTGGCGTCCATGCGGCAGCCGCACGCTGTAGCGCTCGATACCCTCGCGAACGGTCGTCTCGAACGGCTGTCCGTCAACGAACACTTCGAGCGGCTCCTTGTTCAGCGTGACATAGCAGCGTTCATCGCTTTCATAGGTAAACTGCACGCTTCGTTCGCCTTCGTCGATGGACATCAGGTTCCCCGTGCAGGAGAGCAGCGTCGCATGCAGCGTGTTGGCGTCAAACAGTCCTTCACCCTCCGGGGGAATGGCGATCCGGTGCGTGCCGGCGGGAATGATGAAACGGCCGTCACCCGCCGCCGTACGAACATCCCCGTCAACAAGGATGGAACGCTGGGCGGGACTCAGCTGCAGCGTCAGTGCCAGCGGCGACCGCACGATGTAGCCCTCCGCCGTCCGCTGCACGCGCGCCTTGCCCGTCGAGGCGAACGGAAGCAGCGGGAAGTCCTGCGGAAGGATTGTCGATTCGGCATACACGGCCGTCCGGTCTGTTTCACTGCTGCTGACGTGATACAGCGAGAAAGTCTCGATACCGGACTGCACGGTCGTGGGAAACATCGTCGGGTGCTCCGGGTCGCGGAATTTTAGGATGTTGACATCGAGCAGGAAGTCATCGCCGAGCAGTTCGCGATATGCCGACGCGATGTCGCGGTAGCGCCGCGGATCTTCCGACCAGCGCGACATCGGATCTTCCACGATCAGCTTGAAGGGATAGCGCTCGCGGAGCGCGATGATGCGTCGCATGTCCACTCCCTGCGAACGGCGAAGATCCGGCGTGCCGATGTTGTCAAGCATGGTGACCAGCACCGCGAATCCGGGACGCTCAGCGCGGATTTCATGCGCCAGCGCGAGCAGACGCTCATGCATTTCCACGACCTTGTCGACGCGGTAATCCTCGAATCGCTGCCACGCGGCGGGATTCGTTTTCCAGTACCGGGGTGACGAGGCATCGAACAGCTCGATCGGATCGAAACCAGCCCGCGTACGAAATTCCCTCCGGGCGCTCGGATGCATCGGGGCGAAACTGCCCGGCTGTTCGGGGCCGCGAACATCCGATTCGAAATACACTTCTGCGATATTCACACCGTCGAAATCATACATCTGCAGAAACTGCCGGTACTTCCGCAGCATGGCAGACACGCAGGCCGAATCGGTCATCGCCAGCGGATAGCGCCACGATGCGCGGTTGTCGCCTCCCAGCGCATTCTTCTCACGCCACTGCGGATGCTCTTCCCAGAATTTGTGACTCACCTGTGGCGGTTCAAGCCATGCATGCACGAGAATGCCGTTTTCATGGCTGAGCCGTATGAGCCGATCGTAGTCGTACGTGTATGTCGGATATTCATGCCAGCTCCCGACGTAGATCACACGCACGCCATGCTCCACCCACCGGCGGACCAGCGATTCGACGGGAATGGCGCTGCGGAAACCGGGATCGAAATACATTTCAAGTCCGTCACGGCGAAATACCGGATGCAGTTCGAGAAACTGCGCAACATACTGCAGAAAAAACGGATATCGGCTGTAGCCCATGTCCGAATGCGGATCGAAACGCGTTCCGAGGTACAGCAGTTTGCCGTCACCGAAGCGGCGTCCGATCACGACCGGTGCATCCGTCTCGGGATCTGAAGCAAAGATGACGTCGGCCGATTCGGCCTCGAATTTCCTGAACGGCGACGGACGCTGCCAGAGCACGTTCTCCTCGGGATACAGCCGCTCCCGCAGGCCGGTCAGTCCGATCGTCGCACCGGTATATTTCATGCCGAGTTCCAGCGCGAATTCATTTCGGCTGTCGGTAATCACGTTTCCGCCAGCGCGGACCCATTCGACGAGCTGACTGAACAGTGGATTCCTCAGTCGTTCGACACCCCCATACGGCACCACGAGCAGATTGTTCGCATCCTCATCGAAACGCCCTCCGACATGCAGCGTATCCGGCTGCACGCCGATGACGCGGAATGCGCTGAGGAAACTCTGCTGATCGCGCATCGCCCCGCCCGTGGCAAGCGAATCCCAGAGCACGATCGGCTGCATGCGTTCACGCGAATCCTCGTCCTCGAACAGATCGGCATACCATGAGCGGATGCTGCGCAGAAGACTCTGCACGGTGCCCTCGTCATGCGTGCGGATTTCCGTCGGTGTAGCGAGATACAGCTGTCCCGGCGCCATGCGCACCGTGCGTTTCACGAGACCGGTCTTGCGGTCCGCGCTGACCTCCATGCGCGCGAGTTCGCCGTTGCGGTGAAACCAGTACTCGCGCAGATACTGATCGTTGAGCTCGATTGAAATCTCCCCGCCGCCGGTCACAATGGCCATATTGCGAAGCCGCACGATATTCGTGTCGCGCTGCGGATCGTAGAAGGTGTACCCCATGTCCTTGATACCGCGCACGAGACGGCGCAGGTGTTCGTGTGGCACGAAGCTGTGAAAGAACGCGGACGCGAATCCGTCGCGCATGGTTTTGGCGACGCGGGCATGACCGATCATCAGCTCCACCTGACGGCGTGCGGCATTCGGATCATGCGGATCGAAAGGCACGTATCCGAGGTTCTCGGGATAAATGCGCTGTCCGTGCAGATCACGATGGATGATGTAGGGAAAGATCTGCGTGTGGTCGGCGTTGTTGATGGAACAGCGCTGCTCCATCGCCGAACTGAAGATCGTCGACACCGCGTCGTAGGTTTTCATCGAACCCGTGTAATGCGGTGTCTCCCAGATGATGGGATAAATGCCGTTGCGGATGCACTCCTCCAGGCTCGTCAGCACCTTGCGCCGTACGTAGTCCATGGTCTCATTCGCCAGCGGCGCGCCGTTGTTGATGTCCCAGAACTCGTAATCCGCTCCCGTGATGCCCTTGTACTGATGCGTTGCCCCGTGCATGACCACCGCCGCGCCCTTTTCCACCATGTAATGTATGGCGTCCACGAGATCGGGCTTGTCGGACAGGCTCACGCGAATGCCTTTTTCGGGATTGACGTAAAAGGGCACCAGCCCGACCAGGAAAGGCACCTCCTCATCGTGGAGGAGATCCGCAAGACTGCGCAGACGGTCTGGATCCTCGAGGGGATGCACGTCTTCGATGCGGATCATCGCGCGGTGCGTTTCCGCGTGATCCTCACCGAGAATGTCATGCAGGATGTCGGCGAACAGCAGGTAGCGGTCGCGTTCGTCGGCGAGCGCGAACGGCGAATCGGCGACGTACCAGAAATCCCCGCTGCGCATGATGTAGGGAGTCGAGCCCTTGCGTCTTCCATGCGCCGTGGCAATGACGCGGCAGCGCGCGGGATCGGTGACGCGCATCAGCGTGATATTCGGCTCGCGCTTTGTGTACACATCTTCACCGTGCCGCACGCGTGCCCAGCCCTCGGTCGTGTCGACACGGATGGCGTCAAATCCGAAGCGCTCCGCGAGATCGTGCTTCCGGGCAAACTCCACCATCCCGGTATGCAGCCACACGGCCGTGCGGCGGCGCGTGTACATGTCGCGCATGAACATCGAGGAGGTACGGCCGCGCAGCGTGTAACCGATGAAAAACACCGCGTCGTAGGCTTCCATGTCGCCGGAGGCGTAGTCGTCCACGGAACGGACATCGGTGTCAGTATGGAAATGTCCCAGAAGCTGCGCGAGCTGGTAAGCGTCGCCACGCCCGAGATTGTGTTCCTCGGCCGGACCCTCGAACAGCACGAGCACACGCTGCTGACCATACACGGGCAGCGCAAGCAGTAGCAGGAATATCAGAGTGGAAACCTGTTTCATTGACGGATCAAAACCTTTCTGCTGAGAATAGAGCCGGTTGACTGAAGAACGACGAGGACCATGCCGTTCCCTCTGACCTGAAAAGCCGAAATACGAAGAACACCGCTTCCGCCGGATGAAAGGGACGCTGCGTACAGCTCGCGTCCGGTGAGATCAATGATACGCAGGACCGATCCGGCCTCTGCACGCTCATAGCGCACGGTCATTCTGTCGCGAACGGGATTCGGCCAGACGTCAATAGACATGTCCCGCGGCATCGTGATTTCCGCATGGACGGTCACGACCGGACTCAGTTCGATGCTGCCATCGAGATCAACCATCCGGAGACGATACCGGATTTCATTTGACGGAGCGCTGCGGTCTGTCCATTGGTATTCTTTCCGCATCCCCATCCCGGACGCAGCGGCGGCAGGATCGACCGTCCCGACATGCAACCATCGCCCGTCGAAAGAGCGCTGCACATCGTAGTGCAGCAATTGCGTTTCTTCCTCGACGATCCATTGAAGAACGATGCCGCCGTCCGTGCGCCATGCATTGAATGAGCGCAGTTCAACGGGATAGGGATAACTGCCGTTGCGCAACGCCATGCCGTAGTCGCCGACCGCGTACACAGTGCCGCCGTGGGCATCCGCGCCGTAGAGCGTGTTCTCCGCATGCGATATCTCCCGCACCCAGCTCTGACCGAAATTACTCGTGCGCATGATCGTGCCGCTGGCACCGACCGCGGCGAACTCATTCGTGGCGGGGTGCGCAAGATGAAACAGCGGCTCTCCCGTGGGAGGATAGACGGACGTCCAGCTCTGCCCGCCGTCGGTTGTGACCGCTGCCGTACCGCCGTCGCCGCAGAGCATGCCCAGCTGCCCTTCACGGATGATGCCGAAGAGTGCATCCTGCGTCCAGGGCTGCTGTGAGGACCAGGTATACCCGCCGTTCGTCGTCCCGAGCACCGTACCGTTCGCGCCGACGACGGTCCCGTTGACCGAGTCGGCGAAATGCACGCTGTAGAGTGACTCGAGCGTGCCGGTCGCCACGGGATACCAGCCCGCGCCGGCATTCGTTGTTTTCAGGAGGCGGCCGCTGCCGCCGACGATATACCCCGTACCGTTGTCGAGAAGGTCGATGCCGTTGAGCGGAACGGTCGTCCCGCTGGCCACAGGCGACCAGGAACTGCCCCCGTTCGTGGATCGAAGAACAAGGCCTCCGTTCCCGCAGGCGACCACGATGCTGCCGTTGATGTTGTCCACACCGAACAGTGCTGCGCTCGTTCCGCTGTTCTGTGCCGTCCAGGTCGCCCCGCTGTTCGCCGTGTGCGCGATGACACCGTCGGAACCGACGGCCCATGCGCTCGACGGCACCGCGGCACTGACGGCGTTGAAGGTGCTGCGTTCTCCTGCGGTGATCATGACAAAGGATGTGCCGTTCGTGGATCGAAGAATATCTCCGAACAGTCCGACCACCACGACATTGCCGCCCGTGAGCGCGAGCCCTTCGAGTCCGCTGCTCGTACCGGAGGTGAGGGCGGTCCATGACGTGCCGCCCGTCGTCGTCCGATGCAGCGCCCCTGACTCTCCGACCGCCCAGCCGTTCTGCCGCGTCGTAAATCGCACGCGGTTGATATCCGCGCTCAGACCGTTGTTCATGGTCCTGTTCCAGGTCATGCCGCCGTTCGTCGTTGTATACAGCGTGCCCGCGCCGCCGCAGGTCCAGCCATACGACGCGTCGACGAAAAAGACATCGAGCAGATGCGCGGAGGATCCCGGGCCGGGTCCGCCGGGCAGCGTCACCGGCATCCACGATGTTCCCCCGTTCGTCGTGCGCACGACCGTGGCATTGCTTCCGACGGCGATGCCGTTTGTCGCGGAAGTGAAACACACACCGTTGAGATTGTTGGCCGTGCCCGAGGACTGTGCCGTCCAGGTCGCACCGCCATTCTGCGTCGTGCGCAGCATTCCGGCATCCCCAACAAACCATGCGGTGGACGAAGACACGGCGTACAGCGTGTTGATGCCCGCTGTCGTTCCGCTGTTCTGTGTCACCCATGTGCTGCCGCCGTTCGTGGTCTTGAGTACGACGCCGTTGTCGCCGACCACCCAGGCAGTATTCGCATCGACGGCCTCCACGCCGCGGAGGAAGTCCTCCCTGCCGCTTGCCTGCGTGAACCAGCTGGCGCCGCCGTCGGTGGATTTGACAATGATCCCCGCCGCCCCGACGGCCCATCCGGTCTGACTGGATGGAGAAAAATCGACATTCCACAGGTCATTCCCCTGCGGATCGGGATTTCCCCACTGCCACTGTGCCTGAAGCACGGGTGTGCCGGCACCCGTCACTGCCAGTATCAGGGTTATGACTAATACAATTGTGCTTCTGTTTCTCTGTATCATCCTATTGAACGATGACCATTCGTGTTTCAATGCGTCCGTCGTGCCGTGCCACGATATAGTATCGTCCCGCACCCCGGAGACGGGATGCGGAAAAGCGCAGTGTCCCGTCTCGGCCCACCAGGGCAGCACTGCGACCGGAAAGATCCGTCACGAGTCTGCCAAGGACGTCGTAGACGTGCAGTGATATCGGTGCGGACTGCGAATGCAGGTCGATCCGCAGCGTCGCATTGCGCGACAGCGGATTCGGATAGACACCGCGAATCAGCGGATTCAATGCTGCAGCGTCCGGATGATCCACCGATGTCGAGGCATCGTCCTTCCAGGTCAGCACCGTGGCGTAATCCCCTGAAATCCAGCCGTGCCGCTCGTCGATGAAATCCAGTCCGAACAGATCGTAATTCGTGCGCGCATATACGGGCTGCCAGTCCGCACCCGCGTTGGTGCTGCGCAGCACCGTGCCACCGTCGCCGATCACCCACAGCGCGTTGCGATGCGCGCCGTCGATCACATACAGCGCCGTCTCCGTGCCGGGATCCTGCATGGACCACGAAGCACCGGCGTCTGTCGTATGCAGCACGGTGCCGACCTCACCCACGATCCACCCCTCTGCATCACTCACGAAGCGCGGCCAGTACAACGTCACGCCGGTCGGGGTTGCCTGCGGCTGCCAGCTCGCTCCACCGTTGAACGTCGTCAGCACTAGTCCCGCATCCCCGGCGATGACAACATGCTGTTCCGATACGGCCTGCACGCCGAAGAGGTAATCCTGCGTCCCGCTTTCCTGCTTTGTCCAGGACGCGCCGCCGTTCGTGGTTTTCAGGATCATACCCAGCTCGCCGACCGCCCAGCCGATGTCCGCCGTGGCGAAATCCACCGCGAGAAGAATATTCGTGAATGTGTTTTCCTGCTGCGTCCATGTCGCACCGCCGTCGGCAGTGTGGAGAATGACGCCGAACTCCCCCACCGTCCATGCCTCGTCGGGTGAAACCGCCTTGCCGCCGTACAGGCTGTTTCCGAGGGCCGGCGTTTCCTCCCGCCAGTGCGCACCGCCGTCGGTTGTATGAAGGATCATACCGTCCTGCCCGAAGCACCAGCCATCGCGCGCCGTGGCGAAGCTCGTCCAGTTCGCGGACTTCCGCGTTGTGCCGTTGATCACCATCCACTGCGCCCCCCCGTCCGTGCTGCGAAGGATGTGTCCGAACTCGCCGGCGGCCAGCAGCACGCGTCCGTTCGAGGCAATCCCCTCGATGACGCTCTCCGGAAGAAGCACCGGCAGCGCACGCCACTCCGCGCCGCTGTTCGTCGTGTGCAGCATCGTGCCACCGTCGCCGACCGCCCAGGCTTCCGAGCCGCTCAACGGTGTAATGTCGTTGAGATGCCTGCTCGAACCGCTCTGCTGGCGGTCCCAGCGGAAACCGCCGTTGACGGTGTGGTAGATGCTCCCCTTCGTCCCACAGATCCATCCGCTGGATGCGTCGGCAAACGCGATCGCGAACAGATCCTCGGGCGGAGTGATGCGCACGGACGACCACGTGGCGCCACCGTCACCGGTTTCCAGCAGCGTCCCCGCCTCGCCGACGACGAATCCCTTCCGGTCGTTCACGAATGCAATGTCATTCAGGATGCCCGAGACACCGCTGAACACCTGCTCCCAGTCCCTGCCCCCGTTGGTGGAGCGGATGATCGTGCCGCCGTCGCCGCAGGCGATGATTGTTTCTGCGCCGGTGCGGGCGACGCCGTTGAGTCCCTGCGCGGTGATGGACTGCAGGTCATCCCAGAACAGGCCCCCATCTCTGCTGTGCAGCAGGATGCCGTTGTCGGCGACACACCAGAATCCATCGGCATGCGTCACGGACGCACTGATGACATTGTCGGTCAGGCCGAACATCGTATTCGCCCAGGTTGCGCCGTCATCCTCGCTGCGCAGGACGGTGCCGGAGCGTCCCGTGACGATGAAACTGCCATCCGGTGCCGCCGCGATGGACATCAGCATGTTCCCCTGCGGAAACGGGTGCTGCCAGCGCAGCGTGGTCTGCGCACGGCTGTCGATGGCGGCGAGCGTAGTGATGAGCAGAAAAACAGGTATAAAAAAAAGATGCAGACGATGCATGGATTGGTCCTTTTCAAATATACGGCAACATCCGTGCCGATTTTTCGGCAAACGCACAGCGCATACACGTACAGAAACGGCAAAAGACACGCTTATGGAAGGCAGATTCGACAATTTTCGCCCCAGGCTCGACGAATATTGCCGTGGCATTAAAATAGGCGCTGTCATGTGGGAGAACAAGGGGCAAAATATTTTCCGGTCCGATCGGCGCGCCATTTCCTTCGGCGGCGGTTCCGTGTGTATATTCAGGGATGAAGGCCACGCCGAGGAGAATTCAAGACTCATGACCGCCGGATCATTCGAGGAATTCGACCACACGGCAGATGCCGGCATCCGTGCCCGCGGCGACACGCTCGCGGAGATGCTGATCGCAGCGGCACACGGGATGCTGCAGTTGATGTTTTCCGGGGTTCCGGAGTCTCCCGCCAGGCCGGAGGCTCCCGCGGAGAGCGGGGATGCCACCCGCCACTCGACTGCGGCCGTGCATGAGCATAGTGTCGCTGCGGAAGCTGACGACGCGGAACAGCTCCTTCACGCCTGGCTCTCCGAACTGCTCTTCCGCCTGACGGTGGATCGCAGCGTTCCGGTCGGATTCGATGTGGAGGAATGCACCCCGCAGCGGATCCGCGTGCGCATGGCATCCGTGCCGATGGATGAGCGCATGGCCGGCGCAGCGACGGAAATCAAGGCTGTCACCTGGCACGGACTCCGCGCGGAACACACGCTGGACGGCTGGATCGGCGAGGTTATTTTTGATACCTGAGTGGATACGGACGCGATCATGGACATACAGATTCGACAACTCGACGATACAACCTGGGAAATCCCGAAAACTGGCGGGATGCGCGTTCCCGGGCGCGTGTACGCCAGCCGGAAAATGATGGAGCGCATCAGGGCGGACAAAAGCCTCGAGCAGGTCGCCAACGTCGCGCATCTGCCCGGGATCGTGAAGTACTCCCTTGCCATGCCCGACATCCACTGGGGCTACGGCTTCCCCATCGGAGGCGTCTGCGCCACCGACGCCGAAGACGGTGTCATCTCCCCCGGCGGGGTCGGCTACGACATCAACTGCGGCGTGCGGCTGCTGGCGACAAACCTGAAGGCAGACGACGTGCAGCCGCGCATCCGCCACCTGGTGAAAGAACTGTTCGACAATGTGCCGACCGGGGTGGGCGCTTCGAAGGCGATCCCGAAACTCTCCAGAAAGGATCTCGAGAAGGTGGCCGTGCAGGGCGCACGCTGGGCGGCGGAGCACGGATTCGGTTCAACCGCGCAGCTCGACTTCATCGAGGAACACGGCTGCATTGCAGATGCCGATCCTTCTGCGGTAGACGAGCGGCCCTGGCAGCGCGGCGCCGATCAGCTCGGCACGCTGGGTTCCGGCAATCACTTTCTCGAAATCGGACGCATCGATGAAGTGTTCCATCCCGACGCGGCACGCGTGTTCGGACTCGAGCCCGATGGCATCGTCATCCTGATCCACTGTGGTTCACGCGGATTCGGCTACCAGATCTGCGACGATTACCTGAAGGTCACCCAGCAGGCAACGAAAAAGTACAACATCTCCATCCCCGACCGGCAGCTCGCCTGCGCGCCAATCACAAGCGGCGAAGGACAGGCGTATCTCGGCGCCATGCGATGCGCAGCGAATTACGCCTTCGCGAACCGGCAGGTCATCATGCACCTCACCGAGCAGGCGGTGATGAAGGCGCTCGATATCAGTGATCATGAAGCGGGCATTCGTCCGATTTACGATATCTGCCACAATATTGCCAAGTTCGAGACACACGACGTCGATGGTGCCCGGCGGCGCGTCTGCATGCACCGCAAAGGCGCAACGCGCGCCTTCGGTCCGGGCAGCGAACACATACCCGAAGCCTACCGCTCGATCGGACAGCCCGTGCTCATCCCGGGCGACATGGGACGCTACTCCTATCTCACCGTCGGCACCGACCGGGCGATGCATGAAACCTTCGGAAGCTCCTGCCACGGTGCGGGACGACACATGAGCCGCAAGAAGGCTCTGGCCGCCAGCAAGGGTCGGGATATGATTCAGGAGCTGCGCGACCGCGGCGTGGAGATTCAGGCCACCGGCAAGCGCACCATCGCCGAAGAAATGCCCCACGCCTACAAGGACGTCTCTGACGTCGTCAACGTCATGCACGACGCCGGCATTGCCCTCAAGGTGGCGAAGTTTCGTCCCATCGGAGTCATCAAGGGCTGAGGGAGGCACTAAGCAGTATGCAATAAGCAGTATGCGGGGTTCAAGCGGTTTCAGGTCAACGCGGATAACCCATTGCCAGCACAGCGTTTACGCTGGTTCAGTTCAGATTACTCAACGATCCTACTCACAATAAATATGGAATACACACAATGAAACACACTCGCCTGATTATTGCACTCCTGCTTGTCGCTGCCGTGGGATTCACTGCCTGCAGCGACGACGATTCCAACGAACCATCCAACATGGCGACGCTTGCGATCAGCCTGACGGATGCGCCCGCTGATTACGATGCGGTCAACATCACCTTTGCCGAAGTCGCCGTCAGTATGGAAGGTGGCTGGATCGTCCTCTCCGGCGCGCCGCAGACAATCAACCTGCTGGAATGGAACAACGGGAAATCCATTGAAATCGGACGTGGCGACATCGAGCCGGGCAGTATCACGCAGATCCGTCTCATGGTGAGCGATGCGGAGGTTGTCGTCGACGGTCAGACGCACAGCGTCACCATCCCGAGTGCGGAGCAGACCGGATTGAAACTCATCACCAATTTCGATGTCGTGGCGGGCGTCACATACGAACTGGTCGTCGACTTCGACGCACATCAGTCCATTGTCACCACGGGTCCCCCGCACAACCCGAACGGATACAAGCTCAAGCCGACGCTCCGCGTTGTCGAGAAAGCCGTGACGGGATCGATCTCCGGCACAGTGACCAACTTCGCCGATGCCCCGCTTGCCATCGCGCTGCAGGGCGGCATGGAGGTGACCTCCACTCCCGTCGACCAGACCGACGGCAGCTTCCGCCTCTCCTACCTCGACCCCGGCACCTACGACATCCGCATCGAGGATGTGAACGGCCTCGTCTACACGGAGAACGACATCACCGTCACCGCCGGCGACGACACCGCCATCGGCGAAGTGACGCTCCTGTAGCGACGAGCCAACGGCTCGGCGTACCGGGCCAAGCCAACGGCTCGGCCTTGTAACGGAAATCGCACATTGCTGAAATCGCACATTGCAAAACGGGCGGCCATCTGGCCGCCCGTTTCCTTCTCCCGGTGAGCATTCACAGACGGGAATTACATCTCTCCGTCGTGCATTTCATCGTCACCGTGATCGTGACCTTCATGCATGCCTTCGCCCTCGTGCATGTGATCACCGTTCGTCTCCTTGACGACTAGATCCATGCCGCAGACTGGACAGCTGCCCGGCTCGTCGTACGTCTTGTCGCCCTCGCATTCCATGGGACAGTAGTACACGACGGTGGCTTCCATCTCGCCTTCCTGCATCGTGTCTTCCTGCATCATTTCTTCCTGTCCGTCTTCATCCTGCATGCCCTCCTCCTGATCGCCGTTTCCGCCGCAGGCGCTGAAGATCAGAAGGGTTCCGAACAGTGCGAAAATCGTGAGTACTTTCATTGTGACTCCTCTGTATGGTGGTTGGTTGTTGGTGTTTGGTGTTTGGTGTTTGGTGTTTGGTGTTTGGTGTTTGGTTATTGGTTTTCCATGATCTCTTTGACGACGCCGCATTTCAGCATCTCGTCGCCGAAATACGGATTCCGGATTTCCTTCACGGCGCTGAGCCAGTATGCGCCGCGATCGTTGAAGGCCATGGGGCAATACTGCCAGTATACGGTTTTTTTCGACACGCCGAAATGTTTCAGGGCCTGATGCAGCGTGTTGCTGAGACCGGAATAGTATCCGCGCTGCTGCTCGAGATCGCGCGTAGCCCGCATCGCCTCGAGACTTGTGCGCATTCCCTGCAGCATTTCCGCCCAGTGCGTGCGCATGACTCCGCCGAGGGAGGACGCGGTGACGGCATCGAGCGCTTTCTCCGTCGCTCGCGCAGCGGGAATGACGGCAGCCGGATCCGAAGCGACAAGGGCATTGGTGATGGTGTTGTACCGGTCGAACACGTTCATGAGCTGAGAGCGAAATGCAGCTGGCGCGGGATTGCCCGATGCAGATGGTGGTGTTTCGCCCGGCCGAGCCGTTGGCTCTGGCCTACCGGATCCCGCATTGATTCCTTCGTCGAGTTCGTGCTCCTGCACGGCGTTCATCATACTGGTCTTGCCCTGCAGCTGGGCGGCGGCATCGATGGTGAAGACACCGTGGGCGACGATCTCCTCACCGACGACAAGACCATCGAGCACGACGTAACTGTCGCCGGCGTCGGTCCCGAGACGTACTTCGCGGTATTCAAATATGGGGATATCGCTTTCCCGATCCTTGACCCAGACCACCGAACGCTTCCCCGTCCACAACACCGCCGTGCGGGGAATGACGATCTCCTCGTTGCGTCCGGGCAGGGTGGACTTCACCACCCCGGTCGCAAACATCTCGGGCTTGAGCGTGCCGCCAGGATTCGGCATCTCCACGCGCACGTGTGCCACACGGCTGCCGGGATCGATGACGGGATCAATGAAGTCGATGCGTCCGCTGTACGTGCGTCCGGGCTGACCCGCCACGGTGAAATCCACCGTCATTCCGTTGCGCAGCCAGGCCAGATCGCTCTCGTAGGCGTCGAACATCACCCAGACGCGCCCGAGATCCGCGATGGCGAACATCGACTGTCCCTCGCGCACATACTCCCCCTCCGCCACATGCCGCATCAGCACCGTGCCGCCCTGCGGAGCGAGCACGTCGAAGGTCCGACGCACCTCGCCCGTTTCCACGATGGCGTCGATCTGCGCATCTGTCAGATCCCAGAAGCGCAGCTTGCTCTGCGCCGCGCGGTAATACTCGGGATGCGTATCCTTCATCCGCGCCGCCTCCAGCAGCTCCTTCTGTGCCGCCACGAGATCAGGCGAGTACAGCGTGGCGAGCTTTGCACCCTTTACCACCCGCTGCCCGGTAATGTTGACGTGGAGCTTCTCGATGCGGCCGCCGACGCGCGCGGTAATGTCCGCGAGACGCGCTTCATCCGCATCGACCCTGCCGGGCAGACGGATTTCGCGGAACGGCAGTCCGCGCTTCACCGTGACGGTACGCACGTTCGCTGCCGCGACGGCTTCGTCGGTCATCTGGATCTTGTCCGGTGCCGACGCCGCGCCATCGCCCTCGAGAGGAATGAGGTCCATGGCGCAGATCGGACACAGTCCTGGTTCCTCCTGCCTGATCTGCGGATGCATCGAGCAGGTCCATACCGTGGCTTCCCCGGCTTCATGTGCGTGATCGCCGGCGTCGGCCGCGGAGGATTCCCCCCCGCCGCCTGCAAAAAACAGCCAGCCGAGAAAGACTCCGACGACGAGCAGTCCGATGCCGGGAATAATCTTCTGTATGTTCGCTGAGAATGTCATGATTTCTGTTCCTTATTCCATTTCCTGTGCGGTCAGATACATAAGGGAGTCATGCGCGCGGTTGAGATCGGCGCGCGCCTCTTCGCGTGCAAGCGCGTAACGCAGCAGGTCGCGTTCGACGGCGATGACGTCGTCGATGCGCGACGAACCCGCGCTGTACTCACTGAGCACTGCGCCGTAGGTGTTGTCGGCGAGCTCCGCGAGCCGCGTGTTCAAATCGAAGCGCCTGCGCGCCTCGCGCAGATCGCGCATCCGTTCTGCGAGCAGCGTTTCCAGCCTGCGCTCCGCGTCACTGCGCTGAAGCCGCGCGGCCTCCCGCTGCAGCTGCGCCTGCTCTTCCATGGCGCCATACCGCGATCCGAACAGCGGCACGGATATGCCGACCTGCGGGATGATGGCGTCGCGTCCGTTGTCGGGCAGCGTCACGTCATCGCGTGGATCAATGGCGGTGTAGGTCACGCCGAGGGTGAAGGATGGATATCCCATCCGCCGGGCCGCGTTGGATTTGTGTTCCCAGTACGCCTGCTCCTCCTCGAGTCCACGCAAACGTGGATTGCGTTCCACCATGCGTGCGCGAAGCGGTTCGGCCTCGGGCAGCGCATCGGGAAGGGCGAGTGAGTCGGGCAGGAGGATCGCTTCGCGGATATCACGTCCGAGCAGGCGGGAAAATTCCTGCCGCAGCGGCCCGCGGGAGTCCTCGAGCGTGTGCAGCTTCGTGCGCAGCTCCTCGCGCTGCATGTCGAGACGCAGCACGTCGGAAAACGCCGTCTTCCCCGCCTCGTAGCGCGTCAGCGCGATGTCGCGAAGTGTCTCCACGAGACGCAGATGCTCGCCGGTCAGCACGACCGAGCGCTCCAGCACGTACATCCGATACCAGGTGTCGCGCACGTCGAATACGAGGCGATTGCGTGCGTCGGTGTAGTCCAGGTAGGACCTCCGGGCGCGCGCCATTGCGGCATCCTCTTCGGCACCGAGCGTGCCGAACCAGGGAAAGGACTGCGAAACCGACAGCGTGGCACGCTGGGGACCGACCCGTGTCTCCACGGGCACGGCGAACCAGCCGAATCCGACCTTCAAATCGGGCAGGGCCGCGGCCTGCGGCGCCTGCGCCCGCGCGGCCTCGTAGCGCGCCATTCGCGCCTGCAGCGCCTCGTTGTTCCGCAACGCTTCGGCAGTGTACTCATCGAGCGTCTGCTGCGCGTGAAGTGGCACAGCGAATGCGGCAAAAAGAACGATGACCATCTTACGCATTTTCACTGCCCTCCTTCTTGATGAGACGAAGTTGTCTGCGCTCCTGCCACCAGGAATAGAGCACGGGCACGACGAACAGCGTGAACAGCGCAACGGTCATGCCGCCGAAACTGGGAATGGCCATCGGCACCATGATGTCGGATCCGCGTCCGGTGGACGTCAGCACCGGCAGCAGCGCGAGGAGCGTGGTGGCGGTGGTCATCAGGCAGGGACGAATGCGCCGCTGCCCCGCCTCGATCACGGCGGCACGCACCGATGACACATCGGCAGGACGATTCCGCCGGAAACTCTGATCGAGGTACGTGGCCATGACCACGCCGTCGTCCGTGGCGATGCCGAACAGTGCAATGAATCCCACCCAGACCGCGACACTCAGGTTGACGGGATTCATCTGGAACACCTGGCGCATGTTCTCCCCGAACAGGGTGAAATCCATGAACCACCCCTGTCCGTACAGCCAGATCAGGATGAAACCGCCGCTGAAGGCCACCGCGATGGCGGAAAATATCATCAGCGTGGTCGGCACCGAACGAAACTGCAGGTAGAGAATGAGGAAAATCACCATTAGGGAAATCGGTATCACGATGCTGAGCCGCTTCTCCGCGCGGAGCTGGTTTTCATAATTGCCGGCGAAGCGGTACGACACGCCGGGCGGCACGACGAGCGCGCCCGAGTCGATGCGCTCCTGCAGATGCGCCTGCGCCCGCTCGACGACGTCCACCTCGGCCTCTCCGTCCATCCTGTCAAAGATGACATAGCCGACGAGGAACGTGTCTTCGCTTTTGATGCTCTGGGGCCCGCGTTCGTATGTCAGCTCGGCCACTTCGCCCAGCGGAATCTGCACGCCCATCGCGGCGGGCAGCAGCACGTCTTTCAGCGTCTCCGGATCGTCGCGCAGCTCACGCGGGTAACGGACGCGCATGGCGTAGCGCTCGCGTCCCTCGACGGTCGTACTCAGCGGAATCCCGCCCACGGCCACTTCGAGATACTGCTGTGCCTCGGCGATGCTGATGCCGTATCGCGCAAGCATGTCGCGATCCCAGTCCACTTCCAGGTACGGCTTGCCGACGATGCGGTCGGCGAACACCGACGATGATTTGATGCCGGGCACCTCCTTGAGTTCCTCTTCGAGACGCAGGCCGAACTGCTGGATGGTCCGCAGGTCGGGACCGGTGATCTTCACGCCCATGGGCGCGCGCATGCCGGTCTGCAGCATGACGAGCCGCGTCTGAATCGGCTGCAGCTTCGGCGCGGACGTCACGCCGGGCACCTCTGAAGCGGCGACGATTTCCTCCCAGATGTCATCCGGGGAATGAATGTGGTCGCGCCAGTTGCGGTAAAAGCGTCCGTCGGAATCGGGAATCAGCTCACCCCTCTCGTCCCGCGCATAGCTGCCGTCGTCGTCGACCTTGAAACGCAGGCGGTTGCCGTCTTCATCGGTCACGTACTCCGGCTTGTAGAGGATGACGTTTTCGTACATCGAGATGGGCGCGGGATCCAGGGCGGACTCCACGCGGCCGAGTTTGCCGACCACCTGCTCCACCTCGGGGATCGCCGCGACGCTCATGTCGAGCTGCCGCACGACGCGCAGGTTTTCCTCCATCCCCGCATGCGGCATGGACGTCGGCATCAGCAGGAAGGCGCCTTCGTCCAGCGCGGGCATGAACTCCTTCCCCGTGCCGGGGAAGAGGGATTCGAGGTTTTTCCAGGGACGCGAATCCCGCACATCCACACCGATGCCGGCAAGCGCATCCGCAGCGCCGCCGAACAGGCCGGCGACCCCCTGCCAGACCAGCAATCCCCACAGCACCAGTGTGCCGACAAAGCCGAGAAACGCCGCCTTGTGCGCGAGGCACCAGTGCAGCAGCCGAGTGTAGTAGCGGATGACGACGAGGAACAGTCCGAGCACGGCGAGCAGGATGGCGAGGATGAACAGTCCGTTGATCCCGATCGCGTGATCAGGACCGAGCGGCATCCATTCCACCGCGAGCAGCCAGGTGATCGATACCACGGCCACGGCGGGCATCAGCCAGGGAAGCCAGCGCGCGCCGGTGGAGGCGTAGTACCGATGCACACCGCGCGCGATGCCGATGAGCAGCAGCGTGAATCCCGCCCAGTCGTATCCGAAGGACCACAACACGATGCCGCCAGCGGCGAGCAGCGCCGACCAGTACCAGCCAAGAAACGCCGATGCCTTTCGCGATACGGGCTCCAGCCGCACCCGCGCGCGGATCGAATACACGACATGCGCGATGGCCGGCAGGAAGACCAGCGCCACGATCACCGCCGCCAGCAGGGCGAAGGTTTTCGTGAAGGCCAGCGGCGTGAACAGCTTGCCCTCGGCCGCCTGCAGACTGAACACCGGGAGGAAGCTCACGATCGTGGTGGATATCGCTGTGATGATCGCCGAACCGACCTCCTTCGCCGCGCGGCCGATCACCGCGCGCAGTGGCTCGCCCGGCACGGCGTCGTCCATGTGCCGCACGATGTTCTCGGTAAGGATGATCCCCATGTCCACCATCGTGCCGATGGCGATGGCGATACCCGAGAGCGCCACGATGTTGGCGTCCACCCCCACGTACTTCATCGCGATGAACACCATCAGCACCGACACGGGCAGCAGGCTCGAGATCAGCAGCGAGGCGCGCAGACTGATCACCATCACGATGACGACGATGATGGTGACGAGAATTTCCAGCGACAGCGCCTCCTCGAGCGTGCCGAGCGTCTCGCGGATCAGCTCGGTGCGGTCGTAGAACGGCACGACAGTGAGCCGCGACACCGTGCCGTCATCGAGCACCTTCTCGGGCAGACCGGGCGAGATCTCCGCGATCTTCTCCTTGACGCGGTCGATGACGGCAAGCGGATTGTCGCCGTAGCGCGCCACGACCACACCGCCGACCACCTCCGCGCCGGTCTTGTCGAGTGCGCCGCGACGCGTGGCCGGACCCGTCGAGACCCGCGCCACGTCGCGCACGCGAATCGGCGTATTGTCGCGCACGGCGACGACGGACTGCTCGATGTCGCCCGTGTTCTGCACGTAGCCGAGTCCGCGCACGAAGTACTCCACGCGGTTCACCTCGATGGTCTTCGCGCCGACGTCGATATTGCTTTTGCGCACGCCGTCGACGATCTGCCTGAGCGTGACGCCGTGCGCCTTCATGGCCGCCGGATCCACGTCGATGTGATACTCGCGCACATGCCCTCCGACCGAGGCGACCTCCGAGACGCCCTGCACGCTGTTGAGCGCATACTTGACGTAGTAATCCTGGATGCTTCGCAATTCGTCGAGATCCCAGCCGCCCGCGGGATTCCCCTCCTCGTCTCGTCCCTCGAGCGTGTACCAGTACACCTGTCCGAGCGCCGTGGCGTCGGGACCCAGCTGCGGCTGCACGCCGTCGGGCAGCGTGTTGGCGGGCAGGGAGTTCAGTTTTTCGAGAATGCGCGAGCGCGACCAGTAGAACTCCACACCGTCTTCGAAAATCACGTAGATGCTTGAAAAGCCGAACATGGAATTCGAGCGGATGGTCTTCACGCCCGGGATGCCGAGCAGCGCCGTGGTCAGCGGATAGGTGATCTGGTCTTCGATATCCTGCGGCGAGCGTCCCATCCAGCGCGTGAACACGATCTGCTGGTTTTCGCCGATGTCCGGGATGGCATCCACCGGCACCGGATCCCGCGGTACGATGTCGATATCCCAGCCGAACGGCGCGGTCGCGACGCCCCAGCCGATCAGCAGTGCCAGCAGACTGAACGTGACGACCTTGTTGTCGAGAAAAAAATCAATGATGCGATTGAGCATGGAAACATATCCGTAATAATGATCAAATCGGCAGTGCTCTCAGGGGAGACGGACAAAAGCACCCCTCCGGATCAGGCACAGCGGTACCCGTCCGGAACAGCGGATATGTTCGGAATCAGATGAGGAAGGACTGGGTGAGAATGGGGATGGCGTCGCCGCCCGGCGGACCCGGGGGACCGAGCGCATCGGGATGCGGCTGCGGTTTCACCTCTTCGGTGCGCGCCGCGGCGTCCTCGTGAAGGATGCCTGCGACCGGAGTAGACAGATCTGAGAGGCCGTCGGCCTGCGCCGTCACCGTCACCTGCTCATCGACGACATTGGAGGAAACGTGATCCTCACAGGAGGAGCACGCGAACGTACCGTCGCCGCAGCAGGATTCATGCTGGGCGTCCAGCGCCACCGCGCTGTAGCGCGCCACACCGCCGCAGTAATGCGTATTCACCGACACGCCCGTGACGGCGGCGAGCAGAATGGCGACCAGCGATATGTGAATTGCGTTCTTCACGACATACAATGTCTGAATTCAGCAGATGACATGCAACTGCTTCACCCAGACAAAACGGCTGCGTGGAGCAAAAGGTTCATAAAAATGCAAAAACGATTTTTCCGCAGGCACATACCGTCACACTGAGCACCAGCACCCGTCACACTGAGCCTGTCGAAGGGTGACGGCGGCTGGTATCCTCCCCATAAAAATCCAAAAACGTTTTATCCGCATCATACGTTATAGTTCATACGAGCCATTCATCATCAACGGAGACATTATGAGTGCCTACTATTTTTCAACTACACTCGACACTTCATTCGACGAAGCCATTGAGAAAGTCACCGCCGCGCTGAAGGACGAAGGCTTCGGCGTGCTGACGGAAATCGACGTCAGGGAGACGCTGAAGAAAAAGATCGACGTGGATTTCCGTCCCTACCGCATCCTCGGCGCCTGCAATCCCCCGTTCGCACATCAGGCCCTGAGCGCCGAGGACAAAATCGGCACCATGCTTCCCTGCAACGTCATCGTGCAGGAGCTGCCGGACGGTATCGAAGTCGCGGCCGTGGATCCCAAGGCATCGATGATGGGCATCGACAACCCCGCCCTCGATGAAATCGCGGAAGAAATCCAGCAGCGGCTCAGGCGCATGATCGATTCCCTGTAATGCACAAAACGGCAATACCGGGCATACTCCGCCCGTGTGCCCTGTTCATATTGTGTCATCCGCTTCATCTGATGTTTCATGAGCACCCAGTCATCCTCCGGAAGTATCGGCCTCTGGGAAGCCGTGGCAATGGCCGTGGGGACGATGATCGGGGCGAGTATTTTTTCGATCTTCGGTGTCGGCGCGGAGCTGGCGAAGAACGATCTGCCGATCGCCTTTCTCCTCTCCGGCGCCTACGCCCTGATCGTCGCCTACTCTTACGCGAAGCTTGCGCCCCGCATCATCTCCAACGCTGGACCCATCGCCTTCATCCTCAAAGGCATCGGTGACAACCTCGTCACCGGCATGCTCAGCGTGCTGATGTGGCTGACCTACGTCGTCTCCGTCGCCCTGTTCGCGAAGGGATTTACCGGGTATGCACTCCCGCTGCTCGGTCTGCCCCCGACAGCCATGGCGAAGGCGCTCAGCGTCGCCGCCGTCATCCTGCTGTTCATGGTACTGAACTTCTTCGGCTCCAGAGCGGTCGGCAAGGCGGAACTGTACATTGTCATCGTCAAGGTCGGCATTCTTCTGGTGTTCGTGGCGTTCGGTGCCATGACCATTCAGGAATCGCTCGTGCAACCGTCCTTCGATGCCGGACACGTCAACGGACTCCTGCACGCTTCCGTCGTGTTTTTCCTCTCCTATATGGGATTCGGACTGATCACCAATGCGTCCGAGCACATCAGGGACGCGGAGAAGACCGTCCCGCGCGCGATTTACATCAGCGTCGCCATCGTCATCGTCATCTACGTCGCAGTCTCCCTGGTGGCCGTGGGCAACCTGACCATCCCGGATCTGACCGCCGCGAAGGAAAACGCGCTCGCCATCGCCGCCAGGCCGTTTCTCGGCAGTGCCGGCTTTCTGCTGATCTCCGTCGGCGCGCTGTTCTCCATCGCGTCGGCGCTCAACGCCACGCTCTACGGCGGCGCAAACGTGTCGTACGCGCTGGCGAAGGATGGTGAACTGCCCGCGTTCTTCGAACGGAAAATCTGGTTCGGATCGGTGGAAGGACTCTACATCACCGCCGCCCTGAGCGCGGCGCTGGCCGTGCTGGTGGATGTCGGCGGCATCGCGGCGATCAACAGCACGATTTTCACCGCGATGTACATCTTCGTGCTGATATCCCATTACCGCCTCGCGAAGGAGGTCGGCGGCAGCCGTCCGCTCATCCTCGGCAACATCGTTGTCATCTCCGCCGTGTTCGTCCTGCTGGTGTATTACCAGTGGATCTCCGACCGCATGGTGATGTACGTGACCATCGGCGTCTTCGCCGGCGCCTTCCTCCTGGAGGCCGGCTTCCGTTACCTCGGCAAACGCGTCCTGACCATCGTGAAAAAGATCGAGCGGGAATTCACGCCGCGGCGGAGCTCCGGCGCTTCTTCCATTCCTCCTGGCGCTGCTCGAGGACGCTCCCGTAAGTAATCGCTCCCTTCCCGAAGCGCCGGCGGATGTCATCGAGCCCGGCATACAGTCCGTCGAACTTCTCCTCCTCCTCGTCGAAGAGAAAGAGCTGTCCGTAATCCTCGATCAGGTCCGACGTGCTGATGCCCAGCAGGCGGATGCGCACGCGGCGTGTGTACAGCGCGCGGAAGAGGCGCTCGGCCAGGCGGTACAGCACGTGGTCGGCGCTGCTGTAGTCGCAGTGCAGCGTTTTCGTGGCGGTGACAAAGTCGGCGTAGCGCAGCTTTAGCGTCACCGTGCGCGTCAGGAAGCCGCGTTCGCGCAGGTCGTGTCCCACCCGCTGCGCCAGCTGTTTGAGCGTGGCGATCATCGTGCGCGGATCGAGCACGTCTTCGAGATACGTGTGCTCGGCGCCGAGGGATTTCTGCCGGCGGTAGGGCAGAACGGGCGTGTTGTCGATCCCGTGCGCATGCTCGTGCAGGGTGCGGCCGTGTTTGCCGAACATGTTGCTGAACAGCTGCAGCGGAAGGGCGGCGATGCTGCCGATGCGCGGCATTCCCATGGCCAGCAGGTCGCGTTCCATCACCTCTCCCACCCCCGGCATGATGCGCACCGGATGCGGCGCGAGAAACGGCGCCTCCTCCCCGCCCGGCACGCGCAGGTCGCCGTGCTTCTTCCCCACCGTCGTCGCCACCTTCGCCACGAGCTTGTTGCGCGCGATGCCGTAGGTCAGCGGCAGCTGCAGCTCGCCCATGATGCCGCGCTTGAGCTTCGATCCCCACGCGCCCTCCTCCCCGAGAATGCGTCCGCAGCCGCTGATGTCGAGATAGAATTCGTCGATGGAGGCCTTCTCCAGCACCGGCGCGGAATCCTCGAGCAGTTCGGCCACGCGCTCGGAGTACTCGGCGTAATGCGCAAAGTTGGGATGCAGGAAGACGGCCTGGGGACACCGTTCGTAGGCCAGGCGCAGCGGCATGGCCGAGTGCACGCCGTACTGCCGCGCCTCGCGCGAACAGCCCGCCACCACCCCGCGCTGATACGGCGTGCCGCCCACGATCACCGGACGCCCGTTGAGCGACGGATCCATCAGCCGCTCGACGGAAACGAAAAACGTATCCATATCCAGATGCATGCAGCGCGTCGGAGGCGCTCCCGCGTCAGGCATTCCTGTCTCCTGCCACAGAGTTAGACTTTTGTCTAACTCATTATACGAATGCGGCGGGAGGATGTCAAGGGGAGAATTCCATCAGTTCCACCGGCGCGCCGTTTTCCACGATCATGGCGACGCGCACGCCGCCGGATGGTTCGTTGGGTGGAGTCAGGACTTCGCGTCCCTCGAGCGCGGTGTCGAGGTCGTCGACTTCAAAGGCAAGATGCGGGATGCGGCGGATGAGTTCGTGCACCGGACTCCCCTGCTCGAAGCGCATCCACTCGATGCCGAATTCACTTTCGGGGAAGCCGGAGACGTACATGCCGAGATGCGGGAGATACCGCTCCCCCTTGCGTTTCTCATCGGTGGGGATGCCGAGATGATGGAAGCGCCAGCCGCGCTGCGCGACGGCGGACGGGGGCTGGTGCTCAAGGCGATGCGGGATGTGATCGGTATTGATGACGGTACCTCGGTGAGATTGCGGATTACAGATTACAGATTGCTGATTGCTGATTTCAAATTCATCATCTTTCGAAGTTTCAGCGGTTCGTGCTCGTGCTCCTGCTCGCTTGGTGAGATGAATCTCGCCACTATATATTATTGGTATTCCCCGGCCGTATGGAGGCAATCAGGGACAGCACACCGAGAAGGAAGGTCAATGCCGTGTAGCCGATGAAGATGCCGAAGAGCATTTCCGTCGTGCCGTGTCCCCTGCCGAATGAAAAGGACATGTTGCCGGCGAGCAATCCGGACACAAAGGGCCAGAGAAAGGCCAGTACCAGCGCGGTGATGCACAGCGCCTCGCCGATCCGCCGTAGGAGTCCTTCGCGGCGGTCATCTGCTACGTTCGGTTCGATGTCCGTTCCACTCTCCCCGGGATCATGGTCGCCGTGAACATGCGCAGCATCCGTTCCGTCATCGGCCGCAGGGACTTCCCCCTGCTCCCCCGGCACCTCTTTCACATCGCCGGCGAGAAATCCGGGATGCTGCAGCAGCCATCCCAGTGCCGGGAGCGCCATCAGGAACAGCCAGGTGAGAATCGTACCCGCCGGCAGATACGGCGTACTGATAAGCGCATATTCCAACAGTTCCGACGCCGTCAGCAGCATGCCGCCGACGGCAATGATGATGAGTCCCAGCAGGGACTGTACAATAACTCTGGCCATGTTTTTTTCACCTTCCTTTGGGTTTTTACCCGGGTATAATTGGGTTTTTACCCGGGTATAATCCAACAATGTCGCGTTGGATATACAAGCAAATAGCGTGGCAAATATGCAGAATCTACTCATAAATCTGTAACATATCGGTTTACGGCGCTGTCATTTCCAGTATATGAGAAATGGAAACAATCAACCGTCCCTCGATATGACCTCGATCGGCATCGCCGCATCGCGGACGTCCCAGCGACGGCCTGCTGCCGATGAGGATCCGAGCAATCTGTTCTCCCGGTATTACGGAATGTTCAGTCGCGTTCCTGCAACCCCACGCTCACGCGTGGGGCTACCGCTTTGCCCGGCGTCGCTGCCGTTGCTCTTCGCTCCTTTCATTTCCGACTGCGAACACGTAATTTATGCGCGATCTCCCGGACGACTGTCCACCGCACACACGCTCACTCGCGACAGGTATCCCGTGATAAAAACCCTGAAGGGTCTCGCCCCCGTCCTGCTGTTCGCCTGCCTTTCCGTTTCAGTGTTTGCCCAGTCCGCCGATGTGCCCGAAGCGGCGCCGGATGATGACGCGCCGGAGATTCTGGTGCCGGTGATGGAGCGTCCCGCCGTCGGCTTTGGCGGGGGCGTGACGGCCACGATGATCGACGGCAGCTTCTCGCAGCTGCCCGGCATCCCGAGCTGCTGCACCGGATACGACGGCGGCGACGGCACGGGCATGCTCTTCGGCGCCGCGGCGCGCTTTGTGATCGATGATGCGTGGACCCTGCATCTGGCACTGCGCTACACCGATCTCTCGGGCTCGCTGACGCAGCCGGAGGATATCGGTCCGGTGCTCACGCCGCGCGGACCCGAGGAGGCGACGGTCGAACACCGGCTCGAATCCACCACCGCGCTGCTGGACTTCCGTCCGACCATCGGCTTCCGTCCCATCCCCGGCGCGACACTGACGATTTTTACCGGGCCCAACATCGGTTACCTGATTACCAACGAGGTGACACAGACCGAGGAGCTGCTGCGTCCGGCCGACGTCACCTTCGACGACCTCGAACGCGAACGCAACCAGTACGACGGCACGATGCCAGAGGATGCGTCGCTGTTCGCGGCGTTCACCGCGGGCGTGCGCTACGGTTTCCCGCTCGGCGGACAGTGGTCGCTCTGGCCAGAAGCGGCGGTGCGGCTGGCCGCTACGTCGATCTCCGATGGCGTGGACTGGATGCCGCACGGCGTGGAGGGATCGGTGACGCTGCTGTATCACATCCCGGAACCGCCTCCCCCGCCGCCTCCACCTCCGCCTCCGCCGCCGCCCGAACTCGAAGCGGACCTGCGCGTGCTGGCGAAGGCCGAGGACGGCACGTTCCGCGAGGACGCCCGCGTCATCGTCGAGCGCCTGACGCGCGGCGAACTCTTTCCGCTGCTGCCCTATGTGTTTTTCCCGCAGGCGAACGCGGAACTGGATTCCACGCGCATGGACCTGATTTCCTCCGCACAGACCGCGGGCTTCGACGAATCCACCCTCCCGAACCGCACGCTCGCGATCTATGCCGACCTGCTCAACATCGTCGGCAAGCGCATGCGCGAACATCCCGCGGCGCGCATCACGCTCACCGGCTGCAACAACGCCACGGGCGCGGAGCGGAACAACCGCACGCTATCGCGCCGGCGCGCCGAGGCGGTGCGCGACTACCTGGTGCGCGTGTGGGATATCGACGCCGATCGCGTCCGCGTGCGTGCGCGCAATCTCCCCGCGGAAGCGCCGAGCGTGGATTCCCTCGAGGGACAGCAGGAGGCGCGGCGCGTGGAGATCAGCTCCGATACGTATGACATCCTGCGGCCGGTGCGCTGGCAGTCCGTCGAACAAAGCGTCTCGACTCCCACCATCGCCCTCATGCCCGAAATCACAAGCGACGCCGGCGTGCGCCGCTGGTCGCTGCGCGTGATGCAGGGGGATGAATCCTTCGAGAGTTTCGGCGGCGCCGATGCTCCGCCCGAGCGGCTGGAGTGGCGCCTCGACACAACGCGGCTGCCCGAGGCGGGACGCGACGTGCAGATGCTGCTGCAGGTGGAAGACAACGCCTCGCAGATCCGCACCGTGCGCGCGTCGCTGCCCTTCGAGACGGAGACGCGCACCACCGAGGTGATCGAGCAGGAGGGCAACCGGCGCATCGACCGTTTCAGCCTGATCCTGTTCGATTTCAAGAGTTCGGAGATCGGCCCGGAAAACCGCCGCATTCTCGACATCGTGCGCGAAGCGATCACGCCGCGCTCGCGCGTCACGATTTACGGATTCGCCGACCGGACCGGCAGTCCGGAAATCAACCGCGAACTGGCGATGGACCGCTGCGTATCCGTGCGTGACGCGCTCGGTCGCAGCCTGCGCAATGTGCCCGTCGATCTCGAGGCCGTCGGCAGCGACCGATTGCTGTTCGACAACGATCTGCCCGAAGGACGCAATTACTGCCGCACCGTGCAGATCGTCGTAGAGACCGGGCTGGATTGACGCCCCTGCGTGTCCATGCATGTGTGTCGCAATGACATGCGCAGCGTCACCGGCATCGAACTGAAATGATACCTGGAATGAATTGTTGTACCGCATCCCGCGCACGCGGAGGAGCATAGAGATGGATCGTCTGCACGCATTTTTCACCGCCGCACTGCTGGCCGCCGCCGTGCTGCTGACCGCTGCCGCACCGGTGCGGGCGCAGCTGACGTTCAACGTGCTGTCGACCGACGGCTCGAACTACCCTGAGATCGCCGTCACCTTCGAGGCGAGAGACGGCGCGGGACGCTCCATCATCAACTACACGCCGTCGGATTTCACGGTCGTGGAAAACGGGATCGTGCGGCCGGTGAAATCCATCACCTGTCCCCCGCCGGTCACGCCGCCGGTGTCGGTGACCTTCGCCTTCGACATCAGCTTCAGCATGTCCATCGACAACCGCCTCGTTAAGCTGAAGGAAGCCTCCACGCAGCTGGTCAACGATCTGAGTTATCCGCCCGCCGCCAGCGGCATCGTGGGCTTCGACGACAACACGCAGATCCTGCTGCCATACACCAGCAGTCAGGCAGCGGTGCTCAGCACCATCGCCGGACTGACGCACACGAGCGGCAGCACGGATCTGCCCGGCGCCTTCCTGGATGCGAATACCGGTGCGATCGACGTGACGGCTGGACGCAGCGGCGACAAGTACATCGTCTTTGTCACCGACGCCTTCGAGAACATTACGCCCGCGCTGGAGAATCAGATCATCACGGCCGCCCGCAACGCCGGCATCCGGATCTATACGGTGGTGATCAGTCCGATGACCACGAATCTCTCCCTCCGCCGCATCGCACGTCAGACCAATGGGAAGTGGTTCGAGGATGTCGCCACGGCCGAGGATGCCAAGGATATCTTCCGCGAAATCGGTAATGACATTTTCACCTATCCTCCCTGCACGCTGTATTACGACACCGACGGCTGCGACACCGAACGCGCGCTGACGGTGACGCTGCGGAAAGTCGGCGACACCGAAACGCGCACGGCGACGGTGAGCATCGATCCCTCCGACATCGTGTGGCTGCGCACTGAAACGCAGCTGCTGGATTTCGGCGTGGTGCAGGGCGGACAGACCCGCACCGAGAACGTGCGCATCAGCTGCCAGGGCGCGAGCTACGAGGTGACGTCCATCACTTCACCGAACGCCTCCTTCCGCATTCTCGATTACGGCGGCAGCGCTCCGCCGTTCACCTTCAGTCCCGGCCAGTCGCGGACGCTGCGGATTCAGTTTCGTCCGGTCACCACCGAACGCATCGTCGCGGCACTGCGCATCGTCAGCAACGCGCCCTGCGTGGAGACGGTCTCGCTCGCGGGCGGCGTGCATGATCCCGCTCCCATGCGCCTGATCAAACCGAACGGCGGGGAGAAGATGTTTTCGGGATCGATGTTCCAGTGGACCTGGGAAGGCATCAGCGGCACGCAGGCCGCGGAGCTGGTCTACAGCACGAACAGCGGCAGCAGCTGGTCGCTGATCAGCGACAACGTGTACAACTTCTCCTACAACTGGCGCGTGCCGAACACGCCGAGCGAGGAGTGCCTCGGCTTCGCGATGACCAAGGAAGAACGCATCGCCTCCGTCGATGACGTGTGGACGGGCGAGCAGCCCGCCGCGGTGCGCGACATCGCCATGGCGCCCTCGGGTACGCTGACCGCCGCCGCGCTGGACAACGGGCAGGTGAAGCTGTTCTATCCCCTCGACGCGGCCTTCGTGACGCTGCTCGACGCACACAACGGCAGCGCCAATACTGTAACATTCTCACCGGACATGCGCCTGCTGGCATCGGGCGGGAGTGACGGACGCGTGCGCATCTGGAATACGCGCACGGGTGCGATGGCGCAGGAGCTGAGCGGTCCTTCGGGCGCCGTGCATACCGTGCGCTTCACCGCCGACGGGAATTACCTCGCTGCGGGCAGTGCCGGGAACGTGATTCTCTGGCAGGCATGGGACTGGCAGCGCGTGTGGACGCACGGCGGCGACACAAACGCCGACGGCGCGCTGGCCGTGCATCCCGGCGGCGACTGGATCGCCTCTGGCGCGGGCAACGCCATCGCCATCCTGAATTTCAACGACGGCAACCGCATCAGGCAGCTGACCGGACACGGCAACCGCGTGCGCAGTCTCGACGTGACCAATGACGGACTGCTGATCGTCAGCGGTGCTGACGACCGCACGGTGCGCCTGTGGAACACGATTGACTGGTCGCAGGCGCGGTCGATGAGCGGACACGGCGGGGGCGTCAACGCCGTGCGCGCCTCCAACGCCGGCGGACGCATCATCTCTGCATCCGATGACAACACGCTGCGTATCTGGGACGGCCGCGACGGCGCGGAGCTGCATGTGCTCAGCGGACACAGCGGCAATGTACTCGGCGCGGGATTCGACCGCCGCACGAAGCTCGTGATTTCGGGCGGCACCGACCGCACGATCCGCGTCTGGGGCTACGTGCCGCCGCTGGCGGACAAGAGCGACAGCCTGTGGACCATCATCACCACGGTCACCGACCTGCAGGGCGACCCGCCGCAATTCGATCCCCTGCAGTGTCCCGACACCTGGAGCGAGGGCGAAGCCGTGTTCCGCAACACCGGCAACCAGGACATCACCGTCACCGATGCGCGCATCACGGGCGCCGACGCGGCCGCGTTTTCATTCGGCGCGGGATTCAGCATTCCGCCCGACGTGCTGCTGCGTCCCGAAGACACCCTCCGCATACCCTTCCGCTTCTTCCCCGCGCGCACGGGTGATTTCACGGCCATGCTCGAGCTGGAGAGCACCGTGCCGGGGTCGCCGGTGACCACGCTCCCGCTGACCGGACACAAAGACACCGTGCGTACCGTCTCCGTGCCCGACACGCTGGATGCCGGCGAACTGTACACCTGCACGGTGCCGGCACGGCTGGAGCTTGTGCTCTCGAACGACGGCACGGTGAACGCGGTGGTGGATTCGCTCGACAGCGACCTCGGTGACCGCGTCTCCTTCCCCGGCGTCTTCCCCCGCACGCTGCTGCCGGGGCAGTCCGACACCGTCGCGGTGCTCGTGCATCCCACGGCGTTCGGCGCCTTCGAGGGGTACGTCCGGCTGGAAACCTCTCCCTGCGGCTTCACCGAGGATGTGCTGATCCGCGGCAACTACGTGCCGAGTGCGCTCGTGGCGGATCCGAATCCCGTGCGTTTCGACTTCGCCGCCGTCGGGGATACGTCCTTCACGCAGGTCACCGTGCGCAATCCCCTCGGCACGCCGATCGTGCTCGACAGCCTGGCCTTCCTCGTCTCCACGCCGCCCTTCGCCGTGCTCGACAGCGCGGCCTGGCTCGACTCGCTGGCGCTTCCCGACACGCTGCTGCCGGGCGACTCCATCGTCTTCCGTCTCGCCTATTTCCCGCAGAGCGAAGGCGACGCGCAGGGCGCGATGTTCTTCCATTCCAACGTCCCCTGCGACGATTCCCTGCTCGTGCTGCTGGAGGCATCCTCTTCGCGCAAGCCGTTCATCACCTACAGCGCGACGGCCTTCGATGACCTGCTGTGCGCCGATGAGCAGTCCTCAACGGCCACGGCCGTGCTGCGCAACACCGGCGGACTTCCGCTCGAAGTCACGCGTCTCGCGCTCGGCGGCGCACATCCGGGCGACTTCCGCATCGTGTCACCGACCGCCCCGCTGACCATCGATCCCGGCGAGGAGGAGACCGTGCAGCTGGAATTCCTGCCCCTGCCGGCGGGATTCGGGACGCGGCGTACGGCGACGCTCATCGTGGAAAGCAATGCCGAAAACGAGGCGCGCGTGGAGATCGACTACAACGCGCGGAAGGATTCCGTGTTCTTCGACATCGATCCCCTCACTGTGGATCTCGGGGAAATGTACATCTGTGAATTCCCCGAAACGGTGACCTACACGCTGCGTAATCACGGCACGGTGGACCTCGCGATCGACACCGACACGACACTCGTTGGCGAGGGCTTCCGCTTCGCAACGACATGGCCGGTGAACGTTCCCGCAGGAGAGGAACGCACCGTGACGCTCGAGCTGAATCCGCAGCTCACGGGCAATTATCAGCTGTCCTTCGACCTGAACGGTTCGCTGTGCGGCACGGCGGCATCCGCATCGGCGTCGTTCTCGCTGGCGCCGCATCAGTCCGTCGTCTCTCCGCTCACGGTGGACTTCGGGACGCTGGGATTCGGCGGCAGCGCGACACGCACGGTGAACGTGCGCAATCCCCAGGGCTCTCCGATGCAGCTGCGCATCGTTCCCCCCGCCAATGCGGACATCACACTCGTTTCTCCCGCGACGCTCACGCCGCAGCTGCAGCCGGGCGAGGACATCGATATCGTGCTGCGCTTCGACGCCGCCACGGCGGGAGCCATGACCGACGAGCTGCGCATGTACACCACGCAGGTCTGCGAGGATTCCGTCTTCGTTCCTTTGAGCGGACAGGTCGATGCCGCCACCGCCTCGCTGGCGCTGGATGATCTCGAAGCGGAGATCGGCGCGCGCATTTCAATTCCGATCCGCCTCATCAGCGCGCAGAATCTCGCCATCACGGGCACGCACTCCTTCACCGCCGACATCGTCTTCAACCGTTCGATGCTCTGGCCCGAGGAGATCACCTCGGGCACCGGCGTCGCCACCTACACGACAACGGAGGAAGGCGGTGACCTGCGCGTCAGCGTGACCGTGGAGCAGACGGCATCGCCCGTGACCGGAACAGTTGCGGAGCTGACCTGCCTGGTCATGCTCGGCAATGCCGAGACGACACCGCTGCGATTCGAGAACTTCGCATGGACGGAGGGCACGGCGGCGACGGACGTGACCGGCGGCGGTTTCACCGCGCGCGGGATCTGCCAGGAAGGCGGTCCGCGCCTGATCGCACTGCCCACGATGATGAAGCTGTATCAGAACGCCCCGAATCCCTTCAATCCCTCGACGACGCTGCGCTGGTACCTCCCCGCCGAGGCCGACATCGACCTGCGCGTCTACGACGCCCTCGGACGCGAAGTGGCCGTACTCGCGCGCGGCATGCACGCGGCCGGACTGCACACGGCCGTCTTCGACGCCGCCGGACTCGGCTCGGGCAGCTACTTCGCCGTCCTGCGCAGCGGTGCGAAGGTGCGGGTAATCAGGATGGTATTGGCATTGTAACGATATTTCTGGGGAGTATACGCCGCTTCCCCCGGGCCTAAAATTTGTTTCCCTTTCAGGGCGATCGATGGATCAGGGCTTCATGAACTCGCAGTCGAACGTGTAGCGAATCCTGTCCCCTTCGAGGAAAAGAACTGGGTCGCGGAGGCGGATGGGGACGTCGACGAATTCGTAACTTTCGTCGGAGTATTCGCGGGCCGGGACAGGGAGTTTGATCGAGGTGCTGATCAACGCAGGCAGGGATACGGGGGCGAGCAGTTCGTCAATGCGCAGGGGGATGTCTTCGTTCCATGGGATCTCCCATCCCGCCAGCTTCACGTACAGCGTCGCATGCAGCATCACCTCCCCGCGCCGTGGAACGAGCATGAGGGTTCCGTCCTTGCCGGCCTGCAGATCCATCGATACCGTGTCGCGCAGCGACAGCGCGATGCGTGGTGAGGAACTGGCCGGAAGGCCAGTGTAGCGTCCCGAGACAGAAATGCGTCCGGCACCTTCTATTTCGAGCAGCACGCGCAGCGCACTGCCGCGGGTGGAAACGAGCTCCGCCCGCCGCAGGTTGAGCGTCACCACGCCGCTGTCGATGTCGAGGTGATTGGTGTAGCGGATGCCGAGCACGGATTTCCGCTCGCTGAGCAGGGGACGCGTCGGCGGGAAAGCGATGATGAGATCGTCACTGCGCTGCGATGCGACGGCGCCGAAGATGCGGTTGACGACATCGGTCCTCAGCGTGCTGACGGCATCGCGCTCGCCGCGGAAGCGCCGCTCGTAGATGTGCAGCGGCTGTTCGGCACGCGCGATCTCCGTGCGCAGACGCCGGATCTTCGCCTCGGATTCCTCCTGGCTGGGGAGATCGATCGAGGAACATGCGGACAGCAGCAGGGACAGCAGGATCGCAGGGATGAGCACCGCTGCATGCATTCGCGGGGATATGACGCGCGGGATGACCATCGTTCAGCGCACCCGAAGGGATTCGAGGTTCACGGTGACCAGCGCGAAGCTGTCGAAAACGAGGACGTCGTGGACGCGGAGGCGGTAGTCGACGAGGCGGCGCGGCGCGGTGATGACGAGGTTCGGTGTGCCGCGCACGCGTGTCGTGGTGCCGTCGACGGCCACCAGTTCGTCGAACCCCAGCGGCAGCCCGATCGGCGGAAACTGCTCCTTCAGCGTTCCGAGCCTGACGCGGATTACGTCCGCGATGATGTCTTCGGCGGCCGAGAGCAGTCCGGGCGCGGAAACATCCGGCGACACGTTGTACGGTTCGAAATCCACGCGCAGCGCGTCGCCGTCGGGCGTGAGCGCGAGGATGCAGTCCATCACCAGTCCCACATCGACGTCATATCCCTCACTGCGCACGCTGAGGTACAGCGCCACGAAGGCCGACCCGTGATGAAGTTCCGTATCGAGCGAATCGATCACGTATCGCGTCTCCGCATCGATCCATCCCGCCCTTCCACGCAGCTGCTGCACCATGCGCCGCAGGAGATCCTCCTCGAGTCGGAGCACGAGATCCGCGTTTTCGGGATCGTCGCCGCGCACGAGCCGGTCAGACAGCCGCAGCGCCGCGAGATACCGCGCTTCGAGCGACGCCGCTTCGCGCGCCTTTGCGTAGCGCGCGCGATCGACGTTGCCGCCGGCGATACTGCTGACGAGTCCGCAGCCCTGCAGGATCGGAAGCAGGATCGTGATGGCGAGGACAACAGGCATCAGGCGTGCGGTTTCCGCGCGGTTGACCGGTCGCGGTGTCCGGATGATCGGGCACATCAGAACCGCGCCTCGACGAGCTTTTTCTCCTCCATCGCGAACCAGGGTTCTTCGGGGATTTCAATACGGTGTTCGCCGATCTCCTTCACGAGCGGATGGCGCCGCGCTTCAGTGATTTCCTCGGTAAGGTCCCCGCCCTTCCATGCGATGAGCCGGCGGTCGCCGTCACTGCGGAGAAGCGGCACTGCCCAGCGCACGAGAGCGTCGAGACGTGTCACGGCGCGCGCGGTCACGCAGTCGGCCCGGCGTCCGTGCGTCTCGAGCATGGTCGCGTCTTCCACGCGACCGTTGAAAATCGACACGTTGCCGATTTCCAGTTCCGCCGCCATCTGTCCCAGCGCGCGGATTTTCTTCCCGATCGAATCCGCGAGCACGAACTGCACGCCGGGCAGCATGATCGCCAGCGGAATGCCAGGCAGTCCGCCACCGCTGCCGATATCCACCACGCGTCCCTCGCGGGGAAACGGCAGCGTGATCAGCACCGCGAGACTGTGCAGGATGTGATTGCGCCAGAGCTGCTCTTCGTCCTTGCGGGATATAAGGTTGATCCTGCCGTTCCATTCCCGCAGCAGATCCGCATATCGTGCAAGCCGATGCCGCTGCGCGGACGTCATCTCCCATCCATGCGCCTGCATGATCTTCAAAACGGATGCGATGTCGTGCGTCGTGTTCATGGGTTCAAATCTACGGGGGAGGCGGAGGAGGAGCAAATGCCTATCGCTCGCTCAGGCGTTCCGCGCGCACGAGCAGCACAACTCACAACCCCACGCTCACGCGTGGGGCTACCGCCTTCCCCGAAGCACTACTCGTTTCGGACGATGGCGATCTCCACGCGGCGGTTGCGCTGGCGTCCTTCCTCGGTGCGGTTGGGGGCGATGGGCTCGGCCTCGCCGTAGGTCCGGATTTCAATGTCATTTTTCAACCGGACATTCTGCCGGCGCAGCCAGGTGCCGACGTAGTCGCTGACCTCCTTCGCGCGGTTGTAGCCGAGACGGATGTTGTACATGTTCGTTCCCACGGAATCTGTGTGGCCGGAAATCACGACCGTGGAATTCGGATACATCTCCAGCAGCACGGCGGCGCTGTCGAGTTTCCGTTCTTCTTCGGGACGGATGTTGAAGAGGTTGAAATCGAACTCCACGGTAAATGCGTAGATTTTCCGCTCCTTCTCCGCGACGGGAATGAGCATGATGTCGCGTTCGATCACGATGCGTTCATCCTCGGGACGCGCCTGCTGCCGGGCATCCTCGAATCCTCCGGTGCGGATATCCTCCACTGTGTGCATGTATCCGGGATGCGTCGCCGTGACCGTGTACATCGATCCCATATCAGGCGTCATCTCCACCACACCGCTGCCTTCCGCGGCCAGGTTCTCCGTTCCGGCATGCGTGACACTGATCGCGGCATCGATCGTCTCCTTCGTGAAGGCGTTTTTCGCAGTGATTCGAAGCACAATGGGCTTCTCCGGTTCCGGCTCCGGCGGCGTGGGACGCAGCCGGCGAACGACACGGTAGATATCGAATCCATTCTCATCGTTCCCGCGATCCGAAGCGAGCCATGTGGTGTCGGCAGTCAATGTGCCGGAGAAAAAGACATCGTCGGCATCGCTGTTAAACGGACGCGGCAGGATCTCGGGCGGACCCCATCCCTCACCGGTGCGGCGGCTGCGATAGATGTCGAAGCCACCCATGCCCGGATGCGAATCCGATGCGAAATACAGTTCGCTTCCGTCGGAGGAAAGGTGCGGGGCGATTTCATTGCCGGACGTATTGACTGCCGAACCGAGATTAGCGGGCCTAGACCACCCACCGTCGCCCTCGCGGGCAGTAATCCAGAGGTCGCTGCCGCCGTGTCCGCCGAAACGCTCGGATGCGAACACGAGCATGCGCCCGTCGCTTGAAAGAGTCGGATGATGATCCCATTCGACGTCGTTCACCGGTGGTTCGAGAAGACGGAGATCCGTGATGCGCGCGCCGCCGTCGGCGAGACGTCCCTCGAGCATGTCGCAGTCGCCGATGCCGTCGTCGCGGTAGCACTGCACGACGAGCATCGCACGTCCCTCGGGAAACAGTGCGAGCGACCCGGTCTTGACATCCTGCGCGCCGTCAACGGTGACCGGACGCGGCGAACCGACAATCCCGGCATCCACCCGCGCGAAGTACAGCATGTCCCTTCCCTCGTCCGCTTCCGGAGACAGCGGGCGGTTCGACGTGAATATCAATCCCCCATCCACGGGCATGGGAGCGACTTCGTCGTGCATGGAATTGACCGCGGTGACGGACTCGACGGAGAACTCATCGGTTCTGTCATCCCCCACCTCGTATATGCTGGTGCATGCGGCTGCGAAAACGAGCAGCGTCAACGCGATGAATGGAAATCGTGTGTACATCATATCACAATCTCAGGTTGAGCATGAGCAGGGCGTGAGCGGTGGGAACGGTCCAGCCGTCATCGGACGACGCGACGGATGACAGCGGCAGCGTAAGACCGAGACGCGGGGTGATACCGATCATCGGGGTGATGAAGAAATCATATCCGATGGCACCCGCGAGGGCGACGCGGAGGCCCGCCCCGCCCGGGATGTCCTGTTCCTCGAGCAGCACGTTCTCCGTGCTGCCGTCGTAATAGGTGTATCCGGACGTGAGGATGTTCTCGATATGGTTGTAGCGCGTCTCAAGCGGGAAACCGAATTCGGCACCGACGGAAAGAAAGAACTCCGAGCGCGGCAGGTACCAGAGAAATTCCGGCGTGAGGCTGAGCCACTGCAGCGTCACATCGGATGTACTGCGATACTGCACGTCGACATCGGGATTGTCTCCGACGACGACACTGCTGCGCACCTCCTCTCGTGTGAACGTCGCCGAGGCGTCGTAATACGACACGAAAACACCGTAGGCGATGCCGAGCTTCGGGTACCGCACGCGGAACTCCCCGGCGAACATGAAGCGGATGCCGTCTTCATCGCTGAATTCACAGTCGCAGGATGGAGAGAAACTGCCACGATGGAGAAAGCCGTAGGCGCCGAAACCGAGTCCCAGCAGGTATTTGATGGGACGCGCAGCAAGGATGTCGCTCTCATACGGAGCGGCACCCACACCGGGAATACCGCCGTCAGCGGGTGCTGTGCGTACCGGATCCCGATGCAGCGGCTCATCGGATACCGAGCCCCGGGACGGCAGGAAAACGGGCTGCGCATGGAGGGAAGAACATGCCGCTGCCCAGAGCAGGGCAACAAGCGCGAAGTACTTCCAATGACTGTTCATGAGAATGCCTGTGATCCGTTTCACTGGACGATCACGATGCGGCGGAACACGTGGGCGCCCGCCGTCCGCAGATGAAGAATGTACGTGCCCGCGCGGAGACCGTCAACCTGCAGAACGCGCTCATGCCGCCCCGCCTCGAGCCGTCCGGATACGAGCATCCGTATTTCACGGCCGAGCAGATCGGTGAGCCGCAGATCCGCATGCCCGGAAGCGGGCAGTTCGAATCGGATGATCGCACTTCCGCGCAGGGGCTGCGGAGCGGGCGGATGCAGAACGGGTGCAGCCGGTACTGCCGGTGTCATGACGGACTGCGTACCACCGCTCACGCGGAAACCGGTGTAGGTCGTGTACGCGTCGTGATACGCGAAGCCGTAGCTCGTAGCTCCTGCGCCGCGCACATCACTGGTCTCGATGCGGTTAATTCCGGTCGGCAGCCAGAGCCGCGCATACGCATATGCGCCGCCGCTGCCGGGCACGGCGGTGAACGCGGACGGCGACATCGGCACAAAATTCACCGTCACCGCCTGCTCCCCGCCCCGCGGTACGACGAGATTGACGAAATTGCTGTCCAGCTGATCGCTGCAGGACAGAGTCGCGGGCAGACTGAAGGTCTCGCGCAACGGATTGCTGCCGCGTGATTCAAGATCGTGTCCGTAGAGCGTTTCATCGCGCAGGTTGCCGCAGAATGCCCAGTACCCGGTCATGCCGCTGCGGGCATGCTGCGGGATGCGGCGGTTCATGTTTTCGACGATCTGGCGCTCACTGCGCGGAAGCGCCCAGAGTCGGCACTCATCGAAATCGCCCCAGAAATCAGACTGTGACGCATCGTCATGCACGCCGCCGAATGCGAGTCCTCCCTCTCCCTCGAATTGCGTTGCGGGGAAGGATGCCACGATTTCGCGCTGTCCGTTGAGATAGATCTCGGCCCGGCCGGCGGGACCATCGACAACCAGCGCCACATGATTCCAGATGCCCTGAAACACCGAGTTATCGGGAGTGGGATTGTACGACTGTTCGCCCGGCTTCTCGGTGACGAATGCCAGGCGTCCGCGCATGAATTCATAGTCGAGCCGCCAGATCTCATCCTGTCCCGCGCGCCGCGACACCACCGTGCCGTCACTGTTCGCGCGCATCCAGAACTCCACGGTGAACACCGGCGCGGCCAGCCGCGGCGTGTCGTCAATCTGCAGCCACGACGCTGCGCTGACCTGCACGGCCTGGTTCGCCACGATGTCCACGTCCGCCACCAGCGTCCCCGCCGGAAAATAGTGGCAGCTCATATAGCGGTCGGTCGGTACGAGCAGCAGCATCGATCCGTCGCCATATTCGCTGTCGGGATGATCCCACAGCGCGGAGTTGGCGTACTGCGCGACCATGATGGGTTTGTCCGCTGTTATCACGGAAGGATCATACAGGAGATCTTCCTTCCATGATCCCACCGCCGGAAGGATGAACGGCGTCCCGCTGCCGACGGTGACTGTCGTCTGTTCCTCCGTGGCCACAATGCGGTAGGTATCGCCGCCGAAGCGGGAGCGGAACGGGACGCCCACATACTCGGTACCGAGATAGCGGAGCGGTATCATCTGTTCTGCAAGCGGATTAAGAAAGCCAGAGGGATTCCCCCCCTGCTCCGGCACCCAGCCGGATTCCGCGCCTGAAAACACGGCGACTGGCCGGTCGGACTCTACGCGCGATCCCGTCAGCGATCCGCCAATTCCTGCAACGAACGCCTTGATATAGTAAATCTCTCCCGCATCGAGTTCGACGGTAATCGGTTGTCCGTCCGGCATGCCGGTGGACGTGAATGCTGACGGTGTGATGGTCACCGTCGTGTTGTCTTCCGCAGCGAGTACGGAAAAATGCTCATGCACATTTGGGAAATTGTATCCGGCAGTGACATACCATGTGCCGAGCGCGTGGACGGGCAGGACGGTAAACGCATCTGTGTGCCGGTCGCGGAAATTCCCCGCGAACACGTGCACCGGACTGTCGCTTCTGATACGCACACCCTTGCGTGTTTCATATTCGGGGGTGATCTGGTTGAGCGTGCGGTCCATTTCCACCATGCGCATGCCGCCCGCGGGGATCTGCACGGTTTGCTCGATATTGAAATCCGACCGCCAGATGGTCACCGTCGCCTGCTGCGGTGCGGAGATATAGATACGGAGGTTTTCCTGCGCCGCACCGACGAGGTCCGGCAGGAAGGTCAGCCAGAATTCCTGTCCCGCCGTGCTCACGCCGGGTTCGATACAGGGCTCCTGCGAGAACGGCGGCAGGATGACGGCGTTGCCGCAGGAGGACGAGGCTTCCGTCGCGGTCACCTGCACGGAATACGGCGCCACCGTGTACGCGGGCTGGAGGATGCCGCGCACCGTCCAGTCCACCACCGTCCCCTCCCCGGGCGCGAGCGTGCCCGGCACGACCTGCTTTCGCGCCGTGCCCGACGCCAGTACCACCCCCGTTGGCAGCTGGATTTCCGCCATGAGACTCGTGAGCGGAGCGTTTCCGCTGTTGCTGACATAGGTGCTGATGGTGAATGGATCGGGCTCGTAGGCTGCCCCCTCCTCCGCGATCGAAAGCCGGATGGTATCGCCGCAGAACAGCGAGAGCGCGGGAGCATGGATCTGCGGGATGACGGTGGACGCGCGACACTGCTCCGCGAGTTCGCTAGGTGTGATGATGCTGAAATCCACATCGACGGAAGTGGGACGGTCGACGGTGTCAGCCAGCAGCATCCATTCGAGACGCGTCTGTGCGCCGGGATTCAGCGGTCCCGTGATTGTCTTAACGGCTGTTTCGCCGGATGCGAGGCGCAGCTCCGCGGGCAGTGTGATGCGCACGTCAATGCCACTGACCGGAAGCGATCCGGTGTTGGTCACCACGGCGGATGCGGGAATCGGGTACGGCGCATAGGATGTGGAGTCCGGCGCGGGGATCAGTGCAGGCAGCGCACAGGTCAGCGCGAGGTCGGAGAACGTGATGAAGCCGTAATCGCTTCGCACGCGCATTTCATCCCCCCCGGAAATTTCGCGGGCATTCCACTGCAGCAGCACGGCATCGTCGGTGATCGGAAGTCCCGACGGCGTGTAATCCCACCCGGCCGTGCCGAGGTAGCCGTTGAACTGCCAGTTTCCGGCCGTGAACACATCCGGCCGGTCGGCCGTACCGCCGCCGAGTCGTCCCCTAATCACATACGGACTCCCCTGCGCCGAGGCGCTGTATTCGGAAGGAACGGCCGCACCCTGCCACGCGCGTTCGTGTGTGACCGATGTCTGATCCGCACGCAGATCGACCGTATCGCGCGCGCCGATCATGATGTCGAACATCGTCAACACGCCGGCCCGAACGCTGCGGCCGGAGAGATTCGTGAGCGTAATCACACTGTTGACGTAGGCGTAGTCGCCGTCCAGCGAAGGAATCAGTTCCTGTTCGAAACGCAGGCTGTCCCCTGCCTGCCGCAGCACGGCAGTCACGCGGACGCGGTCGGAAAGCTCCTCGACTTCGATCCCGCGCATCGCGCGTGTCCCTTCCGGCGGTGCGGGCCGATGTAACAAATTATTTGTATATGTGTTATTTCCATAATGGATGTTTACGAATCCGGTCACACCTTTCTCACCGCGAAACAGCAGCGGCGTTCCGTCGGCGGACTCGATGCGGTACTGTCCGGTAACGCGTTCTACCTGCACGGCGATGACGCCATTGTCGGCGCGCGCGTAGGATGCATGCGTCCCCGTCTGAGCGGAGAGTCTGCACGCATTCGGAAAAAGAAACGGCGCAGCCAGCACCGGAAGCAGGATGGCGGTCAGAAAACGATGCATAAACCCCTTTCGTCATGAGTATCAAAAGAATATATCGCGCCCTCCCGTGGAACGCAATGGCGAACGGCTTCCCATCGCCATTCGCTGAACGGACAGATCCCGAGGGCGAGGTTCCTGCCCCGACACGCGCTGTGTCTTTTTCGCCATGGTGCCTCGGAGACGCTTCCACGGAAGGGGATTTCCCTTGCGCGTACATGCACCCTGAGTTATATTGGAGTATTCGGTGAAGACCGTGATTTTCGCGATATTCGAGCTATTCACACTGCCTGGAGGATAGAATTATGAAGTTACGGCACCTGCTGTCTTTGACCCTTGTACTGTCAATGAGCGTTGCCATGCTCCAAGCCGGACAGGGTGGTCCGGGGAACGGGGGCGTGCAGTTCATCACAAACAACGTCGCCGGGGACATCCAGCGCCTCGTCGGCGAGGAAGTCTGTTTCACGCTGACGGCCAAGGATGAAAACGGAAACGTGATCCGCAGCTGGGATCAGGTTGGCAGCCCTGTCACCCTGACGCTGAACAATTCAACTGCAAACACAGATACCAGCATGCAGTCCTGGAATGCCGATCCAGACGGCTACACATGGGCGATTCTCACACATAACGGGACGGAGCTTACCAAGATATCGGACAACGAGTGGTCCATTCCCGAGACCGATTTCGTGAACGGCGTCGCAGAGGTCTGTCTGATTCACACGAAGGCCGATACCGGCGTTTATGTCGAAATCACGCCCTCGCAGACCTTCCTGAACCAGGTGTCTCAGAGCATCGATTACATGTCGGATGAGATCACGAATTTCCTTGTCGACCTGACATCGCAGGTCTCTCCCGACGATGCGGTATTCATGCTGCGGCCCTATGAGATCGTGGTTGTCGCTCGTGACCGCTATCTGAACTATTCCGACAAGATGATCAAGGCGCGTTTCTCGGCGCGTTTCCCCGGTGAATTCGACCAGCAGAGTCCGGGCCTCGCGGAGATATTCAGCGGCGAAGTGTTCCTGCAGGGCGTGACGGATTACCTGGTGGCATCGCGCATCGAGCGCGAGAAGCCGGTCGAGTCGCAGATCATTACCGCATACGCGGCGGACGATCCCACGATCATGGGACAGACGGATCCCTACGAGGTGCTCTCCCATGAGCCCAACGCATTCAATCTGCTGGATCCGCCGGATCATTATTTCCTCAACCTGACCGGTGCATCCCAGACGCAGGATTTCACCTGGGAGCAGCCGAGTCCGCCGGACCCGTACTGGAACATTCAGATTTCCCGCTTCGATCCGGCCACGGTCTCCGATGAAGTGCTCTACGAATGGGTTATCGTCGACAGCCTGAGCCTGACGCGCGCCGTGCGCATTGCATCGAACGACAACGGGAAAAATCCTCTGCTCACGCTCACGCATGGACAGCTGTGGGGCATCATGCAGACCATCTCGGGCCAGAATGACGTTCTTCTGTATTCCCTGCTCTGGTATGTCAACGCCACTGACGGGCTGTACACGACGCAGAGCAATCCGCAGCCGGGACATTACCTGACGCTGAAGGCCGACCTGGTCGACGTGGACGACGCTCCGCGTCCGACGCAGCTCGCGCTCGAGCAGAACTACCCGAATCCCTTCAATCCGTCGACGAACATCACGTTCTCGACCACGCGCCGCGGCGCCGTGCAGCTCAAAGTCTATGACCTGCTCGGTTCCGAGGTCACGACCATCGTCGACCGGATGGTGGATGCCGGCACGCACAGTATCGTCTTTGATGCGAGCGAACTGCGCTCGGGTGTGTACGTGTACCGTCTCGAGGCGGAGGGCCGCGTGCTCACGCGCCGCATGGTTGTCATGAAGTAAGGCAAAGAGAATGCCCGGAGGGGGCAGAGACAATCCCTCCAACAGCATACTTTACCCAAACGCAGGAGTCCGCCATATGGCGGACTCTTCGCGTTATATCACAGATTTCTCAAATGAAGTCAGATTGCACGGATTCAATTATCCGTGTCATCCGCATTGCCGTTTTCAATTCGTGCAATACGCCGCAGACTAGACCGCACCCATGACGGCGTTGAAGACGGTGGTAACGACGATGTCGTTGACCGAGCAGCCGCGGGAGAGGTCGTAGGCCGGACGGGCGAGTCCCTGTACGATGGGACCGAGTGCCTCTGCCCCGCCCATACGCTGTGCAATCTTGTAGCCAATGTTGCCTGCCTGCAGATCGGGAAAGACCAGGACGTTGGCACTTCCCGCGATTGCGCTGTCAGGCGCTTTTTTCTTGCCGATTGCCGGGACGACTGCGGCATCGAACTGCAGTTCGCCGTCGACTTTCAGGTCCGGACGCCGATCCCTGACGATGGACATCGCCTCTAGCACCTTGTCGATCAACTCATGCTGTGCACTCCCTTTCGTGGAAAATGACAGCATGGCAACCAGGGGCTCTTCTTCCGTCAATGCGCCGTAATTGTCTGCAGTGGAGATCGTGATGTCGGCCAGCTGCGATGCGTCCGGCAGCGGAAGCACTGCGCAGTCGGCGAAGGCATAGATCTTTTCGGGGAATTTCATGATGAACAGGCTCGACACCGTCTTGATGCCTTCCTTGAGACCGATGCAGTGGAGTCCGGCCTTGATCACATCACCCGTCGTGGAGAGTGATCCAGCCACGCTGCCGTCGGCCATACCCTTGCGCACCATAAGATCGCCGAAAAACAGCGGATGATGCACGGTTTCCTTCGCCTTCTCCTCGGTCATGCCCTTGTGGCTGCGGAGTTCGAAATACGTCTGCGCGAAATCATTGATGTGATCGGACTGTGCCGGATCGACAATGTCGATGCCCTCGAGATCGACACTGGACGATGCAGCCGTGTCGCGGATATCCAGCTCCGCACCGACCAGTGTGATCTTCGCGAGTCCTTCATTTGTCACGATGCGCGCTGCCTTGACCGCGCGCTCATCCGTCGCATCCGGATACACGATGTGCTTGCCGAGATTTTTTGCCCGGGCTTTCAGGTCATCAATAAATGTTGCTGGGTTCATGGGTTGTTGGTTTTTGGTTGTTAGGTGTTGGTTTCTGGTCTCCTGCCGCGGTGAGGCGGGTTACAGATAAAATTACCGGAAAATCCGGGGAATGTGAAATGGCTGTCAGGAGCGAGCCGACGATGCTCCGAGCCGTTGATGCGACGAGCCGTTGGCTCGTCGCTGCTGTCCGGTGATCCGGAACAGCCGGGAAGTCCATGAAGGCTTCCGGTGTCCGGCTAACGGCTAACAGCTAACGGCCAACGGCATCCTGTTTGGCCAGCCAGCGGATGATATTGACGAGCAGCGGCGCGGCGTGTTCGCCTCCCGGAGCATTGAGTCCCATGGGCATGCGATTCGCGCCCGAGACCTGTGCGGTGAACATGGCGGCTTCGCCGAAGACGACGATGCGTCCCCTGCCGTATTCCAGCGCCGCTCCCTGCCGCCATCCCTCCACATTTGTACGCGGCGTGCTGTCGTGAAACACCCATGCGGTATCCGGCTCGACGGAAAAGATATTCGCGCCGAACACCAGCAGCGGAGTGTGTTCTCCCTCGATGCGGAAGGCCGATCCGGTGAAGGTCACCACCGAATCTACGCGTCGCCCATCGAGCGGTGTATCGGTGATCCAGTGCGGCCGCACGGCGTCATGCATGCGCGTGAACATCATGCCGCGGGCGGGACGTCCCTCGTACCATGCAAAACCGTTGCTGAAATGAATACCGAAACGCAACGCCAGACTGTCTATCGCACCGGGCATCGGCATGTGATCAACGATGAGAAACAGCGAGCCGCCTTCGCGAATCCATACCGCGAGATCGTCGATCTCCTCGACGGTGAACGCATTGTCGATCGGATGATGCCATTGCCTATCATCCGCGTTTCTCTCACCCAGCGCATTGGCGATGACAAAGATGTCGGCAGCCGACAGCACCGGGAGCGACACCGGCTGCGTGCTCGGAAGAACGGTGCACCCGTGTCCGCGCAGAAATTCCGCGAAGGTGCGGTAGCGTCCCTCGGCCGTATGATAATTGTGATGCGCCTCGTCGATCAGGATCACCGGTCCGGCGCCTTCCGCGAACGCGGTCTCTCCCACCGGGGGAATGAAATTCTCCGCTCCCGTCTGCTGGGCATGCGCACATGCCGCGATCAGGAGCAGAATGACTGTGAGGTGTTTCATCGAACGCTTCTCTCTGTTGCGGCGTTTTGATGAAAGATAGGGATTGCCGCGTTGTGACGGAAAACACGGCTCCCATGCGCGGACGGAATTTGTTACATTGCGTTGATATTCGACGCATCATCGGAAAAGGACGAATATGATACTGACACTCAAGAAACTCGAATCCTGTGTGCCCCCCGAGGGACCGCTGCTCCTGATCATCATGGATGGCTACGGCGTCGGACGGGAGTACGGAGGAAACGCGATATACAAGGCGAACAAACCGCATCTCGACCGGTATTTTGCTGAGGGACTGTACACGCAGCTCAAGGCGCATGGTCCGGCTGTCGGGCTTCCGACAGATGACGACATGGGCAACAGCGAGGTCGGACATAACGCACTCGGAGCGGGACGCGTGTTCGCGCAGGGCGCCAAGCTCGTCAACAAGGCTATCGCCAACGGTGATATTTTCAATACCGCCCTGTGGAAATCCATGATGGATAAGCACCGCGAAAGCGACACACTGCATTTCATCGGGCTGCTTTCGGACGGGAACGTGCACTCGCACATCAATCATCTATACGCGATGATCGATCGTGCACTTGAGGATGGCGTCAAGACGGTGCGCGTACATGCGCTGCTTGACGGACGCGACGTCGACGAGAAATCCGCATTGCGCTACGTCGAGCCGCTCGAAGAGAAGCTCGCCTCCATCTCGGGGCGCGAAGGATATGACTACCGCATCGCATCGGGCGGCGGACGCATGAAGGTCACCATGGACCGCTACAACGCCGACTGGGATGTTGTGCGCCGGGGATACGACGCCCACGTGCTCGGCAAGGCCCGTGCCTTTCCGAGCGCCAGCGAGGCAATCCGCACGTACTATGACGAGGATCCGGAGATCACGGATCAGTATCTCGACTCCTTCGTCGTAGAGGAAAACGGCGAACCGGTCGGCCGCATCATCGACGGCGACTCGGTGATCTTCTTCAATTTCCGCGGCGACCGCGCCATCGAGATTTCGCGCGCGCTGACGGAGAAGGATTTCGACGAGTTTGATCGCGGCCCCCTTCCCGAAATCACCTACGCCGGGATGATGGAGTATGACGGTGACATGCATATTCCCGAGAAGTACCTCGTCGAACCGCCCAGCATAGACCGCACTATCGGACAGTATCTCTGCGCCGAAGGCGTGCGCTCATTCGCCATATCCGAAACACAGAAATACGGGCATGTCACCTATTTCTGGAACGGCAACAATTCCGGGTACATCGACGAGAATCTCGAAACCTACGTGGAGATTCCGTCCGACAAAATCGAGTTCGACAAGGCACCCATGATGAAGGCTCCGGAAATCACGGATCGATCGCTCGAACTGCTGGGAGAGGATTACCGTTTCGGACGCATCAATTTCGCAAACGGCGACATGGTCGGACACAGCGGCAGGCTGGAACCGGCGATCATCGCGGTCGAAACGGTGGATGCGGCTGTGGGCCGGCTTGTCGAAAGAGTGATGAAGTTGAATGGCGTCGTCATCATCACGGCGGATCACGGTAACTCGGATGAGATGTTCACCGAAAAGAACGGCGAGCGTGTGCCGAAGACCAGTCACACGCTGAATCCCGTGCCCTTCTGCATTCTCGACAGCCGCGAACAGCGTCCGTACGAGCTTGCCGACGTGGATAATCCGGGTCTCGCCAATGTGGCCGCGACAATCATGAATCTGCTCGGCTACGAAGCCCCGTCGGATTATGAGCCGTCGCTGATTCGGATGAAGTAACACCGTTGTTTTCAAACTGGCTGACATACCGCGCGGTCGCTGCTGCGCTCGATGAACAGCTTACGGGTGCGGTCATTCGCGAAGTCTTCACGCAGCAGAAAAACGAACTGGTAATCGTCTGTGAACGTGAGATCGGACCGGAGGTGCTGCAGTTCTCCGCGGAGCCGCGCTTCGCCTGGCTGCTGCTCAAGCCGGAATTCGCGCGTGCGCGAAAAAATTCACTCGACCTGTTCCCCGACCTGATCGGCGACCGTGTCTCGCACGTCCGGATTGCGCGCGACGACCGCATCATCCGCATCGCGCTCGAAAGCGGCCGTCTGCTGTTCGCCTTTCTCTTCCCCGTGCGCGCGAATCTCATCATGACCGACGGTGAAGGGACCGTCCTGGAGAGTTTCAAGCAGCATGATCCACCGGCGGACTGGATGCAGCTGGAGTACGACAACAGTATTCCGCACATCACCGAGGAAGCACTTCGTAGAATCATCGCAGAGCATGCTGATACGGATATCCGCAGAGTGCTGCGGCGGCTTCGTCCCTGGCTCGCCGGCACGCTTGCCGATGAGCTGTTTCACCGCACGGACACCAATCCCGCCGAAGGCGGATCCGACCTTGACGAAACCGGGATTGAACGATTGGTCACGACCTTCACCGAGATGCTCGCGGAAAGTGCGCGCGGCGGCGGTCACGTGTACCTGCGGGACCATCATCCACTGCATGCCGCGCCGATTCCCCTGCATCACGTCGATGCGGAGGAACACGTGGAACAGCCGCTGCTGGAGGCGCTGTTCCTTTTCCTGCGGCGGCATTTCAGCGGCTCCGAGCATGAGCGCGTGCGAAAGCGCGTTCACGACCGTGTGGGACAGGAGCTTCAGCGGCTCCGACGCGCATACGGCAAGCTCTCTCCGGAGAAGGAGCTGAAGCGGCAGGCAGACGAGTATGAAAAATTCGGCAACCTGCTGATGATTCATCTCTACGACCAACCCGAACAGCCGGGGCGAATGACGGTGCCGGACATCTTCACCGATCCGCGGCTGGTGGTGACGATTCCCCTGAAGCGCCGCACGACGGTGCTGGAGAATGCGCAGCGATACTTCGGCAAGGCACAGCAGACACGGGCGTCACTGATTCACGTCCGTGAACGCGGCAAGGAGCTGTCGGCCCGCATCAATCAGCTGGAGGATTTTCACGCCGCTACCGAATCCGCCGAATCACTGAACGAACTCAAATCGCTTTTCAAGGAGCATGAATCGCTGATGAGTGAACTTGGACTGACATCCAAAGGCGAAAAAGACGAATCTCCCTTTCCTTTCCGCCGCTTCGTCGTGACGGGCGGATTCGAAGTGTGGGCTGGAAAGAACAGCGCCAACAACGACCTTCTGACGGTTCGGCACAGCCGTCCGAACGATATCTGGTTTCACACGCGCGGCGTGGGCGGATCGCATGTCGTGCTCAAGGTCGGCAGCGCCGCGGGTGATCCCTCGAAGGAAGCCATCCGCGAGGCGGCGGCGATCGCCGCGTACTACAGCAAGCATCGCAACGCGAAGCGCGTTCCCGTTGCATACACGGAAAAAAAATATGTGCGTAAGCCGAAAGGCGCTCCTCCCGGCACGGTGACAATTGATCGCGAGAAAGTGGTCATGGTGGATCCGGCACTGCCGGAAGGATAGATCGCGCGGTGGCTTGTCGCCGCTGCCGGCGTCCGTGCTGCCATGCACCGGCGGAGTGCCACGGTACCCGCAGAGCCGTCAATCCTCGATACTCGCCTCGCCCGTGACCTTCCCGAATACCGTGTAGTTTTTCAGATCCTGATCGGCTTGAAAACCATATCCCTGAAGGCGTTCGGTGGGTGACGTGATGGTAACGAAGCGATCACCGCGCACGAGGCGATTGAGATTTTCCCAGTACATGTACTCGGTTTCCACGACGGTGCCACTGTCGGAGCGGAACACGACGTTGCCGTAGGCCTCGAGATCCTTGTGCTCGTCATATACCTTCCCCCGTTCCGCGGTGAGCACTGAGGTGTGTTCGCCGTCGCGTCCGAAAAAATCCACCACAAGGCCGGAATCCAGCAACGTCTCCTTGCGGTCTTCGTACATGCGGATATGCCCCGCGCGCAGGATGGCACGCACGCGGCCGGAATCCGAAAAGACCACCGTGGAATTCCAGCTCTCCTGGTCGGGGAGTTCCTCCGGGACGGTATCAGCGACGGTCGGTTTGACTTTCGCCTCTTCCTCGCAGGCCGCGATCGACAGCAGGATGATGAGGATGAATGCGGGGACACTCCAGCGCACAGAATCAGTCGCCATCGCGCTCTCCGGAGAAAAGACCGGGCTGATCACGTTTGCTGCGCGGCTGTTTGCCCATCAGGGAATAGGCGGCCGGCGTCAGTTCGCGTCCGCGCGGTGTGCGATGGATATACCCCTCCTGGATGAGATAGGGCTCGTAGACTTCCTCGATCGTGCCTGGCTCCTCGCCGACGGCGATGGCGAGCGTGTTGATACCGACCGGACCACCGCCGTACTTGTCGAGCATGCAGTGCAGGATCCGCTTGTCCATGTCATCGAGACCGTACTCGTCCACCTCGAGTGCGTTCAGTGCGTGATCGGCGATGTCACGTGTAATGACGCCGTCTCCGATGACCTGCGCGAAATCGCGCGCCCGACGCAGGAGGCGATTGGCGATGCGCGGTGTACCGCGTGAACGGCGTGCGATTTCGCCGGCGCCTCCCTCTTCGTCGATGGCGATGTCGAGAATGCGCGCCGAGCGAAGCACGATGCGCTTGAGCTGGCGGACGTCATAGTAGTCGAGACGGTTCGTGATGCCGAAACGGGCACGCAGCGGAGCAGTCAGCAGTCCCGCGCGCGTGGTCGCGCCGATGAGCGTGAACGGCTTGAGCTCGATCTGGACGCTACGGGCATTTGGGCCCGTATCGATCATGATATCCAGCGTGAAATCCTCCATGGCCGAGTAGAGGTACTCTTCGACCACCGGGGAAAGGCGGTGGATTTCATCGATGAACAGTGTATCGCCCTCCTCCAGGCCGGTGACGAGTCCGGCAAGGTCGCCGGGTTTGTCGAGCACGGGACCGGAGGTCATTTTCATCGATGCGCCCATCTCGCCCGAGATGATATGCGCGAGTGTGGTCTTGCCGAGGCCCGGCGGACCGGTGAGCAGTACGTGGTCGAGGGCTTCGCCGCGCTGTTTCGCAGCGGTAATGAAGATGTGGAGGTTGTCGACAATGTTCTGCTGACCGACAAAATCCTCGAAGCGCATCGGCCGCAGGGTCTGTTCGAAATCCCTGTCATCGCTGCGCGGACCGGGCGTTGTCAGATCGTTTTTACGATGTTTATCCATGGATGCGTATTGCTGTTATCGACGCGTATGCAGCGGCTGTGATCGCGTTCAAGGACGTTCATAAAGATAGGCCGTGTCGAGCAGCCGGCTTTCACCGCCATCATTGACGGCGTAGGTACGGCCGGACCAGATGGAAGCAGCGCCGTGCTCGCCGCGCAGGTTGAGCGCGTAGAAATTCACGTTGAACGCGGGCCTGCCCTGCTCATCGAGAAGGCGCTTCATTTTCGTCTGTTCCGCGATGCGGCGGCAGGCGAAAAGACAGGCGTCGGTAGGAGCATCACCCTGCCGCATGCGCTCGACGATCAGGAAACTCGCCAGTGACTGCAGGTTTGCCTCCCCGCGTCCAGTGGATCCGGCGGCTCCGACGGCATTGTCAACATAGAGTCCTGCCCCGAGAATCGGTGAATCACCCACCCGGCCCGGGATCTTGAATGCGAGGCCGCTGGTCGTGGTGACGCCGGATACTTCACCCGCCTCATTGACACCGAGACAGTTGATCGTGCCGGTCGGACGCTCCATCTCCGCCTCGCGCTGCATCTCGAATTCGTGAAGCGCTCCGATGTCACGGTCCTCGGATGTATGCGGCGGCAGCCAGTCGTCTTTCGCGCTCAGGTTTTCCTTCCAGCGCAGCCACTCTTCGCGGGCAGCGTCGGTGAGCAGATTTTCCTCGCGAAAGCCGTGGGCGCGTGCAAAGCGCAGTGCGCCCTCCCCGACGAGAAGCACATGGTCAGTGCGTTCCATGACGGTTTTCGCGACGAGCGAAGGATTCTTGATGTTGCGCAGGGCGGCAACGCCCGCACCACGCATGGTCGGACCGTGCATCACGCAGGAATCCAATTCCACGATACCGTCCTCGTTGGGCAATCCGCCGTAGCCGACAGTCATGTCCTCCGGATCATTCTCAACGATATTCACACCGGCGATGACCGCATTGAGGGTATCCTCGCCCGCCCGCATGCGCTCGACGGCGCGCTGCGTGGCTCCGAGTCCGTTCGCGCTGGCAATGGAAAGTGGACGCGGTCCCTCCGCACGCAGTCCGTTGAATGTATTCACGGTTCTGCCGGACGGCGTTCCGCGCGCGAGCAGCGTATCGGGTCGCACCGCGGCGCCTGCGCCGAGCAGGGCTGCAAGTTTCAGAAAGAGTCTGCGAGAGGGACCGTTCTGTGTCATGGATGATCCTTGGCGTGCTGTGTTGTGCTTTTTGCTCAGTATCCCAATCGGCGAACCCAGGCCGCACTGTCACGCCAGCCCTCGCGGATACGCACGTGCAGGTCGAGAAACACGCGGCGGTCGAGAAAGTCCTCGATATCCTGCCGTGCCGCCGTGCCGATATTCTTGATGGCGGCGCCGCCGCGACCGATAATAATGCGCTTCTGGCTCTCCCGTTCCACGATGATCTCCGCGGCGATGTAGTCGCGGTCCTCCTCCTCGCGGTATTCCACGATGTAGACATCCGTGGCGTACGGCACTTCCTGGCGGAACTGTTCGAAGATCTTTTCCCGGATCATCTCCGAAACGAAGAATCGCTCGGGCTGATCGGAGAGCATGTCGGGCGGATACAGCGGCGGACCCTGCGGCAGCAGCTTTTCAAGCGACGCGAGGAGACCATCCACACCATCATTGACCAGCGCACTGATCGGGATGACTTCCTCAAAGGCATATGCCGTGGCGGTGCGTTCGATGAGCGGCAGCAGCTGCTTCTTGTCGGACACGAGGTCAACTTTGTTCAGCACGGCGATGACCGGCCGCCCGGCCTCCTGCAGCAACTGGCGCAGTCCGTCGGGGAGCTCCCGTCCGCTCTCGATGGCCCGCGGCGCATCGACGAGCAGGCAGCAGGCGTCGGCATCGGCGATGGCCGCATGCGCCGCATTGACCATGGATTCCTGCAGTTCGTATTTGGGCTGTATCAGTCCGGGCGTATCGATGAAGATGACCTGATGCGACTCGGCGGTATGAAACCCGAGCACGCGGCGGCGCGTGGTCTGCGGCTTGGCGGTGACGATGGAGATCTTCATGCCGAGCATGGCGTTCATCAGGGTGGATTTCCCCGCGTTGGGAGCGCCGATCAGCGCAACGTAGCCGCAGCGAAAGTCTTCCGGTATGTTCGTAAGATCGTCCAGTATCGCTCCAGAGCGTGTGTGTACTGCCATTCAACATAGACGATTCACCCCGGAATCGCAATCTCCTGGCGCACGGTCGAAATTCGTATCTTGCTGCATGAACACCGCTCCGTATCGACCGAAAAAGTCGCTGGGACAGCATTTCCTGCACGACGGGAATATTGCCCGGAAGATTGTCGCCGAACTCGATCCGCAGCCGGGAGATCATGTCGTTGAAATTGGTCCGGGTCCCGGCATGCTGACTGCCCTGCTTGCGGAGCATGACATGACACTCACGGCCGTGGAAATCGACGTGCGTGCCGTGGAAGACCTGCGCCGGCGCTTCCCGACTGAGCGTTTCCCGCAGGTGCATGTCATCCACGCCGACATCCTTTCATGGGATATCGCGGCAGCGCATCTACCCGGCGCAGCGCCGCTGCGCTTCATCGGCAATCTTCCATACAACATCACCAGCCAGATCCTCTTCCGTCTTTTTGACAGCGCGGATCACATCACCGACGCCGTGCTGATGATGCAGCGGGAAGTTGCCGAGCGGCTCACCGCGAAACCGGGCGGCAAGGATTACGGCATCCTCTCGGTATTCACGCAGCTGCACGGCGCGGTGCGGCGCAGTTTCAACGTGTCGCCGAACGTGTTCACGCCGCGTCCCGCAGTATGGTCCAGCGTGGTGCATCTGCATCTGCACCCGGAGCGATTGGCGCATATTCAAAATTATTCGTTTTTTAGAGGTATCGTTAAAGCAACCTTCGGACAGCGAAGGAAGACTGTCGCAAATTCCCTTCGGCACATGGGGATCGATCGTGATGCCATGGGTTCCGAAGCAGAACGGTATCTGACGAAGCGGCCGGAGCAGCTTTCGGTCGATGATTTCATCATTCTCAGCAACAGCATCACCGCGCATGACTGACAACCGCGACGAACATATTCACGACGAGGACATCGTTTTCGATTCCGTCGACGGCGTGCAGTCCACCACAACCATCGCAGACGAGGAACTGCTCGAAGACATCGACGTGCTGGTGAAAACGCGCTCCAGCGCGGCACTGATGAACATCCTCACCGACCTGCACTCCGCGGACATCGCCGCCATCCTCAACGAGCTCGAGGAAGAGGAAGCGCAGTACCTGTTTGAACTGCTGCCGCCCGAGGAGGCCTCGGAAGTGCTGCTGGATCTCCATGAGCACGTGCGCGAAGATCTGCTGGAGGATCTCAGTGCAAAGCGCCTCACCGACATCGTCGAGGAACTGGATTCGGACGACGCGGTGGACATCGTTGCGGAAATCGACGAGGACATCGCCGAGCAGATTCTCGAGAAACTCGAACCGGAGGATTCCGCCGAACTGCGCGAGCTGCTGGCCTATGGCGAGGAGACGGCCGGCGGACTGATGGCGACCGAGTTTGCCACGGTGCTGATCACCGGCACCGTGGAAGACGCCATCGAGTCGGTGCGCGACACCGCTGAGGAGACGCCCGACATCTACGAAGTGTACGTCATCGACGAGGATGGCACGCTGCGCGGTGTGATCGACCTGAAAAATCTCCTGCTCGTCAAGCGGCACACGAGCGTTTCTGATATCATGGATCCCGAAGTCATCAGTGTCCGCACCGACGTCGACCAGGAGGATGTCGCCAACGTCATGCGCAAATACGATCTGCTGACGCTTCCCGTCGTGAATGATGAGAATATCCCCGTCGGCATCATCACCTTCGACGACATCGCCGATGTCATCCACGAGGAGGCGCAGGAGGATATTCAGCGCATGTCGGGTATCGTCGACGATGTCGATTCCTCCTCGACCATTTTCGGCATTTTTCGCGGCCGCCTTCCCTGGCTGCTGGTGGGATTCGCAGGCGAGCTGCTTGCGGCCATCGTGCTGAGCAGCTTCGAGGTACAGCTCGGCAAAGTGCTGGCCGCGGCATTTTTCATTCCCGTCATCATGGCCATGGGCGGGAACGCGGGGATTCAGGCCTCTTCAATTGTGGTGCGCGGACTTGCGACAGGGGAACTCGCCCTGAGCCGCACCTTCCGGCGGCTGCTGCGGGAATTCACCGCGGCAACCATAAACGGCACCATATGCAGCGCATTGCTCTTTGGCGTGGTGTATTTCTGGATGGGGGATGCGGCGTTCGGTCTGACGGTGGGGCTTTCCCTCCTCGTTGTCATCACGAATGCCACGCTTGTCGGCGCCACGGTTCCGCTCTTCCTCGACCGCATGAACATCGATCCTGCCCTTGCCACGGGTCCGTTCATCACAACGTCAAACGATGCCCTCGGCCTGTTCATTTACCTCGGCTTTCTGACGCTGATCTACCTGTAACCGTAGGGAAAAACACGGGGAAATCGTACTTTGAATTTCTGTATCGGACGGGGAAAAAACATCCATTCCCGCTGAAATAGATATGTGACTGTCATCAGCTTGTGCGGCCGGAGGCCGCTGCCGCTCCGTAATCACATGAAACGGATTCTTCTTTCCTACAACACGACCGATCTCGTCAATACGGGATTTTTCATCCTGCTCAGCATCGCCATGCTGATCTGGCAGGATGCGAGTCCGCTGTGGCCGCTGTTCATCGGGGTCAATCTCGCCGTTCTCGTCGCTATCGGCATCCTTGCCCGATTCGCGGAGCTGCGCGGAGCGGTGTGGAACCTGCTGCACGGGTTTTACATGATGCTCTGCATCCCGATCGCCTTCAAGGAAATGTATTTCCTCGTGCCGGCCATTCATCCGGTGGATTTCGACGCAGCGCTGATTGCCATCGACCGCATCCTCTTCGGCACGGATGTCACGGTCTGGCTCAAAGGCTGGTCGCATCCACTGCTGACGGAAATCCTGCAGATGGCATATGCCAGCTATTACCTCCTCCCGCTGATCCTGGCGGTGGATTTTTACCGCAAGAAACGTGTCCGCGCGTTCAAGACGGTCTTCCTCTTCGTGATTCTGGGATTCTATCTGTCCTATTTCGGGTATGTGTCGGTGCCGGCTATCGGTCCCCGCTTCACCCAGCATGAATTCGAACAGAAGGATGTCGATCTCCCAGGTGTCCTGCTCACACCCTACCTGCGCGACTACACGAATACCGGTGAATCCATTCCCCCCGGGACGGAATTCCCTGCCGCGAAGGTGCAGCGGGACGTGTTTCCCAGCGGCCACACACAGATCACGCTGCTTGTCATTTTCCTCGCCTTCCGCTTCCGTGCCCGCGCACGCTGGTTCCTGGGCGTGACGGGATCACTGCTCATCATCGCAACCGTCTATCTGCGATATCACTACGTCATCGATCTGTTCGCCGGAGCGCTGTTCGCCTGGATGACCGTGGAACTGGGCATCCTGCTCGATGACTGGTGGAACCGCTGGAAACTGCGACAGGTCAGCAGGCAGTCATTTGCACTGCGGCAATCCGGAACGCAGGAGTAATTCGCAGCCCCCCCCTGACCAGTCACCTGACCTACTGAACAACAAACGGCCGGCTGTGGACAGACGATCCCGCGGTGAGACGGAGGAAATACACTCCCGAAGGCAGCCGCTGCGCGGAGATCCCGGCATGGTGCACACCCGGACCACTTTCCTGCGCGGTAATGACGGCCACCCGCTTTCCCAGCGCATTGAACAATTCCACACGCGCAAACGCGGCCTTTTTCAGAGCGTAGCGAACCGTGGCACGTCCGGAGACGGGATGCGGCGCGATATCGAGAATCATCGCCTCGCGCCCGGGTTGCGCCGGTTGTGTATCGATCCCGGTCGAGATTCCGGGACGGTAGACCGACGCCTGTCCCTGATACTCCTGCTCCCAGGAATCGACAAGCGCGGCGAAGCCGGTGGTGACGACATCGCCCCGATTCCGCATTTCCGCCAGCGGTGCGAGAACGGTATCCTCAACGGCATTCATTCCGCCGGGCATGAGCAGGTCGGCCGGCGGGATATGGATGGAAAGCGTCAGCATGCTGTCCGGCGGGATGGCCGCGCTTCTGCGCAGTGAAACCAGTTCCGCGAGGCCCGTCATGTCGCCGGTGTACTGTCCGACGCAGCGGATGTTGCCGGCCGGATCGTGATCAAAGAAATGCCAGCGGTCGGCGGGACGCCAGACGCCGCTCACGACGGGATCGTTGACATGATTGGGCGTGCCGCTGCCCATGAGAATGTCGCCCCTCCAGGAGGCCCACGGAAAACGGCTGCCGGGCTGTGCCGTGCGGAAACGATCCCACTGCTGGAACTGCGGAAGCTCCGGATCCCAGATATGTCCACCGATCACCGTACTGCCGCCGACCCCGAGGGAATCGAGCAGATGCGCCACGTCGGTGTAGTTGTACCCCTGCTTCTCATGCGAGTGGGGATCGATGGCGACACCGCGGTCGTCACGCAGCCAGGTGAGCAGCGGCTTGCCGCCGGTTTCCGGAGAATCGAGCCCCGGTTCGAAGCGGAGCGCGGCGAGGAGGAATTTCCAGTCCGGCTGCAGGCTCCAGGAAATTCCATGCGCGGCCGTGCGGTTCGCGAACGCGACGCAGGCGTCGCGCATGCGCATGTACTGCGCGCGGGCTTCGGGCGTATGGAGATCCGCCTGCGGCAGGTTGTCTTCGATATGCGTGAACAGCACCACCTGCACCGGCGGCTCGGACGGAATGAACTGTTCGAGGGGCAGGCGCTGATACCTGACCGCCCACTCCCCGTCGCGGTTGTCGAACCATGCCACGGCAAGCGTGTCATTGTGGATGGCGATCGCATGAAAAATCTGATCACGCTCCACACTTGTTCCAATGGGGTGATGCGTACCGATCAGCTGCCAGTCCGTGTCGAAAAATGAAAGGTACAGCCATCTTCTTCCCGAGGATTCCGGCCGGCTCCAGGCAACGAGCGTGCGTCCGGCACTGAGCTTCAGAATCCGAGCGTCCGGATACACTCTGTCGTAGGACGAATAGACACGAACGTCGGAACAGATGAGGATCTGATCCCGAAACGCTCCGGAAGCGTCGTACCGCCTGACCGCGAGACTGTCGCTGCCGGGCAGCAGCATCGGGATGTCCAGGGCGCCGTCATCGTAAGCAATGATGCTATTGAACGCTTCCATCTGATCGCCGATCAGCGTATCCAGTATGTGTTCATCAGCAACGTCACCGGTTTGCGGATCGAGGCGCAAACGCGTGAGCAGATTCTCCGAGGAGTAGAAAGACAGGCGTTCCCTGCGTACGAGATAGCGGGCTCCGGAGGGAGCGATTCCCCCGACAAGGATGTCGGTGAAGTGCTCCGTCCCGGGCGATTTATCTGTCCATGCTTCTGATTCGTCCGTCGTATATCGATAGAGGGTATCGCCGGGTCCAAGGCAAGCCCATTGATGCTCCATATACCCAACAGCGGGACGAGTTCCACCAGGAGTAATATCCGAGACGGATACATCCGCGCACAGGAGTATTGATTCACCTGATCGTACGGATTGCACGGAACGGATACCGCGCGTGATCCCCCCTTCATCCGCGATGATGACATGACGGCCGCCCGCTGCGAACAGCGTGTCCGTGCTGTCGATGACCTGGACGAGATCCGAAATCCGAAAGTAGTACTTCGAAACGAAATGGGAACGTGGATAGATGAGATCCATGACGGAATCCCGCTGCTCCAGGAAGGCCCAGCGGTCATCCGATAACGCGGACTGGATGTTGAACCGTCCAGCAGCGTCTCCTTCGACCCCGATCGGGACACCTGCCGGAGAGAGGAACCGGGACCATGCGGTATCCTTTCTGGGATTCTTGTACAGATACGTTGACACAAGTGACATCCCACTGGGTGCGACCGAAATCCGCAACGGCATTTCGGGCCGTGTGAGAGGCGTATCATTGAGTCCAATTTCGGGTGTCTGTGCCGATGCCGTATTCAGGCATGCAAGCATCAGCACGGCAATCCCGCAAAAAACATGACGCATGGAAATCCCCCGCAGGCGGTTGACGCAAAACATTGTGATGTACATTATAAGGAGTTCATCATCCGGATTCAAGCACAAAAAAACCGGCAGTACGCGAACGCACTGCCGGCAGCATTGGGAGGGTAAAGCAAAACCGCACCCGAGGTGCGGTTTTGAGCGGGAAACGAGACTCGAACTCGCGACATCAACCTTGGCAAGGTTGCGCTCTACCAACTGAGCTATTCCCGCCTGTCACCTCAGTACCCTGAGGTGAATACAAATATAGGAATCGACGTGAGAAAATGCAAGATCCGGTGTCAGAATGTTGCCGCATCCCGCACACGGATCACACGAAATCATCCTTGTGCAGGTGATGCTTGCGCATCTTCTTGACGAAGTTCGTGCGCTCGACACCGAGCTGCTCGGCCGCGCGGGTCTGATTGCCGCCGTTCGCGCGGAGGGCTTCGATGATGAGCTTCTTTTCAAACTCTTCGACCTGTTCCATCAGCGGACGATTGTCGATCTGGAACGCTCGCTGCCCCTGGATTTCGGCCTTCAGCGCGTGCGCCACGGTATGGACGTCGATTTCCTCGGCTTCTGCGAAGATGGCGAGCTTGGTGACCACGCTGTCGAGCTCGCGCACGTTGCCGCGCCAGTCCTGTTTCCCGAGCAGTTCCAGCGCCGCCGGTGAAAAGAAATGATGCTGCAGGTCATGCTCCTTGCAGGCATTCGCCAGAAGATGATGCACGAGGGGCGCGATGTCTTCGGGACGATCGCGCAGGGGCGGCACATGCATGGCGAACTTGTTGAGCCGGAAGTACAGGTCATCGCGGAATTCGCCCTTTTCGATCAGCTCGGGGAGATTCTTGTTCGTCGCACTGATCACGCGCACGTCCACTTCGCGTTCCTGCGTATCACCCACGCGCCGCACTTTCTGATTGTTGAGCACATGGAGCAGTTTCTGCTGAAAGGTCACCGTGGTGTTGCCGATCTCGTCGAGGAAAATCGTGCCGCCGTCGGCGATTTCGAACAGCCCCTTCTTGTCGGCATGCGCGCCGGTGAACGATCCCTTGATGTGTCCGAACAGTTCCGATTCGAGCAGTGTCTCGGTCAGCGTGCCACAGTCGACGCTGACAAAGGGCATGTCACGCCGTGCGCTGAGACGATGAATCGATTTCGCGATCATCTCCTTCCCGACACCGCTTTCGCCCGTGATCAGCACCGATACGGTCGTCTTCGCCACCTTCTCCGCCATGCCCATGATCTGCTCGATGGACTTGCTCGCGGAGACGATGCCGAGATCCTTCATGACCTCTTCGATGGTGTTGGACATCGTTTTCGGACGCTTCGACTCGATGGCCTGCTTGACGGATTCCCGCAGCTGCACCAGGTCGATAGGCTTCGCGAGGAAGGAAAACGAACCTTTTTTAGCGGTCTCGATTGCCACGGGGATGTTGTACGCCTGTCCCGTGATCATGATGACGGGGATTTCGGGATGATTCTGCACAATTTCCGTGAGCACCTGCCGGCCGTCCATCTGCGGCATGAGAATGTCAAGAAGCACCAGGTCGACCTGCTCCACCTGCAGCAGTTCGAGGGCCTCGACGGGATTCTGCCGCACGACGGTCCGGTAGCCTGAATGCTCGAGGATATCCGACACGGTCTGGCAGAAATCCTCTTCGTCATCGACGATAAGAATGGTGGGTTGTTCCATGGGGTATTTCAGAATTTTGTAACCGGTAAACGAATCTGGAATGTGGTGCCAAGTCCCGGGGAGGAATTAAAGGTGATTTCCCCGTGATGCTCCTGAATGATCTTCTGGACGATGACCAGTCCGAGACCGGTCCCGCCCTTGCTGTGCGTGGAGAAGGGACGGAAAATGCTCTTCTTCACATCCTCGTCCATACCCACGCCGGTGTCCTGGATAGTGATTTCCACGTACTCGCCCGGACGGTTGATCCACTGTCCCGGCGCGGTGGCGATAATGATGCGTCCGTCACGCGACCCCACCGCACGGATCGCATTGTCGAGCAGGTTTTCCACGGCCTCCGGAAAATGCGCGATATCGATACCGACTTTCGGAAGGTTGCGGTACAGGTGCGTGATGATTTCCACGTTGCGCGTCACCTTCGATCGGTATTCGTCCGCGATATTCTGCAGCACGATGTTGACGTCGTTGGGGAGCAGGTTCATCTGCTCCTTGTTGGCGAGCCGGGTCAGGTTGTGCACGATTTCATTGAGCTTGCGCGACTCGCCCACGATGCGGTCGATATAGCGGCCGGTTTCCTCGCTCGGACTGCCCTCCTGCTCGTTGAGCAGCATTTCGAGATGCTGCGCGGTGAGCGTGATCGTCGACAGCGGTGTTTTCGCCTTGTGCGCCACGTGCTGCGCGACGCCCGACCAGTTGACGCGACGATCCTTTTCGATCGCCTCGGTGATGTCGGAGATGATCATGATGAAGCCGTCGAGCCGCTTGCTCTCACTGTACAGCGGATAGGCCTTCACGATCATCGTGCGCATCACCTTGCCCTGATTGAACACCACTTCCCGCTCCACCGCGTGACGCGAATTCCGCAGCTCCTCGAAGATCTCGAGAATCTCCGGGGAGGGTGCATTTTTCAGATAGTAGGAGTACTCCTCCGACATCGATACGTATTCGTCGAGCCCGAGAAGAAGCTTTGCTGCGCGGTTCATCATCTGGATGTCGGACGAACGGTCGAAGATGATGACGGCGTTGGACTGCAGCGAATCGAACACACGCTGTTCATGCCGCGCAAGGTTTCGTGCGTAATTGCGCATGCCAATCACGAAGCCGAACACCACGATGAGCAGAATGGCCGTTTCGGTGCGGTAATGTTCCCAGAGAATCGAGAGGCTGAATTTCTCCTCGAAATACTCCTCGATCACCATGTCACGCACCTCCGGCGGCACTTCCGCGGGCGTGACGAGCGGCTCCTGCGCCTGCAGTGCAAGCGGCAGGAAAAACAGAATGGCGAGGATATGGATGCGTCTGATCATGAGTCGCTTTTCAAGGATGACAGATCCTCAGTGATCTGTCTGTAGACCTGAATTAACGGAAGATTCCGCTCACGCGCAATGCGCCGGCATTCTTCATACTCCGGCACGCGTGTGCGGTGTTCCCCGCGATGAATGACTTTCACGTTAACCTGCCCGAAACGCGTGTCCGCAAGCTGCTGCTCGCGAGCAAGGATACGGCGCACGATCGGCTGCACGCGAATGCCGGACGTGGTCGTTTCGGCATACATGATGCCGAGCAATGCCTCACGATGTTCCTCATCCGCGAGCACGCTGAGCACGTATGCGGGACGCCCCTTTTTCATCAGCACCGGCGTCAGCCACGCGTCGCGCGCTCCCGACGCGATCAGCCGCTCGAGCACATGAGGAAACAGTTCCGGGTTCATGTCGTCGATGTTGGTGTCGAGCTGCAGCAGCCGCTCTTCCGCAGGAGTGTCGGGAATCGAGCCCACGAGAAGACGCAGCAGGTTCGGCGTTCCGGGAATATCTTTCGATCCCGCGCCATAGCCGACAGCGGAGACAGTAAACGGCATATCACCGGGCAGTAGTCCTTCCGAAAGCGTCGCCGTGATCGTGGCTCCGGTCGGCGTGGTCAGTTCATGGGGGATGTCCGTCAGTGCGATCGGGTAATTCCGGAGTATTTCCATTGTGGCGGGAGCGGGCACGGGCATGCGACCGTGCTGGGTCTCGACTGTGCCTCCCGACCCGGTGCGCACGGCCGACGTATACACCCGCTCGACGCCGAGCAGGTCGAGGCAGATCGCCGCGCCGACGATGTCAACGATGGAATCCACCGCACCGACTTCGTGAAAGTGCACTTCCTCCACCGTCGTGCCGTGCACATGCGCCTCGGCACGCGCAAGCGTCAGGAACATCGCCTTCGCGCGGTCGCGCACGGATTCCGAAAGCGTGCTGCCGTCGATGATACGGACGATATCCTCGTATCCCCGGTGATGATGTTCGTGTCCCCGGTGATGATGTTCGTGTCCCCCGCCGTCGATGTCGACGTCGATTTTCACCGCGGTGATGTGACTGCGGGATATCGTGCGCCGTGCCAGTGTGTATCCTTCAAGCGGAAGTTTGCGCAGTTCCTCGCGCAGTGCTTCGAAAGACACACCGGCGTCGACGCAGGCGCCGAGCGTCATGTCGCCGCTGATGCCGGAGATGATATCGAAGTAGGCGATTCTCATCCTGCCGTACGGAAGCGGTTGATCGTATCACGCAGATCGATCGCTGCGCTGCGGGCGGCATCGGCAAAATCCTCTCCGCCGCCGGCGTAAATGATGCCGCGGCTGGAATTGAATACACCGCGCATCCCCCCGGCAGTCGTGCCGCCGCGGACGGATTTCTCCACATCGCCGCCCTGCGCACCGAGTCCGGGAATGAGCAGGGGCAGATCTCCAACCATGCCGCGAATATCTTCGAGTTCCGAAGGATGCGTTGCACCGACCACGAAACCGAGATTGTTCGCCTCATTCCACTCCTGCGCCGTGCGGATGACGTGCCGGTACAGCGGATCGCCGTCGATTTCGAGGTACTGGAAATCCTGTGATCCTTTGTTCGATGTCAGTGCGAGAAGGAACACCCCTCGATCCTCGTAGCGCAGAAACGGTTCCACGGAATCTCGTCCCATATAGGGCGCCACGGTTGCGGCGTCGAAGCCGAAATCGTCGAACAGCGCGCGGGCGTACATCAGGGCGGTGTTGCCGATATCACCGCGCTTCGCATCGCCGATTGTGACGACATCGTCGGGAATCATCTCGAGCGTCTGCCGCACGATGTCGTAGCCGCCACGGCCGAGGGACTCGTAGAATGCCAGGTTGAGCTTGTAGCTCTGGGCGATGTCGGCCGTCGCCTCGATGATGCCGCGATTGAACAGCAGCACACCATCGTCACGCCAGCGCAGATGATCAGGTATTTTCAACGGATCCGTGTCGAGGCCGACGCAGACAAGGCTGTCATGCGTCGTCGTGATATTGTCCAGTTTCTCGTAAAAGCGCATCAGATGCTTCAGTTTTGTCGAAAAATGTGTAACATGTAAAAATAGATTCCTGCCGCATCAAAGGCAAAGGAATCCGGTGTCCCGGACTGCAGACGCCCCACGCCTGCGGAATCCGCGCCGATGTCTCACGCGTTCATTCAGTTCTGGAATCATGTCCGCACCCGTACCCACCAAGATACGCCTCAGCGAGGATCGCAAGGCGATGCTGATCACCTGGTCTGACGGACTCGAGTGCAGCTATCCCATGCCCCTGCTCCGAAAAAACTGTCCCTGCGCCACCTGCATTACTGACCGCGAGGAAAAGGGCGCATTTTACATCCCCCTGTTCACTGCGGACGCACTGCGCCTTGAGAACGTGAGGCAGCAGGGCCGCTATGCAATTCAGCTGACCTGGGGCGACGGCCATCATACCGGCATCTACGATTTCCCCTATTTACGGCGGCTCTGTCCCGAACTGCAGGATGCCGCATCCGAGCGACAGGATAATAGCGAAGCGGAGTCGTGACTGCGGAGAAGCATCCTGCCGACCGCGAGCGGGAGCCCGATGTTCGTCTCCTCGAACGCTTCCGCCATTTGCCGCTCGCCGCATCCATCGCGGCTCAGCTGCCGGAACCCGCATCCTGCCTGCAGCTCAGGGGCGTGTACGGTTCGCTGAAGGGCATTCTGCTCGCCGACCTTTTCCGCATCGGGAGTCGGCAGCTCGTCGTTATCGCGGCTGACACCGCTTCCGCACAGGAGCTGTGGAATGACATGTCGCTCATCCTCGGTGACGATCAGGTGCTCTTCATCGGCGAGCGATTCTCCCGCACGCAGAAGCAGATCCGCAACATCACGAGCACATTCGCCGAGAACGCCGACACGCTGCGCTTCCTGACCGAATCACCCGAGCGCGTGGTCATCACGGACATCCGCACGGCGCTGCAGGAATTTCCGTCCGTGCAGGACATCCGCGAGCAGTCCACACATATTCGTACCGGACAGCAGATCCCGCAGATGGAATTGATCCGGCAGGTTGCGTTCGGCGGATTCGAGCAGTCGGATTTTGTGGCCAGCACGGGGGAATACGCCGTGCGCGGGGGAATCGTGGATATTTTTCCGGTAGGATACGACAATCCCCTGCGCATCGAGTTCTTCGGTGATGAGATCGACTCCATACGCGAATTCGACGCGCTCAGTCAGCGATCCATTCGTCCGATGGAAGAGGCCGCCTTTGTCACCTCGCTGTTCCTCGATGACGAGCCGCGCGTACACAGCCGCATGCCCGAGTTCTTCGACGAACGCGCCCTGCTGGTGATCGACGGCATTGAGTCCGTGCGGCAGCAGGCCGAGGAACAGGAACAGTCCGCGGTGCTCGAGCAGCTTCGCACGCGTCACGGTACGGTTCTATTTGGTGTCATCGAGCAGGAGTGCGCGCAGACGCTCGACGCCGGCGCTGAATCCCAGCCGTCGGTCAACGGATCGATCCGGCTGCTGCAGGAGACGCTGCTGCGTCTGCAGGAAGAGGGATACGAGACCGTCCTCGTCGCCGATTCCGCGCAGCAGGCCGAACGGCTGGAGGATCTGCTGCACAGCGCCGCCGACGGCGATGACGAAGATCGCCCGGCCTTTCCCGCACTGCATCACGACGTGCGCTACTGTCCGCTCACCGAAGGATTCATCCTCCCCTCCGCCCGGCTCGCCGTGCTGACCGAACATCAGGTATTCAACCGCCATCACATCCGCAAGCGCGCCACGCGCGGACATCGCGGACTGTCATTGCGAGAAATGAAGCAGCTGCGCATCGGCGATTTCGTCGTTCATGCCGACAAGGGGATCGGCAAGTTCATCGGCTTTGAAACCATCACGGTCAGTGGCGGACTGCAGGAAACCGCGAAGCTGCTGTACGCCGACGACGACACGCTGTACGTGAACCTGAATTACATCAACAAGCTGCAGAAATACAGCTCCGAGGAGGGCCACACGCCGCAGCTCTCCAAGCTCGGCAGCGGTGCATGGGAGCGGCTGCGTGCGAAGACGAAAAAGCGCATCAAGGACATCGCACGCGACCTGATCCAGCTCTATGCGCGTCGGAAGATGTCGGAGGGCTACGCGTTCTCGCCCGACGGTCAGTGGCAGAAGGAACTAGAGGCATCGTTCATCTACGAAGACACGCCCGATCAGGCCAAAGCGACCGTTGACGTGAAAAATGACATGGAGGAAGCGGTACCGATGGACCGCCTGGTCTGCGGCGATGTCGGATACGGCAAGACCGAGGTCGCCGTGCGGGCGGCATTCAAGGCCGTGGTTGACGGCAAGCAGGTCGCCGTACTCGTACCCACGACCATTCTGGCACAGCAGCACTATCACACCTTCCGCGACCGCCTGAACCGCTATTCCGTATTCGTCGAATCCCTTTCACGCTTCAAGTCGCGCAGGCAGCAGCAGGAGATCCTGGAAAAGCTCAAACGCGGCAGTATCGACATCGTCATCGGCACGCATCGCATGCTGAGCAGGGATGTTGCGTTTCGCGATCTCGGTCTGTTGGTCGTCGACGAGGAGCACCGCTTCGGCGTCACCGCCAAGGAAAAACTGCGGGAGCTGCGCGCCAGTGTCGACACGATGACAATGACCGCCACGCCGATTCCGCGCACGCTGAACTTCTCCCTGCTGGGCGCGCGCGATCTCTCCGTTATCGAAACACCGCCGAAGAACCGTCTCCCCATCATCACGCATATCCTCCCCTTCGAACGCGACACCATTGTCGAGGGCGTCGAACGTGAACTCGAGCGCGGCGGTCAGGTCTTTTTCGTTCACGACAAGGTACAGGACCTCGATCACCTCGCCGACGTGTTGCGGAATTACCTTCCCGGCGTGCGCATCTCCACCGCACACGGTCAGATGAAATCATCGGAACTCGAGCGCGTGATGATGCGCTTTCTCGAACGCAAAGTGGACGTGCTCGTGGCGACGAAAATCATCGAGAGCGGTCTCGACATCCCGAACGCGAACACGATTTTCATCAACAACGCGAATCATTTCGGCCTTGCCGAACTGTATCAGCTGCGCGGCCGCGTGGGACGCTCGAACACGCAGGCCTGGGCATTCCTGCTGATTCCGCCGCAGTCGAAACTGACGCGCGACGCCCTCAAGCGCATGCAGGCGATCGAGGAATTCTCGGAACTCGGAACCGGTTTCCAGCTGGCCATGCGTGATCTCGAAATCCGCGGTGCGGGCAATCTGCTCGGTGCGGAACAGAGCGGATTCATCACCGAAATCGGTTTCGAGCTATACATGCAGACGCTCGAGGAGGCCGTCGACGAACTCAAGTCTGAGGAATTCGAGGGACTGTTCAAGGAGGAGGAAGAAGCCATGCGTCCCCGCGCGGACGTCGTCATGGAACTCGGTCTCGACAGCTATCTCCCCCATACCTATATCAGCAACGCCACGGAGCGCTTCGATCTCTACAAGCGGCTCTACAACTGTGAGACGGATGAGGAGATCGAGTCCATCGCACAGGAACTGGCCGACCGCTTCGGCTCGCTGCCCGAGGAGGCACAGTCGCTGATCTTTTCGGTGCGTGTCCGGCTCATCGCTGCGCGCATCCGTCTGGCGCGCGTGACGCTCGAACAGGGGCGCCTCAACATCGCCCTGCCGCCGCAGGATGACGAGCTCTTTTATGAGCGTCATTTCCAGCAGTTGATGGCCTGGGTACTCGACAACAAGGATCGTGCGAAGCTCGAGCAGGATGCGCGGCAGGTGCGCATCATCGTGCAGCAGGTTCATTCTCCCGAGGAAGTGCGCGCGCTGCTGTTCGAGTTCGAAGCCATTGTGTCACAGGAAACGGAGGGTTCCGATGCAGAATGACCTGCGCAGTCGCAACAGGGAACGCCGCACCGCGTGGTTCATCGCCGCGGTGATGGTTGCCGCGCTCCTGTACTTTGCATCACAGGGCGGCATCCTCCGCGACCTCCTGTCAACGGAGGAAGCACCGCCGGAGGAATATGCCGACCGTTCCGCGATCATCCGCCGCGCGGTGGAACTGCCGCTGGATTTTCCTGGCTACGAACGAGCACGCATCAGCAGCGCAACCACCGTTCTGCGCGCGAACGCCGTGAACTGGGTGGTGCTGCGCGTCCCACTCTGGATTCCTTCCCCACGCGGCATCGAGTACAGCAGTTTCGACCTGCGCCGGATCGAACAGGCCGTGCGGCAGCTCAAGGATGCGGGATTCGGCGTCTCCATCGCACCGGTGTACTGGGACGGCGACAGCCTGCGGGCCGCGCCCTCCTTTCTTCCGCCGCGCGCGTTTTTCCGTGGATACCGTGTCATGCTCCTCGACATGGCAGCCGCCGCCGCGTCCGCCTCGGCCGATGCGCTGCTGCTTGACGGACTCTTCGGTTTCGGCAGTGTCACCGCGGGTTCCTGGCTGCAGCTGCTCACGGATATCCGCGGCCGCTTCCCGGGCAGCATCGAAGCGCGCATGGACTCCGGTTTCACGCCGCAGCTCTACCTGCGGCATATCGATGGCGCACATCTCTCTTCCGATCCCGGACGTGTGACTACGCTTCGGAAGGAGCGCGACGATGCCCGGATCTATCTGCAGCTGCCGTCGAAGGACGAATATGCATCTTCGGTGGAAGCGTGGCAGCCGGTGCTCGTCACTGCCGATGACGTGCTGCAGGCTGCAATACAGTTGATATCACAGGAGGAGGATCGTGCGGAAACGGAAGGTTTTACGCTGACCGGAATGCAGGCATACAGGCAGCTGCTGCGGAAGGACAGTCCGCTCGCGCGCGCGATGAGCAATCGTCGCCAGCGTGGATTGATCCGTGAACTGAAAAGTCGGCAGCAGGAGATTCTGCCCGCTGCGCCGACGAATTCAGAGCCGGATACTCATCGCGAATGACCACAGGAAATATCTGCGCACACCCGTTGCCTCGGGGGGCGTTCCATCGGGATTGTAGTAGTACGCACGTGCGCCGCGGTCGAGTTGCACACGATACTGCAGCTCGTAAAACGCAAATGACGTCACGTACTGCACGCCGAGGTAGAAAAACGACCGCTTGCCGAGCGTGTTCATCTCCCGCACGTACTTGTATTCCTGATGATCACCGACATCGGGCAAATCCCGCTCCCAGGTGGGATCGAAACTCCCGCCCGCATTCAGAGAAAACGGGATTGGCGGACGCAGCCGAAGCACAGCATCGATGGTCATTGTCGGCCAGAGCACACTCACACCCGGACGGAAGATGATGTACCACGAACGGATCGGCTGCGCAAGCATGAGATCCCACGTACCGGTGACACCGGCGGAAATGTCCGCGCTGGTCTGATGCTGCCGGAAATTGTGCCACAACAGCAGGGGTCCGACGGCGGGACCGGTCTTTATCCAGGATTCGTTCCGAAGGATGTCGGTCGTGGTGCCGTCCTGCGCGGCAAGCGGCGCTGAGACGAACATCACGAGAAGCATGGTGACTGCCGTGAAGAGGCTGCGCTTTTTCATTCTGACAATGCCATTTTTTTCAAAAGGGATGCCGGCCGGTAGCGCTCACCACCGAGTTCTTCGTGCATGGCACGCAGGATCGTATACAGGTTGCGCCAGCCGATGCGATGTCCCCAGCTGATCGGCCCCCCACCGGGCAGCGCGACACGCAGAAGTGCATCCATGGATTCCTGCCCCGTGATATCCTGCTGACAGACCAGCACGGCCTCGTTGATCATCACCGCCAGCATGCGCGGCGTGACCATACCGACTTCATCACGAACGACCTCCATGCGCTTGCCGATGCCTGCAAAGAAATCCGTGAGGATTTCCTGATGGCCATGCTTCGCGCCATATGGAAAACAAACCTCCGCGAAATCCGACGTCGTGAGTCCCGGCAGAGCGGCAAAACCGACGATGCGGTCCGCCCCGCCGACACGCGCGGTCAGTTCCGTCGCCGTGACCGCAGCCGTGTTACAGAGAACCGGTGCGTCACTGTTGATTTCCGCGAGCACATCGCTGAGAATCAGGCGGCGCTTCTTCGACGTGCGCACGTGCAGATCGATGACAAGATCAATATGCGGCGCTTCGTCCAGCGCGTGCACGGTCTGCACCTCTGCGTCGACCGTTTTCTTCATGCCCCGGCCATATACGATGCACTCATGCTCCGCGCAGACCTCGAGCCATTCCTTGATCAGTCCGACCGGACCGGTAAAAAGGATTGTCATAATGTTCAGCTCCTCAATGTGTACTTACATACTCCGCCGGTACTGGCCGCCGACTTCGTACAGCGCGCCGGAGATCTGTCCGAGCGAAGCGACCTTCACGCATTCGAGCAGCTCGTCGAACACGTTGCGATGCTCCTGCGCGGCGTGTTGTACCGCCGCGAGCGCCTCTGATCCACCGCCCTCGTTCCGCTTCTGGAACGCGCGCACGTTGGCGATCTGCTGCCGCTTTTCATCTTCCGTCGAACGGATCAGCTCGATCGGCTCCTCCTCGCGCCGGCGCAGATGCGCGGGACGAAGGAAGGTATTCACGCCGACGATGGGCAGGTCACCCGAATGTTTCCTGTGCTCGTACACCATCGACTCTTCCTGGATCTTGCCGCGCTGATACATCGTCTCCATGGCACCCAGCACGCCACCGCGGTCGGAAATGCGCCGGAACTCCGCGAGCACGGCCTCCTCGACGAGGTCCGTCAGCTCTTCGATGATGAAGGATCCCTGCAGCGGATTCTCGTTCTTCGCGAGCCCGAGTTCCTTGTTGATGATCATCTGAATGGCCAGCGCCCGCCGCACGCTTTCCTCGGTCGGCGTAGTGATCGCCTCGTCATACGCGTTCGTATGCAGCGAGTTGCAGTTGTCGTAAATCGCGTACAGCGCCTGCAGCGTCGTGCGGATGTCATTGAAGTCGATCTCCATCGCATGCAAGCTGCGGCCGCTGGTCTGGATGTGGTACTTCAGCTTCTGCGAACGGTCGTTGCCGCCGTAAAGACGTTTCATCGCGACGGACCAGATGCGCCGCGCCACGCGTCCGATGACGGCGTATTCGGCGTCGATGCCGTTGGAGAAAAAGTACGACAGATTCGGGGCGAACTCGTCGATGTGCATGCCGCGCGAGAGATAGTACTCCACATAGGTGAAACCGTTCGCGAGGGTGAAGGCCAGCTGCGTGATGGGATTCGCTCCGGCCTCTGCAATGTGATAGCCGCTGATGGAGACCGAATAGTAGTTGCGCACCCTGTTGCGCACGAAGTTCTGCTGGATGTCGCCCATCATGCGCAGGGCGAACTCCGTGGAGAAAATGCAGGTGTTCTGTGCCTGGTCTTCCTTCAGGATGTCAGCCTGGACGGTACCGCGCACAACCGACATGCTCTCCGCACGGATGCGTTCGTATTCCTCCCGCGGCAGGATGCCCTTCGCCACGAAGAAATCCCCGGAAACACCGAGCGTCCCGAGGCCGAAATAGCGATGCACGCCGGCGCCCTTTTCGAACTGCGCGGGGTCGTTGAGTTCGGCGAGCAGTTCAGGCAGCGTCGGAGCACCGGTATACACAGGGCGCTCCATGTTCACCGCCGCGTATTGTTCGTCGATCGCCTTCTGCGCCTGCTCGAATTTCCCGTTGAGCACCAGCCACCGCTCCACCTGCTGGTCGATCGCGGTGTTCATGAACATGGCCAATATCATCGGAGCGGGACCGTTGATGGTCATCGACACCGAGGTGTTCGGCGCAGTAAGATCGAAGCCGCAGTAGAGCTTCTTCATGTCGTCGAGCGTGCAGATGCTGACGCCCGAGTTGCCGATCTTTCCGTAGATGTCGGGACGCTCGGCCGGATCCTCGCCGTAAAGCGTGACGGAATCGAACGCGGTTGAGAGACGCGCGGCGGGCAGACCTTCGGAAACGTAATGGAATCGTTTGTTCGTCCGCTCCGGTGTACCCTCGCCCGCAAACATGCGCGTGGGATCTTCTCCCTCGCGCTTGAACGGAAAGACGCCGCCGGTATAGGGAAAACTGCCGGGCACATTTTCCAGGAGTATCCATCGCAGGATATCTCCGCGGTCGCGGTACTGCGGCAGGGACACGCGCGGGATGCGCGTTCCCGACAGCGATGTGCGCGCGAGCGTGTTGACGATTTCGCGGTCGCGGACACGCGTGGTCAGCGTATCCCTGGAGTACGCCTCCTTTGCATCCTCCCATTTTTCAAGCAGGTCGCGGTTCTCCGGTGCCACCTTGTCGCGGAAATAGGTGATCTGCGCATCGAGCACGTCAAGCAGCTCCTGCCGCACTTCCTTCGAACCGATTTCCACCACACCTCCCTCGCCGGAAATCTGCAACTCCCGCCGTTCGCCGGATTCCACCAGCGAAGCGCGCGCGCCTTCGAGCTGATCCCAGCGTCGCGCGAACTCCGCCTGCTCATCCACCCACTTCTTGTACTCCTGCAGCGCGTCGGCGATGTCGGAGAGATAGCGTGAACGCTCCGGGGGAATGATCGCGGCCTTGTCGGGCAGGGCATGGTCGCGGCCGAGATCGGTCTGCCAGTCCACACGGGTTTCTTTCTTCAGCGTCTGCACGATGTGGAAAAACAGGTGATTGGTCCCGGCATCGTTGAACTGACTCGCGATGGTCGGATACACAGGAATGTCGTCTTCCTCCGCCTCCCACAGGCCTCGGTTGCGCCGCACCTGCTTACGGATATCACGCAGTGCGTCTTCCGCCCCGCGCTTCTCGTATTTATTCAGTACGACGATATCGGCCAGGTCGAGCATATCAATCTTCTCGAGCTGCGTCTGCGCCCCGTATTCCGGCGTCATCACGTACATGGACACATCCACCAGGTCGACGATGGCGGAGTCGCTCTGGCCGATGCCCGCGGTCTCCACGATGACCAGTCCGTATCCGGCGACTTTGCAGAGATCGATTGCGCGGTGCAGCGCCGCCGAGGTGGCGGTGTTCGCCGCACGCGTGGCGAAGGAGCGCATGAACACACGTTCGTGTCCTTCCGGCGCGGTCGCGGCAATGGCATTCATGCGGATGCGGTCGCCCAGCAGCGCCCCGCCCGTGCGCCGCTTCGACGGGTCCACAGAGAGAATCGCGATATGCAGGTCGGGAAATTCCCGCAGAAAACGACGCACGATCTCGTCGGTCAGCGATGACTTTCCTGCTCCACCGGTGCCGGTGATGCCGAGCACGGGAATGATCGTGTCCCCGGAAGGTTCGACTGTCACCTCCTCATGATGTTCCAGCGCCGTGAGCGCGCTGGCGAAAAGTCGGCGGTCGGATTTCAGCTCACCGTTCACCTGTGACGCCGGTTTCCCGCTGACAAGCAGTGTACCGTCACCGACGGTGAGGCGTTCGTCGTGCCCTGTCTCGTAGTCGCAGGCCTCGAGCACGGTGTTGATCATGCCCTGCAGGCCCATCTGCCGTCCGTCCTCCGGAGAGAACACGTGATCGATGCCATAGGCGTGCAGTTCGTCGATTTCGTTCTGCACGATCACTCCGCCGCCACCGGCGAAAATCTTGATATGCCCGGCACCGCGCTGCTCGAGGAGATCCTTCATGTATTTGAGATACTCCATGTGGCCGCCCTGGTACGAGCTGATGGCAATGCCCTGGGCATCCTCGTGCACGGCGGCATCCACGATCTCGGCAACGGAACGGTTGTGGCCGAGATGGATGATTTCCGCGCCGCTGGACTGCAGGATGCGGCGCATGATATTGATGCTCGCGTCATGGCCGTCGAACAGCGAGGCGGCCGTCACGAGACGGATCTTGTTTTTCGGAGTGTAGGCCTGTACGTCTTGCATGATGGAAATGAAGCGTTGTGAATTGTTATCCTGTTCTTCCAAATCGGCGGTCGAGTTCGTCGAGCGAGAGCTTGACGAGAATCGGGCGTCCGTGGGGACACGCGTACGGATTCGAGGTTGCAAACAACTGATCGAGCAGCACCTGCATCTCGGGCGGCGCGAGCTTGTCTCCGGCCTTGATGGCCGCGCGGCAGCCGTAGGACGCCGCCACCATGTGGCGTACGTCGGTCACACCCGAGGTCTGGTATTCCTTGTACTGTTCGAGCATTTCCTCGAGAATGCTTTCTTCCATGCCCGGACGCACGTCCTGTGGCACGGCCTCGACCGTCACGAAATTCGGCGCCTCGAGCCGGAGCACGAAGCCGAGATGTTCGAGCTCTTCACGCAACTCGCTCAGCAGCGCGAAGTCGCCCGGTGATACCCGGAACTCATGCTCGAACAGCAGCTGCTGCGAGAAGGGCGCGGCTTCCTGAAGGGCGGCAAGGCCCTTCTCGTAGAGGATGCGCTCGTGCGCGACATGCTGATCGATGATCATGAGGCCCGACTTGATCGGTGTGAAAAGATACTTGTTATGCAGCTGCCAGAGAAACTGCGTGTCAGACACCGGTTTCTCGCTCGGAAGAATGATGGTCCGGTCACTGCTGCCATCGCTGTGACCGCCGCCCTCCCCGCCGGCATCCTGCTGCCCGCCGTCCTGTCCCGCATCGATGTTCATCGAGCGGAAGAGGTCGTCGATCTGCCGGGCGTCCATACGCGAACCGCTGCCCGGACGCTCATCCATCCCCCTGCTGAGCGAGGAGAAAGAATCATAACGTGGCTCGGCCGGCGCTCCCCCGGTCTCCTGCCGTCCGGAACGCATGCGATCCGCTCCCGGTTCGCTGAATCCCTGATCCCCCTGCCCCTCCGGATGCCCGGCGTCGGTGGCCCGCTGCTGCTCGCGAAATTCCACCGATGGCGTGAGATCGAAATGATACAGGCTGCGCCGTACAACGGCGTTGAGAATGGTGTACATGTTGCGCTCGTTGCTGAACTTGACCTCCAGCTTGGAGGGGTGCACGTTGACGTCCACCTGGCGGGGATCGACGTTCAGGAAGAGCATGTACATCGGGAATGCACCCTGGTCGAGCATGTGCTCGTAGGCACTGACCACCGCGTGATTGAGCAGGCGGCTGACGACATAGCGGCCGTTAACAAAGAGGAACTGCTCGCCGCGGGATTTCTTCGCGAAGGCCGGACGCCCGACATACCCGGTGATCGTAATCAGATCGGTTTCCTCCTGCACCGGGAGCAGGGATTCGGCCACACGGTCGCCGTACAGGTAGGAGATGCGACCCGGAAGATCCGCCGGCATCGCGTCATAAATCGTGCTGCCGTCGGAGATGAAGGTCACGCGCACATGCGGATTCGAGAGCACGAAACGCTGCACCGTATCGGTGATGTGCCGGTATTCCGTCGCGTTGGATTTGAGAAACTGCCGTCGGGCGGGTGTGTTGTAAAAAAGATTGCGCACGCTGATCGATGTACCGACAGGACCTTCGGTCTTGTCCGGCGGATCGATGCTTCCTCCTTCGATCCGCAGCAGTGTTGCGACTTCCTGATCCGCTGTGCGTGTGCGCAGCTCGACCTTCGCCACCGAGGAAATCGATGGCAGCGCTTCGCCGCGAAATCCGAAGGTCATGATGCGCTCGAGATCCTCGAGGCTGCGAATTTTGCTCGTGGCGTGGCGCTCGAATGCCGTGTGCGCGTCTTCTTCAGTCATCCCGCAGCCGTCGTCTATAACCTGGATCAGCGTCTTTCCGGCGTTGCCGATGACGACGGTCACGTGTTCGGCACCTGCGTCGATGGCATTCTCCATGAGTTCCTTTACCACGGACTCCGGACGCTGCACGACTTCACCCGCCGCAATCTGATTCGCAAGGTGCTGGGGGAGTTTCTGAATGGATGTCACGTTATCGCCGGGCATGAAAGTCACTGCAGATAGCTGTACAACAGGTACACGAGAATGAACATGATGATAAGAATGATGAACGGTCTGTGGCCTTTGCGCCGCGGAGGACGCTCGAAACGGAAGCGCCGACGTCGGCGCTCGGCTTCATCCTTGCTTGGATCATAGTACCGCGGCGTATATTCGAACCGCCGGTTCTGCGGCTTGCGCATGAACATGATGCGTCCTCCTGCATCAGCTTTCGGGAACATCTTCTTCAACCGTGATCTCGTCGTCCGTGCGAAGGCTGCCGAACAGCGCCTGCACGAACGCATCCTCATCGAACACCTGAAGATCGTCGATCTTCTCGCCAACACCAATGTACTTCACGGGAATGGACATCTCACTGCTGATCCCGATCACCACGCCGCCCTTGGCAGTGCCGTCGAGTTTGGTGACGGCCATCCCCGTTACACCCACCGCATCGGTGAAGATCTTTGCCTGCTGAATGGCATTCTGTCCCGTTGTCGCGTCGAGTACGAGCAGCACTTCATGCGGTGCGTCGGGCATAAGCTTCGCCATCACGCGCTTGATTTTCTTGAGCTCTTCCATCAGGTTCGACTTCGTATGCAGGCGTCCCGCCGTGTCAACGATCACGACGTCCGACTTGCGCGAGAGTGCCGACTGCAGCGTATCGAAGGCGACGGCTGCGGGATCGGAGCCATGTTTCTGCTGAATGATGTCAACGCCCGCGCGCTGCGCCCAGACCTCCAGCTGCTCGTTTGCGGCGGCGCGGAAGGTGTCGGCTGCTCCGATGATGACACTCTTTCCCGCGGTGCGGTAATTGTATGCCAGCTTGCCGATGGTCGTGGTCTTCCCCACACCGTTGACGCCGACGACCATGATGACATAGGGCGACACATCTTTCGGGATCTCGATGGCGACACCGTCGGTCTCGATTTCGTGTCCCTGGAACAGTGCCGAGATTTCATCGCGCAGCAGACGATGCAGTTCGGAGGCATCCTCGTAGCGCTCGCGCCGCACGCGCTCGCGGAGGTTGTCGATGATACGCGAAGTGGTGGCGACGCCGACATCACCGAGAATCAGCACCTCTTCGATTTCATCGAGCAGTTCATCGTCGATTTTCCGCTTTGCCTTGATAACGCGCGTTACTTTCCCCATGACGGATTCGCGCGTTTTTGTCAGGCCTTCCTTGAGGCGGGAGAACTTCAGCTTGTCGAGAAAACCCATAGTGTTCGTGTTCCAGGTCGATGATTGATGAATGAATCAGCGGAACATCACTGTCCGCCTGTTTGTGAGATGCGTCCGCGGACGGAAAGGATCGCAGCAGCGATCCCGCAAAACGCTCCGCGGTCACGCGCGCTTTTTTCCGTGCGCCCGCAGCAGTTTGACATAGCGCTCGCCGTACATGTAGAGCGAGGCGACGATGAGTCCGAGACTGATCAGCATCAGCATGGTGAAGAGCGTGTCTCGCCCACCGTCACTGAAAATGGCCGCCATCAGCACCAGCCCGATGGAGACCACCGTTGCCTTGCCCAGCATGTTGCTCTGCACGGTAATGCCCGTGCGGCTGCGCAGATGCAGTCCGCCGAACAAAATGATTACATCGCGCGCCACGACGACGAGGACGAACCACAACGGCAGCAGGTGTTCCGCGACCATTATGACCACCGCGACGATGATGAAGATCTTGTCGGCGAGCGGATCGATGATGCGACCAAGTTTCGATTCACCTTCGAATGTCCGTGCGATCCAGCCATCGAGCAGATCCGTTGCGTAGGCGATCAGGGCGATCGCGCCGAGCAGGAGCTGGTTTTGATGCACATCCTGAAGGAGCAGCGCAAATGGAATCACGAGAAGCACACGCAGGAAGCTGAGCATGTTCGAGGGCGTCCAGATGCGGTCCGGGAGCTGTGCCTTCGATGAAGCCTTCTTTTTTGCCATGATGGTTTACCGAATGATTGCGAATTTTCCGATCACTGCCTCGACGTCGCGTCCCTCCGCGTCGGTACCGCTTGCACGATATACGTAGACGCCCGCCGGCACGCGCTGCCCTTTCCTGTCACGCAGATCCCAGGGGGTACCGCCGTTGCCGTCCTTCTCCTCCACCTCGGCGACGAACAGCCCTGAAAGCGTGTAGATGCGGATCGTGGCGCGCGGGGTGAGATTGGCAAAGGTGATAAAATCCTGTGCGTGCTCGGGCTTGAGCGGACTCGGATACACGAACACGTCATCGAGCGTCTGGCGGTTGAGAATGACCCCGGCCGTGCTTCCGGGACCGTCGCCGATGATGGCTCCGGATTCGCAGCGCACCCCGCGTACCTGCAGCACGTACTCCTGTCCGAGCGCACCCACCGGCGTGTCGTCGGTGATGAAGATGCTGACGCGGCGCGGCTCCTCGCTGTCGGGACGCGCCTCGGCCACCGTACCGGCGGGCAAAAAGGTGTAGTTGGCGGCCGTTCCGGCGCTGGCGGCCTCGACAGCCGCACTGAACCAGACATCGAACCGCCGCGGCGGGATATATTCAACGCGTTCGATGTAACATTCGTTGATGACCGGCGCGCGCACTTCGACCGGACCGTAACTGCGCCGGGCAAACGGGATTCCTTCGCCGTCGCGCAGTCCCTCAACCGTGAGTCCGTAATCCCCGTCCTCCAGCGTCCCGAAAGAGAGCAGCAGCGTTCGTTCATCGAGCAGGGCAACACTTTCCGGCTCACGCTGACTCTCCAGAAGGAACGATCGCTTCCCGGGTATCCGGGTGCCCATGTCCTGCGAGACAAAGACACGGAACTGCGCTTCCTGGGCATACGCGATACTGTCGACAACCGGCTCCGCATGGGGACGAAGCATGCGCGTGAACACGAGCGGGCTCTCCGCAGGCGTCCGTGTCGTATCGCGAGAACTGACCGCGTACTGATAGCGCCTGCCGGGCTCCAGCGAAGGATCGGACAGCGAGATCGATGCCGCGAAGCTGCCCATCAATTCGAGCGGACCACCGTCCACCGCGCGATAAAGGCGATACTCCGGCGACGGCGCGCCAATGCTCCATTCGAGCTGCACCGTCTCTGCATCCCGGTATTCGACGGAAATCGCGCGCGGCGGTTCGGGACCGGTGTACGGGAGATCACGTTCGAAGAACACGATGCTGTCGGGCGTGGCGACGGCGAGTTCCGGGATGCCGTTACCGTCGAAGTCAGCGATGACAGTCGCATCGGTGTTGACCAGCGGATACTGCCAGATGGTGCCGAATTCCTGTTGTCCGGCATCATAATCGATGACATACAGCTCCGGGAAGGATGTGATCACCAGCTCGTCAGCCGCGTCGCCATCGAGATTGCCCGCGGCGATGCTGTTTTGAATGCGCGTGAACGATCCGTACTGGGCGCTTTCGGTCACGCCGTGAAACTGCATACTCCAGAGCACCTCGAGTTCGTTGCGTGCATCAAGCTGAAATATCCCGAAATACCAGAACGGCACGACGTCGTCAGACAGCGTGCGGAAGCCGAGTGCGAACTCATCCCGCCCGTCCCCGTCGAAATCACCCGAAGCGACGAACTCGCTCCCGAGTGTAAACGCATTCTCCGTGCCCCAGATGAAATCGTACGTCCCGTTCGGCTGATGCTCGCCGATGAAGAAATCGCCGTCGCCATCGCCGAGCAGAATGTCGGGACGGCCGTTGGCGTTGAAATCACCGAAGGCGGCCCGCGGAGCGCTGAAGGTGTTCCGCGGTCCGTTGTCGACACCCGTGGAATTGACGAGGCGCGCTTCCTCCACCATGTCGCTGCCATTCCAAGAGAACACACCGAAGGTGGAATCATCGATCACCGCGAGCACCTCGCGTTTGCCGTCACCGTCCACGTCGTGGATGTCGACGGACCAGAAATCGCCGTCGACGGTGTCGGACCAGATTTTCTCTTCGGGAAATCCTCCCGCTCGCCCTCTGTAGAGAAATCCATTCCGCACGAAGGATGTCAGCAACTCGGGCGCGCCATCCCCGTCGAGATCGCCCGAACCCCGCGGGAACTCCTGTCCCTGCTTTCCCTCATCCACGCGGATGAAGCCGTTTCCGTTGAACTCCCAGGCGTTGAAGGCGTTGTCGTCTTCGAGACTGTTGGCCAGAAGTTCCGGCCGACCGTTGCCGTTGAGATCCGGCGTCCCGCGGGCGAGGCGGCTCAGCGGCAGACCGTATGGTTTGATGCTGAAGCCGAAAGCGCTCACCGGTGATGGGATGCTGATCGTGAAATTGCTACCGTCGGTTTCGCGGGCGACGGACTCAAGCCCCACGGCATTCTCCGCACTGATATAGAATTCATAGCCGCGTCCCGTGCGGAAATATTTCGGTCCCATGTAGATGTGATGGGACGTACCGATGAACAGATTGTTCTCCGTCTCCCCCTCCGCCGACACCCAGCGCCAGGGCGCCGAAGAACCCTCCTCGCGATACCACACCTTGCCCAGTGTAGGTTCGTCCGTCGTGAATCCAACGGCGATCCCGTACGCGGCACCTTCCAGCGCTGGCACAAGCGCCGCGCCGAGAATACGCGGCGGCGTGCGGTCGATATGCAGCACGACACGGTCGTCGATCGACGTGCCGCGATTGCTTTCGGCGGCGAGTCGGAGCGTATAAGTTGTGTCGGGGAGATCCATGATATCCCACACGGCCAGCGTATCCGCCACGGCCTGCGCGGCCACGAATCCGGTGATATCCCGCCAGCTGCGGGGATTCTCACCGATGCCGTACTGCAGGCGGAACCCGTTCATCACCGGCGATGCCGCCGTTCCGGTCACCACGATGCGCTCGGCGTTGGTGGCGAAATCCGTGCGCGGAGCGGTAATGCGCACCACGGAGGGATTGTCGAGGCGGACGGACCGGTCGACGCGCAGCAGTCCGGCGCCGTAGCGGTCATCCCATCCCTGCGTTCCGAGATCCTCCGCGCCGGCGAGCAGGATGCCGCGGACATCTTCTGGCGTGAAATCGGGATGGCGCGAGAGGATCAGTGCCGCGGCTCCCGCCACAAACGGTGCAGCCGCCGACGTGCCGTAGAAGCGCGTGTAGCGTCCCTCGGTGTCGGTCGTGAGGATATCGGCGCCGGGTGCGGCCAGATCGATGGTGGGACCGAAATTGGAAAAACCGGCGAGGATGTCATTGGATGCCGTGGCACTGACGGAAATCGTTTCATCGTACGCGCTGGGATAGTGCAGGCGCGAGGACTGCGAATTTCCTGCGGAAGTCACGAGCACGACGCCGCGGGCATACGCATAGCGGATGACATCGCGCAGCACACGCGAATAGACGACGTCGCCGAAGCTCATGTTCACCACGCGCACCCCCTGAGCAACGGCATAGGCCAGGGCGCGGGCGACATCGCTCTCCGCGCCGACACCGCGCGCGTCGAAGGCGCGCAACGTCATGATGCGGCAGTCCGGTGCGACACCCGCAATACCTGCGTCGTTATCGGTCGCCGCTCCGAGGATGCCGGCAACGCTGCTGCCGTGTCCCATTTCATCGTACGGGACAGGATCCTGCTCGAAGTAGTCACCGCCAGCCGCGTTGCTGACCTGTGGCTGATCCACGAAGTCGTATCCCACCACGTCGTCAACGAAGCCGTTGCCGTCGTCATCGATGCCGTCGAGATCGCCCGCGAGGCCGTCGCGCATTTCATCCGACGGCCACGGCTGAAAATATCCGTCGCCGTTGCGGTCTTCAGCGGCGTTAATCCAGTGCTGGCTGCGCAGGTCCTCGTGATCGAAATCAATGCCGGTATCGATCACACCGATGATCACATCCGTGGAACCACGGGTGATATCCCACGATTCCTCCATGCCGATACGCCGCGTTCCCCACTGTTCGCTCCATGCGGAATCATTCGGCACGAAATGCAGACGCAGATAACGCTCGCGCCATACCGCCGTGACGCCGGGCAGTGCCGCCAGTTCTCCGGTCACGCGATCCGCGTCGCTCTCCGCGGCTGGTGTGAGCAGAAGCGTACGCGAGAGCGGCATCTCCTGAGAGGCTGCGGCTTTTGCGAACATGCCCGACGCAGCATGCAGGGATTGCACGTATGCGATACCCAGCCGGTCGAAGGCCGACTGCAGCGCGGAATCGGGCACCCGCATCCCCCGGCTGTCGACCGCCGCACTTACGTCGCCGGACAGCTGCAGCAGAATGCGGCCGGTATACTCGGGCTGTTCTGCCGATGCTGACCGGGATGCAGGCGACTGCGCATTGAGCGATGTCGCCAGGAGCAGAGCGGAGCAGGCGAGCGTCAGGGTCCATATGGCTCTGTGAATTCGGAGCATCAGGTCTCGTGTTCATCCTTGCGCATGTTTTCCTCCACGGGCACGGGATACTTCCCGGTGAAACATCCGGTGCAGTACCCACGTTTGCCCTCATGGCTGACGGTACTGAGCAGTTTATCCACCGAAAGATAGGCCAGCGTATCGGCGCCGATTTCCTCGCGGATTTTCTCCACGTCACCACCGTTCTGATGCGCGATGAGCGCTTCGCGGTCGGGGAAATCCATGCCGTAGGGACAGCCGCTGACGATGGGCGGCGAACTGATGCGCACGTGGATTTCGCGCGGATTCGCCTCCCGGATGAGATTGATCAGCAAACGACTCGTCGTGCCGCGCACGATGGAGTCGTCGATGATCACGACCTTTCGTCCTTCGATCACGCCCTTGACCGTGTTGAATTTCATGCGGACCTTCACCTCACGCTTTTCCTGTCCGGGCTGGATGAAGGTGCGTCCGATGTAGTGATTCCGGATGAGACCGATTTCGTAGCGCGCGTCGATTCCCTGCTTGACGCTGCTGCGCACAAAACCCACCGCCGCGGTGTTGGAGCTGTCGGGCACCGACATGATGAATACCGGGTCGTCCTCGTCGCCCTGCACGGGACTTTCCTCCGCCAGGGCCTTCCCGAGACGGCGGCGGATCTTGTCGACGTTCTCTTCGAAAATGCGCGAGTCGGGCCGCGAGAAATAGATGTATTCGAAAATGCAGTGGTGGTACTGCTCGGGCTGATGCGTCAACCAGCGCTGTACCGGCTCGCCGTTGCGATCCATGCGGCGGTCGAAGAACAGCACTTCGCCGGGAGCGACGTCGCGCACGTATTCCGCCTGCATGATATCGAGCGCGCAGGTCTCGGAGGCTACCACCCAGGCGTCGCCCCGGCGGCCGAGACACAGCGGCCGGAACCCGTGCGGATCCCGCGCGGCGATCAGCGTGTCACCGTGCATCATGACGAGCGAATACGCACCGCGCACGCTATTGAGGGCATCCATGATGCGGTCCTCGGGTGTGCTGGCTTTGCTGCGGGCGGTCAGATGCAGGAAGACCTCGGTATCGGTCGACGTCTGGAAAATCGTCCCTTCATCCTGCAACTCCCTGCGAAGCGACCGGGTGTTGGTAAGATTTCCGTTGTGTGCCACGGCCAGCTGTCCGTCACGGTAATTGACCATGAACGGCTGAATATTCTCAAGATTGTCGGATCCCGTGGTGGAATAACGGTTGTGCCCGATAGCGACATCCCCGGTGAGCAGATCGGTGAGGATTTCCTGGTCGGAGAATACTTCGGTGACGAGACCCGGTCCCTTGTAGATTCGCAGCTTGGACGCGGCGTGCGTTTCGGAAGCGCTTGTGCAGGAAACGATGCCCGTGGCTTCCTGTCCGCGATGCTGCAGGGCGTGCAGTCCGTAATACGTGAGTGTCGAAGCGGCGGTATCGCCGTAGACACCGACGAGGGCGCAGTTGGATCGCGGCTTGTCGATTTCTTCGAACGGGGGATGTGTGGAGTTGATCATGCGATACACTGTTGATGATATGCGGCACGGCCGTTTCAGCAGCGGCCGTCCCTGTTTCCGATGCGTATGTGATTGGAATAAATCCAGCCTCTGTCTTCGATCCAGGCCTCGAGGCGCCAGGCGCCCGGTTCGCGCACGGCGTGTGTCAGCTCCCGCGTGTGCGCCTCTTTTTCCACCTCGCCGTTGCGGAGCAGCCGCAGCTGCGCCTCGGCCGGCAGTTCCGCATGCAGGGCCAGTTTTCCCTCGCCGGGAAATTCAATGAAATCTCCTTGCTGCCAGGTTTCCGTGGCGGAGGTCGCGTAGAACGCGAATCCGCGGGCGTCGCCATAGTATGAATTCGCGATGAAACAGCGTCCCCGGCGGAGGGCTTCGTATATGCGGCGGCTGTCCTCGACGAAATGCTCCTCATCCATCCTGCGCAGGGGTTCGTCGAGCAATACATGCGTGTGGACGGATTTGAACATCACCTTGTACGGAAACACCTCGACATCGAAAAAACCCATGACGTCGGCCTTGTGTGCGTGCGCGTCCGTGCCGCCGATACCCACGACCCGCCGCGTGCGATTGAGCGCATCCCAGCGCGCGAGGGTTTTGGACGGGGGCGCCGTAATCGAACGCAGGGGATGGATGAAACGGTTGAACTTGTTCTCCTCGGTAAGGCCTTCCATCCACTCGCTCATGTGATTCCAGATTTCGATACCGTCGAAATCCTCGCTGTCCCATGCATTCCAGGGATACGGCGGATGCTCGGGCATGCTGCTGCGCTCTTCGTCGGGATGCGCGATGAAGCCGACGCCGCCCCGCTCGCGGACCCGACGCACGTATTCCTGCGCCGGGATGCGTACGCCGACGGTTTTGTCGAGTCCGAAGGCGAGATAGTGATTTTCATCCGCGCGATCATTGATTTCATAACCGATAAGCACCATGACGTTATCGGACCACCCCTCCCAGCCGTCCTTTTTTGGACGCAGCGTGTTGTGATCCGTCATCATGATGAAATCCAGTCCGACCTCGGACGCGGCCCGGATGATGTCCGGAAATGTCCCCGTACCGTCGGAGTATTTCGAGTGGATATGAACGGCGCCGATGTATTCGTGCATTGTAGAATTGCCAAACAATAGCAAAACAAAAATGTACGACTGACCGCCTGAAAATACAAGGCGGGACGCCATGACCTGCGACCTCCTAACTCTCTGTATTTCCGTACATTACCACGATCCAACTCATCAATTTTCTGCCGGCCGGCTTGCATTTCAGCCAAAAAAGCCGCACATTCGATTTAACCATGGTTAAAATTTTTTTTAGGGTCGGTTAAAATGGCCACACGATCTGCGGAGCAGTATCTGAAAGTCCTTCTGGCATTCGAAGGCAGTGAAAACGTCACCATGACACAGATCGCCCAGCGGCTCGGAGTGTCATCGGCGTCCGTGACCGGCATGGCGAAGCGGCTGTCGTCGAAGGGACTGCTGCGTCACCAGCCGTACGGGGGGATCGAGCTGACACCCGAGGGACGCGATATCGCCGTTCGCCTGCTGCGACGGCATCGCATCGCGGAACTGTATCTGTTTGAAAAGCTCTCGTATCCGCTGTACCTCGTGCATGATGAAGCGGACGCTCTCGAGCATCACATGTCGGATTATCTCGAAGAGCGCATGTCCGAGGCACTCGAGAATCCGGTGTATGATCCCCACGGTCATCCCATTCCCGGCGTCGACGGGCAGTTGCCGGAAGTTGCGGGACGCACCCTGCCCGAGGCTCCCCTCGAAGAGACCTTCCACGTTGCGTCGGTTCCCGACAGCGATCCGCTCTTTCTGCGGCACCTTGTGGATATCGGCTGCGTTCCGGGTGCGCAGCTCCAGGTGACCTATGCGAGTCCGGAGACCTCCACCGTCAGCTTCCGTATCAGAGACAACATTCACAGTGTCTCAGAAGACAAAGCAGGTGATATCCTGCTCTGTTCCCCCGGCGAGCAGCAGTCCCGCTGCTTCGATGATTTCCTTTCACATATGAAATCCCTCGGTGATTGACATGCAGCAACGCAGGAACGCTCTATCCATCATATTCGTCCTCATACTCCTGGCGGGGACCGCTTCCCACGCCCAGCAGGTCGAACCCCTCGTGACCGATCGTCCCGACCAGACGGAGTCCGCTTCCATTGTCCCCGCGGGCTGGCTGCAGATCGAGGCGGGTTACCTGCAGGAGTCCCTCGCGCAGCGGGCCCATGCACTTGACGGCACGCCGCACGACAATGCCGTCTCCGGCACGAGCATGCAGATCCCCGGCATACTGCTGCGCTTCGGTGTGACCGACGTCATGGAATTGCGTGTGGGGACTGCGTATATGCGCGAGGAATTCGATCGCGATCCCGCGATATTCGACCCGACGAACCGGGGCGACATCGCCGAAACGATCGAACTCGGCGGTCTGTCGCCGCTGTCTCTCGGACTTAAAGCGCTGCTCCTTGCCGAGCGCGGGTGGATCCCGCAGACCGCGGTGCTCGCCTCAGTCACCGTTCCCGGCACCGGCAGCGAAGACTTCGATCAGAATTACCTCGCACAGGAATTCCGTCTCGCGTTTGCGCACACACTCAGTGAGCGCCTCTCACTCGGCTACAATCTCGGCGTCAGCAACGACGAGAGCGCAGTCGCGCATACCGGATTCTATTCTCTCGCACTCGGTGCGGGCATCACGGATGCGCTCGGGCTGTTTGTCGAAATCTTTGGCGACCTTCCCGGCGACGCTCCTCCCGTGCACAAATTCGACGCGGGAGCGACCTGGCTGCTCTCGCCCGACCTGCAGCTCGACGCCTCGGGAGGAATGACATTCGCGGAGGATGAGAACGGCACCCATCTCCGCATGGAGCACTTCATCAGCGCGGGCGTTTCCTGGCGTTTCCGCCTCCGCGACTGATCGCTGCGACTTCCGCGGATTGCAGCGATTCTTCACGGTTTTCAGCGATTCATCACGATTTTCAGCGATTCATCACGATTTTCGGGATTCCGACGTATGCGTTTTTATCTTCATATCGTATTTCTGGGATTCATGTTCATCGCGCATCCCCTCGCGGCGCAGCAAGACTACGCACCGGACCGCCCGGGCAGAACCATCCCGACGACGATCGTACCGGAAGGATCAGTCGCCTTCGAGGCAGGATTCTCCTGGAGCCGGGCCGAATTCACGCCGCGGGCACCGGAGCGCTTCCAGTCCGAGGTTCCCATCTACCGGCATGACATATGGCTGCTGCCGGCGGGACTGATGCGCGTCGGACTCGGTGAGGGGTTTGAGCTGCGCCTGTCATCCTCTCATACGCGCTGGCTGTGGGAATACGATCCGGACTACTTCGACGGCGACAACGTCGATGATCCCTGGCTGGAGGGAAGCGATCCCGGCGTGGCCCCGCTGCACGTGGCGATAAAGTCGGCACTGCTCACCGGGCGCGGATGGATTCCGAACGCCACCATGGTGGCCGGTCTGTCCGTCCCTCTCACCGGCACCCCGGCCTACCAGGTAACCTATCTCGCCCCGGATTTCGCGCTCGCGTTTTCCCACACACTTTCACCCTCCCTCACACTGGGATATCACGTCGGCGTGCGCTGGGACGGCGAAATCGTCAATCCCATCGGCTACTACGCCGCCTCATTCGGTGTGGCGGTATCCGAGGATCTGTCGGTGTTCGTCGAGGCCTTCGGCGACCTGCCGGGTTACGCGCCGCCGCAGCACGCCGTTGACGCCGGCATCGCATGGAACGCGGTCGGGGATCTAACCTTCGACGCCGCATTCGGACTCGGGGCCACCGATCCGGAGGAGACCTCCTCGAATCCCCGATGGTTGTCCATTTACACGATGGATTATTTCGCCGAGGTGGGGGTGTCGTGGCGGCTCATGCTCTGGTGAAAAAATGAACCCCGCCGCACTTCGACAGGCTCTGTGTGACGGGGTTGTTTGCTCAGTGTGACGCGGTGATTCGCTCGGTGCACCGCGCAATCCTCCCTATGCGAAGGTTGATCCGCCCGGTGTGACGGCGACTGTCAGCGCAGCGAGTTCGCCTACTTGAACTGCTGATTGACCCACTTCCAGTTGACGACATCCCAGAATCCCTTAATGAATTTCGGACGGGCATTGCGATAATCGATGTAGTACGCATGCTCCCAGACATCAATCGTGAACAGTGCCGTCTTGTTGTGATGCAGTGGCGTGTCTGCGTTGGAAAGCGGGAGAATTTCCAGTTTTTCCTCCGCATTGTAGGCAAGCCATGCCCATCCGCTTCCGAACAGTGTAGCCGCCGCCTGGCTGAACTGCTCTTTGAATTCCTTGAATCCCCCGAAATCGCGCTCAATGAGCGTCGCGATGCGTCCATCGGGCTCACCGCCGCCGTCGGGCGACATGCAGTTCCAGAAAAAACTGTGATTCCAGTGCTGCGCCGTATTGTTGAACAGTCCGGTGTTGCCCTGCGCCGCTGCGCGCGTGATCACCTCTTCGAGCGGCATGCCGTCGTAATCAGTGTTCTCGATCAGGTTGTTGGCCTTAGTGACATACGCAGCATGATGTTTGCCGTGATGGTAGTCGAAGGTTTCCTCGCTGAGGAAGGGTTTGAGTGCATCTTTGGTGTAGGGGAGATCGGGGAGTGAAAATGGCATAGTGCCTCCGTGAAAAAAATTGGAGAATCAGTGTTGAATCGGAATAAGAGATATCACACGTGTATTCTCCAATCTAGGGAATTCGTCGCCAAAGGCAAGCGGCGGGATACTCCCTCCCCCGACCTGAGGATTCAGTTCTTAATTTCCACTCCTCCCAGAATCGCCTGACCGCGAAGGATGAGCCTTTTCTTCCCCGCGTCGCGGGGATGCGTCTTGTTTTCGAAACCGCCGAGCAATGCGGTGCCTTCCAGCACGACCGTCCACTCCTGCGAAATCCGCAGTTCAACGCCGCCCATGAAGGCGAACACCTCGAGCACGGCATCCTCCCCTTCCGGAATATCGGCTTCACGCAGATCAACGGAGTGCCCGCCGAGCACGGCGCTGATCGATCCTCCGCGGAAATGCTTCGTGGTGCAGGTCTGTTCCATGCCGCCGAGTACGGCGGTGCCGCTGACCACATCCGTGGCGTCGGCATCGGCGGGGACCGTGCTCCCGGAGGTTGTCCGGAGGACAATCGCCGCTCCGGCGGCAATCAACAGCAGCGGCCACAGTGCCCAGAATTCGATGTTCACAATGTCCATGCGGTTCAGCAGCATGAATATTCCGATTACCGCGACAGTGCCGCCGATCAGACGTCCGTCGCTGCCGCCGGGCTGGACGGCTTTCAGTCCGCCAAACAGCACGAGCAGCGCCGGCCAGTAACGCAGAATCCGGGCGGCATCGAACACAGCGAAATTATCGAGCAGAAACAGCACGCCAACAAGCAGCAGGACGACGCCGATAACGGTCCGGGATGTCAGGGAATAGGTCTTATCACTCATCGCAATGCTCCAGTGTCGTCATAGATGCAGAAATCACTGTCGAGGGATACGCATGGAAGCGGTGCGGGTTGCACGCAGCCCGCAATTCGAGAGTCGAACAGAGATTTTGTCGATCAGGAATCCCTGAAAACGGAGGAAGACCGCCCCCGGAGAAGAGGACGGTCTTCCGGAATGTGTGTGATATGTCAGTTATTCTGCTGAAACAGGTGCACGTCGGTCTGCGGGAAGGGAATGGAAATGCCTTCCTCGTCGAAACGCAGTTTCATGCGCTCCATGATGTCCCAGTACACACTCCAGTAATCAGCGGTTTTCACCCAGGGACGCACGGCGAAGTTGACGCTGCTGTCAGCGAGCTCGAGCACGCCGATCGTCGGTGCGGGATCCTTGAGCACGCGCTCGTCGCTGCTGATGACCTCGGTCATGATTTCCTTCGCCTTCTTGATGTCGTCTCCGTATCCGATGCCGAACACAAAGTCAATGCGGCGCTTCTGCTCAACGGAGTAATTCGTGATACTGCCCCCGGTCACCTGACCGTTCGGCAGAATGATGATCTTGTTGTCGGGTGTTCGCAGTGTGGTCGTAAAGACCGATACCTCCTCGACCGTACCGGCAACGCCCCCGGCCTCGACATAATGCCCGGCCACGAACGGTTTGAAAATAATGATCATCACGCCGGAGGCGAAGTTCGACAGCGATCCCTGCAGGGCGAGACCGACAGCGAGACCGGCAGCACCGATAATGGCCACAAGCGAGGTGGTGTCCACCCCGAGCTGACCGATCGCGGCGATGAACACGACGGCCATCAGCAGCGCATACACGATATTGGACATGAAACGCGAAAGTGTCTCATCGACACCGCGCTTTTTCAGGACTTTACCGAACACGCTTCGGATACCCTTGACTACCCACCGTCCGAGTATGATGATGAGAAGTGCAATGACGATATCCAGCGCATAGAGCTGAATCGCGTCTTCGAGATAGTTGATGAGCGTCTGCATATTCCTCCTCTGAGATGTGAATATTTGATTCAATCCGGAATGTTTCCGTGAATAAACAATTGCTCGTCAGGATTTCGCCCCATTCTTCCGCAGTCTGCTGCGTTTCTGCACGGAGAGAAAACGCGAGCGAAATTCCCGTATGGCCTGCGGGTCGCCGATGACCGTGAGCCGGTCACCCTCCTCCACAACGGTGCTGCCGCGCGGCACGATGATGTCGTCACCGCGACGGAGCCATGTCACCAGACACCCCTCCGGGAATTCCATCTCCCGGAGAGCATGTCCAATCATTTCTCCGGTCTTCTGCTCCCTCTGCACGAGCACCGACAGCGATCGCTCGTCCTGGAGCAGTGTTTCCTTCAATTCTTCGGTGCTCTTCGCGGATTCCCAGGAAGGAATGAAACTATCGTCATCGACCCTTCCGGCGATCTGTGCGAGAATGCGGAGGTGCTGTCCGGGATCGCGTTCAGGACTGACAAGAAAGAAAGTCGCTGTCACTTCCTCCTCCTCTTCCCTTCCGGTCAGGGGATTGTTGAAGCAGATATGAATCCCCTTCCGGCCGCGGACGAGGATCATTTCCGCCTGATCGAGTCCGTCAACGCGCATATGCGGCAGCGCGACGCCGTGCGTGACGGGCGTGGCGCCGATGCGCGTGCCCTCCATGATCTGCTGGCTGATTTCCGCGGGTGAGTGCGGCACCGTGCGGGAAAGCCACCCGGACACCTGGTCCACGACATCGGTGAATTCCACATGATCCCTGAGGTCGATAACCATGCTGCGCGCGACGATCTGGTCGAAGGGATCCTCCTCGCGCAATCCCTTCTCCTTCATGATACCGCGGAGTTCGTAGTCGAGTCCGTCGTACCGCTGCCTTCCCAGGCGCTCGAATACATGGTAGATCGCGCCGGTCCGGCCGATCTGTCCCTTTGCATAGTATGCGTACCAGAGCAGAGCGGCCGCTACGAGTCCGACCGTGAAAAGAATGGACATCATTCCCATCGTCATGATCAGCACCAGCGGAGCGACGATGCCCAGGATCTGCATCCACGGATACAGCGGCGATTTGTATCCGGGATCGTACGACTCGATATGGCTTTCGCGCATGACGATAACGGCGAGTGACACGAGGGCGAACATCAGGAGCTGAAAGGAGCTGGCGAGCTTCGCGATGCCGGCCGGATCGAAAATGAGCAGAATGGCAACGATGACACCGAGCGTAATGAGAATGGACACCATTGGCGTGCCTTTCCTCGTCAGGCGGTAGAACACCCGCGGCATGAGATGGTCGCGCGCCATGGCGAGCGGATATCGTGATGCGCTGAGCATACCCGCATTCGAAACGGATACAAAGGCAGCCAGTGCCGCAAGTGACACGAGCACTGCCCCCGTTCTGCCGAGCGACCGTTCCGCTGCGGTGGCGACCGGCGTGAGATCGCCGGCGAGTTCTTCCATCGGCAGCACGCCGACCAAGACGACGGTGCCCAGCACATAAATCACGAGAGCACTGCCAAGCGCGAGGAACACTCCGAGAGGAAGGTTGCGCTCGGGATTCTGCACTTCCTCGGACAGGCTGGCGACTTTTGTGACCCCGATGTAGCTGATGTAGACAAGCCCCGAGGTGGAAAGCAGCGCGGTGGTGCCCGCATCGAAAAAGCCTTCGAAATGCGCGGCGTGAAGATGGCTTGTACCGTCACCGATGAAAACGGCAAGTATGGCCAGCAGGACGGTAACGAGCACGACCTGGAATCGGCCGCTCGTTCCGGCTCCGACGATGTTGAGCCCGGCGAGCGCGACAGCGATGGCGACGGCAATGGGCACCATCGGCACTTCCGGAAAAAACAGCGCAATGTAGGCGCCCATGCCCACGAGCGCGAACGAGACCTTCAGCACCAACGCGAGCCATGTGCCGATGCCGCCGATCATGCCGGTGACCGGACCGAGGGTACGGTCGAGGAAATAATACACGCCTCCGGCGCGCGGCATTGCCGTGCCGAGCTCAACGATGCTGAACATGGCGGGGATGAGCGGGATCGCGGCGATCATGTAGGCGAGAATCATTGCCGGTCCCGCCTGCGCGGCGGCGATGCCGGGCAGGAGAAAAAAGCCCGCACTCAGCGTCGTGCCAGCGCCAATGGCGAACACGTCGATGAGGCGCAGTTCCTTTTTCAGTCGTCGCTGTTTCCGGACTTCTCGCACACCAACTCCCGGTTCATGGAGATGCTCTGTGGAACACAAACTGTCCGGAATCAGACAGCTTGCGTGGAACACGTCGTGTTTGCTCCCTTCATTATTGGCATTTGGGGGCTAAAAAGCAATACGCGCCGCAGCACAGCGGCAGCTCAGCGCTCTGCCTTCTCGTCTCCGAGACAGGTGCCGACACCACGCGCGCTCTGTATCCATGGGTGATCGAGCGGCACGCTTTTCCGGTTCCCCACAATGTCTTTCAGCGGCACCGCTTCCACATCCTCTCCCCTGGCGGCAACCATGACACCGTACTGTCCCTCGCGGACGAAATCCGCGCAGGCGTTCCCGATGCGCGTCGCCAGCAGGCGGTCGTATGCCGTCGGCGCGCCACCGCGCTGCAGGTGGCCGAGAATGGTGACGCGGGATTCCAGTCCGGTACGCTCCTCCAGCTCACGCGCGAGCCGCATGGTGTGACCGTCGCCTGACGGTTCTGAGCCATCGCGTCCGTTCTGCTGTTTTTTCCCCTTTGCGGCAATTTCATCCTGATCGCGTGGCTGCGCTCCCTCCGCGACGACAATGATGCTGAAGTTCTTTCCCCCGCGGCTGCGCCGGAGAATGGAATCGGACACGTACCCGACTTCGTAAGGGATTTCCGGGATGAGGATCACGTCGGCGCCGCCGGCCACGCCGGATCCGAGGGCAAGCCAGCCGGTGTTGTGTCCCATGACCTCGAGCACGATAATGCGGTGATGACTGTGGGCCGTGCTGTGCAGCCGGTCGATCGCCTCCGTCGCGATGCCGAGTGCCGTATCGAATCCGATCGTCGTATCGGTACCCGCGAGATCGTTGTCAATGGTTTTCGGCAGGGTGATGATGTTGAGTCCTTTTTCGAGCAGACGGAACGCGTTTTTATGCGTGCCGCCGCCCCCGATGCAGACGAGTGCGTCGAGGTGATGCTTGTGATAATTCTCGACGATCACATCGGTCATGTCAAGCGTCTTGCCGCCCACGGGCATGCGATGCGGCTTTTCGCGGCTGGTGCCAAGCATGGTACCGCCCATGGTCAGGATTCCCGACAGGTTGTCCCTGTTCAGACGGATAATGCGATTTTCCACCAGTCCGCGAAATCCGTCACGGAAACCGATGACATTCATCCCGTATTTGCCGATCGCGGCTTTGCCGAGCGCACGGATCGCCGCGTTCAGGCCGGGACTGTCGCCGCCTGCGGTAAGTACTCCAACTGCTTTGGTCATGTCTGTGCCGGATTGAATTCTGGGTGCGTGGGTCGGTCGTGCACTGCAAGATACGGCCTCAGCCGGTCGAGGGCAACGACCGGGAGCCTATCCGCCTCCGCTGCGCTACGACGGACCTTCGACAGTTCGAAACCCACGGCCGCTAAGGGACGAACGGGATCAGCGCTCCTCGGCCGCCCGTCCGCGGTTCTGTTCGAGCAGGATGCGGTTCTTCGTGTTCCGCGTTTCCCCGACTGCCGTGACATAGATGGCCGGCGCACCTTTGACGGGACACGCATAGGTGCAGGCACCGCAGCCCACGCAGAGCGCGGGATCCACATGCGGACGCTTCAGATACAGATATTCGCCCTCGCGCGTGATCACTTCCGCCTCTTCGAAATAGATCGCTTTCGGTGTGGTCGGACACCATTCCTCGCAGACGATGCATTCCTTCCCCATTGCCCAGGGCAGACAGCGGCCGAAATCATAGAACGCCGTGCCGATGCGCAGTGGCGGACCCGCCGTTTCCTCCTTCCCCGCGGGCGGCACCCAGTTCTTTTCTTCCTCGGTGAGCTCATCGATGGCGCCGGTCGGACACACCTGCGAGCAGAGCACGCAGGTCGGCTCGCAATACCCGATACGCGGCATGAGCATCGGCGACCAGATGCCCTCCGCACCCGCCTGCATCAGCGTCGGATGCAACGCGTTATTGGGACAGACATTCATGCACTCCCCGCAGCGGATACAGCGCGAGAGGAATTCCCGCTCCGGCAGCGATCCCGGTGGACGCACAAGCGATGGATCGGGCGTGCGGTCGGGATTGGTGGCCGCGCGCAGCAGCGGAACCGTGAGCACACCCGCACCGGCCGTGGTCAGCACCGCGCGGCGCGTGAGGCTGACCTTCTGCGTCGTCTCTTCCCGCTTCGGGAAAAACGTGAAGTCGATGCCGGATTCCGGACAGCTCGCCACGCAGTTCATGCATAGATGGCAGTCGGTCTGATGCCAGGTCAGCCCGGGCTGCGGGTTGTCGCCACCCTGGCAGTGCATTGCGCAGCGATTGCAGTCGGTGCACAGCGAAGCACGCTTCTCGAGTCCGAGGATCGACGTCTTTGAAAACACGCCGAGCAGAGCTCCCAGCGGACAGAGACCGCGGCACCAGAAGCGCGTGATGATACGGTTCGCAAGCAGGATTCCGATGAAGATCAAAAGAATCAGAAAGGTCTGCTCGAAGACAACCGTCTCCGCGCGAATGAGCACGGCATGCACGACCCAGGCGATGGGTGTGAGAAGAATGGAAAACGGTCCGAGATCCGCGTACAGGCTCCAGCTGTAGAGATCATGCGTGAGCACGTTGTACGCAGGTAGCACGACCAGTGCCATCGACCGTGTCAGCAGTGCGATCGGATCGAGAAAACCGATCAGCAGCGATCCGAAAAGCGCCGCGCCGAGCACGAAGGCGAGGATCCCGTATTTCCAGTTCTGATATGATTTCCATCGGTTGCTCTCCAGCCGCTGCTTCCCTTTCAACCTGCCCGAACGCATCGAGGCGATCATCTGGTTGATCGTGCCCATCGGACACATCCAGCCGCAGAAAAAGCGTCCGAGGAAGAGCGTTCCAACGATGATGATGACCGCGAGAAAGAGGTTGCGGTACAGTGAATGCGTGGCAATCACCGTGCTGACGGCAACGAGCGGATCGAGTTCGAGGAACAGCTCGACGGGCGCCGAGATCTCCGGGACCTCGTCGGGACTGTCGAGCGCGTCGATATTCGTCTGGAGGAGGAGATAGAAAAACAACAGGAGAAAAAAGCCCTGCGAGATGCGGCGCATCCATCGCAGGCGGCGGTAGCGTTGGAACGATGACGGCATGAATCGCTGGTCGCTTCGTTACACGGTGATTTCTTCGGTCGGAATGTCGCGCCATACGGAGGTGCCGAGTCCACGGCGTTCCGCCAGCCCGAGCCAGGGCATTTCGTCGGGTGTCATGTCGAAAAACAGCTCTCCCGCGCATGCGTCGATCGCGGTCTGCTCGGTGGAGGCAAGCAGCATCTTCCGCTCTTCGACGTCGGCGAGGCTCCCTCCCTGGGGACCGTTTCGCAGCAGCACCCGCCAGGCGTCGACGATCACGAGCGTCGGACGCAGAAACGCGGCGAGATCCACGAGGCTGTGGTGAATTTCCTGATGCAGGCGGCTTCGATTGCCCCCGAGGATGCCGTAGAGATTCTTCATGCCGAGCGTGGCACGTGTGAGTCCGTGATGTTTCGCGATGGGAAGGTTGATAAAGCGGTCGGCTTCGAGGTAGATGTCATAGACATCCTGGCGTCCGAGCATCTCCCCTCCCATGTTCACTTCCCGGAAACGTGCCTCCTGCGGCAGCTGCACTTCCGCGCCGGCCTCGCGCGCGGCCGCGGCGATTCCGCTGCGGTTGAAACAGCGTTTCGGGTCGTTGCAGGTGATATCGGTGACGACGACGCGCTCTGCGCCGGCTTCCACGCACTGGCGCACAACCTCCGCGACCACGCCGGGATTGGTGTTCGCTGCCTGCTCGGGACGACGGTCCCAGCCGATATTCGGCTTGACGACGACCGTCTCACCCGGCTGCACGAACGTGCTCATCCCGCCAAAGGCGGTGATCGCCGCGGCCGCCATTTTCGCAGGGTCTTCACCCCGGACGATCATCAGGCGATCTTCGACTCCGGCGACGCGCAGGTCGCGGGACACCGGCGCATCGTCCTTCCGGTCAAACGGTCTGCGTACGGGTTCGTGCAGCATCCATGCACCGCCGACGGCGAACGCGGCGAAACCGGCCGCCTTGCCGGTGCGCTCCATGAAATCTCTTCTGCTGATCTTGTCGTATGGCATGGGACCTCCTTACAGGACCATAAGATAGGGATTTCTTTTTTCATCGCAAGGGCTGCTGCGTCCGCCGGCGGCTGACGGGATGCGTACCCTCCGACGGAGGGAAGCGCGGGATGCGGGAACAGTCTGTGCTCAGGACGGTCGCTGGACGAAGCGCGCGACAAGTTCCTGCAGCTGTTTGACGCGGAACGGTTTCGGCAGGTATTCGCTGCATCCTGCCTCGAGACTGCGGCGGCGATCATCGGCGAAGGCGTGCGCCGTCACGGCGATGATCGGGATATCGGGGACACGGGAATGCTGACGAATGCGCCGGGTGAGCTGCAGACCGTCCTCCTCACCGCGGAGCGAAATATCCATGAGAATGAGATCGAAACGCTCGCTGGCGAGAATCTCCCACGCCTCCTCCGCGCTCTCGGCAAACTTCAGGGAACACGACGCATGCAGAATGAGCCTGAGAAATTTCTGTGTCTCGTGATCATCTTCCACGACGAGCAGCACGGGACGATGGTCATCGGCATTGCTTTCCCCGGGAGGTTCCGCTGCCACCTGTTCCTCCCCGGCGTGATCCAGCAGCGGAAGAGACAGTGTGAAGGTCGTTCCGACGCCCTTGCGACTCTTCACCGAAACAGTGCCGCCGTTGACCTCGATATAGCGCTTGGTCAGCGTCAGTCCGAGACCGAGTCCGTCATAGGGACGTGTGTACCCACCTTCCTCCTGGGAAAACGACTGGTACAGCCGCTGTATGTACTGGTCCGTCATTCCGATGCCGGAATCCTCGACCACGAGGGCCACCTGATTTTCCTGCTCCCGCACGGAAACGGTGATATCGCCGCTGTCGGTGAACTTCACCGCGTTGTCGAGGATGTTCCGGAGGGATTGTGCGACGGAATACCGGTCGATCGTCGTACGCAGATCCGCATTACCGGGACGCAGTTCAAGCTGCAGGTCCTTTTCCCTTGCCAGCGGACGCAGTTCCTCCACCACTTCGAAGGCCAGATCATAGAGCACGCATTCTTCCTTGCTGATTGAATACGTTCCGGCTTCGAGGATGGAGAGATTGAGGATCTGGTCGACCGTTCGAAGCAGCCGCCGCACAGCGAGGTCGACCTTGGTGAAATGATCGGTTTCTTCGGCTGTGAGACGATCACGCAGATCGGTTTGCAGCAGTCCGAAATACCCCATGATGATATTCAGCGGCGTCCGGATCTCGTGGGAAATGTTCGTCAGGAATGCGTGCTTGAGACTGTCGGCCTGTTCCGCCAGTTCCTTGGACTCGATCAGCTCGCGCTCAATGCGTTTCCAGTTCGTGATGTCAAGCATGAAGCCGAGGCCGTACGGGGCGACATCCGGTCCGTATTCCAGCGGAGCCGCGCGGATGGCCACGTCCACTTCCTTCTCACTCGTGCTGACAACATACTCGCCCTCGTACGAGCCCACTTCCCCCTGCAGTGCGGCCTGCAATGATGGCAGAATGCGGCGGTCCTTGATCAGGTGAAGATCCAACCCTTCGAGTTTTTCGCGAGACGAACCGAGAATTTCAATGAACGCTTCGTTGAACTGCAGCAGTCTCATGTCGCTGTCATAGAGAAAGACTCCAACCGGCAGGCGCTCGAACAGCAGGCGGTACTTTTCCTCGGATCGCGCCAGCTCGTGATTGAGATCACTGAGCTGAAGATTCATTTCGCGGATTTCCTCGTTTTTCGACTCGAGAGAGCGGTTGGCCCGCGCCTTGAGGCGCAGCAGCGACAACGCGATGAGAGACACGATACCGAGAAGAATCGCGACGATGAGGACAAAAATGATGAAGTCCTGGCTGCGGGAGTGTTCGTAGTCTTGCCGCACCTGGTCCTGCTTCTGCTGCCCGTACAGCATCCCCGCCTCGCGCAGAAACCGCGGGGTGACGAGTGCGCGCAGAGAGTCGCGGATGCGTACCGCGGAGCGATAGTGCGCCAGTGCAGTTTCTGCCTGTCCGCGACGATCCGCGAGCAGTGACAGTTCCTCGAGGACGTCCGCGACCAGCGCAGCATTCTGCATATCACGCGCGATGCTGCGTGCGCGCTCCAGCACCTCGCGGGCCCTGTCGAGCCTGCCCAGTAAGCGATTGGCAGCACCGATATTCCTGCTGACCGCAGCGATCAGTCCGCGATCGCCGACCTCTTCGGCTACGTTCAGCGCTTCCTCGAAATACTCGAGTGCGCGCGTATTCTCATTCCGCAGGAGATGCACGCTGCCGATGTCGTTAAGCGATTCAGCGACGGGTCGTGTAAGCAGGCCGAGCCGTTTCTGCTGTGCGAGTGATTTCTGATAGACGGTCAGTGCGGAATCGAGAGCACCCCGTCGGACATACATGTCGCCGATGCTGTTGTAGGATTCGGCGATCCCCGGGCGATGCTCTTCCCGGAGCCGGAGATCCAGCGCGCGCTGATGCATCTGCCATGCCTCCGCCGTCTCGCCGAGCGCGTGCAATACCTCCGCCACATCATGCAGCGCCTGCGCCTTTCCCACATCGTTCCCGAGTGAATCGAACAGCGCGGCCGCGCGCAGATGAATTTTCAATGCACGATCATAGCGATGAAGGGCTGCAAGCGCTGTTCCGATACCGTTATGGAGTCGCGCCCGCAGTTGCGGATCCTTCAGTCTCACCGCCATCGGCATGGCACGCCAATATGTACGCAGCGCCGCATCATGTTTCCCGGCCTGCTGATAGGCCTGCGCAAGTAATTCCTCTGCGCTGATATGCCGCCGGTCATCCCCCGCCACGCTCGCCGCGCGCGCGGCCAGCGCAGCGGCCGCTTCCGGATCCGCATCGATGAGCACCCGTGCGCTGTCGACGAGCACGCGGAAGGAATCCTGCTGCGCAGCGGCATGGGTTCCGCTTCCCACCACCGCAAGCAGCAGGAATCCGGGAATCAAACGCAGAACCGCAGAACTGATGAAGGACACTGGTGGCGAATCCATTGTGAAGCGTGAAATATGCCAATGTTTCATTTCTGCGTCAAGGGCGTCACAGCCCCGCGCTCCATTTCATTCGAAACGGAAATCGACGTACATTTTACAGATTCATCCGGCGCATTTCCACGCTGCAGGGCAACGCGGCATGCGCCTTCTCCACGCATCCTGAAGACAATACACGCTCATGGTTGACAACATCCCCCTGAAGAATCTTCCGCAGGACACCGGCTGGATCGAAGTCGTCTGCGGAAGCATGTTCAGCGGCAAGACCGAAGAACTGATCCGGCGGCTGCGCCGCGCCCAGATCGCGAAACAGCGCGTCGCCATTTTCAAACCCGCAATCGACACGCGCTACGCCGAAGACCGCATTGTTTCGCACAGCGGCGTTTCTCTCCCTTCCGTTACCGTCTCCAGCGCCGCGGAGATCCTCGAGAAAGCCGGCGACGTAGACGTGGTCGGCATTGACGAGGCCCAGTTTTTCGACCTTGACCTGGTGCGGGTCTGCGAAGAGCTTGCTGACAAAGGACACCGGGTGATCGTGGCCGGGCTCGACCAGGATTATCTCGCCCAGCCGTTCGAACCGATGCCGCAGCTGCTCGCCATCGCCGAATACATCACCAAGACCCTCGCCATCTGCATGGTCTGCGGCAATCCCGCCAATCGCACACAGCGCGTGACCAGGCGCTCTGAACGGGTACTCGTCGGCGCGGCCGACTCTTACGAAGCACGCTGCCGCAACTGTTTCACCACCGACCTCGAACAGGTCAGCAGGGCCGAATGATCGAGAGCATCGGACGCGGCATACTCGGCATGATGCTCATCCTGGGCATCGCGGTGCTCTTCTCCCGGAGCAGAAGGAGCATCAACTGGCCGCTTGTCGTAAAAGGCCTGTCGATTCAGCTCTTCTTCGGCATCCTCGTTATCAAGGGCGCTGCTCTCGGCTCGATCTGGGCGCCGCTCGGCTGGCCAAAGGTCGCCTTTGACTTTCTGAGCCGCGCCTTCGTCAAGCTGCTCTCCTTCACCACGCAGGGCGCCTCGTTCATCTTCGGTGACCTGGCGTACAGTCCGGGCGAACCCGCCTCGCTCGGCTTCTTCTTCGCCTTCCAGGTGCTGCCCACCATCATTTTCTTCGCCTCTCTGATGTCGGTCATGTACTATCTCGGCATCATGCAGAAAGTGGTGCAGGGCATGGCCTGGATCATGGTCAAGCTGCTCGGCACCAGCGGCGCGGAATCGCTCTCGAATACGGCCAACGTCTTTGTCGGCCAGACCGAAGCGCCGCTTATGATCCGTCCATTCCTGAAGGATCTCACCGAGTCGGAACTGCTGACAGTCATGGTCGGCGGACTCGCCACCATCGCCGGCGGCGTGATGGCCGCATACGTTCAGATGCTCGGATTCGCCTACGCTGAACTGCACGGCGTCACCATCACAGAGGCGCAGGTCGGCTTCGCCGCACAGCTGCTCGGCGCCAGCATCATGGCCGCGCCGGCGGGGCTCGTACTGAGTAAAGTCCTGCTGCCGGAAACCGGCAAACCGGTCACGCTCGGTCATGTTCGGGTTCCCAAAGAGAAGAATGCCTCCAACCTGATCGATGCGGCCGCGACCGGGGCTTCGGAGGGACTGCAGCTTGCGCTCAACATCGCGGCCATGCTGCTCGCCTTCATCGCGCTGATCGCCCTGTCGAATTACCTGCTCGGTCTCGTCGGACGCATCGGTGATCTGAACACCTTTCTCATCTCGGTATTCGGCAAACCCCTCAGCCTCGAACTGTTGTTCGGCATCGTCCTGCAATACATCGCCTTCGGCATCGGCTTCCCCTGGGCGGAATCCTTCCAGGTCGGAAGCCTGATGGGTACCAAGCTCGTGCTCAACGAATTCGTCGCCTACTTTGAAATGTCGGAAATGCTCAAGGCGGGCACACTGTATTCCGACAAGGCCATTACCATGGCGGCCTTCGCGCTCTGCGGTTTCGCCAATTTTTCATCCATCGCCATTCTCATGGGCGGGCTCGGTCCGCTCGCCCCGTCACGGCGCAAAGACATCTCCCGCCTCGGCGTCCGCGCTCTGCTCGGCGGCACGCTCGCCACGATGATGACCGCGACCATCGCCGGCATTCTCACGGGATTCTGATGCAGCACGCCGACGCGACAATTCCCGCCCCCCTGCGCGCCGCGCTGGAGAATTTCACCGGCGGCAGCGTGGATGCCGCGATCATTCTTGGATCGGGTCTCGGGGATTTCGCCTCACGGCTCGACTGCCGGCGCAGCATTTCGACGCAGGAGCTGCCGGGGTATCCGCGTTCCACCGTACCCGGACATGCTGGGAAACTTCACCTCTGCCGCAGCGGTAACGAACGGCTGCTGCTTTTTCAGGGACGCGTTCATGGTTATGAAGGATACACGCCTGAAGAAACCATCCTCCCCGTGCGCATCGCCGCCGCGCTCGGAGCCCGGCGCCTGCTGGTGACCAACGCCGCCGGAGGACTTCATCCCTCATTCGATGCTGGCGATCTGATGCTGATCAGAGACGTGCTGGCACTTCCCGTTTCGCAGTTGCTTCCACTTGAACGGCTCTTCCCTGAAGGACACGGTCCGCGGCACACACCGCTGCTCAGTTCATCCCTCATGAACACTGCCCGTTCCGCGTCGGATGCGTCGGGAGTCGCGCTGCGGGAGGGGGTGTACGCGTATGCTGCGGGGCCCAGTTACGAAACCCCCGCGGAGATCGCGTTCTACCGTCTCGCCGGAGCCGACGCCGTCGGCATGTCGACCGTGCCCGAGCTCTTCGCCGCCCGTCATGCCGGGATGCAGACCCTCGGGATTTCCTGCATCACCAACAAGTCCGTCACCGTCCGGCGGCGCGTCTCGCACGACGAGGTAACCGCAGTGGCGGCGCGCGTCTCGGAGCGCTTCTCGCGCCTCGTCCTCAGCATTCTTTCCCGCTGGTGATTCCGATGTCACGTATCCCCGTCATGCTGCTGCTTCTCCTGCTGTGCGGCCTTTCCGCGCTGGCACAGGACACCACGTCGATCGACCTGCGCGGGCGCGCGGCGTTTCGCACGGGCGACGACGATGTCTGGCGCAGCAAATTCATCGACGAGGAGCAGGGATGGAATTTCATCCGCGTCCCGGGCGCATGGGAGCGCAACGGCTTTCCGCTCACCGACGGATTCGCCTGGTACCGCTTCCGCTTCCGCATCCCGGAAGAAATGCGCGACGATTCGCTGCTCCTTGTCATGAGCGGTGTGGACGACGCGGATGAGACCTTCCTGAACGGTGTGATGGTCGGGAAAACCGGCGCCTTTCCACCGGATGTGCGATCCGAACTGCACTCCCTGCGCGTCTATCCCCTTCCCCGATTCATTCGCGAGGAATACAATCTCCTTGCCGTGCGGGTGTTCGACATGGGAAACGAGGGCGGAATCACGGGATCGATCGTCCGCATCATTCGTGCGGATTCGATGCATCGCGTTCTCGATGAGATCGTCGATGCGCCACCTGTCGCGCCCCCGCGATTCATCGCCAGCGGCACGATGGCTTCCGCCATCGATCCCGATAGCGGGACTGTGCGCTGGACCCATCCCCACCTGTTCTCCGCCATGACCGGCGAGCTCGAGACGTCAACGATCCTGAGCGGACTCGCACTGGACATTGATGACCGCAATGGGGCACGGCCGTTCGTCCCGTTGGAAGCAGGCTATGTCGACGGCACCGGAATCTATCATGCGCGCAACGCTGACGGGACGGACGTGTACTGGTATCATCCGCTCGGCGTGAAGGAGCGCGTCCTTGTTACTGCGGTGCGACCACCGTCCGGTTATGAGGGCGACATTGCGCTGCGTTTCGTCATGGAGCGTCCGTACTGGCGCTACGAGGAACGCCGACACGATGAGGCCGGCACGGAGATCACCTATCACATCCTCGTCTACAATTCCTGCTGTACGGAACTGGTGGATAGAGACATGGAGGAATTCCTCGGGAATGGCACACGTGGCTATACGATCGAGGCACAGATGAAGGCGTGGCAGGATCTGCTCGTGAGCGCCCGTTTCCTGCCGGATATTCTCACCGAGAACGAACGACGTGTGTACCGCCGCTCCGTCGCCACGCTGCTACAGGCACAGGTGCGGGAAAACGGCATCGGCGCCGGACAGATCGTCACGGCGCTTCGTCCCCCGGGCAGCGCCGCGGCCGTACCGGCTGATCAGCTGCTCGCCGCCGAAGCGCTCGCCGTGGCAGGACTGCATGACGCCGCCGAGGATGCAATCACATTCTTCAGCCGCGCCGAGCACGGTGCGTACACCCTGTATGACGTCCTCGGCGAGGAGCACGGCGTCGGTTACCCGTATCTTGTGAGTCCGGCGCGGTATTACGGAAATGGCATGGAATGGCACTGGCAGCGTCCCGATGATGCCGTGCTGCGGTACGACGGCATGCCTCGCTACATTCTCGCGGTGGAAGCGCTGCGCGCCGAGCGATCCGCACGCGCCATCACCGAGGGACGGACGTTTTCCGACAGCGCATTTATCGCACCGTTCTGGCCCGCACTCTCCGCCCGTGTTGCGGATGTCATCATGTATCGCCTCGACAGCAGCGGTCTGATCATCCAGGACGACAGTCCCTGGGGCGCCGGTCTCTCGGACCTCCCCGGCGCCTACGCCACCGTGCTGGCGGCACGCTCGCTGGGCATCGCGCGGGATTACGCCTCGTTGATGGGAGATGATTTGAAGGGATATCTGTACGGCGAGGCTGCTCGACGCGCGGTGGCGGGACTGCGCCGTCTCGCCCGCGGGCTGATCGAGCAGGAGTCGGCCGAAGAGCTCACTGCCCTGCAGCAGCGGATGTTTCATCCGCTCATCGCCGATGCCGTATCGCTCGGCGTGTTCGAACCGGGCAGCGCCGAGGCCGCGCTGGCTCTCGACATCGTCGAGCGCGGTTTTGCAATCGAGGATTCACCCTTCATGTACCGCGCCGAGCCGGGTGGAGACTGGTTCGCGCGCCAGGCACGGCCGCAGCTCGCCCTCCGTCTCGCACGCGCCTTTGCCGCCGCCGGCGAACTCGAGCGAGCCGAACGGCTGTTCGCCGCCGTCACCGCACGGGCCGCGCGGCACGACGGACTCCTTCCGGAACTCGTCGAACCGGTATCGGGCAACTGGTACGGCGGCATCCCCCATATACCCACCGCGGCGGACTATATCCTCACCGCCGAACGCATCGCACTGGAACGGATCGAGCGACGCTGAGCTCTCGTGCGTTCGGCAGCGGATGAATTCTTCATCACTTGTCATGCGAACGCGTAATACCGTATATTCCGTGCACCGCCGCGCGCGGTGTGTCTTGTCCTACAGCACATTCAGTCGTATGCAATCTGACAGAGAGCGCCGTTTTCTGTTTCGCCGGTTCATTGGGGACTTTCGTCCCGTCCCGCATTTCCGTCCCCTCGCGGACTTCCGTCCTGCAATCCTGATTCTCACGCTTCTCCTGCTGCAGTTCCTGCGGCCCGTGTCGCTGTCGGCGCAGGAAGACGCCAGCCGCACCACACCCCGCTCGGCGTTCCGCACCTTCCTGGTGAACATGATCGTCTACAGCAGTGATACGACGGAGGCGGCGAAGGAGAAGGCGATCCGCACCGCGATCGAGGCACTGGATCTGAGCGACATCCCCCCCAGCCTGCGGGAGGACCAGGGCGTTGATCTGGCGCGTGATCTCAAGAGCTTTCTCGACCGTTACGAACTTGTCGATCTCGATGAAATTCCCGACGAATACGGCGCGGATCGCTACGTATGGCGCAAGCCGATGAAGGATACGGAGATCGCACTCGTGCGAGACGACGACAGCCTCTGGACGTTCTCGCGGAAAACCGTGCTTTCTCTCCCTGCGCTGCTGGAGATGGTACAGGGTCGCGAGGTGGTCGAGGGCGTTGAAGCGACAATCCGGCCCGACACCTTCCCCGACTGGCTGCGAAGCAAGCTGCCGGAATCCCTGCTGAACAAGACCGTGTACTTCGAAAACTGGCAGTGGATCGGACTGATCATCGTCGTGCTGCTCGGTGTCATCGTCGAGCGCATCGTGGTCAACATCTTCAGCCGCTGGATCATCCGCTTCATCAATCAGAGCAAGGCCCGAGCGGATTTCAAGCTCAACACGCAGCTGATCAAGCCACTGGGGATATTTGCCATGTCACTGGTCTGGTCGCTGCTGCTGCATCCGCTCGACCTCCCACTGCAGGCGAACACGATTCTCTTCTTCGCGGTGCAGCTCGTCATCGTGGCAAGCGGTGTCTGGGCGGTGTACCGGCTGGTGGATTTAATCGCCAGCTACTTCGAGAGTCTCGCCAAGCGCACCGAGTCGAAATTCGATGATCTGCTCGTACCGATGATCCGCCGCGCGATGAAAATCATCGTCGTGGCCTTCGGACTGCTGTTTATCGCCGACAACTTCAATATCGACATCACCAGCCTGCTGGCAGGACTCGGCATCGGCGGTATCGCCTTCGCCCTGGCCGCGAAGGACACGGTGGAAAACGTGTTCGGCTCACTGACCGTCATGTTCGACAAGCCCTTCGAAATCGGCGACTGGATCAAGATCAACGATCTCGAGGGCACGGTCGAGGAGGTCGGTTTCCGCTCGACGCGCATCCGAACGTTCTACAATTCACAGATCACCATCCCGAACTCGAATCTCGTCAGCACAGCCGTCGACAACCTCGGCCGGCGGCGGTACCGGCGCCTGTCCACAAAGCTCGGCGTGCAGTATGACACACCGCCGGAGAAAATCGACGCGTTCTGTGAAGGCGTGCGTGAGATCATCCGCCGGCACCCGTACACCCGCAAGGATTTCTACATGGTGTACTTCAACGAGTTCGCGGATTTCTCGCTGAACATCCTGCTGTACGTATTTCACGAGACACCCGACTGGGCCACCGAGCTGCGTGAGCGCCACCGGCTTCTGCGCGACATCATCCGTCTTGCGAAGCGTCTCGGTGTGGAATTCGCATTCCCGACACAGACACTGCATGTGTCGAGTCTCCCTCAGCCCATGCACATCACCAACGAGCCTCCCCGTCCCGCATCGGTATCCCGGTCAACGGAGGAAGCCATGGTCATCGGGCGCCGCGAGGCCGAAGCGCTGCTCGCGGAGGATATCGACGAAACCGTCCCGCCCCCGGTCGCATTCGGCGAACCGGAAAGCATGCTGGCGGATTTTCATAGAGGATCGAAGTCTGAACAGTAACAGCCGGTCACTCTGATGCGCTACACGAGCAACATTCAGCAGCTTCAGCATGACAGCCGCTACAAGGCGGCATCCGGACTGATGGAGCGCCTGCTGCACGGCGAGCTTCCGGAGATGTCGCTGCTGATCGAACTCTACGGTGTGCAGCCCGCGCAGATCCTGCACCGCGTATTCGCGCGTTTCCTCGAACAGCACGCCGAATCGTTCGGTCCCCCGCGGGAGCATGCCCATCACGCCTCCACGGAAATTTCCGCAGCCCGCAGCCAGATCGAGGAATCCACCGACTTCCAGAAACTCCAGTTCCGCATCCTGCACCGGGAGGTGCCGGAAGTCGAGGAGCTCGAGCCATTTTACGGCGCATACTCGGAACAGGTACGCACCATTCTGCAGCTGTTCATGGAACACCGTCTGCAGCGCAAGTGCGGCATCACCTCGGCGGCGCATCTCAACCGCGTCGGCGTCGTGGTCGGGAAAATCGGGATGGACAGTCCCAGCGAGCACCTCTACGCGACCGTCGGTGTCATGCACGACGCACTCGAGGATCTGCTCGACGAGGTGCGCGACGCGCATGGCAACATTTATACCGTCAATGAGTACCAGACCTTCCTCGACCGCTACGCCTCGCCCGAACTGCACGAGCACGTGCGGCTGATCACGAATTTCTACGACCTCCTGCTCTCGGAAATCCGTGCGCGCCTCAGTCAGGAAGATCATGCGATGAGCAAGAGCAACCTCATGTGGGCGCTCGAGGACATGTATCGCCACGAACGGGTGGAAATCCATCCCTACCTCGAAAAGATGCACTATATCCTGGAAGGCGCGTCACTGGACGGCGACGTGTACGCGAAGGCGAAGTGGATCTGTTACAGCGAACTCTATATCCGTGAGATGGCCATATACACGCATTCACGGGGGGATTATCGCACGTTTGAAATCAAGGCCATCGATCTGTCGGACAACGGGCACGGACGCGAAGCACTCGCGCTGGATTCCCGCATCAAGAACCTGCTCAAGCAGCAGATTTACGCGACGTACGGGTCAAGGCTGCAGTCCACCTGGCACGGTGTCAACAACCGCGTCGCCGAACTGCAGGAAGATGCGCTCGTACACGCCGAGCACATCATCATCCGGGATTTCCTGCAGCAGCAGTCCTTTCTCGACTTCGCGATGTCCACCCTGCTCAAAATCATTTCACTCAGGCCGATCCTCTTCACCGAGCGGCCACGCTGACAGCAACCTTCCACCGCCGGCCCGGAGCCCATCCGCCTTCGCTGCGCTACGGCGGACCTTCGGCAGCCCATCCGCCTTCGCTGCGCTACGGCGGACCTTCGGCAGCCCACGGCAAGTTTTACTGCCTGACGATGCGCCGGGTATGCACCGTGGCGCCCGCCTGCACGCGCAGCAGGTACACTCCGCGCGGCACCTGCGAGAGATCGATGCTGCGGGTGACCGTGCCGTGCGCGTGCGGTTCGCTGATGTCCGCGACCGGCTGACCCAGAATGTTCAGCACTGTGATGCGCAGCGAGGCGACCTCGGGCAGCTCCGTCGACACCGTCACACGTCCGTGATTCGGATCGGGCCATGCCTCGATGCTGAACTCCCGCGCCAGAGAACGCACGCTGACGACGATCACCTCCATCGGATCAGACGCGCGCCAACATCCCGCCTCGTTGAACACGACGACGTGATAGTCTCCGTTGATCCGTGCGATATGTGTCTGGCGCGTCTCGCCGGCGAGCGCGATGCCATCGCGGTACCACTGATAGGCATGCGCGGAAGACGCGGTGAGTACATCGCCCTGCCGCGTGACAATCGGTTTGTCCGGACGCGGCAGTACGACGACATCCAGCGTGTCGGACGTCCCGCTGCACCCCTCGTTCGTGTACACCGTGACCGCGTAGCGTCCTTCCCGGCGCACGACGATGCGGCCGACCGTCTCTCCGGAGTTCCAGTAATAATCCCTGTAACCTGGCGGCGCGCGCAGCACCACGCTGTCGCCTTCGCAGAGCGAGAGCGAACCGTCAATGTCGACCACGGGATCAATTTCGGGGCGTACAACAAGCGTCACGGTATCCGAACGCAGCACGCATCCGCCCGCGTCGGTGACATCCACCCAGTAGTCCCCGCTCGCGTCGGCTTCGAGCATGCGTGTCGTATCCCCGGTACTCCAGGAATAGGCCGCGAATCCCGCGCCCGCATCGAAATCGAAGGTCTCGCCGAAGCAGACCACCTGCACCCCGGAGGGCTGCACGGAGGGACGCGGCGTGGTGACAATCTCAACGCTGTCGGGGACGGACGTGCAGCCGTTCGAGCCGGTGACCTTCAACCAGACCGTACCTGTCTGACGGACGAACACCTGGCGCGTCGTGGCGCCGGTGGACCACTCATAGCCGGCGAATCCGGCCGGAGCCTCGAGCAGCAGCGAGTCGCCCGGACAGAGAATCGGCAGTCCCTGCAGCATGATCGCGGCCTGCGGTCGAGGCCGCAGCGTCACCGTGACAGAATCCGACCAGGCCGTACAGCCGGCGAGATTCGTGGCCATCACGGTGTAGCGGCCGGGCTGTGTCACGACGGCGATCCTTCCCGATACGCCATGCGACCAGCGATAGGATGCAAACCCCGCATCCGCCTCGAGCATCAGCGTGTCCCCCGCACAGAGATCCACCGTGCCGGACGGCGTCACCGTCACTACCGGATCATCGAGCACCACGACAAGCGTATCGGAAAGCCCCGAACAGCCGTTGGCGTCTGTCGCTTCCACGAAATATCTGCCGGCGTCCGTCACGGTGATCGTTGCGGTCGTGTCGCCGGTGGACCAGCGATACTGCGTGAACTGTTCCGTCGTTCCGAGCACGGCGTCCTTCCCCGCGCAGAGCGACAGCGTATCGGTCGCGGTGAGCTTCGGCGCAGCACCGGGGTACACCTCCACCAGGAAGGGCGGAGACACGGCTGTGCGTCCGGCATAGTCCATCACCTCCACCGCATAGGCACCGTCGCTGCGCACGGTGATGCTGCGTGTCGTATCCCCGGTAGTCCATTTGTAACTGTCGTATTCCTCCGTCACGCGCAGGGTCACCGAATCTCCCGGACAGATGGATGCCGGTCCGAGTGCTTCCACGACCGGCCGAGGAGGAACGATGATGCGGATCTCGGCGGTGTGCAGGCGCGGAACGATGCAGCCCTTGTCCACCTGTGTACTGATCTGCGAAATCGTTGTGACAATCGAATCCTGTCTGTCCTGAACCGCGAAACGCAGTGTGAAAAACGGTGAGGCCGGATTGACGAACACCGCGTCCGTGGAACTGATCAGGAAATTGCTACCGAAGGGAATCAGATTGACCGGCGTATTCTGCAGCGGGGATGCCTGCGGAATTTCCAGTGAGCGCAGCTGCAGATGAGACTTGTTGTGATAAAACGCCAGGTCGAAGGGCTGCAGTACCTTCGTGCCCATGAACAGGGATTTGTTGACAAACGTAATATCGACCGTCGTACCCGCCTCCACGATGAGGCTGTCTGGACCGTAGATGTCGAGATCGAACTGGTTCGTGGGGATGGCCGGCCGCAGCACGTCGATGGAATCCTTCGCGCTGCCTCCACAGACATTGTTCACCGTCAGCATGGCTTTGTGGTAGGCGCCGTCGGGACAGTCCACCTGGTACACCAGTTCGCACTCCCGGAATCCATCCGAAATGAATTCGAATATTTCGCGATAGGTCTTCGGCAGATCGAGTGTGTCGTTGACCAGATGGAATCGTCCGCCGGTCGAATCGGCGATACGCTGCAGCGGTGCGGGATTGACCGCCGTTCCGATGGCGATGGTGATCACGCGAACGAAGTTGCTGCGGGCGAGCGCGATGATGTCATCGGGAGTTTTCGTGCTGGCATTGTCCGCTCCATCGGTCATTACCACAACGGCCCTGCATGGATTCCCGCCATTACTGATCGCCTGATCGACGCCGGCATAGGCGGCGTCATAGACTGCCGTCCCGCCCGCCGGGGAATAACTGCTGAACGCGTTGTACAGCTGCTGTTTCTGCGTCGTCATCGGTACCTGCACCGTGACGGTCTGGTTGAAGAACAGGATCGCCGCCTCATCCGTGGTTCCGTTCATTTTGTCGATGAACGCCGTTCCGGCGCGCTGCGTGGCGATCATCCATTTCGACAGCATGCTGCCGCTCATGTCGAAGACCAGCGAGGTGGACATCGCACAGTGCACCGTCGTGTCGGGACAGTTCTGCGAAAACGACTGCACGGGAAGACCGTCCTCGGTAAGTGTCAGATCAGCCGAGGAGTGCGACGGACTGAACACGCCGCCGCAGCGGATGTCATAGAACAGGTGCACGTTCGGCCACTGCACCACCGCGCGCTTGGCATCCAGCACGGGCTGGGCCGCCGCGCCCACGGAGAGCAGGACGGTCAGTACGAGAAGGAACGGTAGAAATCGGCGCATGAGGCACCCCCGGAATATGTCAGAGTTACATGATTTCAGAAACAGGCGTTTTCAGGCTATCAGGATACGGAAAAAACACATCACGAGCCATTTTGTTACCACACGCTGACGCGTGTGGTTACCGCTTGATGTCTGCGGATGGCGGCAGCCACACCCGTCAGGGTGTGGATGACGCGGGCTTCACGAATCCCCACACGCTGACGCGTGTGGTTCCCGCTTGATGTCTGCGGATGGCGGCAGCCACACCCGTCAGGGTGTGGATGACGCGGGCTTCACGAACTCCCACACGCTGACGCGTGCGGTTCCCGCCGATGTCTGCGGATGGCGGTAGCCACACCCGTCAGGGTGTGGATGACGCGGGCTTCACGAACTCCCACACGCTGACGCATGTGGTTCCCGCATCCCGTCAGCGGCGTACCCTGGACCCACGCGTGAGCGTGGGATTGACGCGGCCGTCCCCTTTACAATTTTGCAATAATGGTACGGCCTCCACCGCTCCCTCCCGCGTCACATGCAGCAGCAGTGACCTTCCCGACGGGAAACGCAGCACGTAAGGGATATCTTTCCCCTGCCAGTGCAGCAGCACGGGCACATCCGTTGCGCGCGCATCATCGGCGAGCCCATAGCGCAGCGGATACCGCAGTCCCTCCGCAAGCGGATGCGCGAAAAAGATCCACGCCTCCCCGTCCTCCACGCGGCACCAGAAATCCGGGATATCCTCTCCCCGCACGAGCGCGGTCTGATCGAGCAGCTCGGCGTCATCCGTCCGCACCGCCGGCAGCGCTGTGAGCGCCCGGTATTCTTCCGTCCATCCATCCTGCCGCGTCCTGCCCGGCGGCCGCGGCGTCCTGACGATATACACCGGAAATCCCTCCTCAGCTGCGCGTCGCATGGCGCCTATCGTCTCGACATCCAGGAAACGTGCATCCACATACAGTGCGCTGAATACCGCCTCGCCGACATACAGGCGTCCGTCTCGCACCCGCGCGCGCCGGAGCGATGCCGCATTGATCCACAGCGGCTGACGGCCCTTCAGCTTTTCCGGCACGCGCTGATAGCGCAGCTCGTAAGCGCCCCAGGCCCAGGGGAATTTCAGCGAATCCGGCAGTTCCACGTCCATCCACGCATCCTCCAGCGGAAGGTACACCGCCACGTCGCTGTACGGGCGTCCCCTGCGCATTTCCTCCGACACCCGCGCGAGGTAGCCGTTGAACGCCCGCAGATGCGGAGCGAGCGCGGACCGCGGCGCGACATGCACGGAGGCGTAGAACATGGCGTTGCGTCCCGGGGGATTGTACGGCGTGCCGTGCCAGATTACGTGGTTCACGCCGTGTGCGAACAGCGCGTCGGCGAGCAGCCGCAGGTCACCGATGCGCTCCTCGCCCTGATGGGGACCCGGTCCCGGCCATCCCTTCCAGCCATAGATGCAGGTGAAGGTTTCGGATGAAACCAGCGGTTTGCCTCCGAGGGCCGCGGCGCTGGCCGGAATGCGTGCGAACGCCGGTTCGAAGAGGATGGCCTCGCTTTCGGGGATGTCGACCCGTGCGTATGCCTCGAGCAGATCGGTGGGCGATCCGCAGCACTGCGCCCGCGTGTAGGCGCCGCGCCGGTGCGCGGATGCGGTGAACGGCGTGTAGAAATTGTCGAGTACCAGGCGCGAGACCAGCTTCATGTAGTCGTAATGCGCGCCCTCGAAGCCCGGTGCGTAGAGACTGTCCATGATCGGACGAATGTCATACCCGTAATCCGCGAGGAAAAGCGAATCGAAGCCGCGCGTCCAGATGCGGCGCGTTTCCACCTCCCAGGAGTCGCAGAACAGTCCGCGCGGCGCGCCCACCTTCGATCCGGAGCGCAGCGCCGGATCCAGCGCGTCGTACATGCGGCCGGCGTAGCGCAGGAAGGCGCCGCGGTCGAGGTGGTTGATGACCCGTCCGCGCGCCGGATGTTCCCAGGTCAGCCGCATCCGGGCGGGAGAAATGCTGTCGCCGTACGTCAGCGCGCCGTCGCGCGGCGGAACGCGGCTGTCGCCGAAGGGCCAGAGCGTACCGAACGTAAAATCGCAGCCCAGCTGCAGGCTGTCGCAGATCGAGGCGGTTTCCGTGACGATGCGGCTCCATTCCGCGGAGAGCCACGGCTGCCGGGCGGTTGCAGTATCGCCGCCGAGCGGATACACCCAGGCGATCTCCACGCCGCCGAATCCCTGCTCACGCAGCCAGGCAAGCTGTACGCGTACATCCTCCCGTTTGATCACATCCGCGAACCACCACCACCGCGTCCAGGGACGCGCGGAAATCGCGTCCGTCAGTCCCTTCGCGCCGCCGCGCGGCCCCTTGAAATCCTTCAGCGCATACAGCGTGATGGCGGCGACGATCACCAGCGTCATCAGCGGAAAAAACAGGCGGAATCTCATCATGATGCTGCTCCGGAATACTTCGAATCACGTTTTAATGTAGCCAATTATGGGGTATCGGCCGCGTTCGATCCACACGCTTACGCGTGTGGCTGCCACGATCCTCCCGATCCTCTCGATTCTCCCTTGACAAAACCGATTCCACATATTACATTGAGGTTAGACATTTGACTAACCACTGAAGCACCATGTACCAGGAGAGTCTTTTCACCGAGAAGGAAACGCGTCTGCTGCCGCCGCGCAGCCTGTGGAAGCTGCGGCAGAAGGGCGTGTTTCTGGGGACCAGCGGGTATTCGTACGAGGACTGGATCGGTCCGTTTTACCCCTGGGGCACGAAAAAACCGCAGATGCTGGAGTATTATCAGCATTTTTTCCCCGCGACGGAGCTGAATTACACGTATTACAGCATGCCGCGTCCCAGCACGCTGTTCCAGATCCGAAACAAGGCGCCGCACATGCAGTTCAGCGTGAAGGCGCATCAGAGCATGACGCACGAGCGGAAGACGCTGCGGCAGAACTGGCAGGATTTCGCCGACGCCATGATGGTGCTCGCGGACGCGGATCAGCTGGGCTGTCTGCTCTTCCAGTTCCCCTACAGCTTCAAGTGCACCAGCGACAATTTCGACTACCTCGACGAGATCGCCGAGTACTTCCACACCTTCCCGATCGTGCTTGAACTGCGGCACGCAAGCTGGCACCATGATACGACTTACGAGTACACGCGAAAGCGCGGCATCACCCTCTGTTCGGTGGATGCGCCGCGGCTTCCCGGACTGACCAGCAACGTCGTCTATCCCGGGAAGGATCTCGCCTACTACCGGCTGCACGGCCGCAACGCGCCGAACTGGTTCGACGGCGACAACACCACGCGCTACGACTACCGCTACTCGAACGAAGAAATTCAGGAAATCGTCAGAAACATCATCGCATTAATCGAGGCATCGAGCAATGTTTTTCTCTTTGCAAACAATCATCCGCGCGCTCAGGCAGTGGAAACCGTCTGTCAAATCGCCCAGGTACTGGATGCAAGCCCTGCGCTGGAAGCACTTTAACCGTATGCGGATGACGCGGAAACTCGCATAGGACAGGAAACTACCGTGCCTCCCGCGCGATCATCTCCCCGAGCACGAAGCCGGTGTCTTCGGCGGTGAAAAGCACGGCGGACTGCACCTCCTCTTCCTCCATCGCGAAAAGCTCGACGGCGCTGACCACGCCTTCGACTGCCATGACGGTGGGATCCCAGATGCCGGTGGAATGAAATCGCAGCGGCAGCTCCTGGCGCAGGGTGCGCTCCCAGACGAGTGTGCTGTCGCGGGCGCTGTACATTTCCTCGGTCACCTTCACGCGCAGGAACACGCCGTCGGCGTTCGAATGCACGCCGATGCGGCGCAACCGCGTGGCAAGGACGAAATCCAGTGCTGGATCATTCGGATCGGACGGAATCACGCCGCAGCGTTCGACGAGTCCCCGCTTGATGCCGTCGGAAACGACGCGGGCCGCACCGTCGGTGTCGATGGTGCCATTGAAGGTCGCATCAGCGGCGATGCTTCCGAACAGGGAGAGAAACAGCGACGCGACCGCCGTCCACGGCGAGTCGTCGTCGGGATCCGGATCATCCACCCACACGCTGCCGGAGAGTTCGTCGCACTCCGCCCGCGAGATGAAGGCGACATTCTTCCCGCGGAGCGGATACTCCCGCAGACGCGATGTTGACGAGCAGGCGGAAAGGACAAGCAGGAGGATGAAAAGAGAAACGGAAACGGTACGGGATGTCATGTTCATGCGTCGGATGTGAAACTCATCGGTATATACGAAGGATACGGGAAATGTTCCATGATGTGTAAGCTGGAAGGGGCCGTCATCCCCACGCTCACGCGTGGGGCCATCCCCCCCTTGCTCTGGTTTCCCCAATGATCTATTTTCCACAGTGGACATATTACTCCGAAGCGAACACGAGGCACGCATGCGAATCCGTCATTTCATTATCCTGCTTTTCCTTCCCCACCTGGCCGCGCAGGCGCAGGTGGATTTCAACCGCTTCTTTTATGACAAAACCATGCGCGTGGATTACCACCACGTCGGCACACGCGGCGAGGAGCGCGTCACGCTCGACAAGGTGTACCAAGAGGGACCCTGGCCGGGCAGCATGGTCAATCTCGTCGACACGCTGAATCTCGGCGAATTCCTCGTGCGCGTCTATGACGTGAAGAGCGGCCTGCTGCTCTACTCCCGCGGCTATTCGACGGTGTTCAACGAATGGCAGACCACGGCCGAAGCGGGACGCGGCGTGTGGAAAACCTTCCACGAATCCGTCCGCTTCCCCTTCCCGAAACGCACAGTGCAGGTGACGCTCAACCGCCGCAATGAATTCCTCGTCTTCGAGGAGGTGTTCTCCGCCACCATTGATCCCGCCGATCCGGCCGTCGTCAACGCGGAGTCACAGTATCCCTCCTTCGAGGTGGTCGAGCTGATGGACAACGGGGATATCCACCGCAAGGTCGACATCCTCATCCTCGGTGACGGCTACACGGCGAATGAAATCGACGAATTCAAGAAGGATGCAAAACATTTCAACGACGTGATGTTCGAAACGAGTCCGTTCAAAGAGCGGGCGGACGATTTCAACGTGCGTGCGCTCTGCGTGGTCTCCCCCGAATCCGGCATCGACAAGCCCGACATCAACGTGTGGAAGAACACGCCGCTCGGCACGATGTACAACACCTTCGGGAGTCCCCGCTACATCCTCACCGAGGAGAACCGCGACCTGCGCGACATCGCGGCAGCCGCGCCGTACGATTTCCTCTGCATCCTGATCAACGACGACCGCTATGGCGGCGGCGGGATTTATCAGCTCTATACCACGACGTATGCGAACGAAACGCATGATGGACAGGAGTGGCAGCGCGATTACGTATACGTGCACGAGTTCGGCCACTCGTTCGGCGGACTCGGCGACGAATACTACAGCTCCTCGACGGGCTATGAGGAATTCTATCCCGAGGGCGTGGAGCCCTGGGAGCCCAACATCACGCGCCTGCTCGACCTTCCGCATGTCAAGTGGCAGGAGCAGCTGACCCAAAACGTGGAACTCCCGACCGAATGGGGCAAGGCGGAATATGACAGCCTGCGCGCAGAACTCGGCACGCTCGACCGTCTCGCGGATGATTATTACGAGAAGCGCGCACCCATGTTCAAGCGGATGCAGGAAATCGCGGGAAACAAGGCGCTGCTCGGCGTCGTGGGCGCGTTCGAGGGAGCCGGATACATTTCCGAGGGGATGTATCGTCCCTGCCTGGACTGCCGGATGTTCTCGCTGAGCCTGGTGGATTTCTGTCCCGTCTGCCGCGCTGCCATCGAGCGGCAGATTGATTTCTACACAGAGTAGTTGGTTTATTGGAACTCCAATGCCGCATCCCCAATGTCTCGTTAACCGCCTGCGGAGCATTGTCCCTTTGCTGCTTCTCATCGCGGTCATCCTCCCCGTCCGGCTCGGTGCGCAGGATACGGAGGAGCAGCATCCCCTCTACGACCTTCGACTGAAGAATAACGAGTACTACCGCGGGTATGTCCTGAAACGGCAGGCGGACTCCCTGCATTTCCGGACGCTCGGCGGCGTCGCCTTCACGCTGCACGTCTCGCGCATCCGGGAGCTGCGTCCGACGGATGACACCGTCCGGCACGACGGCAGCGGCGGCCGAGCGGATTCACTCTCCGGCACACCCGGGGCAGAGACGCGGGAGACGACGCGCAGCGATGGACCATCCGTCTACGAGCGAGGACTGTTCGAGCGTCCTGCCAGCTCCCTCTTTGCCATGCCGACCGCCTACACCCTTCCCGCGGGCGAGGTACATCTCGGGCTCTACGAGCTGTTCTTCGGAGCCGCCTCCGTCGGCATCGCAGGATACGCGGACCTCAGTCTCGGCACGCTGATGCTGCCGGGCGTGTTCTTCGATCCGTTTTTCCTCGGTGCGAAATTCTCTCCCCTGCATGGCTCCGGAGGCGCAGTGGCCTTCGGCGGCGGTATGGTGAGCGCCGATGACAACACGTTCTACGTCTACTACGGCGTGGCGACCGTCAATCTCGGCAAATCATGGCTCAGCATCGGGTATTCGAGCTGGCAGGACGACGGTTCCTTCGGCAGTGATTCCTTCAACATGCTCAATCTCGGCGCGGATCTCCCCGTCAGCCGCCATGTCCGCCTGATGACAGAGCTGTGGATTCCCGCCCTCGACGACGGCGACGGCGGTGTGCTATTCGGTATCGGCGGTCGCGTCGAAACGGACATCGGGTACATCGATATGGGCTTCTTTTTCCCCAGCGATCAGCGCGGACGCTATTTTGTCTTCCTCCCATGGCTGGGAGGCACGTTTGTGCTGTGATTTGACGGGATTCGTGGGGTTTAGGCCATGTTAAAATTTGGGGAAATGGATTTTAGGGTGGGTTAAAACCACACGCGTGAGCGTGTGGACGTCGCGCCGCCGTTCACAACCACACCCTCACGGGTGTGGCTGCCGCTCGATGCGCATGGCATGCGTTAACCACACGCGTGAACGTGTGGACGTCGCGCCGCCGTTCACAACCACACTCTCACGGGTGTGGCTGCCGCTCGATGCGCATGGCATGTGTTAACCACACGCGTGAGCGTGTGGACGTCGCGCCGCCGTTCACAACCCCACCCTCACGGGTGTGGCTGCCGCTCGATGCGCATGGCATGCGTTAACCACACGCGTGAGCGTGTGGGAACATGCCCCACAAAAAACACCCACCCCTCTTGCATTCCTCATATTCAGGGAATATATACCCTCCATGGGATAATTGATCGCTTGATACCTGCTGACATACCACAAGGGACACACTGACACTGGGGAGTTGCATCCGCAGACCATGTCATCCGGCCCTCCTGTTCAACAGCCATGGAGTCTTTCATGACCGGACACACGCGCATTTCCGTCATCGCGGCCATCCTTCTGTTCTGGATCGCCATTCTGCCCGTTCGGGCGCAGCAGGGTATCACTGATTCGACACTGTACACGCTGAAAACCGCCCATCACGAGGAATACCGGGGATACGTCCTCCACCGCGGCAGCGACACGCTGCATTTCCGCACGCGGGGAGGCACACGAATCATCCTGCCCGCAACACAGGTCTTTTCACTCAATCCTGTCGATTTCGATGATCGCGGAGCAGCCGGATCGGGCACTGCGCGCGTCCAGGGCACAGACACCGGCTCGGGAACGGGACACGCCCGGGACATGGACTCCGGTGCGGGCAAGATCACACCATCCGGGGTTCTGGGAGTTCCTGCAACCTCACTGTTCGTCTCCCCGACGGCCTACTCCATGCAAGCCGGTGAGGTCCGTCTCGGATTATATGAATTGGTGTTCGCGTCAGCGAGCGCCGGACTTGCGGGTGTCGCGGATATCAGCGCCGGCACCATCCTGCTGCCAGGCAATGGGTTCCGTCCGTATTTTGCCGGCTTCAAAATCGCTCCCCTGCAGGGCGAGGCCGGTGCCCTGGCGGGAGGCGTCGTATACACGGGAGACGGCAGCGAAGATCGCTTCATGTATTATGGCGTGGGAACGATGGCGATCGGCGACGGCTGGCTCAGCGCCGGGTATTCGGTGGGAGATCAGCTCGGGGGCGCACTCGCCACGGTCGGACTCGACTATCCCGTCAGCAGCGTTGCACGGCTCATGTCGGAAGTCTGGTTTCCCACAGACGATGCGGGAGTGCTGTGCTGCATCGGCGCCCGATTCGAGCTGGATATCGTCCATGTGGATGTGGGATTCTACATCCCGCTTACCGGACAGGAGGGCGACTACCTGACATACCTCCCCTGGCTCGGCGGAACGTTTGTGCTGTAGAGAACACGAATAACGGATTGAATTCTGCAGCAGCTGCGAAGGACGGATTGAATCCTCCCGGACTGATGTCCGGGAGGATTCAATCCGTCCTACAAGTAATCAGCCAACCCCCTTTTACAGCCTCTCCGCGGTGACGTAGCGGGTGTTGAGATCGCGGGGGATACCCTTGAGCGCTTCGATGGCCGCTTCGATTTCGGGATTCATGACTCCGTACCTGTCGAGAAGGACGCCGGCGGCGGTGTAGCTGCCCTCGATTTCGATGGTCAGCACTTCATGCGCCAGCGCAGTGGCGGCATCCATGAACTTTTCGAAATCGATGGCGTAGGTACCGTTTTCATTCTGCGTGATGGCCTCGCGCTCGCGGAGCCAGTTCAGCTGTACGAGATTCGCCTGTCCGTGCGCTTCCTCTGCGCCGAAACGCAGCGAACGGAAGAGTCCCGCCACGTAGGTCACGATAGTGTTCTTCAGATCCGCCTCGGTGATGATTCCTTCTTCGAGCAGCAGACGGTTGTTATGCAGGGCGAGGATGTCGGCCTTGGTTTCCTCGATGGCGGAGTAGCGCTCTTTCATCGCGCGACGCACGCTGAGCTCGTCGTCGCCGAAGACATAGCCGCGTCCGAGCGTGTGCGAGACCTCGTGCAGGGTCACGAAACTGGTGAATGATTTCCGCTTGACGAATTCCTGCAGTCCGGGCTCGAGGATGCGCCCGGCTATGGGCACGACGATCTTGTCGAATTTCGCTTCCATCATGTTCTTGTACATCTGCTTCTTGCCGCCCTTCTCCTGCGTGACGCGCGGATCGTTCGGCAGCGAGGCGGCGATGGTCTTGACTCCCGCCTGATAATCCCCGCCGAAATACACGATGTTCACCACTTCGAGCACATTGCCCGATCCGGCGGTCTCGCGCTTGTATTCCTCCTTGATCGGCAGCGCCTGCTCGAACGCGTCGATGTGCTCCTTGAACATCTGCAGCTCCGCGGTGGCCCCGGGATCCTTCACCATCACGGCGCATTCGTGCGCGGTGCGGTAATTGAACAGGCCGTCTTCGTAGTTCTCGATCGGACCGACGACGACATCGATGTCGTTGCCCTCGAGATCCATCCAGGCCATGTCACTGGCATAATAATCATCCGTCAAAATGGCCTCCGCCCGGAGCTGCAGGTACTTCTTGAGGCTGGGATTGTCGGCGTATTGCGCGGCTTCCTTCAGCGCCTCGGCGATGGCGGCGGTCTGCGGATAGTACTCGTGATACGGCACGGCACGAAAGCCCTCTCCGTCGCGCACGACCACGGTGTACTGATTCTCGAGTGCCTCCTTTTGCTCGGGATGCGCGGCGACGTACTGCTCGAATTCCTCGCGCGTCATTCCGGCGGGGTAAAATGCGGCACCGGCGGGCTTGTGATCCGGGCCCTCACCCACGAAACGCTCACCCTCGAAGATGCGGTCGTAGGGAGCATAGTTGATCATGACGTACTTCAGGAAATCCTGCGACACGGCATCCTCCAGCGCCTGGAGGGAGTCGCGCACGGCAATGGCGTCGTGAGAGGACTGCATCCAGAACACGTCGTTGACCAGTCGTCCCGCTTCGATCAGACGACGGATGAGTTCGATCTGATTGTCGTCGAGATGCGTCAGGTCGACGCCGATGTCGGTGTCGGCGAACATTGCCAGGCGTTCCTTGACGAGCGCGTGATCGGGTGTGGTGGTCATATCGCCCCCTTCCTCCTGCTGCTGTTTCCCGCAGCCGGAAATCACGATGGCCGCGGCGATGATAAAGAGTGTTGCTTTGATGCGCATGGATTCCTCGGTTTCGTTTCCAATGATCATAAAATGTAGCACGTGGGAGTGGATCGGGCAAACCAAACCGTCCTCCGCGGTGTTCTACAATGAAGCCGCCGCCCGAGCATTCTTTGCTGTTTATGCAGGATTTTCGGAATTTTGTTGAATACACGATTTCCGGCACGCGGTGTACGCTCACGAGTCCCATCACATCTGATCACAGACGCTCTGCATCATGGCTGAAAAGATAGACAAATCGCTCGTCTACGGTCCGAACACCTGGCTGATCGACGAGATGTACCGGCAGTTCAAACAGGATCCGCATTCCGTCGGTGAACACTGGCGCGAATTCTTCGCGGATTACCATCCCACCTCCGTCCCCTCCCTGGGTGAGGACACGGCAGAGGAAGAAAAAGCGCCGGCCGAGGCGAAGGAAGGTAACGGCGAAGCCGTGAAGGAGGAGAAAAAAGCGCCTGCGGAGGAGCTTCCCGAGGGAGCCGAAAAACTGCGGGGTCCTTCCGAGATCGTCGTCACCAACATGCAGCAGAGTCTCGACATGCCGACGGCAACCTCGTCGCGTGTCATCCCCGTCAAGCTGCTCGAGGAGAACCGCCGGCTGATCAACCGCTACCTCGAAGACACGGTGAGCGGCAAGGTGAGCTTCACGCATCTTCTGGCGTGGAGCATTCTCAAGGCCCTGAAATCCATGCCCTCGATGACGCATATCTACCGCTATCACGAGGGCGAACATTACCGCATCACACCCGAGCACATCAATCTCGGACTGGCGGTGGATGTGCAGAAAAAAGACGGCAGCCGCGGACTGCTCGTGCCGAACATCAAAGCGGCCGAGCAGTACGACTTCGGCGGCTTCTTCCGGGCATACAACGAGCTGCTGCGCCGCGTCAACGGCGGCAACATCTCGCCCGACGACTTCGTCGGCACCACGGCCACGATCACCAATCCCGGCATGATCGGCACGGTGTTTTCCATCCCGCGGCTGATGCAGGGACAGAGCGCGATTTTCGGCATCGGCAGCATATCCTATCCCCCCGAATACCAGGACGCCGATCCCCGCACGCTCGCGACGCTGGGCATCTCGAAGACCATGACCATCACCAGCACCTACGATCACCGTGTGATCCAGGGTGCCGAAAGCGGGATGTTCCTCGACAAACTGCACAAACTGATGATGGGCGCCGACGGTTTTTACGAGGAGATTTTCGAAAACCTGAAAATCCCCTATCACCCCGTCAAGCTCATCCGCGACATCAATCCGCAGTTCGACGGTCCGGGCGGCTCCCACGGCATGGTGGAGAAGCAGGCGCGTGTGCTGCAGCTGATCAACATGTACCGCGTACGCGGCCATCTGCAGGCCTACCTCAATCCCCTGCAGCTCGACATCGAACCACACTCCGAGCTGGATCCGGAGCAGTACGACGTTTCGCTCTGGGATTACGACCGCGAGTTCCTCACGCTGGGACTGGCGGGACGCGAGCGCATGAAGCTGCGCGACATCCTCGAAATCCTGCGCGAGACCTACTGCCGCACCATCGGCATCGAGTACATGCATATCCAGGATCCCGTACAGAAAAAGTGGATCCAGGATCGTGTCGAGGGCAAGGGCCGCAGCACCTGGCTCGACTCCGCAAAGAAAGTGCGCATCCTCGGGATGCTCAACGCCGCCGAGGCGTTCGAGCGCTTCCTGCATACGAAGTACATCGGTCACAAGCGCTTCAGCCTCGAAGGCGCGGAGACGTTGATTCCCATGCTCGACGCGCTGCTCAATGAGGCCGTGCGGCACGGCGTGGAGGATGCCGTCATGGGCATGGCGCACCGGGGACGCCTGAACGTGCTGGCGAACATTCTCGGAAAGAGCTACGAGCGCATTTTCTCGGAGTTCGACGGCGACCTCGATCCCGATTCCATGCAGGGATCCGGCGACGTGAAATATCACATGGGCGCGACTGGCACCTACACAAGCTTCGACGGAAAGGAATTGACCGTGACACTCGCCTCGAATCCCAGTCATCTCGAGGCGGTGGATCCGGTGGTGGAGGGCATCGTCCGCGCCATGCAGGATATCAAGGACGACGGTGAACGCACGTCCGTGCTTCCCCTGCTCATCCACGGGGATGCGGCGTTCGCGGGACAGGGCGTCGTTGCGGAGACGCTGAATCTCAGCGCGCTGAAGGGCTACCGCACCGGCGGTACGATTCACATCGTCGTCAACAACGGCATCGGTTTCACCACGTCGCCGGCGGATGCGCGCTCGAGCCAGTACGCCACCGACGTGGCGAAGATGGTTCAGGCGCCGATTTTCCACGTCAACGCCGAGGACCCCGAGGCGGCCGTGCGCGTGATCGAACTGGCGTTTGCATTCCGGAGTGCATTCAAGAAAGACGTGGTGGTCGACATGATCTGCTACCGCAAGCACGGGCACAACGAGGGCGACGATCCGAGCTACACGCAGCCGCTGATGTATTCGAAAATCAAGGAGAAGCGCTCGGTGCGGAAGCTCTACACCGAGGCGCTTGTCAACCGCGGAGACATGACGCTCGAGGAGGCCGAGGAGGCGCTGAGCTATTTCCACACCTCCATCGAGCGCGCCTTCGACAGCACCAAGGAAGCGGGTCCGCCGGAAGTCGATATGGAGCACATCTTCCGCGAGATCGAGGAGACCATCGGCCGGCGCATCGAAACGGGTGTTTCGCATGCCGCGTTGCAGGAGGTGATGAAAGGACTGACCACCTTCCCCGATGAATTCACCCCGCATCCAAAACTGAAGCGGCTGATCGAGGGACGCATCGGCGTGCTCGACGGCGGCATGCTGGACTGGGCGACGGGCGAGGCGCTGGCATTCGGGTCGCTGCTCGTGGAAGGAATTCCCGTGCGTCTCTCCGGACAGGATTCGCGCCGCGGAACATTCAGTCATCGGCATTCCGTGCTGGTGGACTACGAAACCGGCCAGGAGTACATTCCGCTCAACAACATCCGTGAGAAACAGGCACAGTACACGCCGTACGACAGCCTGCTCTCGGAGTTCGCCGTGCTGGGCTTCGAATACGGATATTCGGTGATCCGGAAAAACGCACTTGTGATCTGGGAAGCGCAGTTCGGTGATTTTGTCAACGGCGCGCAGATCGTCATCGACCAGTTTATCGCGGCCGCTGAGGACAAGTGGGGACAGCAGAGCGGGCTCGTGCTGCTGCTGCCGCACGGGTACGAGGGACAGGGTCCCGAACACTCCAGCGCGCGGCTCGAACGCTTCCTCACACTGTGCGCGGAAAACAACATGCGCATCACCGCGCCGACAAATGCCGCGCAGTACTTCCATCTTCTGCGCCGGCAGGCGCTGCTCGAAGACAAGAAGCCGCTCGTGGTGCTCACGCCCAAGAGCCTGCTGCGCGCCGAGGTGGCGAAGAGTCCGGCCGAGAAATTCAGCGAGGGCGCATTCAACTTCATCCTCGACGACCCGCGTCCCCCGGAGGATCCGAAACGCATCCTGCTCTGCACCGGCAAGGTCGCCTTCGACCTGCTCAAGCACCGCGACGAAAACGACATCACCGACACCGCCGTTGTGCGGCTTGAGCAGCTCTACCCCTTCCCCCACGAGGATCTCAACGAGATCTTCAAGAGGTACCCGCATGCGCGGGACATCCGCTGGGTGCAGGAAGAGCCGAAGAACATGGGCGCCTGGAATTTCGTGTATGCGCAGCTCGGCGACGCGCTGCAGACGCCGTATCATTTTCAATTCGTGGGACGCGTGCTCAGCGGTTCTCCCGCCGCGGGAAGCGCCACGCTGCACGACGCCGAGCAGAAGAAGCTGGTCCGCGAAGCGTTCGAGTAGTGTGACATTTTCCCAGCGCGATATCTACCAGCTTTACCGCCGGGCGCCCGCTCCGCTGAAAGCAGCCGGCGATGCGCTATACCGCTTCATCCCGGAGCGTTTCCTGCGGTCACGGCAGACGCGGGAGAAGCTCGCACTGCTCGAGGACATGCAGTGGTGGGATGACGAGCGCCGCAACGCCTGGCGGCTCGAGAAACTCCGCGATCTGCTCATCCATGCCGGCACGCATGTGCCCTACTACCGCGACCTGTTCCGTGAGCGGGATTTCAGGCCCGAAGAGATTACGGCCATCCAGGATATTTCCGTCCTCCCCGTGCTCACCATCGACATGGTCAAAACACTCGGTGACCGGCTCCTCCCGGACAACAGCGACCGCAATGACACGTACATCTCCGCATCGAGCGGCTCCACCGGACGTTATCTCGAACTGCGGCGAGACAGTTCCTATTATGCCTGGGAGCAGGCCTTCCTGCTTCGCTATATGCGTTGGCACGGTGTGAAGCTGCACTGGCGCTATGCGATATTTTACAGCGCCATCATGGACGCGCCCGTCACCGGTGACGACCATCCCCCGTACGAGCGTTTCCGCAACCGGCTCATCCTCTCGCAGTTTCACACCGACGATCACAGCATCGACTTCTACTGCGACCTGCTCGCTGATTTCCGTCCCGACCATCTTACCGTATCGCCGACCATTCTCCTGCTCTTCACGCGTAGATGCCGCCGGCGCGGCATCGCGCCGCCCTTCGTTCCGCGATTCTTCCTCTGTTCCGCGGAGAACCTTTACGAGGAGCATCGCCGCGAGATGGAGGAATACTGGGGATGTCCCGTCTACAATCGCTACGGTCACAACGAGGGCTGCGTGTCCGCGGCGGAGTGTCCGGCAAAAGGCTTCCACATCAGCACCGAACTCGGTCATGCGGAATTCCTGCGGAGTGACGATTCCCCCGCCGCTGCGGGCGAGAGTGCACGCATCATCGCCACGGGATTCTTCACGCATGCAATGCCGCTGATCCGCTACGACACCCGCGACATCGCGCGCTATGCCGATACGCGCTGCTCCTGCGGACGCGCGCTTCCCCTGCTCGACGCGATCGACGGCCGTGCCGACGATATGATTCTGAGCCACGACGGCAGGCAGATATCCGCGATGCGCGCCGTATTCTCCCGCACCGAGGGCATCCGGCTCACGCAGATCGTGCAGGAGGTACCGGGCGAAATCGTCATCCGCATCGTTCCCGACGAACATTACGACGAGCGCGTGAAGGATGTCATCCTTGAAAATCTTCATCGGGACATCGGCGAAGACGTGTTGGATGTGCGGTTCGAGCTTGTCGATGACGTGGAGCGCGCGCCCTCGGGGAAGATTCGGCTGGTACGTTCGTACGTGCAGGATCGGTAGACTCGCCGCAGGCGAGATCGGGAGGGTAGCCCCAGCCGTGAGGCTGGGGTTGGGAGCGCCCGCTCATACCCCACGCTTACGCGTGGGGTTACTGTTTTCTGCCGGAATCACGGGAATTATATGTATATTGAGTGATTTTGAATTTTTCGCAATCTGGAATCCGAAATGCATACACCCAAACAACGCAACAATCACATCCGCAACATCGCGATCATCGCGCACGTGGATCACGGGAAGACGACGCTGGTGGATCACATGTTCCGGCAGAGCGGACTGTTCCGCGAGAACCAGGACGTGGAAGACCGCGTGATGGACAGCATGGATCTCGAGCGCGAGCGAGGCATCACGATCGCGGCGAAGAACTGCTCGGTGCGCGTGGGCGAGACGAAGATCAACATCCTCGACACACCGGGACACGCCGACTTCGGCGGCGAGGTAGAGCGCGCGCTGATGATGGTCGACGGCGCCATCCTGCTGGTCGATTCTTCCGAAGGTCCCCTCCCCCAGACGCGCTTCGTCCTGAAGAAGGCGCTGGAATCCCGCAAGCGCATCATCGTCGTCGTGAACAAAATCGACCGCAAGGACGCGCGTCCCGACGAGGTGCTCCAGGAGATTTATGACCTCTTCATCGAGCTGGACGCATCCGACGAGCAGATTGATTTCCCCGTTCTGTACGCCATTGGAAAGGAGGGCCGCGCGTCCCGCGACCGGGATAATCTCGCTGCGGATCTCGCTCCCCTCTTCCAGACCATCATGGAAACCGTGCCGGGACCGGGCTTCGATCCCGACGAGCCCTTCCAGATGCTCGTCTCGGACCTCGACTACTCCGACTATGTCGGCCGCCTCGCGATCGGCCGCGTGTTCAACGGCGCGGCGAAGCAGAACGACGCGCTCGTGTGCATCGGTCCCGACGGCGAAGCGCGTCCCCTGCGCGTCGCGAAAATCGAAGTATATGACGGACTCGGCCTCCGCGAAACCGAGAGCGTTGAAGCCGGCGACATCGCCATCATGGCGGGCATCGAAGACGTGCACATCGGCGACACCATCTGCACGGTGGATCGTCCAAAGGCCCTGCCTCGCCTCAGCGTCGACGAGCCCACCATCTCGATGCTCTTTTCCATCAACACCTCTCCCTTCGCCGGGAAGGAAGGAACGCATGTGCAGTCCGGAAAACTCCGCGAGCGCCTGATCCGGGAGACGCTCAGCAACGTCGCGCTGGAGGTAGAGGACGGCGACACGGCGGATTCCTTTATCGTCAAGGGACGCGGGGAATTCCAGATGGCCATTCTCATCGAAACCATGCGGCGCGAGGGATACGAGCTGAGTGTCGGTCGGCCAAAGGTCATTTACCGCGAAAAGGACGGGCAGACACTCGAACCCATCGAGCATCTCGTCATCAACTGCGAAGAGACCTTCACCGGCATCGTCACCGAGAAGCTGTCGCAGCGAAAAGGACGAATGATGAATCTCGTCAATCACGGCACAGGACGCGTGCGCATCGAATTTTCGATTCCCTCTCGTGGACTGATCGGCTACCGCACCGAATTCCTCACCGACACCAAGGGCACGGGCATCATGAATTCCTATCTCGAGGGATATGAGCCCTATCGAGGGGATTTCCCCACGCGCATGAGCGGTTCGATCGTCGCCGACCGGCAGGGGGATGCAACATCGTATGCGCTGTACAATCTCGAGCCGCGGGGCACAATCTATATTGATCCCGGAACGCCTGTGTACGAGGGGATGATCGTCGGCGAGCACAACCGTGACGGCGACATCGACGTCAACGCCTGCAAACCGAAGAAGCTCACCAACATGCGCTCATCCACCAAGGAGGACGCGATTGTGCTGACGCCCGTCATCCCCATGACGCTCGAGCATGCCATCGAATTCATCCGCGACGACGAATTGGTGGAGGTCACGCCCAAGTCCATCCGCCTGCGCAAGGCCGTGCTCTCGGGCCTCGACCGTCACCGCCAGCGCGGAGCGAAGGTCGCCGCGGAGTAGACCCCGCTCTGACATTTGCTCCGTGTGAGCTGATGCGCTAGATTTCTGCGATTCCAACATGAAATCGCGGAATGACTCGAACACTCGTTTGCATATCCCTTTTCATCGCCGCGGCGGCGCTGCCGGCACACGCACAGGTGGAAATCCACCTGTGGGACCAGATGCGTCCGGAAGCGCGCAAGGTGCTGGCCGAACGCATCGCGGAATTCGAGCAGCTGCATCCCGACATCCGGGTGATGGAGCTTTTCAAGGAGACCGAAGAGCTGCGTTCCTCCTACCAGGCCGCGGCCGCGTTCACCGGCGGGGGACCGGAGCTGGTGTACGGTCCGAGCGACTACGTCGGCGCATTCGAGTCGATGGACATCATCCTCCCCCTCGACAGTCTTTTCCCGCGGGAATTTCTCGCGCGCTTCGCGGAGAAGGGACTCATTCGCTACAACGGGCATCTCTACCAGCTCGGCGATGAGATCGGCAACCACCTCGCGCTGGGATGGAACCGCGCGCTGTTCGCCGAAGCCGGACTCGATCGCGCGCCGGAGACCTTCGAGGAACTTGTATCATTCAGCGAGAAACTAACGCGTGACTTCGACGGCGACGGCGTGATCGACCAGTACGGACTGGTGTGGAATTATACCGAGCCGTTTTTCTTCATGCCGTTCTATACCGCCTGGGGCGGCTGGGTGCTCGACAGCCTCAATCGTCCGACGCTGGACAATCGGGCCGCGGTGAAGGCGTTCACCTTCGTCAAGGATCTCCGCGACCGCTGGCGCATCATTCCCCGCGAGAGCGATTACGAGGTGGCGGAGTCGATGTTCCTCGACGGACGCGCGGCGATGATCATCAATGGTCCGTGGTCCTGGGGACGCTACGTCGACCTGCTCGGCGGCGACTTCGCGCTTTCCCTCCTCCCCCTCAACACAGAGACGGGAATGCGCGCGGCCCCGATCGTCACCACGAAGGGCTACTTCGTCAACCGCTCGGTGTCGGACGAAAAGCTCGAAGCCGTGAAGACATTCCTGCGCTTCATGCTCTCGAAGGAGACGCAGGTGATATTCTCCGAACAGCTGAAGACCATTCCTTCTTTGCGTGCCGCGCAGGAGGATCCGGCGGTGATGCGCGATCCCTTCATCCGGGTGTCCATGGAGATGGTGCGCGTCGGGAAACCGTCGCCGCTTGTCCCGGAGATGCGCGCGGTGTGGGACGCCATGCGTCCGCCGTACCAGAACGTTCTGGGCGGCAACATTTCCGCCGAGGCCGCCGCGCGGGAAATGCAGCGCCTCGCGGAAACGAAAATACGCGAGATGAACGAGGGCGTCGAAGAGCAGGCGGGATCGCCGATCGTCGGCTACCTGTTCAATGCGGCAGCGATGCTGCTGGCCATCATCGGGGTGTTCTTCCTCATCCGCAACGGCATTCTTCCGCTGATGCGCAATCCCAACAGCATCGAGACCTCGAACGCGCGCTTTGCCGTCCTCATGATGCTCCCCGCTGCCGTGCTGATGTTCGGCGTGGTCGTCTATCCCTTCATCTACAACCTGGTGATCTCGGCCTCCAACATGAGCATGCGCACGGTCAATGACTGGCAGGTCATCGGCTTCGACCAGTACGGGAAGGTGTTCGGCATCGATCGTTTCACCGCGACACTGGGAAGGGACGATGCCGGGGTGTCCGCCGCCGCGGGCGCGATGCTGAATGCGGAATTCTACGGCGTATTCGTCAAGACGCTGATCTGGACATTCGTGAACGTGTTCTTTCACGTGGTGATCGGCGTGTTACTTGCGGTGCTGCTCAACCGGCGCCTGCCGGGCAAGGCACTGTTCCGCGTGCTGCTGATTCTCCCCTGGGCGGTTCCGCAGTACATCACCGCGCTCACCTGGCGCGGGATGTTCAATACCGACAGCGGCGCGGTGAACGCGCTGCTCACGGGCGCGTTCGGGATCAGTCCGCTGCCCTGGCTCACAGATGAGACGCTGGCCTTCGCGGCGGTCATCATCACGAACATCTGGCTGGGCTTCCCTTTCATGATGATCATCGCGCTGGGCGCGCTGCAGTCCATTCCCCGCGAACTCTACGAAGCCGCGGAAATTGACGGTGCCTCGCCGTGGAAGCAGTTCTGGAACGTGACCGTGCCCTTGCTCAAGCCGGTGATGATTCCCGCCATCACGCTCGGCATCGTGTGGACGTTCAACAACATCAACATCGTCTGGCTGGTCTCGAACGGCGGACAGCCGGCGGACTCCACGCACATTCTTGTCAGCTACGTGTACCGCGCAGCGTTCAATCTCTACCGCTACGGATACGCCGCCGCGTTCAGCTTCATCATCTTCCTTCTGCTGGCGGCGTGGAGCATATTTTTCATGCGCAGGACTTCGGCAACGGAAACGGTGTATTGATGCGAACAAAAGATTCTCCTCTGTTCCTGGCGTTTGTGTACGCGGTGGTAATATTCTTCGTGATCATCGCGGTGTTCCCCATCCTGCAGGTGATCAACATTTCCCTGCGTCCCCAGGCCACGCTGCTCAGCAGTTCACTGGCGATCATTCCCGACAACGCCACGCTGGACAACTACGTCGAACTGCTTACCGAACGTCCGTTTCTCACCTGGGTATGGAATTCATTCTTCGTCACGCTGGTGGTGGTGATCACCGGCGTGGTGCTTGCGTCAACGGCGGGATATGCGTTCTCGCGCTACCGCTTCCCCGGACGGCGGGCGGGACTGCTGAGCCTGCTGGTCACACAGATGTTTCCAGCGACAATGCTGCTGCTTCCGCTGTACATCATGATGGCGAAGCTGAACCTGATCAACAATTTCCTCGGGCTCATCATCATTTACAGTTCCACGGCGCTCCCATTCTGCGTCTGGCAGATGAAAGGATACTACGACACCATTCCCGTCAGTCTCGAGGAGGCCGCGCGCATTGACGGACTCGGCCGCTTCGGTGCATTCTATCGCATCGTGCTGCCGCTGGCCACACCGGCGCTGGTGATCACGGCGCTGTTCTCCTTCATGGCGGCGTGGACGGAATACGTCGTCGCCGCGCAGATCCTGTATTACGAGGACATGTTCACGCTCCCCATCGGACTGAAGATGTTCCAGTCGAACATGAGCACCGAATGGGGACTGTATTCCGCCGGTGCCCTGCTGGTGAGCATTCCCGCCGTCCTGCTGTTTCTTTTCCTCAGCCGCTGGCTGGTGAGCGGACTCACGCTCGGCAGCGTCAAGGGCTGATCAACGCGAGGCACGCATGCTGGATATTCAAAAACGTCTGACGAATTCATTTTACGCCCTGCTCAGCCTGCCGGCCACGGCGATGGGCTTCGCGCTGGCGATTCAGATCGCCGCGCTGAGCTGGATACTCAGCACGCAGTACGGGCTCGACATCCACGAAATCGGTATCGTCTGGGCCGCGGGTCCTCTCGCGGGCATCTTCGGCCAGGTCATCATCGGCGTCATCAGCGACCGCGTCTGGTTCTGGGGCGGGCGGCGGCGTCCGTTCATCCTCATCGGTGGCGTGCTGGCGGCGCTGATGCTCATCGCCCTGCCCAACATCCATCACATCAGCGACGCGCTGGGATTCGAGGGCATTCTCGGTGTCGCCATCGTCGTGGCGCTCACGCTGGATCTCGCCATCAACATCAGCTTCAATCCCACCCGCTCGATCATCGCCGATGTCACGCCCGAAGGCAATCCCCGCACGAAGGGCTACACCTGGATGCAGACCATTTCGGGTTTCTTCGGCGTCGCCGCGTACGCCGTTGGCGCGACCCTGGGCAATTACGTACTGATCTACTTCGGCGCCGGGATCGTGCTGCTGTTCTCGCTCATCCCACCCCTGCTGGTGGAGGAAGAGCGGGAGATGGCGGACAAGGACGAGGACGAAACAGACCCGTCATCCCGAGTAGGCCCCGCCGAAGGCGGGGACGTATCGAGGGACAGCAAACGCGAAGACGAAACCAATTCGTCATCCCGAGTAGCCGCGCCGAAGCCGGACGCCGAAGGCGGCCAGGCGGAGGCGGACGTATCGAGGGACCTCCCCCACGAAGGCACACACACGACCGACTGGCCGCAGCTGCTGCGAATCTATTTCGCGCACGCGTTTTCGTGGCTTGGCATTCAGACGATGTTCGTGTACATCATCGCCTATATCCAGCAGAAGCTCGCACCGGGCACGGATTTCGAGACGGGACAGATCATCAGCATCTCCTTCCTGATCCTGAACACCGTGGGATTCATCTTGCCCGTGCTCGTACTGGAGCCGCTGTGCGAGCGTGTGGGACGCGTGCGCGTGCACATGACCGCGGTGGCTGTGATGGCGCTCAGCTACGCCGCGATCGTCTTCGTGGGCAAGACCGTCTTCATGCTCTACGTGCTTATGGCCTTCGCCGGCGTGGGATGGGCGGCCGTGGTGAGCCTCCCCTTCGCCATCATGTCGGAGCACGTTGCGAAGGGACGCATGGGATTTTTCATGGGGATTTTCAATCTCTCCGTGGTTCTCCCCCAGCTCGTCGTCAGCCTCGGACTCGGCGTCATCATCCGGGACGCCGCTGACAAGAATATCATCTTCATCATAGCCGCCGTAGCGCTGGGGATCAGTGCAGTGCTGTGGTTGTGGGTAAAGGACGATAGGCGTGAGACGATAGGCGTGAGACGATAGCGCGAAGGATCGGAGTCGCGCCTCAGGCGAGCACTTTACGCTTTGCACTTTGCGCGTTGTTATCTGCTCTCGTCTTTGTCTTCGACGAAGTACACCAGCGCTCCGGCCAGCATCATCGCGACACCGCCGGTGACGAGCGCGAAGATGGCTTCCCCTGCGAAGAGGTGGCGGACCATCAGTCCGAGTATCGAGGCGGCCACGATCTGAGGAAGGACGATGAAAAAATTGAATATCCCCATATACACGCCCATTTTTTCCGGCGGAAGGGATCCCGCGAGTATGGCGTAAGGCATCGAGAGAATGGACGCCCAGGCAAGTCCGATCCCCAGTTCGCTGATCAGCAGCAGGTTCGGATCGGAGATCACATAGAAGGATGCCAGTCCGAGTCCTCCGACGACGAGACAGATGCCGTGAATGCTTTTCCGGCTGATCCGCTTCCCCAGCCAGATGATGACAAAGGCCATCACGGCGGCGAAGCCGTTGTACACGGCCATGAGCACGCCCACCCAGTCTGCTCCCTCATTGTACAGCGCCGTTGTGGGATCCGACGTGCCGTAAATGTGCTGCGTGACGGCGGCGGTGGAATAGATCCACATGGCGAACAGCGCGAACCAGGAGAAAAACTGCACGACGGCAAGCTGCAGCATGGTCTTCGGCATGGTGGCGATGGAGCCGAAAATATCCTTCACCGCGAACCAGACGCCCCTGCTCTCCCGCTTCATCTCTTCGAACGCCGCGAGATCCTCCGGCGGATACTCGCGCGTGCGGAAGACGGTCCACCCCACGGCAGCGATGAATGCGGCGGCGCCGACGTAAAATGCAAAGCGAACGGAGTCCGGAATCTCTCCCTCGGGAGCGGTGTTGCTGACGCCGAGCCAGTTGGTCAGCACCCACGGCAGCGCCGAGGCCACAATGGCCCCCGTGCCGATGAAAAAGCTCTGCACGGCAAACCCCGTCGTGCGCTGCTCCGACGGCAGCAGATCCGCCACGAGCGCGCGGAAAGGCTCCATGGATATATTCATCGACGCATCCATGATCCACAGCATACCCGCCGCCACCCAGAGCACCGGTGAATTCGGCATGATGATCAGCGCGAGTGAGGCCAGAATCGCTCCCGCCAGGAAATACGGCCGCCGCCGTCCGAGTCGTCCCCAGGTGCGGTCGCTCATATAGCCGATGATGGGCTGGACGAGGAGTCCTGTCGTCGGCGCTGCGATCCAGAGAATCGGTATGGCGTCAATACTCGCACCGAGCGTTTCGAAAATGCGGCTGACGTTGGCATTCTGTAGGGCGAAGCCGAACTGAATGCCGAGAAAGCCGAAGCTCATGTTCCATATCTGCCAGAAGCCAAGACGCGGTTTTTCCGTCGATTCCATGTTTACCCGGTTTCAAATTGGATGCGCGGGCAGTAAATTATTGTATTTTCACCGCATTTCCTCGGATTCGCGCTCATGACTGATCGACATTTCAATCTCCTGATCTACACACTCACACCGATAACGCTCGTGGCGGGACTCCTCGTGATGTACCTGCTCATTGGCGATCACCGGTGGTTTGGATACATGGCCGCCGGATATACCGTCCTGGTCGTGATCCTCTTCTTTGTCAAGCTAAGCCTCTTCAAACGACTGACGCGGCTGCAGCAGCGAACGCAATCGGAGAAAGACGATGGCTGACGTCCTCTTCGAGGCCGTGGAGAAATCCTACGGCAGCAATCCCCCGACCATCAGCGGACTTGATCTTCACATCCGGAACGGCGAGTTCATGGTGCTCGTGGGGCCGTCGGGCTGCGGCAAGTCGACCACGCTGCGCATGGTGGCCGGACTCGAGGAGGTCAGCCGCGGACACATCTCCATCGGTGGACGCGTCGTCAACGAGGTCGCACCCAAGGACCGCGACATTGCGATGGTGTTTCAGAATTACGCGCTCTACCCGCACATGAATGTGCGCGAGAACATGGCCTTCGGTCTGAAACTGCGCAAGTTCAGCCGGGAGGAAATCGACAAACGCGTGAACGAAGCCGCCGCCCTGCTTGAAATCACCGCGTACCTTGATCGTAAACCGAAGGAGCTGTCCGGCGGACAGCGGCAGCGCGTCGCGCTCGGACGCGCGATCGTGCGCAAGCCGACGGTATTTCTTTTCGACGAGCCGCTTTCCAATCTCGACGCCAAGTTGCGCGTGCAGATGCGCACGGAAATCAAGCAGTTGCACCGCCGCCTCGGCACCACGATGATTTACGTCACGCATGACCAGGTGGAAGCCATGACGATGGGCGACCGCATCACCGTGATGAAGGACGGCGTCATTCACCAGGTGGATTCACCCATCGAGCTGTACCATCGTCCCGCCGACACGTTCGTTGCAGGTTTCATCGGCAGTCCGGGAATGAACTTCCTCACCGTGACCGTCAACGCATCATCGCCCGTACTGGAAGAGGGATCATTCCCCATCCCCCTGCACGGGGACCATGCCTCCATGCTGCAGGAGTATCGCGGAAAGGCCGTTACGCTCGGCCTGCGTCCCGAGCACATCCTCACGTCCGCTGATCACTGCGAGCGACCGGTAAAAATGACGCTGCGGCACGAGGTCTCGGAAATTCTCGGAAACGAGATGTATCTCTTCCTCAACAGCGGTGCCCATCGCATCACCGGCCGGTCGAGCAGCGTGAAGCATTACGACCTCGGTCAGCAGATCGACGTATTTGCCGACATGGCGAAAGCACATTTTTTTGCTGCGGACAGCGGAATGAGAATACAAATGAATGAGTGATGACGATTGTCATTGATCGGCACATTCAACTGACGTAACATAAAATACTGATTGCTTCATTCTCGCCGTTATCACTCTCGCATCACCACATGCCCTTTCTTACACCAAAATTACAAGTTGATTAAATCGATTCGCGGGTCTTGTATTGCGGATGGGCGGGGGATAGATTGTCCGTTGCACAGCCCGGGTAGTCGCTGTTTGATTTTCTCCTGTTCCACCTCGTTCCACAAGTCCGATCTCGTATGAAACGCATCGCCGCCATTCTCATCCTCAGCCTGTTTTTCCTTTCCATCATGCATGCCGCTCCCGTTGACCGTGAAACAGCCGTCAGGGTGGCTGAACACTGGATGCTTCAACACAGTGATGAATATGCATCCTCCTTCCTCGCGGATGAGGTGTTCGCATTCACTCACGAAGGCATCACCACGCATTACATCGTCAATCTCGCACCCGACGGCTTCGTGATCGTGTCGGGTGACGACATCGCAGTGCCGGTGTGGATGTACGGCGTTCGCGGTGGCTACGACGGCGGCACCCTGCCTCCCGCACTGGCAGGGATGCTCGATGGTGCAGCGGAGGATCTCGCGCGTGCGATCGAGGAGCGGGCGCAACAGCAGGCCCATGTCGCGGACATGTGGAGTGTGCTCCTTGCAGGCACACCGGATGCAATGCTTGGCGGTGGCATGGGTGTAATGGCGGTTTCACCCCTGGTATCCACGACATGGAATCAGACCTATCCGTACAACAAGTACTGTCCGCCGACATCTACCGGCGGCAGCGGCGGTTACGTGTACGTCGGCTGCGTGGCCACGGCCATGGCGCAGGTCATGCGCTATCACAACTGGCCGGCCTCGGGCGTCGGATCCAATTCCTATGTCCATCCCACGTATGGAACACAGTCCGCGAATTTCGCGAACACGACATACGACTACGCGAACATGCCGACGAGCGTAAGCAGCTCGAGTCCGACGGCGAAGCAGAACGCGGTCGCCACACTGAGCTACCACTGCGGTGTGGCGGTGGAAATGGATTATGGTCCCACCGGCTCCGCCTCGTCGATTTACTACGCGGAGCAGGCGCTGCGGATCTTCTTCCGCTACAAGTCGTCCTCCTCCTACATCGCCCGCAGCAGTTATTCGAATGCGGCATGGCTTTCGCTGCTCACCGGCGAACTCAACAGCGGGCGTCCCGTCCTGTACCGCGGGTCGAAGCAGAACGGCAGCGGCGGACACGCGTTTATCGTCGACGGATACACCGGCACGGATTATTTCCATATGAATTTCGGCTGGGGCGGCTATCTGGACGGATATTTCTACCTGAGCAGTATCACGCCGGGATCAAACACTTTCACGTACTGGCAGAAGATGGTCATGGGGATTGAGCCCGACCAGAGCGCGCCGCCCACGCTCGTCTCCCCCATCACGCAGAGTACGAACCTGTGCACGTCCCCGACGTTCACCTGGAATGCCGCTTCGGGTGCGACGAGCTACCGACTGCAGATCGCCACCGACGCGGGATTCAATTCCATCGTGCACGATGATGCGACACTCACCGGCACGTCGGTGCAGGTCACTGGTCTGAACCGCAACACGCAGTATTACTGGCGGATGAACGCGAGCGGCAGCGCCGGCACGTCGGCATGGACGACGCCGTGGACGTTCACGACCATGCAGGTGTCGATCTCCGCGAACGGGCCGACGTCATTCTGTGATGGCGGCGATGTGACGCTGAGCACGACGCCCGTCACGGGCGGCAGCTGCCAGTGGTACCGGAACAGCATTCTGATTCCCGGCGCGACGCAGCCCTGGTACACTGCTTCACAGAGTGGCAGCTACACGGTGACAGTGACACTCGGTGGTTGCGGCACGTCGTCGGATCCCGTTTCCGTGGCGGCTCACCCTCTGCCGACGGCGACAATCCTGCCGCCGCAGAGCACGCAGATCTGCCAGGGCGGCAGCACATTGCTCGTCGCGTCACAGTCGCCCGGGTACTCCTACCAGTGGGTGCTCGACGGACAGAGCATCCCCGGCGCGACGACGCCGGTACTGAGCGTGACCGCTTCCGGCGTGTATACCTTGACCGTTTCCGCGAACGGCTGCAGCGATACGTCAGACACCCTGCGCGTCGTTGTGCATCCCGCGGATCCCACGGACCTCACGTGGACGGGCGCCGTGGATACGGACTGGAACACGCCGGGCAACTGGGATAATCCCTGCGCCGTACCATCGACGGGCGACAATGTCGTGATACCGCCGAACTGCACACCGCCGGCGTCGATTCCCACATGTTCCCTCGGCGACCTGACCATCGATAACAGTACCGGTATCACGCTGAGCGGCAACGTGATCATCAGCGGCGCGCTGGCGCTGCTCGACGGACACCTTACGCTCGGTGGCAGCGATCTGACAATCACGGGTACGGGTTCGATTTCCGGCGGCAGTGACGGCAGCCATGTCATCGCCGACGGTGCAGGACAGCTGTACCAGCTGGATATCGGTACGAGCGGACGATATCGTCCGGTCACATTCCCCGTCGGTCACGGATCGGGCGGCTACGTGCCCCTGACCCTGAAGAACACCGCGGCGACGAATGATTTCGGCGTGCGACTGCTTCCCGAGGTGCGCGATGGCGGTCTCGTCGGCAGCACACTCAGCAGCGGGACGGTGGCAAACACATGGATTCTCACTTCGGGCACCGGCAGCACGGACCTTGCGCTTGCTTTCTTCTGGCCAGCATCGCTGGAAGACGCCGGCTTCGATCGTCAGAACTGCTTTGTTTCGAAAAACGCATCCGGTCAGTCATGGAAGGCGATTGGAAATCCCACTGCGGCACCTGGAAGCGATCCGTATACTCTCACGGTATCAGGCGTGAATTCCCTTTCCGCCATCGGGGTACCGTTCAGTGTCGGCAGCGCTTCAACGCTCTTCCCCGTCGAGCTGCTCTCCTTCGCCGCGGCGGAAAACGCCAATGGGATTCTGCTCGAATGGCGCACGCGCAACGAGACTGGTAATTACGGTTTCGAGCTGCAGCATCACACTGACGCTTCACGCTGGCAGGCGGTTGGTTTCGTGCCCGCCGCCGATGACGATCGCGAGGAGCATACGTACCGCTTCATGCATGCGAACCGTAAGGTGGGCGTACAGCGCTATCGCCTGCGACAGATCGATACGGACGGCAGCAGCACGCTGTCACCCGTGGTCACGGTCACTCGCACGTCGGCACCTGCGACGGCGACACTCGATGCGTGGCCGAATCCCGTTCAGCGCGGAACCGAGGCGATGCTGCGTCTGCGAAGCGGCCGAGATGGCGTGATGCGTGTTGTTCTTTTTGATGCGCTCGGACGTAACATCCGAACACTGTTCGAAGGGATGTCCACTGCGGGAAGCGAACACGTCCTAACGCTGAGAACGCATGGATTCCCCGCCGGGATGTACTTCCTGCGGATGGATGATGCGAGCGGCAGCCTGATCCGGCGCCTTCACATCCTACCCTGAATGGCCTTCACGCCATCCCGAGTTCGACGATCCTCACAAACAACTCCACCGCGGGCTCGATCAGACCGTCAGGGAAGTCGTAATATCCGCTGTGCAGGTGCGGCTGATCGCGTCCCGATCCGAGTCCGAACAGCGCCCCCGGAAAGTGCTGGGTGAAATGCGCGAAATCCTCGGACCATGGGAACGGCTGTTCCAGCTCCTGCAGCGTGAGGCCGCTGTCGCTCACGGCCTGTGAAACAAGTGCCGCGGCACGCGGATCGTTTACCGCCGCGGGAAATTCCTCTTTCCATGCCAGTTCCGTTTCAAGTCGGTAGCGTTCACCCTGCAGCGCGAGCGCGCGGCTCATCTGCTCCTTCATCACCGCCATGAAACTGTTGCTGTCCGTTCGGAGCGTTGCAAGCAAACGCGCGTCGCCGGGCGTCGTGCCGAAGGCCTCGCTGCCCGCAAGCATATGTATGACTGTCGTGATGGCCCGGGCGTCGTGTGATGATGCCGCTTCGGGCAGCCGCATGACAGTCTGTGCAAGATCGATCAGCGCGGGCACCGGGGAGTTTCCCAGCTCCGGCTCGGCCGCATGACTGGTGTGCCCGGTGAGCACTGCGTCCATTCCCACCGATGCCATGGCAAAGCTGCCTTCACGCAGCAGCACTGCACCTTCGTCGTATCCGGGCACGTTGTGCAGAGCGAAGACGAGATCGAAACCCCGCTCGTGGAACACAGGATCGGCAAGGCAGGCGGCCGCACCTTGACCGGTTTCCTCCGCGGGCTGGAACAGCACGCTGACCGAACCGGGGAGATCCTCCTGCCGCCGGGCGATGCGTTCGGCCGCGCCGAAGAGAATGGTCATGTGTCCGTCATGTCCGCAGAGATGTGCGGTACCCGGAACGGCACTGGCATGGGGGATGTCACTGAGTTCGCGAATCGGTAGAGCGTCGAGTTCGGCCCGCAGCAGGATTGACGGACCATCCCCGCTGCCGTAGCGCGCAAGGATACCGTGTCCGGCGATACCGGTGAGCAGTTCGCGGGGAGTCGTCTGTTCGAGCAGCTGCGTGATACGCGCAGCTGTTTGTTCCTCGGCACCCGATCGTTCCGGGTACTGATGCAGTGTCTGTCGCAATGTGATCAGGTCAGTCATACGGTAAGGTCGGGATATTCCGTTCATTGCGCAATTCGCGCCGTACGCGGAATCACAATGGACAGTGATCGGGTGCACGTCATCCTCACTGTGCGTCTGTACTCCTGCATTGTTTTTCGTCCCTTCCCGCCTAACTTACGGTGAAGCTCAATCGTCCGGAATCCCATGAAATTCTTTCTCTCTTCACTCCTGCTGATTTCCATGCTGTCACCGATCGTAAGCGCGCAGCTGCGCACCGTCGATCTCCCGTCGTATTATCTGTCACCGGGAGATGCGCCGCGGCTTTTCGCATATACCAACAAGCAGAGTGCATTCTACTGCGGCGTACTCAACGGCACAAACACGAGCGGATTCCATGGCATCACGCTCGCGAAGCGCAAACTGTTCGAGCAGTACTGGATCCGTCTCGGCGATACCCTGCTCGATCCCGCAACGGCGGAGATTTCGGTCACACCCGCCGGATTCACGCGGCGGTACCCCCTGCATAACACGGTAGAGCATGTATTTTTCGCGGATTCGATCGCACTGCTCGCCGTTTCGATCAGCACGGACTATCGCGGGGATGCGAAGGTTTACCCCGGGTGGTCCGCTGGATGGCGAAACCCCGTGGAGTCGATCGGCGGCGGGATGTACCGCCTGCGCGAGGATGCCTCGAAAGACGGTGCGCTGCAGGGTGCCGCAGTCGTGCAGGGACTCGACGGCGACTGGGAGGTGGCGCGTGAAAGTGACGTCGCCGGCTTCCCCAATCCGTCTCCGCTGCACATGCCTGTGATGTTCTGGGGACACTGCGGCGGACAGCTGCACCTGACTATTGAAATCGCTCCCGCGGAAGACCGACTCGGACGACGTCCGCCCCCGGCGCTGTTCACGCTGCGGAAACAGCGCGAACTGCGAATGACCGACTACCTGACTTCGCTCGGCTTCGCCTGCAGCGACAGCGCGACGACGGATGCGTTTCAATGGATCGCCGCGTCGATGGATGCGCTGGTCATGCATCAGACCGGGGCGGGCATTTATGCCGGACTGCCGTGGTTCGATGACTACTGGGGCCGCGATACATTCATTTCCTTCCCCGGTGCCCTTCTGGTCACGGGACAGTTCGGCGAGGCGAAACGCGTGCTTCGATCCTTTATCCAGTTCATGGACCGCGATACCGCGAGCGCCACATACGGACGCATCCCCAATCGCGTACAGCCGGACGACATCATCTACAATACGGTGGACGGCACACCGTGGATGGTCATTCAGGCTTGGGAGTATTTCCGGTACACGGGAGATTCGACATTCATGCAGGATATCTATCCCGACATTGCGCGCACTGTCGAGGGGGCCATGCGACACACCGACAGTCTCGGTTTCCTCACACATGCCGACGCGGAGACGTGGATGGATGCCGTCGGTCCAGAGGGCCCCTGGTCCCCGCGCGGTAATCGTGCGGTGGACATTCAGGCGCTGTGGATCGGTCAGCTGCGCGCAGCGGCCTCGATGGCTGCGCTTGTCGACGATACGCCGCAGGTGAAAGACTGGCGTGCGCTGGCGGACAGCCTCACGGCGCGTCTCGTGCGGCATTTCAGCTTCACGCGTCACTCACAGCGGGTTGTTCTCAATCCCGGAATGCCCGGCACGCATGGTTCCGAGGCAGGCGCGTCCCTCCTCCTGCTCGCCGATCATCTCAACACCGGCGGTTCGAAAGACACGCGCGATCGTCCAAACGTGCTGTTCCCTCTGACGCTGCTCGGTATTGATACAATCGAGAGATACGCACCGGGCCTGTCGCATGACGTCATTCGCAATACCTTCGCATCCTGCATTTACCGCTGGGGTGTCGCGTCGCTTGGACAGAGCGAGACGGATTTCCATCCTTTCCATGAAGCACCGCGCTCATATCCCAAAGACGCCGCCTACCACAACGGGACAATATGGACATGGCTGACCGGCGTCGCGGTGAGCGCGCTGTGTGAAGTGGGACTGCAGGATTCCGCGTGGGTGCTGATGCGCACACTCGAGCGCCTCGCGATGGAAACGGGCGCTGTCGGGACCATTCCCGAGAATTCCGATGCCCTGCCGCGTGCCGCTGCAGCGCATCCGCGCTGGTCGGGCACATTCTCCCAGGCCTGGAGCAATGCGGAATACCTGCGCGTCATGTACCGCGATATTCTCGGGATCACGCCCGATGCCGCATCCGCGACGCTCACCATCGCGCCGGCGCTTCCGCAAGTGCTGCCATGGGCGGAGGCCGTGGTGCATGTGGGCGGACAAAGGTTGCGGGTTCATGTGAAACGGGCGGCTTCGGGCGCACACGAATGCACGGTGACGCATCTGCACGGCGATGCATCCATTCATCTGATCACGGCGGGATCGAATTCACCACATCATCTCACACCGGGTGCGGAAGAAACGATATTTGTTCCGGCGCGGGATCTTTCAGAGCACGATCGTGCGCTGGGGTCCCGTTTCGGCTTCTGTCGTCCCCGCTCTCTCGACGGCATTGCGGCAATTGCCCCGCCGCCATGGCCTCACATTGACGGCGCGACGGCGACCGCGAGCAACAACGACGCTGAAGACCTGTGCAGTGCCTTCGATTCGGAGGGCGACGACCACGGACCTAACGGCAGGTACACGTATCCTCAGAGCGGGCTGTTCCGGCCTGGCAGCTTCGACCTGCGGCATTTCCGGGTCAGTGCCGACGAACACAACGTGTACTTCAGCATTCAGATGCGCGCACTTTCACAGCCGGGATGGCATCCGGAATACGGGTTCCAGCTCACCATGCTCGCCATTGCCATTGATCAGTCTCACGATCCTTCACAGCAGTCGTGGGACATCGGTCACAATTCAGGCTACCGCCTCCCGGAGAACCGCGGTTACGATCGGCTCATCCTCGTCGGCGGAGGCGTGCAGGTGCGGGATACGGAGGGAAACATTCTTGCGGAGTTCATCCCGGAAACGCGGGCAGATGCATTCGGCAATGCGGACAGTGGCATCATCAGCTTCGCCATCCCGCGTATCCATCTCGGAGGCGGTTTCGACCACTGGCAATACACGATTATTGCCGGCGCACAGGACGATCACGGTGGTGCTGGTATCGGGGAATTTCGCACCGTCATGGAAGAAGCAGGTGAATGGCATGGCGGTGGCGCAGACAGTGAGCGGTCCGAAAACCGCGGTGCACACTGGTATGATGTGATGCACTGCCCCTGATCCGGCTGACCTCCTTGCAACAGTGAATGTCCCGTGTACCAACGTGCGTACGGACGAACCGGACGGGGGAATTGACAACGCATTTCCACCTGCTATATTACAGGTATGTGAACCATCAAGGAGAAGTGCATGCCTCAGATAACCCGCATTGTCGTCCCTATCGACTTTTCCGAGTATTCCAAAAAAGCATTCCGATATGCGATTGATTTCGCGCGGTCGTTCCGCGCGGAGATGGTGCTCGTCTATGTCGTGGAGCCCATTGTCTATCCGGCGGATTTCAGTTTTGGCCAGGTGGCGCTGCCGTCGATGGAGCGCGAGCTGCTCCAGCGTGGCGAGGAGCAGCTGAAAAATCTGATCGACAAGGAAGTGCCGGATGGTATCGCCGCGCGCAGCATCGTGCGTTCCGGCAAGCCCTTCGTGGAAATCATCCAGGTCGCCAAGGAGGAGAATGCCGAGCTGATCATCATCGCCACGCACGGACATTCAGGCATCGAACATGTGCTCTTCGGGAGCACTGCGGAAAAAGTTGTCCGGAAAGCGCCCTGCCCCGTGCTTTCGATCCGCAGTCCCGAACGTGATTTCGTCATGCCCTGATCAGGCGTGCTCCTTTGTTTCCCGCTTCGCCACGATGATGTAATAGATCAGGAAGGCGAGTCCGCCGGCGAGGAAAATCATTCCGGTGATCAGCTCCCCTTCGTGATCGTCCGCCCACTGGAACTGCTGCAGCGGAATGGTGATCAGCAGGGCCGCACCGATGAGCAGGGCCGCGAGTCCCCACTTCAGCGCGCCGTAGCGATTCGGGCGGGCGGAATAGCTGCCCATAAGGTATTTCAGATTTTCATCGACGAGGCCGCGTTCCAGCGCAGCGAGCCGCACTTTCTGCTTGGAGTCCCAGTATTTCCACAGCACCACGGCGATGGCGGCAAACATTGAAATTGGAATGAGTACTTCTGATAACATGATCTGCTCCGATCAAAAATGGGTGTTGCGGTTTCTCTACCCCTTTTGACCGAAGAAATGGCCGCAGGGTTTCAGGATAATGTTGAAACCCTGCGCAGGTCGCGGCGGTCTAATATTCATGGAACGCATTCTGCCGGCCGATGAAAGAGACTGACAGTGACATCATCGAGGAAATCCTCCGCGGTGGAGAACATGGGTACTCCGTCCTGCTCCAGCGGTACCGGGCGCGCGTTCTCGCGCTGACCACGCGTATGATCCGCAGTCGTGAAGATGCCGAGGAGGCTGCGCAGGACGCTTTTATCCGCGCCTTTCGTGCACTCCCGGCTTTTCGCCGACAGTCCCGGTTTTCCACCTGGTTGTATCGCATCACGTATAATACGGCACTGAATTACGTGAACAGGAAATCCTGGAATGTGGAACTGCCAGAGGATGAAATCCATGAGAGTGCCGATGAGGATCTGCTGTCTGCGGATGCCAGACTGGAACATGAAGAAATTGCAGCGCAGGTACAGCGCGCGCTCTCCCATCTGCGGCCCGAATATGCCATGGTGCTGACACTGTTCTATCTCCAGGAGCAGAGCTATGAAGAAATCGCCGAAATCACTCGGCTGCCGCTGGGCACCGTCAAGAACCGCCTTCACCGGGCACGCCGGGAAATGCGATCATACGTCCTCAGAAATTATGCGTACCTTGCATCGACATGACTGACGACATGCAACACCCCGACCCGAAGCTGTTACTGGATTTCGTCGATGAGCAGCTCACGCGCACGGAATCCGATGCGATCAGAGCGCACCTCACCACCTGCGAACGCTGCCGGAACGAAGTATCCCTCCAGCGGAGCATTGTTCAGTCCCTCCGCGAAACATCTCTGCCCGAACCTTCCCCGGAATTCGACTCCGCCGTATTGCGCGCCGTAGGCAAGAATGGTTCGAAAGCTGACTCGCGGATGCCGTGGACGAAAGTCGTCGCGGTCGCCGCACTGATCTCCGTGACGCTGATCATTGTTGTCGTGGCCGGCAGTACCACCGAAGAGCAATCCCGAACAATCCTCTCCCCGTTGTTCGACCAGGTGACGGGATGGCTGCAGCCAGTGACCGCCATCTTTTCGAAAACGGCTGATGACCTTCGACCGGCGATGGACGACGGGAACGGTGACGTCCTCCGTGTATTCCTCCTCGCGTCGGCGGCACTGCTGATCGTCGGAGGCCTCGAGCGCTTCCTCCTCCCGCGCATCCGAAGTCTGGATCACTAGGCCACGCCTCGTTTCCCTTTCCGACACACCGTATTTCAAATAGCCGTCGCGCCTTTCCACTCCCGTCCTTCTGATTGTGTTTTCCCCTCCTGTCCCCTAAGTTGCTGTATTGTGATCACATGCAGGAAAGACAGGAGCGCATGACAAAGGAAATCCGGCAGCTTGCCGCCATCATGTTCGCTGACATGGTGGGATACACCGCAATGATGCAGGAAAATGAGCAACGGGCGAAGGGTCTTCGCGACCGCTACCGTTCCGCGCTCGATGCGGCCATCCTGGACTATCACGGTATTGTCCTGCAGCATTACGGTGACGGAACGCTGGTGATGTTCGGCAGCGCGGTCGACGCGGTGCGCAGTGCAGAACAGCTTCAATCCACGCTCATTGAGGATCCTGCCGTCCCGCTGCGTCTCGGCATTCACGTCGGCGACATCGCCTATGACGAGGACGGGATTTACGGCGACAGCGTGAACGTGGCATCGCGCATCGAGTCACTGTCCGTTTCCGGTGCCGTGCTGTTCTCCGACAAGGTCTTCGATGAGATTCGAAACCAGCCGGATCTTTCCGCGCGCAGCCTGGGAAGCTTTCAGCTCAAAAACGTCGAAAAGCCGGTTGAGATATTCGCTCTGACGAGCGAACGGCTGACCGTGCCGGATCCCGCGGACCTCTATTCCCCCAAGGCATCACCCGCACGCAGTGTCGCCGTCCTGCCATTTGTGAACATGAGTACCGATCCGGAAAACGAATACTTCAGCGACGGCATCACGGAGGAACTGATCAATGCACTGGTGCGCGTTGACGGACTGCGAGTTACCTCACGTACTTCTTCATTCGCGTTCAAGGGACGCAACGAAGATATCCGCGATATCGGCAAGCGGCTCGGCGTGACAACGGTGCTGGAGGGCAGTGTGCGCAAAGCCGGAAAACACGTGCGCGTCACGGCACAGCTGATCAATACCGTCGACGGATACCATATTTTTTCCGAGGTCTACGACCGCGATCTCGAGGATATTTTCGCCGTGCAGGATGAGCTGTCGCGGAAAATCGCAAATCTGCTGCGCGAACGCTTTCTTGGCGAAGACCAGCCTCTGGTGCGTCCGCGGACAACGAATCTCGAGGCGTACACACTCTATCTGAAAGGGATGCATTACTGGAATCAGTGGACGCCGCGTTCCATGGACGATGCACTCCGGCTCTTCGATCGTGCACTGGAGCTGGAACCCGAGTTTGCCCTTGCCCAAAGCGGCCGCGCAGCGACGTATCTCTATCTGGGTGCGATCGGACAGGTCCGGCCCGAGATTGCCTATCCCAAAGCCCGCGAAGCCGCCGAGAAAGCGATGGCGTCCGATCCTGATCTCGCGGAGTCGCATACCTCGATCGCCACAGTGCGCATGTTTCATGACTGGGACTGGGACGGCGCCCGTACCGCACTCGATCGTGCACTGGAAATCAGTCCGGGAAGCGCGATGGTACATCACACCGATTCAATGTATTACATGGCCATGGGCAATGCATCGGAAGCCAGGCGTGCACTGGAGCGCGCCGCGGAGCTGGATCCGCTTTCTCCCTCGGTCATCAACGCCCTTGGCTTCGCGTACATCATCAACGGTGAGGCGGAGCGCGCCCAGGGGCTCTACTGGAAGCTGCTGGAGTTCGATCCGAAATACCGTGGCGCCTACAGTGCTCTTGGATGGGCGGCTCTCCTGCAAGGAGACGTTGAACAGGCGATTCGTCATTTCGAAAAATTCCAGTCCATGACGTCCGACAGGACACACGGCCGTGCGGGACTGGGCTATGCACTTGCCATGGCGGGACGGAGAGAGGAGGCCGAGGAGTGCCTCCAGCTGCTCAAGGAGCGTGAACAGCGCGAACCGGACATCGCACTTGATATCGACTTTGTGGCGATATATGCTGGCCTGGGCGACATCGACACGGCGTTCATCTACCTGGAGAAGGCGGTGGACTCCAGGCTCGCGAGCCTGATTTTCCTGCGCGCAAATCCCGCATGGAGCCGCCTGCACGCCGATCCGCGCTTCAACGCGCTGCTCGGGCGCATGGGGCTGCCTCCCATGACGAAAGAAGAACGCGAACGCGTCTGCATCTGCGATGAACACAATCGTCAGTAGTATACGACTTCGATGCGCACGCGAGACATGCGTCCGGCATCGTCCATGCACCGAATGCGATGCGATTTCAGCGTCGGTTTGAAAAACACTTTTGCCCCCGCCTCCACCTCCCGGTGAAGATCCCCATCGACATACCAGTAGAGCTTTTTCACTCCCGCCTGCGCTGCCGCCTGCAGCAGGATTTCCTGCCCGGCTCCTCGCTCGAGGTAATACGTATAGTCAGGTGAGGGAGAAAGGATCTGCGGGCCTTCTCCGGGACGTCGAGCGGTACAGACGGGATTATGCGGCGGAGGCCTCGGGATGCCAACGTTGTTGCGGTCAAACCACAGTGCAAGCTCCGGCGGATAGGCAGGATACCAGCGTTGGATCGCTCCGGTATCGGGAAGGCAGTCCATGCAGTAGTGCATGCTCTCCGCGGCATCCACATGGTATCTGCGCATCAGGTCACAACGGGCACTGGAGGAGCGGCCCTCGATGTAAACGTCAGATTCGGTGGATGAGCACTGCGGGGACGGGAGAAGACCGGTGCGCGTGCAGACATGGCGCGTCCTGATTTTCTCCGGTTTCGGAATATCCATGCCCTTCCCTTCCGTGTCGATGGCGTTGAAGAGATCGACGAGAAGTGGCACTGCCATGACGGCACCAGACAGATGCGGAGCGCCCTTTCCGCTGAAGTTTCCCATCCACACGCCGATGACATAGCGTCCGTTCCAGCCGATCGCCCAGGCGTCACGCTTCCCGTAGCTGGTCCCGGTTTTCCATGCAATTCTGGGCAGACGGGACTGCTCGAGCAGCTCCGCCGGTATGTCTGGCCGTTCATGCCGGGACAGAATATCACTCACCATCCACGCAGCTTCGGGAGTGAGCATTTCCCGTCCTTCGGAAAAGACATCATCGCGTTCAATGCGCAGAGGCGACAGCATCCCCGCACGTGCGAATACGCTGAATGCATGGGTCAGCTCGCGCAGCGTCGCGCCGCAACCACCGAGAATGAGTGACAGTCCGAGTTTTTCGCGACGCTCGGAAATATCACGGAAACCGAGAGCCGACAGCCAGGAGACGAAGCTTCCTGTTCCCTGCCGGGCGAGCTCGCGCACAGCGGGAACGTTGAGCGACTGCAGCAGCGCTTCCGATACTGTAACCTCGCCATGGAATTCAGCATCGAAATTCTCCGGGGCATAACCGTGAAAATCCGTCGGGATATCCACCATCCGCCGTTTCGGTGTGAGCGTCCCGTCATCGAATGCGCGCGCGTACAGAAATGGTTTGAGTGTGGAACCCGGTGACCGAAGAGCCGTCACGCCGTCCACCTGTCCCCTGTTCACGTCATCGTAGAAATCCGCTGATCCGCAGTATGCCAGAGTTTCCATGCTGTCACAGCCAAGTACGAGCACCGCTCCGTTTGTCACACCGTCCGCGATCACGCGTCCCACGTGATTCGCGAGCAACCGTTCTGACGCGTCCTGAACGCCGGGGTCGAGCGTGGTGATTCGGATGTCGCCGCCTGGCCGGGCACGAACCGTATGACAGAACTGCGGAGCACGGAGCGGAGGTGCGCTGCGTGACACGGTGAACGACTCCGCCAGCGCCGCCTCGATCGCATCACGCGGAAAGACGTTCATTGCATCGAAACGCCGAAGCCACCGCCGCGTGCGGCGCTGAAGGGGTGCAACGTCACGGTCGAGACGGAGAGCATTCGGATCGTTCGGAAGCAGCGTACAGGCGACACTCTGCGCGAGACTGAGCCGCTCCGGCGGACGGTTGAAATAGATCCACGACGCCGATGCGACTCCTTCGATGTTGCCGCCCATTGGCAGCAGACTCACATACAGCTCGAGTATCTCACGCTTCGAGTACCGCAGTTCTAGCTGCAGTGCGCGCAGCATTTCGCGAAACTTGACGAGGTATCGACGCTCATCGGGTTCCAGCATGCGAGCCACCTGCATCGTGATTGTCGAAGCCCCGGAGATCCGTTTCCCGCTGGTCACATTGGTATAGAGTGCGCGCATGACGGCAAAGACATTCACACCGGGATGCAGGAAAAACCAGCGATCCTCCTTCGTCAGCACTGCCGTGTGCATTTCGCGAGGAAGATCCTCCAGGCGCGTGCGCAGCCGCCACTTGTCATCCGGTGTCAGAAAAGCGCCGAGCAGTTCGCCGTCGCGGTCACAGATCTGGTCGGAAAACGGCGGCGGATCAGGAGGCGGAAAGAGGCGGTCGAGCGTAAGCAGTATGAGAACACACGTCGCCATGCCGACGAGCACACGCCGCGGGACCATTTCAATGGCTGATAATCTCACGAGAACACCGCGATTCTGCTTTCAGGAACATCAGCGAATGCGCATCGGCCTAACATTCACAACACCTGCACCGTGATAGGAACGAAACGCCGGGTCGTACATCGCTTCGGCAGCAACCGGAGGCAGGATAAAGCGACCGGCGTTGACAACGCGAAGCAGATAGGCGAATTCACCTGTCTTCCCTCCGTCAAGCGATGTAAACAGAATCAGGCGATCGTCACGGACATCCGTATATTCGATCTTCATCGGATTCGAGAGGCTCCATCCGAGTGCCGTGGAGGGACGCAGCCGCGGGTTCTCGATTTCGAAGCCCGCGGGGACGACATCCGTGAGTGCGACATTGTCGATCGAGCGACCCTCGCCCGCAAGTGACAGCTTGCAGACGATGAGTTGCCCCTGTCGAAATTCATTTCCGCTCACTGGCTGTCCGCTGCGATAATCGTAGTATCGGCGTCGCACGCGCATATTCGCATCGATCTCCTCAACGTCGCCTCGAAGTTTGACACCCTCGGCATACCAGAAGTAATACGCCTCTCCGCCACCCGACGCCCTGAGTTTCACCGTCCCTGTCCCGATTTCCTTTTCCCCGAGTACGAGGCTTTTCCCGCTGAACGTGGCACGCTTCTTTCCGTCGACCAGGACGCTGACACTGATGTTCGCATCGGCGCTTCGGCGCGCCGCCTTCCCGAGTGCCAGCATGACAAACGCAGTTTCCTGGGTGGAGTACATGTTTTCCGCGCGTCCCGCGATCCAGCGCAGGATGTCGGGAATCTGCCTGTTCGACGGATCGACCTCCAGCAGGACATTGAGCATGACGGCATTGGCGCGCAGTTCGGAGTCAAAGGAACGGCCAGTCTCACGCTCGGGGAGCGCGGCCCGAAAGATTTCGGGGATCGTCTGATGATACGAACTCCACTTGCCTGCGAGTGCATAGGCGCCGGCAAGCAGGTACCGCGTGTCACGTGTAAGCAAATGAGGGCGGCTCTTGTAATAATTCATCGTCGAAAGATCCTGCTTGCCCGCGAGCGCAAGTACATAAAGCGAATACAGGATTTCTTTCCGCGCCTTCAGTTCGATCGTGCGGCCCGTACCGCGGCGATGGACGTAGTCATACGTTTCACGTTTCTTTGCCTGCTTCCCGATATGGCGGAGCAGCCGCTGCAATACCTTCTCGTTGATACGGTACTGTGCCTTGCGCGCCTCGATGAGGAAATGCGCGGCGTACACACTGCCCCACCAGCTCGGTTCACTGCCGCCCGGCCAGTAGCTCATCGCTCCGTCATAGCGCTGCATGGACTCCACACGCCTGATGGCCTCGTTGACGTAATACACGGGGTTGTGCTGCCGGTAGTGCTCCGGTGCGGCAAATTTGAGCACCTCCTCGAGGTACAGCTGCGGAAAAGCCCGGGAGACCGTCTGCTCAATGCAACCGTGGGGATACCCGACAAGACGGCGCAGCTTGTCGGCAAAGCGGATGGCGGGAAATGGACTGACCGTCAGCCGCACATCCCGTGTGCCCCGAATATAGCCATCCGCACGCGGCAGGGTTACGGATTTTCTGTCACGCAGAACACCGGACCGGTGTTCCACCGAAAAAGGGACCCGGGGACGCACGGCCAGGTCGATGGTCTCTCGAACATCATCGATTCCGGAGGCAGTCAGGCGGATCGAAGCGGCGCCCGGCATCTCGCCGGCGCGGACACTGAACAGCGCCTGCGCCGTGCCATTGGCCGGGACGGTGACAGATGCGCGCGCATCCGAACACAGCGTCAGAGGACCATCCGTTTCCAGCGAAACACGCACCTTCCCCCTGCGGTCCGTCGTGTTGATAACCGTCACCGGCATCAGTAGCGAATCCCCGGCTGTCAGCAGCCGCGGCACCTGCGGTTCGAGGATGATATCGTCGGCGACCTTCATGCTATGTTCTGCGGCGCCGAATCGATCACCCGTGTAGGCGATCGCCATCAGGCGTGCCTCGCCATTGAACTGCGGGAGATTGAGTGAGACACGCACCTTTCCGCTGGCATCGCTTTTGCGAATGCCGCTCCAGTAGGAAAAGAGTTTGAAGCGCCGGGTCGTGATGGGATTCGTGCGCTTGCGTGCCTGCTCGAGCATATCGCCGCCCCCCGTGGAGGAGGAGCCGCTCACGATTTCGGGCAGGAGGAATTTATAGATGTCATGTGCCGATACCTGCAGCGCGCGACGCGCGTACATCATATCGTAGGGATCAGGCGATTGATAATCAGTGATCTGGAGAACACCCTCATCGACCGCGGCGAGTGTCACATACACATCGCGCTGCGATGCGGTGTTGATCGTGATGATCTGCCTCGTGCCGGGTTTGACGCGGCGCGGAGCACTGATCGAAAGCGGAAGACGGTTCTCCTTCCGCTCCACGGTCATGGACGCGAACCCGTGCCCGACGAGGAACGGTGTTTCCCGATCGCCGTTGTGCGGACGGAAAAGCGTAGCCGTCACATATGCGTTGGGCAGGTAGTCTGCCCTGACCGGCAGCGTGATCTCCACCGAACGTTGATCCACATCGACGTACTGATGATGATACACCCCGCTGCGCTCGACGGTAATAAGCAGACGGCCGCCGAACGGACACATGAACAGTACTTTCGCATTCTCGCCCGGCCGATAGCTGTCCTTATCGAAGATGATGTCCACGCGTCCCTCACGGTCCACTTCAAATGACGACGCCGTTGCCGTCGCCCATCCGTAGGCATAAAAGGTCGTCTTCTGATAGGTACTGATGCCCGCCTTCGCAATGCGCAGCTCGTACTTTCCGGATCGGCGTACTGCAACGCTGTAGGGTGTCTCACCGTTGAGCGTGACACGTTTCTCCCATTCCAGAATTTCCTTTTCCTCCGACGCGTAGTAATAGCGTCCGGAGGGTTTCTTCTTCAACACGGTCTGCCATTCGAGGCGCACGAGACGGACGTCCGCTTTGAAATTCCGCTGCGCCTGATCGTTTTGATCCACCGCGACGAAACGGAAATCAAGCTGCCGGTTGACGCCGAAATACCTTCCGGGTGATTTGATACCGATCATGGTGCTGTTGGGATACACGGTAAACGGCTGCACGCGATTGACCGTGCGGCCCGTGAGATCGAAGACGCTCACGTACATCGCTCCCTCGAGGATCCCGCCGGCGCGGATGTCCGCGGGGATGGTATACCGCAGTTCGGTACGCCCTTCACTGTCGAGTGTTCCCTCGAGTGTCGTCCGTTCGATGCGGCTGTTTTTCACCGAATGCTCACTGAAATCATAGTCTGGAAAGGATTCGCTGTGGAACGGCCGGTGACGCAGCTGCACATCCGCTTCATAGCGGAGGTTCGCCGCGCGCGCGCCGAAGAGGTATTCCGCATCGACCGAGACGACGACTTCCTGGCCGGGACGATACTGCCGTTCCGGAGCGGAGAGCTGCACACGCACCTTGTCGGGAACGAATTCCTCCACGCTGAACGAGGAACTGCCGATCAGGCGGTCGCCTCCCGTGTAAAGCTCGACATTGTACACGCCAGTAAGCGCGTAGTCAGGGATGTCCACCGCCTGTTCGAAAGATCCCTCAGCGTTGAGAACCAGCTTGTACTCCCGGAATGTTCTTCCGCGCGGTGAGAGAATTTTCAGAATGACCGGCACATCAGCCACGGTGCGAATATCCTCGGTGCGCACGATCGCGGAAATGTTCAGTGTTTCCCCCGGGCGGTAAAGGTCACGCTCTCCATACAGGAAGGTTATGAATTCACGAGAAGGCTGTGTGAGTCCCCCGACATCGAATCGTGACGTTTCGACACGCGTATCGTCGAGATCCAGAAAGTTGAAATCATCGTGTGTTTCAGCGGTCACGAGCCGGGGTGTAAAGGCCTCGCTCCGAGCGCGCACATCATCGAATCGCACCATCCCCTGCGCGTCAGTCCTGCCCTCGAACAGCGTCTGGTTGTTCGAGGAGATGACGCTGATGTCAACGCCCTCGACCGGACGCGCATCGGCGATGCCGTTGACGAAGACGGTGATCTGATCATCCGCCACGCGGGCGATGAGGGCCAGATCGCTGATTGCGACGATCTTGGAATCCTGTATCCATCGATCCTCGCTCGAACTCACGCGGATTACGTAAATCCCCTTGTGCCTGGATTCCAGTACGCGATCCACACTGATGACATGACGTCCGAGCCAGTTGCGGCTGCTGCTCAGCGGAATGGTTTCCCGGAAGAGCTCCCGGCCGAAATCCCCGACATGGTAATTGGGATTGTAGCCATAATCATAGCTGTACCAGCGGTGCTGACTGAGAAAATGCAGGATGTTGTTGGCAAAAACCTCGTGCGCTTCGACTTCGAGTTCGTCGATATTGACGGCGTGCACTTCCAGGTTTTCCGCACCGCCGCGCAACAGATAGCGCCCGCGCCTGTCGGCAAAGTTCACTGCCGGCTGAATGTCAACAAAGGATACCTGCTGACGGTACTCCTGCTCGAGCACACCGCCGAAAAGCCCGGGCAGTCCCTTCTCAATGATCAGATCCACGGTCTGCTCGTTTTCGAAATCCCCCTCGATGCGGAAGATATTGTCGCTGACGAAAAACTGCAGCGGACGCTCCGGATCCACACGCACATACTGCGGCAGTGCTTCCTCGTCAACCATCTGTGTGGTGGCGACTTCGATCCATCCCGTATTGCCGTCATAACCGGAGGCGACGCCGGTGACCGCGAGCTGCGTGATCGGCGGAAGCGCCGTTCTGAACTCCCGCGTATCCTGCAGCGGTTTCTTTCCGACAACCGACATCAATCCCTCTTCGACGCGAATGGTAAACACCTGCTCGGCGTCTTTCTGTTTCATCTCGCCGAAGGCGACGGCGATCACCTCGGCAGGTTGATCGGAAACAATCTGGATATCACCGATCGGTTCATCGTCACACAGTACCGCAAGGTGCTCGCGCAGTTTCCCGGGCTGCACGGGATAATTGAAGTAAAGATTCGCCTGCACCGTGACCGTGTAATACTCATGTGGGACGTGTGTCCAGAACACCTCCGCTCTGACGGCGTCGAAGTCGGGCGTGTGGAAACTGAAGGCATCGAAATCAGCACTGAGATCCGCACCAAACAGCACCGCATCGGTCACCTCGGCAGTGTATTCCTGAATCGCCTCGAGCGGTGTCTCCGGAGAGAAGATCAGCCGCCTGCCGGAGGTCCACTTGAAGCGGCCGGGAATCGCGGGCTCGAATTCCAAATATGTCTCCGTGAGCCAGACGTTCTGTTTGTCCGACGGAGCGAGGTCGCGCGAAAATTCCACCTCGATCGTTGTGAGCAGCGGTGTTTCGCCCTGCGGGGAAAAAGACACCACCTCGACATCGCTGGAGGAACCGCAGCCGTGAAGCCAGGCGGTGGACAGGACGGCGATGAACAGAAATATGAAGCCGGAGAACCGGCTGCTGCGTTTGCGCATGCGGCCGTGCTGTTCGATACGGTGGAAAGACATCCGCACTCCTCTTCGATAATGATGGGCAGGATGGAAAAAGCTAGTGAAAAAGACGGAGATTTGGTAGGAAGGCAGCGAATGACGCAGCGGTACGGATCCCTTCTGTAGGGGACTCGGCATGGATGAGAGCATGAAATCTCAGTCGTGGAGACGCAGACTGCGCAGAATGTTCTGTAGGTCGTCCTGGTAAACGTCAAAGAGGTCGGCAGGCGCCGAGAAGCGCAGAAGGTATCCGCGCGTTTCGATGCTGAATATGCAGTCAGCCGTGCGAATCCGCTGAGAAAAGCCCTCGGCATTCACTCCATCGTAACTGTAGACGACATAAGGTGCACGGCGCTCGCCGAAATTCAGTTCGCCTTTCTCTTCCACCGCGAGTCCTTCGAGGACACCACGCAATGAACGCTCGCGGGTTTCGAAGAGTCTCTGCGTGTGCAGGCGGTATGGATTGTGAATCAGATGCAGCTCGAAACGCGCATTGGATCCAAGCTCCGGCACCGCAGTGACGACGATCTCCGTACCAAGCTCCCGTTCCTCAAGTATCCAGTCCTCCGGGGCATCGATGGAACAGCGAAATCTGCGATTCGTGTATGTTCCGTTCATGACTCCCGTCGACAGTTCACCCGTCAGCGAAGGATCGATCGGCTTGACATCCTGGAGTTCGATGCGCAGCACCGACTGCAGACGCCCGGCCTGCGCACCCATGCCGGCAACATCTGCCGTGTGAAGCAGTTTGATGTGGAGCGCATCCTCGAGGATGTCACCACGCAGAGGATCGACCGGAATCCATGTACCGGACCATGCCTCCGCCCAGACGGTGCTGCGCCAGCGGCCGTCCCGCGGGACAACACCGAGTACGAACCGGGCAGGGACGCCAGCCTTGCGCGCGAGTGCGACAAAGAGCATCGCCGCATGGAGCGCCGTGCCACGCGGTTCGCGCACGAGCCGGTGGGCGGGAACAACAGGGATGAACGGGTCTTCGGTGAATTCCTCTCCACACCAGCGAACAATGGAACGCGCGACATTCGCCGCATTGCGGTCCCAGTCCCGCAGCGCCGCCGCCCGCTCGCGCAGGAGATCACTGTCCAAAGGCAGCAGTGAAGTGGGACGCAGATAGGGAAGCAGTTCGGCGTCCCGAAGCGGAAGGTTACTTTCCTCAAAACGCCCGCGTTTACGCTCGATCGTGAGCGCGATCCCATTCTCCCCAGCAGCAGCCCCCGTCCGGACCTTCTGTCGCGGATCAAAAAGCTCAAGCCGTGCACCGACCTCCTCCGAGAGGCGAAGCACCACCTGCATTCGGTCAACGTTGCTCTCGCCTGTCGGCAGCAGTGCTTGCCCGAGATCCCAGAACACACCGCAGTCGAGATCGCAAGCGGATGATGCTCCGGACATCTGCGCAGCCGGGATCCATGCGAGCCCGTGGTCGCTGTGCTTCCATTCCGAAAGGAATCCGTCCGCATCGACGTCGTAGGTGCTGACCCGGTCGAGGGTGATGCTGTATCCGCCGCCCTCACTCCGTGCGATCGAGATTGCCGCGTGACGATCTTCAAGATCCCGCGTGTCGAAAATCTTCTCCGGCAGTGAACTGAAGCCCCTGCGAATCAGTTCGGGCAGCATGATATCCGGCACGGCCGCGCAATCGCTTCGCCATCGCATCACCTGTCCGGATGCACTTTGCCGGGAAAGATGCAGGGTTCCTCGAACGCAGCTGCCGTCGATCTTCCATTCCCTGCTGCCTGAGTGTTCGATGCCGTCGAGGGAAACGATGCGCAGCGCCGTATCGGCGAGAATGGTCAGCGTGCGAAGACGCTGTTCGCGTTGGTCGGCAATTGTCGTGACATTGCGTTCCTCGCGAAACCGGTACTGCACATAGCCGTTCTGCAGACGTTCGACAGTGAGATCAACTGTTCCGCATGCACTCCCGTCGCGCAGCAGTGTGAAACTCCGTGTCTGCGCGTGCGCATTCACCGCTGCAAGCAGTGTAAACAGAGAGAGGAATATGTAATGGTGCGTTTTTATGCCGGACATTTGCGTTCAATCATTCCGCCGGGTAGCGAACAAACTCCCAAATGTACGCAAATACGTCATTTCGCGGTAGTCAACCTGTCGGTATCCCGCTGAAGGCGTTGCGCGAGGGATCCGTATCGTCGGGCATGGACTCATCAGACAGGGCTGCCTCCTGTTCCGCATGCAGTCGCGCTTCGCGGCGCAGCCGCATGCGATTGCGGAACCACGGAATGCCCCAGCTCAGCAACGCCAGAATCGCGAGTCCGGCAATCAGCGTCAGGAGAAACAGCTCGAAGTCATATCCTTCGCCAGTCCCTGCATGATATGTTGGCATCGGGACCTCCTGCAAATGTGGAATACACCAGCACATTACGGAGGATCCGAGACAGTGTCAAGACCATGGTACGAGACTGCCGCCACCCGACAGTTTCCTGTGACTCTGTCGGACGACGGCAGTCGTAACTCGCGATTCAATGTGCAGCGTCACACGGCAGAGCGCACTCGGCTGCACTGTGTCTACTTCAGCTCAGGGATTCGTCCCGGTGTCCAGGGCGCGCGAAGCTGCTCGAGATCCATTTCAAGCGGCCGCAGTTCCTCTTCACTGAGCTGACGCAGTTCTTCGAGCACGGGCATCAACTCCGTCACGGTCCGGTCCGCCTCGCGCAGATGCTGCATCGCGGGCGCCGAAGTAGATCGCCAGATGAAGTACATCAGGTACTGAATGCGGCCGACGATTGACGGCAGCTGGTTGCCATTATGCTTGCTGATGGTGTTATCACCATTCAGCCTGCGATTGATCGAAAGCATGCGGTCGCGCATCTGCAGCCAGCGCTTCCGAAGGTCCGGTTCGGCTTCCGGAGTAATCGCGATCGCCTTGTCGATCAGTTGCATGCGCTCCCAGATCTCATTGGCGAATCGCCGGGTACCGAGCACAGTGCGCTGAATCTCGGCGACACGTTTGTGGAACGCCACGAGTGCCTCCCGGTCGGGGGTGGGAAGCGTCGTATTCATCAGCACGCGGGCGGTAAACGGCACCGGATCCACGAGCGGAGTTTCGACACCGTCCACGACTTTCGACATTTCGACGGCATAGTTACCCGGCATGGCCAGCAATGCATCCGCCTCGTTGACCTTCGTATTCTTGCCGACGGGTGTCCGGCTCGGAAAGCGCAGGTCCCATGTCAGGCGGTGCACACCCTTTTTCGCAGGAGCCTTCAGCTTGCGAACGATGAGCCCCTCCGCATCCCTGATCGAAAACTGGAGATACGGCTCGATCTCATCGTCCTCCGCACGCAGTGTTTCCCAGTCGGGATACGGCGGGGTCTTTCCCTCTTTACGCAGTTTTTTCTCCTCGGCTTTGCGCTGCTGCTTTTTCGTCTTGATGCTTTCGTTCAGGTAATACGTGAAGGTGGCGCCGACGGGAGGATTCGGAGCGGCATAAAACGTTTCGCCCTGTGACCCGATGCGACGATGCTGTGCCTCGATATACATCAGGGCGTCTTTCACCGGGAAGATGTGCGCATCCTGCGTGAGGAGGTCGCCGTCAATCGACCTCAGGGGCGAATAATCATCGAGGATGTAGAATCCGCGTCCGAATGTTCCGAGCACGAGGTCATTCTCCCGCTGCTGGATGGCGATGTCGCGCACCGCTATCGTCGGAACACCCGCCTTGAGCTGCACCCAGTGCGCCCCGCCATCCGTGCTGGTGAACACACCGTATTCCGTGCCCGCGAACAGAAGCTGCGAATCCTCATGATCCTCGGTGATATGGTACACCGGGAAATCATCGGGCAGGTCGCTGCTGATTGACGTCCAGCTGTTCCCGCGATCCGTACTTTTGAGAATGTACGGTTTGAAATCCCCCATTTTGTGATTGTCGAAAGATGCATACACGGTGTTCGCGTCATGTACGGAGGCATGGACGAAGCTGACGTACGTGCGTTCGGGAACGCCCGGGAAGGAAGTGATCCTGCGCCATTCCTCCCCGCCATTCTCCGTCACCTGGATGAGCCCGTCATCGGTGCCGACGTACAAGAGGCTTTCCTGCAGCGGGGATTCATCCAGGGAAACGATGTTTCCGTAGAGCGATGTCGATGCGTTTTTCGCAACCGCCTCGGGAGGCCAGATCTTTCCCATCACCGGGAGGCTGTTCCGATCGAGCTGGCGGGTGAGATCGGAACTGATCACCGTCCAGCTGTCGCCGCGGTCATCACTGCGGAACACGACGTTGGCGGCGAAGTAAAGACGTGTAGGGGAATGCGGACTGAGCAGCAGCGGGGAATCCCAGTTCCAGCGGTAGGGATCCTCGCTCGGAGCGGGCTGCGGTTGAATACCAAGTGATTCACCGCTGCGGCGGTCGAAGCGCACGAGCCCGCCGTACTGCGACTGCGCGTAAATGATGTTCGGATCGTTCGGATCGACCTGCGTCTCGTACCCGTCGCCGCCTTTTGTATAGAACCAGTCCTCACTGAAAATACCGTCGCTGTTTATGGTGCGTGACGGACCGCCGAGACTCTGGTTATCCTGTGTGCCACCGTACACATTGTAGAACGGCACGGCATTGTCGACGGAGACGCGGTAAAACTGCATCACGGGCAGGTTCGGCTTGAAACGCCATGTCTTCCCTCCATCGTAGCTGTCATAGACACCGCCGTCACCGCCGATAAGCAGGTGCCGCGGATCGTCGGGATTGATCCACAGCGCGTGATCATCGACATGACGATGCCTGTTCCCGAGACGCCGGTTCGTTTTGAATCCGTCCTCACTTATGCGCGTGTAGGTATCGAGAGAGTACACCTTGTCCACATCGACAGGATCACAGACCAGCTCATTGTAGTACTGACCGCTGACGGTCTGATAACCGCTTCGCTTTTCCCAGCTTCCGCCGCGATTGGTCGTGTGATACACGCCGCCTTTCTCTCCTTCCGCTTCAATGATGGCATAGATGTAATCGGGATCTGCCGGTGAGATTGCGAGTCCGATTCGGCCGAGGTCTCCGGAAGGAAGCCCCGTCCGCAGCGTGTCCCAGCTGGCGCCCGCGTCGGTGCTTTTGAAGATGCGGCTTTCGGGACCGCCGTTGATCAGTGTCCACACATGCCGGCGGCGCTGATAGGAGGCCGCGTAGAGCACCTGCGAATCACGCGGATCCATTACCACGTCGGTCACACCGGTGTGTTCGCTGATGGTCAGCACGGGTGTCCATGTGGCACCGGCGTCCGTGGATTTGTACAGACCGCGGTCACCGCCCGCCGCCCAGAGAGGACCCTGCGCGGCGACATACATGATGCGGGAGTCATTTGGATCAATGAGAATCTTTGCGATGTGTTCGGATCGCTTCAGTCCCATGTTCTTCCATGACTTCCCTCCGTCGATGGAGCGGTAAATGCCGTCACCCCAGGAGACACTGCGCTGACTGTTGTTCTCACCGGTTCCGACCCACACTGTGTGCGGATTATTCGGATCCAGCGTCACGCAGCCGATGGAATACGACGCCTGCGAATCAAAAATCGGTTCGAAGGTAATGCCGTCATTGGTGGTTTTCCAGACGCCGCCCGATGCGACAGCGACGTAGTACTCCGCGTGATTCCGTGGATTGACCGCGAAATCGGTAATGCGTCCGGATGCCAGTGCCGGACCGATCGTGCGGAATTTCAGTCCTCCAAGGAGTGAGGATGTCAGCCCGGTCTCTTTTCCTTCGTCGTCGTCTTCATTATCCTGCGCGATCGCCGGAGCGGTCACGATCACGAACACAGTCAGGAGAGCGGCAAGTCGCAGCAATTCTCTCATAATGGGTATCCCGGGGATGGTGAACGAAACTCCCTGCTCTTTCGACAGGAGAGGCAGGTAAGGAAAGATACGACTTCCCGCCCGAATTCACGGAACTCGCAATCGCTTTCGCAATCGCAATCGCTTTCGCAATCGCATTCGATTAACGTATTTTGCGTCAATGGAACAGACCCCGCAGCAAATCATCGACTACTACGACACCTTCTATGCCGGAGAGGGCTTCACCTACTATCCCCCGGACTTCACCCGCCGCGTCCTCGCTTCCATCTGTGCAAGAGCCGGTGTGCGTCCCGGAGCGCGCGTGCTCGACGTGGGCTGCGCAACCGGCTATTACAGTGCGATATTCGCCTCGCTCGGTTATGACGTGGTGGGAATTGATATCAGCGAAACGGGGATACGCAAGGCTCGTGAGATGTATCCCGACATTCGTTTCGAGGTGCAGGACGCCACCGCTCTTCCCTACGGGGAGGGCATGTTCGATCTGGTGTTCGCACTCGGCGTCAGCGTGGCGAATACGCAGGATATGCAGAAACTGCATCACTGGCTACGCCATCTACTGCATGTTACTACGGCCGGAGGAAGCGTCGCCTTTCTCGGCGGCAGCGACCTGAGCGGCAGAGACTCCGCGACATCGACCTGGTACAATCACACCTGGGAGGAAATCCGGCACTTCGCGCCACCGGACAGCGGGGCGGACATTCTCGGTCCGTGGCTGACACATTTTCGGCTTATGAAATCCCTCCCGGCCGTATTCGCAATGAATGGAGTTACGACATCCCTGCTCCGCATCCTCCCCGTTCATTTTCAGCGCCGCATCGTGCTCCTGCTGAAAAACCGCTGATCCCCGGATGAACTTCCGGCGGTGGTGCGGGCACTGAACAGCGCATGGCCTGACATCCCTCCTCCGCGGCGGTGGAACGCTGCGACTCGATACCACATTACTGCCAGTGTGTCACAACGGGCCAGATCAGCAGCAGCAGCGAAAGAATGAAAAAGAAAATCTGCATGGGGAAATTCCAGCGGAACCAGCGCTCATACGGAATCTTGGCCATGGTCAGCGTCCCTATGGTGACGCCGGAGGTGGGAATGATCATGTTGGTGAAGCCGTCCCCGAGCTGATAAGCCAGAACCGCCGTCTGACGTGTGAAACCCGAAAGATCCGCGAGCGGACCCATCAGGGGCATGGTGAGTGCTGCCTTGGTGCTGCCGGAGGGGATGAAGAAGTTGAGTCCGACCTGCATCACATACATCGCATCGGCGGAAAGGATGCGCGGCATATTCGCGGTCAGCTGTGCCATACTATATAGTATGGTGTCCATGATATTCCCGTCTTCGAGAATCACGATGATTCCGCCAGCGAAGCCCACGATCATGGCGGCGGACGCCATGTCCTTTACGCCCAGGATGAAATTCTTCGCGAGCGTGTTCGGGCTCTGCCCGGAAACAATGCCTGCCGTGACACCCATGCCGAGGAACAGCGCTCCGAGTTCAGTGATATACCAGCCGAAGACGGTCACGCCGACGATCATGCCGATCACCCCGATGAGCAGCACGAGCAGTGCGAGTGCGTGACGGATGGAAAAATCTGCCTCGGCCGTCTGCTGACGCCTGATTTCCTCCCGCCGCTGCTGATCCAGGTCGTACATCGTGCTTCGATGCGGATCCTTCTTTATCCGTGCGGCATAGATCATCACCCATGCGATGGTCGAGGCGGTGACGATCACCCAGACGATGACGCGATATTCCCAGCCAGAAACCAGGGGAACGCCGGCGAGTCCCTGCGCGATCTGCAGTGTGAAGGGATTCAGAAATGCGCCGGCGAATCCAACCCCCGCCGCGAGAAAGGTCAGCGATACGCCGACGAAGGAATCATAGCCGAGCGACAGGGCGAGGGGCACGAAGATAAGGACAAAGGGCATGGCTTCCTCGCACATGCCGAAGACGGCACCAAACAGCGAGAAGAATGTCATGACGATCGGGATGACGAGGATTTCCCTGCCCTTGAGTTTTCGCACGAGCTGTCCCGTACCTGCCGCAATCGCGCCCGTCTCGTTCATGATGGAGAACGCTCCCCCGACGAGAAAGATGAAGCCGATGATTTCCGCGAGCCGCAGGAACCCGTCCATCGGCGCGGTAAAGATCTGCAGCACCTGGGGACGGGCATCCTCGAAGCTGAATGACCCGACGACAAGCACTTCGCGCAGCACGCCGCCGACTTCCTCCTCGACGCGTTCATAACTCCCGCCCGGCACGATCCACGTCGCGATCGCCGCGAGGATGATGAGACTGAAAACGATGACAAAAACGTTGGGGACTTTTCTGATCAGCGACATGCCCTGCTCTGCCTGCCCTGCATTATCCGTTCGGATCCTGCAGTTTGTATTCCTTGACCTTCGTCTGCATGGTCTTGTAATCGATCTGCAGCAGCCGGGCCGCCTTGGCCTTGTTCCAGCCGGTGCGTTTGAGGGTTTCGAGCAGAATCTGCCGTTCGATCTGGGCGGTATGCTTCCGCATGTGGTCTTTCAGTGCAATGCCCTGTTCGATGGTGCTTTCATCGATATCCGCAGCGGCCATGACGGCCCGAACGCGGCGTTCGGCGTCCATTTCGAGGTCCAGCTGTTCGGCACTGATGTACTCCTCCGCGAAAAGCACGGATCGGCGCACGACAGCTTTCAGCTGCGCGACGTTGCCCGGCCAGTTATAGGCGAGCATTTTTTCGAGCGCCTTCGGCGTGAACCCGCCGATGTTTTTATTGAGTTCCTTGTTGCTGAACTGGAGAAAGCGGCTGGCGAGGTATGGAATATCCGTCTTGCGCTCTCGCAGTGACGGTACATGCAGACTGTACTCGTTGAGACGGTAGAACAGATCCGGACGAAACCGTTTCTGTTCGATCTGTTCGTGGAGATCCTTGCTTGTGGACGCGATGATGCGGACATCCGCCGGGATCGGTGTTTCATTTCCGAGGCGAACGACCGACTTGGTCTGCAGGACATGCAGGAGGCGACTCTGCAGTGCAACCGGGAAGGCCGAGATTTCATCGAGAAACAGCGTCCCGCCGTGCGCGGATTCGAACTTGCCGGGTTTACTGCGTTCCGCGTCAGGGAACGCTCCGCGCTCATATCCGAACAGTTCCTGCTCGAGGACGTCCTCGGCAAGTGCATCACAGGCGATGGTCACGAACGGCTTTTTGTGCCGGTCGCTTTCGTCATGAAGATTCTGGGCCACCAGTGCCTTGCCGGTACCGGGTTCACCGATAAGCAGCACATCGAACGGTGCTTTCGCAATCTGCTTCAGGGAATTCGTCAGTTCCACGATCACATCGCTGGCTCCCATCAGCTGCAGCAGTTCGTCCTTCTGTCCGACATGGTCTGCCTGAAAACTCTGAAATTTCCGGCGCATGAGACGCTCATCCAGGGCCCGGCCGAGAACCTCGAGAATTTCTCCGGTCTCGAACGGTTTCGCAACGTAATCAAACGCCCCGGCCTTCATGGCATCCACGGCACCCGGCACCCCCGCGAGCGCAGTCATGAATATCACGGGGATTTCCGGATTGATGCGCCGCATCCTGAGCATGACTTCCCGCCCGTCCATACCCGGCATGAGAATATCGAGTACGACGGCGTCCGGTTCCTCCTTGCGAAACTGGTCAAGCGCCGATTCGCCATCGAACGCCATCATGGCTGCAAGTCCCTGCCGTTCGAACAGCCGTTTGAGGAGCACGCACATGTCTTCCTCATCGTCCACGATCAGGATTTTCATGCCGCGATACTTGTCAAGGCCTTCCATGCCGTCATCTCCTTCTGTCACGGATGCAACAAAATACGGGATAAACGGACCGGATTCAATCATGGCAGGGAAAAAATTCCATAGATTTCACTCCACATACCGGAGCATCACATTTGCAGGGGGCATCACATTTGCAGGGAGAAGGTATGTCGTGCTGACTGCCCTGCCGACAATGGTGAATTCCGCCACAATGCACTGTTGGTTTTCTCTACAGCTGTTAAGTGTTTGAAATGAATGGTCTTACCGCCACATGTCTCGTGAAGATCAAAAAACACCGTAGATTTTTTCAACAATGGGAAAAATCCATCACGCAGGAGCAAGAGGAGGTCTGATACCGTAACGCACTGTCAGAATAGAAGTTACGGGAATTCAACGGCAGATCGAGAAATAGATCTCTTTTTGGTACGATTGTTGATGCATTTCTCAACAGTTGAATGTTGAAACTCGCAACACCCATCCCACTAAAGCACTGGAGTTCATCATGGTCGCATTATTTGTCATCCTCTTTGTCGCGCTCCTGCTCGGCATCGATCTGTTCATTCAGGCACGCAGCCGCAGATATCCCATCATGGCTGCCGCGCCGAGAACAGCAATTGCGCCACAGGCGCGAGAATCGGTTCGCATCCCGAAAAGTGTATTCTTCCATCCCGGTCATACCTGGGCACGCATGCAGGATGGTGAGCATCTGGAAATCGGCGTCGACGATTTCATCCAGAAAGCTCTCGGCGGAATTGACGGTATCGAGCTTCCCGCCGCCGGCGAGTTCGTGCGGCAGGGAGATCCTGTCATCACGCTCAATCATGAAGGACGGAAAGTCCGTCTCGTCGCACCGGTCAGCGGGTATGTTCGCTCGGTGAATGCCGACGCGGTGGAAAACCCCGGTCTGGTCTCAGAGAATCCCTATCGAGAAGGCTGGCTGATGATGATCGAGCCGGCGGAGCTGGCAGCGAATCTTTCAATTCTCCGCGTCGCCGAAAGCGCCGTTTCATGGGTCAAGGAAGAGATCAAGCGCTTCCGCGATTTCCTCGGCGCAAGCATGCCACAGCCCGCAGCCGTGGGCGAGGCGATGTTCGAGGGCGGCGCACCGGTCGCCGGAGCACTGGAACATCTCGATGAAACGCATCTGCAGGATTTCGAACAGCAGTTCCTGCGCTGAGTCCTGTTTCCATCGACTGACTGTTCCATTGCCATCAAAGGAGATTCACCATGTCACATGCCATTCTCGTCGATTTGACGGAATGCGTCGGCTGCGGCGCCTGCAGGGATGCCTGCCAGCAGATCCATCATTTCCCGCAGGTTGAAGCCACGAGCCTCGACGCACAGAATTTCACGACCCTCCGGCTGTATGAAAATCCCGAGAGCGGGACGGAAACATACATCCGCCAGATGTGCCAGCACTGCAAGGAACCGGCCTGCGCTTCCGCATGCCTTGTCGGCGCGCTGGAAAAGACCAAAGACGGCGCGGTCACCTGGGACGCCAACAAGTGCATCGGCTGCCGCTACTGCATGCTCGCCTGCCCGTTCGATATCCCGAAATACGAATGGGGCAGCAATAATCCGAAAGTGCGCAAGTGCACAATGTGCTACCAGGAACGGCATGTGCGCGAAGACTACGAGGTCGACGACGCCGGATATGTCATTGACCGCAAGGGCAAACGGGTCACGGTCGACGGCCGCGAAATTACCGCCGAGGAGCGCGATACCATCCTGGAAATGACCACAAATTACGAGGGCAATCGCGCCTCCGCCTGCAGCGTGGCCTGTCCGATGGAAGCCACGATCTTCGGCGAGCGCAGCGAATTGGTCGCCGAAGCGCAGCGACGCATCCGCGAAAACCCCGATAGCTATGTCCACAAGGTGTACGGCCTCAAGGAGGTCGGTGGCACTTCGGTGTTCTACCTCTCGAACGTCTCGTTCGAAAGTCTCGGCTTCCGCACGAAACTCGAGGAAACCCCGCTGCCGGAGAAGACCTGGCGCGTGCTCGAGAAGATCCCCGATATCGTCGTTACGGCAGGTGTCGCCCTCGGCGCTGTCTACTGGATCACCAATCGCCGTGAAGAAGTCAGGCGCTTCGAAGACGAGAAAAAGAATCGCATCAAAACGAAATCCTGAGGAGAACACCATGAAAAACGCATTGCAGAACATCACATTCTGGAAAGTGGTTGCCGCGGTATTCCTCCTCGGAGGACTCACCGCCGCGATCGTGCGATTCGGCTGGGGCCTCGGCGCCGCCACGAATCTCTCTGATATCACACCCTGGGGACTCTGGATCGGATTCGACGTCGTTACAGGCGTCGGTCTCGCCGCGGGCGGATTCACCCTTGCGGGAATCGTCTACATATTCAACCTCAAACGTTTCAAACCCATTGTGCGGCCGGCGATTCTGACGGCCTTCATGGGCTACTGTCTCGTGATCGTCGGACTCCTGTTCGATCTCGGCCGCCCGTGGTCGATCTGGCATGCTCTCATCTATCAGAATCCGCATTCCGTCCTCTTCGAGGTCGCCATGTGCGTCATGCTGTATACGACCGTACTGGCACTGGAATTCTCCCCGGTCGTCCTGGAACGGTTCCGCATGAAGCGCGCGCTGAAAATCGTCAAGGCCATCACGATCCCGCTTATCGTGCTGGGCATCCTGCTGTCGATGCTGCATCAGTCTTCCCTTGGCTCGCTGTATCTCATCGTCCCGCAGAAAATGCATCCCTTCTGGTATTCTCCCATGCTTCCGGTGTTCTTCTTCGTGAGCGCCGTGGCGGTCGGACTTGGCATGACCATCCTCGAATCCTATCTCAGCGCCAGGGCCTTCCAGAAGACACTGGAAACACCGCTGCTGCGCGATCTCGCACGCATCATGATCGGCATCCTGCTGGTGTATTTCACTGCCCGTTTCATCGACCTGCTCCGCCGCGACGTCCTTCACCTCGTGTTCGAGAGCTCCTTCGAGACGGCCATGCTCTGGCTTGAAGTCGCCCTGATGCTGTTCATTCCCCTGCTGCTCTTCAACATCAAGAACTGGGGGCGCACACGCCAGGGTCTGTTTTTCACCGCGTTCTCCATGGTGCTCGGATTTATCACGAACCGGCTAAATGTCACCATGACATCCCTGGAACGCTACTACCAGCAGAATTTCGGCGTAACGTACTTCCCGTCCATCGGAGAGCTTGCCGTGACGATCGCCATCGTCACCGCGGGATTCGTGCTGTTTGCCCTGGCCGTCAAGTACCTGCCCATCTTCCCTCATCATGAGGAGGAGACCGTGCTGCGTTTCGATAACGCTGCGGAGCGATCACCGTCGCCGCAGATCTCCGGAAAGCCCGCGGCAGAACTTCAGCGGCACTGATCACGCACCAATTCACCTGAAAGGAAATGGTCAGCAGCATGAGCATCATCATTGAAAAACAGCAGAACGTATGCATCTGGACAGAAGCGGGTGTGCTGAACAACAAGCTCTGCGACCGGGACTTCCATTGTGAACAATGCCCGCTCGATGCCGCGCTGCGAGACCATTCAGATACATGCCGGGAGGAGGAACCCGATCTTGAATATGTCGACCTGCCACTGATCATGGACGAAGAGCTGCCGGAACACGTCAAACCGCTCCTGGCCCCCTTCCGCTCCCTGACGATCTGTACCGACCTGCGGTACTCGAGTCGACATGTCTGGATACGGCTCCTCCCGACCGGCATGGTCCGCTGCGGTCTGGATGCCTTCGCGGCAGCCCTGCTGCCCGACGACAGCCAGATCGTCGTACTTGCCAACAGATCCTTCGTGCGGGAAGGGGAAGAATTCGGATGGGTCTATGGTGGGAACAATGCCATTCCCCTTTCCGCACCCGTGTCCGGAACCGTCGTGTGCAGGAACATGGATCTCCTGTACGCGACGGATTCCGTGCGCACCAGGCCCTACGAAAAAGGCTGCATTGTCACCCTCGCCCCTGAAGTCGGCGCACTCGCCACCGCCCGGCTCTCTTCCCCACGGAATCACATCCGCCGAATCCGCCGGCGCGGTCGCGACCTCAACGACCGGCTCAGAAAGCTCATGACTTCCCCGGAACTCGGTCTCTGCCTCAACGACGGCGGTGAACCCGTCTCCTCGATCGAAGAACTGTTCGGCGAACAGCGCTACTGGGAGCTGCTCAGGAAATTCGTTGGCGGAGAATAAGGTCCGGAACCTTGATGGTTGATGCGGACTTTCCTAGTTTAGCAGACAGGCTCCCTGTACTGCCCGGTGGACATTCCCATGAGCTTCTTTCACTCACTCAGTTTCAAGATCATCGCGATCATCTTCATCGCGCTGCTGGCCATCATGATCGGCGTGAACTATCTGCACGTGGAGATGCAGAGCACCTTTTTCGAGCACACGATTTACAACTGTGCCGAACGGGCAAGCGCCTTCTCGAAACTGGCGCTCATGGACGGGATGCAGGAGAACGACCGGGAGCAGATCGCGAGTACCATCGAGGAGATGAGCAAAACGCCCTCCATCGACGTCATTCGCATTTACGACAAGAAGGGCATGATTCGTTACTCATCAGCCCGGGAGGAAACGGGAAAGATCGTCGACATGCGCGCGGATGCATGTACCATGTGCCACGGTGAATCGACGGAGTTCACCGAGACAAGCAGTGATCAATATGTGCGCATTTATGATTCCCCGCGCGGGCACCGTACGCTGGGGCTGATCACCCCGATCAGCAACCGGCAAAGCTGCTACAACGCCGACTGCCATGCGCACAATGCCTCCCAGACTGTACTCGGCGTGCTCGACGTGCAGATGTCACTCGAGGAAATCGACAGCCAGGTCGAGAAGCTCCAGGGGATCGTGCTGATCACCTCCCTTCTCACGTTTCTGGTGCTTGCCGGTGCCTCAGGCGTGTTCATCTATTTTTACGTCCATCGACCGGTATCATCCCTGATCAGAGGCACGCGCGCCCTGGCGTCGGGCGACCTGTCGCATACCATCGCACTTGATCGGAAAGACGAGCTCGGCCAGCTCGTCAAGGCCTTCAATTCCATGTCGGATGAACTGCGGGAGGCCAAGTCGGAGCTGGTCAAATGGTCGAACACGCTCGAAGACAAAGTAGCCGAGAAAACGCAGCAGCTCAACAAGGTCCAGGTGCAGATTCTGCACATGGAGAAGATGGCGTCACTCGGAAAGCTCAGTTCTGTCATCGCGCATGAGCTCAACAACCCGCTCGCCGGCATCCTGACCTACGCCCGCCTCATACAGAAGCGCCTTTCGAAGGGCGAGACCGATCCGGACCGCTGTGAGACAATGGTAAACGAAATCACGCTTATTGCTGACGAAGCACGGCGCTGCGGCGATATCGTGAAGAATCTTCTGTTTTTCGCACGCGGGCGGGAAGGCGAATACCGGCAGGCGGATCTCAACGATGTCATCGAGAAGTCCATCAAGCTGGTCCAGCACAAGATCGATCTCTACGAGATCAACCTCGAAGTGCAGCTCCCGCCGGATCCCACAGTTGCCACCTGCGACCAGAACCAGATGCAGCAGGCCGTGCTCGCCATGATCATCAACGCCATCGAGGCCATGCCGGATGGCGGGCGGCTCTCGATTTCACTCGCACGCGAGAATCAGACAGCATCGATCCGCGTCAGTGACACCGGTGTCGGCATCTCACGGGAAGATCAGCAGAGAATCTTCGAGCCGTTTTTCACAACCAAGGAAGAAGGGCACGGAACGGGCCTCGGACTTTCGGTTGCATACGGCATCATTCAGAGTCATTCGGGAAAAATCACCGTCGACAGTGCGCTCGGCAAGGGAACGACATTCGTAATCACGATTCCGCTTCACGGTCCTGATCAACACGCGCAGGAGAAGGCATGACAGCATTCGATCCATCGGACATTACCATCATGATCGTCGACGATGAGCTGAGCGTCCGACAGTCGCTCGAGGCATGGTTCCAGGATGACGGCTATTCCATGCTGACCGCGGAGAACGCGGCGGAAGCACTCAAAAAACTGCAGGAGCATCAGATCGATATCATCCTGCTCGACATCAAAATGCCAGGCATGGATGGACTCGCCCTGCAGGATCGTATCCGGGAATTCAACAAGGATGTCATCATCATTATCATCACGGCGTTCGCCACGGTCGACACCGCGGTCCGCGCTCTGAAAGCCGGTGCGTTCGATTACACGACCAAACCGGTGGATCCCGACGAGCTCTCACATCTCGTCCGCAATGCCGTCGACCGCATCCGCCTCGAGCGCGAGAACACTGCCCTGCGCGAAAGTATTGACTCTCTGCAGTTCGTCGACAACATCATCGGTGATAGTCCGGAGATGCAGCGCGTCCTGGAGATGGTCAGGACCGTCGCTCCGACCGATTCGACCGTGCTCATCCTCGGAGAGAGCGGTACCGGGAAGGAGCTGATCGCGCGGGCGATTCACATGAACAGCCCCCGGAAATATTTCCCCATCATTCCCGTCAATTGCGGCGCCATTCCAGAGTCACTGATGGAAAGTGAACTTTTCGGTCATGAAAAGGGCGCGTTCACCGGCGCGCAGTATCGGCGCAAAGGGAAATTTGAAATGGCTCGCGGCGGATCGCTTTTCCTTGACGAAATCGGGACGCTGGGAATGAAATCCCAGGTCGATCTCCTGCGCGTGCTCGAGGATCGCGAATTCCACCGCGTCGGTGGTGAACGCTCGGTCAAGGCCGACTTCCGTCTGATCTGCGCGACCAACACTGATCTTGAAGAAGCGGTCAAGAAGGCAATGTTCCGTGAAGACCTGTACTACCGCATCAACGTCTTTACCATCCATCTCCCCCCGCTGCGCGATCGGCGGACCGACATCCCCCTGCTCGCGAGACATTTCCTGCAGGAACATGCCACCGCGATGAACCGTGACATCAACAGCATCTCCGATGAGGCCATGGACGTACTTCGTGCATATGAATGGCCCGGGAATGTACGCGAACTGGAGAACGCGATCGAGCGCGCGGTTGTCATCAACAAAAGCGGCACCATCACTCCCGATGATCTTCCCCTGCAGATGTCCGGCACACCCGCACCGCAGGATGCGGACGGCGACGGTTCACTCGCCGATGTCGAGCGCCGGCATATCAAGCGCATGCTCGACGAGAACAACTGGAATATTTCCCGTACGGCCGAGTTGCTGCACATCGACCGGGCCACCCTGTACAACAAGATTGAGAAATACGGGCTGAAGCGTCCGGAGTAACCGCTGCGGTATGACGGAGATCTGTTTCATACCGATGGGTGCGCATCCGCGGGATATCTCGCTCGACATGCTCTGCGAAGAAGTCGAGCGAATCTTGCCCGTGCGCACGCAGCTTCGCACGCGTCCCATGGACATCGATTTCGCCCTCGACCCCTCCCGCAAGCAGTACCATTCAACTGAACTCCTCGGCGCACTGCTGGAGCAGAACAGCACGACGGATTACAAACTGCTCGGTATCACGCCGTACGATCTTTTCGTCCCCGTCCTCACCTTCGTCTTCGGGCAGGCGCAGGTCAACAATCGCGCAGCGGTGTTCTCCACCTTCCGCCTGCATAACGAGTTCTACGGTCTGCCCCATGCACAGGACGTCCTGGCCAATCGCTGCCTGAAAGAAGCGCTGCACGAACTGGGACACACCTTCGGTCTCCGTCACTGTTCGATTCTGCCCTGTGTCATGAATTCCTCCACCTATGTCGAAGACATTGATCTCAAACCTGCGGATTTCTGTTTGCATTGCCGCGAACATCTGCAGTCCGTAAGTTGACAGCGGACCAGGGAGAGTCCGCTCGAACGATCTGTCAATACTCCAGGGAGAACTGTCATGACACGCATCCAATTGCCGTGCGCTCTCGGCATCACTTTATTCATCATTCCAGTCTTTCTTCACGCCCAGCCCTGGCACTGGGATTTCGGTACGGCGGTCGACAGCTGTACGCAGGGAATCAGTACTACCCTGCTGCCAGCGGCGCCGTCAGGAAGCGCGCGCGTCCGCATCGGCTCGCAGGGCGGCAGCGTTGCGCTGCGGAATCCCGGCCAGCCGCAGCTTGGAAACGCCAGCGAAGTCTGTCTCCGCGCACCAACCGGGGGTTCACTGAACAAGCTCCAGCTCAATGGTTTTCTGCCCGGCACTGCCTTTACGTTCCGCTGCAGCATGCAGTTCGATGCCGGACCGGCCACGTATTATTTTTTCACCGGAAACGGCAGTTGCTTCAGTGATAACGGTGGATTCACAACTGCCGAGATTTTCACAGGAATCCGATGGGAGATTGACTCCACGGGAACTATTGTAACTTCGCTGCGGGATGCCTCGTCCTGGCATGCCCTTTCCGGACTGAGCCTGCAGACCGGAGTGACCTACGATCTCGAACTGTACTGCAACAACAGCGGGAATGCCCGCGGATACGCACACGATTCATCCTGTACGGTCACCAGCCGCCATTTGGACCTGTGGATAGACGGCAGTCGAGTAGCCACGGGGATCTCCAAATCCGGGCTGCCGGATACGACTTCCATCAATGCATTCATGTTTTACGGTGCGGGCAGCCCTTCAAATGCCTCAACACTCTCGCTCGACGATGTCCATTACGAAAACGATATCGCCTCGCAGCCGCTCCCGGTGGAACTCCGGGGCTTTCGCGGTCGATATGACCGCGGAAGCGTCCATCTGCGCTGGATGACCGTGACTGAACTGAATAATCACGGATTCACGGTGGAGCGCCGCACCGAAGACTCGGGAACCTGGGAATCGCTGGGCTTCGTCGCAGGACAGGGCAGCAGTACCGTCCCGTCGACGTACCGTTTTCGAGACAGCAGCCTCTCTGCGCCGGGCAGGTACATCTACCGACTGCGGCAGACAGACCGCGACGGAACGGTGACATTTTCTCCGGTCGTTCACGTGATGGTTCCGTCGCCGATGCAGGGATTTGATCTGCATCGCCCCTACCCGCTGCCCGCGCACGACCAGATTGTCCTGCCTCTGACGACAACGATTGCCGCCGATGTTGAAATCCGTGTGTACACGCTGTCAGGGGAGGCTGTTGCTGCACTGCCTCCGCGGCGCCTCCTCCCCGCCGCGGAGCATCTGCTCGCCCTCCCCTGCGCAGCGTGGCCGCGTGGACCACTGCTCTGTGACGTGCGCTGCGGAACGGAACGTCGTACGCAGCTCATCCTCCTTCACTGAACGGCAATACCTCAGCCTCCGGATGCACGGTATCGTGCAGCCGGCATCGGCGGAATGCACGACAGGTGCATTCCGCATTTTTTTCTTGACATCTGCCGCGAGATGTTGTATGTTTTGATCGTATAGTTTAACTTTTTAGTTAAACCAATAAGTCAACAACATGCCAGACATCGCCGCATATTCTGAAACCGAAGAAAAAATTTTCCTTGCCGCCCTCGAGGAATTCAGTCGCAATGGCCGACAGGGCGCACGTCTGCAGGACATCGCCGACCGCGCGGGCATCAACAAGGCGCTCATTCATTATTACTTCCGCAGCAAGGACCGACTCTACAACGACGTCTTTACGTTCGTGATCAGGCGCTACTTTCTGCAGATGGGTGAGACCATTCGTCCCGGTGACAGCTTCGAGACGACACTGCGCGATTTTGTTGACCGGTATATCGATCTGCTGGACGAAAACCCCGCGCTTCCATTCTTCATCCTTCGCGATATCGCCGAAGGAGCGCCGATGATGTCGGAGAAAGTCGGAGAAGTGCTCCTCCCGCACGCGGGAAACATCCCACACCGCTTCACCGAGAGTTGCGAGCGTGCAGCCAGGGATGGGGAAATCCGTCCCATTGATTCCGTGCAGACGCTGATCACCGTGATGGGGGCGTGCATCTATTTTTTCGCTGGCTACCCCGTACTCTCCGCGGCCATTCCGCGGTTGAAGCGCCAGCGCCGCCGTTTCCTCAGGGAGCGCAAGCAGCACATCGTTGATATTGTCTATTACGGACTCAAACCCCGACCGGAGGAATCCGAATGAAACGGATGATCGTTCTCCTGCTCGTTCTCGCGACAGGAGCACACGCACAGAACGTATACACACTCGAAGAAGCCCGGCGCGATGCGCTTGAACGGTCCCGCGATGTACGCATCGCCTCCATCGATGTCGCCGGGGCCGAGGAAGGGATCACTGCTGCGCGCGCCCGACGGCTGCCCAGTGTGGACGTCAGCGCAGGATACACGCACGTCAGTGAAACAGGCGGTATCGATTTTCAACTGCCCGGCTTGCCGCCGCGCAGCATCCGCTTTGGCGACGGCAACATCTGGGAAACGGCCATCACTGCGCACATGCCACTGTTTACCGGCTTCCGCCTCTCCGCGATGCAGGACCTATCGGAATTGAACAGGGAGGTCGCGGAAGAGTCGCTCGCAGGTACACACACCGCAGTGCGGCATCGCGTCGCATTCATCTATCGCCGTGCCCAACTCGCCGAACGCAGCCGGCGCATATACGACGAACAGCTGTCCTGGCTGCAGGTTCAGTTCGGCATGCTTCGTTCGATGCTCGCTGAAGGACAGGTGCTGCCCTACGACACCCTTCTGCTGTCTTCACGGATGAGTGCGCTGCGTGTCGAGCGGCGAAATGCCAGTACCGAATACGAGAACGCGATCGAGGATCTCCGTGAGATTACCAGGCAGGACCTCGTCGGTATTACACTCAGCGACGATATCGAAGTCGATCCGGGAATCCCCGCCCAGCGCGAAACCGCGTCTCTGCTCGAAACGGCGGAACAAAACCGCAGCGACCTGCAGATTCTGTCACATCAGCGCGAAATGGCACAGCTCCGCATCCGCTCCGAACAGGCATCGATGTACCCAACTGTCGCCGCCTTCGCCTCCTATCGCTACGGGAAACCGGGGGTTGACCAGGTCGCCAATGAATGGATGGATTATTACACCGCCGGCATATCACTCGAATGGAACCTCTGGTCCTGGGGAGGCGACGCCTCGAAGGTGCAGCAGCAGCGCTATGGATTGCAGAGGATTGAGGAAGAATACGCCCGGCGCAGGGACGCCGTGCGTGCATCCATCAACCGCATACGCAATGAAATGGACGTTCTCGACGACACCCGACGCATGCTGGACGATCAGATCCGGCAGGAACGCACCAAGCAGCGTCTGCTGCAGGCACGCTTTCGTGAAGGCGTCGCAACCGCGACCGAAGTCGTGGATGCCGAAACCGCCCTGACCACAGCCCGTCTGCGTCGAGAGCAGGCCGACATCCAGTACGCCATGAAAATCACCGAACTCGCGGCCGCCATCGGCTGGAATGAATAAAGGAGAACTTCGCATGACCGTGCGCAATCTCATCCTCATCCTGATCGTCCTCGCGGCAGCGCGCTGCGGAGACGGCAACAGCAACCACATGGAATTCACCGGCATCATCGATGCAAACACCGTGCGCGTCAGTGCGGAGACACCGGGACGCATTCTTACACTGCAAACCGACGAAGGCAGCGACGTCACGCGCGGCGACGTCCTTGCACGCCTGGAAACCGAGCGCATCGGATACCAGCTCGAGCAGACAGACGCACAGAAAGCCGAACTCGCGCATCAGATCGCATCCGCACGTTCGCGCATTGCAGCGGCGCGTGTGCAGCGCGACAATCTCGCCCGGCGCGTCGATCGCTTCCGTGCATTGCGCGAGCAGGAAGCCGTCACCCTGCAGGCACTCGATGACCTCGAGGCGCAGCTCAGCGCTGCCGAGGCCGACATTGACGCCGCCGAATCCTCACTCGCCGCAATGCGCAGCAAGCAGAGCCAATTGAGTGCGGGTGAGAGCATCGTTCGCAAGCAGCTGCGCGACGCGGAGATCACCGCTCCTCTCGACGGCCGCGTGCTCGTCCGCTATGCCGACGAGGGCGAACTGCTCGGCACCGGATCGCCCGTCTTCGAGATCGCCGACCTGACCTCGCTCTGGACACGTATCTACGTCGCCGAGGAACAGCTGCCGCATATCCGCCTCGGACAGGAGGTGCACGTTGCCGTTGACGGTGTCGAGCAGACGCTCACCGGCCGGATTTCATGGATCTCCGAAACGGCGGAATTCACTCCGAAGACCATCCTCACCGAGGAAACACGCACATCGCTGGTGTATCCGGTGAAAGTGCAGGTCAGCAACAAAGACGGTGTGCTGAAAATCGGCATGCCCGTCACCGTCATCGTGGAGAGAACCACAGCATGAACCCACTCGTCTCGGTGGAGCATTTCTCGAAGTCCTACGGCGAGATCCGCGCGGTGCGGGACCTCAGCTTCAGCGTCCGGCGTGGCGAACTGTTCGGTCTGATCGGTCCTGACGGTGCCGGTAAAACCACGACGATGCGCACACTGGTCACTCTGCTGCGCCCGGATGAAGGCACAGTCACTGTCGACGGGATGGATGTACGCACACAGCTCAAGGCCATCCGCGCGATCACCGGATACATGCCGCAGCGATTTTCGCTCTACCCCGACCTCTCGGTGGAGCAGAACCTGCGATTTTCTGCGGAGCTCTTTTCCGTGCCGCGCAATGAGCTGAAGGATCGCATGCAACGTCTCTATCGTTTCAGCCGTCTCGAAGAATTCTCCACGCGCCTCGCGGGACGACTGTCCGGAGGCATGAAGCAGAAGCTCGCACTCTCCTGCACGCTCATCCACGATCCAGTCCTGCTCGTGCTCGATGAGCCGACGACAGGTGTGGATCCCGTCTCTCGCAGCGAGTTCTGGGAGATCCTCCGTGAACTGCGAGAGCAGGGTGTCACCATCGTCGTCTCCACCCCGTACATGGACGAGGCGATGAAATGCGACCGCATCGTGATCATGCACAGTGGCGTAGCCCTCGCCCACGGCACACCCGGGGAGTTGATCGATTCGATGCGTCTCCCCATGTACGCGCTCGACGAGCGCGACCTCGTCATGAATTTCTCCCGCATCGAAGCCGCCAGCGGTGTCCGATCTGTACAATCTTTTGGCGACAGTCTGCATATCACCACCGACGAGGACATCGATGAGGACCGGCTGTCAGCTGCCCTCGAACAGACGCTCGATCGGCCGGTGCGGCTCCGGCGCATCGCCCCCTCACTCGAGGATGTCTTCATTGCCCTGATTGAGCAAGGAACAGAACATGCAGAATGACTTCGCACACGAAGTCGCGAATCAGCGACAGACCGATCCTGATCTGGCCGTCTCCGCACGGGAACTGACGAAGCGCTTCGGCAGATTCACGGCGGTGGACGGCATTTCATTCGATGTGCGTCGCGGAGAGATTTTCGGTTTTCTCGGCGCCAACGGCGCGGGAAAGACGACCGCCATCCGCATGTTCTGCGGCCTGCTCCCACCCACGGCGGGCGAGGCACAGGTGGCGGGATATGACGTCCGAACGCAGCCGCGGATGATCAAGCAGACGATCGGATACATGAGCCAGAAATTCTCGCTTTACGAGGATCTCACCGTTGCGCAGAACATCGAATTCTACGGCGGGATCTATGGACTGACGCGTCCACAGATCGAGCATAAAACCGGATTGCTGCTCGACGAACTCAACCTGCGCGACCGCCGCGATACTCTGACGCAGTCCCTGCCCCTGGGTTGGAAGCAGCGCCTCGCGCTCAGCGTATCCCTTCTTCACGATCCGTCCATCATCTTCCTCGACGAACCGACCGGCGGCGTCGATCCCATTTCCCGCCGCAATTTCTGGCGCATCATCTATGAAATCGCCGACAGCGGAAAGACCGTGTTTGTCACTACCCATTACATGGACGAGGCGGAATACTGCGGTCGGCTGTCCATCATGTACCAGGGGCGTATCATCGAGATCGGAACGCCAGGTGGTTTGAAAGAGAAATACGGGCTCGACACGATGCAGGATATTTTCGTGCATCTCGTCGGAGGTGATACACGAAAGGAGGCGAAACAATGAGACGGCGCCTGATGGCCATCATTCGCAAGGAATTCATTCACATTTTCAGGGACTGGCGCACCCTGCTGATCATCATCCTCATGCCCATCCTGATGATCGTGCTCTACGGCTACGCCATTACACTGGACATGCGGAATATCGTTTTCGGCGTGATCGACGATGCCCGCACGCCCGATAGCCGCGCACTGGTGGATGCATTCGCGGAAAACGGCTTCTTTCGAACCCTGCCGCGCGACGTGCGCAGAAATGAAATGGAGTCGCTGTTCATGCGGCGTGACGTTCACATGGTGCTCGTGATTCCCGAAGATTTTTCCGCGGATCTCACGCAGAACCGCAGTGCCGTCGTGCAGCTGATCATCGATGCCAGTGACAGCAACGTCGGCACCTTCGTGGGCAATTACGCTGAACAGGTCCTCGGTATCTACAATCAGCGAATGAACCATGCGGTTCCCGCCCTCTTCGAGATCGCACCGCGCATCTTTTACAATCCCGACATGAACAGCACGAACTTCTTTGTGCCCGGACTCGTGGCGCTCATTCTCATGCTGATATCCGCACTGCTGACATCCATCGCCATTACGCGCGAGAAGGAAACCGGCACGATGGAGCAGATACTCGTCTCCCCTGTCCATGCGCGGGAGATCGTTCTCGGCAAAGTGCTTCCCTACGTCCTTCTCGGGCTCGTAAACGCAGCGCTGATTCTGCTCAGTGCGTGGATCCTCTTTGACGTTCCGGTGCGCGGCAGTCTCGCACTGCTCGGACTGCTCTCGCTGGTGTATGTCTTCGTCGCGTTGAGTTTCGGACTGATGATTTCCACCGTCGCCCGCACCCAGCTTATCGCCATGTTCGGCACGCTGATGGCGACCATCCTTCCGACCATTATGCTGAGCGGCTTCATCTTCCCGATCGCGAGCATGCCCGAATTGCTGCGCTGGATCGCGAACGTCCTTCCGGCGACATATTTCCTGATCATCATCCGCGCCATCATGCTCAAGGGCGTCGGCATCGCCGAGCTCTGGCCGCAGGCACTTATTCTCAGCGGTATCGGTACGCTGCTTCTCACCGCCGCCACGCGTCGGTTCCGCATGCGTCTCGAATAACTCCCGAATCCGTCACTGATACGCAGTACTGACATGCAGCGCATCCTCTATCTCGTTCAGAAGGAATTCCGGCAGATCTTCCGCGACCGCTCCATGATCGCGGCACTGTTCTTCGTGCCGTTCATTCAGCTGGTCATCCTTGGAAACGCGATCACCACGGATGTGACGAACCTCGATCTGATCGTTACCGATCTCGACCGCACTCCCATGAGCAGGACCTTCATCGAACGCTTCACGACGACGGAGTATTTCAATCTCGTCGAGGTGGAGGAGGATTACCAGGCACTGCGTGGCCATCTCGACAACGGACGCGCAAAACTCGCGATTGTCATCCCGAAGCATTTTCAGCGTGACATCGTCACCGGTCGGCATCCCGACGTGCAGGCACTCGTCGACGGTATTGACGGAAACAGTGCCGGCGTGGCACTGGGTTACATGGCACGCATCGCCGAGCAGCATCAGGCGCAGATCATCCGCATGGATCCGATGCTCGGGCGTCCCCTGCGCGAAGCACGGATCGTCCACGCCGAACCGCGCTACTGGTTCAATCCCGAACTGGAGAGTGAAGTCTATATCATCCCCGGCATCGTGGCGCTGATTCTGCTGATCATCACCGTCTTTCTGACGAGCATGGGCATCGTACGTGAGAAGGAAATCGGCACGCTTGAACAGCTACTGGTCACCCCCATTCGCTCCATGCAGCTCATTCTCGGGAAAGTCATTCCCTTCAGTATTCTGGGCTTTGTTGAAATCGTCGTGGCGATGGGATTCATCTACGTCATCTTCGGCATCGGTGTGGAAGGCAGTCTCTGGCTGCTCTTCGGGGAATCAGCAATATTCATCCTCACGACACTGGGTGTCGGCATATTCATCTCGACCATCTCGGAGACCCAACAGCAGGCGCTGTTCGTCGGCTGGTTCTTTATGATCTTCGCCATTCTGCTGTCGGGCTTCTTCATCCCCATTGCCAACATGCCGGATGTCATCCAGTACCTCACCTACTTCAATCCCCTTCGCTATTTCATGGTCATCCTCCGGGAAATTTACCTCAAGGGCACACCGCTGCATTACCTGCTCCCGGAAACCCTCGCCATGGCGGGATTCGGTGTCGCCGTATTTTCCGCGGCAGTGATGCGGTACCGGAGAATAATCAAGTAATCACGGGATAAAAAAAGTTCAGCCCTTTTCGGGGGTGGAAGGTACCTCAAAGGGCTGAAGGAGGATATTATGCACCTCTGTCTTACGCCGGGGATGCGGTGAGGTTGCACGCGAAACCCTGAAAATCAGGGTCACAAATTGAGTACCACGCCGGTGGAACCGTGTGACGCGCGGATATGAGCTTTTCAGCGCTGCAATTCCAGCAGCGCGGCGCAACCCGGCGCGAGCACGAACAGGCAGTCGCCTGTGGCGGCAGCGTAGCCAGCATCCATTCCCACCGGGAACAGCGCCCGCACATCCTTCCAGGGCTCTTTCATCCGCAGGTACACCGCCCGTGAGCCGTGCGGATCAACCCGGTCGTTGACGACAACGAGATACCGGCGACCGGGATGTGCCGGATCGCGGTATTCCCCGATCTCGAGAAACGTGCGTTTAACAGGATCGGTCTGCCCGACCGTGCCGGGTGGCCAGGTGAAGATTTTCTCAAGCGGACTACCTTCCACTGCCAGACGTGCCAAACCGGCCCGTGTCCATCGCGGGCCCTTTCCTCCACCTGCTGCGGGAAAATGCCGGTGCGCATTATAGCCGTCCACCCAGCGCATCCCGTGCAGCAGCTCAGCCATCGGTTTCAGATGATCGCGGATCAGCACGCGCGTGGAATCCCATTTATTTTCGCCATTCGTATCCTGGCGTCGCGGCTCATGCGTGTGCGGATCGAGGAATCCGATTCCGCCCATGTCGAAGTAGTACGGGGATTGGTCATCGCGCACGACAGGCACGGGAGCGAGCGCGGGCCAGGAATTCATCATGTAATACGTCAATCCCTCCGCACCGTAGCAGAACACCTGGTTTGAGAGCATCCGCAGTTCCGCCGCGGTGGGCTCCGCAAGCCAGCCGGTATCCCCCATCGCCGAGGTCGGAGATCCGCTGCGCAGCAGCCAGCCATGATTCTGAACGGCCGCCAGCCATCCCGCCGCCGAGTCGCGCCGCGCCAGCGCGAACATGCGGTACCAGTCGGAATGATTGCGCGCGTTGATCCAGGTGTGCATCCCTCCTTTCTCCCATGGATGCGGGAAATACAGGCTGTCATAATAGGCGGGATCGCCGGGACGCACCTTGAAATTCGCCTCGATCGGATAGGAGTATACGCCGGACACCACGCCGCGCAGTTCGGCGCCATACCGATGGATCATTTCGTTGTATTCAGTCGACAGTGCAGCCCCGAAAATGAACGGGCGCACCGGAACACGCGCGCTGCCAGCGGCATCTTCGAGCATGCGTGCAATCAGCTGTCCGGCGGGATAGGTGCCCTGGCGGGGACTGGCCTCCCTGAGTTCGAGGTAACGCAGGACGGGATATTCCGCCAGTGAATCCGCGCCCAGCAGGTGGATACGGCGCCCGAGCTGCGAACGGATGTCTGCATGCGCCGGTGCGGCGTCGGGATGACCGGGATTGAAGAGTGCAAATCCGACCTCGTCACTCAGTATGACGGCATCGACAAGCAGGTTGACAGCACCGTGATACTGCATGCTCAGCTCCACAGGCGAGCCGCCGCGCGTATGAGCGTTCCATCCGTGTCCGGGAGCCACTTCGTCACGGCGATTTACGGCGGGGGCATTTTCCGCACCATCGGTGAGGAGCACGCGTCCGAGCACGATTTCCCAGGGCGGAGCATGCGATTCCGCAGCCGCGCGCAGATCAGAGCGCAGAAGCGGAAAGGACTGTGTGTCGCCGTCGGCGGAGAGTGTCAGGGACAGCACCGTGTCTTCTCCCGACGCGAGATCTTCAGCCTCGGCACTGCATCGCAGGGAAACGACATAGAAACCCGCCTTGGGATCCGCCCCATCGATTGCGCGAAATGGCTCCCGCCCGCGCCGAAATCCGCGCACGACCGCACCACGGTCCCTGCCGGGCATGAAAAACATGGCGTTGAGAGAGTCATGCGACTGTAGCGCGTCCATGTCGCGTCGGGTGCGTCCGTCGCGGAATACCGACGCCAGCACCGCTGTCCCGCCGCTGCGCTCTTCGAATTGCCAGGGGGATTCAGGCTGATACACGCGGCGCTCACTTCGCGAGAGATCGATCAGCCACGGATCGCCGAGACCGAGCGAAAGCCCCCGCATCGCCGCCGCGCGCTCCAGCCGCAATGCAACGTTCGTGGAATCATCCGTCACATTCTGCGGCATGACGGTGATCTGCACCATGGTCGCACCGAGCTCCAGCGCCTGCTGCCAGCGGTTCGATGGCATGACATCGTCGCGTTCGCTGCCTGCCGCGCCGGTATCGGCGATCCAGCTCGGCCAGCGGTCATTCGGCACCGGGAAATCATTGTCGCCGGTCACCGTGTACAGTCCGATTTCGAAACGTTCGGGCGGAGGAGTGTGCTGCGCGGTCCCGCGCGCGGCAAGCAGAATAAAAAGCAGGAAGAGAAGGATTGTTTTCATCCGCGAATCCGTGGTGTTGAACGTCTACACCGGAAAAATACCCGCGGACGACATGCGCGGCAAGCCGCGGCGGCATGGACGGGAACGCGACCCACTCGCGGGATGTTCGGGGACTATACGTACTATGCACGCAACTGGAATGAGACGCCAACACATTACACGCACCGTGGAACTGCTGCTTCTGTATGCAGTCCTCCCCGTTCTGCTGACGCTCATTCGCGACACCGCAGGAGATCTGATCATTCCCATCCTCCTGCTCGTCGGAGCTGTCATGCTCATCATGCTGTTCCGTTCACCTGAATTCGACCGGGACCGGCTCTGGAAGCGCCGTCCGGACAGGCATGCGCTCGGACGTATTTTCCTTCGCTGGCTGGGAGGGGGTCTCGTCTTGACCCTGGCAGTTTTCGTGTTTACGCCGGAGAATCTCTTCCGCTTCCCGCGGGAACGGCTGGATATGTGGATTGTCGTCATGCTCGCGTATCCCCTCCTGTCAGTGTATCCCCAGGAGATCATCTTCCGCGCATACTTTTTCCACCGCTACCGCGGATTGTTTCCGACCAGGACGACGATGATTCTCGCCAGCGGGGCCGGCTTTGCTCTGGGGCATCTTCTCTTTCTCAACTGGATTGCCCTGCTCCTCTCGTTCGCCGGCGGGCTGCTCTTCGCCTATACGTACACCCGGACGGATTCGATCCCGGCGGTCGCACTTGAGCATGGACTGTGGGGAAACACCATCTTTACAATCGGACTCGGATTGTATTTCTACGGCGGAGCGATCAACTGAGCAGACAGTGTCCGCACCGGTGCAGTACCACCTCCGGCATCAATGCGCCTGCGGACGTCCGTGCCGGCCGTTGAAGCGCAGTTCGTAGAGGTCCAGCCGGCGGTCCTTGAGCGTTCGCACGCTCCCGAATTCATGCAGTTCTTTGAGCAGCTCCAGATCCACGTCAGCGATGATGGTCATCTCCGTGTTCGGTGTCGCCTCAGCCTTGATCGAATTGGTCGGAAAGGCGAAATCCGACGGTGTGAAGATGGCTGACTGGGCGTACTGCACGTCCATGTTGTTGACCTTGGGCAGGTTGCCGACACAGCCCGCGATGGCGACATAACATTCGTTCTCGATGGCGCGGGCCTGCGCACAGCGGCGCACGCGGTTGTAGCCATTCTGCGTGTCGGTGAGAAACGGGACGAAAAGAATCTGCATTCCCTGCTCGCCGTAGAACCGCGCCAGTTCGGGGAATTCGACGTCATAGCAGATGAGGATGCCGACCTTTCCCGCGTCCGTGTCGAACACCTGCACGCGATCGCCGCCGGTGATGCCCCAGGCATCGACCTCCGACGGCGTGGGATGGATTTTCCGGTACTCGTCCCATGTGCCATCCCGCCGGCAGAGATAGGATATGTTGTACAGCCTCCCTTCCTCGACGAGCGGCATGCTGCCGGCGACGATGTTGACGTTATATGACACCGCGAATTCGACGAATTTGTCGCGCAGCGGTTCCGTGTGCTCGGCAAGTCCACGAATCGCCTTCGCTTCGCCAAGATGATTGTAATCGGCCATCAGTGGCGCGTTGAAGAGTTCGGGGAAGAGAATGAAGTCCGACTGATAATCGCTGACGGCATCGATGAAATAGTCCATCTGGTCCACGAGCACGTCGAAACTTTCGAAATGCCGCATCTGCCACTGCACCACGCCGATGCGCACCACCGGTTTCGGGCCCTTGATGAGCTGCGGCTTCTCCTCGTAGTAGATGTTGTTCCAGGCCAGCAGCACCGCGTAGTCCATCGATTCGGGATCCCCCACGAGGTAGTCTTTCAGCACTTTCCGCACGTGGAAATCGTTGGACAGCTGGAAGGTCAGCGTGGGATCGTAGATTTCCTTGAGTTTCACCTTCTCGATGTACTGCCGCGGAGTCATCGAGCCAGCATGCTGCGCGTACTTCGGGATGCGTCCGCCGAGGACGATGGCGCGCAGATTGAGATTTTCGCACATCTCCTTCCGGGCATCGTACAGCCGGCGCGCAATGCGCAGACCGCGGAATTTCGGGTGCACGAACACCTCGATGCCGTAGAGCACATCGCCGTCCGGTGTATGCGTGTCAAAGCTGTAATTGCCCGTGATCTGGCGGTAGGTGTGGCTGTCGCCGAAGCGGCTGTAATCCACGATGATCGACAGCGCGCTCGCGACGACCTTTCCATCGATCAGAACGCAGAGCTGTCCCTCGGGAAATATCTCCAGCAGCCGACGGATGTCCTCATGCGTCCAGTGCAGTTCCTCGTTGCCGGCATAGACTTCGTCCATCGCCGCCTTGAGATCGAGATAGTCTTCGAGGTGCAGATTGCGCAGCTCGATACGTGGTTCGCTTGATGTTCGCGTGTCACCTGACATATGTTTCCCTCTATCTGTATCACTTCCTCATTCTTTTCAACGGCGATCAAAACGTTTTCGTGCCGCTCGTCCCTCTGCACCCCTCTCCCCTGAATGTCCGCACGCCTCGGTCGCCGCGTTCACATCGGTCGCCGCGTTCACATCGGTCGCCGCGTTCACATCGGTCGCCGCGTTCACATCGGTCACCATGTTCACATCGGTCATCATGTTCACATCAGCCACCAGATATTCAGAAGGCCGAGCAGCGGGGCGAGGATGATGATGACATAGGCGACAGTGCGCCGGAAACCCTCGACATACCGAAGACCTGCAAGTGCCAGAACCAGTGCGGCAACCGACGTCATCACGGTGATCATTTGTCGCGCGCCGTATTCCCGGAGCCACTCCGGAAACATCAGGTCATATTGCTGCTTCGCCTCGGTAAGGGATGCCGTCGTCGAAGCGATGATGATCCATCCCAGTGTGGAATAGAGCACGAACAGTACCAGAAGTCCGGCCACCGTGACCATTCCGCCACGGAAAATATACGATGTCTGCTGCTGCGTCATCATACCTCCATCTGCTCAGGATGTTTCCGGATGCGGGAGTCCGGCGAAAAGGTCCTCCACCGGCGGATCGCAGTTCTCACGATAGAATTCGAACGGGATGGCGCGTCCGACCTTCTCAACCACGCCTGACTCTTCGATCGTCTGCTGATAGGTTTCATAGCATCGCAGGCAGGATGTCATCATGGCGATATCCGCGTCATCGAGAGGGACCACGCAGTCGATTTCCTCGTCGGTGGAATTCTTCAGGCGGATGCCCTGCTCGAGAAACACCGGTTCGCCGCTGTCCTGCAGCGTGAGCATGGCAAAGCGCCGCAGCCAGGTGGCGCCCTCCTCCCGGAGTTCGAGAAACAGCCGCTTGACGACAGCATGGGCGACGAGATGATCGTGAAAGCCGCTGATGCCATGCACCGCATAGGTGACGATCACATCGGGCTGAAGTTCAAGGATATATCCCCCTGTGGCGCGCTCGAGTTCGCGCGGATCCATTTCCTTGAGTCCGCTGTCGGGATAGTCCCAGACCGTCATGGATGTCAGTCCGAGCGTCTTCTCCACCGCAAGCATTTCACGGTAACGGACCTCGCCCATCTCGTCGATGCTCAGTCCCAGCCGGTGCCGCTGTTTCGTCGCCCCGCCGCGCGTCCATGTCAGCAGGTGCACCTCGTGTCCCGCCCCGAGCTGCTGGTGCATCACCGCCGCGGGACCGAACGACTCATCATCCGGATGGGGAAAAATGTATAGTATTCGCATATGTGATCAGAGCTTATGAATGAAGATTGCATAGTACTGATTTCGAAAGACATAAGGCAATCCGTCCGGATGCCACACGGAAAAAATATATAAATATTTTCGGATTTTATTGACTTTAGACGGCGGTTTTCGTATGTTTTTCGCCCTCTCCACCAAAAATATCCACCACCCATGAGGAGGTCTCCTGTGATACGCCTAGTTTCACAGAAGGGACGGGTACTTTCCGTTCGCGGACAACCGTGGATCGTCACGTCTCTTCTTGTCCTGCTTCTGTTCGCTGCGGGCGAAGCACGGGCACAGCAATCCCCGCGCAGCATTGTCAATCCCGCCGGCGAGAGCCATACGTCGCAGCGGTCGTCACTGTCATGGACACTCGGCGACATCGCCGCCGGATACTATCTCACCCCGGAGATACAATACCGTGAAGGCTTTCAGAGCACACCGCTTCGCGTAACGGGCGTCGATCCCCTTCCGCTCGCATGGGATGTCAATGTCTATCCGAATCCAACGGATGCAGTCCTGACCGTCGCTTTCGGCGAGGAGCATCCGGCCTGCGTCCTGCGACTGCACGACCTGACCGGCCGCGAACTGCAGCAGATCGACGCCGCCGCAAACGCTCAGCGGCTGGAACTGCGCCTGGATGACCTCCCGGCAGGATCATATCTGCTCCGGATTCAGGACATCCACGGGGAACGGAATGCCACCTATCAGATACGGAAGACGCGCTGAACCCATACGCAACAACCGACGATCCCAATATTCATAACTCAGAATTGGAAACAGTGAGAGAAGAGGAATGAAGCACATACTCACAACACTTGTCCTGTGTATCGGACTGAGCGCCCCCGCGATGGCGCAGGCGCCGTCCGCCATGAACTATCAGGGAGTCGCCCGCGACGCGAGCGGAGCGCTCCTGCAGAACACCGACCTGTCCCTGCGGCTCAGCATCCTGCGCGGGAGCGCTGATGGAGAGCGCGTGTATTCCGAGACACACCGGGTGCGCACCGACGCCGCGGGACAGTTCTCCCTCCGTCTCGGCGAAGGCGAAAATCCAACCGACGATTTTTCGATGATCGAATGGTACAACGAGTACTTCTGGCTGCGCGTGGAAATGGACGAGCGCGGCGGTTCCGATTACGCCCTGCTCGGCACCTCGCAGCTTCTGAGCGTTCCGTATGCGTTTTACGCCGTCCAGGCAGGCAGTCTCGCTCCGTCGAATCTCGATGCGGCGCCGATCGGCAAACCCTCGCAGGTCTGGCACCTGACGGGCAACCGCGGTACCGATCCTTCGCAGGACTTCATCGGCACCACCGACGATGTCGACCTCGTCATCCGCACCGACAACGTCGAACGCCTGCGCCTGACCTCCAGCGGCAGCATGGGACTCGGCACCTCCACTCCGCAAAGCGCTCTCGACGTCAATGACAACATCACCGTCGGCGGCACCTACGCCGGCACATATGCGGCTCCCGTCAACGGTGCGATTATCGAGGGACAGACTGGTATCGGCACATACAATCCGGCCGGGAAATTGACCGTCAAGGGACAGGGCAGCGACGGAACAATCCGGGTCTGGCCTGAAACCTCAAACCACGAGACCAGCATTGGACTTTACAGCGACCCCGCTGGCACGACCACTCCCTGGATCATGGGCCATGGAAGCTGGAACAATGCCGGTGATTTCATCATTGGTCACTCAACACCAAAAATCCTTGTCCAGCAAGACGGGAAGGTCGGAATCGGGAGAACGAATCCTGAGTACCTGCTTGATGTCAACGGCGATGTAATGATTCGTGGCCACATCGATATCACAGGAAATACGAATATCGGAGGAACACTGGATGTGGGCGAGACCGTTACCGCTCACAGCGATCTCGATGTTGAAGGAATTCTCACCGTCAAAGATCAGACCAATTCAACCTCGAAAGACAACGGCAGCATGGTTCTCGAGGGAGGCGCAGGGATTGAGAAAAACCTCCATGTCGGTAAGGATCTTGAAGTCGGTGAAGATGCACACATTCTCGGAAATGCAATCATCGATGGGACACTTGACGTGAAAGGCAAAAGTACTTTCGGTCTTTTCGAAGTCTCCGCTCAGGGGAATCTGACATTCAACAGTCAGCTTGATGATGGAAAACATCACGTTGCCTTATTCGGGAACAGCGCTGATGACAATGATGCGGATGGGATCGCGGTAAAAGTCGGGAAAACCGGAACAAACAGAGGGAGCAACAATTATATCACATTCTATGATGGTGATAATGATATTGTTGGGCGTATTGAGGGCTATGATTTTTATGAGGACTGGGAAAATCCACCTCCCCCCCCAACGACAGCAGATATCGATATGACTGAAGTTTTCACACTGCCATTTTCTTCGACGGAGGTAGAGATCTTCGGTGGCACTGGATTATCGGTGCCCGGTGTCGGATCAATCAGCGTGCCGCGATTGGCAGTAGATATTCCAACAGGGATCGATTTCGGAAAAATGGGTTTCCATCCTGACAAAGCATATGAAAACTCCTACTATACAAAGCTGGATGCTCTGATAGAATGGGCGGTTGCAACAGATAATACGGATCTCATTGTAACCAGTCCCCTTGAGCTGGTCATCCAAGGTGTTCTCTTTGCAAAGAAGAATGAATATCTCCACGGTGGCGTGAAGTATCAATCACATGGGGCTGATTACGCCGAATGGCTTCCTAAATCACATCCTTCTGAACATTTTCTTCCCGGACAGATCGTTGGTATCAAGGATGGAAAAGTGACCCGGGACATATCAAATGCCGATCATATCATGGCAGTATCCATGAATCCAGTCGTGGTTGGAAACATGCCGAAACAGAATGATAAGTCATCTCAGGTCCCGATCGCATTTATGGGGCAAGTCCCGGTCTATGTCTTGGGTGAGGCACACGCCGGGGATTACATTATCGCGCGGGAAAACGGTAAGGGCACAGGTTTCGCAGTTCCTCCAAATGAACTTCACTCGAACCATCTTCCATTTCTTTTAGGAACAGCACTGGAAGACAGCAATAACAATTCAATGAGCATGGTCAATGTACTTATCGGTGTCCGTACAAATGCTGCCAGCGCAGTTCTTCAGTCTCAGAATGACCGCATCGAAAAACTCGAAGCGCGCATGGATGAGTACCGGCGCACCCTGGCTGAATCCAACGCCGCGCGCATGGAGTCGCTCGAAGCAGAAAACAGGATGCTGCGCGAAGAAATCCGCACCATCCGTACTGCGCTGGGACTCCCGGAGAACAGTGGAAACGCGCGCGAAGTGAAGCTCGTCAACAACGAATAAAACCGATCAACAACCGTGACATACGGGCGCCGGCAACGGCGCCCTTTTTGTATTACCCCTGAACACACAGCTTCGTTTTGCGTCGATCGGATTCCATGCATTGGAAAATATTGTGAACCATGTGCGCCAGTTCCACACGCACGTGTGGGTCTGATGCATACTGCAAAATTCGATGGTTGCTCCTGCCAATCTCCCCACGCTCACGCGTGGGGCTAATGCTTCCTGCAAATTTCTTACATTTCAAGATGGATCACATCGATCCGTGACCGCCTGAATTTGAAAGGAGACATTATGGATTCCGCCATCAAGCATGATTTTATCGCCGGCATTGAGTTGTTCGAGGATCTGACGCCGGAACAGAAGGATATCGTCATCGAGCAGTTCGAGACACTCACGGTGAAGAAGGGCGAATTGCTGTTCAGTGAAAACACAGAGCGGCAGTATCTGTACATCATCTTCAGCGGGGAGATCGAGCTGTTCAAACGCACTCCGTTCGGTGAGGAAAAACGCATTTCGATTTTCTCGAAGCTGGATTTCCTCGGAGAGGGCGTGCTGATGGATGACTCCCCCCACGCCACGTCCGCCCGCGCCCTGCTCGATGCCACGGTGTTCGCACTGCGCAGGGACAGGATCGATGCCATCTTCGACAGGCACGGTTCGATCGGTGTGCGCGTGATCTCGCGCACGGCGCGCGTGATCTCGCGGCGCATGCGGCAAATCACAACGCATGTCGTGAACGTGGCGTCGCAGTACGAGAGCGGACGCACCCGTCGCGAACACGATCTGCTCGGAGACCGTGACGTGCCGCATGAGCGCTTCTACGGCATCCAGACACTCCGCGCGCTGGAGAATTTCAACATCAGCGGCGTGCCGATCAGCTTCTTCCCCTCCCTGATCGAGGGACTCGCCCTCGTCAAACTCGCCGCTGCGGAGGCGAACCGTGATCTCGGACTGCTCTCCGAGCCCGTGGCCGATGCCATCGTGCAGGCCTGCACCGACATCATCAACGGACGCCTGCACACGCACTTCGTGGTGGATATGATTCAGGGCGGCGCCGGCACGTCCACCAACATGAATGCCAACGAAGTCATCGCCAACCGCGCCCTCGAAATCCTCGGATACGAGAAAGGCAATTACAAAGTCGTACACCCCAACAATCATGTGAACCTGTCTCAGTCCACCAACGATGCTTATCCCACCGCGGTGAAAATCGCCCTGCTGCGCAGCAACGAGGTGTTCCTCGATGTCCTGCGTGCACTGATCACATCCTTCAGAAAAAAGGCGGAGCAGTTCAGCGGTGTGATCAAGATGGGACGCACTCAGCTGCAGGACGCCGTGCCGATGACCCTCGGACAGACTTTCGAGGCCTGGGCGGTCACGCTGGAGGAAGAAGTCGAACGGCTGGAAGAGAACGCCCGTCTCTTTCTGGAAATCAACATGGGTGCGACGGCCATCGGCACCGGACTCAATGCGCCGGAAGGATACGAGGAAAAAGTCGTCGTGCATCTCCGCGAAGCCAGCAAGCTTGACCTTCGGCTGGCGAGAAACCTCGTCGAGGCGACGCAGGACACCGGCGCCTTCATCATGTATTCATCCGCCATCAAGCGGCTGGCCGTCAAGCTCTCGAAAATCTGCAATGATTTGCGTCTGCTGTCGTCGGGTCCGCGTGCGGGACTCAACGAAATCAACCTCCCGCCGATGCAGCCGGGCTCATCGATCATGCCGGGTAAGGTCAATCCCGTCATTCCCGAGGTGGTCAATCAGATCGCGTTCAAGGTCATCGGCAACGATTTGACGGTCACGCTCGCCTGCGAGGGCGGTCAGCTGGAGCTCAATGTCTTCGAGCCGGTCATCGTACAGAGCATGTTCGAAAGCATGGAGATGCTCAAGAACGGCATGCACACCCTCGACTACCGCTGCATCCAGGGTATCACGGCAAACGAGGCACACTGCCGTACGACGGTGGAGAACAGCATCGGACTCGTCACCGCCCTCAATCCCGTCCTCGGCTACGAGACCTGCACCGCCCTCGCGAAGGAGGCCCTCGAGAGCGGCCGCGGCGTCTACGAGCTGGTGCTGGAGAAAAAGCTGCTTTCGCAGGAAGAGCTGGATCGGCTGCTGTCGCCGGAGAGTATGATTGGATAAACGGAACGGCCCAGCAAATGCTGAGCCGTTCCGCGTGGCAGAGGTAGGTTGGGTAGGTGGGTCGTTCTGCCGGCAGTTTTTATTTCAGAAGGTGCATGCTGCGCGAGAGCGTATGCCCGTCGGCTTCCAGACGGTAGATGTATACACCGCTTGGGAGATCTTCAGCATTGAAGCGGCACTCGTGCCGTCCCGCCGCGCAGACTCCATCGGCAAGCTCGGCGACTTCGTTGCCGAGAAGGTTATACACCGACATCCGCACCCGGGTACGATCATACACGGTGAAGGATATCGCTGTGGACGGGTTGAATGGATTGGGATGATTCTGATGAAGTACGGGACGACGGGCGAGCGGTGCCGTATCCTTACGCAGTTCGTCAGCGGCTGCATCGTCTATCCGCATATAGCGGTCGGCCACGGCGACACTCCAGTTTTCACCGGCGGCATGCACATCCGCCGTGAAATACATCGCCGTCCCTGCAAGCGCGGAGAGATCGATATCCTGCGTGGCGACCGCCGCCGCCGAAGCGAAGCCCTGCACGGGAAGGCTGACTGTCCGCAGCGCCTCGTGCGTCTCGGCGTCGTGCACACGCAGCAGCACTTCGGACTGCGTGGATGGTGCATCCTCACCGAACGTCTCCACATCCATGCGCAGATGCGCACCCGTTGATGGAGTGAAGACGGCAGTGCGCATTTTTTCAGGCAGCGTGCAATTGATACCGATGCGCAGGGAATCGTGCGCGGGGTCCCAGAGCAGAGACAACTCATCACCCATGTCTCCCGACAGTCGCGGGTCCGAGATCCCCAGCGCAGCACGTGATTCCCCGTCTGTCAGAAGGATCTGCCGCTGACGCAGCAGCCTTCCCTCCCCTTCCCTGGCAAGATGATTCGTCGATGCATGCAGATACCAGTCGTACGGTGCGGATGCATCCGCGGAATACAGATCCAGAAGGCCACCGTCCGTACCGGACCAGACCGTCATGCTCGGATCCTGACCGTCCTCGTGGGGACGGATATCCATGAATCCGTCGAGACGCGCGACATCCAGACGTCCCGGCCTGTCATTGTATGCGATCCGCAGCGATGTGCTCTTCACGCCTTTGATGCTGTTTGCGACCTTGGCACCGATCGTCGGAAGGCAGAGTCCCGTCCCTGTATTCTGCGTGCTGACGATTGTGGCCGTTGTCCTCCAGCTCGGGCCGAAGAGCGAGGGACGCGTGCGTTCGCGAAGCACGAAAGTACTGTTCGCTCCGGGCGCCACGCCGATATTCGGCCACGGCGACCAGGATGATACCACGTCGAAGGCGACATGCACCGTGCCGAGCTCGGATACTGCGATGCTGGGCGCGTGACGGGCGGGATACAGGGCGCCAACACTGCCGGTGCGCGCATGCACCTGTTCTTTCACCGCTGTCCCTCCCGGCATCCAGCCGGTGATCCTGAGCATGGATGAGCGGCGATCGACACCGAGTTGACAGTAGAAAATCGATCCGTTTTCAATCCACGCGACATGAAAGCCATGATCGAAAAACGTCGCGGTGAACGGCATCGTGCTTGCGGCAATGCTCGGATAGCGGGGCTGATCGACCGACAGTGTATTGCGATGACCGCGAATGAGCACCTGATCATCCACCAGTACTCTTGTTTCGTTCAGTATCGTAAACTTGAGCACCTGGTCATCCTCCCAGACGACGCAGATCACATGTCCGCCTGCGGTACAGCTCTCGTAGTCATCAAGCACCGCAACGACGGGAGTCGCTTCCTGTGCCATACCGACAGGCGCCATGTAAATTGTCTGCCAGCCGCGGCCCGCCTTGATGCGAAGCACGATCATGCCGTCGGCGACGTAGGTCACCCATGCCGTCTGACCGCTGGCGGCAATACACGGACGCGCAGCCTCCAGCCCACTCGCACTTACCAGCTCCTCGCCAGACCATGTCGCTCCGTTGTCCGTGCTGCGGGTGTACCAGATGCGGCCGCTGCTCTCATACACTGCGTGATGCGTCGCAGCGTCATCGAGCGCGACTTTCCGCTGTGAATTGATGCGCGTGGGAGCCGCGGCAACCGGTGCCGCACTGCGATGCGCCTTGTAGTGCGCATTCACGATGGCATGCGGCGAAGCAAAATCTACGATGCGCGTGTCATACTCCTCCGGAAAGGGATAGGACGGATCCGGAGGATTCATGCCGTCACGTGGATCCTCATACAGTGCCGCATCGATCGTCTCCCAGTCGATGAACGCATAGTCCCCAACGCTCAGCGCATCTGCCTTGTGCGCCAGCGATCCACCTTCGAGCCGGTACGATGCGCGGATGGAGTAGTAGCCCTTGGCGGGGAAATTCGAGTCATAAACACCGAGGAATATCCCACCATTCGAAATAATGGACTGCTGGGGGATATAATCTTCAAATATATCAGGCTGCGTAATTTCCCAATAATTCGTTGCGTTCGCATGGATACGCCAGGGATTCCTGAATGTTGGAAAAACATTGTTCAGGACATTTCCGAATTCATCACGATTTGCGAGCAGCGGCGACTGATACGTGTGTGATTTTACATACTCGGCCTTAACAACATCCATACCTTCGGCAACGTAGTCATCGATTTGATGCTTCGTCGTGAAATCATCAGGTGCGTCGGCCCAGAACCTGAATTTCGCCTCAGTCACTGGATGCGGCTCGAGATGCGAGCGCAATGACAGTTCGTCGCCGACATTCTTCGTGAAGGTCGTGCCCGAAAGAGTGCCGGTCTGCGGGAAAGGATCGGTGAAACGATGACGGACAAAGAAATCATCGTACCCCGCAGCACCGACATTACGCACTTCGTAGGTCTCCTGCATCTGCAGCTGTGAAGCGAACCAGTGCAGCAGCGTCGCCGTGGCCCGGATGGCATAGGGCAGCGTGTTGTCACGGATGTTGCACATCATACTCCGCTTGAGAATCGTCATCTGCTGATCCTCAGGAAGGTTGTAGCGCTGCGGGATCTGCGACAGATAGCGCGGAATACCGCGATCGTCTCCCGTACCGTCGAAATCGTCGGATGCATAGCTCGCTGCCAGATTGCGCATCGAGATCATGAGATGATACAGCGGATCCTGTACATTTGTCAGGTCGATGAGTCCTGCCTGAATGCGATCCGCCGTCCACCAGGCGTTGATCGGATTCCCGATCCAGGTTTCGTAGCTGTCGACATCCTCGACCGTGATACTGACGCTGCCGACGACCACGTCCCACTTCTTTACATCTTGCGAGATCTTGAGATTTCCCATATGCATATCCTTGTGCGTATGCGCCGGCACGCTCATGTCTGCAAGCAGATGACAGATGCGGCCGAGGATTTCCCACACATAACGATCGCGCTGATCAGGTGTCAGAACCACGGTGTGCCATTGATTCTGATTCGGCAGCATGACAGAACAGACGCCCGTGTTGTACAGCTGAGGTAGTGTGCTGTATTTCCAGCGCAGCACGGATGTTGATGAAGACTTGTGCGGCAGTACACACACGAGATTGTTGTGCTGATCGAAAAGCGATTCATTCTCCGTCCACCAGCGATCGATAATCGCTTCCCCCATGGGCCGATAGAGTTTCTGCACCTTGTCCCAGGCGTTGACAGGTGTCCTGATCATGATGCTCTGCCTGTTCGTGGTCAGACATTCCACGATGCCGGTGCCGACGACCTTCATCCCGTTTTTCTCGATGTAGTTGTCGGATGCGTTCGGATTCCAGAAATGCGTGATGGTCACCAGTCCATCTTTGACATCCTGTGAATTGATGATCTCCTCGCGAAAGTCATCGTAGACGACATCGAAGCAGGGACCGGGTCTGTTGATGACAATTGGCGGCTGCATGGACGCATCGGGTCCTCCATACCCGTAGATGATATCCTCACAGTCTTCACGCCAGGCACCGGCCATGATGGTCTGTACCTGCCAGGGCACGCTGCCCGGGTCTTCGGTTCCGAGATGTTCTTTGATGCGCATGTACATCCCCGGATCTTCGCGCTGCAGCAAATCTGCCGCCTCGCGAACAATGTATTGGTGCATGGTCCGGCTATGCTCGACCTGCGGCACGGATTGTGCGACAAGCAGTCCCCGAAGCAGAATCAGCCAGAAGAGTATGGCGAGCAGGCGCAGTGGTGTGTGTTTCATGACATCCTCCCAGATGATGAGTGTTTTTGGTTCTCCCTGAAGACGCGGCGCTGCTCCTTACAGGCGCGTCCCGTGTATGACAAGGCAGTATTGCTCGGGCGTATAGCCGACGATGTAAACGTGCCGCCCGGCGATATCAAGATCGGTAACCGTAACGACCTTTGGATAGGGATAGGAAATCTCCTTCCAGGTCGAGCCGTTGTAGTGCAGGAATGTATTGTACTGCGTCGTCGCGATGATATTGTTCGACGCTTCCATTTCCACGTCATAGATCTTTCCGGAGGCCCGGGCAATCGGCCACATGACTCCTGGCTGTTCGAGATCGGGCCTGTATATCATCTCGTTGCAGCTGACATAGACCGTGTCATGCAAAAACCAGACATTGTACATGAGTCCGTTCGGACATCTGAACCAGGTTTCGACCGTCCGGTCAGGTTTGATGCGATAGACATAACTGTGCCCCATCCCCGGTTTCCCCCCGGCGATGTAAATCGTTCCGTCCTCAGTGCCCGTGACGTCATAGAGATTTTCATCCCGCGGCATGTCAAACCATTCGAAGCTGTCGGATTCAGGCGCATAAAGCACACAGGAGCGCTTGTATCCCACCGCGCAGACATGCTTCTGATCCTTCGATGACCAGATATCATTTATCCCGCTTCGGAAGACGAAGCCGTCATAATCATATGCTTTCCATTGTGTTCCGTCCCATCGAAACGGCGAACCGCCGCAGATCCAGATATTATCAGGGCCAAATGCTTTCGCATCCCAAAGATCATACCACAGACTATCCCCCAGTACATTGAAGCCGTGCATTGTCCACTCACGCCCGTTCCAGTGAGCCGCGTTTCCAAAGACATCATGCGTTCCCCACTCCGGGTTATGCCCGAAGAACTGTCCCGAAACCCAGATGTCATCTTCCGCCACGGCGGCGACGCCGTGAATCATCGAATACTGCATGGCGACCGTATCGAACTCCCAGACGAACTCATGGCTGGTGGTGTCGAGCGGGACGACGGCGGGCGGATCGGGCTCAGCGGGCGCAGGCTCGTCCTTCCGGCAGGAGACGAAAACGAGCAGCGGGATCAGAAGAGCGAAAAGAAAAGATCGAAGATGCGTGTTCATGATGCTTGTCCCATATGGAGTATTTTAAGTCCGGCAGACGAGAGCGCCCCCGCGCTCTCAGCCTCCGGAGTGGATAACGCCCCACAGCACAGCCGGCAGTACCGAGGCGCTGCAGCCGCCTGCGAACGCGATGCCGCTCCCTGCGACGCACCCTCCCTCCGTGCGTCCGGCATTCCGCGCGGCGCTGCCGCAACCGTGGGGGCAGCCTGTTTGGCATCCGCCTGCCCCCGTGATCCGGCCGGAGCTTACACGTGCGATTCTCCCATCGCCGCCGGTGTTCCCCTCATCGGCGCAGCAACCCCGTGCCGCCGCCTCCCCGGCGCTCCCGCTTCCGAACCACGGGGACTCCCCGCATGCGGATGCATTCCATCGCGGCAGGACCTGCGCGACGCGGCATGCTTTCAGTAGTCCCCGTTCCCCGGCCGGACCGTCTCCCGAGTCCCCGTCTCCCCATCCGGCCCGCATCAACCGCGTCCCGTTCTCCATCATGCTGCGATAGAATGATTGTATTGTATTCATTATCAGATTAGCAGATTCTGTTTTGCTTAACCATTCGGAAGCAAGAATACGTAATGACTTCCATACAGTCAAGAACTGTTTTCCCTAGTGCGGCGGAAAATACTACCTGAATATGGAACTGAATACACAGTCAAACAGCAAAATTCTGTTTTTTCATGATCTAACTAGGGAACACAATACACAATCGTTTCAAAAACGGACACTCTGTTTTCTGCATTTTTCCCATACGGGGATCCAGGAGGCCATTCCCCAACACAAAGCACACATTACCGTAACACATGAATAACCGCCGTTTCACATCTTTCACACCGATTTGAAGGAATGTTCATTTCGCTCCCACTATCCGGTGCTGCCCCATGATCGCCTTCCGCCAGATCGAAAACCGCTTCAGTCTTGAACTCAGCCACGAAAATCCTGTCATGAACGCGATGTTCCGCGCACTGCGGCCCGGCATCGAGCGCTCGCTCGCGCTGAATCGGCTCAGCGCCATCGCCGAAGCGTCTGAGCGCATCGACGCCGCCGTCAGCGCGGAAAACAGAATTCTGCAAACCCTCGGTGCATCCTGCACGGTGGATGAGGAGGCGCTCGACCGCATTCCCGTGGAAGGATCCCTGGTCGTCGTGTCCAATCATCCCTTCGGGGGCGTGGAGGGACTCCTCCTCGCATCCATCCTCAAGCGCCGCAGGCCCGACGTTCGCATCATGGCGAATTTCATTCTCGGACAGATCCGCCAGCTGCGCGAGCTGTTCATCCTCGTTGATCCCTTCGGCAGCGAGCAGTCCGTCCGCGCCAACCTCGCTGCCATGAAGCAGACCCTTGAGTGGCTCGGCGACGGCGGTGTGCTGGGGGTCTTTCCGGCAGGAGAAGTGTCGCATCTCGATCTGCGCCGGGGACGCGTGAGTGATCCGCCATGGAGCAAGAGCATCGGACGCCTCGTGCAGCGCTCGGGCGCATCCGTGCTGCCGGTATACTTCGAGGGACACAACGGACCGCTGTTCCAGACGCTCGGACTCGTGCACCCCCTGCTGCGCACCGCCCGTCTCCCCTATGAATTCGTCAACAAACGCGGTTTCGAAACGCGGGCACATATCGGTCCCGTCATCACCCCCGAGCGCCTCGCGCGCTTCAAAACCCCGGGTGACGTCACCGCCTACCTCCGCATCCGCACGGAAATGCAGCGTCCCGAAGCCGCGGCAGCCGGCGCCTCGATCCGCACGGCCGTTTGGCCTCCCGCATCTGACGATCCCGTTGCACTCCGTCCCGCACAGCAACCCGTCATCCCACAGCCCGACATGCCCACGGTACGCAGCGAAATCGCCGCCCTGCCGGCGGACGCCCTGCTCGTCACCCACGAACACTTCCGCGTATACGTCGCCCCGGCGGATGCCATTCCCGCGGGACTGCGCGAAATCGGGCGCCTGCGCGAAATCACCTTCCGCGCCAACAACGAAGGCACCGGCGCGGACATCGACCTCGACCGCTTCGACGCGCATTACCTGCACCTGTTCCTCTGGGATGACAACACGGGTGAAATCGCAGCGGCCTACCGGCTGGGACAGACTGACCGTATTCTCGCGAGCGAGGGCAAAAACGGAATCTACACGCGGACGCTGTTCAACATCCGCAAACGCCTGCTCAAGCAGATCTCACCCGCGCTGGAGATGGGACGCAGCTTCGTGCGCCAGGAGTACCAGCGCCAATTCCTCCCGCTCATGCTGCTCTGGCGCGGTATCGGCACATACGTCGTGCGGAACCCGAAGTACAGACACCTCTTCGGTCCGGTCAGCATCAACAGCGCCTACAGCAGCACCTCGCAGCAGCTGCTGGTGGAGTTCCTGCGGCGCAGTTCCATGGACGCGCGCGCGCACCTCGTGCGCCCGAAAACGCCACCCACCGCCGGGCGCATCAAGGATTTCGATCCCCAGACGATGTCCACCGTCATTCGTGACCTCGCCGACCTGTCGTCCCTGATCGCCGACATCGAGGAGGATCACACGGACATCCCCATCCTCCTCAAACAGTACCTCAAGCTGGGCGGAATGCTGCTCGGCTTCAACATCGACCCCGACTTTTCGAATGTGCTCGATGGACTCATCCTCGTCGACCTCACCCGCACCGAGCCCCGCATCCTCGAACGGTACATGGGGAAGGATGGCGTGCGGACGTTCCTGGAGTACCATGGATTGGAGACAGCAGACAGCAGATAGCAGATGGCAGTAGCTAGACGCGTAAGCGTGTGGTTGAGGGGCGAAGCCTCTCCCAACCGCCGTAGGGATTCAAAATCACCCGTTTTCGGCTGGATTTCAAGATTTTAGGGTGTGTTAAAATTGAATGAAGCAATTTTTAGGATAGGTTAAAACTGCCCTGTTAGAATTTTAGGGTGTGTTAAAACTCCGCAGTGAGGATTTTAGTTTATGTTAAAACTCCATATGGTGACATGTCGGGGAACGCGTGCACATCCCCACGCTCACGCGTGGGGTGAACGCTATCTGCTGGGTGGGCAGAGCGTGCATGGCCCAGCCCCACGCTCACGCGTGGGGTTTCCCCCTTGCCCCGTGATGGCGGAATGTGCATAATGTGGCATTATCTGAAATTGTGACACACAGATACTACTCACATGCGTATTCTGATATCGATTGCAGTGCTGTTCGCGCTGGCCGGCACGGCCACGGCGCAGGACAGCGTGGACGTGACCTTCCGCTACTTCCCGACCGGCAGCCCGAGCATCGTGCATCTGCCGGGCGAATTCAACAACTGGGCGGATAATTCCAACGGGATCATCAATCCCGATTCGCGATGGACGATGGACAAGCAGTCCGACGGGAGCTGGACGAAAACCGTCCGCCTCGAGGTCGGTGGCGGGTCCGGTCCCGGCGGCTCCTACCAGTACAAGTTCAACGAGGGCGGTAACTCCGGCGGCTGGCTCTCCGATCCGCTGAATCCGCGCACCTACGACTCCTTCGAAAACAGCATCGTTCATGTGCGGCGGCCGACGGTATTCCACGTGCAGCCCCTGCCCGGCGCCATTGTGCGCACGGCAACCCCCGAACTCGTTGCCGAGGTCTTTCCCGCCGTCGGATCGAGCATTGACACTGGAGCGTCGCATATTCTCATCGACGGCGTGCGACTCTCTTCCTTCGGATCGGCCTATGATCCCGCGACGGGATACCTGCGCTTCACACTTCCACCGCTCCAGGACGGCGAACATTCGGTCGTCGTGGTCGGCGCGGAACCGGGAGACCACAGCAGCAGCGACTCCACCGTCTTCATCATACAGGCGGCGCCGATGCAGTGGCTGACACGCAGCAATCCCCACGTTTACAGCGAACAGGTGCGGATTGACGGACGCCTCACCGATACCACGATCACCGACGTTATCGTCGTGCGCGACGGCAGCGACAGCACGGCCGCCGACCGCACGGGCGACCTGTTCAGCATCACCGCCACGCTGCTCGAGGATGACAATGTCTTCCGCGCATACGGGATGAAGGACGGTGAGAGCGTCTCCACACAGGATCTTATCCTGCATCGCATCGTCGATCACACGCCGCGTCCCATTATTCAGCTCGGCGTCTCAGGCGGTACGATCAATCTCAATGCCGCCGCGAGCACCGATCCCGACGGCGATCCCCTCGACTTCCGCTGGGTGTCAGAGGACGCTCTCAATCCCGAAGCACTGAATGTCGACCAGACCGGTCCGGTGATATCCATCCCCATCCCTTCCACGCCGGGTGAATACTTCATCCGCCTCGAGGCCACCGACGATGATCAAAATTCCGCCTACGCGCGCAATTACATCACCGTGCCGGAAGCGGACGGCACACCGACGCTTTCGCGCCTCAACGGCAATCCCTCCTGGGTGCGGGACGCCATCGTGTACGAGGTGTTCGTCCCGGCCTTTTCGAGCGACGGCGATCTGCAGGGCGTGATCGACGGCATTCCCCACATGAAACAGCTGGGCATCAACACGCTGTGGCTGATGCCGATCATGGATAATCCCGGCAGCATCAATTCCTTCAACGGCGGATACAACATCATCGATTTCTACGCCGTGGATGAATCCATCGGCACGCTCACGGACTTCGACCGTCTCGTGGATTCCTGTCACGCCAACGATATCCGCGTCATCCTCGACATCACGCCGAATCACGTCGGCGGTTCGCACCCCTGGGTGAATGACATCCGCGACTGGGGCGATTATTCAATCTATCGTCCCTTCATCGAGAGCCGCGTGATCGGCGGTGACCGCGGACTCGGGCAGTCGGTCGTGGAGGAAAACAGCTATCCCCTTTACGCGCGTTACTCCAACTGGACGCTGGCGAACCTGAACCTCGCCAACATCGAAACGCGCGAAGCCATGATGGATGTGTATCGCTACTGGCTGGTCGACCGGCGTGCAGACGGTTTCCGGCTCGATGTGTACTGGGGACCGCAGAACCGATACGGTGAGCAGACCTGGTGGCGGCCGTTCCGCGAGGAAATCAAGCGCATCAAACCCGAGGCCTTCATCCTCGGGGAGACCGACGGCACCGGACCCGGCAGTGAAGTGAACTATGCCGACGGCGGCGGCGCGATGGATGCCGGGTATGACTGGAGCTGGTACGGGGAGATCAAGTCCACACTCAGCGGCGGCGGCATCGGGGCTCTCCATGACCGCACGTCGAACTACTCTCCCAACGAACGCTACAATCATTACTCCGGCGCGAATGCGCATTATTTCCGCTTCCTGGAGAATCACGACGAGGAGCGCATCGCACAGATCTTCAGCAGCAATGTGGATCGCACGAAGCCGGGCACCGTGGTGATGATGACCGCGCCCGGCATTCCGCTAATCTATGCGGGACAGGAGGTCGGCTGGCAGGGCCGCAGAGACCGCATCGACTTCACCTTTCCGCCGCGCGCAGATCTGCTTCCTTTCTATGCGCAGCTCGTGTCGCTGCGCAGTGAGTATCCGTCGCTGCGCTCCCCGTTGATCAACCGCGTGCAGAACGGCACTTCGGGCGTGTACAGTTTCCTGCGTCCCTTCACGGATCAGAATTTCATCACGGCCGCCAACTTCCGCGACGTGCCGGTGTCGGTGACGCTCAACATCGTGCAGAGCGACCTCGACGTCAGCAAGCCCCTGGAACCGGGGCGCACCTACTACCTGAACGATATGAGCGTAGATTCGACCTTCCTGGTCAGCACAGAACAGCTCGCCTCGTTCAGCTTCGATCTCGAGGCATTTCAGTCGCGGATTTTCCTGTTTTCCGACAGCGCGCATTTTCCCGTCGTGACGAGCGTGCATTCACTCGATGATGCCGCGGCCGGCGACTACGCGCTGGGACAGAACTACCCGAGTCCCGCACCCGCGGGCGGCGTGACGACGATCGATTACAGGCTTGGCGGTATTCCGGGCAACGGACACAACGTGCATTTCCTGATGTACGACCAGCTCGGACGCGAAGTGCTGCGCAGCGCCTCGCTGCAGCGCATGGCCGGTGCACACAGCCACCCACTCGATCTCGGCACACTCCCTGCGGGACTGTACATGCTGCGCATGATCGCGCGGGAGCTGAGGACCGGCGAGGTTACGACGATGGTGAGGGGGATTGTGGTGCGGTAAGGAATTCACAGACCACTGTGCGGATCCAGCAAGAAGTACAAAGAGCAAAGTGCAAAGTCTTATCGGATCAGACTTTGCACTTTGTACTTTGCACTTTGCACTTTTCCATTCCGATCAGTCTCGCATACCTTGCTCGATACCGCGGAATGGACAAACAATGTGTTTACAAAATCGAGTACCGCAGCCCGAGCGCCAGCGCCTGCTTGACCTGCGTGCGGCGGGTCTGGGCGATTTCGTGCACGAGCAGCACGTTGAGCGACACGTTGACGTAGTCGTTGACCTTGGCGGTCAGCGTATTGTCCCAGCGCACGTCCCACACGTCGAGCTGGTCAAAGGCGGAGAAGAGATTGAGCTGCGAAGTGTACATGATATTCTCCATGACGGTGAACTTCACGCCTGTCGCAGACTCAATACCCGTCTGAAAGCGAAACTCCTCCACTTCATTTTCCGTGTCGGGATCATCCGCGTATCCGTATTCCGCTGAAGAGAAGGTCTCCTTGAAGGCGATACCGGCCCGGGTGAAAAACGACTCACCAACCGAGTAGGTAAAACCGGCGGACTGTATCAGGTACAGGGGATCGAAGGTTCCTGACGACAGCGTGCGGATTTCTTCACCGGTGTCAGCGTCTTCCGTCACAGTGTAGCCGTCGTCGAACTGGGTGCGCAACTGGTTGGCAACGTAGGGATCGATTTTCCAGCCGATGTTGCGTGAGTAAATACTCTCCCAGAACAGTTCGTCCTCCGACTTCTCAAAGTCCGAATCTCCGAGTTTGGTCTTGCCATAGGTGATTTTCAGGGAGTTGTTCCATTTCCAGTTCGGCTGCTTGTACAGGAATTTTCCGTTCGTGAGAAATGTCCATGCCACGGTGTTCTCTCCGCCCTGTGTCCAGTTGTGCAGACTGACCTGCGTGAGATTCAGTCCGGCCACGAGCGAGTTGTGCCAGCCGTCTTCCAGTTCCTTTTTTTCCTCCTGCGCATGCAGGGAAATCGCGCCGGCAAGCATGAATGCAATAACGAACATCGCGAGTTGCTTCATGATGTGATCCTCTGTTTTTATGATGGATGGCTCTGATCTCTTTAAAAACCTCGGCGATCGTGCAGGACGCGACGGGAAGCCTAACGGTGGCTGCCGGGATGTGCTTCTTTCCGCAAACATGCAGCGATGCGAGGGAATCAATCTGCTCGGCGGCTTATGCGGCCATCCGCCGTGCAGTGATGGATACTGACTCAGGAAAATAACACACCCGGAAGGGAAAAGATTCAATGACCGAACTGCAGGAGGCGGGTCTTGCGCCGCACGCGCTCGGCGGCGACGCGTTCGAAAACAAGCGTCATTGCAGCGAGTGCGAGCAGGGTAATTCCCGTGGCGACCGCGGAAGGATAAATCAGATAGGCGAGGATATTGATGATCACGGTCATCACGATCGCGGCGATGATGATGCCGATGAAAATATGCGCCGTCCGTTCGCCCTTCCGCACGGGACGAGAGAACGGCAGGTGGGGATAGATCATCACCAGTGTCTGCAGAATCAGGTGCGAAAGCATGCTGAGGATGAAGACGTGCAGCACGACATGCTGCAGGGATTCAAAGTAAAACAGGAACAGCACGCCGAGCGCAAGAACATAAGGCAGGATGAAAAACACTACGAGCACGTCCTTGACGGCCAGCACGATGCGACCCTTGTCCGACGGCGTCGCATGAAAGATCCACGAGGCCTGCCACGAGTCGCTGCGACCGAGCGAGGCGAGCAGCAGCACCGGGAAGAAGGCCATGGCGAAGTACAGCAGGTTCGTTTGCTCCACGTGCAGGGCCGGATTGACAAAAGGATCCGCCATTCCGTCGCCACCGCTGAGTCCCGCAATGAGATACAGAATTGTCAGCGGCACGATGGCGAGCACAGACATGCGGAATTTCTGATCGTGCTTGAACTGATTGCGCACGAGCAGGGCCGCCGCTCGCGCTTCGTTGCGGGTGAACATCGGCAGGGACACCACGCGCGTCGGACGACCGGTCCCGCGCCTCTCCCCGCTCTCGCTGAGCCGTGCGATCATGCCCGCGTACTCCAGCGACATGGTTGCATACGCATATGCGAGCAGAATACCCGTGATTGCAAATCCCACAAGCACCGATGCAAAATCGAACCAGATGTGACCGCCCTCGAGGAGGCACATGAGGCTGGAAAACCAGGTCGGCGGCAGGGCCAGCATCCAGGTCTCATGCGTGAGCTGGACGTTCGACACGACTCCCGCATTGAACATCGAGGAAAACAGGATACCGCTGCCGTAGAGCATGAACGACAGCACCAGTTGCAGGTAGGAAAACGCACGGCGCAGCCGATGTGGATGTACCCAGCGGAGCATGTTGACGTAGAGGAAAACGATGCCCATCGCGGTGAAAACGGCGGAGACGGCAATGCCCGCAGTCGCCATGACAGCGAGGACGGGACGAAATCCGTCGACGAACATGAATACCGCAACCGGAACCGCACCGACGGCGGCGGCGATGACACCGACGTACACAAGCATGTTCGCAAGCCGCGAAGCGAAATACGTGCGTGATGAAACCGGTCGGTGGGCGAGCATGTGATAGTCTTCCGGCGCGATGACCACGGACTGGAATTCCACCAGAATGGACGAGGCAACAGCGATCATTACGACACTCATCACGACCGTGCCGGAAAAAAAGATGTTGCCCGCGGTGAGGATGATGAAACTCAGCATCAGTCCGAGGAAGCCGTAAAAAACAGCGATCTGCCAGAGCCCGGGGAATCGGCGCTTGTTGCTCTTCCGCCGTGTTGCGAACAGGCCCGTACGAAAATCGATACGGAGCGAGGTGCGCAGCAGAGCACGGAACTGCTCCGGCTCGATGTCAAGCCTGCGCAGGATGCGGTCTGTCATCAGACACGCTCCAGAGCGGCCAGAAAGTCGTCTGAGAGTTCACCCACGTCCCGGATCCCGGTGATACGGCTGAAGGCATCCTCGAATGAAGCTGAGTCTGTCTCGCGCGTGATACTCTCCGATGTGCCGGAAATGATCTGCTGTCCCTTGTCGACGATGATGATGCGCGTGCAGATGCGTTCGACGACCTCGAGAATATGTGAACAGAAGAAGATGGTCTTTCCCTGCGCGGCGAGTTTTTTCAGGAGTTCCTTCACCACCATGGCCGCGTTCGCGTCGAGTCCGTTCAGCGGTTCATCGAGGAAGAGCACGTCGGGACTGTGCAGCAGCGCGGAGGCGATGAGCACTTTCTGTTTCATGCCCTTCGACAGTTCGGAGAGCCGCTGGTCGCGCGCATCGAGGATGCCGAAAATATCGAGAAGATCGTTGAATCGCGATCGGGCCATCTCGGGATTGAGATGATAGAGGCTTGCCACGAAATCGAGATACTCCGCGGGAGTGAGTGTCTCGTACATCGCCCCGCTCTCGGGGATGTATCCGATACGCCGCTTCACCTCAATCGGATCCCGCTGGATGTCGAAACCGGCGATCTCCGCCGTCCCCTGCGTGGGCTGCATCATGCAGGTAAGCATTTTGACGGTGGTGGACTTCCCCGCACCATTCGGACCGAGAAAGCCCAGGATTTCTCCGGGCTCCACGGTGAGTGTTACATGGTCGACCGCCGTAAAATCGTCGAACCGTTTCGTGAGGTCGAGAACGCGGATCATGCGATGCGCATCACTCCCAGTCGCAGCGGACAATCGTTCCGTTGTGTCCGACGACCCACTGCAGTTTGCGCGTCATGGCCTTGACCGACATCAGTCCGACGTCGGCGACACGGTCCATCTTCGTCCACGTACGTCCGCCGTTGTTGCTTATCAGCACGGTACCTTCAGGACCAACGGCCATGCCGTTGAGTTCATCCGAGAAGTCGATGTCGGCGATCGGGAGGAAAAGCTTCGTGCGTCCTCTTCCCCAGGTGAGTCCGCCGTCATCGGTGAAGAGAATCGTTCCGCGCGTACCGCTGACCCATCCGGTATTCTTGCTGACGAACATTGGACTGAGCAGATCGATGTTACTGTCTTCGAGGAAGGTGAGATCGATCTTGTCCCAGTTCAGGCCATCGTCACAGGAACGATACATGGTGCGCTTGTCGCCCACGACCAGCCAGCATGCCTCACCGATATAGGTGACGCCCTGCATGCGCACCTGTTCGGGCAGCATGAATGACGTCCATGTCACGCCGGCATCGGTCGAGCGCCAGGCATGACCTTCATTCCCCACGGCAATCGCCACGCCAGCATCGTTCGCGTCGACGCTGTTGATGTTGAAATTCTTTCCCTGCTGCACTGCAGTCCAGCTCAGGCCGCCATCGGCGGTGCGTGCGATATAGCCGCCGAAGCCGACCGCGAGTCCGGTCATCTCACTGAACATGGCGATGTCACTGAGTTCGATCGCATCGGAAACGGTTACTTCCGTCCATGTGTCGCCCACGTCAGAAGACCGCTGAATCGTTCCGTCACTGCCAGCCACCCAGCCGGTGCTGCCGTTGAATTCGATCTGGTAGTAGGAAGACCGCGGCCCTTTTGAAACGCTGGTCCAGGTATCACCCCAGTTTTCGGAGCGCAGAAGCGTGCCCTCGACACCGAGCGCGATGCCTGTACCGTAATCGCTGAAGGAAACATCCATCAGATCCCTGCTGGTACCGGACGCCACCTTGTTCCAGGTTTCTCCCGCATCCGTGGTCTTGATGATGACGCCGCCCTTCCCGATGGCCCAGCCGTCCTTGTCTCCGACGAAGTACATCGAAATCAGTGTCACACCGGTGCCGGTTTCGATCATATCCCACTCCTCGCCGCGGTTGGTGGTTTTCAGCATCAGGCCGTTCCCGCCGCAGATGAAGCGCACGCGATCATTGACGTAATAAATGTATTCGGGGTTGCCCGGCAGATCGAAATCCTTCTTGATCCAGGAGGTGCCGCCGTTGGTCGTTTCGAGGATGAGTCCGTTCCATCCCATCGCCCATCCGCGCTTGCTGTCGTCGAAATAGATCGAACGCAGGAAGAACGGTTCGCTGTATGATTTGTCTATCCAGGTCTCACCGCCGTCGGTGGTGTGGAGAATCAGGCCGCCGACACCGCAGGCCCAGCCGACCTCGCGGCTGAAAAAATTGATGGCATAAACGCGCTTGTTGGTGCCGGTGTTCTGGCGCTGCCAGGTTTTTCCGCCGTCGGTGGTGCGCGAAATGATGCCGTTTTCTCCGCAGGCCCAGCCGTACTCGTCGTCCCAGAAACTCTGGTCATGGAAGGAAATCGTCGTGTTGCTTTCGGTCAGATCCCAGGTGATGCCGTCGTCGGTGGAGCGGATAATGCGCCCCTGGTCGCCAACGATGACGATGTGATCAGCCGCGGGCCGCTGAATGCTGTTGTTCGTGACACCGTGGGGAAGCGGATTCTTCCACGTCCACGTCTGCGCGGATAGCGACATGGCGCAGAGAAGAACGACGGCCAGTGTCATCATCATGCTGCGTGCGGGGGCTGAAGCAAAACGATCTCTCATGATCAAAGTCCTCATGTTGAATTAGGCGATAGCAACGGATCAATGAAAAATACGCCGAGCAATGCGAAAATGAAAACGCGGCGACCCGATTCACGGCATGTTCAGTAAGGAGCGCGGCTCCAGCATCCCACAGCGGGCCCCGACGCCGAGGCTTTCGTTTCACAATCTGCGCGCTTCGGTGTATTTTGAATGATGCACATGCATGACATGCATCGATTCAACGACCAGGTCAGCCGTCCCATGCGCAGGGTGCTCGCATATCTCGGGTTTTTGTTTTCCATCCTCCTCCTCGTGGGCTGCGTTCCCGACACGGAGCAGAACAGGCCGACAGTGGTCACCAGCATTGCACCGCTCGGTGACTGGATCCGCCAGGTGGGCGGCGAGCATATCAACGTCGTGGTCATCGTACCTCCGGGTGCGAGTCCCCACACCTTTGAACTGCGTCCCCGGCAGCTCCGTGCGGCCAGCGACGCACGTCTGGTCGTGCTGATGGGAGCGGGGCTTGAGTACTGGGACGAGGAACTGCTCGCCAATCTCGGCGAGGATACACGGATTCTGCGTCTCAGCGAAGGGCATGAGCTGCTGCAATCCGGGAGGCAGGATGACGACGGCCCCACAGGGCTCGACCGTGACGGACACGATCACGACGGGCACAATCATGACGGAAACGAACACGACGGACACGACCACAGTGCGGGGAATCCCCATCTGTGGCTTGATCCCGTCTTTGCGCGACATGCCGTCGGTCGCATCGCCGCCTCCCTTTCCGCCGTGCTGCCCTCGCTCGACACTGCGTTCACGCGACGCGCCGATGCGTATGCCGCCGAACTGGCGCTGCTCGACCGCGAGATCTCCCGGCGCATGTCAACGCTGCGCAGGCGCAGCTTCATCGGGGATCATAGCTCGTGGGTATACTTCGCCAGACGGTACGGCCTCACACAGGAGGGAGTGATCGAGGCTACACCCGGACGCGAAATATCCGCACGTGCGATGAGCGATCTCATCGAGCTCATGAAGCGTCGGCAGGTCAGTGCCGTTTTCGCCGACATCCGCAAATCCAGCAGTGCCGCGGATGTCCTCGCCGAGGAGACCGGTGCGAAGGTGGCGCTGCTTGATCCCATTGGCGGCGAGCAGACCGCAGAAGAGTACGTGCCGCTCATGCGCTACAATCTTGACGAAATGATGCGGGTGCTGCAATGAACTCAGACCTTTCAGCAAATACCGGCGGAACGGATCCGAAGAATGCCATCACGTTTTCGAACGTCACCGTGCACTACGACCAGTTGCCCGCCCTCGAAAACATCAGCTTCAGCATCCCCGAGGGCAGCTTCTGGGGCATCATCGGACCGAACGGATCCGGCAAGAGCACGCTGGTCAAGACCGCGCTCGGACTGCTGACGCCGTCCCGCGGAACCGTCCGCACGCTGGGCCGCGAGCCCGCGGCGCTCGGCTCCCTGCGCGCAAGCATTGGATACGTCCCGCAGTATGCCGACCTCGATTTTTCTTTTCCCCTGCAGGTCATCGACGTCGTCGCCATGGGATTGTACGGCGAAATCGGTCTGTTTCATCGCGTCACCCGAGCACATCGAAAACGTGCCGAGGAAGCACTCAGACGTGTAAATATGGAGGAGTTCGCTGACAGGCAGATCAGTGCCCTTTCCGGCGGACAACGGCAGCGCGTGCTCATCGCCCGCGCGCTGGTCATTGATCCGGTACTGCTCATTCTCGACGAACCCACCGCCGCACTTGATCCGGGTTCTGCTGAAGGACTGTACGGATGGATCAACGACCTGCACGACAGGAATGACATGACGCTGATACTCGTCACCCACGACGTCGGCGTTGTCAGCCAGTATGTCGACTCCATCGCCTGCCTCAATCGCACGCTCGTCGCACATGGCCGGCCGAAAGACGTGCTCAGCGGCGAATCGCTGGAACAGATGTATGGTTGTGGGGCCGTGCTCTTCGGTCACGGGGATGTGCCGCATATGGTGGTGAAGCACGGTGGAGACAGGTAGCTGATGGAACTTTTCGACCACGTTTTCATGCAGCGCGCGCTCATCGAAGCCGTCCTCATCGGCGGGATCTGCGCGGTCATCGGCGTGTACGTGGTGCTCAACGGATTGTCATTCATCGGCGCGGGGATCTCGCACTCCACTTTTGCCGGCGTTGCGCTGGGGCTGATGGTGGGCATCGATCCGCTCTGGACGGCGCTGCTGTTCTCCACGCTGGTGGCGCTGAGCATCGGGGCGGTCAGCGAACGGACCAACCTCAAACATGACACGTCCGTGGGAATTTTCTTCGCAGCAACCATGGCGCTGGGGGTGATGCTGATTGGGCTTATGGACGACTACTACGTCGATGTGTTCAGTTACCTGTTCGGCAACATTCTCGCCCTGACGGCAACGGATATCTGGGTCAGCGCGATCATGGCCGCACTGGTACTCGGCATCGTAATCCTCCTCTTCAAGGAATTCCTCGCGCTGAGCTTCGATGCGGAAGTGGCGGCGGTGATGGGACTGCCGGTGCGAAAGCTGCATTACCTGCTCCTGGTGCTGATCGCCGTCACCGTTGTCCTGAGCGTCAAGTCGGTGGGTGTGGTCCTGGTATCGGCGCTGATCGTTACCCCGGCCGCGGCGGCCTTTCAGCTCACGGTCAACTTCCGGCGCATGATGCTGCTGTCGGTGCTGTTCGGTATCGGATCGGCGCTGTCGGGACTGCTCATCTCATATTATATCGACATCCCGTCCGGTGCCGGGATCGTGCTGATCGCGACCGTGCTGTTTTTCCTGGCATGGCTTCTCTCCCCGCGGCGAAAACGCCACGCTCAGCCGTAAATCAATGGCAGCAGAATGATCACCGCACCGATGGCTAGACGCTTGTAACCGGAATTCCGGTAATCCGCGTCGGTTTTGTTCTGCAGCGTCCGCACCATTCGGTCGCGGTAGAACGACATGAAATGAAACGGCAGGATGATCTCGAACAGAATCACCATCGCGTAGAGCACGATCTGTCCGAGACTGGCCGACTCGAGTACAAAATGGATGATGAGAAAGACCAGCGCCAGCGACGTGAGCCCGAAGCTCAGCATTTCGAAGACGCCGGGTCGACCGGTTTTGTAAAATGCGATTTCCGACTGACGATACTGCGCGGGAGCGATGATGGCACGCAGTGCGCTTCCGAGGTACATCGTCAGGAAGGCGATCAGGGTAAGGAGTTCGAAGGTCTGCATGAGTGTCCGATGGTTATTTCGCTTGTGAAATATACAAACGGCAGATGAATTCCGGATGTTTTTTTCATCCGGATTACGCAAGTTATGTGTTCGTGAAAATTATTCAATCGTAACCAGCGTCCCATGAAAAAGCACCTCCTCCTCGTCGCTCTCATCCTTCTCGCCTTCCTGCATGCACAGACCATCATGCATGCACAGACCACTGATTCCGAGACGCGCCTGTTGCGCTTCCCCGACATTCACGGGCAGCAAATCGCCTTTGTGTACGCCGGCGATATCTATTCCGTTTCATCCGAGGGTGGAATGGCTCGCCAGCTCACTTCGCATGAGGGACTCGAGCTGTTCCCGAAGTTCTCACCCGACGGCAGGTGGATCGCCTTCACGGCGGAATACAGCGGCTCCCGCCAGGTGTACGTCATGCCGAGCACGGGCGGCGAACCGCGGCAGCTGACTTACTATAATGATGTCGGCGTCCTGCCCCCGCGCGGCGGATACGACCATCAGGTGCTGGGATGGACGCCCGACGGATCGCGCGTCCTGTTCCGTGCGAACCGCCTGCCCTGGGGCGAGCGCATGGGACGCTTCTACACGATCAGCGTTGACGGCGGGCTTGAATCCCCCCTGCCCATTCCTGAAGGCGGTACCGGTGACTATTCATCCGACGGGACGAAGATGGTATACACTCCGGTTTCCCGCGAGTGGCGCACCTGGAAGCGCACGCGCGGAGGACGCGCGCAGGATATCTGGATGTTCGATCTCGAGCGCATCACCGCGGAGCGGCTGACCGATCACATCATGACCGACAACCAGCCGATGTGGCTCGGGGATACGATCTATTTCACATCCGACCGGAACTTCACACTGAACCTGTTCGCGATGGACGTGGCGACGCGCACGGTGCGGCAGGTGACACAGCATACCGACTATGACGTGCTGTGGCCCAGTGCCGGTCCCGACCGCGTCGTCTACGAATGCGGCGGTGCGCTGTGGATATACGATCCCGCGGCTGGCGGGACGCGCCGTCTGTACATACGCGTGCGCACTGACGGACGCCAGAGCCTGCCGGTATTCAGGAAGGTCGCGAAGTACATTCAGTCCTCGGCGATCTCACCCACCGGCAAGCGCGCGCTCTTTGATGCGCGCGGAGACCTGTATACCGTTCCCGCGGAGCACGGGGAGATCCGTAACCTCACGGTCACACAGGGTGTTCGCGAGCATTCGCCCACCTGGTCGCCCGACGGCGCATGGGTGGCGTACCTGAGCGATGAGACCGGGGAATACGAGATCTGGGTTCGTCCCTCGGACGGCAGCGGCACTCCCAGGCAGCTGACCCGCGGCAGCAGCACATGGATGTTCCGCCCGCTATGGTCGCCCGACGGCAGGCGGATCGCGGTGGCGGACATCGAGACCGGCCTGCACTGGATTGATGTCGAAACGGGCGCGAAGACGCACATCGCGAAAGGCCGTCGCGCCGCGATCACGTATTACCGCTGGTCGCCCGACAGTCGGTGGATCGTCTATACGAACGCCGCTCCGACGGACCTGAACGGCATCTGGGTGTATTCACTCGACAGCGGTGAATCCACGCTGCTGAGCTCCGGTTTCTCCAACGATTTCAATCCCGCCTTCACTGCCGACGGACGCTATATCGTCTTCTTCTCCAACCGCGATTTCAACCTGACCTTCAGCAGCTTCGAATTCCGCTATGTGTACGCGAACGCGACGCGCGTCTATGCCGGGGCGCTGACAGCGGACGCCCCGCCGTTCCAGCCCTACCGCAGCGACGAGGAAGGCGCCGGCGGCACCGGCAATGCCGGGGAGAGCGGCACGGCTTCCGGCAGTATCGGTTCCGATGGAAAGAACATGCGCGTGCGCATCGACGCCGAAGGCTTCGCGGACAGGATCACTGCGCTGCCCGGGCCTGCGGCGAATTACAGCGGACTGGAAACCGCGGACGATGCGGTTTTTTATATCCGGCGGGAGAATGAAAAACGCACGCTGTACCGATATGATATCGGCGCGCAGAAGGAGGAGGAAGTACTCGCGGGGGTGACCGGCTTCGACCTCGCTCATGACGGTTCCACGCTGCTCTACCGGAGCGGGAAGGACTGGTTCATCGTCCCCGCCCGTGCGGGACAGAAATCCGGTACGGGAAAGCTGGACCTGTCGCACATGGAGATGAAGAACAATCGCAAGGCCGAGTGGCAGCAGATTTTCGCCGATGCCTGGCGTCTGATGCGCGACTGGTTTTATGATCCGAACATGCACGGGGTGGACTGGCCGGCGATGCGCGAAAAATACGCCGCACTTCTTCCCTTCGTGGAGCGGCGCAGCGACCTGGATTTCCTGCTCGGCGAAATGATCGGAGAGCTCAACGCCGGGCACACATACGTGAATGCCGGCGATGAACCCCGTCCCAAACGGATCGAGGGCGGACTGCTCGGCTGCAGTTTCGAAGATGACGGGAGTGCATTCTACCGCATCGGAAAGATCTTCGAGGGTGAAAACTGGCATGACGCGTTCCGCTCACCGCTGGCCGAGCACGGCGTCGACGTCCGTCCCGGCGATTACCTGATCGCTGTTGACGGACGCGAAGTGCGCACGGACGAAAATCCCTACCGGCATCTGGAGAACACCTTCGGGAAGGCCGTCACGCTGCTTGTCAATGACACGCCTGAGCGCAAGGGGGCGCGTGAATTCACGGTGCGGCCGGTGAAGACCGAAGGTGCGCTTCGATTCCTCGACTGGGTGAAACGCAACCGCGAATTCGTCGACAGCGCCTCGGACGGCCGCATTGGGTATATCTGGATTCCAAATACAGCCGTGGAGGGCAACCGAGAGCTGTTCCGCTGGTTCTACCCGCAGGCCAACAGGGAAGCGCTCATTCTCGATGACCGGTACAACGGTGGCGGATTCATACCGTACAACATGATCGAATTGCTCGACCGCGAACCACTCAATTACTGGGCACGGCGTGGCATCGAACCCTTCAGCGCGCCCGATGTTTTCCATCAGGGACCCAAGGTGTGCCTGATCAACGGGTACTCTTCTTCCGGCGGAGATGCATTCCCCTATTATTTCCGGAAGCGCGGACTGGGAAGGCTGATCGGAACGCGTACCTGGGGCGGACTGATCGGTCTCTCGGGCCAGCCATCCTTTGTCGATGGCGGCTCGCTGAGCATCCCGACCTTCCGCTTTTATGACATCGAGGGACAGTGGGCCATCGAGAATGAGGGTGTCTCTCCCGACATCGAGGTCGTCGACCGTCCCGACGATGTCGCGAAGGGACATGATCCGTCACTCGAACGCGCCGTGGAGGAATTGCTCCGCGAACTGCGGGCAAATCCCCCGCGCCGTCCTGATGTTCCTGAGCCACCTGACGAGTCGCGCTGATCGAATTTTGACCGCGTGTAGAGACCTGCAACGGGTTTACTTGCAGACTTCTAACATATTGCAAGGAAACACGTTATCCGGATTCAGCTCAGGCCGGTCCCGTCACCTTGCTTTTGATGGACCACCTTTCTACTTTTCGGGAAGGATGAAACAGTGAGTGTGGCTATTTTCCCTCATCCTTCTACGTATTCACCTCTTTCACAACGACGTCTGTTGTCTTGAGAATCTTTACCATTCTCCTGCTGATCGCGGGGCATGTGGCTTTTGCACAGCATCAGGGTGCAGGTCCTTCCGCCATGCGAAAATCGACTGACGACGACGAAAGCAAGTTCACCGATGTGGGCAGCATTCGTCTGACTATTTCCAACTTCGGAACCATCGGACACGGTTTCAACAAATGGCCGTTTCAGCCGAACTGCGAATACCCAGCAGGATCGGGAATCGAGCACATTTTTGAAGGCGGGCTCTGGATTGGCGCATTCGCTGACGGCAACGGACCGTACGTTTCGACCGGCGCGGTGGATGTCAGTTCCGTGCGAGATGTCGCCGCGGGCTTTGAGTACACAAACGCCGAAGGCACGCGTACCGAGGAGCGTTCCACCCTGGCTGACTCGCGCTTTTTCAGTCCCGACGCCGTCAGTCATCAGGATTTCGTAGCGAATTACACCGACTCGAACCGTGTGATTCCGGGCACGAATACCACCATCCCCGAGCATGACTACCCGCTCAAGGTGGGCGTCCACATGGAAACTTACGCCTGGAATTTTTCCTTCGCCGAGAACTTCGTCATCTTCAATTACACCATCACGAATCACAGCGAAAATCGTCTTGACAGCGTGTACGTGGGACTCTGGGTCGACATGGTCGTCCGGAATACGAATCTGTCCCCTCCCCGCGGATCGGCATTCTATAACCGTGGAGGAAACGGCTACGACGATTCACTGCGGATGTGTTACGAGTTCGACGTTGACGGCGATCCAGGTTTCACCGACAGTTACATCGGACTGGCAGTGCTGGGAACTGATCCCATCCAGCGTTTCGGTGCAAAGCCCGATGGCACCGATTCGCTCGGAGCGAAAGTCGTTTTCAATTCATGGCAGTTCCGCAACACGACGGATCCGATTTACTTCAGCCCGGAAAACGACCGGCAGCGATACGAGAAAATGGCAAGCGGTCTCCCGCGGACGGAATACTCCAATCTCAGGGCTCCGTCGAACCGTTCCGTCCTGCTGAGCACCGGTCCGTTCCGCTTCCTCGACCCGGGCGAAAGCGCAAACGTCGTGTTCGCCATCATCACGGCAAAGAAATTCGGGAACGATCCGACAGCGGACGACACGCGGTTGTCACGGAACAATCTTTATCGCGGACATCAGTTCGCCCAACAGGCCTACGACGGTGAAGACAAAAACCGCAACAACCAGCTGGATCCCGGTGAAGATCTCAACGGCGACGGGCTGCTGACGCGCTATGTGCTGCCGGCGCCTCCCACCGCGCCGCGCTTCAAAGCCGTCCCGGGGAATCAAACGGTCACGCTGTACTGGGATGATCGTGCCGAGGCATCCGTTGATCCGATTTCCGGACAGCAGGATTTCGAGGGCTACCGTGTCTATCGTACGAATGCCGGGAGCGACCTCGATCCCACAAACGTGCTCTCCAATTCATTTGTACTCGTCGGGGAATACGACACGCCGGGCAACGACCTGTTTTACAACACCGGCTTCGGTGCCGTGCGGCTGTCCTCCCCGCTGAAATTTGAAGGTGATCCGACCGAGTACCGGTACCGGATGGAAATCCCGAATCAGCTCAACGGCTGGCAGTACGTGTACACGGTGACGGCGTTCGACCAGGGGGATCCGGTCAACAACGTCCAGAGCCTGGAAAGCAGCCGCCTGCAGAACGCAACGCGCGTCATTCCGGGCACGACGCCCGACGATGCCGTTGAACTCGAGCCTTTCGTTTATCCGAACCCCTACTACGCCAATGCGATGTGGGACGGCAGTGGAGAGCGTGAGCGCAAGCTGTATTTTGCCAACCTGCCGCGGCGCGCGGAAATCCGCGTATACACGATGGCGGGCGATCTCGTGCGCACGATGAAGCACGAGGCGGGTGGGAACAGCGGCAGTGATATTGAATGGTTCAACCGTTACTCCGAGGGCACGCCGGAGTTTGCGGGGGGGGAACACGCCTGGGACCTGATCACCGACAATGACCAGGCAACGGCCACAGGGCTGTACCTGTTCACCGTCGAGGATCTTGACACAGGAGACATCAAACGCGGAAAATTCGTCATCATCAAGTAATCAGCACAGGAGCATACTGCATGAAACGTTTCCTACCGTACCTCAGTGTTCTCGCGCTGTTCTGCTTTGTCTTCGCGACGGCGGAAGCGCAGATCAATTCGGATACCCTGACCATCCAGCAGATCCAGGAAGTGGATCCCGACACTCTCGCGCTGGGCACAGACGAATCCACCTATTCCCCCCATCTCGGTGACACGATCACCGTCGAAGGTGTGGTCATTGCGGCCCCACGCGTGAGTCCCGGCGGTTCCTCGCTGTTCGCGCTCGGCAACGCATTCACCATGTACATCATGGATCCGAACGGCGGACCATGGAGCGGCCTGAACGTCCGCGCTACGGACTCTCTTGCTGCGGATGCCATTCTTATCACCGCCGTGGATACCGGTTTTGTCGTGCGCGTCACCGGTGTGGTCTCGCAATACTACTCTACGACACAGTTTGAAATCGGTGTCGGAAACGACTGGAACGCCGACGTGCAGGTCCAGGTGATCGACGACCTCGGCAGCCGTCCCGCACCGACCACCATCGATATCGAAGATCTGGTCAGCGGCGGACCGCAGGACAATATCCCGATGGCGGCCCAGTGGGAAGGCGCATACGTGCAGATCGATGGTGCAAAGGTCGGCTCCGTCACACAGAACAGTTCGACCGGCCGGTACACCTGGACGATTCAGGACGGCAACGGCAACAGCATCGGCGTGTACGATCAGAGCGTATATTTCCGCGCCGGCTCACAGGGTGTGGATCCCAACTGGGCACCTCCGGCACCCGGCACGACCATCAGCGCAATCCGCGGTGTGATTACCAGTACGGGACAGGGCATCGTGATCGCGCCCATCTACCCGGGTGACATCGTCCTCGGGTCCTTCCCGCCGATCGTCAGCGACCTTGCGCGTGATATCGCGCTGCCGACCTCCACCGACGACGTGACCATCACCTGCAACGTCGAGGACAGCAATCAGGACGGTTCCATCACCGACGTGACGCTTGTCTATGGCAAAAACGAAGGCGGCACCGACACGGAAATCGACCGCGTCACCATGGCCTACGATGAGACCACCATGGTCGCGACGGCAATGATTCCGGCCCAGGCCGACGGTTCGGTCATCTGGTATTACATCGAAGCAACCGACAACGACAACGAGACCGTGGTGTTCCCCGGCGACATCGTGCAGGGCAAGCCGTTCTTCATCGTGCGCGACGGCATGACCCGCATCCGTGACATCCAGTACACACCCTACGGCAACGGCATGTCCGGCGCCGTAAACGGCGAAGTTACCGTGCGCGGAATCGTGGTCGGCGGCGCGAACGATCTTGGAATGATTTACATCCAGGATGACACGACGCCGTGGAGCGCGATCGAAGTGCGCGGAGACGAAGGCGTCCGCAATCTGACGACCGGCACCGACGTCACGGTCACCGGCACCGTGGAAGAGCGCTACAACGTCACGACCATCGCGGATGCAACCATTGTCACCAATCACGGAACAGCCGAACTGCCTGCACCGCAAGTGCTCTCCACCGGGACTTTCGAGACAGAGTTCGTGACAGACGGAAATGCGGATGCCGAACAGTGGGAAGGCATGCTGGTCGTCTTCGAGAACCTCCAGGTCACCAGTGACAATGCCGATGCTCCTTCCGGCAACTACGGCGAGATCCTCGTCGACGATGGCAGCGGTGAAATGCGCATCGATGACGTCGGTACATGGAGCGACACGTACACGAACGACTCGACCGAGACCGGCAAGATCTATCTCGGTCCGGGCACGACCATTCAGTCCGCCACCGGCATCCTGTATTTCTCCTTCGACTACTACAAGCTGGAGCCGCGCGGTGAGGATGACATCCAGGGCGTCGGCACCGCCGAAAACCCGCCCGTGATCACCGATCTCGAGCGCGACATCGCCATCCCCTCATCCTCAGAGGATGTCACCGTGACCTGCATGGTCGAGGACAGCAATGACGGCGGCACGATCAGCAAGGTCGAAGCCGTGTACGGACAGGCTCTCGACGAGCTGGGCCGCGTGGAACTGACGTATGATGAATCGTCGATGACCGCCACGGGCGCCATTCCGGCACAGACCGATGGCGACGTGATCTGGTATTACATCGAAGCCACCGACAATGACAATGAGATGGCGACCTATCCCGAAGATCTCGCCGGCGCACTTCCTTTCTTCATCGTGCGCGACGGTGACACCCGCATCCGGGACATCAAGTTCACACCGTACGACGACGGTGTTCCTGGTTGCGACGGTTTCTCCGACATCACCACGCGCGGCGTACTGATCGCCGGTCCGAACCTGGGCATGTACTTCATCCAGGACGCGGAAGATGCCTGGAGCGGCATTCAAATCTATGCCGGTGACATCGACGAGCAGGGCCTGGAAGTCGGCGACGACATCACTGTGACAGGCAAGGTGGGCACGCGCTACGGCATCACCCAGATGAGCAACGTGACGGTTGATGAGAATCACGGCAAGGCCACGCTGCCCGAGCCGGTCGTGCTCGCCACCGGCACCTACGAATCCGGCGCCGTCTCCGATGGCGACGTCGACGCGGAGCCGTACGAAGGCATGCTGGTGAAATTCGAGAATCTCAGTGTCACCAGTGACAACGCTGACGGTCCCGATGACAATTTCGGCGAATTCCTCGTCGATGACGGTACCGGCGAGATGCGCGTGGACGATGCCGGCACATGGGATGACGTGTATACCACCGATTCCGCGGACACCGGCCTGATCTATCTCAAGCCCGGAACGGAAATCGAGGGACTGACCGGCGTGATGTACTTCAGCTTCAGCAACTGGAAGCTCGAGCCGCGCAGCGAAGACGATTTCGAGAATGTCGTGACCTCCGTCGAGCGCCTGCCGGGTCTGCCCGCAGGACTCACGCTGCATCAGAACTATCCGAATCCCTTCAATGCGGAAGCCGGGACGACCATCCGCTTCGATCTTCTGAAGAGCGCCCAGGTTTCACTTCGCATCTATGACATCGCCGGACGCCTCGTGGCAAACGTCCTTCAGGGCAGCTACGAATCCGGCAGGTACACCGTGCGCTTCCAGAAGCCCGATATGCCCGCAGGCCTGTATCTCTATCGCCTGTCGGTTGACGGCGTCAGCGAGACAGCGCGCATGATCATCACCCGATAACAGCATGGCGGAGGCTGTCCGGTCCACCCGGGCAGCCTCCGATCCTTATGATGAAAATCCCTATCCTTGCCGCCACTGTCGTGCTCACGGCAGCGGCGCTCTCGGGGTGCTGCTCCTGCAGGGAGAGCACCGGCGAACGCGTCTTCCCGCGAACCGAAATCACCTACTCATCCGGTGGCGGTGTCAGCGGCCTCTCGACCGGCTATACGATCACCGAAGATCGCCACGTCCTCAAATGGAGTGGCAACGCTGCCGAGGTCAAAAAGGTCGACACGGTAGGCCAGGTTCCCGAACCGAAATACCGAGACATGCTCGAAGACGTGTACAATCTCCATCCCGATACCATCCGCCAGATGGAGACCGGAAACATGACGGTCGCGCTGGTTATCACCGCCAATGACGTCACGTATCGATATCAATGGGCGGGACTCTATTACCGCGACGACGCTGTTCCGGAAAACGTTCGTCCCCTGCGCAACGTGGTCTGGGACGTCCTGAGACCATACTACGAAGAAGCTTCACGCCAGTAGGAAACAGGTTATGTCACTGTATGGAGAGCGGATCATGAGAATGACGCAGATCACTCGATGTCTTCTGCTCGCGGGAATGACGATCCTGCTGTTCGGCAGTGCCGCCCGGGCACAGACGGCGAAGCAGGCGGTCATCGATGCGCACCGCGACGGGACATCGGTTTCGGAGTCAACGGTTCTGCGTGTTGGCGAGCGATTCCGCGACTGGGTCGCATCCAACGCCGTATTGCGCAAACACGGGGAGCTGCAGGGCGTTCGCGGTCTTGACATCGACCAGATCCTCGCGTATGACCGTCTGGAACAATCGGTTCCCCTTCTGCGGATCTCTTGGGACACAGCGCTGCCCATCTTCATCGAAGGCGCCCCTCTGCAACGTTCCCGGGCTCAGGTGACAGGTGATCCGACGGCGGTAACACCCGGTAACCATCTTCGCACCGCTCGGGCATTCTTCCGGAACTTCTCCTCCCTTCTCCGCATCGATCCCGAAGGCGTCTGCTTTGACCTCACGCGGCACATCACCGACGAGCGCGGCAGAACGCACCTCCGCTTCCGCCAGCTGCGCGACGGCCTCCCCGTGTGGGGAAAGGAAGTCGTGTGCGGGATCGCTGCCAACGGTGACCTCGAGCTTCTCGCCGGACGATACACTCCGGCAAACCGTCCGGTGCGGGGAACATTTGTCATCGACGCCGCACAGGCTGCCGCTGCTGCGGTTTCATATGTCGGCGGCAAGACGCAGTCTGCGGCGATCCCGGATATGATGCGAACGCTGCTGCAGTATGACGCTCCAGCGACGGAGGCGTGCTACATCGACAACAACAGCCTTCTGCTCCCCGCCTACGCCGTCGAACTCCGCCCGAACGCGCTCGAGCGCTGGCGCTGTTTCGTCCACGCGGAGAATGGGAAGATCATCCGCGCCTATCCCACACATCACGCAGATGGTCCCGAGACGGCTGCGGCCACCGACCTCTCCGGTCAGAGCAGGGATATCAATACCTATCTCCATCAGGGCAGCTACTACCTGATCGATGCCTCCCGGACGATGTTCGACGCGGGCGGTTCCGTGTTTCCCGACCGCACCGCGGGCACGATCACGACGCTTTCCGCGAACAACAGTGACCTGACCAATGTGACGCATGCGACTTCATCCAACAACAGCTGGCCGGATGCATCCACCGTTTCGGCGCATTACCATCTCGGCATCGTGTACGAGTACTTCCGCACGACACATGGGCGCAACTCGCTCGACGGAGACGGCGGCACCATTTTCGCCATCTGCAATGTGACGCAGGGTGGTACATCCATGCCGAATGCCTTCTGGAACGGACAGTTCATCGCCTTCGGTAACGGCGGCGACGGATTCACCCCGTTCGCGGGCGCACTCGACATCACTGCGCACGAACTCGCACACGGGATCACCGAGCACAGCGCAGGACTCGAATACCGCAATCAGTCCGGCGCACTCAACGAGGCCTTCAGCGATGTGTTCGCGGTCATGGTTGATCGTGACGACTGGCTCATCGGTGAGGACATCACCCCCACCAATACGTCATTCCCGACGGGCGCGCTGCGTGACATGGAGGATCCCCACAATGGCGGCAGCCAGGGATCCCCTTCCTGGCAGCCGAAGCACATGAACGAGTATCAGGCCCTGCCGGAATCACAGGACAACGGCGGCGTGCACATCAACAGCGGCATCATCAATCACAGCGTCTTCCTTCTCAGCCAGCAGATCGGTCGCGACAAAGCGGAACGCATTCTGTACGACGCGCTGACGACGAAGCTGACACGGCAGTCGCAGTTCATTGATTTCCGCCTCGCGATCATCCGATCAGCCACGGAGCTCTACGGCGCCACGGAGGCAGCGGCATGCGCTGCCGCGTGCGACCAGGTCGGTATTGCAGACGGGGATCCGACCGGCGATCCGGAAGACTATCCCGAAGTGCAGGGACAGGACCGCATGCTTTTCGTCAACACCGATCCCTTCCTTCCCGCCCCGCTGTGGATCGTGGTACCGCCGGCCACCAGCAACGATGACTTTTCATCGGTCTCCTTTACCGATGTCTGGAGCCGACCGAGCGTCGATGACGAAGGACGTGTTGCCGTCTTCGTGGACGGTGAATTCAACATACGCTCCATCTCACTGGACGGTCCGGCCAACGAGCAGGTGATCGAAAATTCGGGCGTCTGGAATTCCATTGCGCTGAGCAGGGATCAGAATCGCCTCGCCATCACCACCATTCTCGAGAACCCCGAGATTTACGTTCTCGACATTTCCGGGCCCAGTCCGGTGACGAATTCCTTTGACGTGTATACTCCGAATTATACCGGCGAGACACTTCCGAATACCGCACAGTTCCCCGATGCGATGGAATTCAGTCATGACAACGAGTATCTTCTGTTCGACACGTACAATGAAGTGGAGATCGGCGGATTTGAATTTGGATTCTGGGATATCAATCTCATGCACATCTGGGACAATGCGCGGAACGACTTCGGCACCGGCGTGATCGAGCGCATTCTCCCGCAGGATCCTTCCGTCAGCCTCGGCAACCCGACGTTCGCGAAAAACAAGCCCACGGTCATCGCGTTCGACGTCGTGTATCCGGAGAGCAGTACGTCATATATCATGGCGATGGACATGCGGACGGTCGATCCGCAGGTCATCACGGAAACGACGTTCGGACAGGACGGGTACCCGAGCTACTACGGGGACGATCGAGCGCTCTCGTTCGTCGGCGTGCAGCAAGATCTCGAGGTCATCTACGGCATCCCCGTCGGCAGCGACGGCATCAGCGCAACGGGTCCTGCACAGGGCTTTGTCGCCGCGGGAACGATGCCCGTGTGGTTCCGCACGGGGACGCGCCCGGTGTCGGTCGGAGAGACGCCCGCGGCCGCCGCCATCCCGACACTCGCACAGAATTATCCGAATCCGTTCAACCCGGTGACCACGATCCGGTACATGCTGCCGGAACGGGCAACGGTCGCGCTGACGGTGCACGACCTGCTCGGCCGCCGCATCCGCGTGCTCGATAACGGCATGCGGGAACACGGTGGTCACATCGCCGTCTGGGACGGCAGAAATGACATGGGGCAGGCAGTGCCCTCGGGCACCTACATCGCCCGTCTCGTCGTCGGCACCCGTGTGCTGACCCGACAGATGCTTCTTCTCAAATAACGGTTTCACATGCGCATTCGTATTCTTCTTTTCGTATTGCTGCTTGCTGCCGGATGTTCGGACACGCCGAACAATCCGGTGGAGAACAGGCCTCCCGAGACCTACCTGTCGCTGCATCCGGACGGAGAGCTGCGCACCACCACGAGCCGCCAGCACATCCACTGGTGGGGTGACGACCCCGACGGATTCGTGGCAGGGTACCTGATCAGTTTCGACAATGCCACCTGGTCATTCACCACAAGGAACGACAGTGTTTTTGCACTCTCGCTTTCTGGCAGTGACACCGTGTATGCCTTCTACGTGCGCGCCATCGACGATCAGGGCAACGGCGTGCGCGACGCGGATGGTCCGTACGGTCCCGAACCCTTCACCGATCAAAACGGCAACGGCGCCTATGATGCCGGCGAGCCGTTTGTTGACCTCGGCCTCGCGGATCCGACCCCGGCCGACCTGCGCTACCCCATACAGAATTCCCCGCCCGTCGTGGAATTCCGGCAGGGATCGGATGTACCCGACACAACGTTTACCGTAGCCACCTTCGCATGGATCGGAAGCGATCTCGATGGAGACGAAACCATCCGCGAGTATCGGTATGCGCTCAACGACACGCTCGATCCCGCATCGTGGAGAACGCTGCCGCGCAGTACGGATTTTCTGACGCTGTTCGAGGAAGACGGCCTCCGGGAAGGAGAAAACGTCTTCTATCTCAAAGCGGTGGATATCGCCGGCGCGGAAAGCCGCATCATCCGCATGCCCGATACCTCAGGTACCTGGTATGTGAAAAAGCCGAAAACCGAACTGCTGATCGTCGACGATTACGGGCCGTCCGACGCCTCCGCGGCATTCTACCGCAGCGTGACCGATACGCTCTTCGGCGGACGCTTCCGCGGCGCGGACGTATTCGACATCCGCACCGGCGCATCGACGACGAGCCGCGGCATTTACCTGCCGCCGTACATCAATCCCACGTTCATCGAAACCCTGAAGCTCTTCCGCTACGTGATCTGGTACGCGGACAACAATCCGACGCTCGAGGTGGCGCAGCTCTCACTGCCCGACTATCAGGAAAGCGGCGGCCATGTCTTCTACACGGCCTCCTTCCCCGAAAGCGCCATCGACCCGCGCGGGGGCATCACCGATTTCGCTCCCATCGACAGTCTCAGTCCCGACCCGATCCGCTTCGTCCCGATGGGCACACGCGCGGAGCCCGCTGCCGAGTCGCCGGGCTATCCGGTGCTCGTGCGTGACAACGAAGGTGTCCCGGTCGCTTTCATCCGCAACATGTTCCGCAAGATCAACGCGCGCAACCTGTACCGTTTCGAAGAAAGCACGCGCTGGGAAGGACAGCCGGTCGTGGCCGTCCGCAGCGGTGACAGCCGCTTCATTCTCTTCGGCATCCCGCTTCATCGCTTCAACGGCGACGGCAACGCCGGGACGCTGATCTATCAGATATTCCGCAACGAATTCGGCGTGCAGTAAATGAGTATGAGAACGACAGCCGTTTTTCTTCTCCTTCTGTCACTTACCGCTGCCGCGAATGCGCAGAAGGCCACCATCACCGGTACCATTACCGACGCGCGCACGGACGAGACGCTGATCGGCGTGAACGTCCTTGTGAAGGGCACCTACTACGGCGCGGCCACTGACGTGAATGGCCGGTACACCATCAGGGACGTAAATCCCGGCGAGTATACGCTCGTTGTATCCCTGATCGGATACAGGAAAATTCAGCAGACCGGTGTGGACATCGAGCCCGGTGAAACGCTGACGCTCGATTTCGAAATGGAGGAGACAATCCTCACCATGGATGAAGCCGTCGTCATCATCGGCGAGAAACCGCTGATGGATATCGAGGAGACGGCCAGCAAACGCACGATGACGGCTGAGGATCTCGAGGTAGCCGTGATCGAAAACGTAACCGACGTCGTCTCGCAGCAGACCGGCGTCGTGTACTCGGATGAGGGAATCCATATCCGCGGTGGCCGCTCGTACGAGAACGCTTTTCTGCTCGATGGTATCTCCGTGCAGGATCCGCTCGCGGGCACCGGTTTCGGGCTGCAGCTCAGCGCCGCGTCCATTCAGGAATTGGAAGTCATCACGGGGGGATTCAACGCCGAGTACGGCCAGGCGACATCGGGCGTGGTGAATGTCACGACGAAAGAAGCCCAGGAACACTACACGTTTTACATGTCGCACAAGCGCGACAATCTCGGCTTCAACTCGGATTCACGCTCGAGCTGGAATACCGATATTTCCGAACTGTCGCTCGGCGGACCCGAACCCATCACAAGCTTCCTGCTTCCGGCGGTCGGTGTGGATGTTCCGGGCAACATCTCCTTCTTCGGCAACATGTACGCCGGCTTCTCCGACAATTTCACGCGTCTGACCCCGATCATCCGTGACGGACGTCCCACCGGGGATTTCCGTGAAATCACCGCCGACCAGCTGTACTCCAGTACATTCGGGGGCTCGCGTTTCGCGCCGCGGCAGGACAACAACTGGTTCTGGCTCGGCAAGGTCACATGGGCCTTTTCCCCTACCATGAAACTCCGCTACTCATATAACCAGTCCGTCAGCATCAACCAGAACTCGCAGTCGCTGCAGACGAATCTCGAATACGTGGAGCCAAGTCCGGGCTACCAGTACGAATTCCAGAACATCCTCGATGACGCGAACACGTACACGCACAACACGATTTTCCACACCCTCAGCTGGACGCACACGGTCAACAGCAAGTCGTTTTACGAGGTCAAGCTCAGCCGTTTCTACACAAACCTCCGTGCCGACGCGAACGGCAAGGACTGGCGCGCGTATGAAGAGCCACAGGACCTGATCACCTTCCCCGTGGAATATTACAACGAGGGAACACCGCGCGTCGGCGTCATTCCCGGCGACGGATTCTGGGATACGGGCAATGGCTTCACCTGGCACGACCATCACGTCGTTAACTATACGCTCAAGGGAGATTTCACGAGCAATCTCTCGGAGCGCAACAAATTCAAGGCTGGATTCGACGCGACCTGGGGCGAGATGCAGGTTGTCGACATCTACAAACCCTGGCTTGGAGAGCTCGGGCTGAACAATGACATCTACACGGTGCATCCCGCGCACGGTGCGATGTACGCGCAGGACAATGTGAATTTCAGCGGTATGATTCTGAACTTCGGTCTGCGCCTCGACTGGTGGATGCCAGGCAAATTCGTGGACGACGCCGTCAACAATCCCGAGGTGGTCACGATACCCGACGACGTGCGCCAGTCATACATGGACAATACGTTCGGACTGTTCGACCGGCGCTTCAAGGCACGCCTGAGCCCCCGCCTCGGCATCTCGCATCCGATCTCCGACAACCAGACACTGTTCTTCTCCTACGGGCATTTCACCAAGCGTCCTCGACCGCAGTTCGTGTACGCGAAGCTGAATCCCGTGAGTGCGAAATCGACCTTCCAGAAATTCGGCAATCCGGATCTCGACCCGGAAACCACCGTGGCTTACGAGCTGGGACTGCGCAATCAGTTCACCGAAGATGACGTGCTCACGCTCACCGCGTATTACAAGGACATTTTCGATTACGTCAGCACGAAATCTGCGACGATTCCGAGTTCACGCTTCTCGGGTGGTTCCTTCATAACCTACATCAACCAGGATTATGCGCGCACCCGCGGCGTGGAGGTCGAGTACAAAAAGCGCATCGGCCGCTGGTTCCGCGGCACGGCGAGTTTCGCCTACAGCATCGCCACGGGAAAGAGCTCTTCTCCGGACGAAGGCGCGCTCGTGCGGCGCGGCGATCTCGAAGAGTCGATCAGGGAAAATTACCTGATCTGGGACCGGCCCGTGCAGGCGGCCGTCAGCGCGAGTTTCTACGTGCCGAAGGGAAAAGATCCGCTGGGTATCGGACTGCTTGAAGATCTGAACCTGTATTTCCGGGCATTCTTCCAGTCCGGCAAACGCTACACCCCGCAGCTTCTGGTGGGATACGATCCCAACACCGGCCGACCCATTTACGACCGCGACCGTACCAATCTCTACGGCAGTGTCGGTGACGACTGGTTCTACATCGACATGAACATCGAAAAGCACATCATGTTCGCGGGACTCGATGTGGGCATCCTCATCGAGGTCACGAACCTGCTCGGCAACGAGAATTCAGCCATCATCAATCCGGTCACCGGCCGGGCATACGAATACGGCGATTCCACGCCCGGCGGATACAATGATCCGCTGTATCCCGACCTGCAGGCACCGCTGAATCCGTATCCCTACAATCCCGCACGCTATCTCGCGCCGCGCAATATCCGCGCCGGAATTTCGGTGAAAATATGAGAATCCTGAATACGACCATGATTCGACGCATACCCGTCCTTCTCGTCCTCGCCCTGTTCACCGCTGCCCCGGCGGCACATGCGCAGCTTATTCCCCTGCTCGGCGGACAGCGTGCGGGCATCTCCTCTCTGCAGTTTCTGAAAATCGGCACCGGCGCCCGCGCCGTCGGCATGGGCGAAGCCTTCATCGCGGTCGCGAACGACGCATCCTCCCTCCATTACAATCCCGCCGGGATGGTGCAGTGCGAAGGACACGAAGCCATGTTTTCGCACACGTCGTGGGTGGTGGATCTTCAGCACGAGTTCGTCGCCGGCATCTACCGCCTCTCCGCATCGGATGCCGTCGGCGTGTCATTCACATCCCTCCACACCGAAGACATGGAAGTCCGCACGGAGACTCAGCCGTTCGGCACGGGACGCTACTTCAGCTACGGTGACATCGCCGTCGGGGTGTCCTACGCGCGGCAGCTGACCGAGCAGTTTTCCTTCGGTGCGACGGTCCGCTATGTGGAAGAGACGATTGATGTTCTGAAAACACGCGCCGTCATGATCGACCTCGGCACCTATTACTGGACCGGACTCGGGAGCACGCGTTTCTCCGTGGCCGTATCGAATTTCGGCAATAACGTTTCACCCGAGGGCACGGTGGATCTGCCACGCGGCGAGGAAGTCTCCTCCTTTCAGGAGTATTCTCCGCCCACTCTGTTCCGCATCGGCTTCGCCTTCGAACCGATACAGGATGACGTCAACCGCCTCACCGCCTCGGCGCAGCTCAATCACCCGAACGACAACAGCGAGAATCTCGCACTCGGATTCGAGTACGCATGGAACGAGCTGTTCTTCATCCGCGGCGGGTACAAGCTCAATGTCGATGAGGAAGGCCTGACTGCCGGGGCGGGCATCAACGCCCCGATCGGCTTCGGCCGCGGCGGCGTGGATTATGCCTATGCAGATTTCGGCCGCCTCGGCGCAGTACACCGCATCACCGTTCGACTGGGACTCTGACGATGAAATCTCACGGATCACATATGCTTCGCATCATCCTTCCCCTCGCCTTTGCGGTATTGACCGCCGCCTGTGGCGACACCTTCGACACTGACGAACTCGGAGCCACGGCTCCGGCCGATACGTTCGGTGACACGAGTTACGTGCTGCAGCAGCCGATATGGACCGGCTTCAGCGCTCCCTCCGACGTCCATCTCGGCTTCGAGCCCTTCATCTACGTCGCCGAACGGAACGCCGATCAGATCACCATGATGGATCTCTCCGGCACCGTCATCGGCAGCTCCGCACCGATCGGTCAACCGGCGGCCATCACGCAGGATTATACGCTCGACTTGCTTGTCTGCGGGATTTTCGACACGACCATCGGAGGGACCGCCGCGACATTCGGCGCCATCTATCGCATTCACATGGTCGAGGCGGGACATGACATCGCGGACGCACGTGTGGAACGTGTGTACTTCGATCCACTGAATCCCGACCGGCGGTATACCGGCATTTCCATTCTTCCCGACAACACCTACTACGTCACACGCACCGGCCCGAACAACGCCAGCCTCGTCGATCCGGACGATGCGGTCATGCTGTTCGACACCGATGACACCCCGCGTCCCCGGGTCGAATGGCCGGGACTCAGCGTCGACGGTACCGGGCTTGCAACCATCACCAGGCCGACTGCCATCACGACGTTTTCGCGTCCGACGAATGATTTCGTCTTCACACAGGAGGGCGAGAAATCACTCTTCCGCACACAGTGGATCACGCAGCGCACAAGCGGAGACGTCACGCAGTGGGAATCCTTCTACACACCAGCACTCGACGGCGATCTCGACTTCCTCCGCGTCAGCCTCTTCGACCGTCCCGAAGATGTGACGGTGGACGAAGCCGGCAACATCTACGTCATCGACGCCGGGCTGGACAGTCTGTTCAAGTTCAACAATTCCGGCTTCATCACGCAGGCGTTCGGCGGGCCGGAGGAATTCCTGCATCCCGAAGGTGTGGCCTTCTTCGACCGCACGCTGTACATCGCCGATACGGGCAATGACCGCATACTCCGCTACGTGCTCTCAACAGAGCTCGAATAGCGGCATCACCATGACGTGAAAAACTCGAGGGGGCAGGATGCCGAGAAGAGAGCGGCACCCTGAGCCTGTTGTACGGCACCCTGAGCCTGTCGAAGGGGGACGGCAGTATATGCGGTCATGCTTCGAACTGCTCAGCATGACCGAAGGACCGGCGACCGTATGATGTGTATGACCGCTTATCTCAATTCAGGGGGATGAGATCGATGGGCTGTTCCGCGAAGAGCATGAACATGATCACATACAGCAGGATGGAAAACACGAAGCCGTACATGAATACGTTGTAGGACACACGCAGGTACTGGTATTTTTTTCCCAGGACCTGTCCGAGATAGTAAAAGTCCCGGATCATACTGCCGTAGAGATAGTCCTTGTCCCTGAGCATTTCCCGCATCCCCCACTCGAAGTCATCCACAGGCACGTTGTAGAAATTTCCGAAGAACAGAAGGTTTGCCCGTTTCTGCATGATATCCTCACGAGTGAAAACGCCCGTTGTTACTTTCGGACGGGACGCCAGCACCGCATACACGATGGTAATCAGGCAGACGGCGAGGAAAACGAACGTGGGGATGGCCATGTAGGGATTTGTGTCGAGCTTTCGGAAGAGCACGCTGATGATCACCGAAATGACCAGCGCATTGATACTGATCATGATGTTCGCCTTGGAATCGACCATCGCGCTGAAGTTCACATGATTGCGTGCCGTGATGCGGAACATGGTTTCGACACCGCGGTCTCCCCTGCCGATCAGGTCGTCCTTGTCCTTCTTGTTCTTTTTTTTCTTTTTTTTCTTCTTTTTTTCCTTTTGCTCCTTCCCCTGTGCCGTATCCACTGCGATGCCCTGTTCCGCCTCGGCCAGCAGTTCGCGCAGCCGCTCGAGGTTCTCATCCAGCACTTCCTGATGCCAGGAGTGTGCAATCTCCGTGTAGAACTGCCGAGACGCAACGAATTCGAGCTGATGGCGCAGCCAGGCCTCATCGCTGTAGGTCTCGCCGATCACGGCGGCCCACTCCTCCCGGAGCAATTCCGCCTTCGCCCAGAACTCCTTTTTACCGATATGCTCGAGGTCCGCGTCGCGGATGACCTTTTCCTGCAGCGTCGTCGGCTCCGCATTGATATCCGTAACGAGAATGCAACGGCGCACGGCATCGATCCCGTCCCTGTCGAAGCCGTGTTTTTTCAGGAATCGGGCGGCAAACTCGGCACTCTGTTCTTCATGGTGATGATACACTTCGGTGATCCCGGTATCATGAAACCACGCTGCAAGTACCACAATTTCGAGATCCCTGTCCTTCAGTCCGCTGGCTTCACCGATGCGCACCACGGCGTCAACGACTTCCGCCGTGTGCGTGAAGTTGTGGTAGTAATACGCGTCGGTAAGCTTTTTAGTGAAATGCCTGAACACCCAGGCGGAAGCCTTTTCCGTAATTGTCGTTTCCGATGCCATGCTGTGCACCCTTCAATGATCGTGTATCCGGAAGATAGGTGTTCACCTGTTCTGATTCAACGCGCTGCGTCCGGTCGCGCCGTCTCCGGCAGGCTGTCGAGATATTCCCAGGTTGCTTCCTGCGCACGGATGCGTTCGTCATCGTCCGCGCCGATATGAAGATTATCCTGAGTCACATTGATCGCGCGCGCCTTGACGGTGTCACGCAGCTGCAGGTCGAGAATCGCGCGGATCTGCGCCGCGAGCGCGGGATCACGCATAGGGAAAGCCACCTCGATGCGACGGTTGAGATTGCGCCGCATCATGTCGGCCGATGCGAGCCACATCTCCTCAATACCGCCATTGGTGAATACCAGGATGCGCGCGTGCTCCAGGTAGCGATCAACGATGCTGCGCACGGTGATGTTTTCGCTGACACCCGCGATGCCCGGAACGAGGCAGCAGATCCCCCGCACGATCAGGGTGACCGGCACGCCCGCCTGCGATGCGCGGTACAGCCGTTTGATGATCTTCGGATCCTCGAGACTGTTGAGCTTCATCAGAATGCCGCTGGCACGTCCCTCCTCCGCATTGTGGATCTCGCGATCGATCCGCGCATTGATTTCGCTGCGCATGTTGAACTGGGCAACGAGGAGCTGCTCGAACTCGTATCCGATACGCCGGCGGGAGAGAATATCGAAGACGGCGGCGACTTCCCTGACGATATCGCGTTCGGCAGTGAAATACCCGTGATCGCAATACAGCCCGGCGGTTTTCTCATTGAAATTCCCGGTTCCGAGGTAGGCATAGCCGCGCTCCTTCCCGTCCTCGCGACGAACAATGTGATACAGCTTCGCATGAACCTTCAGTCCAGGGATGCTGTACATGACATTCACGCCGGCATCCTTCATGCGCTCGGACCAGAGAATGTTCGCTTCCTCGTCGAAGCGGGCCTTGATCTCCATGAACACATCCACCTGCTTTCCCTGCAGGGCTGCGTCGATCAGCGCCTGCGCGATGGCGGAATGCGACGCCACGCGGTAAAGCGTAATCGCGATGCGCTCGACGGATTCATCCCGCGCCGCTTCCTCGAGAAACCGCACGACCGGCTCGAAACGCATGTACGGAAAATGGAGGATGTGACTGCGCTCACGGACGGCATCGAACATGGACGCGGTCTGATCGAACGGCAGGTAATGCAGCGCAGGCAGTGGTGTATCGCGCACATGCGCCCCCAGCGGATTCGGCAGGGAAAAGAGATCGTGGAAATTGTGATATCGGCCGCCCGGGAAAAGATCCTCCTTCTTCAGTCCGAGATGCCTGCGCACACGTTTAACCGCCGCATCAGGCATGTCCGGATCATACAGAAAGCGCGCAGGCACACCGGTCTCACGATTTTTCAGCCCCTGCCGGATTTTTTTCACCAGGTCGCCGGCGAACTCGTCCTCCACATGCAGATCCGCGTCGCGATTGAGCTTGACGGAAAAAGCGCCATCCACCTCGTGGTCCTCGAACACCGTCTGGAGATTCATCCTGATCACATCATCGAGGAACATGAATGCGTGCGTGCCGTCATTGGCGGGGAGCGGCACAAAGCGCGGGACGATATCCGATGGCACCGAAACACGCGCATACACGCCATCGCGTTTTTTCTTCCCGCTCCGCACGGGACGAAGAAGAGCGATCAGGTACAGAGCCCTGTTGCGCAGGAAGCCGTCGTCATCCTCGCCTCCAAGAAACACCGGATCGAGAAACGGACGCACATTCTCCCGGAAAAAGATGCGGACGCTGTGCAGCTGCGTCTCTGAAAGGTCTTCCTCCTGCAGCAGGAACACACCGTGCTCGCGCAGATGTGCACGCAGTTCGGCAAACAGCGTGCCGAATTCGCGCTGCTGGGTGTCCACACGCGCGTAGATCTCGGCAAGCAGCGCCGCGGGATCGATAGCGAGTTTCTCACGCTTCTTCTTTTTCAGCGACATGAGACTGCGGATGCCGGCGACGCGCACACGAAAAAACTCGTCGAGATTGGAGGAATAAATGGCGAGGAATTTCAGCCTCTCGTAAAGCGGAACGCACGGATCGGCAGCCTCCTGAAGGACACGGCCGTTGAAGGATATCCAGCTCAGTTCGCGATCGTAAAAAGGATGACTGTCAGTCATGATGCACTGCTGCCCTTTCTTACTTGTGTTTTTTCGGATATTCGTAATAGCGGATCACCCCGGCTCCGGGAAGCGCATCACGCCATGACGTGACGTTGAAATCCACGCAGACCACTCCGCAAGTGGGGAGATTGTCTTCATCGAAGCCGGCCAGATCCTCCGCGAGCATCATCATCGCGGGGTTGTGACCAACGACCATCGCCTCATCGACATCGTCGGGAAGCATCTGCACGATGGCCGCCAGCTCCCGCGATCCAGCGCCGTACATACGCTCATCGGTTTCGATATTCTCGGCCGGGTATCCCAGCTCTTCGGCGATCATGCGTGCCGTCGTCAATGCCCTGTTTGCAGGACTGCTGCGGATGATACGAATATTCGCGCCGCGCTCGCGGAGGATGCCGCCCATCATCGGTGCGTCGCTGTGACCGCGCTTGTTCAACGGACGTTCGAAATCCGTCAGATGTCCATGCTTCCAACTCGATTTCGCATGGCGCGCAATATACAGGGTTTTCATGAGCTTGCTCCTTTCTAGAATCGCAGGGTAAACAGCATACCGCTGACGGTTGGTGTCAGTGTCCAGTTCGATCCGTCGCGGTCCCTCGAGTACCGCTCCGCCTCACGCGAGAGCACAAAGCGCCCGGTCGTGAATCCCAGCACCGCTCCAAGAAATACATCCGACGCCCAGTGCTGATCGATGTACATGCGTCCGAGTCCTGATGCGACGGCCGTTCCGAAGAGCAGGACAGTCACCGGCCAGGAATTGATCCTCTCCGCAAGGATGGTCGCAATGGAAAATACGACAACAGAGTGACCCGATGGAAATGCATGATACGTGTTGTCCGGCGGCCAGGTGTCGAACGAAAACGCGCCCTCCTTCGCGGCGGGCCAGCGGCGGCCGGTAAGAAAACGCAAGACGAGCGCGACGGTGCCGGCATAGATGAGCGACTGCCCCATCATCCTTCCCGTCACGCGCAGATCCTCGTTGCGGGAAAACAATCCCGAAAGATACATGAGGCCGGATGCAATATCCGCCGCGATCAGGTCACCGGTCCATGCCAGGTCAACCGATGCCGCGTACAGATCGGACTGCTGATTGCTGAGCATGACGTCGCGGGCGCGCTCGTCGAGAGCCATCAGTCCGGCAGTTCCGCCAACCACGCCGCCAAATTCGATCCATGCATTCGGGCTGAACCGAAGCGGCGCCGTATTGTACGCAAGCCAGTCGCGGCCGACGATGTTCAGGTCGTCGATGATTGTGTCCATGAAGGATTTCCGCGCGGCGCTGTCGGTATCGGATCGTGCGGTCTCCCCGCCGGGACGCGGGTTCTGCGCAAACGCCCCGGTTGGACATACCACCGGCACCCCCACGAGCAGCAGCACTAGCAGTCGGAGATGGGATTTCACCGGATGCACGAAAATCATGTCACGCAATGCGTTCTTCATGTTCCCGAAAATAGATGTTCCCGGGAATACGGGACAAGCGCAGGTCAGTCATTTTGTATCCGGAACTCGCATTTTAATTTTTCCCCATTATATTTGAATGAGTCTACTCCCATCTCTCAACGACATGATGATCAGTGATGCAATCGAATTGCTTTTCGACCCGGAAACACCTGATATCGAGAATCGCACTGCCGTTCTGCTGCCTCCTGCTTCTCACAGGTGAGTGCATCGGACAGGCAGCACCGGACTCCGCAGCATCGGTCACGCGTGCCGCGGGTGAAGGATATGCCGCAGGCACGCTGCACCGCTGGCTGTTCGGCAGTCTCTGGCGGGATCTGTGGACCACACCGGTCAAGGTGCCGGTGCTCGACCTGGAATCCTTCGCAGGCGGACTGGCTCCCCTGCGCCGCGGCGGCGGGCAGCAGACCGCGTCATTGCGTCTGCGCGGTGCGGACGGCGTGGAGTACAAGTTCCGTTCCATCAACAAGGATCCCGTCGCCGTCCTTGACGAAAAACTGCGCGAAACCTTCGTGGCAGATGTGGTGCAGGATCTGATCAGCACCGCGAATCCATACGGCGCGATGGTGACCGTGCCGATCCTCAACAGCGTCGGCATCCTCAACGCGCAGCCCCTGCTGTTCGTCATGCCCGACTCCCCGAAGCTCGGGATATTCCGCGAGGAGTTCGGCGGCATGATGGGCATGCTTGAAGTCCATCCCGACGAGGGTGAGGACGACGAAAACGGTTTCGGCGGATCGGATAAAATCGTCGGCACTTACTCCCTGTTCGAAAAGCTGAATCACGACACCGAGGACCGCGTAGACGCGGTTGCATTTCTCAAGGCGCGCATCCTCGACATTTTCATGGGCGACTGGGACAGGCATACCGACCAGTGGCGCTGGGCGCGTTTCGAAGAGGGCGACATCGACTGGTGGCAGCCGATCCCGCGCGACCGCGACCAGGCCTTCAGCCGATATAACGGACTGATCCCCTGGATCGCCACCATCATGATTCCGCAACTGGAAAGCTGCGATGCCGATTATCCCCGCCTGAAATACCTCACCTACAGCGGACGCTTTCTCGACCGGCGATTCCTTTCGGGGCTTTCCTGGCCGGTGTACGATTCGCTCGTGCAGGTCATCCAGCCGAAACTGACCGACTCCCTGCTGCTCGCAGCGGTGCACCGCATGCCCGACGAAGTGCGCGAGACAGAAGCGCAGGTGCTGTTCGCGGTGCTGCAGTCACGCAGGGAGACGCTGCCGGAGGCCGTACGGGATTATTACGAAGTCCTCGCAGCGGAAACAGACATGCACTGCAGTGATGAAGCCGAGATGGTCGAAGTGACCCGGCATCCCGGAGGTGATGTCAGCGTGTTCGCTCGTACACTCGGAAAAAGCGGGCGTCCCCCGATATTCCAGCGCACCTTCCATCCCGACGAGACGAAGGAGATCCGCATCTACATGAGGGATGGTGACGATATCGCCGTTGTCCGCGGCGTGCAGGACGGCAGCATTACCGTGCGTGTGATCGGCGACGGCGGCGAGGACCGCTACGTCGACAGCTCGCTCGTTCGCGGTCCTTTCCTCGGTCTGCTTCCGTTCATCAGAACCACTCGCACCGCAACCTATTTTTACGACCACGGCGATGAATCGATGTTCAGCATCAATACCTCGACCGCCATTGATCGCACGCGAATGCCGGAACCGCAGACCGATCTCGAGCGATACGAGCCGGAGCCGCCGGACTGGGGATGGGATGTCCTTCCCGCGCTCATCGGTGCGTATCACGCCGATCTCGGTGTGCTCATCGGCGGCGGTCCGATCTACACGCGCTACGGATTCCGGGACGATCCTTACGATCATAAACTGAGCCTCATGGCGGGCTTCGCACCGATGACCTTCCTCGGCAAGGCGGAATTCATCGGGGATTTCCGGTCGCTGCTTCCCGGAAGTACCGTGCTGATCACGGCGGGCGCATCGGGATTCGAGGTGCTGAATTTCTTCGGCTTCGGAAACGAGACGGCGAACCTCGACGACGCCGATTACACGTATGCGGTCAAGCAGACGCAGGTGTATTTCAATCCGCGCGTCATGATCCCGGTCAGCGATCCTCTGACGCTGGATCTGGGACTCGGCATCCGCCACGTGCGCAATGACCTCGACGACGAAAAGCTCTACCTGCAGGAGGCGGAGCCCTACGGCATCGACCCCACGAATCTCGCGCATGTGGAAGTCGGTCTCACCTACGATACGCGCGACGAACCGGCCTGGCCCTCTTCCGGACTCTATGCGCGTGTACTCGCAAAACACTTTCCCTCGCTGTTCGAATTGCTCTCACGTTTCGAGACGGTCGAGGGCGAACTGCGAAGTTACCTTTCCGCTGACATTCTGACCGACATGACTCTGGCGCTGCGGGCAGGCGGACAGTACAATCACGGGAAGCATCCATTTTTCGAGGCCGCCTTTCTCGGCGGCAAGGGCAGCGCCCGCGGGTACGAGTTGAATCGCTTCGCCGGCGACGCCGCCGTATTTGGCAGCGCGGAATGGCGCGCGTACCTTTTCGACATGAGAATCATTTTTCCTTCGGAGTTCGGCGTGTTCGCCTTCGCCGAAACCGGACGCGTATTCCTGGAGGAGGAGGAATCCGATGTCTGGCATCCCTCATGGGGCGGCGGCATCTGGCTCGCCCCGGTGGAGCGCGCCTTCACCTTCAGTGCCTCGGCCGGCGTTTCGGATGAAGGTCTGCGCATCGATGTGGCGGCAGGGTTTGCGTTCTGACCCGCCGGTCAGATTTTTGAACCGTGCGTATAATTTTCCGACTCTGCTCGGAAGAACCGATCCCGCCCCGTTCACGCGGTTCAGTACTGGAAGTACAGCTTGTAGGTAACGCGGAGATTGCGGCCCGCCTCGGGCAGCACGGACTTCACTCGCGAAAGATGATTGCGGTAGGGCTGATCGAGCATGTTTTCCGCAGTGACGGATACCGTGTGCACCTGCATCCCCGTTTCCCAGGAATACTGCGCGAAGGCGTTCAGTATCGCATAGCCGGCGGTCTCCTCCTCGTACGTGTCCACCCGCGACTGCCGCGCGGCGAACTCGGACTGCAATCCCCCCTGCCATCCATCTCCCTGCCACGCGATGCCCGCGCGTCCTTTCAGCGGTGGGATCTGCGGAAGCGGATCGCCACTGTCACGGAAGGATCCATGCGTGTAGCTCATTGACGCGGTGAACGTCAATCCCCCGACCGCCCTCCACTCCATCTGCGCCTCCGCGCCCGTCAGCAGCGCCTCCACACCCTGTGTCACGTAAACCGGCAGGAAAGTGGCATAATTGATCTCCCCGGAATTACGCGGGATGATGAATGACGAGAGCGTATTGCGGAAGAGGTTGATGTTGAAATACAGGTCGGGGAAGCGGTGATAGAGAAACAGTTCCATGCCGATGCCCCGCTCGTCCTCGAGATCGGGATTGCCCACTTCGTAGGAGTATGCCGCGAGATGCGGTCCCTCGGAGTACAGCTCCTCGATGGTGGGCACACGGCTCGAACGGCTGATGTTGAATCCGAGATGCACGATGTCGGTCAGCTCGTACAGCGCGGTCGCGGAGGCGGACCAGGTGTGGAACTCGCGCTCACGGATATGCCCGATACGCGCATCCGGCTTTTCGCGAAGCGGAGAAATGCGGTCATAGTTGTACCGCGCCGCGGCCTCGATAGCGAATGGACCCGCCTCCAGCCGTTCGAATACATGGGGAGCAACGTTCAGCGAAGTGCTGGGCATGGTGAATACGAATCCCCCGACGGTGAAGTCGCGGTACTCGAATCCCACACCGATGATTCCTTCCTGCACCGGACCCAATGCGTGATGCGTCAGCCACATGCGGCCCGGATAACTGACGATGCGGAACTCCGAACCGATGAGTCCGTTTTCCTCGAATTCACGGTGGCGGTAATACGCGCGGCTCAGCTGCATGGAAATGTCGTGCACGAACGCGTCGTCGAGCAGCATTGATGCGCGCGTACTGAGCTGACGGCGCTCGAGCTCGATATCCACTCCATTGGGATGCGCCCCCACGAACCCGCCCGGCACGCCGTAGGCAAGATCAAACGTGCGATACGAAATTCCGGCGAAATCATTGTCACGAATGTAGCTGCCGCCGATGGCGGCGTCCGTACTGCGGCTGTCTGAATTACCAAGCATGCCCTCGGGTGTAGACAGGTCACCGCTCTGCCTGCGGGTGAACTCACCGCGAAAGAGCAGCGGCTGCAGCGGCACCTCCGCCGTCGCGGATGCGAGATATCCGCTGTTTGCGGTCTCGCCGTACAGTCCCGCAGTGCCGAGGATATGGTCGTGCATGTCCTGCGGCACCTCGTGCCGCACCACGTTGACCACTCCGCCGATGGTGACGGGCGACTGCGTAAGCACTCTCGGACCGCGCAGCACCTCGATGCGCTCGACGCTGAACGGCTCGATGGTGACGGCGTGATCGGGCGACGAGGCGGAGAGATCCGTGGTCTTGCCGCCGTCCTCGCTGATGAGCACGCGGTCACCGCCAAGTCCGCGAATCACCGGACGCGCAGGTGCGGGACCCATGGCGCGCATGGCTACACCTGTTTCATTCTTCAGCGTGGCAGCGAGTGTGAGACCGAGTTCACGCTCCAGCTCGCGTCCCCTGAGCACGCTGCCGAGCTCGTCCACCTCCTCGAGATGCGAGTGCTGATGGCTGCCGGTCACGACGACGGTCTCAGTGCGATACGTCCGCGGCTGCAGGTAGAGGATGATGTCGCGTTCCTCCCCTTCGGGGATGTCCACGTCAAGCAGCTGCGCCCGGTATCCCGCGCGGTTCACCTGCAGCACATATTCTCCCGGTCGAAGTGCCTCGAAGAGGAATGCCCCGTCGCTGCCGGTACTGACATCCCGTCCCTGTCCGGCCGATCCCGAGGGACGCAGAAACACATACGCCTGCTCCACCGGCGTGCCGGATTCCGCGTCGAGCACAACGCCACGAAGGCCGGACTGCTGAGCCCACGAGGACTGCTGCGTCCGAGACAACTGCGCATGCATCGGTGCGACGAATGTCATCTGCGCGGCAAGTACAATGAGCAGAATGCCCGGCAGGAATGTATGACCGCCTGCCGGGGATTTCTCGATAGAACGCAGCCCACCCGGGGCAGAACGCAGCGCAGCGGGGAGCCAGCGGCTCCCGACGCACTGTGTGAATACGTGCATGTCAGATGGGCTCACTGCAACTTACTGCACTACGACCGGGATTTTTCCGGAGCGGAAATCGGCATGTCCCGCATGCATGATAAACAGCTCGATCGTGGTTGTGCCGGGCTTGAGTCCTTTCAGGTGAAACTCGAATTCACCATCATGCCCGTCATCCTGATGCACCTCCACGATGTCCGTATCGGCGATTTCCCATGAGAGGGTTTTTTCTCCGTCGTCAGGTGCGTCAACGACCTGTTCGTCCTCGTTGTAGAATTTCACCTCGAGATGATCTGATATTTCGTCCACCACCGCGTAGAGCGTGTCGCTGGTTTCGCCGCGGAGGATGGACACCATCTGGATGCCAGATGTCGTCAGCACGACGCCGATAGCTTCGAAATGCTCCTCCTGCGGAGTGACGGGATCGTCTTCACTGCAGGCGCCAAACAGCAGAATGACAAGGATTGCAGGGATCATAATCTTGATTGTATGCATGATGCTTCCATTTCCATTGGTGTTCATAAAATCGGTCCGAACCGCATCAATTTGCGGCAACCGGTCGTGCAAAACGCTGTGCAATGCCGGAACGGCAAAACACGGTGTCAATGTATCTGGATCGGGGGGATCATGCAGACAAAGGGGGACCGCGAACGCTGAGCGCATGCGGGCTCGCATGGACTCCCGGCGACGGAGGAAGGACGATACCTTCTTCGCGAAAAACGATATCCAGGTTGAATCCGCCCGTCGAGGGTGCCGCCAGGAACGCCTGCTGCGCGTGATGGGTAATCGGGCAGTCGGGAGAGGAGTGGTGTCCCGTTTCAACGGGCCGCGGATTCGTGATACCGGATTGCGCTGCACGCGGATGATGATGATGCACCACCAGCATGATCACCAGGAAACTGTAGGAAGCCGCCAGCAGGATTGCCGGGATCCGGGATCGGCGCGATATGGAGGTGACAGTGATCATCATCACATAGGATGCACGAATGCTGCAAAAGGTACAACCTTTCCGGCCGTGGAGGAAGTTCCTCCGTGTTCGTGGATATTGAACGACTGAATAAGCCGGGTGAAATGTGATGCGGGAACTCCCCGCCGCAGGCCGTGGTTGTTTTATTGTTCGAATTCAAAACAATTCATCGAAATTCTTCCTTTACATAGAAATGGAACGCTCATGAAATCCAACGGCACGCTGAAGTCTCCTGCCAACGGGCATCATCACAACGGTAACGGCCACAACGGTAGCGGCCACAACGGCAACGGCCACAACGGAAGCGGCCACAACGGAAGCGGCCACAACGGAAACGGGTACACGACAGAAGATTTCTCTGACCTTATCCTTCAGGGTGATCAGCACATTCCCGGTTCGGTGGACACACCCCTGCGCGAGGATGCCTTTCTCCTCGAGGACGAAGAAAAAATGCGCATTATCGAGTCGCATTTTCAGGACATCATGCTGACGCTCGGTCTCGACCTGTCGGACGACAGTCTGCGCGGCACGCCGCATCGCGTCGCAAAGATGTTCGTCAGCGAGATCTTCGGCGGACTCAATCCTGAAAACAAGCCTGAAGCCCGTGTCTTCGAAAACAGCTATCAGTACGGCGAGATGCTCGTGGAGAAAAATATCTCCCTCCACACGACCTGCGAACACCACTTCCTTCCCATCGTTGGAAAGGCACATGTCGCCTATATCTCCACTGGCACGGTAATCGGTCTTTCGAAAATCAACCGCATCGTGGATTACTACGCGCGCCGTCCGCAGGTGCAGGAACGCCTGACACGGCAGATCGCGGAGGAACTCAAGCGCGTGCTCAATACCGAAGATGTCGCCGTCGTCATCGATGCGAAGCACTTTTGCGTGGCTGCCCGCGGCATTCAGGATACCGACAGCAGTACGCTGACTTCAGAGTACAGCGGGCGCTTCCGCGCAGACAGCATGCGGAAAGAATTTCTTCAGTATGTCACCATGAATGCCGGCGGCTGAAATCCGGGCCCAATGACCTCTGCCGGAACTGTTGCTGACGCGGCACCGGGAAAAACGGGCGGAAACGAGGATTACTGCTCGCGCAGTGTCCGCCACAGCTCGGCGATCTGCACGGCATTTGTCGCCGCCCCTTTGCGGAGGTTGTCTGCAACCACCCAGAAGACAAGTCCGTTTTCCACGGACGGGTCACGTCTGAATCTCCCTACATACACTTCATCACGCCCCGCTGCCATCGCGGCCAGCGGATACGATGTCGCATCCGGATCGTCAAGGAGGACAAGTCCCGAGGTATTGCGCAGTAGCTCACGGACGTCCTCGAGTTCATACTCCTCCCCCAGCTCCACATGCAGCGCCTCGCTGTGCGCATGAGCTATCGGCACACGCACGCAGGTCGGACTCACTCCCAGCTGTGCATCCCCCAGTATCTTCCGCGTTTCATTGATCATCTTGTGCTCTTCCGCTGTGAAGCCGTCGTCGTCGAACTGCGCGATCTGCGGAATGGCATTTCCGACGATGGCATGGGGGAAGGCGCGCTTGGTCGCCAGGGCCCCGCGCAGCTCCGCCTCGAGCTGGTCAACGCCCTTCTGCCCGGCCCCGCTGACGGCCTGGTAGGTACACACCACCACACGGCGGAGTCCATACCGCTGCTGCAGCGGTTTGAGTGCGGCGACCATCTGAATGGTCGAGCAATTGGGATTCGCGATGATGCGGGGCGACGCATCCGTCAGCGCATGTGGATTGACCTCCGGCACAATCAGCGGCACGTCGTCGTGCATGCGGAATGCACTGCTGTTGTCGATGACCACCGCACCGCGCTCCACTGCGACGGGTGCACATGTGCGCGACGCCGATCCCCCCGCGGAGAAAAGCGCAACATCCACGCCGTCGAATGCCTCCGCTGAGATCGGCTGCACTTCGATATCCTCTCCCCAGAACGATAGCTTCGTGCCCGCCGAGCGTTCGCTGGCGAGAAGGAGCAGGCGCGCGACGGGAAACGACCGCTCCTGCAGCACTTTGATCATCGTACGGCCCACCAGTCCGGTGGCACCGGCGACGGCAACAGTATAACTCATGATGCTCCTTCCAAAAAAAACGCCCTGTCAACATCGCAAACAGGGCGTTGAATGACAAACGGACAAGGCATCAGAAATCCGCACCGAGGGAAAAATAGTATCGCGGCTCGGAGAAGCCGGCGCCGTTGTAGGCCCAGCCCACATCGAATTTCAGCGGGAAACCGAGGAACCACATGCGGAGACCGAAGCCGGTACCGATCAGAAGATCCTGCGGCCGCAGGTCGCCGTCCTGGTTCCGCTCATAGGCCTTCATGGCTTCTATGTCATCGAACGCCGTGCCGACATCGAGGAACATGGCACCATTGACCGTCTGCAGGATGTACGGAAGCACGCCGCCAAGGAAGTACTTGACCACCGGGAAGCGCAGTTCCGCGTTGCCGAGCGCGTAGCGGGTGGCGATGCGGGCATTGTAATTGTAGCCGCGCAGGGGCAGACCCGGCGTCAGGAAGGCGAAATCCTCTACGTCTTCGATCGGGATGCGCCCGTTTTCGAATGTGCGGTTGATCCAGTTCTCCGTACCGCCGATAAAGAATCGCTGGGGATTGCGGCCGAAGCTGCCGCCACCCGATCCGCGCAGCGCGAAGGAGAAATCACCCCAGAAGCGCCAGTACGTGCGGTAGTCGAATGTCAGCGACATGAAGCTCAGCGGACGGCTGCCAATGCCCGGGCTGCCGAATGTCCGCAGCTCGTAGCGGGAGCCGCGCACCGGCGCCCACATCCCCCAGAGCGTATTGTCATGCACATAGCCGATGTTCGGTACGATCAGTGACGTCTCGCTGATAGGCACATCCGGGCGATCGAGGTTTTCCTGCGACAGCGCCATGTAGGTCAGCGATCCCTCGATGCGATTGAACTTGTTGAAGGGATATGACGCCGACATGCCGAATCCGTACTGGCGATACCGGATCAGATCGTCGTACAGGCTGCCCGAGTAGCTGAGCAGGAAGCGGGCGCTGTGAAATCCCTGAATGCCCCAGTCGATACGATCCGGCAGATAGGAGTATCCCAGCGCATAGTCGCTGTTTTTCAGGTCACCGATGAGATTCGTGATGAAGATGATCTGATGATCGCCGAGCATGTCGCTGAACGCCATCTGCGTGGAACCGAGGACGCCGTAAAACGTGCTGTAGCCCGCGTTGCCGTAAACCAGGTCGGCTGAAAAGCTCAGCTTGTACTTGTTGACGACGAATTCGCCGTCCTCCGTCATGGTATTGCTCAGACTGAACTGCCGCTGTGCCGTGGTGTCGGGCCTGCCGCCGAGGTCACTGCCAAAGAGAATGCGCTTGCGGACCGGTGCGGGCTCCGGCTTGCTCATGGTCGTGTCGGCAGTCTTCGGCTCGACCTGGCCGATCTGCACCACAACGTCCTCACCATATTCCACGGATTCCGTGGCAGTCTCCGACGCATCGAGATCCATCGTGGAGGTGCTCGCAATGCCCTCCGCGGATCCGAGCGCCAACATGTCGTTCTCCCGCGCACGCCGCTGCACATACACGGTCGGCTCCAGATCCAGAATCGCTTCCTTCTCGAAGGGATTCTTCATGAGAAATATGTCGAATCCGGCTTCGTGCATCGATGAGAGCGCAAGCTTTTTGCCGTCAGATGTCAGTGAAATCTGATAGATACCCGAGAGGGAATTCGTAATCGGATATTCGCGACCAGAGCTGAATTCATGCACGTACAGGTTGTTGATGCCGTTGCGATCGGCGATGAATAGCAGGCGGTCGCCATCAGGCGAAGCTTGTGGGAAGGATTCGTCTGCTTCGGGTGTATCGGTCAGACGCGTGATTGCGCCGGTCTCGACCTCCACCCGGTAGAGATCCATCTGCGAATAATCGTGGTCGAACATGTCGAAATCCTCAGGGATCTCAACGCCCGTCACGAAATGCCTGCGATCGGAGGAAAAATATACCGATCGGCTGTCGGCGGACCAGGCCGGTTCCGCATCCGAGAACACATCGGCCGTCAGGTTCTTCGTCTCGTGTGTCTTGAGATCGTAGACCCATATGTCTGACTGATGGGTGGAATTCCCAACGTATGCGAGCTTGCTGCCGTCGGGAGACCACTGCACGGAATAGATGCCGTCCTTTGCGACATCCAGCTGCTCATACGCGCCGGTCTCAACGTCGATGATGCTGATTGCGTCGTTGGCACCGGCTTTCGATGAGAGCGCGATGAACTTGCCGTCAGGGGACCAGGAAAGTCCGGGCGTCAGCAGATGAAGTTCCTCGAAATCGTTGGTGTTGTTGCCCTCGACCAGTTTGCGTACATCGCTGCCGTCGATGGCCGACATGACAAAGACACCGAAGTAATCGTCGCGGTTGGAGATGAAGGCGATGCGATCACCGGAGGGCGATATTGCCGGACTCGTGTTGTAGAACGCGCTGATTTCATTGTGATCGGTCAGCCGCTTGGCGTAATCGGTCGGGGATTCGCGCTTGGCGACATCCGGATAGTATAGCTTCTTCTGTTCGTCCATCCAGCGCTCGGAAAGCTCCTTGAGCGTAAGTCCGATGGATTTCTTGAGTCCCTTGTCGATACTCCCCTCGCTGCGCAGACTCGCCAGAATGTCGCCGACTTTCTGACGGCCGTACTTCTCGGAAATGTACCACCAGACCGACTGTCCCCCACGGTAGGCGAAATACCCCCGGAGATACGGGATCGGCGGAAGGTAATTACTTGTTGCCGCATCGCGCAGGAACATATCTGAATCGGTATCCCACCCGCCCAGCGATTCATATTCCGCGAGTCCCTCGTTCATCCAGAGGGGCAGCACCAGCGAGATCCGGTTCGTGACAGCAGCCTGAAAGCTGCCGCCGTAAAACATCTCGTTGATGACGGCATGCACGAGCTCGTGATGAATCACGTGGCGAAACTGGCTGTAGGATCCTTCAAACGGAACGACCACGCGGTTCTTGAACAGCTCGGTCACGCCGCCGATGCCTTCCTCGAGATAAGCGCCGACAACGTTGGTCTGCTGGAAGTCATTGTGCGAGTTGTACACGACGAACGGGATGCGGTTGTTGATGCGATAGTTCATCGTGTTCTGTATGCTCATCAGCGCTTCCTCGGCCGCACGCGCTGCGAAGGCCGCAACTTCGTAGCCGTCGTTGGAAAAATAGACGTCGAAGTGCTCGGACTGTATGTAGAACCAGTCGAAATCCGTGTACTGTACCTTGTTTTTCCCGAAATACTGCGCATGCGCGGGTATGGCTGAACAGAGTGCCAGTACAGCGAACATGACAAGGGTCAGAATGGTGTTTCGATACATGGGTGCACCTGTCTTGAAACGAGAAGATTGCCGGATGGCGGGCATATCACCTGCTATAATAGCGCCGTGCCGGAGGTGAGTCAAGCCAATTCGGAGATCGAGGGTCTGCTTCACAGCTGTTTGACACATCTTTTGTATATTGGGTTACTCGAATACCGGGAAAAAATCCGAACTCATCATGAAAACGCATACTCTTGTTATACTCGCGGGAATGCTCATGACTGCGTGCTCCACTCCGCAGAACTGCGATCTGATCATCTTCAACGCCGCCGTGCAGACCATGGATGAGAGCTGTTCCGTGGTGGAAGCCTTCGCAGTGTGTGACGGACGCATTGTCGCCACCGGATCGTCGGAAGAGGTCAGGTCCTCCTGGAAAGCGGACCAATCCATAGATCTCGGGGGCGCCATCGTCTATCCCGGTTTCATTGATGCCCATGCGCATCTCTACGGCCTCGGCGAGGAGGCCATGACGCTTACGCTGCTCGGTACCCGCAGCGAGAAGGAGATTCTGCAGCTCGTGCGCACGCGTGCCGGAGAAATGCCCGACGGAACATGGATCCGTGGCCGCGGCTGGGATCAGAACGACTGGCCCGTCCAGCAATTTCCCAACAAAGAATCCCTTGACAATGTTACCACGGCGCACCCGGTTTTTCTCAGCCGCATCGACGGACATGCGGCCTGGGTGAATTCACGCGCGCTCGAACTCTGCGGCATCACCGCCACCACCAAAGATCCGGCGGGCGGACGCATCCTGCGCGACGCCCAGGGGAATCCCACCGGACTGCTTCTCGACAATGCAATCGATTTGCTCCGCGCACACATCCCCCCTCCCTCGAAGGAAGAACTGCGGATTGGATACGAAAACGCCGTTGAGCGCTGCCTAGCGACGGGCATGACCGGCATGCATGACATGGGAATGGACGCAGAAGACATCCGCGCCGTGACCTCGCTGATTGAGGAGGATCGATTCCCGTTCCGCGTGGTCGGCTATGTCAACGGACGTGGAGATACATGGGAAGAGCACTTGAGCCGGGGACGCCAAGTCATTGGCCAGCAGCAACTTACAATCGCCGGCCTCAAGCTGTACGCCGATGGGGCACTGGGGTCGCGCGGGGCATGGCTGCTTGAGCCGTACGCCGACGATCCGGGAAATTCCGGTATCCCCATCATTGCGGGCGACACGATCGCGTACGAGGCACGCCGCGCGCTGGAGCGAGGGATGCAGGTCTGCGTGCACGCCATCGGTGACGCTGCCTCGCGTCTCGTGCTGGATGCGTACGAAAAGGCGCTCGCGCACACGGAGTCCGTCGTCTATCCCCTCCGCGTCGAGCATGCACAGGTGCTGCATCCCGATGATATCCCCCGCTTCGCGGCACTGGGAGTGATTCCGTCCATGCAGCCCACACATTGCACGAGCGACATGTACTGGGCCGAGGCGCGGCTCGGTGCGGATCGCGTGCGGCGCGGCTATGCATGGAAGGATCTGATCGACAGCGGTGCCCGGGTGGCAGGCGGCAGTGATTTCCCCGTGGAACGCCCCGATCCGCTTCCCGGGATATATGCCGCCGCTTTCCGCAAGGACGCTCAGGGACGTCCCTCATCCCAGGAAGATATCGCCGCGCACTTCGCCGTGGATCCTGCCGATCCCAGAGATGAGGATCGATGGCAAGACGGTTGGTATGGCTCCCAGTGCATGTCACGGGAGGAAGCCGTGCGTGCTTTTACCACCTGGGCGGCTGCTGCCGCGGGGATGGATAGCGACGTGGGCTCCCTGCAGCCGGGGAAATATGCCGATTTCGTGGTGCTCTCGGCCGATATTCTTCACGTGTCCCGTGAGCGTTTCCTGCAGACGCGCATCATCGAAACCTGGGTCGGCGGCAGTCGCGTTTATCAGTACGAACGCCCCTGAGACCGGGCCGCGGTCAATCCGTCAGCATCCCCTCCGTCCGCTCTTCCGACGGAAACATTTTACGAACGGCTGCCGTATACGGCACAGCAAGCGCCGTTTCTCCCGCCGCTACCGCATTTCCACGCTTTCATCCGTGAAATTCTTTTGTATCTTTCAAGATGAGTTTTTTCGAGGCACCGTACTTCACTTTTTCCATGAAGCTCATAGTTTTCATCACGATCGCGTTCAGCGTGTGCACCGTTCCAATGCTCGCGCAGGAATACCAACTCCGTTATGACATGCCGGAGAACGACAGTTACCGCTTCAAGCAGGTCGAGGAAACGACCGCGCTGGCGCAGAGCAATGACGGACGCACGGTTGAAATTGACCGCAAGACAACACGGTATTTGCACCTGACTGTCGAAGGGGTTTCCGATGGGGCAATCACATACACCGTGCTGCAGGACACGGCGATCGTGGAGGAAAACAATGAAGATCCCCGCGTTCAGCGGCAGAATCTGCTCTCACAGAACATCCTTACCGGGAAACGCATCCGTGTGCGGCAGTCGCGCACCGGTGATATCCTGGAGACACGTGCCCTCGATCCCCTCAATGCCCGGAAAGCGCTCGGACCGGCCGTAAATGACGCGATGTTCGTACAGCGCGCCGCAATCCTGCCCAAACTGCCCGAGCGCACCCTTCGGGTAAATATCCAGTGGACCGAACAGCGCGGCGATACACTCCAGCCCACGAAGACACTGCCGGGATATGGCACCGGGAACGGCGTTCGTTATATCGGCAGCAGCACGGAGTACACCGTGGACGGAACGGAGACGCTTCAGGACAGGGACTGCCTCGTGCTTACCTGGAAAAGCAACGGCAGCATGGAGGAGGCACTGATGTTCGAGACGCTCGAGGAGTTCAACGAAGAATTCACCAAGGGCAGCGGTACGATGAAAATCGCCCTCGAAAGCGGACTCCCCCTCTGGGTGGAAGTGTATTCCGATCAGGAAACGACGCGCGCGATATTCGGGAAACAGACCAGCATTATTCCCGCATCCATCAGTACACACACGACACTTGAATTTTTTTCTCAATAATGAATCCGGAGCACAGCATGCGCAACATGTTCACCGCACTGCTCGTCGTCATCGCGATGACCGCGACGATGAGCGCACAGAACGCCACCTATCGCTATGAAGAAGGAAAAGAGTACAAATACCTGATTGAAGAGACGGGTCTGACGATTCAGGAAGTCCCCGGCCAGACGGTCAATATCAACACCGAATCCACGATTACAACTGTGCTGTCGCTGCTCGAGAAGATGGACAACGGCCATCAGCGCGTACAGACGACAATCGAGAGCGCGCTGGTGATCTCCGAGAACCCCCGCGAAACCAACACCTTCGGAGGCGACGCGGCGGGAAAGAGCGTGACGTATGAGATTGACAACACCGGTGAACTCGTCGATGTGGATTCCACCATCCGTGATATGGATAATGAATTGCGTTCCATTCTGATGGGTGCCGCCAACGTGCTTCCCTCCTTCGACGCCAGCCGTATCGACGACGAGGAATGGACGGTTGAGGACGTCGACACCACCGGCGAAGGCGAAAGCCAGATCATTCGCGAGTCGGAGACGACTTACAAGGTCAAGGGCATGAAGGAAGTCAACGGCTACAACTGCCATGAGATCAGCATTGAAACCGAAACCGAAAGCGACGGCAAGCTGGTGCGCGGTGAGCAGGAAATGATGCTCAGCGGCACGCAGGAAGGCAAGGGCATGTTCTACTATTCCGCGGAAAAGGGTCTGCTCGTCAAAATGGAACTCGAGGTCAACGGCGATCAGACGATCATGTTCCCGGGCAACAACATGCGTATCCCGATCACTTCGAACCAGGTCGCGAAAGTCGAACTGCTGGGCGAATAATCGTCAGCTGCCGAATCGTGCGGGGCTGTCTGCAGTGACGAATGCGGACAGCCTCGCTCTCGTTTCCCGGCAGTTTTTCTCCCCTCCGGGTGAACCATTTGACGTTTTCAGCGTATAATGCCACAGTGCACTATCCATCAGCGCGAGTATCAGCAATGAACACACATCGATTGATCCGTTTTTCCCTGACACTCTTCATGCTGCTTTCGACGGCAGGACTTCATGCCGTCGCCCAGGTCGAGCAGTCCGCCGAGGACAGCCTTCGCGCAGTGGAACAGATCCGTCAGGAACAGACGCAGCTTACCGAGGAACTCGAGCAGCTTCGAACGGAGCTGCAGATGGTCAAATCCGATGCAGACGCCACCGATCGACAGCAGCGCATCGATGACATCGAAACGCGTATGGAGGATATCGAACTGCGGCTGCAGGCCCTGGAACGGAGCATCAAGGCCATTGCTTCTCCCGGCGGAGATGAGGGATGGGAAAGCGGGGACGATTCCTGGTCCGATGAGTGGGACGACGAATCCTGGGATGACGACGACGAATGGTCGTGGTGGAAACAGGACGATGGCGATGACGACCAGTTCGACATCGAGGACACGTTCTTCAAAAAGTACCCGGGGAATTTCCCGTGGATGTTTCCGATGACGACGCGCCTGCACGAGACCTTCTTCCGCTACAACCGTGTCGAAGGCGTCTATCTCGGGATCGCGCAGAGCAAACGTCTGTACTGGCACAGCAAGCCCTGGCTCGTCAGCACCGGATCGCTCGGATATGGCTTCGCCAACCACACGTGGCGCTACAACCTCGGACTGTACTTCCCCATCTACCTCGATAATCAGATTATCGAAATCGGCGGAGAAGGATACAGCTTCACCGATTCGAAAGATCAGTGGTCGTTCGATCGCGACGAGAACACACTGACCGCCATTGTCGCGCGCGAAGATTTCATGGATTATTTCGAGCGGCGGGGATTCAACGCGAACGCAGCCTGGTATTATCGGGGTGACGGCCCGCTGAATCTGCGCGCAAGCGTCGGCTATGTGCATGACACCTACGCGAACATGAATCGCGAAACCAACTGGTCCATCTTCGGCGGCGACAAGACGTTCCGTCCCAATCCGCGCATCAACGATGGCAATGTGAACAGCATGGTCGTCTCGCTCGGAGCCACGACGCTCGGCGATCTCGACCAGCGCACCGATGGATGGGATGCACAGCTGCAGTATGAATCCGCCGGCGGTTTCGCGGCGGGAGATTTCGAGTTTTCACAGATCATCGTCGATGTGCGGCGCTATCAGCCGCTCGGCGAGCATCTCAATCTGAACCTCCGCGGACGCGGCGGTGTCAGCGACGGACTGATTCCGCAGCAGCGCGCCTTCGAGCTCGGCGGTCCGGGCACGCTTCCCGGCTACCGATTCAAGGAGTTTCAGGGCAGCAGCGTCGCCCTTCTGAGCGCGGAATTCATCGTGCGCAGCAGCATCGTCGGCAACGCCCGCGGATGGGCAAAACGCCTGCTGCAGAGCACGAATCTGATTTTCTTTGCCAACACCGGCGCAACCGACGACGTCATGCCCATCGTAACGCGCGATGTCACGAACGGCGCCATTGAGACGGAATTCGCCGATGGATTCGACTTCGGCGACTGGAAATCCGACATCGGCGTGGCATTCGGCAGCGGGGACGGTGATTTCCGCATCGGCGCATCGTGGCGGCTTGACCGTTCGGAATCCCCGAACTTCGTGCTGCGCTTCTCGCGACCATTCTGATCTATCGCCTGTGATGCGGTGCCGGCGCCATTCCGGTACGGCACGCGATTTCAATGTCTCCGTCAGAACCGCAGGGGAACGGCTTCCCGGCGTTTCAATTCGCACAAGGAACAGCAATCACCCATCGGACGTTTTCATCACCATGGAAGCGTCCGATATTTTTTTACTCGTCCTGGCGGTGCCGGGGCTGCTGATCTCTCTGTGGTTCACGCTCGTCACGTACGGCATCCTGCCGGCGGATGCGCGGGCAGTGCCGCAGTTCTGCCGCATGGATGACCGCTCCTGTGCCTCCATCCTTCACACCCCGCAGGCGCGTGTGTTCCGCATCGCGCCGAACGCGGTATTCGGTACTGCATGGTATGGAATCGTGATTGCCGTATCGCTGGTCTCCCTCTCACCCCTCATGATGGATATCGCCGTCACGGCCTCATGGCTGACCGTTCTGCTGTCCGCCTGGCTGGCCTGGTCGCTGCGCTTCCGACTGCGTACACACTGTCCGCTCTGCTATACTTCCCATCTTCTCAATCTCGGGATCGCGCTCACCCTGTCCCTGCGCTGAGTTCCTCATTCTCTTCACCCGCCATGCCCGCCGAGCGCAGGGCATCGATCACAGCGTCCACGCTCTCGTCCAGCGGCGCATCGAGATCGATTTCCAGAATCATCGAATCGTTGCGCCGCGTCAGACACCAGGATGCGATGATGCGCATCTCGTCGATGTCTTCCCTCCTCCCCTGGAAGAGCTCCTCCTGCCGCGCGTAGAAGACCTCTTCGATGCGGCTGCGCAGCTGCTGCTGGGGAATGCTCTTCTGATCAACCATGAACTGCGCGGCAAGCATGCCGGATTTGATCAGGTGCACCTCCACACTGCTGCCGCGCGCGAGGGTAACGATGACGAGGTGCTGCTTGCGAACGGATTGCACCATGAGCCGCTGCTGCCGGATGATGGTATCCACGGCGGCGATGCGGTCGCGCAGCACTGCCGCGCCCTCGAAATCGAGATCTTCCGAACGCCGGTGCATGCGCGCGCGGAGACGATCCATCATCTCGTCGTGCTCCCCCTGCAGGAACAGCACGATGTCTTCGACTTCCCGCTGATACTCCTCCTCGCCCGTCAGTTTCGCGCAGGGGGCACCGCAGCGCTTGATGTCATGATACAGGCACGGGGACTTGTTCTCGTCAGGCTTCAGCGGACCTTCGCATTCACGGAGCATAAAGAGCTTGTTGATACTGTCAAGGGCATCCTCCACGGCGAAGCGGGACCGGAAGGGACCGAAGTATTCCGCTCCGTCGTCTTCGATGTCATAGCACCATCCGATGGTCGGCCACGGATCGTTGCGGTCGATGCGGATGAAGGGATAGCGCCGGTAGCTTTTCAGCATCGTGTTGAAGGAGGGCTGATGCTGCTTGATCAGTCGCGACTCCGCCAGCAGCGCGGAAAGCTCCGTCTCCATGCTCTTCCACGTGATGCCGTGCACGCCGCGCACCAAGCGGCGTATTTTCTCCGTGTGTCCGATGTTGTGATAGAAGTAGGAGCTGACGCGCTCCTTCAGATCCCGCGCCTTCCCGATGTACAGCACGCCGCCGCGGCGGTCGTGGAAGAAATACACGCCGGGCGCATGCGGCAGCTCGGAGAGATTTTTCTGCAGACGGGAAAAATACTTCGGCGCACCGGTGATGCGGTAGATCTGTTTGTTCTGAAAGGTCAACAGCTCCGCGGTGCTGTGGAGATCGAACTCCTCCTCGAGCAGCGAAAAAAATGCGAGCAGCACACGCGCAGTCGCTTCGGCATCCCCCATCGCGCGATGCCGCTTTTTGATGCGGATACCGTAGTGACGCGCAATGGCACCCAGACTCTTGCCGCCTTTGGTGGGAATCAGCCTCCGAGCCAGCCGGGCCGTGCAGAGATTCGGCACCTGCAGCGCCTCCATGCCGGATCGCAGCAGCGCGGCATCGACGAACGAGCGGTCAAAACGCACGTTGTGTCCCACGAACACACCGTCGCCAATAAATTCGCGCGCGACGCGCATGACCTCTTCGGCCTCGGGCGCGGTGTACACCATTTCGTTCGTGATGCCAGTGAGACGCTGGACTTCCTGCGGAATGAACTGCCGGGGGTTGATCAGGGATTCATACCGGTCGATTACATGTCCTCCGCGGATGCGCAGCAGCGCGATCTCTGTCAGCCGTTTCCGCTGCGGATCGAGTCCGGTGGTCTCGACGTCGCACACCACGAAATCGGTGTCATGAATCTGCAGTTGATATGCCGGGTGATCGGTATTCAAAACGCTGAATCCGTGGACCGTTTCTGATGCGTTGCCTGCTCAGACCACATCGTAAAAACTGTGGTTCTGGATTTTAATAACGCGTCCAGGACGCTGTGCGAGAAGGCTGTAGTCATGCGTGGCCATGATGATGGCCGTGCCGCGACGATTGACACGATCGAAAATCGCGAGAATGTCGCGGGATGCGGTCGGATCGAGATTGCCGGTCGGTTCATCGGCGAGAAGGATGACGGGATCGTTTACCAGCGCGCGCGCAATGGCGACGCGTTGTTTTTCGCCACCGGAGAGGTCGTCGGGCATGGCGAATTCCTTCGAGGACAGGCCGACTTCGGACAGCAGCCGATGAACTTTGGATGCGATGACCTGCCGCCGCGCCCCGGTAACATGCAGCGCAAACGCGACGTTGTCGAAGACGTTGCGGTCTTCGAGCAGGCGGTAATCCTGAAACACGATGCCGATCGTGCGCCGCAGAAAGGGGATCTGGTGCCGCGTGATGGATGAAGAGTCGTACCCACCGATGCGGACGCGCCCGAAGGTGGGCAGCGTATCCATGTACAGCAGCCGGAGAAACGAGCTTTTCCCGATCCCCGTTTCCCCGATGACGTAAACGAACTCGCCTTCCGAGATCGCAAGGTTTGCGTGATCGAATATGTCCTGGTTTCCGAATGTCAGCCGGACATTGTGAAATTCGATCATGAAGCGCGCCTCCGATGCGTTGGAATTACTGCAATCTATTCATTGCGATGGTGCGGGCAAAATAGACGGCCTCTTTCATGCTCTCCGCGCTGGCGACGCCGTGCGAGGCGATGGAGTAGGCCGTGCCGTGATCAGGGGATGTGCGGACGATCGGGAGTCCGGCGGTCACGTTGACGCCGCGCCCCTTGGCCTGCAGCTTGAACGGCACCAGTCCCTGATCATGGTACATGGCGATTACCAGATCATACAGCTTGCGGTTGTGCGCGGAGAAAAATCCATCGGCGGGGAATGGTCCTTCCACCTGAATCTCCTCGCGCTGCATGTTCTTCACTGCCGGCAGAATGACGCTCTCCTCCTCCATCCCGAGAACGCCGCCGTCCCCGGCATGTGGATTCAGCGCAAGCACGGCGATGCGCGGATCTTCGACGCCAAAATCCTCGTCCATCGCCAGATGCCCGAGACGAATGGCGCGCTCGACGCCCTCCTGTGTGACATGGGATGCGACTTCGCGCAGCGGAACATGCACGGTCACGAGACCGATATTCAGGGTGTTGCTGCTGAGAATCATGAGCACATCGTCGCCGCATCCGCACATGGAGGCCAGCATGTCGGTGTGACCATGGAAGGTGCTGCCGGCCATCGCAATGGCTTCCTTGGAAATCGGCGCCGTGACGAGCGCCTGCGCATGGTCGTCGCGTACGGCGAAATACGCATTGCGAATGGCGTCGATGCTGACGCGTCCCGATTCCTCGGTAGGATTGCCGACGGCATCCGCATCGAAACTGCCCGGAACCGCGATGATGTTGAGGCGTCTTTCCTCAGCATCCGCGGGATTCGTGATTTCCTTTATGTCGAACTGAAGTCCGATCCTGTCGTGATAATGGTGCAGCACCTCCGGCGGAGCAAAAACTACCGGCGTGCAGAGGTCGAACAGGTCGGAGCGGTGGAAGGCTTTGAGAATGACCTCGGGTCCCACACCATTCATGTCTCCAATCGATATGGCTATGACAGGGAGCATATGTTCACTCCTCGTAAAGTTTGAAATTTCCGTTACCGGCACGGTCGATAAATTGAAACGTCTTGTTGAGTGACGGATAATACCAGGTTTCCCGGGTGGGCTCGTCCACATTGAGCGTACGCTGTGTTTCCTCCGGTGGTCCGAAAAGAATGTACACTTTCCCCCTGTCCGTCAGTGCGCCCATGCGTTCATACAACGTTTGGAATTTCCTGTTGGCCTCATCGACGCGACGGAAATACTCGGTCATCATCTCGTTGTACTCTGTTTCCGGCGTCGCATCTTTCGCATCCCAGAACGCACGAAAACGCTCGCGCATTTCGCGTCGATCACCGCTCAGCATTTCCTCGAATTCCTCGCGCGTGAGAATGTAGCGCATGGCCCTGATGGCGAACTCGATGTTTCGCAGCGAGAGCGGCATGTCGCGCCAGTATATCCGGGTGCGGAAAGACACACTGTCGCTACGTCCCGGCGCCTGGATGCGCAGGTCGAGGATATACGGCCCGATCTCAAATCCCGCGAAGGGGAGTTCGAGAATGACCACGTCACCTGCCGCCGCATCCACGGTACTGAGAGCAAAATTTTCAACTACTCCTCCAGCGGACGCAACAGGTCTGAGTCCGGAGAGGAGCGCTGCGGGCTGCACGGTGTCGTCAAAGACGGTTTCCTCTTCTTCATCGGGGAGCATACGCCGCAGTCTGACATGCCAGTCGGCATCGAGTCCTTCGGATACCGGAATACCCACAAGCGCAGGCTCCGCGAAGGGCAGCGCTCCCTGGAATCCCAGCACGGCGAAGCGATCACGCGCGTTCTGTGTGTCATGTGTCAGTGACACGGGCCTGCCGAGGCCCCACGACAGGGAATCCAGCGGAACGGCCTTGATGCGGAGCTGTTCACCGTGCCGGCGGGTGGACACCCTGTCGGATACCGTAGACAGAATTTCGTATGTGCCCGGTGAAACATGGAACACATGATGCACGAGCAGATACCGGTCGCGAAGACCGGTCGATTCGTAGTCATGCGTGAACGCTTCCGCCGATGAGTGTTCTGCGATGAGCGTCTGTTCTCCCTGGCGGATGTGGGTGCTCACCTCGATGCCGCCCGAAAAAACCGAATCGCGCTGCATTGTCTCTGATCGCTCAAAGACCATGAAATCATACGCCACGCGCGTGAAGACATCAATACGCGCTCGCCCGGTCGAATCAGAGGGGAACTGTGCGGCTTCGACAAAGACCTGATCCCGGCCCCCGGGCGCAGTGGAGCGTGCGCGCCGCTGCGCATCGGCAGGCCATGCCATAGCGAGCAGCAGCAGGAAAAGCGATATGATGGAAAGCGGATGTTTGATCGTGCACTCCGGTTGAGAATCAGACATCAAGGTTGCGGACATACTTGGCATTACGCTCAATGAACTGCCGACGCGGTTCGACATTGTCACCCATGAGAATCTGGAACAGGCGATCGGCCTCCGCGGCGTTTTCCATGGTCACCAGCAGCAGCGTGCGCGTCTCGGGATTCATGGTCGTCTCCCAGAGCTGCTCGGGATTCATCTCGCCGAGTCCCTTGAAACGCGAAAGCGTGATACCGCCCTTCTTCGCCAGCTGCTCCTCATCGATATCCTGGTCGTCGCTGTTTTCGAGTACTTTCGCACCGCCGAGCGCCTTGATGATCTCATCGCGCTCGTCGTCGTCGAATGCATACCGCTCGGTTTTGCCCTTTTTGATTTTGTACAGCGGCGGCTGGGCAATGTAAACGCGGTTGTTCTCGACAAGCGACTTCATGTAGCGGAAGAAAAACGTGAGCAGCAGTGTGCGGATATGACTGCCATCAACGTCCGCATCCGTCATGATAATGATTTTCCCGTAGCGAAGGCTGGACAGATCCATGTCCTCATCACCGCCAATGCCGGCACCGAATGCCGAGACCATGGCGTTGATCTCATTGTTCTCGAGAATTTTATGCAGCCGCGCCTTCTCCACATTGAGGATCTTGCCCCGCAGCGGAAGAATGGCCTGGAAGCGCCGGTCGCGGCCCTGCTTGGCTGAACCGCCCGCGGAATCACCCTCGACGAGATAAATCTCGCAGTGCTCGGGATCGGTGATCGAGCAATCCGCCAGCTTCCCGGGAAGACTCAAAGACTCGAGCGCATTTTTGCGGCGCGTGAGATCCCGCGCGCGCCGCGCGGCTTCACGCGCTTCGGCGGCACGCAGCGCCTTCTCGATGACGCGTTTTGCGATGGAGGGATTCTCCTCGAGATACAGCGACAACTGCTCGCCGACGATGGTCTCGACAATGCTCTTGGTCTCGCTGTTTCCGAGCTTGGTTTTCGTCTGTCCCTCGAACTGCGGTTCCGGCACCTTTACGCTGAGCACGGCCGTCAGTCCCTCCCGGAAATCGTCACCCGACATGGTGACCTTCCCTTCTTTAGCGAGCCCGTTTTTGTAGGCATAGTTGTTCAGCGCACGCGTAAGCGCTGTCTTGAAACCGACCAGATGCGTTCCGCCCTCATGCGTGTTGATGTTGTTCACATACGTATAAATGTTTTCGGAGAACGAATCGTTGTACTGAAAGGCAAGCTCCACAGGCGTATTGTCACGCATGCCTTCGATGTAGATCGGTTTTTTGATCAGGGACTGCCGGTTCGCGTCGATGTAGTTCACAAAGTCCTTGAGTCCGCCCTTGAAATGAAATACTTCCTCCTCCCCGTCGCGCTCGTCGCGGAGCGTGATCTTGATGCTTTTGTTCAGATAGGCAAGCTCGCGCAGGCGTTCCTCGAGCACCTCGAAACGAAAATCCCTCACCTTGAAAATTTCACCGTCAGGCATGAAGCGTGTCTTCGTGCCCGTCTTTTTCGTCTTTCCTCCCTTCTTGATCTCGTGATCCGGTGTACCGCGCGAATAGCGCTGCGTGTAGATGTACCCGTCGCGATAGACCTCCACCTCGCACCATTCAGACAGCGCGTTGACTACGGAGACACCGACACCGTGGAGTCCGCCGGAGACCTGGTAAGTCTGCTTGTCGAATTTGCCGCCCGCGTGCAGCGTGCACATGACAACCTCAAGCGTACTGATTTTCTTGATGGGATGCGGACCCACCGGGATGCCTCGCCCGTTGTCAACGACGGTAACCGAGCCGTCTTTCTCGATGACGACGCTGATGGTGTCACAGAAGCCCGCGAGCGCCTCGTCGATGGAATTGTCGACAACTTCGCTGACGAGATGATGAAGTCCGCGTACTCCGACATCGCCGATGTACATCGCCGGACGTTTGCGCACTGCCTCAAGTCCCTCGAGCACCTTGATGCTGGTTTCGGAATAGAGACGCGCCTGATTTTCCTGTTCTTTGGTCATTGTGTTCTATGAAAGTGTGAATGATTCATTTTCCGATGCAGAAGCGGGCGAATATACTGTTGAGCACGTCCTCCGATGAAACCGCGCCGATGATTTCGCCGAGCGCGTCAATGGCTCGTCGCACCTCATATGCGAGGAATTCCTCGGTCATCCTGTCGCGGCGCGCGCGCTGCGCATCCCTGAGCGCGTCGATACCCCGTTGGAGACAGTCAGCGTGCCGGGCGTTGGTCACGAGCACACTGCCCTGTTCGCTTGTCTGCCGTGCTGCGCGCGCCAGTTCCGCGAGCCGCGCTGTCAGGCGGTCCATACCGTCACCGGTCCGTGCGGAAATCACCAGTCCATGCTCCGCAAGCTCCGTGGCAGTATCCGCGGCGACAAGATCCGCCTTGTTGAACAGCAGCTGCACGCGCGCATCCTCCTCTTCGAGCAGGGCCAGGTCGCGAACGGAGACTGCGGCGCGCGCGCCCTCACGCGCATCGGCGATGAGACAGACGATGTCCGCGTCACGCAGCATGTCACGGCTGATGGCTATGCCCTCGTTTTCGATTCGATCATCCGTACTGCGCATACCCGCGGTATCGATGAAGCGCATGTATTCGCCGTTGAGCAGCATCCCCTCCTCAATGTAATCACGCGTGGTGCCGGGCACCTCCGTCACGATGGCGCGTCGGGTTCCCAGCAGGGTGTTGAGCAGGCTTGATTTCCCGACGTTGGGAGGACCCGCGAGCGCCACCCGCATCCCGTCACGGATGATCCTGCCGCTGCCGAAGGAATCGAGCGCGTTCTGGATGCGGCGGATGCTTTCATCAAACAGTGTATTGAGCTGTCCATCATCGAGCAGTTCGACATCATCTTCGACGAAATCGAGACTCAGCTCGAGCATGCCCGCAGCGTGCAGCAATTCATCCCTGATCCCGCCCACAAAGCGGGAAAGCGCCCCCTCGAGCTGCCGCACCGATGCCTGATGCGCCTCTTCGGACTGCGCATGGATCAGGTCGGCAACTGCCTCGGCCTGCGCCAGATCCATTTTGCCGTTCAGGAATGCGCGGCGCGTGAATTCTCCCGGTTCCGCATGCCGGACACCGGTTTCGAGCAGACTCGACAGCACGCGGCGCGAGACTACCGCGCCCCCGTGACAGCTGATCTCGACACTGTTCTCACCCGTGTAAGAGCGAGGTTCGCGGAAAACGGAGACAAGCACCTCATCGAGAATTCGCCCCCGGGTATCGCAGATGCGGCCGTGATGCAGCGTATGTGTGGCCGCTTCGCGGATGTCAGCGCCGCGGAAGCGAGCAGCGACGCGGTCGATGGCGTCGTCACCGGAGACCCGAATGACGGCGATCCCCGATGTGCCGGGTGGTGTCGCGATGGCCGCGATCGTGTCCTGCCCCGCCGTTGCACGTGTCTGCTGCTGCGTCATCGGAAACGGATCTCCTCCACGACGGATGCGCCGAGTGCGTCGTTGATTTTTTCGATGAGTCCAGTCCGCATCATGGTCAGTTCCTGTCGCCAGGTGGCGTCGCGGACCTGGATCCACAACACCCCGTTTCGCAGGCGTGTGGGCTGCGTATGATTGGCAATCGCGGTGCCAACGAGCTCGTTCCAGCGCTGCAGAACTTCCTGTTCGCGAATGCGCCGCACGAGTCCCTGCCGCTCCAGACTTTCCTGAAGGGCGCGACCGAAGGTCATCGTTTTCCAGTGCGATTTCATGCAACTTCCGCAAGCGTCTTCACAATGCCGTTTTCTATTTTCAGTGTGCGATTGCCGTTATCCGCATGGGCAAAAAAATTGAGCGTCGCCGCGTTCGCGGATGTAATGAATGTCTGCCCGAGTCCCTGCGCCTGCTGCAGGACGCTGGCGAGGCGGTCGTCGTCGAGCTCGCTGAAGACGTCGTCGAGCAGGAGGATCGGCGTTTCGTCGAGATGGCTGTCGAGATAGCGATGCTCGGCGAGTTTCAGGGCGATGAGCACGGTCTTGTGCTGCCCCTGCGATGCCTGTGCGCGCACGTCGAGCGCATTGAGCAGGATATCCATGTCGTCCCGATGCGGCCCGACGGTCGTCGTGCCCCTGCGCAGGTCCAGATTGAAGCGCCGCTCCAGCAGCCGGTGATACTCCGCGGGTGCCGCATCGCCTTCGGGATCGATGTCCGCGGTGCTGCGATACTGCAGAGCGACCTGCTCGCGCTCGCCGATCACGCCCTGCATCGCCGTCTGGAAATAGGGCGTGAACTCCTCGATGAAACGGTGCCGCCGTCGCAAGATGCGCACCGCCGTCTCCGCAAGGGAGGCATCCCACGCATCGAGTGTCGTACGAATCTCCTCGGGACGCCGGTCCATGTCCGACAGCAGGGCGTTTCGCTGACGTAGGGTGCGCCGGTACGCGATCAGATCCATCAAATAGGCGTGGTGCACCTGCGAAATGATGAAATCGATGAAGCTGCGACGCTCTCCGGGTCCCCCGGCGGTTATCGGCCGGTGCTGCGGCGACAGCGCGACCATGGGGAATTGTCCGATCAGGTCGGACGCCGACGGCAGCGACGCATGATCGAGGTCAATCTGCTTTCTTCCCTGCTCCGCGTGATATTCCATCACGACCTCATGCTGCGAACCGCCATCGGTTGTAAACACGCCCTCGACGCGAAAGGCGTCGGCATCTTTCTGGAGAAGTCCCCGGTCCTGATGCGTTACGAAACTGCGGGTCGAACAGAGAAGGGAAATCGACTCGAGCACCGTGGTCTTGCCTGCGCCATTTTCACCGAGAAGGAGAAGGGTGCCTTCGGGACAGTCTATTTCAGTATGCCCGTGATTGCGAACGTGAGAAATGCGCAGGCGATGAAGAATCATGATTACGCGTTCAGTCGAAGCGGCATGACCAGCATGAGGATTTCGAAATCTTCTTTCTGTTCATTGGGCTGAATCAGGCCGGCGCGCGTCGGTGCGCTGAAGAAAAAGTCGACATCGTCGGTACCGAGATGCTGCAACGCCTCGGTGATATAGCGGGCGTTGAATCCGATCTCGAGTTCCTCGTCCGTGGAAAACGACCCCGGAACGCTTTCGCGCGCTTCCCCACCGACATCCACGTCCTCGGCGGAAACACGCAGTTCCTCCTTGCTCACCGAGAAACGGATCTGGTTGGTAATGGCATTCGAGAAAATCGAGCAGCGCTGCACCGCCGCGATCAGGGCGTTGCGATTGACTGTGAGCTGCTTGTCGTTCTCGAGAGGAATCACACTTTCGTAATTCGGGTAGCGCTCATCGATGATGCGGCTGATCAGTGTCATCTCGCCGAACGTGAAACGCACGTTACTCCGGCCGAATACCACAGAGGCTTCGCCCTCTCCGAGCGAGCGCGAGACGATGTTCAGTGCTTTCGCGGGGATGATGACATCCCGGTTCCCTTCCGTGTTCGCTTCCGCGATCACGCCCGCATGCCGGATGCGCACCAGGCGATGCCCATCGGTCGCGACCGCGTAGAACTCCTCGCCCTTCCATTGAAACAGCACACCCATCATCGACGGACGCAGATCGTCGGTGCTGACGGCATAAACGGTACGTGCTATGATGTTCTTGAGCAGCTCCGTGTCGAGTTGAAGCGAGAACTCTTCCTGAATGCTTTCCGCCTCCGGAAAGTTGCTCGCTCCTTCGCCGGTCATCTTGTATTCCCCCTGATCGGTTTTCAGCGTGATCCGGTGAGAAGTCGCATCCGCAGTGAACACCATGTCCACGCTTCCGAGTGCACGCAGCGTCTCGTTGAGTTTTTTCGCAGGAACGGCAATCTTTCCGTCCTCTTCGCCACCGGTCTGCATCGCAACGGTCATCGAGATTTCGAGATCGCTCGCTGTCAGTCGCAACTCGTTGCCGGTGAGCTCGAACAGCACGTTTTCGAGAATGGGCAGGGTCGACTTTGTCGGAACGACGCTGATGATTTTCGAAAGCGCCTTGTGCAGATCACTGCTCACTGCGGAAAATTTCATGAAGTCCTCCGATGGAATGCTCGTGTGTGTTTGCGGGGATTGACTGCTGCCTGCGGCTGCGAAACAGCGTTCGCGCGTCGAGGAATGCGCGTGTGCACTGCCGTATGACGGAATGATGATGTCATCATTAAAATATACGAAAAAAACCGATGGAAATCCACCGGTTCCTCTCGTCGGAAAGTCTTTGTTTACAACAGGTTACGCCGCATCCCACAGGGCTGCTGCATCGGCACTATCATGTGATGAATTCCTTGGTGATATCGCGGTTTTTCCGCCGGGAAATCACCTGGAATTCGTCAACGGGCAGTGTGTGTTCGGCGACCACCTTGATGCGGACGAAGTACTTGAGCATCATGCGCGCGACATGCGAAAGCCGGCCCTCGGTGAGAAAATCCGCCATGGTGGGATGCACCTTCAGTGTGATCCGCAGATCCTTGCTTTTCGCGCGGAAGCGCCGCATCCACCGCTCGATCTGTGTCAGCATCGATGTTTTCGACAGCACACGGCCCGTTCCCTGGCAGGTGGGACAGGTTTCACTCACCGACATCTGCACGCTTTCGCGCACGCGCTGGCGCGTGATCTGCATGAGCCCGAACTCCGTCAGCGGCAGAATGGTGTACTTGGCGCGATCGCGCCGCATTTCACGCCGCATTTCATCGAAGAGCTTGCGCCTGTTTTCCTCATTGTCCATGTCAATGAAGTCGATGACGAGGATGCCGCCGAGGTCACGCAGCCGCACCTGCCGCGCGATTTCGCGTGCGGCTTCAAGGTTCGTGCGCAGGGAATTCAGCTCCTGCTCACGCTTGGCCGCATAGCGGCCGCTGTTGACATCGATGACTTTCATCGCTTCGGTGTGCTCGATAATCAGGTACCCTCCGCTCTTCAGCCACACGCGCCGGGCCATTGACTGCTGAATCTGTTTTTCGATGTCAAGCTTGTCGAAAATCGGAATCTGGTCGCTGTGCAGCTGAAGCACATCCACCTTATGCGGCGCGACAAGGTTGAGGTACGCACGAATCTCACGGTACATTTTCCGGGAATCCACCGCAACACGCGTTACATCCTCGGAAAACAGATCGCGCATCGTGCTCGAGGAGGTGTTCATGTCCTTGTAGAGAAGCGCCGGTGGACGCGATTTACGCATCGTGCGCTCGATCTCACGCCAGCTGGCAATCAGTCCCTCAAGATCGGCGCGCAGGACGTCCTCCGATTTCCCTTCGGCCACAGTGCGGATGATCACCCCGAAGCCACTTGGCAGAATCGAACGGGTGAGACGGCGAAGGCGTCGCTTTTCCTTGAAATTCTGAATTTTGCGCGAGACGCCAATTTTATTGTCGAATGGCATCAGCACCAGGAATCGTCCCGGGAGCGCGACTTCCGTTGTCACGCGCACGCCCTTGCTTCCCACCGGTTCCTTGAAAATCTGAACGACGATTTCCTGGCCGCGGGTCAGCTGCACCTGCGACGGCGGACGCCGTCTGCGCGACCGCCTCCTGTCGCCGCCTTTCTTCCCTTTCGGCCGCCCCCCTGATCCGTCGTCGTCGTCGTCACTGTCGCTATCGTCGATCTCGTCATCGTCACCGGTGATGGCCGCGTATTCACGGAAGGCATCACCGACGTCGGAAAAATGAAGGAATGCATCCTGCTCCAGCCCAATATCGATGAAGGAGGCCTGAATACCCGGCATAACCTTGGCGATCGTGCCGAGGTAGATATCCCCCACCATGCGCTCCTTCTCCTCGCTTTCGATAAAAAGTTCGGCGAGTCGACCGTCCTCGACGATCGCAATGCGTTGCAGATCATCGGAGGCATTGATGATAATTTCTTTTTGCATATGTATCGCTCGTTAAAACCTGTATATGGGGCAGCGCCGAACGCCAGTGCATCCGGTCTGACCGTCACTATCATATCTCACGGCTGCTGCCGTGTCATCTCAAAGCTGGGAAAGCAGCGATACGCGAACACCGTCGAAGGGCAGGATTTCACGGCAGATCCCGCTCGTGCAGACAAGCCCTCCGCGCTCAGTGCCGTAACTGATGGTTGCGATATGCTGATTTCCGAGACGGTATGCGAATTCCAGCGTACGCCAGAAGTCCTTGCCCGTCTTGTCTTCTTCATCCGTCGTGTACTCCATGCGAAGTGTCACGGACCATTGCGCGGCACGCGCGAACGTCAGTGAAACGAATTCGTTGAAGTATTCCGGATTTTTCTGACTGAATGAATCATGGAAAAACTGCTGCTCGAACGTGGCACCGATACTGTACTCCTTGTTCAGCATGTACTCGATGCGCACTGGAAACGTCGTACTCGATTGCTCATGCGGCTGATTCGCCTCATACGGAGCGTCATAGCGCCTGTTCACGGCGGCGCGGAGGTACGACTGTCCGTCGAAATACCATTCCACTTCACCATACAGCTCCCAGAATGGAGAGAATTTTTCATCGAGCGTCGGCATGAACGATACGTCGCGATCATAGGTCACGAGGAATCCGTCGCGTGTGACGTAGCCATCGTGCCGGCTCGCCATCGCACCATTGAGGTTGATCGTAACGGTGGGTGAGACGGAATAGAACACATCGAGCTGCATGCCGACTTCGTCGTTGAAGTCCACGACATGCGGATTGCGCGAAAGCAGCGTGAAATAATGCTCCTTGTGCACGATCGGCGGATTCTGCATCGGCAACATGCGTGTCGGCCGGTTCGGATCACGCTCCTCTTCCCCGACCACGTCATAGCGGTAGTCCTTGTATTCGAAGGTCACCCCGAGGCCGATATCGGAAGTATAGGAAATACTTCCATACCAGGCGTCGCCGTCGCTCTCATAGGAGCGGAAACCCCCGCCAGGCTGCGGACTCATGATGCTCGAGCGCTTCCAGGCACGCTGCACGAACACATCGAAGCCGAGCCCGCGAAGCGTGACCATGAACTCCGGAATGTCGGCATGCACCTGATCCATGCCGAACGGCGTCGGCAGTTCGCCGTCCGCACCGACGATACTTCCGCCGAGGCGGAGAAAACGGAACGGACGCACATCCACGTGCCCGCTGCGTACGGAGTACGTCTCGATGCGGTCGGAATTCAGCAGATCGTAGTAGCGCATCGTCCCGAGTGCGAATATGGCGTTCACATGGCGGTTGCGGTACGTGCCGCGCAGTCCGTCGAGACGCGTGTCATAATTGATACCGCGGTTCTCGAAGAGGTTCATTGCCAGGCCCTTGCCGTAAAGCGTGTAGAAATCACCGGCACGCAGTTCGAGACCCTTTTTGGAAAACTCGACGAAGCGCTTCCGGATACCCTGATAGCGGGGACCAAACTCGGGAGGATCGTCATACAGGTACTCGAAACCGACGGTGAAGTCGTCCCAGAAAAGCCGAACGTTCGTCTGGTTTTCAATGTACTCCTTGTCGCGGAGCTGTCCGCCGATTACCTGCTCGCCGTTCCCGTAACGCATGAAGTTGCCCACGGAATATTCCACCTGTGCGAACAGGGCAGCCGGACCGCACAGAACGAGTGCCGCCAGCAGCAAACCAAAACGTTTCATTCCTGCTCCAGGATTTTCTTGATGTCATCCTCGATTTCGTGTTCGTCACCGGCGATGTATCCCGTACGCTTCGCGACAAGTTCGCCATCCTGATTGATCAGGAGTGAGTAAGGCATGCTCTGACCGTTGAGCTTTTTGAACACCTCACTGTTGGGATCGAGCCAGAAATCGTAGGGCAGTTTCTGTGCCTTCACATACGCCTTGACCTTTGCCAGGCTGCGCGGGTTGTCGAGATTGATGGCGAGATAGTGGAAGTTCTGGTCCTTGTATTTTGCGTACACGGGTTTGAGCGCTTTCATTTCCTGCTTGCAGGGTTCGCACCACATGGCCCAGAAGCTGATGAACACGGCACCCCTGTCACTGCCGTCACGGATGTCGGCGAGGTAATCCTGGAAGGAATGCTCATCGCCGTCGATGTCCTGCAGATAAAGGTCAACGGAAGTCAGATCCTGTGCGGCGACCCGTCCGGCGACGCTCAGGAACACGGCAAGGAGAACAACAAACGTTTTCATACACACAATCCTGAAATGATTGAAACACTCATTATGATCACGTCCCGAGCGGGACGTTGTACATGTTCAAAATATCACGCACTCCCTGCACGGATACATACTGGTATGCGTGCAATCCGAGAGCGGATGCGGCATCCACATACGCCGCGATATCGTCGAAATAGAGCGCCTGATCGGCGGGGACACCGGCTCGGCGCAGAGCCTCGTGAAAGATGCCGGGAGCCGGCTTCACGAGGCCGGTATCATACGAGAACACCTGCTCGTCGAACGGTGCGAACACCTCGGGGAATCGCTCGCGTGCATAGGCGATATGCATGGGATTGGTGTTCGACAGCATGACGAGACGGAGCGAGGATTTCACATCGCGCATGAGCGCGAGATACTCCTCGTTCAGCCAGAAAATGTCGCCCCAGAGCATACGGAAATGCTCTTCGTCGAGCTGGCCTGGCGCATCGAGCAGCATGCCGGCTTCGCGGAGAAACACGTCGGTCTCCGCCGCCCCGCGTTCGAATTCCTGTACCAGCGTCCAGAAGCGCTGTTCCTTTTCTTCGTTCCACGGTGTATGCGGGAAATGCTCCGACAGCCGCTGCGCGATGATGCGGTGGTCGAAATGCAGGAGGACGTTGCCCAGATCACTGATAAGCGCGCGGATCATGTATTCAGCTCCTGCAGGAGACGCTCCGGCTTGATATACCATGCAGGGAAGGTTTTGTACGCGAAGCGGATCATCCCCTCCGCGTCCAGGATGTATACCGCGCGCTGTGCCATGCCGAGAAGATTCAGTACGTCGTAGGACCGGCATACTTCCCTGTCGGCGTCCGCGAGCAGCGGAAAGGGGAAGGCGCAGCGCACCTGAAAACGGTCATGCGAGCGCACGTCATCGGTGCTGACAGCGAGGATCTTCGCGCCGGCACTCTCGAATTCCGCCACATGCGCCGCATAATCGTTCAGCTGCTTCGTGCACACGGCGGAATGATCTTTGGGATAGAAGACCAGTACGACTGAACTGCCAAGAAAATCACTGAGGGAAACGGGGGAACCGTTCGAATCAGGGAGGGTGAATTCCGGGGCGCGTGTGTTGGGAGGAAGCATCAATCAGGTGTTGCCGAACAACGAAACAAAGCAAGATAGCGAAAGGGTGAAGCGGAATCAACTTCTTTGTTTTCAAGGGATAATGCGCCGCGCGCATATATCGTTTACCCCTTGCTCCGCCTCCGGGTTCCCGCTCCGCCTCCGGGTTCCCGCTCCGCCTCCGGGTTCCCGCTCCGCCTCCGGGTTCCCGCTCCGCAGCCATCCCCCGCGCATCAACGCCACGCCGTGAAACGCTGCGATGACGTCCCGTGTTAGGGAGTCATGAGAAATTCTGACGCTGCACAAAATGTCTGGAGAAACTGATATGGCGACAACACGATACTGGTTGCTCAAATCCGAACCTGGTGCGTACAGCATCGAGGATCTGAAAAAGGACAAAACAACGTTCTGGGACGGCGTACGTAACTACCAGGCACGGAATATGCTCCGTGATGACATCAAGAAGGGCGACCGCGTGTTCTTCTATCACAGCAACGCCAAACCACCCGCCATCGTCGGAGTGGCGCGCGTTGTCCGCGACGGATATCCCGACCACACACAGTTCGAGCAGGGACATCCGAAATTCGATCCCAAAACCTCACCCGACAATCCGCGCTGGTACATGGTGGACATCGCGTTCGAAAAGGAATTCGCTGAACCTCTCCCTATCGATCAGCTGCGCGACATCCCGGAACTTGAGGGAATGGAACTCTTGCGTAAAGGCAGTCGGCTTTCGGTGCAGCCCGTGACGAAGAAGGAATGGGACACCATCATAAAGCACGCACGTTGAAACGCCTCCCTTACGTCCACCCGCGATAGGCTGAGCACAAACGCTGATTTTGTGCGTTACGCTGTTTTCATGCGATACACGTTCCTCCCTCGTTAGGCTGACGTGTCGGAAGGCCCGACGGGGAAACGGAAGGTGTACGGCGCTATTTCAGCAGCCGCATCGGCCGCATGCGCACCTGCGTGGGAGTCTTCAATACGCTGATGTAAATACCGGAGGTCAGATCTCCAGCCTCGAAAGCAACCTGATATCGCCCGGGTTCAATCGAGGACTGCAGCAGCGTGGCGACACGGCGGCCCAGAACATCCATCACGAACAGTTCCGTGTGACCTCTCTCGATTACTTCGAACGTGATGACGGTCATCGCATTGAAGGGATTCGGGTGGTTCGGTTCAAGGGCCAACTCCCCTGTCGCGTCAAACAGGCGCTCGCCGCCCTCCCGGCAGATGCCGAGACGGAACTCCCCGTCGATGCGTGTCAGTGCGACATCCGGCAGATCCCAGGAGAAGGATTCGATCACCAGCGGCGTGGAAGATGCGTTCCCGAGTGCGGCAACGAACTCGAGGCGGTGCAGCAGCTCGCTCGTTGAATCGAACGGGCCCGAGAGATCGATGATCCTCTGTCCGCCGACAAGACGCCCTTCCGGCGTTCCCCCGACCGGCACGAGCAGACTGCCGTTGAAACGAATCCGCGCATCATACGTCTGCACTCCCGCCGCGACCAGATCATGCCGATCCGTCATGCGGAAGTCAATCGTCACGTGTTCGCCGGGATTCGCCTCAACCACAGGGAGCGCTACCGTGGATGCCGGTTCCAGCGGATCGACATGACGCTGCCACGAATACGGCAGCGAAATCGTGTCACAGCCGAAATCACTCCAGATCCGCACCCAGTACAGAGTATCGGGATTCGAGCGCATGATGCGATCCGTTGCGCCCGGAATTGCCACGCGCCGGCCGTCGATCTCCCAGTACCACTGATATCGCGGCGCTGGAGTCGAGATCAGCGAATCACCGGTGCGGCTGATCTGCGGTGGTTCCGGGATAGGGTGCACCGTTACCGTCAGCGGGCGCGCATCACCCCGACACCCATCCTGTGTCCATACCGACAGGTCGTACCTGCCGCTGCTGCGCACGGTGATGGTGCGCGTCGTATCCCCGGTGGACCAAGCATATCGCGCGTATGGTTGTTCACTGCGCAGACGCACGCTGTCTCCCTCGCAGAATTCCAGCGGCCCTTCCGCGATGATCTGCGGGAACGGCAGGGGATTGAACCGCAGTTCGTACGGAACAGCGGCGCCGCTGCATCCGTCGGCAGTCGTGACAGTCACGCTGTATGAGCCGGCGCTGCGTACCGTCAGCGTCGGCGCAGTCGAACCATCGGACCACCGGTATCCGGCGTATGGTTTCCTCAGTCCGAGTACGACGCTGTCTCCCTCGCACACCGGCTCCGCGGTCAGTGCAATGATTTCCGGCGCGGGAAGCGGATGGACCACAACGCTGACGGAGGGCGATATTCCAACACATCCCGCGGTGGAAACCACGGTGACAGAGTAGCTGCCGGCACGGTCAACCGTAATCTCCCGAGTGCTGTCCCCCGTCGACCACTCGTATCGCGCGAACCCAGAGGGCGCAGACAGTGTGACGTTTTCACCTTCGCAGAATGCCAGCGGTCCGCCAGCCCCGATCACCGGCTCGGGGATGGGGTGTACGATAACCGTAATCGTCGTGTCTCCGCGGCAGGATGCACGGCCGAACACCTGGTCGATGCGCACGGAGTAACTTCCCGGCGCGGGCCAGGACACCGTGATACCCGATGTTCCCTGCCCCGACAGCAGCACACCGCCGCTCACGCTCCAGTCATAGGTCGCTCCCGGCATGTCCGGCACCGCGAACGATGCCGTATCGCCCGCGCAGAGTTCTTTCGGCCCGCTGATGCGCGGCGCCGGTTTCTCACTGACGATGACGTCAACAGTATCCGAAATGCCCGGACAACCCTCGACGGATGTCACTTCCACCCAGTATGATCCGGCGGTCCCCGTGGTGATGCTGCGGGTCTGCGCGCCGTTGGACCACCGGTAGGATGCGAATCCCGCCCCTGCGTCGAGGCGCACACTGTCACCGACACAGAACACCGGAGACCCAAGGATGTCGATACGCGGCTGCGGCTCCGGCCACACGGTCACCAGCACCGAATCACTGCGCACACAGCCGGCAGCGTCCACCACGGTCACTATGTACCACATGCTGACCGGCGGAGAAGCACTCGGTGCGGCAATATCCGCGGCGCTCAGTCCTGTCGAAGGTGCCCAGCGGTAGATGTACGGCGCCCTTCCGCGGTCGATCCGTACACGCAGCTGCGCGCTGTCTCCCGGACAGATTGCCCGGGATGGACCTGCGTTGATAGCGAGGTGGTTTACCACCACGCGAACAGTGTCACGCGCCACGCAGCCGCTCGCACTTGTCGCAGTGACAATGTACGTCGTGGTCTGTGCTGGGGATGCGGTGGGATTGGCGATGAACGGATAGTCGAGACCTTCCCGCGGCTCCCATTCGTATGTCACGGGAGGATCGTTCGTCGAGGCCGTGTCGCCAATCATCCGCGCCTGTCCCTCGCAGATCGCGACATCTGGCCCAGCATTGGCATCAACATGCAGCACGGTGACCGTGACACTGTCAGTCACCGTGCAGCCGTTGCTGCTGTGTACGGTCAGATAATACGTCGTGGTGGAATCAGGCGTCACGGTATTCTGCGGCGCACCGGGATTCGGCACGGCGGATGCCGGCGACCACCGATACGTATACGGCGGTACACCGCCCGCCGCTTCTCCGCCGATGGTCACACTGCCGCCCGCGCAGAGCACCGTGTCGGGACCGGCATCGACCACGACCTGGGATACGAACACGGTCACCGTATCCTCCGAGACGCAGCCGTTCAGGCTGGTCACCGTCATGGTATACGTCGTTGTCTGTGCAGGTGAAGCCTGCGGACTGACCGCGGCCGAATTGCTGAGACCGTTCAAGGGTGACCAGACCACCTGGTACGGAGGATGCAATCCGTTCATCGTCGCTTCCAGCTGCGTGATGCCGCCGGGACAGATGACCTTGTCAGGACCGGCATCCACCACCGGAGGTTCCTCGAGAACAACGGTAACGGTATCACGCTGCTCACAGCCCGTCACCGAATCACGCACGGTAAAGACATATTCACCGGCGATGGCGGGACTCAGCTGAAGGATACGCGTTCGGTTGCCTCCCGTCCAGTTCATCTGAAAGACACCGGACCCGCCGTTGATCACCGCTTCCATGTACAGGTTATCACCCTGGCAGAGCACGGTATCAGCGAGTCCCTCGACCTCAAACGGCGGCACCTCGCGAATGCGCACGGAATCGCGAACGAGTCCCGTATTGCAGATATCTTCGATATAAATGGTCACGAACTCTCCGCCGTCGGCGATGGAATCCGGGAAGGCATCAATGGGGATGCGCACACTGCCCTGTCCGCTGAAAAATGTGACCTTGTTCGGGATGGCGTCGTAGTCCGTTCCGTTGACCGCGTCACCGAGAACGTGAAAGAAGACCGTGACCGAATCGCTGAGATTACCAAGACGCTGAATTTCGATGATACCCGGTTCGCAACCGCTTTCCACCGCGTCACGCACGCCGACCACGCTGTACTGATTTCCCGCGTCGAAGCTGCCAGACTTCAGGAACACGCCGGAGTCGAGCAGATTGTCGGATACATCGGCAATCGCGAGTTTCAGATGATAGCGCTCACAGGGGATGACCGCGGCGGACGCCTCCAGAACCGTCGTGAAACCGTCGTACTGTACGGTCTGTCCCCCATAGTTGTTGATGTAGTACTGCGTGAAGTCGAGATGGTTGACATTGTTGATGGCCACCGGAATCGTTGTGCCGGGAATAAGCGCAATGTTCTTTTTTCCGGTAATGCCGGGACCGCTGATGAAAAACGCGAATACATCATTGTACACGGATGTGACGTACTCGGTGTACTCCTCCGAGGCGAAGACATATTCGAAACGCACGGTGTCCTGGAAAGGGATGAAATCGAACTCCAGCACGGCCGCGTCCATGGTGAAATAATTCACCAGCGCACTCAGATCCGAATCGCCCCCGGCCAGCGCGGGATATGTCATGTCATCTGAATTGTTCGGCCCGATGGCCAACCGTACCCAGCCGGATGTCAGCAACACCCCCTCATCGATACCGATGTTGGACCGCGTGCCGTTGAAATACCCGATGGCGCGGGGAAATCCCTTGTAGACGATATTCTCGACCTGCGCACCGCCCCCGATGAAATAGGTCCGCACGAGCGAATCGATCGGGATGCCCTCCTGCACGATGAGCTGGGCTCGAAGCGGCATCGCGGCAAGCGCAAATGCGGCCGCTGCTATGAGCGATGGAATAATACGCCTGTTTCGAGGATATCGCATGGGGTGCGTCTGACTGCGTGTTCGGCCACGGGCGCTCAGGACGACTGACGCCGCCGGACACCGGATGAAGATGCCGTCTCGGTAATGGAGACAGTTGGATACATTGAAAGTTACGCTTTCTGCGGGAGGACTTCCAGTCAATCATTCAGGGGAAAGAACATGGACCGCCTCACCGCGTATGGGCCATTGTAAAAAGTTTCATTTTCCGGCGAAAAAAAAGAGGTCAAAAAAAAATCCCTGAAATATTTTTTTCAATTCGTGCAACCTGACCCGGGGCTGACCGTACACGACAGTGTTGATAATCGCAAACACTCATATAGATCCCTGGAGGATATCATGAAAAAGTCCCTGATTGCACTGCTGGTTATGATGGTCGTCGCATCGGCCTCCGTTTTCGCCCAGGTCAACAATCCCCCGCTCTCCGCCGAGCGGCAGAACGATATCAAGACAAACCTGCTCGCCGGTCTGCAGCATTCCTCGATGGAAGTCCAGGCAGACTACGTTCAGCTGGCGATCGATCTCAAGCGCGCCTATCCCGAGTATGACTTCAATTATGCGATCATCCCTCTGATGGACAAGCTGAAGAACGAGTCGGATCCGGGTATTCGCATCCTCGCCGCGCTTGCACTCTATGAATTCAAGGATTCCCGCATGAGCAAGTTCGCAATCGAGCAGACGGCGATTCACGACGGCTCCAAGCGCGTCGCCCGCCACTGCCAGACGCTGATCCGCAAGTGGGACAACCGCACCGAGCATCCCATCTATACCGCGCAGGTCGTCTATCCTTTCTGAAACTTCTCGCTGATACGGTACGCATAGACTGATGACAGAAGAACCCCCGCTGCACGCGGGGGTTTTTCTTTACGCCTGCAGCTGCAGTTCGTCTGTGTCGCCCGGCAGCATGCCGAGAAAGCGGAGAAAGTTGCGAATGATCAGCGCCGTCGCCCCCCAGATCGTCTCATTGTCATAGTAATAGAAGTACACGTTGCGCTCGACACCGTCGTGCTCGAATATCTGCGGCTCCGCGTTCCGATCATCCGCAAAGTAGGCAAGCGGGACCGAGAAGATGCGGGACACTTCGACGGGATTCGGCACAAGATCCGACAGAGAGCGAATCACGCCGACGACGGGTGAAATCACGAATCCCGTCGGTGTCCAGATATCGTCATGACAGCCGAGCACATCAACATCCGACGGATGAAGTGCGACTTCCTCTTCCGCCTCACGCAGTGCCGTGGCGACGCAATCCTCTCCGGCATCCACGCTCCCGCCCGGGAAGGCAATCTGTCCGCGATGATGCGGCAGATCCGACGTGCGGCGCGTCAGAAGCAGCTGCCAGGCACCGTCTTTCGCGAACAGACCGATCAGCACTGCTGCGTGACGATACCCGCTGCGCTCCTGCACCTGGCGCTCGTGTGCATGGAGGCGGTCACGGATTGCCTCGCGGGACGGACAGGGATCATGCATATCCGCGGGCCTCAATCCTCATCTGCATGTATATTGAAGGATATATCCAGGGCACGGACGGAATGAGTCAGTCCACCCACGGAAATCATATCAACGCCCGTCTCCGCGATGCCGCGCACGGTTTGTTCGCTGACATTGCCGGACGCTTCGATGCGCACATCCTCGCGCCTGCCGCGGATCAGTTTGACGGCAGTTGCCATTTCATCGAGCGAGTAGTTATCGAGCATGATGATATCGACCGCTTCGCAGGACAGCGCCTCAATAACCTGATTGAGATCCGCCGTCTCCACCTCGATCTGGATTCCACGGTCCTTCGGGACGCGCGCGGCGACCAGATCGACTGCTGCTTTGAGCCCCCCGGCAGCGGCGATGTGGTTGTCCTTGATGAGCACCATGTCGTCGAGTCCGAAACGGTGGTTGCTTCCCCGTCCGTGCTTGACGGCAAGTTTGTCGAACGTGCGCAGACCGGGTACGGTTTTCCGTGTATCGAGGATCCGGGCTTCCGTCCCCTCGATCAGCTTCATCAGTGATGCAGTAGCGGTGGCGATACCCGACATGCGCTGGAGGAAATTGAGCGCGGTGCGCTCGGCGGTCAGCATCGAGGCGATGCGGCCGCGTGCCACAGCAATGTTTGCACCGCGCAGCACGGGCATGCCATCGGTTACCGTGGCGTCGACAATCAGTTCGCGATCCACCAGCTGCATGACCGTGGCGGCGACTTCCATTCCGCTGAGCACGCCGTTGGCCTTGGCCACAAACACTCCCTCACCTTCGAGATCCGGGGGAACGGTGCATTCAGTCGTAATATCGCCGGTACCGATATCCTCGCGCAGCGCGGTCTCGATGCGCTGCAGCATGGTGCTGTCGTGAAGAAGACTCAGTCTCATATGCGCCCCGATTTCCTGTATTCAAGATAGGAGTGGAAATCCAGTCCTCGCTCGAGTCCCCTGTTTTTCCGATATGATTCGACGTAGCGCAGGTACTGTCGGGCAGACTCCCGGACATGCTCACGCTCTTCATCGCTGAGCTCACGGACGATGCGCGCGGGTACTCCGGCCACGAGTGTCCCGGGCGGCACCTCGAAGCCTTCGCGCACGACGGCGCCAGCGGCGACCAGCGATTCACTGTGTACGACCGCGTTGTCGAGCACGGTCGCACCCATGCCGATAAGACAGGCATCGTGCAGGGTGCAGGCGTGCAGCACTGCGGCATGACCGACCGTGACATCCTCTCCGATGATCAGGGGATATTTCTGATAGGTCTCGTGCAGGGTGCAGTTGTCCTGGATATTCGTCCGCGCCCCGATGCGCACCTGGTTGACATCCCCGCGGATCACGGTGCCGAACCACAGGTTGACATCCTCCGCGATATGCACGTCGCCGACGATAATCACATCCTCCGACATGAACACGCTCGGATGAATAACGGGATACTTCCCCTCGTATGGATAAATCATGATGCGTTTCCTTCTTCAATCCTTCACAATGGGCGGCGACCAGCCCGGCCGCTTCCACTTCACGAGTTCGATCCGCACACTGCCGATGAGCACGTGCATTTTCGCTGCGATCGGTACCGCGGCGCGGTCGTCGCTGAACCAGCCCTCGAAGCCGCCGGTCAGTCCGAATATACCGGTAAATCCGGTTTCTCCATCGAGTTTGACCGTGCGGACGTCATCGTCAATGGCGTCGATATCCTGCTCCTCGCGCTCGATCCCGAAATTGATGGTCGTCACTGCCTTGCTCCGGTACATGAGAACGGGAACTTCCTTTCGGCAGTGCGCATGTACATAGGCGCGCGCGTAGAAAAGAAGTGACAGACCGTCCTGCCAGTGCTTCCCTTCGAGGTCCAGCGTGTCGACGCGCGACCAGCCCGGTTTGTCCGTCACCGTCTCACCGATGACAACCGCGTCGCTTCCGTCTGGATAGAAATACGTGATGTGCTTGTACACGGTGTCGTCGCGCAGATACTCCGTGTTGCGAAAGGCCGTCGACTGCAGGGCAGGGCCGATCCGGCTTTTGAAGTGGGTGTTCAGCGTGACGAAGGGCACTCCCTTGAACGTCCGAATATGTGCTTCAGTGCGAACAGCCAGGCCGCGCGCGGTGCTGTCCACCGAAACGATTCTGCTGCTGATCGTCCCCAGACCGATGCCGAGATAGCTCACCTCGAAGAGCAGGCGCTCACCTTCGACGAACACGCCGTAATTCGGCCTGCAATCCGTCCGCTTTCCGCTGTGTGACTGCCCTGACAGCGGTTCCGGAGCGATGATCGCCGCGATAACGACCACAGCAAGACTCACTGCGGTGAAAAGAGAAACGTGGTTTCGCGGGAAACCACGTTTCGTATGCTTTCGGGATGTTTTCACGGCGTACCTGCCTTATCGGAGACCGGCGATCTTCCTGGCCTCGGGGAACAGCGACACGGCCTTCTCGTATTGCGGATCAACTTCGAGCATGGTGCGGAACTGTCCTTCATTGCCATACAGAGTGCGGGCGATCTGCGCCTTCACCGCGGCCATCAGCCAGTCCTTGTCCTTTTCGTATCCTTCCTCATCAAATTCGACGCCCTTGGATTTCCCGAAATCGATGAGTTCCTTCATCATTGCATCAGTCACGGAGAAGGCTTCGACGAACTGCCTGGCGTCGGCATCCGCGTATCGCTCACGCAGGTCGTTGCCCTTCTTATCGATGAACGCAGTGGTGTATTCGAAGATGTGGATACGCATCCTCCCGACGTATGTGCTCAGATTTTCGTAGCGCACGATGTAATCCGGGGTGATGCCGCCGCCGCCGTACACGGTGCGGCCCGCATCGGTCTTGTATTTCGGACGCGTGGTATCGGCCTCATGCTCGTGCATGATGTTGTCGCCGTCCTCTTCGTCACGGTCATACGCGCCGCGGTAGTAATCCTCGTCGCTGCCGTCGTAGGGACGCTGAATCATGCGTCCGCTGGGGGTGTAATACCGCGCTGTTGTCAGGCGGAAGGCGGAACCGTCGGGCAGCTCGAACTGCCGCTGCACCAGACCTTTGCCAAACGAAGTCTCGCCGACGATGAGACCGCGGTCGTGATCCTGCACCGCACCCGCGACAATCTCGCTGGCGGATGCACTCCCGTTGCTCAGGAGAATGATCAGCGGCAGATCCTGCATTTCTCCGCTGCCGGTTGCGACGAAGTTCTCATCGAAATCCGACCGGCGTCCCTTCGTGTAGACGATCTTCTCACCACGCTCGAGAAATTCATTGGCCATGCGGAAGGACTGCTCGAGATAGCCGCCCGGATTGCTGCGCAGATCGAGCACGAGTTTTTTCATCCCCTCGGTCTTGAGATTGCGCAGACCGGTGAGAAATTCATCGTACGTCGTCGAGGAAAATCGGTTGATCGACATGTAGCCGATGCCGTCATCCATCATGAAACTCGCGGTTACACTGTACAGCGGGATCTTGTCACGAATGATGGTGATGTCGATGGGATCTTCCAGACCGGAACGGACGATGCCGACAGTGACCTTGGTTCCCTTTTCACCGCGCAGCCGTTTCTGCACGTCGTCATTCGTGAATTCAACGGAGCTCTCTCCGTCGATTTCCACGATTTTGTCACCTGCGAGCAGACCGACCTTCTCACTGGGGCCGCCGTAAATCACGTTTGCGACGGTAATCGTGTCATTGACGATGCGAAACTCGATGCCGATGCCCTCGAAGCTTCCCTTGAAGTCCTCCTGAACCTTTTCCAGCTGCTTGGGACTGATGTACACCGAATGCGGATCGAGCGATTTCAGCATGCCCTCGATCGCGGAAGCGACCAGGTCCGAAATCTTCACTTCGTCCACATAATACTTCTGCGTGTAGTTCAGGACATCCTTGAATTTGTTGAACTGCTGGTAAATGTTGTCTTCGGAAATCGCACGAACTTGAGTGCCCATGAAAATCCCGAACACGAGCAGAACAAAAACGCTGGCCAGGGAAATCTTCTTCTTGAACATGAGTCGGTCTCTATCTGAAAGTGATTGATATCATCGGCGTAAGCGCATCCTTATTGTAGTAAATGTCGCTCTGGAAATCAATGCGCTTAAATGTGCCTATCGAAAAGGGATACGCACATTCTTTCAACTCATCGGCGAAACGGAAAGGTTCCGGAGAGCTGAATGATTGCCCCTTCCCGGACAGAAGCGACCTACTCTGCCCTACGTACCACGCGGAAACCGATGTCGATGCCGCTGAGATCCGGCTCCAGCATCGATCGGAACGACGCCCGGCAGCCGTACTCATAGACGAACCACGATCCTCCGCGGCAGACTTTCTCCTCACCGCCTTCCGGACCGCGGGGATTGGTGTTCTCCGCCTGCCCGTAGTAATTCGCGCCATACCAGTCCCAACACCATTCGAACACGTTGCCATGCATGTCCTGCAGTCCGAATGTGTTGGCCTCGAGCTGACCGGCATTCCGCGGATGGCCGTCCGCGTTGCCGGAGAACCAGGCGCAGCGGCCGAGATCCCCGACCGATTCACCGGTGTAATACCTGGTGGTCGTCCCTGCCCTGCATGCATATTCCCACTCCGCTTCCGTAGGAAGACGGTATCCGTTTGCGGAAAAATCGGCGGAGAGATTCCCGTCGATGTCCGAATACACCGGCTCCAGTCCCTCGCTCTTCGAAAGCGCGTTGCAGAACCGCAGCGCATCATACCATGTCACCTTTTCCACCGGCTGCGCTGACGCCATGCTGGAACTGGGATTAGCGCCAATTATATCCTGATACTGCGCCTGCGTAATCTCGGTTTTACTCATATAAAACGCATCGAGCGACACCGTCCGTGACGGACGCTCGTTCGCTTCGAAAATGCCGCGTTCATCCCCCATGGTAAATGATCCGGCCGGAATGAGCAGCATCTCGGGTCTGGCCGGTCCTTCATCATCATCGTCACTGCAGGAAGCCGTGAGCAGGGAAAGGACAATCAGGGGCAGCAGCAGGAATGTTCGGGATGAAAACAGTACGGACATACACCAACCATCACTGATCATGAAACATGTGCTGAAAATATACGGACTGCACTCCGGATAACCAGCGCTCAGCGCACTGCTTCCCACTCCTCGCTCGAGGAGGAATTGCGGAAGATCACCGCGAGAGCGTTCCGCGTCCAACCCCACAGAATGTGCAGGTATCCGTAGCGGCGGAAGCGTCGGGGGGACTCGAATATCGTGATATCCTTCAGCATGACAATTTTTCCCCGCTTCCGGACGCGCCGGAAAAGATCGTAATCCTCCCCCGCCACCATGGATGGATTGTACCCGCCGACGGTGCGAAACATCCCGGCCGTAAGCACCTGGCACTCGCCGCGCCCCATCCCTTCACCGATGAGATTCAGGAAGCGCACATAGGTATTGTGCCAGATATGGAAGATGCGATCGGCAGTGATTTCCTCCTCGGGAAAAACATGCACCCGCGCCGTGATGCCCGCCACTCCGCTTCGGGAGAGGACCACGGGAATACGAGTCAGGAATGCACGAACGTCACTGATGCGGATATCGGCGTTGATGAACACCAGAATATCACCGCGCGCTTCGGCGGCTCCTCGGTTGCGTCCTTCGGCGATGGTCTGGCGCCGGGACTCGTCATGACGCACGACACGGGCACCGTGCCGCTCCGCGATCGTGAGCGTCTCGTCGGTGCTTCCGCCGTCACTGACGATGAGTTCGAGGTCGAACGCGTCGCGCAGATCCGCGGGAAACTGATCGAGTATCTGGGGCAACAGCCGGCCTTCCTGGAGCGTGGGTATGATGATGCTGATCAAACGGCGCCGCCTCTCAAAAATACAGTCCGTAGGCAACGTAATTCGGGGAGATCCGAATGGCCGGTGCCGGAAAATGGATGAAGTTCAGTCCCTCTTTGAGGGCGCGCATCAGCCAGCTGTCTCCGGGGAGGATTTTCGTCATGTCGTAGTCGAGCGCGAGGATGAGGTTGCGCTCCATCGGGGGATTGTCGCCCGTGCTCCAGTGCGGCATGTTGCGCACCGACACACCGACGGCCAGTCCGAGCCACTCGGGCCAGTACGACTGCCAGCTCCGCGGCAGCAGTCCGTGCACATGCACGCCCATCCAGTACGTCTGTCCCTCATAATCGTCGATGGCGTTGCCCTTGTGTGTGCCGTCACGAAAGGCCTGCGACGGGAAATACGAATATTTCGGCTGGAAATGCTCCGCATAGGGAACGTAATACTGCACGACGGGCCATGCCGCACCGATCACATCGGCGATGGCGTCGCCCGGACTGAATCCCCAGTCCTGCGCGAAGCCGTCCTCGAATTCGACGTACAGTTCAAACAGCGCGCCCATCGCGAAGCCGCCCCACACGGCGGTGCTGCGGCTCGCGCCCGACCATTCGAGCGACTTCTGACCGATGAAGGAACCCAGCGCACCACCGTAGACGTGTCCCGCCTTGTCGACGTTTAGCGCATAATCGGGATCATTCTGAAAATGAAAGCTCGTGCGCCGGTCCTGCCACCAGGCATTCTGCTGATAGAGATGGATGGCCGTTACCGTCGCACCGAGCACGCCCCCGACGATGGCGACACGCGGCCATTGCCACTGCGAGCGTGCGGGATCGTATCCCTCGAAGGGCAGAGCGCGAAGGGAGTCGATCGTCCGTCCCTCATGCAGCGAGAATGGCGTTCGCTGCGGTGCGGCCGCGGACGAAGCGGCATGGGCATGCAGGGAATCGCTGCTGTCTGCGCCGTCCTGGGCCCGGAGGAAAACGGGATTCAGGATCAGAAGTGTGAGGAATATGATGCTGCGGGAGGACGACACGAACAATGGGTCCGATACCTGAAAATTATCAATCAATAAAAATAGCCCCTCAATTTTCACTGAACAAGTCGATCACGCGTCCCGCGGGAATCCCCGCCGAAATTTCTATGTTGGGATACACGGCGGCCGCGGGCCCCATCACCGTTGCACGACACGAAGTCATGAAACCCAACCTCTTTGGAAAAACCCTGCCGGAACTCGAGGCGGAGTGCATCTCGGCCGGCCTTCCCCGTTTTCGCGGTGAGCAGCTGTTTTACTGGCTGTACAATCGCGGTGTGACGGACTTCGACGCCTGTGACAATCTTCCGAAAAGCCTGCGCGCGGATCTTGTCGGCACCTATACGATCACGCATCCCGAATGCGCCGACGAACAGCTGAGCGCGGACGGCACACGCAAATTCCTCTTCCGGCTCGCGGACGGCCGACAGGTCGAGACCGTCCTCATTCCGTCCGAATCCGAGGAGGCGGGCGAACCGAAGCGGTTGACCATCTGCGTGTCCACGCAGGTCGGCTGCCCGCTCGACTGCAGGTTCTGCGCCACCGCGTCGATGAAACTCAAACGCAATCTCACCGCCGGAGAGATCGTCGGACAGTACCTCGGGGTGCAATCCGTCTCCGACCGCCGCATCACCAACCTCGTTTTCATGGGCATGGGCGAACCTATGCTCAACTACGACGAGGTGATGAAATCCGTCGACATCATGACGCATGAAAAAACCGGCGGCCTCGCGCACAGTCACATCACCCTGTCGACCGCGGGACTGGTCGACGGTATCCGGCGCATGGCCGACGAGGGGCGCAGAATCAAGCTGGCAATTTCCCTGCACGCGACCACCGACGAGCTGCGGCGCCGGCTGATGCCCATCAATAAAAAGTGGCCGCTGCGTGACATCCTCGACGCGGCAGAATATTACTACCGAAGCACGAAGCGCCGCATCACCTACGAGTACATTCTCTTCGACGGACTCAACGACGGAGAGGATGACATCCGTCGCCTGGTGAAACTCACGCGCCGCGTGCCAAGCAAGGTCAACATCATTCCCTTCCACCCCGTTGACAGCGCCTGGCCAGGGGGTCCGCCCTTGCAGCTTGCGGCCACCCCACGCGAGAGGATCGAAGAATTCGCACAGCGCCTGCGAGCGCAGAACGTGACAGTGATGCTGCGTTCCAGTTCCGGGCGGGACATTGATGCGGCGTGCGGCCAGCTGGCCGTGCGGCATGATCAAACAGGACCATGATTGTCTGAGATTTGTTCAGGAGATGAAATTCCGTACTTTCAGTTTTACACGCTCGATGCACCGTCAATCTTGTCCATCTGATAGATATTCGAGGTCCACATGCGGCTTCTGATATTCGGTCCTCCGGGGGCCGGCAAAGGAACCCAAGCACAGTTCATTTCCAGGCGCTACTCCATCCCGCACATTTCCACCGGGGATATTTTCCGTGAGAACATCCGAAACGACACCCCGCTCGGTCAGGAAGCGAAACGGTACTCCGAGGCGGGTGAGCTCGTGCCCGATGCGGTGACCAACGCCATGGTGAAAGAGCGGCTCTCGCAGCCCGACACCGAAAACGGATTCCTTCTCGACGGGTATCCGCGCACACAGGACCAGGCACGAGCACTCGAGCGCGTGCTGCCCGATGGCACCTCACTCGACGCCGTGCTCAACATGATCGTGCCGGAGCATGAGATTCTCGAACGTCTGAGCAAGCGCGGCCGCAGTGACGACGCCGACGACACCATTCTCAAGCGCCTGCGCATCTATCACGAGACCACCGAACCGATCGCGGAGTACTACCGCGACAGGGGGATCCTCCATGACATCAAGGGCGTGGGCTCGATCGAGGACATCACTCAGCGCATCATTCGCGCGATAGAACAAACCGCCTGAGGTACAATGCAATCGATCTTCCGAATCCTTCTCCGCATGAGCATGACCGGAGCAGCGCTCCTGTTGCTTGCCGCGACACCCGTCCGGGCACAGTCACTTGGTGACCTGGTCGAGCAGCTCGGCATTCAGCAGCTGGCGCGCGACTACCTGCGTCCGGGAGTGGACGCAGTCGGATATACGCTCAACAGCGGCTATGCGCACACCGCGCGGGTGGATACGGGATTCAGTGTCTGGGCAGGCGCGAAAGTCGTCACCACCTTCATTCCCGATGCCGACCGCACCTTCGTCGCCATGCTGCCGCCGGATCTGACCGGGCTCGGATATCCGTCCCGCATGGTCACGGCAACCGTCGTCGGTGACGAGGGCGCCGTGCTTCGATCCAGCGATCCCTCGCAGCCCGAGATCCAGCTCCCCGGCGGCACGGGGCTGCAGCAGGCCCTGCTCGTCATGCCGCAACTGTCGATCGGCTCGGTGCTCGGCACCGAGGTCATCCTCCGCGGCATCCCGCCGGTGACCTACGATCCCGAAGTCGGCAAGGTCAGCTTCTACGGGGCCGGACTCAAACATGAACTGACACATTATTTCGATACGCCGTTCGCCCTCGCGGTTGTCGCGGGCATGCAACAGTTCGAAATCACCGACGTCATCGACGGACAGGGATACGCGGGGATGTTGCTCGCCAGTGTCGACGCGCGGATGCTCACCCTGTTCGGCGGCGTGGGATACGAGGCCTATCGCATCGATGTGTCTTACGATCCAGTGCCCCAGGCGGGCGTTGATCCCGGTCCCGTCACGCTCGAGTTTCAGCGCCGGAACCTCCGCTTCAGCTTCGGCGGCGCGCTCACGCTGCTCTCCCTCATCGATCTCACCGCCGAATACAGCTTCGGCGTTCAGGACAATCTCACCGTCGGCATCGGACTCACCCTCTGAAAGGAATCCCAATGCGCATCTTCTGTTTCATTCTGCTGCTGGTCACACTCGCATGGACAAACGGGTACGCACAGGTCCCGCGTGAGATCACACGCGGACTGCTCGAAGACTACTCACGGGAAATCTTCGACCAGAATGCCGAGGGATTCATGAGTCCGCTGGTCATCGTTGCGAACGTGGGCGCAAACGACGCGTTTTACAACAGCGCCTACGTGCCCCGGGAAAACGCACTGTACTTCGATGTCTCCGTCCGCAGCATGACGGCTTTCGTACTCGAGGAAGAGCGCACGTTCACCGCCATCCTTCCGCTGGAACAGAAGAATTACAAGGATGCAACGCCCGAGGAACAGCTGCGCGGGTTCTATCTCAACACCTTCAAGTCGCTGCTGCAGGATGCGGCGGCGGAGGGTGAGCTGGAGACGGAAGTCGTCACCGCCACCGTCTTCGGCGGCGAAGGAAAGGGCTTTGTCATACCCAAGGAATATCTGCAGGAGAACGCATCGGCGATCATCGACAGCGCCGTGCTGGCCGGGCTCCCCTCGCAGCTCGCGCTGACGCCCGGGACGAATCAGGACATGGTCATTGCCGCCGTGCCGCAGATCACCGTGGGATCGTATTACAGCACGGAATTGCTCGTGCGGTACATCCCCCCCGTCGTCTTCGACGAGAACATCGGGAAATTCTCCTTCTTCGGCATTGCCGTCAAGCACGGGTTCACGAACTGGCTGGACGATCCCCCGTTCGATGCCGCGGTGCAGGTGGGATTCCAGCACAGCAGCATCACCAACGAGGTCGGTGTCACACGGGCGAAACTGGAAGCGGACACCGACCTGTTTGCCGTGAATCTGCACGCCAGCCGGCGCTTCGGATGGATCGAACCCTACGCGGGATTCTCCTTCGAAACGCTGAACTCGGAAGGCAGCTATACATTCACGCTGCCGCAGAACATCAAGGATGAGATCGGATACGACATCAATCCCCAGACCGTGCCCGTGACGCTGAGCGACAATGCCGTGAAGGGGACGCTGGGCGTGACCGCGTATCTCGGTCCGATGCAGGTCTTCGCCAGCGCCGGCATCGCCAAGCACATGATTTTCAGCGGCGGACTCGGCTACCGTTTCTCCCCGTAATCATCACTCCCTCGCCTGCGCAGCTCCTTGAGCATCCGCGCGCGGACGCGAAGGTCCACGTCGCGGTCGTGCTCATCGACGATTTCCCCCACCAGCTGCTCGAGGATATCCTCCAGCGTGATCACGCCCGCCATCCCTCCGTGTTCATCGACCACAACGGAGAGATGCTCGCGGTTTTTCTGGAAGTTGCCCAGCAGCACGTTCACGCGCACGGTATCGGGCACGAAGCTCACCTCGTCAGCGAAATCCCGAAGCGCCTTCTCCTGCTTGCCGCGCGCAAGCGCGGCCAGCAGGTCGCGGATATGCGCGATACCGATGATGTTGTCGAGATCCTCCTCGAAAATAGGGATACGGCTTACCGAGGCGCGGTATAGATCATCCGCGATATCGCCGAGCGTATCCGACGCCCTGAGGGCGAACACCACCGTACGCGGCGTCATGATGTCGCGCGCCATGATATCATCGAGCTGCAGCACCCGGCGAATCAGCGTGTTCTCGAGATCGAGGATGTTACCGTGCCGGTGGCTCATGCGCGCGAGGATTTTGATTTCGTCCTCCGAGAGCCGGTGACGCACAGCGGCACTGCCACCGAACGGGCGGGCAAGCAGGTTGATGAGCAGGATCAGCGGCATGAACACGATACGCAGCAGAAACACCAGACGAGCGGTGCCGCGCGCGTATCCGGCGGCGTAGCGTTCACCGATGGTCTTCGGCACGACTTCGCCGAGCAGGATGATGACAAAGGTGAGCACGGCGGAAAACACACCGACCCAGAGTTCCCCGAACACCTCGACCGCAAGCGCGCCCACGAGAATGGAGCCGGCGATGTTCGACAGGTTGTTCAGGATGACAATCGCGATGATGGATTCCTGGATATCCTCCTTGTTTGAGCGCAGCCGGACCGCACCCGGACGGTTTTCCTCGACCATCTGTTCGATCTGTATGGGCGTGACGGAAAACAGCGCGGCTTCCATGCTCGAGGCCAGGAAAGACAACAGGAGGATCAGTACGCACAGAATGATGAGCACAACCATGCCCGAATCTATCGGAATACGCACTGAAAGGCAACAGCGCACCTGCCGCCGGGGCCTCATCTTGCGTGCCCACGCGATCTTTCGTAGTTTATTTGTTTGATTTTCCACGCTTGCATCACGACTGAGAGGTAGCCGGATGGCGCCGGACGACAAAGGACATATTCTCTGGGTGGATGACGAAGTCGAGCTGCTTCGTCCGCATATCCTCCATCTCGAACAGCGGGGCTACACCGTCAGCACGGCCACCAACGGCGAAGATGCGCTGGACGTGGTGCGCGATCAGGACATCGACCTGATCCTGCTCGACGAATCCATGCCCGGCATGGGGGGACTCGAGACGCTGTCGGAAATCAAGGAAGTGCGTCCGAACATTCCCGTCGTCATGGTGACGAAGAACGAGGAAGAGGCCCTCATGGAGGAGGCCATCGGCGAGAAAATCAGCGATTATCTCACCAAACCGGTCAATCCGAGCCAGATCCTCCTCGTTGCGAAAAAGGTGCTGCAGGGCAAGCGCATCGTGGGCGACCGCACCGCGCAGGACTACATACGGGAATTCCAGAATGTCATGATGAAGCTCCAGGGTCCGATGGATCTCGAGGAGTGGATGGATATCTACAAAAAGCTTGTCGAATGGGAAATCGAGCTCGATCAGCACCCGCAGCTGGGACTGCAGCAGACCATGGCCGACCAGCGTAAGGAGTGCAACCAGGAATTCTGCAAGTTCGTCGAACGCAACTATCGCGACTGGCTCGATGACGACGACGTAACACTCTCACCGCAGGTCGTCGACCGTTTCCTCCTTCCGCACCTGGATTCGAAGGGACCGGTTTTCTTTTTTGTCATCGACTGCATGCGCTACGACCAGTGGCTGGTCATGGAGCAGCATCTGCGCAGTCTCTACACGATCCGGAAGGATTTCTATCTCGGCATCCTCCCCACTGCCACTCCCTATGCACGGAACGCGATTTTCAGCGGCTACTATCCCAGCGAAATCGAAAAGGTGTTTCCCGATCTCTGGGCCAGCAAGGACGATGACGATTACTCGATGAACAAGTACGAGAAGGAGTTCCTCGAGAAACTGCTCGAACGGCGGCGCGTCAAGCTGCGCAACGAACTGAAGTACATCAAGATCATCGATCCGGAATTCGGCAAGCAGATGGTCGGCAACATTTCGTCGTTCATCAAGAATCACCTGACGGCCATCGTGGTGAATTTCGTGGACATGCTGGCGCACAGCCGTTCCGACTATCCGATCCTCAAGGAGATCGCGCCCGACGAATCCGCATACCGCTCGCTGACCAACACCTGGTTTACGCATTCGTCGCTGTACAGCATGTTCCAGAACATTGCGCGCACGCCGAATGCAACGGTGGTCGTCACAACCGATCACGGCAGTGTGCGCTGCATGCGCGGCACCAAGGTGCTCGGCGACCGGGAAACATCGACGAACCTGCGCTACAAGTATGGCCGCAACGTCAAAGCCGACAGCAAGCACGCGATGCACATCAAGGATCCCGGCGAGTACCGCCTGCCGAAGCGCGGCGTCACCGTGAACTACATTATCGCGAAGGAGGATCATTATTTCGTGTATCCCACGGAGTACAACAAGTATCTCTCCTACTACCGCGACAGTTTCCAGCACGGCGGCATGTCGCTGGAGGAGCTCATCCTGCCGGTCATCACCATGAAACCGAAGGGCTGAGCCGCAGCGGTGATGCGAAAAGAACTGACGACATACGGCGAGGAGGAAACGCGCCGTGAGGGACGCATGCTGGCCGAGGAGCTGCCCGGCGATGCGCTCGTCGCGTTCAGCGGCGACCTCGGAACCGGCAAGACGGCGTTCATCCGCGGCATGTGCGATGCGTTCGGCTGCGCGGCACAGGTTTCGAGTCCGTCGTTCACGATCATCAACGAGTACCGCGGCACGCGCGAGGTTGCCCACTGCGATCTCTACCGCCTCGAGACCGTCAACGAAATGCTTGCGATCGGGCTGGACGATCTGTTCGCATCAGCGCGGACGGTGCTGGTGGAGTGGGCCGAGCGCGCCCTCCCGCTGCTCCCGCTGCCGCGTTATGAAATCGCCGCCCGTCACGGCGCCGAGCATGACCAGCGGCACATCGTGATACAGCGGATCGAGCGGCCGGACGAATCCTCCATCCTCTTCGCTCCCGAGGAACTTACATTTCGGAGGACGCCGTGATACTGGGCATCGAAACCGCGACGCAGCTGCTCAGTGTCGCCCTGCTCGAGGGCGACCGTCTGCGCGGTGCCGTCACTATCGACCGTCCGAACGCACACGACGAACTGCTTGCGCCGCTCTGCCGCGACCTGCTGCGGCACTGCGGCGCCGTGCCGGAGGACCTGCGCGCCGTCGCCGTTTCTGCGGGACCCGGTTCATTCACCGGACTGCGCATCGGCATGGCAGTGGCAAAAGGCATGGCCCTGTCGCTGCATATCCCCCTTGCCGCGGTCCCGACACCCGATGCCGTCGCCGCCGGCATGGTGCGGCTGCTGGCACCAGCGCAGGATACCGCCGCGGCGGTGTTTCTGCCCGCGCGGCGTGGTGAAGTATACGCGGCGTGCTACACACTGCGTCCGCACTGCGCCGAACGAAACGGAGATATCGCCGTTCTCTCCGAAACGGAGGCGGCGGAAAAGATCGTGAACGGACTGCTCATCGCGGGCGATGCGGCGGAGCATCTGCTTTCGCTTCCCGCTACCGGAGCGGGCCTCCTGCTGCGGCAGGTTCAGGCAGACGCGCGAGATGTCGCCGCGCTCGGCGCCGACATGATCGCGGACGGCAACGCGGCGGATCCCGCATCCTGCGAGCCGATTTACATTCAGGAATTCGAGGTGCGTCAGGGGAAAAATCCCCTCACGCGCCCATGACACAGACGGAGATACAGCAATGGCATGGTTCAAACGAGACAGAAACAACATAGAGACTGCCGGCAAAAAGCGCGAAATGCCCGACGGCTCCTGGGTAAAATGCCAGCACTGCAGCGAAATGATGCATCAGAAGCAGCTCGAAAGCGCGCTCTACACCTGCATACACTGCGGCGCTTCCTTTCGCGTAAACAGTGAGCAGTATCTTTCCATCCTGCTTGACGAGGGCAGCTTCCGGGAGCATGACCGGAAAATGCACGCGACCGATCCCCTTGAATTCTCCGACAGCAAACCCTACCGCGAGCGCATCGATGCGACGATCAGGAAATCGGGGCTTCAGGATGCCATGCGCAGCGGCATGGGAAAGATTCACGGCATCCCGGTTTCCATCGCGATGATGGATTTCGGCTTCATCGGAGGAAGCATGGGATCGGTGGTCGGCGAAAAAATCGCCCGCAGCATCGACCGGGCGCTGAAAAACAAATGCGGACTGATCATCGTCTCCGCCAGCGGTGGCGCACGCATGATGGAAGGCGCCTTTTCCCTGATGCAGATGGCAAAGACCAGCGCCCGCCTGACGCTGCTGCACGACGCCGGACTCCCCTTCATTTCCATCATGCTCGATCCGACGACGGGTGGAGTGACCGCGAGTTTCGCCATGCTCGGGGATGTGAATCTCGCCGAACCCCGTGCGCTGATCGGCTTTGCCGGTCCCCGCGTGATCAAACAGACCATCGGCCGCGATCTGCCCGAGGGCTTCCAGCGCGCCGAATTTCTGCTCGAGAAGGGATTCCTGGACATGGTCGTGCCGCGCAAGGATATGCGTGACACGGTCGCTCTCCTGCTGCGTCACATGGGTGGAGACCACTGATCGCATGCATATCATTCGCAGCATCGAGGAGATGCAGCGCGAGGCAGACAGCCACCGCGCCGCGGGTGCAGTCATCGGCTTCGTGCCGACAATGGGGTTCCTGCACGAGGGACACCTCGACCTCCTGCGTCTTGCCCGCCGGCGCAGCGATGTTACCGTCTGCTCAATTTTCGTCAATCCCACACAGTTCGGTGAAGGCGAGGATCTCGCGCGCTATCCCCGCGACTTCGACCGCGACTGCCGCCTGCTCGAAGCAGAGGGCTGCGACATCGTTTTCGCCCCCGGCGTGGCAGAGATGTACCCCGAAGGCGATACGACATGGGTGCAGGTGGAAGGACTCACAAACGTGCTCGAGGGCGCGTTTCGACCGACGCATTTCCGTGGTGTGACCACCGTCGTCGCCAAGCTGTTCCATGCCGTGCGCCCGCATCTTGCCGCGTTCGGGCAGAAAGATGCCCAGCAGGTGGCCGTCATTCGCCGCATGACCCGCGACCTGCGTTTCGGTGTGGAAATCGCTGTCGCACCGATTCGGAGGGAAAAAGATGGACTGGCAATGAGTTCCAGAAACACGTATCTTGACAAGGATGAGCGCAAGGAAGCGCTTGCGCTGTACCGTTCCCTGCAGACCGCGCAGCGGCTTTTCAGCGGCGGCGAGCGGCGTCCGGAATTCATCCAGCGCGTCGTGGAGGAAGAAATTCTCCGCAGCGGCGCAATGAAACTCGATTATACCGCTGTCGTACATCCCGACAGCATGCAGCCGTATGAGGGCGCGATCGATGGTCCCGCACTGGTCGCCGTCGCCGCGCGCATCGGCTCGACCCGATTGATTGACAACACCGTGCTCGGAGAGGAATAGAATCCGTCATGAAACGCATCATGTTCAAGTCCAAGATACACCGCGCCCGCGTCACGCAGGCCGAGTTGTATTACGAGGGCAGCATCACGATCGACAGCGATCTTATGGCGAAGGCGGACATGCTCGAATACGAAAAGGTGCAGGTGGTGAACGTCAACAACGGCCACCGTTTCGAGACCTACGCACTCAAGGGAGAAGCGGGAAGCGGTACGGTCTGTCTGAACGGCGCCGCGGCGCGCCTGGGACATGTCGGGGATGAAGTGATCATCATCACCTACGCGGAATACGCGGACGACGAACTGCAGGATCACAAACCTTCCATCATCCTCGTCGACGAACACAACAACGTCAAAAGCATCCTGTGAATCCTCCAGCTCCCCTCGCAGCAGTCATCATGGCAGCCGGTCAGGGCAAGAGGATGAAAAATCCTGACAGGGCGAAAGTCATGCACGAACTCGGCGGTATCCCGCTCGTGCAACATGTCGTGCGCCTCGCCCGCAGCGTCGGCGCCGACCGCATCATCGTTGTCGTCGGGCATCAGCGCCAGAGCGTCATCGATTATCTGTATGGCATTGATGCGTCCATTGAATTCGCCGTACAGGCCGAGCAGCTCGGCACCGGTCACGCGGTGCAGATGACCGAAGAACAGCTGCGTGACTTCGACGGTGACGTGCTCATCCTTTCGGGTGACGCTCCCATGACGCGGCCCGAAACCCTGCGCGACGCGCTGGAAAAACATCGCGTCGCAGATGCCGCCGTCACCGTCCTCACCGCTCTCCTGCCCGATCCGACGGGATACGGTCGCGTCATCCGCGACGGGGATGGCAGGGTGCTGCGCATCGTCGAGCACAAGGATGCCATGGAAGAGGAACGCGCCGTGCGCGAAATCAACAGCGGTATCTACGTCTTCCGTCGTGACGCCCTGTTTTCCGCGCTCGCGCGCATCGACAACGACAACGCTCAGGGCGAATACTACCTCCCCGACGTCTTCGCGATCTTCCAGAAGGAACACCGCACGATGATTCCGCATGTCGTTGAAGATTTCGATGAGCTGCGCGGCGTCAATACCGTGGAACAGCTCGCGGAGCTGGAGGGACTCTACGCCACGAGACGACACCAGTAACGCAAGACACTGAAGAGACGATGGCAACCCGTTACAGAATCCACCCCGACAACCCGCAGATGCGGCTGGTCGACGAAGTCGTCGAGCAGCTCCAGCGTGGCGCGGTGATGCTCTATCCCACCGATACCGTCTATGCGATCGGCTGCGACATTCAGAGTAAATCCGCCCAGCAGCAGATCCGCCGTATTCGCAATCTTCCCGATGACAAACCGCTGACCTTCGTGGCGGCGAACATCTCACAGATTTCAGATTACGCGAAAATATCCGATAGCGCGTATCAGGTGATCCGACAGCTCGTTCCCGGTCCCTACACCTTTCTCCTCCCTGCGACCAAGGCGGTGCCGAACCTGGTGCTCAATCCCCGCCGGAAAACCACCGGCATCCGCGTGCCCGACCACTTCCTCTGCCAGACACTGATCGCGGAACTCGGCAATCCCGTCATTTCGATGTCCGCCAAGCTCCCCGACTGGGAGGAACCGGATACGAATGAAGGACTCTTCGACGTGTTCGATTCGCTGGTGGATATCATCATCGAAGTGGACGCCGAATACCGGTCCCCCTTCAACGATCATCTCTCCACGATGATCGACTTTACCGACGACGTGCCGCAGATCGCGCGGGAGGGACTCGGCATCGAGCTCGCATCGCAGCTGATCTGACAACCGCCGCAACACACCGCTGCCGGCATTCACCGACCTTTTCCACCACGCACGCAGATCAACCGCCGCATTACGCGCCGGCGGGCTGTTTCTGCCGCTGTTTGATGAAGTACGTTCCGTAGAGAATCGCCTCGAAAAGCGTGACGAGCACCAGGGAGATGCTGTCATTGTCGAGCCACTCCCACAGCCCCTCCTCCGGGAAGAGAAAGCGCACGATGAAGCCGGCGAGCGTCCATCCAACCGAAAAAATGATGGCGACGAACGCCAGCGACATGAACGCATCGACGAGCTTGTGCTCGACGTATCCCTTGCTGAAGGCATAGACAGCGCCGACGATGTGCAGATAGAAGACGAGGATGGCAATCATATCAGTAGGCGTCTTTTCCGAAAAGAATCGTGTATATGGTCTTGAAGATGATGCGCAGGTCGAGCTTCATCGACCAGTTCTCGATGTAGTACAGATCGTACTTCGTGCGCTCGGCGATGGGCACCTCGCCACGCAGTCCGTTGACCTGCGCCCAGCCGGTGAGCCCGGTCTTGAGCCGGTGCCGTTCGAGATACTTCGGCACGTACTGCTGGAACTGCTGCACGAACTCGGGCCGCTCGGGACGGGGACCGACAACACTCATCTCCCCTTTCAGCACGTTGATGAACTGCGGGATCTCATCGAGACTGAGTCGCCGCAGCAGACGACCGATGCGCGTAACGCGGGGGTCGCCGCGCTTGGTCCATGTCGGACCGGTCTCTGACTCGGCATCGGTGCGCATGGTGCGGAACTTGTACAGCTCGAACTCTTCCCCCTCGAGTCCGATGCGCACCTGGCGGTAAAAAATCGGCCGTCCCGATTCCGCCCAGATCACCAGTGCGATCACGAGAGCGAACGGCGCGAAGAGAATCAGCACGGCGAGGCTGAAGAGAATATCGAACGAGCGCTTGGCGATGCGCGCCCAGGTGGTCATCGGCAGATCCTTCACGCCGAGGAAGGGCGTGCCGAACATCTCGCCGATGCGCAGGCGCAGCGGCGTAATACCCATGACGTCGGGTTGGATGAGAATCTGCACCGTACGTCCCTCCAGGCGGGATATCAGCCGCGCCAGTTCGTCGTTTTCGCCCGGCGGCAGGCAGACGATGATGGATTCAATGCGATGCTCCGGCACGAGTTCGGCGATGTCATCGAGCTCACCGAGCCGGGGGATCGACACGCTCTCGATGCGTTCATCCTGCGGCGCCACGAATCCGAGCAGACGATAACCCAGCGTCGGCATCTGCGTGATGCGCAGCGCGATATCCTGCGCCAGCGTGTTCGTCCCGACGATCAGGACGTTGCGCAGTTCGCGTCCCTTTCGGTACAGGAATTTCTCGTATGCCAGCACCAGCGCGCGTCCGGCGAAAATGAGCGCGATAGCCAGCACCCAGACGAACAGAAAGACAAGACGCGAATACGAAAACGCGCGATAGAAGAAGGCGAGGCTGAGCACGACCAGCATCCCGAAGCTCACCTGTCGCACGACGCGGAAAAACTCGAGACTCAGATCCACATCGCGGCGTGCGCGGTAAATGCTGGATCGCTGAAACAGGATGATCCAGACCGGCGCGATGACGGCGGCGCCGTAAAGGTAGGCCTCCAGCGGCGGATATCCCTTCGTGACCGGGAAAAAACCGACGAGGAAACTCTCGAAGCGCAGTTCGTAGGAGAAGTAAAAGGACAGAACGATCGCCGCAGCATCCGCGAGTACCGCGAGGAGTGGAATGAGCAGATCGTTTCGACGGGGTCTCGCCATGGGGCGTTCCCGCTAGAATTCGACGCGGAGATTGACGGTCGGAAGGATCGGGAGCATGTCGATGCGCTCACCGGTCGTGCGGTCGTAATAGAACATGTTGTTGCGGTCGTACAGGTTCAGCACGCTCGCTTCGAGCACCATGGTGAGGTAGTCGAGCTCGAATGCCCGCGACACACTGACATCGAGGCGGTGGTACGAGGGCAGGCGGCCGCTGTTCTTGGGTCCGAGCATCGTGTACGGCTCCCCGCTCTCGTCGATGTAGCCATCGCCGTCGAAAAGCCCCGAAAAGCGCAGGCGATCGTAGAAGCCGATGATCTGCGAGAACGGCAGACCGGAACCGTATTCCCAGCGCACGTTGACATCCCAGCCGGACGCGGGCTTCCAGCCGGCGATGATGTTCAGACTGTGGCGGCGGTCGTAGCGGGGATTGTAGATGAAATTCTGCAGCTCGCGCTCGGTGTAGCTGAGCGCGTAGGAAACCAGTCCGTAATAGCGCGGATGCTTTTCCTCAAGGAAAAACTCGAATCCGTACGAACGGCCCGAGGCACGCGCGAAATCGGGATCCGACGAATCGACCTTGTCGCGGTTGTAATCGACCAGGTTGCGCAGATCCTTGTAGTAGCCCTGGATGTTGAAATTCAGTCCGGGCACGTACGTGATGTCACCGTCGAAACCGACGATGTAATGGTCGGCGAGCTGCGAGGGCTCGTCCTCGGGCACCGGAATCCACGTCTCAAACAGCGAGACCACGTCGTCTTCGTTCGTGATGGTGATCACGCGCTGATGCACCCGGGCGTAGGAGGCCTTGAAAGCCAGGTTGGGATTGATGTCCCACGCGAAGCCGGCACGCGGTTCGAAGGCGTCGGAGCTGTTCGGCGACAGCACGGAAAAGATGTCCGAGCGGATGCCGAGTTCGAGCGAGAAGGGACGAAACTGCTTGATCTTGTACTTGAACCAGATGCCTGTTTCGCTGTTTTTCTTCACCTCGTCCCGCTCGAAGTTGGCGGCGTTGACGAAGCGGTAATGATACTCGGGCAGACGGAACATGAAGCCTGCGCCGTACTGGTCGCCGTTGTCACGGAAATACGTCACCGCCCCGTTGAAATACACGTCATTGACCTCCGAGAGGCGCGGCGTGATCTGCGCGTTTTCGCGCGGCTTCAGCTCGCCGAGGAAATTCGAGAAGCTGAACGTGGTCTCGATCAGGTACTTGTTCTCGAGCACCTGGAACCAGCTCATGCCGTACGCGGCATTGCTCCACGCGTACTCCGGATCGAACTCCGAGCCCGGGCGGATATTGTCGCCGCTGAACAGCGTGTGCACCGACAGGCGGCCCGCCTCGCCGGTAGCCACGTTCATGCGTCCGATGACGTCATAGAAATCGAACGGCGTCTCCTGCCGCACGAAACTCTGCAGCACTTCGTCGAAAAAACTCTTGCGAACAGACACCATCCACGATCCCTCCCAGGGCGTGGGTCCCTCGAGCAGTGCCTTGCCGCTGACCTGGCTGACGTTGAGCTTGCCCGAGAAGCGGTTCTTGTTTCCCTCCCGCGTGCGGATGTTGATGACCGATGAAAGGCGGTTGCCCCACTGCGCCGGGAAGCCGCCCTTGATGATCTCGGCCTCCTTGATGGCATCGGCGTCGAAAATCGAAAAGATGCCGAGCGCGTGAAAGGGATTGTAAATCGTCATGCCGTCGAGGATGATCAGGTTCTGATCTCCCCCGCCGCCGCGCACGTAAAACTGACTGCTCACGTCGCTGGTGGATACCACCCCGGGGAGGACGGCGATTGTGCGAAACAGGTCGGCCTCCACCGCCTTTGGCACGACGGAAATCTCCGCGGCGGAGATGGGCTGCGTACTGATCTGCGTGTCGTAGCGGATGCGCCGCTCGGCAACCGTTTCCACCATCTCCATCTCCACGACGGAGGGCGAAAGCTCGAAATTCATCGTCACGATCTTTCCGGCGATAATTTCAATTTCGCGGATGATCGTCCCGTACCCGATCAGCGTCGCGCGGATCGTGTGCGTGCCGGAGGAGATATTCCCGATGAAATAAAACCCGTTGGCATCCGTGGCGGCGCCGACCCCCTCCTCCGGGAGATAGACGTTCACCAGCGAAAGGCGTTCACCGGTCAGCGAATCGGAGGCAATGCCTTTGACGCCCCCCGTGGTACTCTGCGCCAGGGTGGTATGCGGTATGAACAAGATTGAGAGAAACAGACAGGCGACGGTCGCAATGCGCTTCATAGTCGTGCAGCTCGTGGGATGGAGATCATGTGCGGAACGGGAAAGAGAGCGAAAATCGGTATGTTCAGGAAAAAGGAAGACACTGTCACGGGCGCGATCATGAGCTTCACCTTCTCGACGGAACAGGCAGCGTTTCTCTCCTCGGACCGTGCCGCCGACGTCCGCGCGGGACACCGGAGGCAGGTCAAAAAATACGCCGATTCGCTCAGGATTCAAACCGCGCTGAGGGGACAATTTCCTGACCTCCCGCCGACACTGATCGCCGCCTGCATGGAGCAGTTCCGCCTCGGGGAGCGCGGCACCGGGAAATGCGTCCTCCCGGAAGGATGCCTGTACACGGCCGACGCCCTCGAGATGGCCTCATCCGCCGCCGCCGCACAGCTGCATGCATCCCTCCTTCCCGCAGGAGGCATCATCCTCGACATCGCCGCGGGCATCGGGTCGGATGCGGTACGGCTGGCCGAAAAAGCCGAAGGAGTCATCTGTGTGGAGTCCGATCCCGTGCACGCGCATTTTCTCAGGCACAACCTCGACACCGCGCGGCGGCGCAATGCGCTCGTGTTGCGGGGACGCGCCGAGCAATGGCTGCCGGCACTGCGTCTTGACCGCATCGCCGGCGTCTTCGCCGATCCCGCGCGCCGTGATGAACGCGGACGCCACAGTGCGCTCGAGAACATGCATCCCCCGCTCGCGCTGTTCGACCGCCTGCCCGAGGGCATGCCCGTGCTCGTGAAAATCGCGCCGGGCGTGGATCCTCCATCCGACTGGAGCGTCGCCACCGTGGCCGTCGGACGCGAATGCAGCGAGCAGCTGCTGCACCGCGGTCTCGACCTGCCGCCGGTCTGCGCCCTGCATGCCGATGAGGGGCTCCGCTGGGAGCCGTCGAACGCAAAGGCTGACGTGCTGCCGGATCTTCCGTCGCTGCTGCGCAGTGGTCCGCGCTGCCTGGTCGAGCCACACGCCGCCATCATTCGCACGGGCGCCGTGGCGCAGTACTTCGGGGAACTGGGAGCGGTCATGCACGATGCGCACATCGCGTACGGATGGACAGACACGCAGCCGCCCGCCTCGCCGTGGCATCAGGTCTTCCGCATCCTGCGCGTGGAAAAATTTCATCGGAAGGAGCTTCGCCGCATTGCGGCCGAACTGGATTTTGGTCCGTCAACGGAACTGAAAAAACGCGGCTTCCCCGACGCGCCGGAGGATCTGCGCCGTCAGCTCCGCCTGCGCGGTTCCCGGCGGGGAGTGATTCTCCTCACGCGCCAGGGCGACGGACACCTCATGGTATTTGCGGAACGGTTGTGACGAAGCGATACCGACAGCAGAGAGGGCACCACAAAAAGGGCGATCCGATGGATCGCCCTTGTCATACAGGATGGCCGGAACGGCTGTCAGCCCGCAGATTTCATTTTGGCGTACTCCTCAAGGAAGTGCACGGTCGTCTGCATTCCGTTGCGGAACTGCGAGATGTCCATTTTCTCATTCGGGGCGTGGAGGTTGTCGTCGGGCAGTCCGAAGCCGAGCAGGATTGCGTCGACGCCGAGCAGATGCTGGAAATCGGCCACGACGGGAATCGAGCCGCCTTCGCGCGTGAAGAACGGATCCTTCTTGAAAACCTTTTTGATCGCCGTGGATGCGGCCTTCATGCCGTCCGCCGTGAGCGGTGTCAGGGCGGCGTAGCCGTTATTGTCGTACAGCTTGACATCCACCTTCACGGTGTCCGGTGTGATATCCTTGATATAATCCTTGAACGCCTTGGCGATCTTGTCGGGATCCTGGTTGGCGACGAGGCGCATGGACACCTTGGCGTGCGCCTCGGCGGGAAGCACCGTCTTCACGCCCGCGCCCGTGTGTCCGCCCCAGATGCCGTTGATCTCGAAGGTCGGACGCGCGCCGGTACGCTCGATCGTGGAATATCCCTTTTCACCGAAGGTGCTCACCGCGCCGAGGTTCTTCGCGTACATCGCGTCGTCGTGCGGAATTTTCGCCAGCTCGTTGCGTTCCTTGCGCGAGAGCGGCACCACATCGCTGTAGAAACCGGGGATTTTCACCTTGCTGGTTTTCGGATCCTTGCACTTGACCAGCAGCTCCGACAGCACCTGAATGGGATTTGCCACGCCGCCACCGAAGGTACCGCTGTGCTGATCTCCGCTCAGCGACTTGACCGAGACCTCGAGGTATGTCAGTCCGCGCAGACCGTAGGTAATGCTCGGCTTGGTTTTGCCGATCATGTTCGTATCGGAGATCAGGATGGTGTCGGACTTCAGCAGCGCGCGATGCTTCTTGATGAAATCCACCAGGTTCGTGCTGCCGACCTCTTCCTCACCCTCCACGATGACTTTAATGTTCACCGGTAACTTCTTGACAGTCTTGAGGTAGGCCTCGATCACCTTGAAGTGAATGAACACCTGTCCCTTGTCATCCGACGTTCCGCGGCCGAACATCTTGCCGCCCTTGATGGTCATTTCGAAGGGATCGGTTTTCCACTTCTCCAGCGGCTCGACCGGCTGCACGTCATAATGACCGTAGACCAGAATCGTCGGAGCGCCCTTTGCGCCCATCCACTCGCCATAGACGACAGGATTGCCCTTCGTCGGATACTGTTTGACGTTCTTCAGTCCGGCAGCCTTCAGCTGTTTTTCAGTGAATTTCGCGGCTTTCGAGATGTCCTTCCGGCGGTCCGCATGAGCGCTGATGCTCGGAATTTTGATGAATTCGGCCAGTTCTTCCAGAAAACGGTCCTGATTGGCCTTCAAATAATCCACAACCTCTTTCATCACTGTATCTCCGAATTGTGCGGGGAAATTGGCGTAATACGCTCGAATTGCGGAATATACGAAAAAATCCGCAGAAGACATGATAAAAAGATGGTAACCCCACGCGTGAGCGTGGGGGCTGTGTGACCGCAACCACCACAATCGCATCGATTGCGCTAACCCCACGCGTAAGCGTGTGGTCACGCGGAGCGGCTCTCCCCACCCCGGAGAATACTCAAACGGCCATTTCCCCTGTTTTAGGCATGCCTAAAATTTATTTTAATGCACCCTAAAATTCTTCGCAATCATATCAGTGACAGGGACTTACAGTAATCGAGCCCTTCCGGACCGCACTGCGGGTTGATCAGAACGGCTTGAATTGCAGATTCACCGCGACCGGCAGCTCGAGGTCGATGTGATCAAGATCGTAGTGGTCCATACTATAGAACGGATGTTGCTAGCGCAGCTGCGCGGCCATGCGTTCGAGGCGCAGGGTGGCGGCGGCGATGCGGGCGTGCCGCTTCTTGGTCAGATTGTTGAGTTCCGCGGCATCCGGCATGTCGCCGAGTCCCACACGCTCGAGCAGCGAACCATCATGCTTGCGAAGAAACGCGCGCGCGTGTTCCGCTCCCTCTTCTGCGGCGGCGGCGCGTCGTTCGGGAGACCAGGCATCCTCGATGCCGAGATACTGCAGCGCCCGTTCGAGCAGATCCGCGTCGGGATGCCGCGAGTCGAGCATCATCTGCGTGTAGCGTGCGACCTCCCGCTGCCGCGCCGCGGTGACTGTGTCGGAGAGCAGGTAGTGCCAGAGCATCGTCGAGGCGGCTTCCTGCCGGAGCGTGTTGAGATACGGATTCGCCGCGAAGCGCTGCAGCAGGTAGCTCACCCGCGCCTCCGCCTCGACCCGGCTGCACTTCTCCTGTTTCAGGCGCATCATCTCCCGTGACATCGCACTGACGAGATCGACGTAGGCGCGATCACCCTCCCCCAGCCGCGTCATCGCCGCACTGTCGAGCGACGCCGGTCCCATCGGCGAATAACTCAGATCCACCTCGTCCGGCGGCACCGCGAACCGATACTCCCCCGGCTCCGCGATAAAAATCTGCGCATCCGCAATATTCGTCATTATCAATATTGCGATCAGCGTACCGAAAAGCTGCCGTATATGAATCGGGTTCAAGTGCAAAGTGCAAAGCGCAAAGTGCAAAGGGTGCCTGCCGCTGAATTTCCGGATCAACATTCGCCCCTCCGTGGGGACCATACGAAACGGTGTCATTATACACAGCACCCCGCCGATAATCAACAATTATCGACACTGATATACGAAATCCCGAAGCAGCGAATCCAGCGGCTCCCTCCCTTTGCTCTTTGCACTTTGCACTTTGCACTTCTCCAGCCAATCAGCGATCGGTAATTTTTCCATCTTGCCATCTTTCCCATTAGATTGCATGCATGGTAATTTTCTCCACCACCGCCCTGAGCAAAACCTTCCACGACCAGCCGCTGTTTGCCGACGTCTCCTTCGGGATGGTGGAAGGCGAGCGCGTGGGCATCATCGGACGCAACGGCGTGGGCAAGACAACGCTGATGCGCATCATCGCGGGAGCGGAGCCGCCGGACGAAGGAAAGGTGACGTTCAACAGCCAGGCGAGTTTCGAGTACCTCGAGCAGATGCCGGTGTTCAGCCGCAAGCAGACGGTGCTTGACGCGGTGATGGAGGGGCGGAAGGATATCCAGTCCATGCTCGACCGGCACGCCGAGCTGTGCGGGCTCGTGGCGCGATCGCAGGACGCGAACCTGCAGCGGGAGCTCGACGAGGTGACCGAGCGCATCGAGAGCGCACACGGCTGGACCCTCGAAACCGACGCACGCATCATGCTGCAGAAACTCGGCGTCTCGCAGTTCGACGCCGACGTACGGCGGCTCTCGGGCGGACAGCGCAAGCGCGTCGCACTCGCGCGCGCCCTGCTGCGCGATCCCGACCTGCTCATCCTCGACGAGCCAACGAATCACCTCGACGCGGATTCGGTGCAGTGGCTGCAGGACCGCCTGCAGAATTCCCCGCGCGCCCTTCTGCTGATCACGCATGACCGCTACTTCCTCGACGCCGTGGTGAACCGCATCGTGGAAATGGATCAGCAGCAGCTCGTCAGCTTCCCGGGCAATTACGAAGAATATCTCGAACGCCGCGAGGCCATGATCAGCGCGCAGGAGGCCGAGGCCGATCGCACGCGCTCGAAGCTGCGGCAGGAGCTGGCGTGGCTGCAGCGCGGCGCGCCCGCGCGGCGCACAAAACAGAAAAGCCGCATCGACTGGATCGAGCGCATGGAGGCCGCGCCCAAGCCCGTCGAGGAGAAGCGCATCAAAATCGAAGTCGGCGACAGCTTCCTCGGCAGCAAGATCATCGACGCGGTGAACATCTCGAAGAGCATCGGCGGGAAGCTTCTGTTCGAGCACTTCACCTACCAGGCCACCGCTGGTGACCGCATCGGCATCATCGGACCAAACGGCTGCGGCAAATCCACCCTGCTCAACGTGATGGCCGGTGAGATCGAACCCGACACCGGCTCGGTGAAAATCGGCAGCTCGGTGCGCATCGGTTACTTCCGGCAGGAGAACCTCGACTTCGATCCCACCAAAAGCGTCATCGGCACGCTGCGCTCGGTGGCGGAGTACATCGACACCGGCGTGGGACGCGAGCGCTACCTCTCGGCATCCGACATGCTGCGTAAGTTCCACTTTCCGAACAGACAGCAGTCCGCCCTTGTCGGCACGCTCTCCGGCGGCGAGCGTCGGCGCCTCTCCCTGCTCATGGTGCTGATGAATGATCCGAACGTGCTCTTCCTCGACGAGCCCACCAACGACTTCGACCTGCAGACCATGAACGCCCTGGAGGAATACCTGCAGCATTTCCAGGGCTTCCTCGTCATCGTCTCCCACGACCGCATGTTCCTCGACCGCACGGTGGAGTACATTTATTCGTTCGATGGCGAGGGGCACATCAAGCAGTATCCCGGCAACTACACGGCCTACCTCGAGCGGAAGGAAAAAGAAGAGGCCGCGCGCGCGGAGGAGCTGGCGGAGCAGCGCAGGAAAAGGGAGCGCGAGGGAAAGAAGGATGCAAAGGGAAACGGCAAACCGAAGAATCCGAAGAAGCTGACGTGGAAGGAAGAGCGGGAGTACGAACGCCTCGAGCAGGAGATCGCCGCGCTGGAGGAGGAAAAGGCGGCGCTCACCGCCGAGATGCACGCGGGAGATCAGTCCGACTACACCGCCCTGGCCGACATGGGACAGCGCATCCAGGACATCGACGACCGCATCGCCGTCCTCTCCGACCGCTGGCTCGAACTCGCCGCCAGGCTGGAGGGATGATGTTGTTCTTGGGGGCACAAGGACACGAAGACACCAGGACACTAAGGGATATGAAAACGGCGGCCCGATCGGGCCGCCGCTATTTCATTCTTTTGTGTCTTCGTGACTTCGCGCCTTCGTGATCCCAGGATATGAGTGATTTATTGCGGGGGTTGGGATTCACGGGCCATGCGTTCGATGTCGGCGAAGACCTCCTTGCAAGCGGGATCGTCACGGAAACGCTGGATCAGTCCCATGTAGGCGCCCATGATTTTTTCGGTGCTCGCGAGCAGTTCGGGATCGTTCATGTACTCGTCGAGCACGCGCGAGAATTCCTCCGAGCCGGTGTAATTCGGTTCGAGCCGGCCGGTAAACTGCATGTCGAGCTTCTGCATCTGGCGGGCGAAACTCTCCTGCAGCGCGATGTAGCGGCGCAGCGATGCCGCGGCTTCCTTCCCCTCGGTCACCTGCTCGGCTTCATCCGCCCACTGCGCAAGCGCCTCGTAATACGGGATCTGTATCTGCACCGTCTTGACGAACAGCTCGCGCTCGACGCCTTCGAGTCCGGAAAGATCCGGGAGTTTCTCCTCGGGGATGTCACCGGTCGGTGCCAGCTCTCCATCCGTGCCACCCGGCGACATGCCGGCATTCGGGTCGCCCTGGTCCTCCGCAAGCGGAATGTTGACGCGCGGGGGGGTGTTCTGCTGTGCCTGCTGCTGCTCTGTGTCATCCCCGCCGCAGGCGGTTAGGATCATGGCGGCCGTAAAAAGGACAAGTATCTGCTTCACGATGTTCCTCGTGTGAAATGGCGGTACATCTTTCAAGGTACGGACACGAACCGGAACGAACAATGACACAAAACGCAACCGCCCGGAGTTGATGCTCCGAGCGGTTGCGGTTCGTTTTAACGTGGGCAGGTATGCGGAATGGCCACACAAACGCCAGCTGATCACACCAGCGGCAGTTCGTGGACCTTGCCGCGCACGGTCTTGTAAATGAACTTCGAGGTCATCAGCCGCGCGACGCCCATGTAGCTGGGCTTGAAACGGACGATATCGCCCACGTGATAGCGCGGCTTCCCTTTTTCATCCTTGTTGTCGCCCAGCTCGAACACCGTGAGGTCGGAGGTCGTGCCGGCGAAGCGCACATTTTTATCCTTCGGTGTCACATCATCGACGTCAACATCGAGCAGACCGAAATCCATGAGCGCACGGCAGTGCGTCTCGTCCCCGCGCGGCTGTGTTTCCGCCTCGGCCACGTGTCCGACCGCGGCCTCGCTGATAATGCCGTCAGGCGTGGTCTGCTTCTCTTCGAGTTCGAGGATATTTGCCTGGTACTCGAACACTTCGGTGGAGAGGTTGCGGAAGTGCTTGTTGTCCAGCGGAGAGGTACCGAGAAACACCGCTTCACCGATGCGGTAGTGATTCATCGTCGGCGGCAGGCGCTTGCTGCCGATCAGCGGAAGCGTGATGGAGCTGCCGCCGGAAATGATGGGGATTTTCCGGTCGAACATCTGTTCGAGGATCTGGCGGTACAGCGAGAGCTGTATCATCTTGTCGTAGGTCGGCTCGATGCCGTACATGCAGCCCAGGTTCGAACCGAGTCCGATCACATCGATATTCTCCATTGCGAAGGCGCGGCTGTAGAAATCAACGATGTTTTCGCGTACGATACCCTCGCGCAGTTCGCCGAGCTCGATCATGACGATGACGCGGTGCACCACCCCGCTGCGCGCGGCGGCGTCGTTCATGAGCTCGAGTGTGCGCATGGAGCTGATCAGCGATATGTCGGCCAGCTGCACGATGGAGGGCACGAGGTTCTGCGGCACCGGTTTGATATACATCGTGACGATGTCGGGCCGCAGGCTCTTGATCACCTCGAGGCTCGAGAGACGTGAATCGCCGACGCTGTGCACCTCCTTGATGGAGGGATGCGCGAGGATGTTCCGCAGTGATTCCTTGTGTCCGCTGAGCACTTTCGAGATAAGCGTCCACTCGGAATTGTGCTTCTTCATCAGCGCATTGATTTTCTCGATGTTGCCGATGACGCGGTCAGTATGGATGAGCAGTTCAGCCATGGGACGCCCTTACTTTTTGTAGCGCATTTCCGCGTACTTGTTCGTGAAGCCGATGCGCTCGTAGAGGCGCTTGGCGGGATTGTCGTACTCGACGTGCAGCTTGACGTCGCCGTCGGCTTCCTCGATGCCGCGCTCGCAGACCTGGCGTCCGATGCCCTTGCCGCGCTTGCTGGCATCCACGGCCACGTACACGAGAATATTCTCGGGAATATATCCCTTCATGCCGGTCTTGTTCATGACCAGCGCGCCGACGAGTTCGCCCTCGTCCTCCGCCGCCAGGGCGAAGCCGCCGAGTCCGCCGTTGAGTCCGAACGAAAAGTCGATGCAGTTGCGAATGGCGTCCTTCGGATCGCCGAACTGGTCGAGATGGGTAAAGAGAAAGTCGACGAAGCGGTCGGTACCGATCTGCTTGTCGAGTTCGTCGTAGCTGTCGAAACGTGTAATCTTCATGGTCGTTGGTTATTGGTTATTGGTTATTTGTTTTTTGCAGGACGGATTGCGTGCCGTTCCGCCAAATGTCATACGCGGAGGATGCGTTCCCGATATGCGACATCTTCGGGACGTCATCGAAGCAGGCAGGCAATCCGTCATTCGCTTCGCGGTCCATAACGAACCCGGCAGGCAATCCGTCATTCGCTTCGCGGACCGCTGCAATCCCGGCAGGGTATACGTCATACAGGATATCCCCTGAACCGGGGTATGCGGTTTGTATCTGAAAATTGCGTGGACTTGTCAGGCGGGTATAAAAGATACAGATGTCAGATTGTTTGACTGTCCATCTAATAATAACGGCATTTTTTGGTATACGGTTCCAGTGGGGGAGCAATGGAATCAGTCGCGCCCTTTCAGGGCGAATATATTGAACGTCATATGCGCGCAACCCCACGCTTACGCGTGGGGTTAGCGTATCCGGATCCAGAGGGGCGAGATGAATCTCGCCCCTACATCGCTTTCCATGCGGGCGAGATGAATCTCGCCCCTACGGTTATTCCGTCTTGTCGGCGAGTTTCTGCGTGGCGTCCTGGAGCTCCTCCTTTTTGAAATTGCTGAGGATGTTGACACCGGTGGCGTTTTCGATGATTTCGTTCAGGGAGATCACCGCGGAGGGCAGCTGGCCCATGAGTCCGGCGACGGACTTCCCGCTGCCGGAATCCACCACGGAAATCTTGTCGATGTTCAGCTTGCCCACGGTGCTGACCAGTTCCTCGATGATGTCGGGCAGCATGTTGAGCACGAACACCTTCTCGCCCTCGCCGTCGGCGCGTTTGTAGGTGTCGATCATCTGGTTGAGGATGTTGACGTTGGCCAGTCCATTCTCGATGATCTTCGCCGCGTCGCCCTTGGCCTCCAGCTCGGCCGCCTCCTTCTTCGCGCGGGCGGGCTCGATGACGTCGGCCATCAGGCTCTTCTTCTTCAACTCGATGCGCTCCTTCTCCACCTCCTGCTCGTAGACCACGCGCGCCTTTTCCCCTGCGACCTCGGCCTCCTTCTCCTTGATGATGGCCTCGCGCTCCAGCTCCGCCATCTTGATGCGCAGCGCGTTGTTCTCGATCTCCACATCCTGCTGCGCGCGCGCCTTGTTGACCTGCACGGTGCGGTCGGTATCGATGCGTGCCGATTCGATGTCTCTCTGCGAATTCGCCTTCGCAATTTCGGCGAGCCGCTGGGCGTCTGCTTCTGCCTGCTCCGCTTCGGACTTCCGCTCCGCCTCGGCCTTGCGCGCCTGCGAAAGCACCTCGGCAGTCTTGCGGCGTCCGATGCTGTCGAGATAACCGGCGTCATCGGACACGTTCTGAATTTTCAGCGTGTCGAGCTGCAGTCCGAGAGCCTTGAGATCCGTGTCGGCCTCCTCGATGAGGCTGCTGGCGAACTTCAGGCGATCATCGTTGACCTCCTCGGGCGTCAGCGTCGCCAGCACGCCGCGCAGGTTTCCTTCCAGCGTGTCCTTGGCGATTTCATGCACCTCGGCGCGTGATTTCCCCAGGAAGCGCTCCACCGCGTTCCCGAACGTGGGCTCGCTGCTGTCGACCTTGATGTTGGCGATGGCCTCCACTTTCAGCGGAATCCCGCCCATCGAATAGGCGTTCATCACGCTCAGATCCAGCGGAATCGTCTCCAGCGACATGCGCGCGGCCTTTTCGATCAGCGGAATGCGCAGGGCGCGACCGCCGCGGATGAGGCGGTATCCGACGGAGCCGCCGTCGGGCAGGCGGCGCTTGCGGCCGGAGAGTACGATGACTTCGTTGGGATGACAGATGAGCAGCAGACGGCTGATGGCCACCATGATGATGATGACCGCGAAGAGTGCGATGCCGAAAATCGCGACAATGAATTCTTCCATGACAGGTTCCGGTAGCTGTATCAGAAATGGGTTGATTGTCTGTTCGGGACGGGCGCAGCCGCGCGCGATGCGATCGGATCAGAAATCCGCGCGATCCACATACGCCGTATCCTTCTCGAGGGAGAGGATGAAGATCGGTTCACCGTACGGGATCTCATCCTCGGTCGCGTCTTCGTGGACGAGCGCAATCAGCTCGATCACGTTTCCGGCCGCGACGATGCGGACCTTGCCCTTGCGTGTTTTCGACGGCGGCAGGGAGACGGTGCCCTTGTGCCCGATGAGCTGATGCACGTGCACGGTCTGACCGGATTCCGAGCCACGCAGGTAGCGCATGAAGCGGTGTCCGACCACCCCCGCGAACAGTCCCATCCCGATCGCGGATCCGAGCGTGACGCCGAAGGGCATCACGAGCCAGGTGAGAACGCTGCCGGTCATTCCGAAAAACGTGGTCATGTACACGAGGTTGCGGAAACTGAAGAATTCGAATGCGGATGCAAGGGGGGATGCATGCGCGGCGCCTGCCGCATCCTCCACCGACGCGACGGCGGGATGATCGGCATCCACGGTCGTCCCGGCGGGGATATCCGATCCGCCGACCTCTCCTGTCGTATCGATATCCGTCCCGCCGATGTCGGCATCGCCACCAAAGTCGGCATCTCCACCGATATCGGCATGGACGTCACCCACATCCGCGGATACGTCACCGACGTCGGCATGAATATCGAGCGAGTGATCGATATCGGCGTGGACATCGAGGGAATGATCCACATCCATGTCGCCGTGCACATCGAGGGAGTGATCCGCATCGATATCCGAATCCGCGTCACCGCCGGCGAACAGCGAAATCGTCAGCAGCACGCCGCCGAACACGAGACAGGCCAGGTACAACGTCAGCATCGCAGCTCCCGCGCTGATTCAACTGGTATATATCGTCAGGGACACTGGGTCCGGTGATTGCAGAGAGTGATTGAATGTACGGATATTTTCGTTGAGATGTTGGTGGTTTTTGGTTACTGGTTGTTGGTTGTTGGGGAGCGCTCCCGCAACCCCACGCTTACGCGTGAGGTTAGCGCGTCCTGCTCCTGCTCATACAACCCCACGCTCACGCGTGGGGTTAGCGCTCCTCCCCCGCCTAAAAAAAATTTGACAAAAACTTGATTTTTACTGCATTTTTCTAAGAAAGTACTTAAGTTAATGACAAGTAGTCTCTTTAATTGCAACAGGTTAAGAGGTTGATTATGCCATCATCCGTTACTTCGAGACCTACTGCCCTGTTTGCGATGCCGGCGGTCGTGCTGCTGCTGCTCTTCGGAGCGCGGCAGGTGACGGCGCAGAACATCACCACGGTTCTGACGGTATTCGACAACGTGGGCAATAGTACCGATCTGCGCATCGGCATCAATGCGAACGCATCCGACGGCATTGATCCTGCGCTCGGTGAAGTAGAACTGACACCCATCGTCCCCGGGACGTTCGACGCACGCCTGATCGACAATGACTTCCGGTCGCCGTCGATCCTGGGGAACGGTGTGCTCAAGGATCTGCGCGGCATCTTTATCCCCCCGCCGATTTCGCAGACCTTCGAAGTACTCGCGCGCCGCGATCCCACCGCGGCAACGACGTGGATGAAATGGAGCACCCCGCTGGCGACGGGCATCTCGAGCATGCGCCTGGTCTCCTATCCCGATCCGACGATCGTGGATGAGGACATGAGCACGCTCTCGCAGATCGAGCTCCCGCCAGGAACGAACCGCTACTTCATCGAAGTGGTCTATGGCGATCCGCCCCCCACGCGCTACACGCTGAACGTGGAAATCGATCCCCCCGCGAAGGGAACGGTCGTGCGCATTCCCTTCCAGCCGGATTACGCTCCCGGACAGGGCGTGACGCTCGTGGCATTCAACCTCCCCGCCCCGGATACCTGCTATCGCTTCTCGCACTGGGAGGGCGATGCCTCCGGAACGAACAATATCCTGAACATCACGATGAATAATAATAAGACCGTCATCGCGAAGTACGAACCGCGTACGTATCCGATCACGGTCTCCGAGCTCGATACGTTTGTCGTGACCCAGAATCCGCCGGATCCGCAGAAACTGTTCGTCTCGATGACGAATACGAACTGCAACGCGTGGAACGCGGCGGCGACGGTGCCCTGGCTGCGCCTGTCAAAGACGTCGGGCAACGGTATCGACTCAATGGAGGTGGAAGTCGTGACCTCGGCTATCCCGTGTCCGGGAACGCACGCGGGCACGATCGAAATCACCTCCGACTTCACCGATCCGGAAGTGACCGTGGTGCCGGTTATCCTGCGCATCGGACGCACGGACCTGCGGGCCACGGTGGACGGCAGTCCCACGATCCTCAGCTGCGAGGACAAGGCCACCGACCTGATCACGGTGACGCTGTTCAATGACGGACTCAACGCCGTCTCGTTCACCGACGCCCCCGACCTGGGCGACGGCTTCGTGCTGAAGAACCCGGGTATTTTCCCACTCAGCCTGCCGTCGCGCGACAGCGTGAAAATGTACGTGGAATTCGCGCCGCTGCCGACGCAGCGCGGCACGGTGATCGAGAATGTAATTCTCTCGGCGGATGCCTGCGGCCTCGAGGTGCTGTTCAAGCTCGAAGCCGCCCGCATCGCTCCCACGGTGACGGCCGACGTGTTCGAGCTGGATTTCGGCGTAATCAACTCATGCGCCACCGATCCGCTGCCGCAGCGCGACATCACACTCGAAAACGCGCACAGCCAGCTGGCGGTGCTGCGCTACAGCATTCCTTCGGGATTCACGCTCATCAACGCGCCGGATTCCCTTCCGGGTGGCAGCAGCGTGACGGTGACGATCGAACCGTCGCGGACCGGTCCCGACATGATCGACGCGCAGATGAGCATCGAGGCGGATTTCGGGATCTGCGCCGAGAACTTCAGCATCGATCTGATGGGCACGCGGCAGGATCCGAGCTTCTTCGCCGAAGCGGTGGCCACACCGGGACTGCTTCCCCCGCAGATCTATGACACGACCTGCGTGGGCGCGTACTCCGAAGCCAAGAACATCCGCATCATCAACGACGGCGACGCCGAGCTGCTGATTACCGTCGACGTCGCACCCCCGTTCGAGATCGACGCCTTCAGCAATACGTTCCAGCTGGAACCGGGCATGGATCGCGTCGTACCGGTGCGCTTCCATCCCACCGACACCGGCACGGTGGAGCAGACGCTGACCATCAGCGCGAATCTCTGCGATCTCGAGGCGAGCGTGGACCTGCGCGGCTCGACGTTCAGCCAGCAGATCCTCAGCTCCACGGTAACGCCTGACAACCTCGTGCTCGCGAACTGTGAGCCCAGCGCCAAGGTGCTGCTGCAGGTGACCAACGGCGGCACCGAGCCGGTGACCTTCACCGACCTGCCCGCCCTGCCCTTCGGCTTCGAGTGGGACGCCTCGGTGACGCTTCCCATCGTCATTCCGCCCGATTCGATGAATCCCTTCGAGGCATTCATCGTCTTCGCGCCGCCGCTCGGCGAGGGAGGCAGCTTCGGCGGAAGCGTGCAGTGGTTCGGCGAACCCTGCGGATCGACCGTGTACTTCACGCTCGCTGGCGAGCGCATCCTCCCGCAGGTGTCCATCACCCCGCAGGTGCTGGACTTCGGCGAGATCATTTCCTGCACGAGCAATCAGACCGGTCCCGGACGCGTGATTACGATCGAGAACAACAGTCCGCTGCCGATCACGCTCAACGCCGTGGTTTCGACCGCGCTGTATGAGCTGCGGCTCGGTCCCGCACCCTTCCCCACGCAGGGCGTGGAAATCCCGGCGAATGATTCGCGCGAGGTGGATGTGATCGCGAAACCCGGCGCGGGCGGCGCGTTCAACGACACGCTCATGCTCGAGATCATTGCCGGCAGCGGCGGCTTCTGCCGCGAGACCATCCCGATCACGCTGCGCGGCGAGCGCTACGCTCCGCGCTTCATCGTGCGGGAGAACGGCTACAGCACGAATTACGGCGACGTTTGCGTGGGCAGCAGTTCTGTGCGCGGATTCATCGTCGAGAACACCGGCGACAAGACGCTGACCGTCACATCCGGCGGCTTCCCCGCGCTCGCTCCCTTCCAGCTGCTTTCGAAGCCCTTCAAGGTGACGCTGGAGCCGGGCACCTTCCGGGAATTCCCCGTGCGGTACAGTCCGCTGCAGGTCGGCATCGACGCCGCGACGACGTTTTTCACCTCGGACTTCTGCGCCGATTCGGTGGACTTCACACTGCGGGGACGCGGTGTGCAGCCCTCCTTCACGATCACCGCGGTGCAGCCGCAGGGTGAAATCGAAATCCTGAGCTGTGAGACCGGACCGAGCCGGCAGATCCGCGCGACCGTCGAAAACACCGGCGGCACGCCCGTGACGGTGGCCGACGGCAGCCTGCTGCCCGAGGGCTTCGCATACGATCCGCCGCAGCAGTTCCCCTTCACACTGCAGCCCGGCCAGACGCGTGACGTGCTCGTGCGCTTCACCGCCGAAACGGCCGGCCGCTACAGCGGACAGGTGACGCTGTTCGGTGATCCGTGCGACATCGAAGCCGCCTTCCCCGTGCAGGCGCGCATTCTCAGCAGCACGTTCACCATCGAGCCCGAAGCGATTGACTTCGGCGCGATCACCATCTGTCCCGACGGCTTCGTGCGTCCCTCCGACGCCGAGAAGCTCCGCCGGGTGCTGACCTTCACGAACACGGGCGAGATTCCCGTGCAGCTCGAGGCCGAGGTGCAGCCCGCATCCTCCCCGCTGCGCATCGTCTCCCCGGTGAGCTGGCCGTTGAGCATCGGACGCGGACAGCAGCAGCAGATCACCGTGTCGCTCGAACCGCCGTTCGACGAGGTGGCGCGTGAATTCGACGGCGCCATCGAGCTGACCGTCGTGCGTGATCAGCGCTGCGCACCGGAAACCCGCGTGATTCCCTTCGGCGGATTCCTCAACCGCGTAGCCTACGCGTTCACGCGCGACACGATCCGCGGCACGGCCACCTGCGCCACCGAACCGGTGGAACTGCAGGCGGAACTGATGAACATGGGTGACACGCCTGTTAACCTTGTACTCGCCATCAGCGGATCCAGCGCATTCTCCCTTGCCAGCGAGGAGCCCGTGCTCCGCATCCCGCCGCGCGAGCGGCGCACGGTGCGCGTGCTTTACGAGCCGGCGGAGGGTGAAGGATTCGAGGCCATGCTTACCGCGGCCGAGGAGCTGTGCCGCAGCGAAGTCTCAGTGGTGCTGGCGGTCGATTACGAGCGTCCGTCCACCGCACTGAGCTGCGCAGGCAGCAACGGCAACGCGCTGCAAATGAGCGCGCGTCCGGGCGACATGATTGAAATCCCGGTCACCCTGACCGAGGAAGTCGCCTGTGAAATCACCGAAGGCACGCTTTCCTTCGACTTCACGTTCGACGGACGTTCGCTGACGCCGGACCGTCTCATCACGGGACAGGGCGCGGCGGAATTCACGCGCACGGATGCCGGCCGCATCCGCGTGACGGTAAGCGCCTCGTCGTTCCGCGCAGGTGAGCTTGTCCGCATTGTCATGGAAGTGCTGGTTGGACGCACGGCGAGCACGGAATGGACGGTCACCGAGGCGATGTTCGAACCCGACGTGGCCGATGTCACGACGGACGAGAACTGTGCGGGTGTCGTCACGATTCGTCCCCGCAACGGCGTTTCCACGCTCGAGGATCTCGGCATCACGTCGATGAGTCCCCCGCGTCCCAACGTGCTTGACGGCGTGGCCGGACGGCAGACCGAGCTGAACTTCACGCTCGAATCCGACGCGCATGTCGAGCTGGCGGTGTACGACCTGCTCGGCAACCACGTGGCACAGGTCCACAGCGGCATGCTCCGGCGCGGTGCGCACGCGATGCGCTTCTCCGCCGATCGGCTGCGCGCGGGCATTTACTTCGTGACCATGACGACCGGAACCTTCCGCAGCACGCAGAAACTGATCGTAGCCAACTAAGGAGCGCATCCATGAAACGCATCAGCATCATTCTCCTCTTTGCACTGACGCTCGTCGGCATGCACTCTGCGCATGCGCAGGGTCTCCGTGTTGGCGACAGGGCATGGTACACCGTGCGCGGCGGACTGTTCGCGGGCGTGAACCAGAGCTTCCATTCCGGCGACGTGCCCCTGTGGCCGTCGCCCGACAACGCATTCTACTCCGACGCCACGAGCACCAATTTCATTTTCGGCGTACACGGTGAAAAGGCCGTGACGCGCTACCTGGTGCTCGGACTGCGCCTGACCTTCGACCAGATGTCGGGCACAGTCGACGGCCGCTTCACTGATCCCTTCCGCGTCGCCGATCCGAGCGATCCACGCATCGTCAACGACCTCGTGCGCGATCAGAACGTGGACTACACGCTGCAGTACCTGTCCGTCGGCGGATACGGCAAGCTGTATCCCATGCGCGGACCGGGCTTCTTCGTCAGCGGCGGCATCCATGTCGGCACGCTGATCAAGGACGATTTCAATCATACCGCGACGGTTGTGGAGCCGGAGTGGGCGAAAGGCAGCGAATCTCCGTCGCAGAGCGGCGAGATCGAGGACGTCAACGGCATGCGCTACGCGGCCAGCGCCGGACTCGGCTGGGATTTCTACTTCCGCTACGGCTTCCTCTCCCCGCAGGTCATGTACGAATTCGGATTGACCAACGTCATCGACGCCCCCTACGCGGATTCGTGGAAAATCGACAACGTCCGCCTCGTCGTCGACCTGACTTTTCCCATTCCATGATCTTGGGGGGCACAAAGGACACCAAGACTCGAAGACACGAAGGAATTGTTCAACGGAAACACCCAGCAAACTTGCTGGGTGTTTCTGTTATAACAGTCTCCTCGTGTCTTTGGGTCTTCGTGCCCTTCGTGCTCCCAAGATCAATGAGAAAACTTCTTGTCGGTGAAGAGATAGTCTTTGAGTTCTTCTTCGAATTTGGCGTCGTTGCGGCGGAGCCATTCGATGAGCATGGCCGCGTGCTCTTTTTCCTCGTCTCGGTTGTGAATGAGGATGGCCTTCAGATCGTCATCCTCGCAGATGTCGATGCGCTGATGATACCAGTCCACCGCCTCCAGCTCCTCGACGAGAGAAACGATCGCGCGGTGCATGTCTTTTGTCTTCTCGGAAAGTTTCGATTCAAGCTCGTGATAGCCTTCGCTTGCCATGATGTGATCCTCCGGAATGATGACTGGGTCTGGACGGGCACACGTCAGGCAGCAGCGTGTCACATATTCTTTTTCATGACGCTCGTGTTGCCGATGCGGTCCCCTGCTCGTATGGTAAGCAATCCCCGACCCAAATCCTTATATACGTCATACGGCACAAAGAGAATATCGCGCCGCTCGTCGTACTCCACCGGCACGAGTGCGCTGTCGATGTAAACGGCCACCGCATCCCAGTCGACACCTGCTCCCTCATCAGTGATGGAAATGCGCACCGGTTCGCGGCTGCGGCGAACGACGGCCGCGGAGATGTCGGGTCCCTCGTCGTCGTACGTCAGGCGATAGGTGCCCAACCAGCGCCCGAAGCGCGCCGCGATGGCGGGCGAATGCGGGATGTCGACGCTGCCGTAATGCCTGACGGGATAATCGGCGTCGACCATCAGCTTTGAAGAAGGACGTGCGGGTAGGATGCTCGCGAGGGGACGTCCGGCGAGGGGCATGTCGGCGGGACCGACGGTCCATGCATCCAGCGTATCGGAGACGCGCTCGATGCTGCAGAGCAGCGACCGGTAGACATCCCCCCGATCAAAGGTCAGGATGAATCGTCCGTCGTCGGAGCGCACCTGTCCGCCGATATCCGCGCTGATGTGGAAGCCGCTGTGCGCGTCGGTCCACCGCAGCTGCTTGTTCCCCACGCGGTACGCGACGGTCACTTCCGCCTCGCCCGCGAAACCCGGCCAGGTCGGGAGCACGGCGCGGTAGGTGTCGTCTGCCAGCGCAAACACGCGGCCGATCTCCCGGCGCGTGCCCTGCGTGATGCTCACGATGGGCGGCGCGGCGAAGGGCACGGCGGTTTTCAGTTCATACACGATTTCATCGTAGAGGATTTCGCGGTGGGGATACAGGCGTCCGGCGGAGCGCTTCAGTCCGCCCGGCGCCCAGGTGCCCTGCACGATGCGGTTCCCGAACGCATCGACGGTCACCGCGCGGATGCGGCTGCCGCGGTACGGCCCGAGATCGAGCGTCACTCCCGCGCGCGCCGCGCTGCTGTCGAACTGCCGCGCGGCATCCCAGCCGCGCGGGCCGTCCTCTTCGATCAGCAGGGACGCGGGCGCACCGTCCGTGCGCAGCGTCAGGGTGCGTCCGTCGAGCGCATGGGTGAGACGGATATCCGCGGCGATCATGACCGTCATGCTGAGCATGGAGCGGTTGCCGGCGAGATCCTCGGCGACGATCATGATGCGTTTCGGTCCGGCGCCCAGCGCGGCCGCCGACAGCTCGCCCGCCTGCCGGTCGCGCGGCAAGTAGGTTTCGAGTGCATTTCCCTCCTCGCGGAAGAGCTTGCGGAACTCGCCCTTGCGCGCGCGCATCAGCCAGTTGTCGCGGTCGATACGGATGTGAAATCCCAGCGAATCCGCGAAGCGGTTGCTCACCGCCGCGAACACCTCGCGTCCGTCGACGTACATCGTCAGCTTGTACGGCGTGGGATAATCCGTGGCGCCCTCCGCGCGGTCATGCGCCCGCAGCATCAGTCCCGCCCGGCCGCGGATCACCGGCACGGCGCGGAGGCGATACGAGGAGCCGCCGCCCGCGAGGTTGTACATCTGCTGCGTCCATTCATCGTCAATGGCGGAGGCGGCGTCGAGGGGCACGATGCAGAGCTGCCGCAGTTCGGGGGGAATGGAATCGGCCGGACGCAGATGCGGCGAGAGGCCGGGGTTGACGGGATTGAAATCCGGATCGCGCACTTCGAAGTGCAGATGGGCGGGACCCGCTCCCGTGGCGCCGGTAAACGCGATCACCTCTCCCTTCTTCACGCGCACGGTGTCACGGGTCCACCGCACGGTGCCGTACGAACGGTCCTCCCGCGCGAGCTGTGCGCGGAAGGCGTCTCGGATGCGGTCGGGAAAGCCCTTCAGATGCGCATAGCAGGTGTAGTAGCCGTCCTCGTGCCGCAGCGTGAGAAACCAGCCGTAGCCGCCCGGTTCGAAATACATGGAGTGCAGGATGCCGTCGCGCGCAGCGTAGACATCGTAGCCCGTGCGTCCGTTGGTGCTGACGTCGATGCCCGCGTGGAAATGCGTGGAGCGGAATTCCGCGAAATCCGACGTGCGCACCGTGCCCGCATTCGTCGGCCAGAGATAGTCGTTCCAGTCCGTCTCCGTCGTATCGTAGCGCGGGGGCGGCGGCGGATCCGCGGGCGGTGCCGGCGACGTGCCGCGCAGCAGCATGTAGCCGGACGTGCCGATGGCGGCGACGAGGATGATGATCGACAGGATGCGCGAGCGGTGCTTCACGATGGGCTTACGATCCCGCCACGGTGAAACGTGCGCGGAGGATGTCTTCGAGCGAGAGGTCGAGCTGGTCGCCCGGTGTGATGCGCGCGACGCCGTGCGGCGTGCCGGTGAAGATCAGGTCGCCCGGCTGCAGCGTGATGATGCTGCTGATATGCGCGATGATCGCGGGGACGGGAAAGATCATCAGCGAGGAGTCGCCCTCCTGCCGCAGCTCGCCGTTGACGCGCAGGCGGAAATGCAATTTGCCCAGATCGCGGAAGCGCTGGATGGGCAGGAAATCCGACACACAGGCCGCGGTTTCGAATCCCTTCGACGTCGTCCACGGCAGTCCCTTCTCGCGGAGGGTCGACTGCGTATCGCGCGCGGTGAGATCGAGTCCGACCCCCACGCCCGTGACATGACGCAGCGCGTCTTCCTTTGAAATGTTGCGTCCCTCGCGTCCCACCAGCAGCACCACCTCCACCTCGTGATGGATATCCGTGCTGAACGCGGGCAGCTCGATCTGGCGCGTCTGGGTGATCAGGGATGCGGCGGGTTTGAGAAACAGCACCGGTTCGTCGGGCATTTCATTATTCAGTTCCTCGATATGCCTGACGTAATTGCGGCCGATACCGTAAATCGTGCCGACATCGACGCGCGTATTGTCCGGAAGAAGATTGATCGATGGCATGGCGGTTGGCGATTCGGTTCGTGAATGATTGTGGAAATATACGGAGGAGCGGGGAGAATCGATAGGAGCGGGGAGGAACGGAGAGGAGCGGCAGCCCCACGCGTGAGCGTGGGGTTGGCGGAGGTGATCTCCACCCCTCCCCCTCCCACACCGGCATACAGATATTTCCCCCTTGTCCTTCTATTGATGAGCGTATCGAGGGCCGGTCAATACACCACCACTCGCGCAGAGCGATTTTCCAACTCCGCCTTCCTTTTTCTGAAAGCTAGGCAATCCACGGCGGGGATTCAACCGATATGACACGCGAGGAGAGGCATCATTCCCGGAATGAATCAATGTCTTTTGTATCGGCGATCATCCGCTATACGATTCCATTGTATATTTTGCGCACAGAATATACGATTCAATCGTATGGGTCATGATCCCGATATCCCCAGGCGTGAACGCAGCCTTCGGTGGCTATTTTACCCGGGTAAAATGTGAATATTACCCGGGTATAAATACCGATTTCCGGGTTTTACCCGGGTAATATTGCATATCCACCTTGAATATTCTGCATCCCCCTTCGAAAATTCAGGAGCGGTCCGCCATCGACGAACCGCTCCTCTGTGTTTTCATCCTGTCATGTTCCGTCCCATCATCCTGACATCCATCCCCCATCACTTCATCGTGCCATCATTTCATCGTGCCATCTCGTCATCTTTCCATCCTGTCATCATTCCATTCTCCCATCTTTCCATCAATCCCGAAGATGGCAGCACATGTTCAGGATCCGGTTACAAAACAGACTGACACGCGATCCTTACGTTCCCGCGCTGTAGTCGTCCATGTATTCCTTCTGCTCTTTTGTGAGCCTGTCGATCTTGTAGCCCATGGTACGGAGTTTGAGGGCGGCGATGTCCTGGTCCTGCTTGACGGGGATGTCGTGCACGGCGGTGTCGAGACGCTTGCCCTTTTTCGCCAGCTCGGCGAGACGCACCTGCGAGAGGAACTGGTTGGCGAAGGACATGTCCATCACCTCGGAAGGATGTCCCTCGGCGGCGGCGAGATTGACGAGGCGGCCCTGCGCCAGCAGGTAGATGCGGCGACCGTTTTTCTTGATGATGTACTCCTCGTTGTTCGCGCGGATGGTGCGCTTGCTCTTCTTGATTTTCTCGAGCTCGGGGATGTTGATCTCGCAGTCGTAATGGCCGGTGTTGCAGACCACGGCGCCGTCTTTCATCATCCTGAAGTGCTTGTCGCGGATGACATCCTTCACTCCGGTGGCGGTAATAAACACGTCGCCCACCTTCGCGGCCTGGTCCATGGTCATGACCTCGTGTCCCTCGAGCGTCGCCTTGAGCGCGGCGGTCGGCTTGACCTCGGTGACGATGGTGTTGGCGCCGAGTCCCTTCGCCCGGTCGGCCACGCCCTTGCCGCAGTGACCGTAGCCGGCGACGACGACGTTCTTGCCCGCGAAGAGAATGCTCGTCGCACGCATGATGCCGTCGAGGGTGGACTGTCCGGTGCCGTACACGTTGTCGAAATCCCACTTGGTCTCGGCATCGTTGACGGCGATGATGGGGTATTTGAGCTCGCCCGCATCGGACATCGCGCGCAGACGGTGCACGCCGGTGGTGGTCTCCTCGGTGCCGCCGAGGATTTCCGGGATGAGCTTGCGGTGCTTGTTGTGGATGGTGAAGATGAGGTCCGCACCGTCATCGAGCGTGAGGTTGGGCTTGAAGTCGAGCGTGCGCTCGATGGCCCAGTAGAATTCCTTCACGTTCATGCCGTGCCAGGCGTAGATCGACGTGCCCTTCGCAGCGAGCGCGGCGGCGACTTCGTCGTTGGTGGAAAGCGGATTGCAGCCGCTCCAGCTCACGTCGGCACCGGCGGCGGCGAGCGTTTCGACGAGCACGGCGGTTTCCTTGGTCACGTGCAGACAGCCCGCGATGCGGAATCCCTTCAGCGGCTTCGTCTTTTTGTATTTCTCGCGCAGTGCCATCATCACCGGCATGCGGCTCTCGGCCCATTCGATTTTTTTGCGGCCTTCGGCGGCGAGACGGATGTCTTTGACCTTGTAGTTGTTCTTGGCTTTTGCCATCAGAGCTTGACTCCTGTATTGATATAAACGGTTATGCCAGTTCTTTCTTGATCTGCTTTACCAGGTCGAGCTTCTCCCAGGTGAACTTCTTGTCGTCACGGCCGAAATGTCCGTAGGCGGCGGTGTCTCGGTAAATTGGACGACGCAACTTCAGACGCTCGATGATGCCGTTGGGAGTGAGATCCACGTTCTTTTTCACCCAGCGCTCGATGTCGGTGTCGCTCACGCCGTTGTTCGCCGTGCCGTGCGTCTCGATATGCACGGAGACGGGATTGACCACGCCGATCGCGTATCCGATCTGAATGGTGACTTCGTCGGCGACGCCCGCGGCCACGAGATTCTTCGCGAGATGGCGCGTGGCGTAGGCGGCGCTGCGGTCGACTTTCGAGGGATCCTTGCCGCTGAACGCGCCGCCGCCGTGCGGAGCCCATCCGCCGTAGGTGTCGACGATGATCTTGCGTCCGGTAAGCCCCGAGTCGCCATGGGGTCCGCCGATCTCGAATCGTCCGGTGGGATTGACGTGCAGCTTGAACGTGCCTTCGAGCAGTTCATCCGGAAAGACCTTCGGCAGGACGTGCTCGATGACGTCTTCGCGGATTTTTTTCTGCGAGACGCCGGGGTCGTGCTGCGTGGAGATCACGATGGTGCGCACGCGCTTCGCCGAGCGTCCCTCGTACTCGAAGGTCACCTGTGACTTCGAATCGGGACGCAGGTAGGGCATGACGGTGGGATATCGCTTCCGGAGGTCCGCCAGGCGCTTGACCAGCTTGTGGGAGTACAGGATCGGCTGGGGCATGTACTCGGGCGTGGCGTTGGTGGCGTAGCCGAACATGATGCCCTGGTCGCCCGCGCCGCCGGTTTTCACGCCGCGGAAGATGTCGGGCGACTGCTGGTGGATGTGGGATGCGACGCCGCAGCTGTCCGCGTCGAAGCGGTACTTCGGATCGGTGTAGCCGATCTCGCGGACGGTCTCGCGCACGACCTCCTGCACGTCGACGTAGGCGTCGGTGGTGATTTCACCGCCAACGAGCACGAAGCCCGTTGTGGTGAAGCACTCGCAGGCCACGCGGGCGTTCGGATCGTCTTTGAGAATGGAGTCGAGCACCGCGTCGGAGATCTGGTCGCAGATCTTGTCGGGGTGTCCCTCGGAGACGGATTCGGAAGTGAAGAGATATGCCATGGTCGGAATTCCGTTCTATTGTAATTGGTCGTTGTTGCCGATGCCGTAGGGATTCCTCCGGTGATCCTGCAGCTTACAGGCTCAGTACCGGTCGTCATTCCTGTCATTCTGATCCGACGGCGTGCCGGACAGATGCGGGAGGTGCTGATTGTGAAACCGCACGTGTTCCCGGCAGAATGCGGTATTATTTCAAAATACGGGAAATATCTTTTCGAAAAAACTCCTGTAGGGGGATGGACGGGATCGACTCCCCACCCTTACGGGTGGGGTTACCTCGTGCCACTGGACCCTGCGGTTTCATCCCCCACCCTTACGGGTGGGGTTACGCCGTGCCACTGGACCCTGCGGTTTCATCCCCCACCCTGACGGGTGGGGTTACGCCGTGCCGCTGGACCCTGCGGTTTCATCCCCCACCCTGACGGGTGGGTTACGCCGTGCCGCTGGACCCTGCGGTTTCATCCCCCACCCTGACGGGTGGGGTTACGCCGTGCCGCCGGACCCTGCGGTTTCATCCCCCACCCTGACGGGTGGGGTTACCTCGTACCGCCGGGGGCAGTGCTATCCCCACGCGTGAGCGTGGGGCTGGGCGCGTGCTTCCCTCTCCCCACCCTGACGGGTGGGGTTACCTCGTACCGCCGGGGGCAGTGCTATCCCCACGCGTGAGCGTGGGGCCGGGCGCGTGCTTCCCTCTCCCCAGCCTGACGGGTGGGGTTACCTCGTGCCACTGCGGCCGGCGCGCAATCGATCTCGTATTCCCGACTTGCGTGAAAGTCCGGACGTTATTACATTTGAAATCTCTGCCATCCTAGCTCAGTTGGTAGAGCAGCTCACTCGTAATGAGCAGGTCGTCGGTTCGAGTCCGATGGATGGCTCCAGAGAAGGAAAACCCCGCCGCTTTTCGGCGGGGTTTTCCTATTTTAGCGGTCATGCACCTGCTGCTGATCGACAACTTCGACTCCTTTACCTGGAATCTCGCGCAGCTGTTCATGACGCTGGATTGCCGGGTCTCGGTGCGGCGCAATACGACGCCACTCACGGAGCTCATCGCGCTCGCGCCGGATGCGCTGCTGATTTCTCCCGGACCCGGCACGCCGCGCGAGAGCGGTGTGAGCATGGAAGCGCTGCGGCACTTGATGCATCGCATCCCGGTGCTGGGCGTGTGTCTCGGCATGCAGGTGATCAACGAGTGCTTCGACGGACGCACGGTGCATGCCGCGGAGCCGGTGCACGGCAAGACGCAGCCGCTGCGCCACGACGGCTCGGGCGTCTTTGCCGGACTCCCCTCTCCCATCCGCGCCGCGCGCTATCACTCGCTCGCCATTGAACGGCACTCCGATGAACTGATCGAACAGGCATGGACGCAGGACGGCACGGTCATGGCCGTGCGGCATGCCTCGCTTCTCCTGCACGGCGTGCAGTTCCATCCGGAATCGTTTCTGACCGAGCATGGTGAAAGGATGGCGCAGAATTTCATTTCCATTATTGAGCAATATGATGATCATGCGAGATGATGTGGATATCGGTCGCATGGTTGCGTCATGGAGATGGTCGGCCGCGGCGGAGGATCTGCCGGCGATGTCCGCTGAGGCATTCGCGGAGGAGGCGCATCGCCGTGCGGACGGCGCCCCGCATGTGATCCTGCTCAGTGGCGGAGAGCATGACTGCAGCCGGCGCTCCATTGCCTTCCTGCGTCCCGCCGCCATCCTGCGCGCGAAAAACGGACGCGCCACGCTTACCACCGCGGATTCCATCCTCCACGACGACAGCGATCCCTTTGCCCTCCTGCGGATGGCGCATGACGGACTGATGCGCTCCCGCGAGGAAGCGCATGCGCATGCTCCGGCTCGCGAAGCGAACGCACCGCCCTTTCCATCCCCCATGATCAGCGGTTATGTCGCCTACGAAGCGGTGCGCGCGATCGAAACGCTGCCCGCCACCGCACAGGATGAACTCGCGCTCCCCGACATGTTTTTCCTCTGGCCCACGGACATGCTGATCCGCCGTCATGACACGGGAGCCGTCACGCGTCTGCACCTCACCTGGCGGCACGACGGCAGGCTGCTGCGGGAAATTTCCTTCGGCGATAACCCGTCGCTGCATGAGGCGCCCGGCGGCGGCACTTCGTCGCTGCATGAGGCGCCCGGCGGCGGCACTTCATCGCTGCATGAGGCGCCGGCAGGCGGGGATCCGTCGCTTCATGATACTCCGTCCGATGGCGAAACCGGGTCATCCCTCCGCCGCTCGTTTTCGCGCGGCGGCTACGAGGATGCCGTGCGGCGCGTGCGCCGGCACATCCGCGACGGGGATGTGTACCAGGTCAATCTCTCACAGCGCTTTGTGTTTCCGCTGCGGGAGCATCCCTTCCGCCTGTGGCTGCGGCTGTTCGCGGCCAATCCCGCTCCCTTCTACGCGTATGTCGACGCCGGCGACCACCGGGTGCTCAGCACATCGATGGAACGGCTGTTCCGGATCGAAAGAGGTGGCCCCGCACAGCAGGAACTGCAGCCGTCCGAGGCGGGAGAGGATGCGTCCGTACTGGACGAAGCTGCGGATGCAGCGCATGGACCGATGGTCATTGAAACGCGTCCGATCAAGGGCACGCGTCCACGGGGCGCGACGGCCGAGGAGGATGCGCAGCTCGAGCGCGAGCTCGCATCGAGCGCGAAGGACGACGCGGAGCTGTCGATGATCGTGGACCTGGCGCGCAACGATGTCGGACATGTGTGCCGCGCGGGCAGCGTGTGCGTGACGGAGCACAAACGCATCGAGTACTACGCGAATGTCATACACCTGGTGTCGGTGGTGCGCGGCGAACTGCGCGCGGATGCGGATATCGCCGCGGTGTTCCGCGCACTCTTCCCCGGCGGCTCAATTACCGGCTGTCCGAAAATCCGCGCCATGGAAATCATCGACACGCTGGAGCCGGTGACGCGGCACGCCTACACGGGCAGCATCGGTATGCTGGCATCGGACGGCACGGCGGATTTCAGCATCGCCATCCGCACGGCGGTGGTGAAAGACGGCGACTGCCACCTCTCCGTCGGCGGCGGCATCGTGTACGATTCGGATCCCGCCGCGGAATACACGGAGACGCTCGACAAGGGCGCGACGTTTTTCCGCCTCGCCGGCGTCACGCCAGATTTCGCGGATAAGGGGGATGCCGGTGCGGGGGATGCGAATGCGCGGGATGCCGATCAAAACAACACGGATATTCGGAACATGGAGGATTAAAAGGATGCAGCAGCTTGCGTATGTGAACGGCGAATTTCATCCGGCGCGGGAGGCGCGGGTGCCGGCGCTGGATGCGGGGATGCAGTTCGGGGCGGGACTGTTCGAGACGCTGCTCGCCGTGCGGGGACGCCCGCATCTGCTCGGGCGCCATCTCGGGCGGCTGCGCGCCTCGTGCACCGCGCTGGGACTGCCGTGTCCGCTCGACGACGGGCGCGCCGCGGCGATCATTGCCGAGCTGCTCGAGCGCGGCGGACTCACCGAGATGGAGGCGCGCGTGAAGATCATTGTCACACCCGGGGATCTCGCGCAGCATTACACGCATCGCGATCCGACCGTCGTCGTCACCGCAGAGCCGTACGTGCGTCCCCCGCAGCACATCCCCTGGTCGCTCATGGCGCCGCGCGAAACGCTGGCATCCCCCATTGCGGAGCACAAGAGCACGAGCTACTTCGCGTACCGGCTGCTGCTGCATCGCGCGCGGGCCGAGGGATTCGACGACGCGGTGCTGCTCGACCGCGACGGCCATGTGTCCGAGACCACCATCGCATCGCTGCTGCTCTTCGAGGATGGGAGAATGATACGTCCCGCCTCGCCCGATGTGCTTCGCGGCATCACGGCCGAGGTGATTGAAGAGTCCGCGCGGGGACTCGGCATGGAGGTTGTGCATCGCGCGGTCGCGGCAGATGAACTGACCACGGGCGCGGCGGTCTGCGTGTGCAACAGCCTTCTGGGGATTGTGTCCGTGCAACGAATCGGCACGCGGGATATCACCGTTTTTCCCGACGAGGCCCTCGCGGAGCTGCGCGCGGCCTGGCGGGCGCTTCCGTGAATCGCGGGATGCGCAAATCCAGCATCCTTCGGGGTTTGTATCCAAGGGCCATCAATCCTATATTCGTATGATTACGAGCTGCGTTCAACTCTTCCCGGAGAAAATGTGTCTTCCGAATTGATCGTCTTCCTCATCCTGGCTGCCGTCGGCGTACTCTCAGGGATACTGATGATCACGCGCCCGAATCCCGTCAACAGCGCTCTGTTTCTCATCCTCAATTTCATGGCCCTCGCGGGCCTGTACATCACGCTGCACGCACAGTTCGTGGCCATCATCCAGATCCTGGTCTATGCCGGAGCGATCATGGTGCTCGTGCTGTTCGTGATCATGCTGCTGAATCTAGAGGATGAGGAGCCGCTGCGGGAGCAGATGTCCAAGCGGCATTACGGCTCTCTGCTCGTCGCCCTGCTGGCGCTGGTGCTGATCGTGCAGGTCATCGGCTGGAACAGCGGCGGCACGCTCGAGACGATGCGCGAGCAGTCCCCGCACGCCCTGCGCATCGGCACGGTGGAGCACATCGGCAGTGTGCTGTTCACCGAGCACGTCTATCCCTTCGAACTGACATCCATTCTGCTGCTGGCGGCCATCGTCGGCGCGATCGTCATGGCCAAGAAGCGATTTCCCTGATCGAAGCACACAACGGAACACGGATTCATGGTACCGATACACTACTACCTCATTCTCAGCGCAGTCATGTTCATCACCGGCGTCGTGGGGGTTCTTACCCGGCGCAACGCCATCATCATCTTCATGTGCATCGAGCTCATGCTGAATTCGGTGAACCTTACCTTCGTGGCCTTCTCCGCCTATCTCGGCAATGAGACGGGCCAGATGTTCGTCTTTTTCATCATGGCGGTCGCCGCGGCCGAGGCGGCGGTGGGTCTCGCCATCGTCATCGCCCTGTTCCGCAACCGTCAGACGGTGAACATCAACGATGTGAACATCCTCCGCTGGTAGCACGCGGGCGCCGCGTGCGGGTTCCGCATGCGGGTGCCGCACGCAGGTGCAGAACAGCGCACTGAGTCATCCATCAGCAATTGTCTAACGTCCTTTTCTATCCATGCATCAATACGTCGGGCTTATCGTACTGTTTCCGCTCATCGGCCTGCTGATCAACGGGCTGCTCGGGTGGAAAATCAAGAATGAAAAAGTCATCGGCAGCATCGGCAGCGGTGCTGTGGGACTTTCATTCGCCCTTGCCGTGGCGATTTTCATCGACATGCTGGGCGCCGCTCCCGAGCAGCGCAGTCATGTCGTGGAGCTGTTCACCTGGATTGCCGCCGGCAGTTTCAAGGTGTCGGCCGCTTACCAGGTCGATCAGCTGTCGGTGCTGATGACGCTGGTCGTCACCGGCGTCGGCTTCCTCATCCACGTGTATTCGATCGGCTACATGCACGGCGACCGGAGCTTCGCGCGGTTCTTCACCTACCTGAACCTGTTCATTTTCGCCATGCTCAACCTGGTGCTCGCCGACAACTACGTGCTGATGTTCCTCGGCTGGGAGGGCGTCGGACTCTGCTCGTACCTGCTGATCGGGTTCTGGTATCAGAAAAAGTTCGAGGGCGTGACGATCACGTGGACCGGCGACGCGGGCAACAAGGCTTTCTGGGTCAACCGCATCGGCGACTTCGCGTTCATGCTCGGCATGTTCCTGATCTTCAAGGAGTTCGGTACGCTGACCTTCAACGAGGTCATGGGACAGGCCGACACGATGGCCGTGGGCAACAGCACGGTGTTCTGGATCACGCTGCTGCTGTTCATCGGCGCGACAGGCAAGTCGGCGCAGATTCCACTGTTCATCTGGCTGCCCGACGCCATGGCGGGTCCGACTCCGGTCAGCGCGCTCATCCATGCCGCGACCATGGTCACCGCCGGCGTATACATGGTGGCGCGCAATTCGGCGCTGTACGCGCTGGCACCCGACACGATGATGGTGGTCGCCATCGTCGGCGCCGTGACCGCGATCATGGCCGCGTCAATCGGCATTGCGCAGAATGATATCAAGAAAGTGCTGGCCTACTCGACGGTCAGTCAGCTGGGATACATGTTCCTCGCCCTGGGCGTCGGCGCCTTCACGGCGGGGATTTTCCACGTCATGACGCATGCCTTCTTCAAGGCCTGCCTCTTCCTGGGCTCGGGCTCGGTGATTCACGCCATGCATGAGGAGCAGGACATCCGCCACATGGGCGGACTCAAGAAAGTCATGCCGTACACGTACTGGACCTTCCTGATTTCGAGTTTCGCGATCGCGGGCTTCCCGCCGCTGTCGGGTTTCTTCTCGAAGGATGAAATTCTCTGGAAGTCCTTCGCCGACGGGTCGCCGATTCTCTGGTTCATCGGTGCCGCCGCGGCGTTGATGACGGCGTTTTACATGTTCCGCATGGTGACGCTTACATTTGAAGGGAAGCCGCGCTGGGCCGACGACAAGCACCCGCATGAATCCCCGCCGTCGATGACCATTCCGCTCATCGCGCTTGCCGCGCTGGCGGTCGTTGGCGGTTTCGTGGGCGTGCCCGCGGTGCTGGGCGGCGGCAACGCCATTCACCAGTGGCTGCATCCCGTCTTCGCGCAGGCGGAGAAAACCATGGCGCTTCCCGAGCATCACGCACACACCACCGAGTACATTCTCATGGCCATCAGTGTCGCCATCGGTGTGACGGGATGGTGGGTCGGCCGCAGGATGTTTCTCAAGGACCCGAACGCCGACGAGCGCATCGCCGCGAAAACCGGCTTCCTCTATCGGCTGCTGGCGCGCAAATATTTCGTCGACGAGGCCTATGACGCCGCCGTCGTACGTCCCGTCGTGAAGACCTCGGATTCATTCCTCTTCCGCTTTTTCGACGTCCGCATCATTGACGGCATCGTCAACGGAGCCGGCGCGCTCGCGGGCTGGACCAGCCGCACGCTGCGCGTCATCCAGACCGGCGTGGTGCAGAATTACGCTGCACTGATCGTCGTCGGACTCGTCATCGTTCTCGGATTGATCATATTGTGAGCTGATAAAACGCGATGATTCCACACGTACTGAATGTCGTTCTCTTCCTTCCCCTCATCGGTGCCGCCGCGGTCATGCTCGCACGGCGCAGTGACAGCGCAGCGCGCTGGACGGGGGTCGTATTCTCCCTGCTGACCTTTGTGCTTTCGCTCGAGCTGTTTTTCGGCTACGACGCGAACAATCCCGCGATGCAGTTCGTGGAAAAGGTCAGCTGGATTCCGGCGCTCAACGTCAGCTATCACGTCGGACTGGACGGCATTTCCATGCTGCTGGTGGTGCTGACCACCTTCATCACGCCCATCGTGCTGATCTCCTCGTGGAGTTCGATCACGAAGAACGTCCCGCTCTACATCGCAATGATGCTGATTCTCGAGACGGCGATGATCGGCGTTTTTTCCTCCCTTGACATCTTCCTCTTTTACGTGTTCTGGGAGATGATTTTGATTCCGATGTATTTCATCATCGGCATCTGGGGCGGAAAGAACCGCATTTACGCCACCGTGAAGTTCTTCATCTACACGATGGTCGGGTCGCTGCTGATGCTCATCGCCATCATCTGGCTGGGTTATTATGCGTCGACCATGCCGGGCGGGGAATTCACCACCGACATCACGATGCTCTTCGACATTGCGCCGACGATTCCCCTCGGCATTCAGGGATGGATGTTCGCCGCGTTCGCGCTGAGCTTTCTGATCAAGGTGCCGGCCTTTCCGCTGCACACCTGGCTTCCCGACGCGCATGTGGAAGCGCCCACCGGCGGCTCGGTGATTCTGGCGGGCGTGCTGCTCAAGATGGGTACGTACGGACTGATTCGCTTCAATCTTCAGCTCTTTCCCCAGGCTTCCCTTGAATTCGCCTCCTTCCTTTCGGTGCTCGGCGTTGTGGGCATCATTTACGGGGCGCTCGTCTCCATGGTCCAGAAGGATGTCAAAAAGCTCGTGGCCTACTCCTCGGTGAGTCACATGGGCTTCATCCTGCTGGGATTGTTCGGCGTGACGGTGACCGGTCTGCAGGGCGGACTGATTCAGATGGTCAACCACGGGCTTTCCACCGGCGCGCTCTTCCTCATTGTCGGAATGATTTACGATCGCCGCCACACGCGGATGATCGAAGAGTTCGGCGGACTCGCGCGGCAGATCCCGATTTTCGCGACGTTCTTCATGATCGTCACGCTGTCGTCGATCGGCCTGCCCGGGCTCAACGGCTTTGTCGGGGAGTTTCTGATTCTCCTCGGGTCATTCCAGTCTGACGTACTCGGTTCGCCGTGGTACGTCGTCTTTGCCGCCAGCGGTGTGGTGTTCGCCGCCGTGTACATGCTCTGGATGTACCAGCGCGTGGTATTCGGCGTGTCGCGGAACCCGGAAAACGAAAAGCTGTCGGACCTTTCCATCCGCGAGATCGGGCTGCTTCTGCCTGTTGTCCTCTTCATCGTCTGGATCGGCGTCTATCCGTCCACCTTCCTGGACAAGACGGAGTCGTCGGTGCAGCGCGTCGTCGAAAAACTCGAAAAGGTGCAGCGGGGTGAATATCTGACCACCTCCGTTTCAGAACAGTAATGATCAGGAGCACCTTGTTGAAACCGTTTTCACGACTTCTCACAGCGTGCCTCGGCGCGCTTGCGGTTCTCGTGCTTTTCGCGCAGCCGGCCCTTGCGTCGGAGGGCGGCGAAATGCATATCGTTGAACCCGAACCCCTGATGGTCATTCCCTTCGTCCTTCTGCTGCTCGCCATCGCCCTGATGCCCTTCATCAACGGCAAGTGGTGGCATCACTATTTTCCGCATGTATCGATCGGACTGGGAACGATCACCGTCATTTACTACGTCTTTTTCCTCGAGAATCCGGTGCGCATGCTGCATTCGGGCATCGAGTATTTCAGCTTCATCTGTCTCGTCGGTTCGCTGTTCGTCGTGGCCGGCGGGATGCACATCGCACTGAAGGGCTACGCGACACCGATAAAGAACGTCATCATCCTCGCGGTGGGAGCCGTGCTCGCCAACATCGTGGGCACCACCGGCGCCTCGATGATTCTGATTCGTCCCTTCATGCGCAACAACAAGACGCGCCTCCACGCGTATCACATCGTCTTTTTCATCTTCATCGTCAGCAATATCGGCGGCGGACTTACGCCCATCGGCGATCCCCCGCTCTTTCTCGGGTACCTGCGCGGCATTCCGTTCTTCTGGGTGCTTGAGAACGTCTGGCACATCTGGCTGCTGACGATTGTCATCGTCCTTGCCGTGTTCGTGGCCATCGACTGGTATTTCTACATGAAGATGCCGGCGGACGTGCGCGAAAAGCAGGACGAGGCGGGCGACACCACGAAGGTGCAGGGCATGCACAACGTCGGCTTCCTGCTGATGATTCTCGTGGCGGTGTTCATACAGGATCCACCGTTCGTGCGCGAGCTGATCATGATCGTCGCCGCCGTCGGGTCGTATTACACGACAAAGGAACCGGTGCACCGCGCGAACGATTTCAACTTTTTCCCGATCAAGGAGGTGGGATTCCTCTTCCTCGGGCTCTTCGCGACGATGGTGCCGGCGCTCGACTGGCTCGAGCTCAACGCCGCCACGCTGGGCATCACGCATCCCGGACAGTTTTACTGGGGCACGGGCGTGCTGTCGTCCTTCCTCGACAATGCGCCGACGTATCTGAACTTCCTCAGCGCCGAGATCGGTCTGCTGGTGAAGCCGGAACTCGTCGACCAGGTGAGGGAGGTCATCGCCAACGGCGCGCTGCAGGCGCCGAACTTCAGCCAGTACTCCTCCGAAGTACAGGAGACCGTGCGCACGCTCGTCGAGTATCATCCTGCGATGGTCGCCGCGAACGAAGTGCCGCTGAGCGACATCCAGGTATCCGAGTTGATCAGCTGGAACCCGGTATACGTCGCCGCGATCAGCGTTTCGGCGGTGTTTTTCGGCGCGATGACATATATCGGCAATGCCCCGAATTTCATGGTCAAGTCGATCGCCGAACAGATGGGCGCGCGCATGCCGTCTTTCTTCGGCTACATGATCAAGTTTTCAATTCCCATACTGCTGCCGATCTTCGCACTGATCTGGTGGCTGTATTTTCTCTGAGAAGGAATTTTTCCTCCACTGCGATTTCAGGCTTTCATGATGGAACAACTGCTCACTGACTCCCTCAATACGGCGCCGATCACCGGCATGGTCATCCTCTCGCTGATCGTGGTGATGATCAACGCGCTGAAAAAGGAACCACTCGCGACCGAGTACTGGGTGTCGCTCGTCGGTATCGTGATCAATATCGGACTGGCGGTGTGGGTCTTCCCGGAACGCGGAACGGCCTTCAGCGGCTCGGTGATGACCGGCGGCTACGCCAGTGTCACGGCCATCATCTTCCTGACCGCCGCGGCGCTGACCATCATGCTGGCACGCGTGTACATCGACAAGATCGGCGCAAATTTCGGCGAGTTCTTCCATCTCATCCTGTTCGTCACGACAGGCATGATGAGTTTTGCGGCCGGACTGGACCTGCTCGTGACCTTTGTCGGACTCGAGCTGATGTCGATTCCGCTGTACGTGCTCGCCGGCATCACCCGGCGCAACCTGAAAGCCACTGAAGCAGCACTGAAGTATTTCCTTCTTGGCGCCTTCTCAACGGGCTTCTTCGTATACGGGATCGGCCTGATCTACGGCATGACCGGCACGACGAAAATCCTCGACATCGCACAGAACATCAACGCGTATTCATCCGAGCCCCTGTTCATGGTCGGTGCCGGACTGATGCTCGTCGGCTTCGCCTTCAAGGTCGGCGCGGTGCCCTTCCACATGTGGGTACCCGACGTATACGAGGGCTCGCCGACCATGGTCTCCGCGTTCATGTCCACCGGCGTCAAGGCGGCGGCATTCTCCGCTCTGCTGCTGGTGTTCACCGCGACTTTCGACTTCATGCACAGCAGCATCAATACCGTCGTCGCGGTGCTGTCTGTCGCCTCGATGGTGATCGGCAACATCGTGGCCCTGTCGCAGAAGAACTTCAAGCGCATGCTCGCCTATTCCAGCATCGCCCATGCCGGCTACATGCTCATCGGCATCACGGCCGGCGGCGGCGTCAGCATCGCGGGCGTGCTGTTCTACCTCGTCGCCTACATGCTCACGAATCTCGGCGCCTTCGGCATCGCATCATTCATAGAGAACAGCGACCAGACCGGCACCGACATCGACGATTTCCGCGGCCTCTACCAGCGGCATCCCGCGCTGGCCGTGATACTGGGCGTGTTCATGTTCTCGCTGATTGGACTGCCGCCGTTCGCCGGATTTTTCGGCAAATACTACATCTTCGTTGCGGCCATCGAGAACGGCTACACCTGGCTGACCATCGTCGGTGTCATCACGAGCATGATATCGGTGTATTACTATCTGCGTGTGGTCGTGGTGATGTTCTTCCAGCCGGAAGGCGAGCAGGTGCAGACGGCGCGCTTCGGTCGTGAAGGTGCATTCGCGCTCGCCGTCGCGGCGGCCGGCGTGCTGCTGATCGGCGTGTTTCCGTCTGTGGTACTCGACTGGGTAAGCGCCCTGTTCTGATTCGTTTATGCTTCCTGTCTATACATCCGATGAGATGCGCGGCTGCGATGCGGCCGCCATCGAACAGTACGGCATCCCCGGCATCGTCCTGATGGAAAATGCCTCGCGCGGCGCCGTGGACGAAGCGGAGACATTCCTTGGTCCCCTGCGCGACACGTGGATCATCATCATCAGCGGAAAGGGCAACAACGGCGGGGACGGCTTCTGCATGGCGCGGCATTTCGTCAATCGCGGCGCGCGGGTTGAAGTGTTCACGCTCGGTCCCGACGACGCATCGAAGGGAGACGCGAAGACCAATCTCGACATCCTCCGTCAGATGGAGAAGGATACGGGACGGTTGCACGTGCATCTGCTCAGCAGCACCGCTTCGCTCGAGGAGCTGCTGCTCAAGGGTCCGGCATTCGTGGTGGATGCGATGCTGGGCACGGGTCTCTCGTCGCCCGTGAAGGGGGAGATCGCTGAAATCATCGAAGTGCTCAATCGCAGTGATGTGCCGGTGCTTGCAGTGGACATGCCGACGGGCATCAACGCTGATACGGGGGATGTGCTCGGCGTCGCCGTCGAGGCGGATCTGACCTGCACGATGGGTGGACTCAAGCGCGGTCTGCTACTGCGCGACGGTCGCCGATACGCCGGTGTGGTGCGAAGCATCGATATCGGCATGCCTCGGGAGGGGTACGCGCAGGATGCGACCTCCACCTTCCAGCTCGAACAGACGGATATTACCGACTGGCTGCCGCGGCGCTCCTTCGACGTCCACAAATACCAGATGGGCAGCATTTTCGTCATCGCCGGCTCCGTCGGGCTCACCGGCGCGGCGGCGATGGCATCCGAGGCCGCGCTTCGCAGCGGTGCCGGCATCGTGAAACTGGGCATCCCCGAACGCCTCAACGCCGTGATGGAGACCAAACTCACGGAAGTGATGACCGTGCCGTTCACGGAAACCGGTGAGGGCACGCTGGCACTCGCCGATTACGACGCGATGCTCGAGTACATAAATTCATCGACCGTCGGCATCGTGGGTCCGGGACTGTCGCGTCAATACGAAACGCAGAATCTCGCACGAAAGCTCATCGAGCATGCGCAGGTGCCGCTGCTGCTTGACGCCGACGCCCTGTTCGCGCTCAGCGGACATCTCGACGTCCTGCACCAGACCGAGGCGGATGTCATTCTGACGCCGCATGTCGGAGAGTTCGCGCGTCTCGTCTCGCAGTCGCGTGAGGAGATCGAGACCAAGCGCATCGATATCGCCCGAACCTTCGCGACGGAGTTCGGCGCGACGCTTGTTCTGAAGGGCGCGCCCACGGTGATCGCCGCGAAAGACGGACGCGTGTTTGTGAACTCAACGGGCAATGCCGGGATGGCGACGGCCGGCGCGGGCGATGTCCTCTCCGGAATCATAGCCGGACTTGCTGCACAGGGCTGCGCTGCGATCGAAGCCGCCTGCGCCGGTGTATACCTGCACGGGCTCGCCGGCGACCACGCCCGTGATGAGATGGGTGAATACGGCCTGATCGCCACCGATCTTATCAGCTCATTCGCGGAGATACTCAGGGAAGCAGCTCTTCGTCCCTTCTCCGGCACATCGTGAGCGCCCGAATCAACTCCCGCCGCACTCTCCTTCCCGCGGCCGGCTGGTTTCTTCTCATCATGGTTCTTCTCTCCCTTCCCGGTGAGTCGTTCAGAAACGTACAGATCGGCATTTCCGACAAGCTGGTTCACGTCCTGCTCTTCGGCGCGCAGCTCCTGCTTTTCTGGATCGCGCTGGAGCTGCCTCGCGCGCGATTCCGTACGCAGCGCCAGTCCCTCGCCGTGGCGGCGTCGATCACGTTCGTGTTCGGGATGCTGAGCGAACCCTATCAGGCAGCGTTCACCTCGAGGATGGCCGACCCGTACGACGCTATCGCAAACGGCATCGGCGTCCTCGCCGCGGGATTGCTCATCCGCTTTTTCCCGCGGGAGTTCCTGCGCTTCGCGCGGAAAGCGTACCGGCTCGGCATCCCCGAAAAAAAATGAATTTTATTTAGACCAGGTATTGATTATCACGAATCCGGGATGTATATTCGTGATGTACCTTTCTAGTTGATAATGGTCCGATTGTGATAAAAGCCGCCCCGCACAGGCGGCTTTTATTTTATTGAATCTGAACAACGAAGGAAGCGAAGAATAGATCAAACAAAAAGACCCGGCAAACCTGCTGGGTCGTTTCTGATATATGAAATTCTTCGCTCTCTTCGCAGCTTCGTTGTTCAGACGTTGTTCAGAATTCTGTTCGTGGCCTCGTGGCCTGGTGTCTTCGTGTTCCCAAAAGTGATATTGTTACCCGTGACGGATGGTGAGCATATCGCCGTCCTGGACGACGTATTCCTTTCCCTCGAGGCGCCAGTGCCCTGATTCCTTGCAGGCCGAAATGGATCCGTATTCTACGAAATCCTCAAAATGCACAACCTCGGCGCGGATGAAGCGGTCCTGCAGGTCGGAGTGGATCACGCCGGCGGCTTCGGGCGCCGTGCTTCCCTCGCGCAGCGGCCAGGACCGGCATTCATCGTCTCCGAAGGTCAGGAAGGAAATCAGTCCGAGCATCTGGTATGCCGCGCGGATGATACGCGTGAGCGCCGATTCCTCGATGCCGTAATCCTTCATGAACTCCTCGGCCTCGTCCTCCTCCATCTGGGCCAGCTCCATCTCGATCTTGCCGAAAAACGCATCAACGCTGATCCCCCTGTCCGCGAATGTTTCGCGGATCTCCGACACCACCGCGTCGGAATCCCCGACCCTGTCCTCCTCCAGGTTGAGCACGACGAGCATGGGTTTCTGCGTGAGGAACTGGAATCCCTTCACGAGCTGGGCATCCTGCCGGTCGATTTCCAGCGTCCGCAGCGGCTGCTCGTTCTCCAGGGCCTCGTGAAAGCGCTCGAGGATGACCAGCTCATGCTTGAGTTTGTCATCCTGCACTTTCTGCACCTGCTTGCGGAGTTTGTCGATGCGGTTTTCCACCATGGCGAGATCACTGAGCAGGAATTCCGTCTCGAGAATCTCGATGTCGCGCGCCGGGTCGATGCTTCCCTCGGGATGCGGATACATCGGATCGTCGAACATGCGCACGACATGCATCAGCGCGTCGTTTGTTTTCACCGAACCGAGAAAAGCGCTGGTGAACTGCGTGGAATCCCGATCGCCTTTTTTAAGTCCAATCACGTCGACGAATTCGACCGACGAGTACACTTTCTTTTTGGGATTGAAATGCTCCGCGAGCGTATCCACGCGGCTGTCGGGCACTTTCACCATGGAGGCGTTGGACTGCTGCTTCATCAGCGTCGCCTCGTCGAGATGCGTCCGCGTCATGGTCTGAAACAGTGTGGATTTTCCGCTGAACGGGAGGCCGACGATTCCGATTTGCATGATTCACTCTATCCGTGTTCTACAGGATGTCTAAGATACGGCAATTTTGTGTGTATTGACAGAATCGGGTGCAAAGTGCAAAGTGCACTTTGTCCTTTGCACTTAAATAAAACACCCCCTCGATCTTTCGACCAAGGGGGCATTTGAAAAGTCGCGGTTCACACGGTGGAATTACTCCTTCACCTGCTCCTTGACCCATGTAGTGGGGACGGACTTCGGACGGGTAATGGGGAGTCCGTAGGCGCGGGCGACGACGGCCTGGGATGCGATTCCCAGTGCACGGCTGACGCTGAAGAGCACCGTGTAGTACGAGAACTCCTTGAGTCCGTAGTGATAGAGCATCGCGCCGGAGCCGGCGTCGACGTTCGGCCAGGGATCGGCGATTTTCTTGATCTGGCGCAGCACGCCCGGCACCACGTCAAAGACGTTGGAGACGGTCTGGAACACGGGATCGTCCATGCAGTATTGCTTGCCGAATGCAAGGAACGCGTCGAAGCGCGGGTCGGTGATGCGCAGCACGGCGTGTCCGTAGCCCGGAATCACCTTGCCGGAGTCCAGCGTCTCCCATGCGAACTTCTCGAGCTGCTCCTTATTCGGAGCGCCGCCGAATTTCTCGTTGACGTCGAGAATCCACTTGAGGCATTCCTGGTTTGCGAGTCCGTGCAGCGGACCCGCGAGCCCGTTGAGTCCGGCCGAGATCGCGTAATACAGATCCGACAGGGCACTGTTGACCGTGGCAGCGGAGAAGGCACTGACGTTGCCGCCCTCATGGTCGCTGTGCAGCACCAGGTACAGGCGCATGAACTTGGTAAATTCGCCGTTGGGATCGCCGAGGCCGAGCATGTGCACGTAGTTGGCGCCCCAGTCGAGATTCGGATCGGGGCTGATCGGATCGCCCTTGCCGAAACGCTTGCGGTAAATCCATGCCGCGATGTTCGGAAGCTTCGCGATGATGGAGATCGCGTCCGCGAGCGTCGCTTCCCAGTACTGATCCTTTGTCATGCCCTCGTCGTAGCGCTTGCGGAATATGGATTCCTTCTCCATGACGAGAATGGCCGTATTGAACATCGCCATCGGATGGGAGTCGTCGGGCATTGCGCTGAGCACGTCCCAGACGTACTTCGGCACTTCCTGCTCGGCCTGCAGCTGATCCTGCAGATCCTTCAGTTCTTCCTCATTGGGGAGTGAACCGCTGAGAAGCAGGTAGAAAATTTCCTCGGGCAGCTTGTCGGTGAGTTCTTTCAGCTCGATGCCGCGGATGATCAGTCCCTTGTCAGGCGGTACGACGGAGGTGTCGCACACGAGGCCCTTCACGCCGCGCATGCCGCCGTAGACCTGTTTGACGGTCACCTGTGAAACAACCTTGTCTCCGTGCTCCTTGACCAGCTGCTTGATTTCATCGCGCTGGGGAGCATAGACTTCTGCCAGTTTTTCCTGGAGTTTCGGCATAGGTCCTTCCTCTTGTTTAGGGTGTAGGTACGTGGATTAAGGGTATCAAGATCAACATAGAGATTTCAGGGTAAAAAAGAAAGATCCGGGAAAGGAAATCCTCCGTTTCTTTGCCCGGAATTGAGGGATTGAAGAGCAGGAGGACGTGTAACGGATTTGAACTCTGCAAACTTTTTGTATATTGGAGGCAAAACCACCATCGCTCAAGGGAACGGATGGTGTCGGATTCGCAGGACACCGGTTCAGGAATTGTACGACAGCCATACAGGTGCAGATATGTTTGACGAAAAAGAAGAAATGGTACGTGTAGCCGCCGCGATCATCCGCAGGGATGACAACGTGCTCATCTGCCAGCGCGGCATCAACCACCGGTATGGACTGAAATGGGAATTCCCGGGCGGCAAGCTGATTCCCGGAGAAACCCTGCGCGAATGCCTGGAACGGGAGCTCTTCGAGGAACTGAACATCGAACCCGTCAAGGCGCGGGAACTGAAAACCATCCAGGCGACATACAGCGACGGCGGGAACTTCCTCATTACGTTTTTCATCGTTGATGAATACAGCGGTGAACTCAAGAACAACGTCTTCGAGGAGATCAAGTGGGTGACTTCGGAAGAAATCACACAATATGAGATGCTCGAGGGTTCCATTCCGATTCTTCCTCTCCTGAAATAAATAGTGCGTGTGCCTGGCAACACAGCAGTTCACGACGACAGGCGCCGCACGCTCAACCGTATCCTCCTGCGCTGGTACGCCCGGCACGGGCGCAGCCTGCCGTGGCGCGATGTGGACAATCCCTATTACGTTCTCATCAGTGAATTCATGCTGCAGCAGACACAGGTCGCGCGGGTGATGGAGCATTTTCCGCGCTGGATCGCGCGCTTCCCCACCGTCGCAAAACTGGCGGCCGCCCGCAGGCGCGAGGTGCTGCTGGCATGGTCGGGACTCGGGTATAACCGGCGCGCGCTGTATCTGCATGCCGCGGCGCAGGAAATCATGCGGCGGCACGGGGGACGCATTCCCGACGACGTCGAGGCGCTTCACGCCCTGCCCGGATTCGGACGTTATACGGCACACGCCGTCGCGTGCTTCGGGTACTACCGCCGCCTGCCCGTCGTGGATGTCAACGTTCGGCGCGTACTTTCGCGTCTCGCGCGCAACATGAAAACGGACACCAACATGCTGGCGGAACCCGACGTCTGGGATATCGCCTCCGCGCTTCTGCCGCCGCGCGCCCACTACAACTGGAACCAGGCGCTGATGGATCTCGGCGCCACGGTATGCACGGCGCGCCGGCCCTCCTGCGACATGTGTCCCCTGCGTGGTCGATGTCCCTCGGCGGGAAGACTCGCTCCCGGCACACCCTTCGGCCGCCATGCTGCGTCTCACGGGACGGCGGCGCCGGATCCCGGCACGGTTTCATCCGGCACGACGGCATCCATGCGGGGGACAGACAATGCGTCTACCCCGGCTGCGGTGCGCGAAACACCGCGGCGCATTCACAGGGGACGCCTGATAGAACATCTGCGCCGCTGCTCACGGCACTGCGACAACGGGAGGCGGCTCTGCAGCATGCTTTTCGATCGCTGCGGGAAGGATGAACGCGCGCGGCTGCTCGATATTCTCGCGTCCCTGCAGCGGGACGGCATGATACGCGCGCGGGCACACCAGCGTGTCGTGCAGGACATCCGCGCCTTCGCCGAACCACTTGACATCCTGCGCATCTGTCTGACTGATTGAATCCCTAACTGCACTGACCATGGATCCTGCCGCGAAAAACGAACTTCTTGAGGACTACGCATCACACCGCGATGCCATCCGTGCGCGGCTGGATGAATTCCGCGCGGTTCCACCCGATCGCTGGTTTTACGAACTCGCCTACTGCCTTCTCACCCCGCAGTCCAGCGCCCGCCAGTGCTACCTCGTCGCGCAGGAGCTCGAGCGCCGCGATTTCTTCGGCGCGGCCTTCGACCCGACTCCCCTCCTCCGCTCGCATGAAGGCGGATACGTGCGCTTCCACAACACCAAGGCCGAGCGTCTGCTCGAGGCGCGCGAGGCCTGGCCGCGCATCGCGCAGCGTCTGCACGACCACGATGACGACAAGGCGCTGCGCAACCGTCTTGCCGAGACGGTGAAGGGACTCGGATTCAAGGAAGCCAGCCACTTCCTGCGCAACATCGGACGCACGGAGCTTACGATCGTCGACCGGCATATTCTGCGCAACCTCGTCCGGCTCGGTGTGCTTCCCGAATGGCCGCCGTCGATTTCCCGCCGTCGCTATCTGGAAATTGAAGCGCTTTTTGAGGATCTTGCATACACACTCGGCATCCCGGGCGACGAACTCGACCTCCTGCTCTGGCGCCGCGAAACCGGATTCGTGCTGAAATAATCATGACTTCCCATCCTGACAATCCATCCGCACCCGCGCTGCGCCTTGAAGACGTATCCTTCGCGTATGATTCGGAGGAGGTGCTGCGCGGTATCTCCTGCGATATCGCACCTGGCGAGTTTGTCGGCATTGTCGGACCGAACGGCGCGGGCAAGACAACGCTCATCCGCATGATCTCGGGTATGCTGACGCCCGACAGCGGCCATGCGCGTGTGGACGGCCACGACATCGCACACATGCATCCGCGCGAGCGCGCGCTCCGCATTGCTCTCGTGCCGCAGGATGAACGTGTCGTTTTTCCGTGGTCCGTCACATCCATGGTGCTTCTCGGGCGCCACCCGCATCGCGGTGGACTGGGTTTCGAAAAAGCGGAAGACTTCGAAGCGGCGGAGGATGCGATGACGCTCATGCGGATATCCCATCTCGCCTCACGCAGCGTTCTCGATCTGTCCGGCGGCGAACTGCATCGCGTGCTCATCGCGCGGGCGCTGGCGCAGCAGACGCCCGTGCTGCTGCTCGACGAACCCAACGCGCATCTCGACATCCGGCATCAGGTGGAGCTGTTCGATCTGCTCGCCCGTCTGCATGGCGAGGAGGGACGCACAGTGGTCATCATCACGCATGATCTCAACCTCGCCGCCACGCACTGCGACCGCATCCTCCTGATCGATAAGGGGCGGCTCGCCGCATCCGGATCCCCGGGCGACGTGCTTCGTGAGGAGCTGATATCGCGGCATTTCGGCGTGGGCATTGAAGTGCGCACGGATCAGGAGTCCGGTCGTCCCGTGCTTCGCGTGCTGCGGAAAAACCGCGATCCCATCTCATCCTAGTCCCGGCGCATGCACCGGAAAACACGCGAATGCGTTTTTCCTTAGTGCGCCCGTGCCTATCTTAGAAGCATCGTATTCCATCGACCCAAGGAGCCATGGCAAAGTCCCGACATGAAGTACGCGAAAAAGCGATGCAGGTGCTCTACGCTTACGAGATTTCCCGCGAGCCGATCGAGATGCTTCTCGAATCCATCGCCGGCGAGGAACTCAATGAAGACGAGGAGCTGTACCGCTTCGCGCAGGCGCTGGTGTATTCCGTTCTCAATCACCGCAGCGAGGCCGACGAACTGATCAGGGAAAAAGCCCGGCACTGGGATTTCGATCGCATCGCCACGCTCGACCGCATCGTGCTTCGCCTTGGTATCGTGGAATTCCTGCATTTCCCGGAAATCCCCATCAAGGTGACCATCAACGAATGCGTCGAAATCGCCAAGCGTTTCAGCACCGACCAGAGCGGACGCTTCGTCAACGGCATGCTCGACAGCATTCTCACCTCGCTGAAGGAACAGGACCGCATCCGCAAGGAAGGGCGGGGTCTGATCGACAGCTGACCGCCATACGGCAGCCCGCCGTCACTGGACAACTGATCGACACGCAACCGCAGAAAGGACGCGCATGAACATCACTGCGACTGCAGCGTTGCGGCGCACCGCGCATGACCGCGTGCTGCACGGATGGTATATGTACGACTGGGCGAACTCCGCCTTCGCGGTCACCATTCTCGCGGCATTGTTCGGTCCCTACCTCGATAAGGTCGTCGTGCCCGAGGGCGGCATCGACATCGCCCTGCTCGGTGTGTCCGGCCTCACGGCGACGTCGCTCTACGGCTACGCCCTCGGGTTCTCCGCCCTGTTCGTTCTCCTCTCCTCCCCCATTCTCGGCGCCATCGCCGATTCCACTGCCACGAAAAAGCGCTTCCTGATGTTTTTCTGCTATCTCGGCAGCCTCAGCTCCCTGCTGCTGTTTTTCGTGGATGCAGGGGACGTGCTTCCGGCCCTGCTGCTGTTCATGGTCGCGAACTTCAGCTTCGTGTCCGCCAACGTGTTCTACGACTCCTTCCTCCCACACATCGCCGCGCCGAACATGCAGGACGTCGTCTCGGGCAAGGGCTATGCTTACGGGTACGCGGGAGGCGGCATTCTTTTTCTCCTGCAGCTTCTGCTGGTGCAGTTTCACGGCGTGATCGGCATCAGCGAAGTGATGGCCGTACGCGTGGCGCTCGGGAGCGTCGGACTCTGGTGGGGTGGCTTCGCGCTGATCACCTTCTCGCGTCTCGAGGAGCCGCCGCTGCACGGTTCGCGTCCCGCAACGACCCGTCTCGTCGCCGACGGCTTCCGCCGCATTGTGCTGACGATGAAGAAAATCCGTTCGCTGCGGCAGATGGGCATTTTTCTCCTGGCTTTCATGATATACAACGACGGCATCCAGACCGTGATCGCCATGGCGACGGTGTACGGCAGCGAGGAACTCGACTTCGACACACTCACACTGATGGGTGCGCTGCTGATGATACAGTTCGTCGGCGTGCTCGGGGCCCAGCTCTTCGGCATGCTGGCGAAGCGCTACGGCAGCAAGAACATGGTCATCGCATCGCTCGCGATCTGGACGGGGGTGGTCGTGTACGCGTTCTTCATGACGGAGCCCATGGAGTTCTGGATACTCGGTGCCGTGGTCGGACTCGTGCTCGGCGGCAGCCAGGCCCTCTCACGCTCCCTCTACAGCCGCATCATCCCGCCCGCCGCCTCGGCCGAATTCTTCGGCTTCTTTTCCGTCTTCGAAAAATTCTCCGCCATCTGGGGTCCCATCGCCTTCGCCCTCATCCGTCAGCTCACCGGCAGTGCCCGCTTGAGCATCCTCTCCCTCGTCGGTTTCTTCGTCGTCGGCATGATCATACTCACGTTCGTGAGGATGAATGCCGCCATACGGGAAAAAGACCGCCTGGATGAAATGCTCAAACACCAATAACCAACAACCATAAACCAACAACGATTCGACTACAGGGATTCCGGATCGCGACACTGCCGCGAAATGGATTCGCATGCGCGAATCGGCTTCGGAATTTGACATTGGGGACAAAAAGCCGTAGGTAATATATATACCCCGACGCCGCTGCGCCGGCTGTCGGGAGAGTGGGAGTCGACCAGAATATCGCTTCTTTCATTCTGCCGCGTCGAATGCGGAGCATTATGCGAAGCATTTGGCGGTTCGGTGCAGACGGTGACAGGGACAAGTGACATCATGACCAGGAGAAGAACATATGGCCAGGCAGATGAAGACATTTGTCATGAAGAACATTGGAGAAACAGGCGTCATGGAGAAGCCCGTACCTGAGGATCCCGGTCCGACCGGCGCCATCGTGAGAACGACCGCTGCGCTGGTGTGCACATCCGATACGCATACCGTCAAGGGCGCGATCGGTGAGCGGGAGAATATCACGCTCGGACACGAGGCCGTCGGCGTCGTTGAAAGCGTCGGCAGCGAGGTATCTGTCGCGCAACCGGGCGACCGCGTCGCCGTGAACGCCATCACGCCCTGCTACACCTGCGAAAACTGTCTCCGCGGGTACACCTCGCAGTGCCAGCAGATGCTTGGCGGCTGGAAGTTCGCGAACATCAAGGACGGCGTGTTCGCCAAATATTTCCACGTCAACAATGCGGAGGCCAATCTCGCACCGATACCCGACAGTGTCCCTGACGAATCCGCCGTGTACACCACCGACATGATGAGCACCGGATTCATGGGCGCGGAACATGCGGAAATCCCCATCGGCGGCTCGGCGGCCGTGTTTGCCCAGGGTCCGGTCGGACTGATGGCCACCGTGGGCGCGAAGCTGCGCGGGGCGGGACTGATCATCGCCGTCGAGAGCGTTCCGAAGCGCCAGGAACTGGCAAGGCATTTCGGCGCGGATGAAGTCGTGGACTTCACAAAGGAGGATCCTGTCGAGCGCATCCGCGATCTGACAGGCGGTGACGGCGTGGATTCCGCGATCGAGGCGCTCGGTGCGCAGGTCACGTTCGAAGCGGCGATTCGCGCCGTGCGTCCCGGAGGCACGGTGTCTGTCGCAGGGTATTTCGGTGAAGGCGAGTACGTGAAGATTCCGCGTGAGGACTGGGGTGTCGGCATGAGCGACAAGGTCATCCGCACCGGGTTGTGTCCCGGCGGACGCGAGCGCATGGGACGTCTGCTGCGCCTGATCGAAAACGGGCGCGTTGATCCCACCCCCATGACGACGCATACATTCGGCTTCGATGACATCGAAAAGGCTTTCGAACTGATGGACAGCAAGGAAGACGGCGTGATCAAGCCGCTGGTCACCTTCTGATTCCTGCAGTCACTGCATGACATGAGAGGGCGAATCGCACCGGCGGTTCGCCCTTTGTCGTATCTGCGTGACTTTTTTCCTTCCGAAGTGTCTCAGGGATGTCCGCACATTCCGGAGCACGTATCATGGACCGCAGATCATACCGACCGCACCGATTCTCCGCACAGGCACTGCTGCATGCCACACTGCCGGCTGCGATGCTGCTGTGCACGGCATTCCTCCTGTCCGGCTGCCTTGAGATGTTCACCGAGGAGCTCCCTCCGGAGCCGCAGCCGATCGAGAATGACGAGGGAACGTTCACCCTGCATACGTCCTACCGTGCGATCCGCTCCTGTGCCGGCGGTGGCGGCGTGTTCATCGTATCCATGCGTCCCGGTCCGGGCTTCGCGGGTATCGTGCGTCTGACGCTCGAGTCCGACAGCGGGCTGCACGCGCAGCTCGACCGCTACCTGCTCGACGAGGATGACAGCGTGGCCGAGATCCGCATCGCGCCGATGTCCCTCGGCAGCGGCGACAGTTTGCGGATCCTCCTCACGGCGCGTCACAACGGTTCCTTGCAGCGGCTACCGCTTGCCGTCAATATGATCGAGTGGGAACATCCGTCTCCCGGTGCGGAGATCAGGCACCGTCAGCATTTCATCGACTGGCTGGCTGAAGCGCATCCCGAACTGGACATCAACGGGAATGATTTCTTCGGCCGCTGGATGACCTATCCCCAGCATCTGATCGTGGAACACTGGACCTTTCTCAGCCGCGAGTGGGAAATGCGCATCTGCTTTCACGTCATGATCCCCCCCGACGACTGGTCGAAGATGCTCCTGCGCCGCCGCGGGTGTCCCGAAGCGCTGTTTGCCGTCCATCGCGACACATACGGCAATGTCACGGAAATCCCCGTCGACGCGTACCCGACATTCTACGGATACTGATCAGCCGGCACTCCCCCTTGAAACTGGCTGAATTTATCCCGTATATGATAGATGGAACGTATGTTTCATTTTTCGGGGATACAACCATGCCACCAGCTGATCAGATACTCGAGGGACTGCAGGGCATCAGCGCCCAATGGAAACCACTTGCGATCGCATGGCACGGATATTTCGGTATCCTGCTGGTACTTCTGCTCGCCGGCCGCCGCAGCAGCAGGCGCGTGACATCCCTTCTGCTCGCGCTTCCGCTGCTTTCCGTGAGCGCCCTGGCATGGATGGCCGGGAATCCCTTCAACGGCATCATGTTCGCCGTCATCGGCATCGGACTCATGGTGATCGGCGTCCGTTTCCCCACCGAATCCTTGCGCATTGCACCACAGTACATTTTTCCGGCGGTACTCATCATCGCCTTTGGCTGGGTCTACCCGCATTTCATCTCCGGCGACACCGTTCTGCATGTCGCGCTGACCGCGCCGCTGGGACTGGTCCCCTGTCCCACCCTGTCAATGGTCATCGGCTTCACGCTGCTTCTGGGCGGACTCGGGTCGGTGATCTGGATGCGCGTGCTTGGCACGGCGGGCATTCTGTACGGACTGTTCGGTGCCCTTCGTCTGGGTGTGCTGATCGATCTCGTCCTTCTCGCCGCGGCGCTGCTGCTGATTCTCGCCTCAACCCGCATGGCGGGACCGGCGAGTCTGCATCCGGGGCGGGCCGAGCCGAAGCACGCGTAACCGGGGTGGATCAAGCCGAAGCTCGCGCATCCGGAGCGGAAGCAACGCCATCGTGACGGGGATTGATAAAACACGCGCGGGAAGTGAAAGAACGCACGCATTCCATACACTATCTTGTGTTCCGCACGATCCGGGTGCGGCATTTGTCCGTTCGCACGGTCGTTTGACAGGTCGACACAGGAAGAGAGCCACATGCAACTTCTTCGGACATCCCACACCATTCTTCGAAGCCTGATCCTCACAGCGCTGCTGTTTCTCGCGGCGCCGTCGGGGTGGGCGCAGCTTGAACGCCTCATCGAGAGCACGCATACGTACACAGACATCTGCATGCGCAATGACACGCTCTTCGCGGTCGGAAGCGGGATATATGCATCGACGGATATGGGTGAACACTGGTCCACGCTCGAAACCACGGGAATTCCGACCGGAACATTGTGTATTGCCGCCACGGCGGCGGATGATGCGCTGTACATCATGGGCAGCGACTCCATTCTATATCGCCGGGATTCGGGAAACGACATTTTCGTGTCGCTGGCGCATGTCTACGGCACGAAACTCCTCGCCAGCGGAGATCATGTCTACGTCACGAATCCGTTTTCCGTGTCCGGAAGCAGCTGGCATTCGGGAGATCGCGGAGCGACGATTGAGGAAATCACCGCACCACAGACCGCCAATGTGTGGATCACGCATTGTGAGGGACCGCGCATCTGGGCGCTGATCTGGCAGGGTACCGGCTATTCATCGGACGGCGGCAGAACATGGACTCCTGTCAGCGACAACAGCTTTGATTGCATGGCAGCATTCAGCGGTCGCTACTATGCATCGGAAGGGAGCATGCCATACACCGTGCGCAAATCCGACGATGGCATCACATGGACGGCAACCGGGAGCATCCCGCAGCTGAAACATGTCACGCAGATGTATGCCGGCAGAAATCATCTCTGGGCCGTGTCGGAAGGCACGCTGTACCGCAGCACGAATCCTGACGCGCTCTGGGAGGAAGTGGCGCTCCTTCCGGGTTTCCGAAATGCCAGGCTGATCGCTGACGGCAGCAGTTGTCTGGTGCATACGCAGTTTGTCTCCCCGATCGTGAACGACGGGCAGCTCTACAGACATCGACTCGATACCGAATACTGGGAAATGACGGGTCCGGGCATCAGTATTGCAGTCGAGGGAGTATATGCGACGGAATCGGCACTGATCCTGGACGGAGGCGGCAGCGGTCGTCTCGGGAGCAGTGACGGCGGGACAACATGGTGCACATCGTCATTCGGCGGATTCCGTCAGCTGTCACTGACTGAATTCGGAGACACCCTCTACGCGTTCCATCAGATGAACGACGGAAGGACGGTTCTGTACTCAACCGATCTGGGCGTGACCTGGAAGCAGCGCCCGGACAGTGAGATCGGTCAACTCTCCGCCATCACGCAGCACGGCGACCGCATGTACACGCTCGCCTACCTTGATCTGGAGACCTGGCCCTATGAGGTTACCGTTCTGAGTTCCGGAGACCGCGGTCTGCACTGGAAAACGGAGGGGATCCTTTCCAGCAAATACATCGTGCCCGGGAATTCGATACGAGTCAACGGGGATACGCTGCTCGCGATGACGCTCCACACGAGGGACTGCAACCGCGCGGCATATCACTGGTGGTATTCATCGGACGCAGGCGGCAGCTGGACCGACACGTACTGGAGAAACGAAATTTCATTCAATGAGGTGGCTTTTTGTGCATCGCGCATCTATGCTGCGAGCGACGAGGCTCTCACGATGTCGGAAGACGGCTGCCGCACGTGGGAGCCGGTCCGTGAGATGCGTGCGAAGGATCGTCTGCTCGGTGCGGTGCAGGGACAGCTGCTCGTCCTGGCGGGCGACAGTCTCTGTCTCATCGACGGCAGGGATCATATCGTCAGGATCATTTCCCTCGCTCCTGTCTTCAGCGAAGGAGACGACATACTTCGCACTCAACTCGCACACGCTGTACTGTGCCGCATTGAGGCGAGGAGATGTCTGGCGCGTGGATATCGCGGCTGCCGTCCTTGATGCGCAGCGCCTTCCGCCTCCCACCCCGTCCGATCTCGAGATTACCGCCATATGGCCGCAGCCGCTCGTCACGGATGGCACGGTCACCATCACGGTCCGCGGCGAGCACCATATGCGATGCACACTCCACGACCTGCTGGGAAGAACAGTACGCATTCTCCATGACGGCCGGATGCCGGGAGGTGTCATCAGCATCCCATTCACGGTGCGGGGATTGCCCGCCGGCGTCTACATCCTGCGAGCGCGCCTCCCTTCCGAGTCCGTCTCACACGCCGTTGTCATCAGGTGACGCTCCCCTGCTCGCCACCGCGCCGCTTCTGCCTTCCGGCATCGAAGAGGACGACAGTCAAGCCCCCGCATCTTGCTCCTGCGCGCATTTCCGTCTATATTGCGATACATCGGGGTGTAGCGTAGCCCGGTATCGCGCCTGCTTTGGGAGCAGGAGGTCGTCGGTTCAAATCCGGCCACCCCGACAGTTCAGAGACGAGCATGGCCCTGAGAAATCAGGGCCTTCGTCGTTACTGCTCTGCTACTCCTTGTGCTCCAGATCCCATTCTCGGACGCCTCCCGGAGAACAGCTCACCAGTTCACAGACTTCCCGCCGCACATCAGGGATACTTCCGCACAACGCGGAATCCCAGAATCCAGACCGCCCTGACTTCATCGAAGGGAACGCCGACCCGGTAGGCCGAGCGACATTCCGATGCCAGGCAGAAGAAACAGCCGCCGCGACAGACGCGGCCGTCGCTGGGTGCGGGACCGCGTGGATCAACCTGTGCCGTACTATCGTACGCGTTCCAGCTCCACCAGTCCCAGCACCACTCCCATACGTTCCCGTGCAAGTCATACAGTCCGAAATCATTCGGCCACTTGCAGGCGACGGGATGCGACTCTCCGCCCGAATTCCCGCCATACCAGCCCGCGGCATTCAGCGCGTAGTCAAGCGGCGTATTGCTTTCATGCGTCATCTCACCCGTAAAGTAGTCCGTTGTCGTGCCTGCACGACAGGCATACTCCCATTCCGCTTCGGTCGGAAGCCGGTAGCCATTCGCCGTCCAGTCGCAGACCGTATTCATCCCGGTGTCACTGTAGCAGGGAGTCAGTCCTTCCAGCTCCGAAAGGGCATTGCAGTACGCGACCGCCTCATCCCAGCTGACCTGTTCCACGGGCAGATCCTCTCCGTCGAAGTGGCTCGGATTGTATCCCATCACGGCGGTGAATTGCGCCTGCGTCACTTCCGTGCGGCTCATCAGAAATGACGATGCCAGGGTCACCTGATGAACCGGCTGCTCGAACCACTCCGCATGGCCGGTAGAATCTCCCATCAGGAAGCTTCCGGCCGGAATGAATGCATATCGGGTGCTGTCATAGGCCTGGCTGCCGGGTGACACGGCGTCATCCCCGTTGCTCCCGCATCCGGATCCGATCAGACAGACGGCAAGCGCGACAGCCAAGGTAAAGCAGGCATGACGGGTGTTCTCTGTGATGACCATTTGCACGGTACCCCCATGGACCGGTTTCAGATATACTGCATTTATTCTGATAATATCATACTATGTTGTCCGGGTAAATGCAACTTCCCTCCCACGGTCGAGATGCATATATAAAAACAGCGGCTCCCCGAAGGGAGCCGCTGCCGTGGATGATGATGGCGTTCACCTATTTAGCGCGCGATCACCAGCATCTTCGAGGAAATCTGCTGACCGGACTGCAGACGGTAGATGTACATGCCTGCGGGCAGTGCGCCGCCGACATCGCTGAGTCCGTTCCAAGTCGCCGTGTGCACACCGGCGGAGCGCATACCGCGAACCACGGTGGCGACCCGCTGGCCGAGGCTGTTGAAGACCTCGAGCGTCACGTTGCCGGCCTCAGGCAGCGCATAGCGGAAGCTGGTGCCGGAAACGACGGGGTTCGGTGAGTTCTGCTCGAGGGCGAAGCTGAGCTCGCCGCCTTCGGCGATGGACTTGCGCGGACCCTTGCCGCCCGGCTTGATGATGCGAAGGATGTCGCTTCCGACAAACGCGCGTCCGTCGTTGAGCTGGCCGGTCACGGTCACGGACACACAGTCGTTGTTCATGACGGAACCGAGCGTGGCTGTGACGGCCGGACGCTTGAATTTGAAGGTCCAGTCGTTATACATGTCCGTACCGCCATTGCTGCAATCCCAGCAGTTCGAGGGCACGCCCATGAACGGCGAGGCGACGTCGCCCGCACCGGGCTTGCCGGTCGGCATAACGCCGTTGAGACGCACGGTCGAAGCATCGATATTCGTCACGTCGAACCAGTTCGTTCCGAGAACGGAAACGGGGAGCTTACCCTTGGCGCGGACGTTGAAGGGATTCGGGCAACCGCCGGCCATCACATCGACATAAACGCTGAGCGGAAGCGCAACCACGGTACCGTTCGGCAGCGCTGCGAAGAGTCCGAACGGCGCACCGTTCTGATTGCTGGCCGGAGCGAGGAAGCCGGATGCGAACACAACAGCGGCACCGCCGCCGAGACCGGAGAGGTCAGCAAGGTACGAGGCCACCACGACGTTGTTATTGCCGCCCGGTGTGATGTCGAGGATGTAGCTGCCTGCGGGAACGGTGAAGTAGCCGGTGAAGTCGCCGTAAGCAGCATCATCGACGATTGTGCCTACGCCGCGGGCGATCACGTCAACTGCCGGAGCATCGGTGGCGCCATGCAGCACGTTCAAATCGACACCCGTCGCAGTCGTTCCGACTTCACGTCCGCCATCGGTGCTGAAGAGCGTGAATGCGATGCTGCGGGAATCGGGGTTGGCGGCAAAGTTGGCCGGATTCAGCACGCCGTTGGCAACAACCACGTAGGTCTTGGTGTCGCTGAGCGTGACAGGGAACGTGGCAATGATATCTCCAGGGCCGGTGCTGTTGCCCGGTGCGACGCCGATCGTCAGCAGTACTTCTGCCGGAACAGTCAAGTATGGCGTGGCGGCGCGGAAGGCGAAGTCATCCTGGAACAGGGTTCCGTTCACATAGATGTCTACAACCGCAGCTGCGGGATCCGCGGCGTTGTGGATCACCTGCAGGCGGGCCGTGGGAGGCGGAATGCTCGGAAGTGCAACCACGGTGCCGTTCGGCAGCGCGGCGAAGAGTCCAAACGATTCACCGTTTTGATTGCTGGACGGCGTCAGGAAACCGGAAGCGAACACGACAGCGGCGCCGCCACCGAGACCGGAGAGGTCGGCCAGATAGGAAGCCACGATGGTATTATTGTCGTTGCCCGGGGTAATATCGAGTTTGTAGCTGGCGGCAGGGACAGTGACGTAACCAGTCATGTCGCCGTAGGCCGCGTCGTTGACGAGGATGCCGGAGCCGCGGTTGATGACGTCGACGGTCGGCGCATCAGTGGCGCCATGCAGCACGTTGATGTCAACGCCAGTGGCGCTGCTGCCCGTCTCGCGTCCCATATCGGTGCTGAAAAGCGTGAATGCGGTGCTGCGGGAATCGGGATTCGCGGCGAAGTTGGCAGGCGTCAGCACGCCGTTGGCAACCGCGATGTAGGTCTTGTTCGCATCGAAAGTCACATTGAAAGTGGTGATGATGTCACCAGGACCAGTGCTGTTCCCGGGGGCAACTCCAATCGCAAGCGAAACGCCGGCAGGAACGTTAACAAACGGCGTTGCTGTGCGAAAATCAAAATCATCCTGAAAGATGGAATTGTTGACGTACAGATCCACGGTTGCTGCTGCCGGATCGGCGGCGTTGTGGATGACCTGCAGGCGAGCCTGCTGGGCTGTCATAGTTGATGCTGCAAGCATGAAAGCTGCGATGAACAGGGAGACTGTGTATTTCATGGAAACCTCTCTCTATATAATGGAAGATTGTTCAGTGAAAAGCTAAACTGTTTTATATATGCTGACTTATTCGATGGATTATCTTAGACAGATACTAGAACAGCCTTTAGCTTCGCAGTAGTTCCCCAGACCGGAAAAAAAAATCCCGGACCGATATCGATCCGGGAGTTTCGCAAGCCTCTTGATACACCGGTCATTTTTCTGACCGGGCAGTCATTTTTCTGACTCATTAGTCAGAACGTTTAATACAACGATACAGTGCTCATTCCTTAGTGGTATTCCCTCCCCCGCCCGTTACTTCCGTGTGCCGGCGTCCCGTCCCTCGGAGCCGTAGCCTTCACTGACGAGCTGACGGCGCACGATGGCGGTCCATTCCTCCTGAAGCTCCCTGTTGAGTGTTGACAGGCGTCCGTACATCATCATATCATTTGTGGTATGCAGGATTTCCTCGAGTTCCAGTCGCGCGTAGGATTCGAGTTCGCGCAGCTTCATCGCGGTCATGAGCGCGAAGCCGTACTTCTCTCCCCATTTGAACAGCCCGCGCAGCGTCGCCACGGCAGCGGCCACGCCGACGAGAAGAATCGTCTTGAGCGTGAGCGAAGGATCCGGATTCGGCAGTTGCGTCAGGTAGGTCACTACGGCGGGTGTCGCAACACCGAGCAGGACGACCAGCACATTGAAAAAGCTGTTGAGGCGCTTGAGCCACTGGGCGTGCCGGGTATAATCCAGACGCTCCATGCCGATCTCCTCGATCGACTCCAGCAGCGCCTCTTTTGCTCCCTCGACAAGATGTCCGGAATGTTCGCTGCTTTCGCTTGCTTCACTCATATCAGCCTCGGCCAGAAAATGTCGCGATGGATAGTGGAGGGAAATCCTGTGGCACTATTGTAGTGATTTCGCGCGGGAATGACAACTGTCCGGCGCAACGGACCTGCGGCCCCGGTCATTTCCCCGTATCGGGGGGCATCGGCGGAGGAAGGCGCTGGTAAAGCTGCGTCAGTTCGCGGTTGAGATCGTCATCGCCGACAAAGCCGCCATCCGCGCTGCGCCGAAAATTCAACGCGACGTACTTGTCGTTTTCGCTGAGCAGGATGAATGAAACGATAGTCGGCGCACCGTTTTCCTGGCCCGGCTGGTAGTCGCCGGCAAATGCGGCGTACGGGATCGCGGTGCCCTGCTGTGCTTCCAGAATCAATTCGTCGGGGAAGTGAGACCAGCGCTTCTCGCTCCCCTCCCACATGACGGTAACGTTGACGAGCAGATAGGGAGCATTGGCCGTATTCACGATCTCGAGTCCCCTGTCGTCTGTCCGCAGCTCCATTTCGGGGATTGGGACCTGCGCGCGCGCCGCGCCGAACAGGGCCATCATGCACATAATTAGAATCGCGGTCTGTCTGATGCGTCTCATATGCTCTCTCTTGACGTGATACTCTGTCGGATGCCTCACCTCCTGCTGATCAACATCGCAGCGTTTAATGGGATTCCCCGCTCACGCGGCATCCCGCCAGCGCGCGGCATTCACCAGCGCACGGCATTCACCAGCGCGTGACATTCACCAGCGCGCGGCATCCCGCCAGGCCCCAGGCAGGCAGATTCTCCTTTCCGGACTCTCTGAAACCGTGAAAGAAATGTAGATCAGCAGAAAGTGAATTCCAAGGTACGGTATGCGCGATGGAAGCCTGGCGTCGCCGGAACACGCCGATAATGAAAGCATTCGCGCGCGGATTGGAAGAACCACTCCGCTCATCGATGTAGATTGACTGCAGACCGCGAAATAAAGCGCGGAACGGCGATGAGGAATCGCCGCAATTCAGTCAGCAACAGAACCGAGGAGGGTCCCATGCGTCCGCTGCTTATCACCCTGCTGCTCCTGGCCACGGGAGCAACGCTTTCCGCCCAGTCCACCATCGTCCTGCAGCCCGGGCCCGAAGACGGCAAGGATGCCATGGTCTGGGACGATCCGCTCTACAACAAGGCCTCGCGAAATTACGCCGAGCACACCGAGATGCTGGTTCATGCCTGGACCGACCAGGGCGTGCCGGTGTACGCGCGGAGTTACATCGCCTTCGACCTGTCCGACATTCGCCGCAGAGACCTGCTTTCGGCCGAGTTGATTCTCGCAAACAATCCCGAGGGAACATCCGACGGCGAGCATCAGCCGTGGAGCGGTCCGAACCGTGCATTCATCCGACGCGTCATTACTCCGTGGACCGAACAGGAGATTTCCTGGGACAACCAGCCGTCCTACACCGACTACCATCAGGTGCTCATGCCGGCGTCGGTCAATGGACATCAGACCTATCATGTGGATGTGACGGAACTGCTGCGCGACATGCTCTACCGTTTCCCCGACCGGAGCCACGGATTTGTCATCCTCCTCGAAGAGGAGTCGCATTACCGCGCGCTGGTGTTCGCCACCAGCGACTATCCGGTGGAGGAAAAGCGCCCGAAGCTTATCCTGAGGTTTGCCGGTGCAACCCCGGTGAAGCGGGTCCGTGCAACCGCACCCATGGATCTCACGGTCTATCCGAATCCTGCATCCGAGCAGATCGATGTCCATGCGGTGCTGCCCGCCGGAAGTCAGGGACATGTGGAACTGCTTGACGCCGTTGGACAGGTGCTGCGCTCCTGGCAGGTACATAAGAGCACTGTGCTGCATGTCCCGCTTGGCGGACTGCCACCGGGACAGTACTGGGTGCGCCTCGGCAACAATGCATCCGTGACGGTAAAAGCCGTGGCGGTACACTGAACCGCGGGAAACCGCTGCAATGGGGTGCGTTCGGAGATACCATGATACATGGACCGATGGCAAACGGCGTCATCGGTCCATTGCATTACTGATTCAGCAAACTGTAATGCTGCTTTCAGGCTGCTGAAAGATTGCGCTGTTACCTTTGTTCACACCAGCCTGCCTCCGCCCCTGTCCGACAGGTGCGACCGCGGTATCGTCCGGGATACGGAACGCGTACACCGCGAACGCGTACACCGCGAACGCGTACACCGCGAACGCGTACACCGCGAACGCGTACACCGCGAACGCGTACACCGTGGAACTGACACGAGTATTCTCATATCATTCATACAGCGGAGGAATTATGGACAAGTTGATGACGTATATACTGCTCGGCCTCGTGGTCACGACAGTATATACGGCCGTACAGAGCGTTGGCTCTCCCGCGGAAAAGGCGGGGGACGATGAGGTCCGCAGCAGTGCAATCCAGGCACGTGAACTCGCCGTGTCCGGCGTCGAATACGCCGTTCGCAGAATTACGGATGAACCCAACTGGGCGCGCGAAGAGCTGCCCGAGGAGATCACCTTGCCGGGTGTGCTGATCGAAGCGACGCCGACGGACTGGCACGATTTCGTGAACGCCGACGCGAACGGGGATAACGCCTGCTTCGTCGTTGCGCGCAGCAGTGTGGAGGACGCGTCCGCCCGTGCGGAGGCCATCATCGAGCGGCCGGGCGTGTGGGATACACCGAACGCTCTGCGATACGCCCTGTTCGCGGGGGAGAACCTGCATCTGGACGGGGACATCGTCGTGCGCGATCTCGCCCGCCGGCGCTGGAACGCCAATGTGCACACCAACGGGAATCTCATTATCAGCGACGCGACGCTCGTGCAGGGCTTCGGGACATACAGCAGCACGTTGAATGACGCGCACGTACCCGCGGAGAGCGTCTTCCTGCCGAATGTCAATCGTGGCGGTGTCGGTGTATACAGACATCCACAGATCGATCTGCCCGCGATCAATCTCGTGCGATGGGAGCAGCTCGCCACACGCACCTATGCCTCGAGCACGACGCTGGCCGGTGAGCTTCATATCGGCGAAGCCTCGGATCCCGGATTCTGGCTGATCAAGGGACACTGCAATCTGAAAGCAAATATCCGAGGAACCGGCGTAATCTTCGTTGAAGGGGATCTCCGGCTCTACGGATCGGATGCACGCTCGGTCGCTCGCGAGGCGGATGAGCATCTCTGCATCGTTGTCATGGGGAATGTGTTCGCGGAAGACGCAAAGCATACGGCAAATATTGTGTGCGACGGATCCTTCTACGGGAGAGGAGAGGTGTTCCTGTACGGCTCTATCGCAACGCGGGGAAAAATCAGCAACAGCGGGACGCTGGATATCTTCTATCGTCCCCTGCCCCCGGAACTTGCAGCCTCCGTCTGGGGACGAGAACCACAGCCGCCACGCATTGCGATGTACTTCGAATAACGACATGGATGCGCTCCCCAGAAGAGAGCGCGTGTGGAAATGATACAGAGAATCGTCCCCCTTCGACAGCGTTCAGGGTGACGATTCTGTTTATCATGCGCGACGAACCGTCATAGCCAGTCCGTTGAAAAATGCTTCCCCCGGAGGGAAGGAATTGCATCGCCCCCGTCATGCCCGCACTGACGGAAACGGCGGTTTCGCTACTCCGTAGGCGGTGGCTCCGGTACCTGGTCCGCCGTATCACCCAGCTTGCGTCGTCGCGGCCGTCCTCCGGGAGCAACGGCGACAACGATGCTTCCGGGATTCGCCAGATCCTGGTCCCCACCCTGCGGTACGAAAGTCTGCTCATAGCTTCCGTCGGTCGTCAGAATCTCCGTTCCGCATTCCTCCAGGGCAAGCGTGGCCGTGCGATGGGGAAAGAGGTCGCGCGTGACATCCCCATGGCGCAGCGTGCGCGTGCTCTGCTCCTGCTTCGTCGAAATGATCGCAAGCTCCGGATGCATTTTTTCATAGAGGTCGAGCGGCGCGCTGTGCATGCTGCCGTGATGCGCAACCTTGATGACGGCGGCAGAGAGATAGCTCACGACTTTTTTCACGAGCGGATCGTGCTCACTGCTGCGTTCCAGCTGCGGATACTCCTGTGTTACATACGACCAGCTGTCGTACTCGGCGTCGCCCGCGAGAATGACGACAGACCTGCCCGCATCGCGCACTGCCTCGGCGCTCTGCGTTCCGCGGTATTCCCGGGAACGCATGAGGATCGCGTCGTCGCTGGTATGCTCGAAACGAAGCACGATCGATGCGTTGTTCATGTCCACCCCGTATGTGGCGTAGCGATTGCGCAGGGAAACCGAGGGCGCGAGTGCCGTGATGCGGACGCGCCCGAAATACCACTCCATCCCGGAGGTCACCCGGCGCATGTTCACGCCCTGTGCAAGGACATTCTCGAGAATGCCCGCATATGTTGCGGACTTGTGACGGAAACCGCTGTCCCAGAATTCCATCGGACAGTACGCGGAGCGCAGCAGCGACGATATGCCAGCGATGTGATCGTAATGCGGATGCGTTGCGCAGACGAAGGCCAGCCGCTTCTCCTGCGTAAGTCCATCACGCTGCTGGAGCTTCGCGAGATAGGCCAGCGTCTTGTTTGCCTTGTAACAGTCGATGACGCCGTACTCCCGCTCACCGTTTGCATCCTCGGGAAACTGAACGATACAGGTGTCCCCGAATCCCACATTCAGAAAATGGAATACAAGGTCTTCCCTTTTCAGCTTATCAGGCATCATGTCCCTCCTTCCGCAGCGCCTTATGGTAGCGGATCTTCACGCGCTCCTTGACAAACTGATCGACGCGCAGCAGCTGCGTTGTGCCGCGTGTCACCGCGATACGCGGGACGGCAGCAGCGGGCTCCGCGGTGCGAACGGCGCCGGCCAGGTAGACCTGTCCCTCCTCGAGCGACTGCCATTCCGGCACCGAGGCATGATCCTCCGTGATGTGCATTGCAGCCGCAAGTTCATCCGGTCCGATGACAATTTCTTCTTCCGCCTCCCAGCAATCGAGCTCGTCGACGACAAGCTCGGCTCCGGGTTTCAGACGTGCCACGAGGATACGAAACAGCCGATCTCCCAGCTTTTCGTCCACCGTGATACGCCAGACACTATCAGTCTGCGCCTCCATGACAGTCCTCCGTTCAAATGACAGAAGCGCCGTCCTCTCAGATCGTGGATCGAGCGGCCCGGCATGCGGATGTACGATAAAGACGTGGGAAATATAGGATTTTTGGCGGGGAATTTCACGTCGTCGCCGGCATCAGACGGTCGCAGACCAGGGCGGACCGTCCTGTCGGACCATTTCCTCGAGCACCTGCCGCGGATGCACGAATTCCTCGATGAACTTCACAAGCGATGCGGCCGCTCCGCGCAGCGCCTTCTCGGCATTGGCGTCGACGATCGCGCCGGACTCATCGAACACCTTCCGGATACCCGCGATGGAGACCGCGCCCGGCATGACGATCGCTCCAGCATGAGAACAGACACTGCGCAGCTGTTCAAGGGTTTTGATCGCGCCGATGCGTCCCGATGCCACGCCGAGCAGCGCGACCGGCTTCTGTTCAAGTGACGAAGGAAAACCGAGATTTTCGATGATCAGTTTCGTCATGGCGCTGAAGCTGCCGTGGTATTCCGGTGAGGCGATTACCACTCCTGCCGCTTCGCGGACAGCGGCACGCAGCCGGCCGGCATCTTCCGTTTCCGGACTGCCCGGGAAGGAAAGCGTCATCTCACATGCATCGAGAATAACGGGATTCATCGCTCTGCGCTGAAGTTCATCAGCGACAATGCGCAGAGCGCGAAGCGTGTAATTGCCGGGACGGTTCGTCCCGGATATACAGATAATCTTTTCCATCACACCGTCCAGTTGATTGCAGAGTATCTGAACAACACGCTGAAGGGATTTCGGGTTTCAGATGCGGGGAACCGGACTGCGTGATCGAAGAAAGAGGTACAGAAAGACTGCCGCAAACAATCCATCGATCACTGCTGAAGCAAGCACCATCCAGATGGGTTCAACGGCAGTGTAGTAGAGGAGGAGAAAGACCGCCGCGACCGTTTTCACGAGGATGATAAACGGCATCAGCATTCCTCGCACCGATACGGAACGGTAGGCGAGCATATAGAGCAACGCCATCAGGATATGGAACACTCCGCCCTGCGCCGGAAAGAAATGCTGCTCAATCGTACCCCATCCCGCCCATTCAAGGATGGGAACGGGCTGCACGATCAGGCCAACGCCGGTCGCGAATGAATGGATGGCGGCGAGGAGAAGGATGGTCCTCAGAATTGGGGCCACACGTATCGTGGGGGCGTCGGTCGGTTCCATGGCGGTCCCTGTCAGCTGTAGGAGGAAATGAAGCACCGCGGCGCTCGGCGTGATGAACACCGCGGTGTGTTTTGTCTGCCAGGAACAAGATACAGAAACACGATATGTTTATCCAGAACTACCGGATACATGCGGCCGTTCAGGCGGCGCTGCGCGCGGCGTGGCGCTCGTAGTGCACGTCCGTCAGCTCGGCGGAGCGTTCCCAGAGACGCCGCGCAACCTCCTCATCCTGCGCGCGCTGAATCGGCTGCACGCGAACGGGAGACCCGCTCATCTCGAGAAAACCATCCGGACCGAAGTACTCTCCTCCGCGCACGGAGGATTCCGTGGCCGCGCGGAGCGTTGGCAGCGCTGCCTGCTCGACGTCGTGAGCGATCAGGCGACTCGACCATTCCAGAAACGAGGAGTGCCGCTGCAGTTCGGTCATCGCGACACCGGGATGTGCGGCAACGGCAATCGTCGGGGCGCCTTCCTCTGCAAGACGGCGCTGCAGTTCAAACGTAAAGTGCAGGTTCGCGATCTTGCTATCTCCATATGCCTGCCATTTGCGGTAACTGCGCCGTTCCCAGTGAAGATCTTCCAGGTCAGGGCGTCCCATCTTGTGCGCGCCACTGCTCACGGTGACCACACGCGATTCCGCGGTGCTTCGAAGCAGATCGAGCAGATGTCCCGTGAGCGCAAAATGACCAAGATGATTGACACCCATCTGCAGTTCGAATCCGTCCGCGGTTCTGGTGTACGGCGGAACCATCACTCCGGCATTGTTGATCAGGAGATCGAGCCGCTCGTGTGTGCCGCGGAATTCCGAAGCGAACCGCTCGATGGATGCAAGATCAGCGAGATCAAGTTCCCGCATTTCAAGTCGCGCATCGGGATATTCTCCCCGAATACGCTGCATCGCGTTTTCTCCTTTTTCTGTATTGCGCACCGCCAGTACGACATGCGCCCCCTTTCCTGCCAGTTCGCGTGCCGCAACGAATCCGATGCCCGAGCTTGCCCCGGTTACAATGACTGTTCTTCCTGCCTGCGAAGGCATATCCTGCGTCGTCCATTTTCCTGTCTGTTTCATTTTTATCGTCCGTCTGTTGATATGTGATATAATAATATGCTCGTCTAAATTATGCAGAATATTTTTGCTCCTTTTATTCTACACATAAACGTAACAGACAGAAACGGTGCTGGAGTTCCATGTAAAACACCCTGCACGCGCAGGCGTACAGGGTGTTTCATGGTTGGAACGATACGTCGGACTGGAATCACATGCCCCAGAGATCTCCCGTATTCACCGGTTGGCCCTGCAGTTTCAGGTAGTAGAAGAGCTGCCCCTTGTGCTGCTTGAGGTGGTCGACCATTTGAAGCATGCGAACGCCGAGCGGCATCTCCATCGGATCCCACGGCGCCTGCGCGATTGTGCCGGTGAGCTGCTCCTCACTGACGGAATTCAGCATCTCATGCGAAAGCTGTCTGTCTTCCTCCAGAAGTGTTTTTGCCTCTTCAACGCTCTGCACTGCCGGCAGTTTTTCAGCCGGCGGGAGCATGTCTTCCGGACTCAGGTCGCTGAGCTCCATTCCTTCGGGCATGCCCCAGTCTCCCGTGACAAAGCCTTTGATCGAGGTACCGCAGGCGTTGCTGATGTGATGCAGGAGCTGTCCCGTCGTCATCCAGTTCGAGCCGGTTGCGGGCTTCCAGTCGAGCGTGTCGTCGCCGACACGGTCGATGAGTTTCCGCGTAACGCCGTAATTGTACTCGATGGCGGCAGCGATGGTGTCTTTCCAGTTCATGTTCTGCTGTCTGATGCTGTTGTACATGTACGTTCATTGACAAGAGACTGCGCGTTCGCAACTGCTATTCGACGGTGTGCGTCACCTGATACTGCTGGGTCACGCCATTGTCCCATTCGTAGTCGAAGATAATATCATAATTGATTTTCTGGATATGGCCTTCATTGAATTCACGTGTTGCGCCCTGGTCGTCGACAACCGTGATACTCATGTAGGTGACATTCTCCGCCGTCAGCTGGATGGGATCCTCGCCTGCCTCGTCCGGCGGCGGCATGGGAAGGTCGATACTGATGATCCCGTTGCTGCCCTCACCGCGACCGACAATGACGCCTCCGCCTGGGATATCCTCATCCGGCTGCCATTCGGCATTGAACAGGATGGTGACATTCTTGCTGTCGGCCAGCGCCCAGAGCGTGCCTGCCGCGAGCAGGACGAGCAGCAGAACTCCGAGAGTGCGTTTGAGTGTGTGCATATGAAGACTCCTTGCAAAATGAGTGGATAATCGTGGCTCGGGGATTCCAGCCGTATTCAATTTTTGAATTCCAGGGTGATGCCGAAACTTGCGGACTGATCAAGCTGCCGCCTCTTCGAATAGTTGGGATCATAGATGGTGCGGAGGCTGTACTGAAATGCAAAATACTTGTACCGAAGCGCTGTCTCCAGTTCACCGACAAGGTGGGACTCTCGAATGATCCTGCCACTATGTCGTTTGGAGAGCGCGATGCCGAAAGCCTGGAGAGAGAATGAGAGATCGTCGGTAATATCGTTGAGGTATTCGATACTCAGCAGACCACTGTACCCGGATTCGAGTTTGACGCTGCGCGCCTTTCGGATGGCGGAAAGCGGGTTCTCCGGATCGAGACTGAGACGGCGCTCCTCCGCAAGGAGGAAATTACTCGTCAGCGTCTGCTGAAACGCGTACCCGATGCCGTATCGAAGACTCAGGCGCTGATCCCTGTTCTCCGATTTCCAGTCGAACCACTGTCCGACATAGAGTGTCTCGTAAAAAAACGCCGGGTCCATGAAGGAGGTCCGCACGCCATCACGTTCGCCGTTCGCCATGTCCGTTTCCATGGTGACCTCCAGGAACAGGCTCACGTCATACTTTTCAGAGAGGTGCACGGACGGAATCATGGAAACGATGAGATCATCCTGCAGGTTGCGCGGCTCGGCGTCAGAGTACGCCTGCCGCTTGAAGTTGGCTTTGAGATAGGACTTGAAATGGACGGAAGAGACATCAAATGAGACGTTCGACCGCAACTGTCCGTACAGCGTCAGTACCAGCGCCTCGTTTGTCTTCCTCTGATCGGTTGCCATCAGAAAGGTGAACGACGGGCGGACAAGGTAGCTGAACTCGCCGCTGCCATTCGTGGGGCGGCGCTGAGCATGCACACTCGATGCGAGCACACATGCAAACAGGGCGATGCAGAGACCAGTACGCATGCAGGACACTCCGTTGACTGCACGGAAATGTGAACAAGTGAAGAATAAAATCGCGATGGAATCGTGACTGCTCCTCAAAATAGGACATTCTTTATGTCATATGCAATTATTATTTAATTTCATTCTTCAGAGATGTGTCCGTTTTTACTATATTGCTACGACACGACTCATTCACCACCGGCTGCGCATGTCATTGAAGCCTTCAAGAGCAAGGGCGTCGCTTCCCGTCCTCTGGACGGGCCTCTGGCTGACGCTCATCGCGATTCTCCTCCCGCTTCCGGTCAGGGCACAACCTGCGCTGCCAGACAGTCTGCGGCAGCGCCTCAATTCGTGGGAATCGGTCGAGAAACGGGTGGATGCTCTAAACGATGTTTCATGGTACCTGCGGCACAATGATCCCTCCGCCGCGCTGGCCTACGCCCGGCGCGCGCAGACCGTCGCTGATTCCGTATCCTATGCGCGCGGTCTCGGCTGGGGCTTCCGCAACGAGGCGGTTGCCGAGTACATTCTGGGCAACTATTCGGATGCCCTGACAGCGAATCTCGAAGCATTGCGGGTGTTTGAGCGCATCGGCGCGCCGGACGGGATCGCCTCGGCACATATCAATATCGGACTCGTGCACTGGCAGATCGGAAATTTCGCTGAGGCGCTGGCATACTTCCGGAAAGCACTCGCGCAGAATCCGCCTCCGGCACAGCGCGCGACCACGCATGGCAACATCGGCCTCATCTACGCGGAGCGCGCCGAATATGACAGTGCGCTCGTCCACACGCGGAAAGCGCTTGACCTGTACCGCAGTATCGGTGAACGGCTGGGAGAATCGACGATGCTCAACAATACCGGCTGGATCCATGAACTTCGGCAGGATTACACGTCGGCGCTGGAACGCTACCAGCAGAGTCTCGCCATCAGGCGGGAACTCGGAGACCGGCGGCGCATCGCCAGCGTTTCAATCAGCATCGGCTCTGCGCTGCATCAGCTCGATCGGTACAGCGAATCCCTCGCCTATCTTTCCCAGGCACTGCGACTTTCGCGAGAGATCGGTGATAAAAAACAGGTCGAAGCGGCATACAAGGAAATGTCCGATGTCTATGCCGACATGGGAAACTTCGAGGAGGCCTACCGCCAGTTTGTCCGTTATGCCGCTGTGCGTGACAGCATTTTCGATGAGCGCAAGGCGCTCGACATCGCACGGCTGGAAGCAAATTTCAGAGTCGAACAGGCGCAGCGGGAGGTGGAACTGCTCACGCGTGCGAATGAACTGCAGGAAACCGTTGTGTATATCACCAGCGCAGGACTCGTGCTCGTGCTTGCGTTTTTCGTGATCAGCTTCATCGGCTACCGCAGCAAGTCGCGCATCAACCGTCAGCTCGAGGCGACGCAGAAGAAACTTATCGTGCAGGAGAAACTCGCCTCTCTCGGACAGCTCACCGCAGGGATCGCGCATGAAATACAGAATCCGTTGAATTTCATCAAGAATTTCTCTGAAGTCTCACGGGAATTGATCGATGAACTTGAATCCGTCTCGGACGATCCGAAGGAGGTCGATGTCATTCGCTCTGATCTCCGCCAGAGCATTGACAAGATCCACGAACACGGTCTGCGTGCGGAAAATATCGTTCGCAGCATGATGCTGCATGCCCGCAGCTCGAATGAGGAACGCAGCCTCACCGACTTCAATTCCCTGCTCAGCTATGTCATTGAGCTTGCCATGCACGGTACAGCGGCGAAGAACATGTCTCGCCCGCCCGTCTTTGACGCGCGTCTCGAACCGATGCTGCCCGTCCTCAATGTCGTCCCGCAGGATTTCAGCCAAGTGTTTCTCAACATTATCAACAATGCTGTCGACGCTCTCGATGAAAAAGCGCGGGAGAGCCGCGACCCTGATTTCGAACCGCGTATCACGATTGAATCTTCAGTTCAGGGACGGTTTGTCCAGGTGCGCATTCGTGACAATGGACCGGGCATCCCGGCACATATCCGCAATCGTATTTTCGAACCGTTTTACACGACGAAGGCAACTGGGAAGGGCACGGGGCTGGGACTGTCGATCAGCTACGATCTCATCGTGCAGAAGTACGGCGGTGCCCTGGATGTCACATCCTCCGACGGCGAACACACTGAATTCACGATCTCCGTCCCGCTGGATCAGGACACAAAGTCCTGACCGAAACCATCCCCGACGTCATCCAGCCAGTCATACTGCTCAGCGCAGCGGCACACTGACGATGCGGCTGCGACCGCTCTCCACTCCACCCTTCCCGACAGTTGTGATGTAGTACGACACCAGCTTCCCGCGGCCCGGGCGCCTGTCGACATATTCCCGGGCATCCGCCTCAAGCGTCACGACCAGACGGGGATCCTTTCCGCGTTCATATCGGTAGAGCCGAAGTCCGTCGGCATCCCGCTGGAGGATCTCATCCCAGGTCAGATATACCCGGCGTTCCTCCATCCGGGCACGGAGATTCCCCGGCGGATAGTATGCCGGTTTCGGGATCGACGCCGTCGCAGTTGCGCTGTACGCACTGGTATCTCCGGTGATACTCACGGCACGCACGGCATACGCAAACGTCCCTCCCGGTGCGGCCTCCGCTTCCGTGTAGTAATTCTGCCATGATTCCTGCAGTGTATCCGCGATCGGCATAAGCGCATCACTCCCCTGCTTCCGATAGACCCGGTAGCCCAGCAGAGAGGGATCGCGCGGCAGCGCGGTGTTCCATGACACGTGAATGCGGTTTCCGTCCACAGCAGCTTCGATGCCCGCGGGTACCGGTACATCCTCGGGCATGTTCGGGATGGCACTGATGGTATCGGAGAATGCGCTGGTGACGTGACTTGTGCTTTCCGATTGCACGGCGTACATGTAGGCGCGGGCGGGTTTCAGAGAGGATGATGTATCAACGAATACACCCTGATCCGGTGGGAGCAGTGATGAGAGCTGCTTGAGGGGCATGAGCAGACCATCGCCGCGGAACACGTAGTATCCCTTGAGGTGACCGTTCGTGTCCGGGAACCAGGTGACGCGTACGCCGTTCTCGATGGGCTCGACCTGCAGACCATTGGGTGGAGTCGGGATTTCACTGCTCCGGTGAATGCCGATCACGACCGCACTTGGAACGGAGCGGAGTCCGCCCGGACCGATCAGGCGCAGACGATAGTAATAGCGCTCCATCGGGACGACCGAGAGATCGAGGAAGGATGTATCAGATGCTCCGGCAGTGAACAGCTCGACGAAACCGCTGTCAATCGCCGGACCGCGCTCGATCACGATCCCGTGGACGGCCGAAGGTTCACGAAGCTTCCAGCGGATCTCGATTCCCGCCGTATCCACGGACAGCGCCTTCATGTGTTCGGGCAGCGGCACCTGGCGCATCTGGAAGGTGGTCACGCTGACGGTGTCACTCGGCCTGCCCTCGTTGCGGAAATAATCGAGTGGAACCGCATAGTACTGATACACCAATCCCGGCTGCACTGTCTTGTCATAGAGGGAACAGAAAATCGTATCGTCGCGCGCAATCAATCCCATACCCACAGTACAGCAGCTGTCGCCGCTGTTGGGGATGAGTTCGCTGAAGGATCCCGTGATACCCTCTCGACGGAATACGCGGAACGTGGACGGCGGGACGCCTTCACGCGCCCTCCACAATACCCTGGCGGACACGGTTTCACCGTGTGACTCCGCGGATCGCAATGTCGCCATATCCACGTATTCGGGATACACGATTGTCGGTGTTGTGAATGATTCCGGCAGACTGCCGTCCTCTCCCACACGACTGATGCGATATTCATAGGGCGTCGCCTTCAGTGCGGTAGTGTCGAGCCAGCGCACACCGAGCGCCAGTTGCACGGGCAGCAGCCGGGTAATATTGCCCAGATCGCGAAGCGTCCGTCCGCCCTGCAATCGTTCCCAGAATGCCGGGATATTGATGATGATATCACGCAATTCGGGAAAACGGACGACCTGACCGCGCAGGCGCTGTTCCAGCTCCAGCTGCGTCGCCGGGCCGGCAGGACGCGCTACCTCCGACCATTCCGTCGTGCCTTTCTCCCGCCGCTCGATGCGGTACGAGGTGTACGATGTCCCCTCCATCATGGCGGGTAACACACTGTTGCCAAGTGCGACATAGATGCCATCCGGACTTGAGTGCACGAGACCGGGCTGCGCATGCAGCGGCACGACAAGCAGCAGCGGCAAGAGAGTCATCAGTACCTTGAAACCAACGAGGGTGAGGTATGCATGTCTCCTGCGCAGATCGTGCGTATTCATGACTGCCTCCTCACTTGAAATAGAACTTGAAGTACTTGTCATCGGAGCCGACATATCCCAGAATACCGAGCGTGATGCTGGCACTGAGGGATTCCTTGTCACAGAGGCTCCCTTCACAATCGCTGTCGCAAATGCCCCACCCGGCATAGGTTTCTCCGTAGAGTGTGATCGGGAAATCACCCTGCACATACCAGGTTCCGTTGGACTGATACATGCCTTCGAATCCCGGTTCGATGAGAAGCCCTGCCTTCAGTCCCGCACAGGCAATCACAACGGAAGCTCCGACCTTTGCCTCGAGGTGACCGATCGCCCGCATCGCGACGAAATAGGTGTTCACCGGTCCGAAATTCATGCCGAAGCGCGCGTTCGCTCCGACCTGGCAGGTCAGACTTGCGGATACGAGGCCGAAGTCGAAATCGAAATTGGGACAGAATACCGGCGGCGGGAATTTGACCGTGCCCTCGAAGAAGAACCCGTTGAAATTGTGGAACTGCGGGGGAAGCCCGACGTTGTTATAGGAGTACGACGCGAACTCGTCCAGCTGCTTCTGCGTCAGCTGGAAGTTGCCGACCGCGAATGCGGCAGTGCCGTCGATCTTCGGCTGCGGCAGTTGGAATGACGCACCGCAGAAGAAATACCAGCCCTTGCCCGCACCGCTGATCAGCAGCGTCGCATCACCGACGAGGTAGGTTCCGCTGAAATCCTGCTCGATATGCAGCGTGCCCTCGAGCTGCTGCTCCTGGAAATTGTAAATCAGCGCGATATCTCCGAAGGGGGTCTCGATCTGATCGACACCGATCTCCTGATCGTTCGCGACGATGTCACCCTGCACCTCGAAGCGCAGACGGCCTCCCTGGTTGTTGTTGATCAGGTCACCCTCGAACCAGAACAGCGTCCAGTCATTCTCTTCGACATGCATCTCCCCTTCGACATCCGCCATTTTGACGGTTCCGACGGGGACTTCCTCACCTTCGTTGACAATGAGTTCTGTCTTTGCCGGGGTGTGGTGCACCATGGAGGCGAGCCTGAAGGCGCCATCCTCGAAGACATCGACATTCGCATGCCAGCCTTCTTCGTCGAACCACTGCGGTGGATCGCCGCCGCTGGACTTGAACTTGATCTGCACGCCGTTGACGGCAATTGTTTCCAGAATCGGGTCGGGTCGGAAGACGATCTCCTGGCCTTCCCGCGCGTAGGTGGAGATAACACTGATCATCCCGAGCTTCGGAATACCAAAGTCCATGCTGCCCGCGACTTCGATATAGCCGGTCCTCGGATAGAGCTGATCAATGGCGTAGCTCGCCACCTTGTAGAGCGTAACGGCATTGCCGTAATAAGGCTGAAAATGTTTCGATCCGCTGGATCGAACGTAGAATGATTCGATGAGGATTTTATCGGTCGGATCCATGCCCGGGAGCGCATCGATGGAACCGCACGATGTTTCGCCCGGGTCCGGGGAAGCGCCGATTTTCCAGTCCTTCGTCCCTTCATCGAAAACGAAATATGGATCTGCGGTGAAGTTAATTACCACCGTGTTCGAGAGACTGATCCTGTCGAGATTGTAGGAACCGTATTCGATCTGATCCGGAAGGATCTGCAATCCCGTAAACGGAACCTGCACGAGTTCAGCATCGACGTAGCCACTGTCGAGCCGCAGTCCGTTCTGGTCAATTGACCAAGACTTTCCGAGCATGCTCCACTCCCCGGCGAGGGGGATGAGAATGTCATCGGTGCTTACGATGTCTTCGACGTTGTCATGATGCGCGCGGATGGATCCGATGTCGATTTCAAGATCGGCGACCTCCACGTCCTGGATATTCGTATGGAGGATGGTCGGCAAAATCAGCGTGTCGCCGTTGAAGAAGCACGCGGCTGAATCCACTTCACAGTCAAATTCATAGAAGGTGTACTGAAGGGCGGAACCGTCCTCCATGCAGGCGTAAAATCCTGAGGGATCATCCCGCGCCTTGCTTCCATCCGATGTAATACTGGGCACGATCAGGCGATCGGTAGCGACGAGGTCGTTCGCGAGCGCGATCTGTGTCATGCCGAAATCCAGCGATCCGCTGGCGAACTGGAATCCGGAGGGATTGACGGATACCGCGCCGCGGACTTCCCCGCGGGTCTCCGGCTGCACGATGTGGATGCCGTTGACGATGTCGTGCTGTCGGGCGGGAAAATGCTCGAACACCACGATTTCAATTTCATCTGCGAGTGTGACAAGAGGCAGCGTTTCCGGCTGCGCATACGGGAGTCCCTCACTGTTGGTCTCGCCTGACGGCACGATCACGACATTGCTGAACGCGAGTGTCGCGGATGTATCTTTGAGCACAAACTGATCGTTGCCGGGCATTTCCACGAAGTTGCCCGAGAGCATGACCTTGCCCGCGCTGGAATCCACCGCGGTCACTTCGATCGGGAAGCCGAGCAGCGAGGTGATATCCATATCATTGTAGGCCTTCAGCTCGAAATCCCGCGTCGCTGTCATGCCGCGGTTGATGGGCACAATCGCGGTGTCACCGATGTAAGGACTCTTCGATTTGGCCGCAAGGAAGGTGTGCTTGCCCCGGGGCAGCGCGTGCAGTTCGTAGCGGCCCATGTTGTCGGTGTACGCGACCAGAGGATCGGTCTCGGCGGGATTGTCATAGAGCAATACGCGTGCATTCGGAATCGGCACTGTGCCGACCCGCACGGTGCCCTTCAGCGCGCCACCCAGCTCCAGTACCACATCGAGTTCCTGCCAGACGGGTTCGTCATCCGGTACACCCTGCGTGAATTCCTTGGCGATGTAGTCGCTCCCCAGCGGTCCCTCCACTTCTATCGTGGCCAGATCTCCGGATGAGAACCAGACAAAGTACGAGACACCATTCGCATCGACGGAATCCGGCTCCATGCCGTTGACACGGACGCGCGCGCCGATGACGGGTTCATAGGTCGGCGGTTTCATCGAAAACTGCTGCTGGTTCATCGACGAACTGTATGCCTGCTGCCCTTTCGGATTGCTGCCCCCGCCGCTCGACAGCTTCTCGGTCACGGCACGGACCGCGAGCCGGTGCGCCTTACGGAAGACGGTGAACTCGCCGATGTCTTCGGCTCCCATCGGGAGAAGAATCCAGAGTTCGTCGCTGTGATAGGACTCCAGGTTATCCGGCGTGATGTACATGCGCCGGAGTCCGGGAACTGCCGGTGTCGTGAATTCCTCCTTGTAGGTGACCTGCCGAACAGAAGGCTTCGACTTGCGGACAAATCGGTTTGGCCGTGTGTTCTGTCGCACGAGTGACTGCTGCACGATGGTATTCTGCGGCGGACTGCCGCTCAGCTGCAGCTGTCTGGGAATCGCAAGCACATGCTTCACGGTATGAACCTGCGCGCCGTTTCCGATACGGACTTTTCCGGCAACCGGTCGCCCGAATTCATCAACCAATCGTCCCTTTACCGTCAGCGCCGGTTCCAACTTCAGCGAAAAATGTTTCTTCTGCCCCTTCTCAACGACGATACCATTCTCCGTTGACGGATAGCGCAGGTACTTGTACCCCGCCTTGTTGATGACGATGAAATACTGCGAGGCACCGGAAGTCGGCTGCAGATTATCGAAGACGAATCCACCCTTGCTGTCGGTTTTACACGTACGCATCAGGACGGGGATGCCCATTCGCTTGTAGAGAAATACCGGTGTGTTGACAATCGGCACACCTTCGTTGTCGGATCGGTAAACCTCACCACTGATGCGCGGATTCTTCGCGATGGCTTTGACATACACCATGGCGTGCATTTCGGCGGGCTCGTAATCTTCGTTGAACGTCACATAGTCGAACTTCAGACTGTTGCCCTTGTCGTCTTTCTCATCCATGAGAAAGCCGAAGTGGAAATTTTTCATGGCTGGATGATAGTACCGCACACCCTCTTCGGGACTCGTGACGATGACCTGGTAGAAGTCGCTCGGTCCGACACTCTTCGCGAGAAAGTGCATTGTGAAGAAACCCTCTGCGTCGGTCTCCCCCTTCCCGATGATCATCGATGAACCGAAGCCCAGCTTCGTAAATCCTGTCGGCTCCGGTGGATCGAGTATCCCTTCGTTTTCCGGGATATCGAACGGCCGTGACCCCCGAATGACGGTGACATTCATACCAGAGAGATCGATCTTGTCCTCGTCAATGATGCCGTCGACTTCGATCGTAGCCCGGTACGAACGGACGAGCGAGAACAGGTCGCCCGCATCGAAGGATCCCCCCGGCTGAATCTTGAATTCATCCGACGGACTGCAGAGATGCGGATCGGCGACTTCGATCTGGTAGTAGCGGTACAGATCGCCGGTCACCTGCCCGACGAGGTCACCGCTGATGCAGTCGATCTGCGCATTCTCGAGAATACGTCCCGTTGAATCGTCACCAAAAAACTTGAATTCGAACGTGCCATCCGGATTCGTGGTGGTGGTGGCCACCAGCTTTTCGGCGTCGTACATTTTGCCGTCATGGTAGAATGGATAGAATGCGCACATCGGCTCCGTCCTCGTGCGCCGGTACAGCTTGAGATGGATGCCTCCCATAGGCATGTCTTCCTTCATGGAAAACATCCCGATATTCGCCTGGTATAACTGCTGCTGTCCCTGCGAGGGCGGCGTCTGCACTCCCTGCTGCTGCGTCGGCGGCGGCGTATTCTGCGAGGAGCCGGGAGTGACCTGCTTCCCCTTTCCCGACTTCGGGATCGTAACACTGCGCGGCTTAGGAATACGCGACTTGTACCATGTGGCATTCAATCTCCCACTCAGACGGGTCAGTTGTCCGAAGACATAATTCGGATTGATATTGACGTTCTGCGCGATGGTTGACTTCCCTTCATCCTCCGAAACGACCTGCCGGAATCCGGGTGGCACCGGCGGGTCGTAGGTAAATGCCCATATCTCACTCTGTCCGTCATCCTTGAAGGAATACCTGCCCATTTCGTCATATGCGATGACCTGCCATGCATACCGATGTCCCTTCTCAAGTTTCGGATCCGAGGGCCGGTACTGGTAGACCGGCAGATTCGATTCACGCTCGATCAGCGGCAGATTGGTTTTCATGGCATTCGAAACGTTGGTCTGTCCGGGATCGAGTTCGATCAGTGTCAGCCGGTACTTTGCAAAGCGCGCTCTGCCCATGGGCACCGCCGTCCACTGGAAGGCGGGGCTCGCCGTGACATCACTGTTGTTGCGCGGGGTGATAAGGTGAGGTGCTTCGAGAAGACGGATACTGAAACGCGTACAGATTTCCGGGGTGAAGGGATCGTACGGCGCCTCGTACCTGACAAGACGGACGCAGAGGCGGAAATCGTCTTCGGGCAGCCGACCGCTGCGCCGTGTTTCCGCCCGCGTGCTCCCGACGTATGTGACCACGCCCTCTTCGATGATGTAGGCATCGACGGCGTTGAGCGTACTGGTACCGGGTGGAATCATGACGGGAGGAATCGCGGCATCGAGATTCGTCTGTGCCACGCGTCCTCGGGCATCTCCCTCGATATATCCATCGAAGCGTACGGGGATTTCCACACGCGAGGAGTTTGTGACGATGAAGCGGATCGTATTGGGATTGGATCGCCAGTCTGATACGTATGGTGATGGATTGGGATCCATCTGTATCGCCAGGGAGAGTTGCGCCTGCGCCGGTGCCGCACACATCAGCAGCAGAATGCAGATATACAGTCGTGAGGCTTTCATGATCAACTCCTGACTACTTCTATTCATTTCGTTCCTGTTTCATCCTGCACGCGCTGCAAGGCGTGTATCGTCCGCAGCCGGTTAACATGTGGAGGCGGTTATCTGCCGAAGCCGAACGTGCGCGAGTACTGCAGGCGCGTCATCGTGCCGGAATACGAACGCCGTGACGGATCAACGGCGTCGTAACTGTTGTACTGGAAGCGCAGTTCGAGTGCATCCGTGCGCGAGATACGGTAGCGGCCGGAAAGTGCTATCACATCCTGCGTGTCGGTCTCGCTGACGGTGCTCGCCTTGGTGTAATTCCGTGTATATGAAAGATCCGTGTTCAGCGTGTTTTCAAAGAACGCATACTGCACACCAACAGTCACACCGCGGATGATATCCGTCTGAAACGCGGTATTGATTTCCGTGAACTGCAGAGCAGAGGAAAATCCGAGTCCGGACTGCAGCGTGTTGATGTAACTGAGGACAGCGGTGAACACATCGTTGTCCGACGCCGCTCCGGTGAGGATATTCTCGTCAGAGTAACTCTGCTGCGTCATGAACAGCATGAAAAAATGCTGCATCGACTGTGTCGCGATGGTATACCGTGGTGTCAGTGACCACGATTCCGACACGTTCTCGATGCGTGTGCTGTCGTTGACAGGGAGACTGCCCGCACTGCTCGACATCGAGTAGTTCGAATACTGACCGTCAAGTCCGAACGAGGGATGTGGCATCCAACTGACATTCGCGGATCCGATGACGCGCTCGGTTGTGGCGATCCGGTCATCAAAGAGATTGTCATGACGGAAGCCGAGCGACCCGCCGGCCCGCAGAGTGCCGTCCGCGAGGCGAAACGTGGGTTCGATGGTGATGTCCTCGATATCGCTCTGCGTGTACAGCGCTCCCATCGTCTCATACTCGGGTTCCACACGCGCATACTGGAGCTTGAGCGACCACAGTTCGGCGAAATACGTTCCGGCCAGACGAAAAGCGAAATTGAGCCGTGTGGACAGATGCGTATCGTAGAGTCCAGCACTGGCCGTCACGACGTCCTCATCCTCGACGAGCGGCAGCTCGCTGTCCCGCGTGTAAAAACTTCCCGCTGCTTCCGCATCCAGAATGATCTTCCCATCCGCAAAACCAAGTTTCCCGTTCATCCCGAGCACCAGATTGTCCTCCGGATGGACATTCCCGAAGGTGGGCATGCCCGTGAGCGATGTGGAATCATCCCATGCATGGAGCACATTGATATCCAGCTTGGTATTTTCCTTTCCGATACCTCCGCCCACAACCCAGCCCATACGCTGATAAACGGCACGGATCCCCAGCGCCGTATCCTCGGGCACGCTGCGGCGAAACCGTCCGTACATGCTGCGTATGCGGAACCAGTCACCGTCCACTTCCGCCCCACCCCCGAGAATCACTGCGTCATTGAGCGTATAGTCTGAGAAATGCAGCGAGCGGTATCCCCCGTGCAGAGTCAGCCACTTGTAGCGGGGGCTGACACCGAACTGATTGAAGGGCTGATTGAAGGAACGTTCCGTTGTCGAGAGCACGAAGCTGAACGGAAGCTGCAGACCGTAAATCGAGATGGTAGGATTGAAGTACAGCCGCGCGGAATTGACAGGTCGACGCGTATCCAGACCGGGGATGGAGTAGTTCTCGGCCGCCGTGACGAGATTACCCGTCAGCGTGACGGCATCACCGGATCCGGATAGGTCCTGTGCCGCAGCGGAAACGGTGAGAAGAATTCCCGCGATGAGGAATACTGGACTTCTCTCCCGAAACACACAGGCGCGCATCGTGCGCCATAGGGCGACACACATGTCGACTGCTCCTCCGCCGAAGCGGTGTCGTAATTATTGACAGGTTTCAGGGAAAGATATAAGAGTGTGGGCAGAAAGTCCAATATCTGATCAATTAATCTTTCGCCCTGAGGATTTCGCGAACGACGTACTCCGCGGCTTCGGTATTCAGTCCGGATCTCCAACCCAGCGCCCTGACATCGTTGAACGTGATCGGGGTTTCCACGAGACGCGTTCTTCCCAGTTCGTCATCGAGCACATATTGTTTTCGCACGAGTTCCTGCGGCACCCCCCTGCGAATCGTGAAGTACCAGAAACCGGGTTCCAGCACGATCTCCCTCCCGCTCCGGTAGACGACGCGAAGATACATGTCCATCCAGAGCGACTCGGCCTCCATCATCGGCAGTTCGACTTCCTTTTCCTCCTGCGATCCCTCAAGTTTTGCCGTACCCGTCACGAAACACTCGATGCCGCGATAGTGAAGCCCCGCCTTCGAGGTAAACGCCCACTGCCCTTCCTGCATCCTGATCCGAAGGGGATAATGCGTATACAGCGAATGCTCCATGGCCCAGAAATCCTGCAGCTCACCGTTTTCCATGAGTTCATAGGTCGGTGCGCACCCCTGAAGATGCAGGAGAAGCATCAGAGGCAGCAGGGGAAGCAGCGGTCGTTTCATGACTCTCCATTCCATGTGATACGTGGAAATGCGGCCTCACGCAAGATACACACAGGACTCCCCTGTCGAATCCATCCGGTTACTCTGCGGAGAACTGGAACATGATGATGAGGATGCCGATGCGTTGATTCAGTCCCGTCAACGGGACGATCGCGCGGTAGCTGTTCTCCCCGGCACGCTCGAACAGCGGTGCATCCAGCGATTGCACGAGTGTCCGGAATGTCGCATCGACCATGCTTCCTTCAAGGTTCCTGTCCGAAGATGCGACAACCATGCCGTCTTCCGCGGTGACAATAACAGTCGCCGCAGACGTCTTCCGAACCAGTTCATCCGCGTAGCTGCGGAGACGGGTGATGTCGTCCTCCATCAGCGCCTGGCGGACCGCGAAGCCGGCGGCTGTTCCCGTCGCCCGCACCAGATCGAGCGTCCGGGTTTCCAACTGCTGCGCTGTCGTTTCCCGGAGGTCCTCCACCGCCGAATCATGCTCATGCCGCATACTGCTCTCCGAAAAGATTTTCCAGACGAGCAGCACGAGAGCGACGGTGATGAGAAGGTAAATCGTGAGACGGTAGAGGCGACCACGGATAACAGACGGGTCACGCTTCGCGACAGTGTTTTCTGCGGATGCTTCACTCATGATGATCTCCTCAATCTTTTTCTTTTAAAAGTAGGAATCTGTTTTCGAGATGCAAATTCCCCGCATCATTCTTCCCTGCCACAATGTGCGCTGGAACAGATTCCCGCATTATTGCGTTATTCGGGATGAACATTATCATGATTTTCTGACTGTCTATGCGAACTGCCGTCTGGCTTACAATGCTTTTTCTTGCTGGTTCGATCGTCCGGGCCCAGGCGCTGCCTGAGCCGTCACGGGTCATCAGCAGTAACACGCATGTCGTGCCGGTGTACCGCGGTTTCGAGGCGATGGCGCCGCTCGTGGAGCGTCGTCCCGACACGTTACACATCATTAATTTCTGGGCGACCTGGTGCGCTCCCTGCGTCAAGGAACTGCCGTATTTCGAGGAACTGACACGCGAACGGGGTGACCGGCCACTGAAGGTGGTACTGGTAAGTCTGGACTTTCGTCAGCAGCTGGAGACACGCTTGCTGCCGTTTCTGAAGGATCGGGATATTACATCCAGTGTCGTTGTGCTGGACGACCCGGACGCCAACAGCTGGATCGACCGTGTCGATCCTTCATGGAGCGGTGCCATACCGGGAACGCTGTTCCTCGGGAAGGGGACACGCCTGTTTCGCGAACAGACATTCACCCGCAACGAACTTCATTCACTTGTCGATTCATTACTGGAACGCACACCATGAAAACATACACGCTTCCTCTTTTTGCACTCCTGTTCACGCTGGGCTCACTTACTGCGATCGCCGACGGATATGAAGTCGGGGACAGGGCAACCGATTTCCGTCTGAAGAATGTGGACGGAGCGATGGTTTCCCTCTCGGATTATTCCGATGCGAAAGGGTTCATCGTCATTTTCACCTGCAACCATTGCCCGTATTCCGTTGCCTATGAGGATAGGATCATCGCACTTGACAGGAAGTACAGGGACAAAGGATTCCCCGTGATTGCGATCAATCCGAATGATCCGGCCGTTCAGCCGGAAGACAGCTTCGAAAAGATGCAGGAGCGTGCCGAGGAGAAGGCATTCCCCTTCCCATACCTGTTCGATGAAGGCCAGAAGATCTATCCCCAGTACGGAGCGACACGCACTCCGCATGTATATCTTCTTGAGAAAAGCGACGGTGACCACATCGTCCGCTATATCGGAGCCATCGACAACAATCACAGTGATCCGGAAAATGCCGACCAGCATTACGTGGCCGATGCCGTCGACGCTCTGCTCGCCGGGGACAATCCGGATCCGGACATGACCAAGGCCATCGGCTGTACGATCAAAACGAAAAAATAGCAGACAAGAAGAACGTCAGCATACTGCTCGCCTTCCCGCGCGAGCGCACGAGTCAAACCGTCACCCTGAACCTGTCGAGGGGTGACGGTTCTTTTATGAGCGGCACGGAATAACGACCTGCGGCAGGCTCCAGCTTGCAGAATATCCGCGCCGTTACTACCTTGTTGTTCAATCTGCGACCGTCAGTTCTGAGTACCCGGATATACTCGATACAGTCACCATCGTGGAGGATGTATGCGAATTCTCGCCTCCTTCCTGCTCCTGTTTTGCTTCCTGACTACGACCGCATCCGCTCAGGGGATGATGCGCTTTTACCGCACGGCGTACGGCGTGAGTACCTGGTATTCCAACGGCAGTGCCGACCTTGATATAAGTCAGTCCGGTGTCTCCGCCCCATTGACCGATATTGAAAGGGAATCCGTGCACATTGCAACCAGGAACGGGTACTTTGTCACGCGCAACCTTTTACTGGGTATTGAATTCAGCTGGATGCAGTCGAGCAGCACCGGTCGCCCGGATCCGAACCCGACAGGTTTCCGATCCGAATTGTTTGAGCGGCGGTTGTTCATCGGTCCCCTGCTGCGATGGTATCAGCCGATGAACGTCCGCCTGTTCGTGTACCCCGAGCTTTCCGTCGGGTATTCGCATTACCTCCATGAAAAGGAGGAAACGGACATCGTCAACATTACCCTGCCCGCCAGCATTTCCGCCCGCGGTGTCGCCGTTCATGCAGGGGCGGGAATGGGATATTTCCTCACGCGGCATGTGATATTCGATGCGACACTCCGATTCATGCACGCGTGGAGGGACGGCGACTATGAAGTGCCCGGATTGCAGGACCGCGATGTGGATATGACGGAATATGATATTCAGCTGCTTCTCGGATTTCAGCTGCTCCTCTGACCGGTTCTTCAGCAAATTCTTTTTTTTCAGGTCACGCCCGAGGGCGTGATTTTTTTTACCTCGGACTGTCTTAACAGAAGTAATGCAAAGGCCTTTGCTGAAACGATGTTTATTCGAACGAGGTGATGTCATGATCGCACGAACTTCCAGAATCTTCCTTGTCCTGATGCTCTGCGGCATTCTGCAGAGCCATGCCCAGGGCACAAATCCCTACCATTACATATTGCCGGTAATGAAAAACGTGGAGACGGATGCCGGCATGCCGATGCAGCTCCCGATTTTCGTTGAAAATTCCGGCAGCAGCTCCGTGACGTTGAGTGTGTCGGTGAACGGCGACCCCGAATTTTCAGTGGATTCGCTCAGTCAGTCCATGCAGCTCAATCCGGGGAAGCTCGATGTCGCCCTGGTGCACTTCATGAGCACCACTCCCGGCAGTTACAGCACACTTCTGACGGTATCTGACGGAACGCTGTCGGATACCATTACACTGACTGCAACCGTCAATCCCCCTCCCGGTCCCTTCGTGCTTCTGCCTCCATTCCACGATATCATGACGGATGTCGGCAATTCGACGCAGATTCCCGTGACGATTCAGAATATCACCGCTGCCGCCTATTCGGTGACGGTGTCGCTGACAGGCGATGCGGCGTTTTCCTATGCGGGAAATCAGACCGTCAACCTGGCGGCCAACGGATCAGAAACCGTATACGTGGATTTCCTGAGCAATACCGAGGGACAGTTCTCCGCCGCGCTGGAAGTCACTGACGGGAACTACACGACGTCAACGCCGATCAGCGTCATCGCCATGAACCGTCCGTATAAATGGATTGTGCCATTCCAGGATGAATTCACCGCGATGGCGGGAATGCAGATGCCGATCCCGGTCTTTGTACAGAACACCGCCTCGAATCCCGTCACACTCAATGTGGCTCTGAATGGCGATCCCGAATTCAGTCTGGATCCGTCCAGTCAGCAGGTAACCGTCACGCATGGCGAAGACCTGCAGATCAGTTTCCTGTCGAACACCGCAGGAACGTACACGACGCTTCTGACCGTCACGGATGGCACGGATACGGATTCCCTCACTCTCAAAGTACATGTGCAGAGCGGAACCGGCGGCTCGCTGTTTACGACGCAGTTCGACGGCATGGACGTGTTCTTCCCGTTCGAGGCGGCCCCGGGCGCAAGTGTCACCAAGGATCTGACGATCACGAACATCAGCAGCAGCCAGATCTCGCTGCAGCTCGACCTCTTCAGCGACAGCAGTTTTTCCATCAGCACGAACAGCGTCACGATTGACACCGGTTCCTCGAAGGTTGTACAGGTGACGTTTGACAACAAATACGGCGGATTCGGTGACGGCATGCTCGTTATCGACGGCGGCAGCCAGGTCGAACATATTTTCCTGGCGGGATTCACGCGTCCGTGGACGGATTATGACGGCCTGCTGGTGATGAACAATCTGGACTTCGGCATGGTGGACACATCCATGCAGGTCTGCATGGATGTCATGCTCGAAAACACGACGCAGTCTTCGATTGCGATATCCAACATTCAGCTGAGCGGTTTTTCAAGCGACTTCTCCCTGCCGAACAACAGCGGGTTTACTATCGCCGCCGGTGATACCGCGTCAATTCCCGTCTGCTTCAAGCCGTCGGTTGTGAACCAGGTACTGAACGAGGTGCTCACCTTCACGTTTGACAATCCCGCCTCGTCACCCAATGTACAGACGGCAAGTGTCAATCTTACCGGCCGCGCATCCACGGGCATCCTGCCGCCGTGGATTGACTCCTGCAGCATCATCGGTGTCTATGTCAATACGATTTCCGCTCCGATCGACGGCAGTTCCGATGTGGATATCGAACTGTTCAATGTCAGCAGTCAGCCCATCACCATTGACAAGGCGGTGTGGGAAGACGGCAACAATGCCGGGATATACACCCTGCTGACGCAGCTTCCGCTGACGATTCAACCGCACAATCCCTCCGTGCCCAGCAGCGGAAAGACCACCATCACGGTGCGATACGCACCCACATCGCAGAGCAGTACCGTCGGTGTGGAGGATATCGCGACGCTGCGCTTTGAATCGAGCAGTTCGTCGGTTCCCGCCACATATTTTCTGACACTGATCGGAACGCCGATTTCTCCTGCACCTTCGTCCTCGACGATCGTCATGTTCCCGAAGGACGGGCGCATCCCACAAATCGAGCTTGTCAAGGCCGATGTGAACTCGACGCAGGCACTGAGTTTCAAAAACAACCTCAAGGTTCCCGTTACCGTTTCGAACCTGGAGCTGGCTTCGGATGAGCGCTACGAGATCGCCGAAACGGCATCGCTGCCGCGCACGGTCGCACCCGGTGAAACCATTGCCGTTACGCTCCGTACCAGAAGTACGGCACATACTCGCGCAACCGACGATCTTATCATGCATGGCTCCCACGAACATCTGAATTCCCGTTACCAGATCCTGAGCGGATCGAGCGTGACGGGTGTCGACGACGTTCCCCGGACACCGGAGGCCTTCAGTCTCGCTGTCGCGCCCAATCCCGCAGCGGGTCCTGTCAGCATCACGCTCAGCTCTCCACTGCACCAGGGTCGCGTGCAGGTGATGGACATGCTCGGACGCGTGGTTGCGGAATTCAATCCGGAAACACGAACCCTGCAGTGGGACGGTACGATAGCGTCAGGCCGTCGCGCCGACCCCGGTACGTATTACATCCGTGCCGCCGGTACCGACGCAAACGGTCAGCGTATCGCCGCCACCAGCAAATTGGTTCTTCTTCCATAGATCAATACACTGGAGGACGGGCAGTACGCCCGTCCTCCACATTCTTTCTACCGCGAAACACGAACGAAGCCTATTGAGACAAGCGATACTGCCTGTGGATGCTGTCCCGATGAGCAGAGAGGCGGAGGGAACACGCCGGGAAGCGAAACGCACAGCGCAACATACGATGGACCTGTCATCCCAGTCTGACGGTGAACTGCTCGCGTCTTTTCTCTCCGGAAGCGAACGCGCATTCGCCGAACTGTACAAGCGCAGACATCTCGAAATCTATCGATTCATTCTCAACTTTGTTCACGGCGATGAAGACCTCGCATCAGACATGTTCCAGGAAACGTTCATAAAAGTCCACGACCACGCGCATACACTGCGTGATGGAGGCAACGTCCGCTCCTGGATTTACACCATTGCCCGCAACAACTGCATCAACTGTCTGAAGCGGCGCAAACGCCAGGTGCCGCTTGACGAAAAACATGAGAACAGGCAGGACGAAGACCAGCTGGCGCCGGACGAATTACTGGAGCGAAACTCCATGCACAGGGCGCTTGACGCCGCGATAGAACAGCTCCCCGAGAATCAGCGCGAAGCCGTCATCCTTCGCGAATTCGAGGGACTTTCATACGCGGAAATCGCGAAAGCGACACATACGAATATCGGCATCATCCGTCAGCGTCTCTGGCGGGCCAAACAGACTTTGCGTACCATGCTCGCTGACCGGTTTGAAAACCGACCGGCAGGAGAATCAGAATGAAAACATCATTTGAACACACCGTGCTTGCCTACCTCGATGGGCTGCTTGACCGGCGCGCGGAACGGGAGTTTCTCAGGGAAGTCAGCCGCGATCCGGAGAAACAGGCTGTCCTCGAACAGTATCGCAGGCTGAACAGCTCGCTGCAGAACCGATCGGAACCGGTCGCCGTACCGTTGAAAACACAGCAGGCACTCGCCGAACGCATTCCGGCACTTCAGGAGGTCATTCCGAGAGTAGCCCCGACTGCAGCAGTCGGAGGCGGAAGCGGCGCGGCGGCGCTGTTTTCACGAAAAATCGTCACACTGCTCGTTGGCGGGGGTATCGCGATCGGTACCCTTACAACCGTGCTTCTGGTGGATCCCTTCTCCGCGGGAAGTGACGCATCCGACATCCCGGAGCGTCATAGCGCCATCCAAACAGAAGCGGCACCGCTCGCAGATGCCGGCAGCGACCTTCGTCGCGGGACTTCCGACAATACAGCCACGCGGGATGTCATGGAATCCTCGCCATCTTCCTCGACGGAAGCGGGGGCATCACAATCCAATGCCGCGCGTTCAGCGGTTGCAGACAATTCCGCTGCACCGTCGATGCAGAATAAGGTTGACATTTCCCGAGGCGGGACATCCCGTGAAGCACTATTGCATCAGGAAGCTGTCACGCCCTCTTCCTCCGTATCCGCTGCTGGGCAGGACCATGCCTTTTCCACCGATGCCACTCCGGAACCGAGAGGAAATGCATCATCATCGGTGTATAAATCCGAATGGGCTCTCCCGCTGCGCGGTATCGATGTCACCAGCTCCGAGATGCCCGGGGAGCGACCGCTTCCCGACCGGCATCCGGTACCTGCGCTCCGCAGTATCCTTGACGGACGCCTGTACGCATATATCGAATCTGGTGCAGCACAGCAGCAGATGCGCGGAAGCAGCAGTCTTTCGAAAGATGTCTTTCGCGGCGTGTACCTGGCGGGACTCCGGTACGATTTCTCTTCGCGCTTTGCCGGTGGAATCGAAGTTGGACAGTCGACGTTCGCACGTGAAGGACTCGTCACGACACGCGAGACACTGTCACAGGCCAACGGCTCGGAAATTATCATCATCGACCGCAGCCTGCAGGACAATCTTCAGCCATGGCTGCGACTGCACGGGCTCTATACATTCAATCCCGGCGACAGACTGCGCTTCCAGGCGGATGCGGGCAGCGGTCTTCTGCTTGGCAGCAACCGCGCCCTCATTTACTCCCTCGGGCTTTCCACCGTTTATCCCCTCACATACGGATTGCACGCCCGAGCCGGTATCCATTACAGCGGAACCTGGCTGAGCGGATCCGATGCGCAGCCGGATATCACGCCATCGACGAATGGTGTAATCGGCATCATTCGCCGTGCGAACAACACTGGCACAGTCTATGCCTCTTCCTTCGAACTGCGCATCGGTTTCGGGATACTCCTATGGTGAACCTCATAAACATATCGCTCTCGCACACAGACTTCATCGACCGGCTGCCGGCACTTCTTCTTCTCCTTCTCCTGGGCGTTTCTCTTGCAGCATGCAGCGACAGCGTCGGTCCGGCCCCGGTCGATAATTTTACGTCGTCGGATTATTCCTGGCCTGCCAGCGGTTTATCGCTTGAATACCTGCGTGATGATCAGGGATCGGAACAGCGCCATATCCTGAACTTCAGCCCCGGCACAATCACCGATCAGCTTCTGGACGCTAATGGCACGTTGATTGAGGAAACTCAACTCGCGTTCAACACTGCGGAGGGCACCGTTTTGCTGACTGGCTGCGGTCCTGAAAGCATGTTCAATGTTCCGTCGAACATGCGCTTCGAGGATCGTGTCACGACGGTCCCCGGACCCGAAGTGCGGACCGAATGCTGGCTAACGCGTGACTCGAAAACACTGCTCGCGGGGAGTGCAAACGGCGGATTATTCCGCTACCGCATTCAGTCCAATGAATGGACGGAACAGAGCGTCCCCTGGACCAGCCACATCACGGCCATGGATCTCGACAGCAGCACGGATCCGGAAAAGCTCTACGTCGCAACCGCCGGTGACGGAGTGTTCATGAAGACTGGAGATGACAGCACGTGGATCTCGTTGAATGCCCCGTCCGGCGTCGTCGCCGACGTGGATGCCGATATCGACGGCACGGTGTTCGCCGTGATCGACGGTAATCTGTTTGTCAGGCGCGCGCCCGCCTTCAACTGGGAGCCGTTTTCCATCACCTCCATCGCAACCGGTGTAAACAGGATTTCCATCCTGTCGCTGAGCGATTACGAGTCGGTTCTCTTCGTTGCGCGTGAATCCGACGGATTAGCGCAGGTGTACCTGCTTTCCTCCTACCCGGCGCAGTTCTCCGTCACCGAGCGCTATGATTCGGAGTCGATAATCGATGTGCGGACATCACGGAATTCCCCGTATTCGGCTGTCGCGGTCGCCAATCCTCCGAAGGTCTACGTGGCGCCGCAGGGGATGAACCTGTGGGCCAGCGTCCCGCTTCTGATCAGCGATCCGCTGACCGCGGTCTGTCAGTCCGAGCGCAGCGGCACGGTCTTGATCGGGAGCGAGAACGGTGTCTATCGTTTCGACGGTGCCCCGCCGCAGCAGAGTGGACTGCAGGGCGAACATGTCCTGTCACTTCATTACGGTCCCGACGGTGCCTTCTACTGCGGCACACGCAGCGGCACGTTCCGTTCCGCAAACGACGGAAGAATCTGGACGCGCATTGATCAGGGAAGCGTGATGGTCCGTGAAACAACCGGGCTCGCGCTTCTGCCGCAGACCTGTTCGGTCGGTTCCGTCTGGGAGGCCGGGAGCATGATCATCGACGGCAGTGGTCCGCTGCCGCTCACCGGCCGTGTACTCGAACATTTCGACGAGCTCATTCTGCCCAATGATTACGGACGGTACGACGATGTGCTCGTGGTGCGATACGCACGCGAGCTTCCTGACGGCAGCCGTGTCGATGGCACCCGTTTCTGGACCGCCTATTACGCGCGCGGCACGGGGATGGTATATCTTGAAGAATCCGCCTCGGGCGATGTGCAGGCGAGTGTCAGACTCGTCGCCCCGTAACGGCATTCATCCTTGAGACTGCGCCGGGCATGACGGCGAGAGCCTGCGCCGATTCACACCGGACTGATTCACGCCGGACTGATTCACGCCGGACTGATTCACGCCGGGTCGAAGCACGTCCGACCGATTCATATTCCTTTTCATCGCCCGTACAGCAATTCCCTTTCAAGCGAGCGTTCCGCCAAACGCTCGCTTTTTCCTTCTGGCGTTTGCACCTGAATAATCGATTCCCTTCTTTGTCTGAAGAGCCATATGTGAATCAACGGGAGACCAGAAAATATGGAACATGTACGGATTGCCGGAATTGAAACTGAAGCGACACGCGTCGGACTCGGCACCTGGGCTATTGGCGGCTGGATGTGGGGAAGCACGGAAGCCTCGGACGCGGAAAAGACCATTCGCAGCGCAATCGATCGCGGCGTCACGCTGATCGATACGGCGCCGATTTACGGGCAGGGACGCAGTGAGGAAATCGTGGGCAAGGCGGTCACCGATAGCGGCAGGCGTGATAACCTCGTGCTAGCGACAAAAGTCGGGCTTGACTGGAGCGACGGCATCCGGCGCGACAGCTCACCGTCCCGCATACGCAAGGAAATCGAGGATTCACTCCGCCGACTGCAGACGGATGTCATCGATCTCTATCAGGTACACTGGCCCGATGCCTCCGTTCCCTTCGAACGGACCGCCGAAGAACTCGAGAAGCTGCGAGCCGAGGGCAAAATCCGCGCGATCGGTGTGAGCAATTACGATCCCGAACAGATGGACGCGTTCCGTGACGGTGCTGCGCTCAGCACACTTCAGCCGCCGTATAATCTATTCGAGCGCGGCATGGAGCAGCGGCATCTTCCGTACTGCAAGGAGAACGGGATCAGCATCCTCAGCTACGGCGCGCTCTGCCGCGGTCTTTTGAGCGGAAAAATGACATCTGAGACGACGTTTCCGAAGGGAGATCTACGCAGAAATGACCCGAAGTTCAGGGAGCAGCGTTTCGAGCAGTACCTGAATGCCGTGCAGCGCATCGATGCGCTCGCCCGGAAACGGTATGACGTTTCCGTTCTGGAATTCGCCGTTCGGTGGATCCTCGACCAGGGCGTAGAAATCGCTCTGTGGGGAGCCCGCAGACCGAACCAGCTCGATCCGCTCGGAAACATCTGGGACTGGAACATCGATGCCGACACGATGTCGGATGTCGATCGCATCCTCGCTGAAAGTATCGAAGAACCCGTCGGACCCGAATTCATGGCGCCACCGGAGAATGAGCCGTCCTGACGGCATCACCTCTCAATGAGACAGCGGTGTGCGGGAGATGGTTCTCTCCCCGCCGAACTCCGGTATACCTGCATCCCGATGCCGCAAGCACCGGCACCATGCTCGCGGGCAGAGGACGTCACTTCCCTGCTTTGTGATCAGGATAGCGAAGCAGCAGCATGCACGGGATCGCGCCGAGGGAAAGCACGGCCGAGATGAGGAACGTTTCACGCAGCCCGAAGATGTCGCCTGCCGCTCCGACGAGCTGCACCCCGAGCGCGGCAAGGAGAAAACTAATCCCCATGTACACGCCGTTCAGAAACACCGGTCGCTCGGCTTCCTGATCCTGAACGAGCGCCAGCATGACCGGACCGGGCGCGAAGATGGCCAATCCCAGAACGACGAGCGCGCCCACCGCGGGAATGCCATCGAGGGAGAGAAACAGCCACAGCATGGCCGGACTGATAATCGCGGACACGAGCAGTGTCGGCTTCCGCCCGATACGGTCGGAGATCGCTCCGGCCAGGAATGTACCCACCGCACCGGACAGCTGCAGGATGGAAAGATAGGCCCCGCCTTTCCAGACCGACGCACCGGCGTCGGTCATCAGCGTCGGAAGAAACGCTGTCAGTGCGGATTTCAGGAGTGAGAGGAAGAGAAGGATTCCGCCCGCGAGAACAAGGAAATGTCTATGTGCGCGAATGGTCGCACCGATGCGCAGCTTCTCCTTACTGCCGCTGAACTGATCCGATATGCGAATGCGATGGAACTGGAAATACAGAACCACTGACGCCGCAATCCCGAACGGCATCAATCGCCAGCTTCCCTCGAGTCCCCACAGCGACACCGCCCCGAGGATCACCAGCGGACCGATGGTCCGGGCAAGTTCTCCGCCGAGCATGTAGAAACTCATGCCGCTGCCGGTTTTGCCGCCGGCGACACGCTTGATCATCACCGGCGAAGGCACATGGAAGAGTGTCGCACTGAATCCCATGACGAGAAGCAGCAGCACCAGCACGATATAATGCGGCGCGACTCCGAGCAGACTCATCGCAATGGCTGTCAGTCCCGGTGATACGATCACGAAGTAACGCGCGCTGATGCGTTCGGCGATCATACCGATGACGGGATTGAACAACGAGGGAAGACGCTGGAACATGGAGAGCGAGCCGGCGAGGCCATAGGAGAGTCCCAGCTTATCGATCAGCAGCGGAAGTATCGGGGCGAGGAAAGAAGAATAGATATCGTGCACCATGTGCGCGATCGAAATCATCAGCACTTTCTTCGTATGGAAATGCGGCACCGCCGCACCATCCTGCATCCGTGCTTCCTTGACCGCTGCTTGGCTCATATCCCCAATATCGGATTTTTTTCCCGGACTCGCCTCCTGTCAGGTCATTGCATCCGGCAGCATGACACGCTGGAAAACATTCCCGCCGTGCTGGCGGACTTCCTCCGGAACGATTATAAGGACGCACAGACCCTGGCATGACACGCTGATCATTATTCCTTTCGCAGCTGGCTGACCTTCTCCGCGACGATGTTTAGCACATCGTACTCGCGCACGACTTTGCCATAGATGATGAAGGGACCCGCGGAGCGCAGCAGATGCGCGTGCTCATCGTAGCAGCGCGGAAATAGCACGACGTCGATGCGTCCCACGCCGTCGTCGAGGTTGATGAACATCATGCGCTCGCCCTTGCGCGTGCGCGTCAGTTTTGCCGCGATCATCCATCCCCCGACATGCACGCGGCGTCCGACATAGCGCTCGAGCGCGTCAGACTTCACCGTGCCGCGCAGTTCCGGTTCGAAGTGCGAGAGCACATGGGTCGAAACGGTGTAGGAGAATGTCTCCATCTCGATCTGGGCGATCTGCGCGGGCGAATAGGGTTCGAGTTTGTCGAGATCGTCATCGAAGGACGGGAACTCCAGCTGCAGACCGGGACCGCCCGTCTCCTTCCGCCGCCGGTTGAAATGCAGCCGCGTGCGCACCATCAATGCGGGACGCTCATCGCCGAAGCAGTCACAGGCCCCGCAGCGGATCAGCGTCTCGGCATCTTCGGGCGTGATATCCGACCGCTGCAGGAAATCCATCAGGTCACGATATTTCCCGTGCTCCCTGCGTTCGCGAAGCAGAGCGGCTGTGCTGCGCACACTCAGTCCCTTCACGTGCAGAAACCCGAGCTGAATGCTGCGGTCGTCGGGACAGAAATGCAGTTCATCGCTGGCGTTCACACTCGGCAGCAGCACACGAATGCCCAGACGCCGGGCTTCCTGGATGTACACCTCCGGGCGGTAGTATCCGCCCTGGTTGTTGAGTACGCTGCAGAGAAACAGGGCCGGATAGTGAGCCTTCAGGTACGCCTCCTGGAATGACAGCACGGCGTAAGATGCGGAGTGCGCCTTGCAGAAGGAATAGCCGGCGAAGGATTCCATCTGCCGCCAGATCTCGGCGGTGACATCCTCGCGGATGCCGGCGCGGTGACAGCCCATGAAGAAGGTGTGCTTGAGCGCCAGCATGGCCTCGCGCGAACGCATCTTTCCCGACATGGCGCGCCGCAGCAGGTCAGCCTCGCCGAGACTGAGTTTCCCGATGTAATGCGCCACCTTGATGACATCCTCTTGGTACACCATCACGCCGTAGGTGCGGTCGAGCAGCTCGGCCATGCGGGGATGCGGCGGATCGATTTTCGAAGGGTCGTGGAAACGCTCGATGAAGGCTTGCATCATGCCGGATTGCGCGACACCGGGACGGATGATGGAACTGGCGGCCGTGAGCATTTCAAACGTATCGGTGCGCAGCTTTTTGAGGAGCTGAATCATCGCCGGGGATTCCACGTAGAAGCAGCCGACGGTTTCGCCGCGTCGCATGATCTCTCGGGTGCGCCTGTCCTGACAGGCGATTTTGTAGTCGTTGACGGGAGGAAGAGCGCCCGTGCGTCGCCGCACCTCCTGCATGGTGTCTTCGTACGTTCCGAGTCCCCGCGTGGAGAGGATATCGAGTTTCTCGAGACGCCAGTCTTCCATGGAGAACATGTCCTGTTGCGTGATTCGCACGCCCTTTGGAGCAATCTGTGTCGGAGTGTAGCGCGTCATCGGTTCCGGAGCGAGGATGACACCGCCGGAATGAATGCCGTAGTGATTCGGAAATTCGAGGATGGCCCGGGCGGCGCGGGACCAGTCCTTTCCGTAGGGACTGCGAAGGATGGTACCGATCTGCCGGTGCAGCGGACTCGATGGATCCTGCAGGTCGCGCTGCGATCCGAAGGCCGGCAGCATGGATGTGATCTGCTTGATTTCCGCCGCGCTGAAACCGAGCACCTTGCCCACCTCGCGCATGGCGCCGCGGGGATTGAACGTTGAGATCGTGCAGATCATGGCGGTGCGGTCGCTACCATATTTCGCGAGGACATAATCGATCACCTCATCGCGATTGCGCCAGGAAAAGTCGATATCGAAATCCGGCGGTGAGCGCCGCTCGGGATTGAGGAAACGTTCGAAAAACAGATCCAGCTCGATCGGATCGACGTTGGTAATCTGCAGGCAGTACGCGACGATGCTGTTGGCGCCTGACCCGCGTCCGACGTACGGGTAGTTCCTGTGCTTCGCGTAGCGTACGATATCCCAGGCGACGAGGAAGTAATCCACGAATCCCAGATCACGGATAATGCGCATCTCTTTTTCAATCCGCTCCCGCGCCGCCGTGGATCCGTCCGGATACCGATAGCGAAACCCCTCTTCCGTCAGGACCTGCAGGCGCCGCATCTTCGATGTATCGGGAATGTCAAGGTACTGTGTGAACTTGCTCTGCCCGGTATCGAAGACCACATCGCACTGCTCGAGAATCTCCTCGCGCGTGTGCAGCGCTTCCGGCACTTCGCGGAACCAGTGTGCGAATTCTTCCTCGCCGATGAACCATGCGGTTTCCGGCGCGACTTCGCGTTCGGAAAGCGTACCGATTGTCATATTCCCCGAAATCGCACGCAGGATGGAGTGCAACTTTCGTCCGCCCGGCTGACCGAAATACACGTCATTCGTCGCGACAATCGGAAGCCCACACTCGCGCGCTGTCTTCATCAGCTGCGGCCAGCGGCCTTCCTCATGCTTGATCAGTTCCGCGTACAGCACGGCGTCACAGCCCGCGTGAAGTGACGCAAGAAGCTGCGGTGAGGATGTGAGCACGATCACATCGTCGCTCAGGTGTTCCGCGCAGAGTGTGGCAAGCAATCCGCGCTCGACGTGCTCCGGAGAATCACTGGGCGCTCCACCATTGATTACGTCGGAGACATCTCGTCCTTTTGAGTGATTCGTGAATGGGGTCCTGGTCTGGTCGCGGCTATCGTGAAGAACTCCCCTGCCGGAAGCTTTTCCGCTTTCTTCATCCCCTGCAGCATCGGCCGCGATGCGGGCAGGAGGATAGTGCATGCACAGTTCCGTCAGAGCGCGGCAGATGCGTTCATACCCGTCCCAGTTCCGTGCGAGCGAGACGGCGCGTTCCGAGCCTGCACGGAATTCGGCGCCCACGACAGGACGCATACCCGCTCTGCGGCACTGCATGTAGAACTCCATGACGCCGGACACGTTATTCGTATCCGTCAGTGCGAGCGCAGGGTACCCTGCCCTTCTCGCCTGCTGGATGATCCTCTCAATGGAGAGCGTACCTGCAAGAAAGGAATAGTAGCTGTGAAGATGAAGGTGCACGGCCTTTGCGGCCGTGGCGGCGATCAGCGCATCACCGCCATGCGGCCGATTTCTTCAAATGATTTGTCAGGAAATGTTGCGATGACTTTGTAAAAGTAGACACCGTTCGCGAGCTCGTCGCCGTCCTGGTCACGACCGTCCCACTTGAGCGCATTGTACCCGATGCGCATGCTGGACGCGGGGAAGGCAAGACGGCGGATCATGCGACCCGCGACAGTATAGATTTTCACTTCGATGTCCTGCGGCGGCTCCGCGCCCGTGAGGAGGAAGGTAAACGCCGTCTCACGCTGGAACGGATTCGGGAAATTGTACAGCTCTGCAATACGTCCCTCGGTGCTCACGCGCACCATGATCTCCGGCACCTCATCCTCGTACACCGGAACGTCCTTTCCGTCGCGGGCATTGAATCCGAAATAATACACGCCGTCGTCGAGATGCGGCTGGAAACGCAGTGTGGCCGGAGACTCCTTTGTCGATGGCGTGAGATCGTGGTCGATACTGTCGAGATCCAGTGCCAATCCATCGAGCGTCACATCGAAATGCTCCGCACTCTCGATCGGATACGGGCTGCTGCTGCGGAGCGTCACCACGATTTCCGGTGTGGGACGCACGTAGTCACCGTTCAGTGGCGTGAATCCGTCAAAGGTGACATCGAGCTGCGGTGTGCTCGTGTCGGGACGCACATAGAAAGAGGTGATGAAGGTGTTGTTGTCCTCGAACTGCTCATGCACGAGGTCACCGCGGTCGACACGCACGAAGAGCTGCTGCGCGCCCTTGAGGAAATCCGTGTTGACAGTCACGGTCGAATCGAACCACTGCATCGATGTGATATCGGTCACTGTAAACTCGGCGACGGGACGCGGAATATTGTCCTCACCCACCGCTTCGACCTGTACGGGGAACGGTCCGCTGGACGCTTCGCCCGCGTTGATAATGCCGACCGTCAGCGGGACGGGGTCGCCCTGATTGACCGTATCGGCAAGCACTTCAACGGACTGGTAATTCAGCGCCAGCTCCGCGGGTTGCGTATACTCTACGGACCAGCTGTCGAGCACCGGCTCCGGTGTTCCCGGAATCAGCGTCGCGCGCAGCCGGATGTATGGATACAGCGACGCATCAACATCCCCGATTCCGGTCTGCGTGACGTTCCCCGCCTCGCGCAGCAGCACCTCGGCGCCCGTGGTATCCACGCCATACACCGAGAGGATGATCGTCGTGGAGCCAGGATCGGAACGTTCGAGCATGACCTCCTCCCATGCACGTGCGGGACCGATGCGCGGTGAAACGATCCACCCCGTATCCGGCGGCACAAAAAACGTGGTATCGAGAATGATCGTCCCGTAGCGCGTGAACTTCTCCGGCACCGTGCCCGGTGCGGCGCCGCGGCGTCCGATCAGCGCCCAGGCACTGCGGTAAAAGCGTCCGACACTGTCGATCTGCGCGCTGCCCAGTGCCTCAACGGCTTCCTTGATCACGCCGGCACCCTGGCGGGGTTCGTCGGCGGTTGAAATGACCGCCAGTTCACCGAACTGCACCCCTTCAAGCAGCGTGACCAGCGAGTCCATGCTGCCCAGAAAGACGCCGTACGGATCGAACAAGCCCCCGTACTTCACCTCAAGCGTCGCACTGTCGAGGATTGCGAGTCCGAAGGAACGGAAAAACGTGTTGGGAAGGACATTGATGCCATCGATGCGCACCGAGCCGAAGGAGCGCGGGAAGCTGGAGGACTCCACGGAAAGCGCACGATCCGCACTGGGCAATGACACGTCCGTACTTCCGAGCTGAATGCGGGAACCCGCATTGTTCACGAACTCAACGGAGTCGGACTGGATGTAATCCGCGGCTGCCGAACCGACCCACCGCACATAGGGACCGGCGAACTCGGATTCGGATTCCAGCTGCGCCTTCCAAAAATGCTTGCCCGCCGGAAGCGATGACGGATCCGGCAGGTGAGACACCGTCTTCCCGTAATCCACCTCCTGCGTCGATGAGGAGGTAAACTGCGGATCAGTGGCAAACTCGAAGATCACCGATTCGACATCACCGGGAGAATAAACGGGATTCAGCAGAATCATTGCCTCATTTCCGGCACGGCTCCGTCCGAGTTCCTCGTTCACCGCCTTCACGGATGTACTGAGCACCTCATACGCCGCCGTGGCGGTGTTGTCATCCTCATAGATCTCATCGATACGATTTTCCCCATCGAGTGCGACACGAACGCGCGACGTTCCCGGCACGTTGTTCGACGCGATACTGAACTGAAGCGTGTCGAACTGCGTCGGCAGACTGATGGTGCGCCGTTCGGTGTACCAGGTATCCGCGCCGGTGATCATCTCGAGAAATACACTGAGCGAATCCTCTGGAGACAGACCATAATTCCCCACTGCGACCTGAAAATGCAGCGTATCAGTCTGATCGGTGACAATTTCGTCAACGCTCCGAATCCACTCCGGCTGGATTACGGGATTCGGCTTCTTCGGAATCGGCATGGCGACGATGGGATCCCCGATAATACAGTTGGTCTGATTCGAAATTTCCGTGGTGATGGAGCCCGGCGCCCTGTCGTACAGTTCCTGCTTCGTCAGAAGGTGCACCTGCCCAAGGGAAGGCACGCCCTCGATCAGGTATCCGTAGAATACCTCGGGAATTCGATACGCAATATCCTCGAAGCCGGCCGCGGAATTCCCGATGTAAGCGATCGCCTGGCTTTCCTCATCGATGAGAAAAAGCTCGGAGAATGACACGATATCGGGTTCCGCGAAACGCCCTGTCGAGCAGCCGAAGTCCGTGATCAGCGGATATCTGCCACGGTCGTTGCTCAGCTGGCGCGGAGTCGAAATGCTGTTGTCCCAGGTCTGCGTCCCGCTGTGTCCGACATAGGAGATGAATATTGCTCCCTCATCAATCACGCGCAGAAATTCCTCCCGTGTGTACGGGCCGAAATCCGACTGCGGCGTTTCGGTTTTGTAAAAATGCGTGGCACGTCCGGCATAGGGCCGCGGACTCACCTCGGCGGCGATCAGCCGATCGTTGATACCCTTGTATTTCTGAAACTCGACCTCGGCTTCGAGTCCGCCGCTGAAGTGGATACTGGTCTTGTTCCACATATCCTGCCGCTGCGACCGATAATCCTGATGCTTCGCCAGATAACGCAGCAGCTGCTCGTCGTTCGTGATCGGAAGCCGACCAATGGCGATATCGGGACGCGCGGCTTCCGGATCAAATGCGACAAACCAGACATCGCTTGCCGGCGCGCCGTAGGAGGGAACGTAATTCCGGGAGTACGCAGATGTGCTCGCCCGGTAATTATAGTTGGCGTCGCCGACCAGGAGAATGTGCTGCAGCGTATCAGTCCCGGCCGCATGATACAGATCGAAGAACAGGACTTTCATCGCTTCGGGCAGAAACATTCCGTAACTGTATGTATTGTAGATTTCCTCGATCGTCGTCACCCGCGTACTCACACCATATGACGTCGCCACGAAATCCGCGTACTGCTCACCGGCGACGCGCATTTCATCAGTTGTGACAAGCAGGTATGCCGGACTGTCCCCGTCCGCCAGAGGATCAAGATCGACCTTTTTCCCGATATTCGGCTGCCGAAGCTGCGCTGCACTGGAAATGTAATACTCCGCACCGGTGACGAGCGTATCCGCGAAGACGACGGTGTAGCCATCATCCACGGAAAACGATGCGACCGGGAGCACGACGGTCCTGCCATCCTCCATCACCTTCAGTAGAATCGGAGACTGATCCGGCACATTGGTGAACTTCAGCAGCAACGGTCCGGTCCCCATCGCGGAATCATGCCGGAAATCGAGCTGCGTGTTTCCGACCACGAGCTTCCGAGGATACTCCACATCTCCCCAGTCATGGACGAGATCACTGTAGGGATCACCGATGTCGTGACTGTCCGCGGTGAGGTCGTTCCGGCCCGCTTTGATGCTGTCAGACGGGATTTCTCCATGCAGCAATGCCTGCTCGCCGCCTTCGAACACGATAGAGTCAATCCGGGGACTCCCGTTGATATGCAGCGTAACGGAATGGCTGAGTCCCGCAATCGAAGAATACCAGTGCAGGACCTTGAACCACGCCCTGGCAGTTTCTCCGTATTTCACATTATCCGCATTGAAGCGATATGTCACTGCACGATTCAGGTGCAGCCACTGGGCAAACCAGGTCTGGTACGCATGCCAGTTCGGAACCTGCGCGAGCACGGCCGAAGGGGATGTGCTCGCAAGAATCCCCTCACTCTCAATATGCACCAGCTCATACGCCCAGTCGACGGTGTCGAGCGGCAGCGGCGACATCAGCGGCGCGTCGGCCGTGCGGAGGGGATCGGGCGTATTGAAATGCAGCCAGTATGCGGTCGAATCCGTGTAAATGCTCAGATACTGCGGATACGGATCCTCCAGGTCTTCGGGTATGAAGCGGTAGCCGCCTTCGTCGTAATTCCGCGTAGCATGGAAAATGAACGCATCCCCCTCGTCAATGCTGCCGTCGTCCATGCCCTGCGCGTACATCGATACCGCCACGCCCTTGCGGTAGAGCTGCACGGTCGATGGATTCACTCCTGCCGGATCCACGCCGGAGGCCGCAAGCCAGTCCGCATCGATGCGGTACAGCCCGTCCTCGTCGATGAAGAATTTCACCATGGGATTCTGATAGTCGATCCATGCCTGCGTGGTATCCACGTTTTTGCTCTTCGTGGTGAACGGCATGCTGCTGTACGGCGGTTTGCCTTCGGCGAGCGGCGGCGCGGTGATGCCGTCTGCCGGCACATGCGCGAAATGGTATTCCCGCACCCAGCTCGTCTGTCCGAGGGTTGCATCCCAGGTCAGCAGCGGCACCGTAATCGCCAGCTCAACCTCGTCACCGATGCGCTTCCAGCTTCGATTCAGAATACGTACTGCCCCGCCGTCAGCCAGCGCCCCGGGCGGCGCTTCCGTGGGCAACACCTGCGGAATCAGCGCGGAATCCTCCGACAGGGTGTAATCCACCCGGTAAAACGGCGAGGCCCCGAACGGATCGCTCAGCACGGCTTCCCGCAGCACGACATCATGCATGTCCGTCGCCGGCATGCGAAAGCGCAGCACCCGCCGCGGGATGCGCACTTCCGATGCGAGATGCGGTGCGATGCCCTGAATGTAAAACAGGGCGCGGCCGTCCACGTCGCGGATGTCGAATTGATACACATCGTTGCGCACGACCTCCTCCTGCTGCGCGTGCAGCGGCAGGACAAAAGCCATGAGCAGAACAACAGAACAAATAGCGGGCAGCATCAGGCGCGATGACATGGACGCTCCGGGAATCATGGACAAATCGGTGCTTCGGGGGGCGCAGTGCTCAATGAAAATCCGCATACAGCTCGGGATCGAATATGATTGATATATGCGCCTAAAGTACGAGAATTCATGTTTCCATACCATACACTTTGGGGTCCATCGAGAGGGTATTCCGCCTTCCCCGGGCGCCCCCGCGGCCATCCTGTGCCTCCCAGAGACAATCCTGCGCCTCCCCGAAGACATCGATCAGTTCTCCATGCGCTCGGTGCTGAAATCGAAGCAGTCGCCGAGGTCCCGCAGCACCAGCATCACGCGTCCGACAATCTCGAACTCGTCATCCTCGGTCACCTCCATCGGTTTGTAGCTCGGATTCGCGGGCAGCAGCCGGATCTCCGATCCCTTGTATTCGAATTTCTTTACAGTGAGTCCGCCATTATAGTAAGCGATCACCGTCTGGCCGTTCTCGGCGACGGACTGCTGCCGCACGAGCACGATATCTCCGGGCAGGATCCCCGCGTCGCGCATGCTGTAGCCGTCCACCCGCAGCGCCACGGGCTTCTCGAACTGCACGATGGAGCGGTCCACGCGGATGTACTCGACCGCCTCCTCCTGCGCCCAGGCCGGCGGACCTGCGGTGACGTCGCCCACCAGCGGCACGCGCCGGTAATCCTGCTCCACCAGCCGGATCCCGCGGCTGATGCCCGGCGTGATCTCGATGAAGCCGATCTTCTCGAGTCCTTTCAGCACCAGCTCGACCGACCGCTTCCACAGACCCGTCGCCTTCGCGATCTCGTCCATGCTCGGTGCGCGGCCGTTCTTCTCGAAATACTGCTCGAGAAAGCGCGCGACCTTTTTCCGGTTTTCCGTCCATTCCTTGCCCACGGCAACGCTCCGGTGTTATACAAATGTCTAACCAATGATACGAAATGGCGGAACCCGTGTCAAGAGGGGATGCAAAATTCCCGGTCACGACTGTTAGGGGATGTCGTGATTCACGGAACACGGAGATTCGGGGATATCGTGTTCCCGGCATTTGGGGGATTTTCGTATGTTGCCGTCCATGGCACAGCGAGGCAAATCACCGGGCAGGAGCGCGAACGCCGCTGCGAATGACAGCGGCAGCGCAGAGAAGAACGCCGGCACCGCAGCCGGGAAACCTGACGCCCGTGGGTGGAAGGCCAGGGCCGCGGCGAACCGCTCTGCCACACCGGCAGGCGGCAAAGCACCCGCGGTGTTCCCGCAATTCCTCGTTGCCGGATTCCTGGCCCTCGTCCTCCTGCAATTCTCCGCGCTCACGCTCGGTTGGGATCGCATCTGGGGCTTCGACATGCTGCGATGGCTCTCCCCGGCCAACATCATCTACTACGCCATCATCGCCGCCGGCACGCTCGCCCTGCTCCTCTATCTCAGGCGCACTGAAAACATTCCCGACGAGCGTATCCTCCTCACCATCGTTCTTGCCCTCGGCGTCCTGCAGATCGTCTGTCCCATCGAGACATTCTTCTACGGCGACGGCGGACTCCTCATCCCCCAGATCCACCGCTATTCGGTCTCCGGGGATTTCGACGCCGAGCTGCTGTGGAACGCCAAGTCGTCTCCCCTCGCGGGCGGACTCATCATCCTCTTCATGAAGGCCGTCCCTTCCCTGCTCCCCTGGAAACCCGACACCGCCCTGTACCCTTTCGTCTGGGTCTCAGCGCTCTCGCTCGCGGGCGCGGCGGCCTGCCTGTTCTTCGTGTATCGCGGCATGAAACGAGCCGTGGTCCTGCTCGCGCTCATCGGCACGGCGGGAGCCCTCCTCTTCCGCGGCTACGCGGAGTTCTACGCGCCGGTCTTCGCCGCCATCGCGGTCTACCTCGCCGCCGGAGAACGCGCCGCGCGCGGAGAAGCGAAGCTCTGGCAGCCCGTCGCGGCCTTCGCGGTCGCCGTCGCCGCGCATTACATGGCGCTCGTGCTGCTACCCTCGCTCGTGTACATCATCGCCGTCCGGCGGAAACTGCGTCCGGTAAGCGAATGGAATTTCCCGCAGGCGCTGAAAGCCGTGGGAATCGCATTCGCGGCGGGCATCGTCCTTTACTTCGTGCTCGGCTTCCACGACTCCGCCAGCCGCATCGTCATGCCCATCGCGGATCGCCACGACGGCACCGGCACGCAGTCCTACACCCTCCTCTCCCTCGCGCACATCGCGGATGCCGCGAACCTGCTCATCCTCCTCGCGCCGCTGGCCGTCGTCACCCTCGCCGCGCTGTGGCCCGGCTTCCTGCAGCGAAAGGAGCGCGACACATCGACAATATTCCACGCGCTCGCGGTGCTCTTCTTCCTCGCCTTCGCATTTTTCGTCAACGCCTCGCTCGGGATCGCGCGGGACTGGGACCTCCTCTCCCCGCTCGGCATCATCCTGCTCTTCGCGGCGATCGCGGCCATGGAGCACTCCCGCATCCGCTACGGCGCGCTGGGACTCGTCATCGCATCGCTCATCGTTACCGTGCCCTGGCAGGATCTCCACCGCGACCCGGATGCCACCGCCGACCGTTTCGCCGCCATCATGCAGCTCGACGACGAACACATGTACGCGGATTACGCGCTGAGCGGATACGACGCCCTGCGCAAATTCCGCGGCCGGGAGGGCGACCACGCGCGGGAGATCGCCCTCACCCGCCGCATGATCGAACTCGCCGACTATCCCCAGCATTACCGCGAGTTCGTCCTTCTCGCGCAGGGATTGGATGCGGTGGAGGATGGAAGGGCCGACGCCGGGACGGAGGATGGACGGAAGGATGGCGTGCAGGATACCGACCGGGATGTCATGCGGGATGGCAGGCAGGATGCAGGACTGGATGCCGGTCAAAAGGATGGCTTGCAGGACGGCGATCTCAGCCGCGCCGCGCAGTTTCAGTGGATGCTGGATCGCCTCGCGCGGAAGGCGGGCACGCTGGCGCAGGCAGGCGGGCAGGAGACCGATGCCCTGAGCATGCGCACCATCGACTCCCTCGCGCAGGCCGTCGGACTCCTCGCAGCGGGCACACCCGTCATGCCGGAGATCCGCTCACCGCTTAGCGACGTCGCCGCCATCACACGCGACGGACATCCTTTCCCCGCCGTCGAGGCGGCACGGCTGTACGATGAAGGACGCTACGACACCGCCGCCGTCCTTTTCCGCGAAAGTCTCGCCGAAGGATTTTCCTCACCCGAGCTGTACCTGCTTTTCGGCAACGCCCTCGCCCTCGGCCGGCAGTACTCCGCCTCCCTCTCCCGCTTCGAGGAGGGCGTGCGCCGGTATCCCGAAAGCGGAATCCTGCGCTTCACCCTCGGCAAGTACTACCTGCGCGCCGGCATCCAGCTCGAACGCGCCGCCGAACTCCTCCTCTGGTGCATTGAGCACAATGATCCCCCCGACAAAACCGCCGAGGTGCGGGAGCTGCTGCAGCGCCTCGTCCGCTGATCCCGGACCGCGATTTCCCATTGGAGCGGAGGGCGCCAAGCCGTATTTTTTGTTTTTGCATGAACTGACGGCTGTATGTGCGGATTCGCTGGCATTTTCAAGTACAACGCGACCTCCCCCGAAATCACCGATGACCTCCTGACGCGGATGGGCGACACCATCGCGCATCGGGGGCCGGACGATGCGGGGACGTTCATCTCGAGTTGCGGACGCACGGGATTCTCCTTCCGGCGGCTCTCCATCATCGATCTCTCCGCGGCGGGACACCAGCCGATGTCCACTCCCGACGGACGCATCACGCTGGTCTTCAACGGCGAGATCTACAATCATGCAGAGCTGCGGCGCGAACTCGAGGCGGCGGGCTACGGCTACCGGTCACGCACCGACACGGAGACGATTCTCTACGCCTACGCGCACTGGGGCGAGCGCTTCGTCGAACGCCTGCACGGCATGTTCGCCATCGCGATCTGGGATGCGAATCTCGAACGCCTGTTCCTCTACCGCGATCGCGTCGGCATCAAGCCGCTGTACTACGCCGATCATCACGGCACGCTGGTGTTCGGATCGGAAATCAAGGCCATGCTCGAAGTGCCGGGCATGCGGCGCGAGGTCAGCCGGGAGGCGCTGTATCACTATTTCACCTACATCCACACGCCCGCGCCGTGGACCCTCTACGACGGTGTGTACAAACTGCGGGCGGGATATTACCTCGTCGTGGATGCCAGCGGCGACCTGCGCCTCGAACGCTACTGGGATCCGCTCGGCCACCGGGAGGAGGGCTTCCCCTACGACGATGAACAGGCTGTGATCGGGCGCATCCGCGCGCTGTTCAGCGAGGCGGTGGAAAAGCGGATGATGTCGGACGTGCCCTTCGGCGTCTTCCTCAGCGGCGGCATCGACTCCAGCGCCAACGTGGCGTTCATGTCGGAGCTGATGGATCGTCCGGTGGACACGTTTACCGTCGCCATCCGGGGACAGGAGGACACCAACGAGTTCCAGTGGGCGCGCCGCATCGCGGAGCGCTATCACACGAATCACCACGAGGTGGTGATCGACGACAGCGGTTTCCTCGACCTCCTGCCCACCATCGTGCATCACCAGGACGAGCCGCTGGCCGATCCGGTCTGCTTCCCGCTGTACCACGTCTCCAAACTCGCGCGCGACAGCGGCACCATCGTCATCCAGGTGGGGGAAGGATCCGACGAGCAGTTCGCCGGCTACGAAAGCTACCTCCGCGCCGCGCGGATGCTGCGGCTGGGACGCGCCCTGCGTCCCGTACCGAAGCTGCTGACACGCGCGGGATACCGCATGCTCACTCCCCTGCTGCGCAGCCGGCGGGTGGATTACCGGCAGAACGTCATCCGCAACGTGATGGAAAAGCAGCCCGCGTTCTGGGGCAATGCCATCGGCTTCTACGAGAAGGAAAAGCGGCGGGCGCTGAATCTCGAGACCTTCGACGGACTCGACCTCTTCTCCTCCTACGCCCTCGCCGAGGAGCGCTATAACAACGCAGTACGGGCGGGCTACGGCGGCGACATGCAGAAGATCATCTACTGGGAAATCAAGAACCGGCTGGCCGAACTCCTGCTCATGCGCGTCGACAAGATCACCATGGCGGTCAGCCTCGAAGCCCGCGTGCCCTTCCTGGATCACAAGATGGTGGAGTTCAGCATGAACATTCCATCCGCCATGAAGACGAAAAACGGCACGCCGAAATACATCCTCAAGGAGGCGATGCGCGGCATCCTGCCCGATGAGATCATCGACCGGAAGAAAATCGGCTTCGCCGGATCGGGCAAGAACATGCTCACGCCGGAGATCCTGCGGCATGCGCGCTCGATTCTGCTCACGCCGCGTCATGATTATTACAATCCTTCGTATATTCGCGCATTGCTCGACGAGTACGAGCGCAGCCGGATAAACTTCACGCCGCAGATATGGGCGCTGTACAACTTTGAACTCTGGCACCGCTGGTGGATCGAGGGCGACCGCAGCCTCTCCTGATCCCGTGCCGCTCCGTGGTAACACATGCCGGAACAGAAAAAACGCATCCCCTGGATCGACGCCCTGCGCGGACTCGCCATCATCCTGATGGTGCCCGCGAACCTCTCGCCGTATTTCTCGGAGCCGCACCCGATGTGGTTCCGCATCCTCGGCTCCTTCGCCGCGCCGACCTTCATCATGCTCAGCGCGGGCATGGTCGTGCTCACCGGCGACCGGCACGACGAGCGCTATTACCTGAAGCGCGGCGCCATCATCATCGGCATCGGCATGCTGCTCGACATCCTCCTGTGGCGCATCTTTCCATGGACGTCCTTCGACGTGCTGTATCCCATTGGTCTCGGGCTTCCGCTGATCTACCTGCTGCGGCGCGTGGACGCGCGCGAGCTGCTGTACATCTCGGTCATCATCTTCCTCGCCACCTACGTGCTGCAGGTCTTCTTCGGATACCACGCCGAGCCGCTGGAGGTCTACTTCGACGACATGTTCGCGCCGTCGATCGGACGCATCCTGCAGAGCTGGTTCATCGACGGCTGGTTCCCCGTCTTCCCGTGGCTGGGCTACGCCGTGCTCGGCGCGCTGTTCTTCCGCACGCTCTTTCGGGAAAATTCCGGCGTGTCGAACCGCTTCCTGATGCTCGGCGCGACGCTGACCGCGATCGGATTCGCGCTGCTGTTCGTCCCGCTGCCCTTCGTGCGCAACCTCGCCGACGGCGCCATCCTCGAATCCCGCGGCGGTTATTCCGAGATCTTCTATCCCCCCACCTTCGCCTACATCTTCACCTCCATCGGCATCGTCATGCTCTTCTCCGCCCTGCTGCGGCGGACGAAGTTCTTCGGTGTGCTCACCGTGCTCGGCTTTTTCGGACGCTTCTCGATGGTCGTGTACATCATGCATCAAGTCATCGGCGCGCTGGTCATCGAACCCGCGACCATCGCCATGGGCTATGAATCCATCACCTCCGGACCGTGGTTCACCTTCGTCAATCTCGTCGTCCTCGGCACCATCTACGCCATCTGCTACGGCATCGAACGCATCAAGCGCCGCCACCGCCCGGAATCCACGGTGCTGCAGGTACTGTTCGGGAAATAGCCTTCGTGATCCAGTTCGAGATCTTTTCTGAAACGTGAATCCGCGTCCGTCAATTGGTATTGACACGCATCACGTGACACGTTACATTGGATCATGATCAAGTCGTTTGCTGATCGACGGACTGAGCACCTCTATATCCACGGCCGATCCCGGGGATTTTCGCCTGAGGTGCTTCGACGTTCGATCCGCAAATTGGACGCACTGGACGCAGCATCGAATGTGATCGACCTGCGGATTCCGCCCGGGAACAGGCTGCACACCCCGAAAGGTGACCGGCGAGGGCAATATGCGATTGCGATCAATGACCAGTGGCGCATCTGTTTCCGTTTCCTGGATGGTGATGCGTACGACGTCCAAATCACTGATTATCACTAGTCGGACATAGGTGATCATGAAAAAAATGAGTAGAACCCAACGACCAACCCACCCCGGCGAAATACTCCGGGAGGATTTCCTGACCGATTATGGTTTAACCGTCACGCAGCTCGCGCAGGCCATCGGTGTCTCGCGGCAGACAATCAACGAGTTGCTGAGAGAGCGGCGCGCGCTGAGTCCCTCAATGGCTCTGCGCCTGGCGCGTCTCTTCGGTAATACGCCGGAATTCTGGCTCAACCTGCAACGCGCAGTGGATCTCTGGGATGCACGTACATCGCAGGAACAGGAGATCCGGCGGATCAAATCCCTGAATCCCGCCTGATCTCTTCAGCCTTTTACGCCTTCACCCTTTACACCTTTACCTCTTCACCCCTTCACGAAAACCTAAAAATACAATCCATAATAAATCGCCGAGGGGGTGATGCGGATGGCCGGGGCCGGCCAGTGGAAGAGGTTGAGCGACTCGCGCACGAAACGCAGGAAGGCGGTGTCGCCGGGGATGATCTTGCGGAAGTCGTAATCCAGCGCGATGTACCACTCCTGCTCGCCCTGCCCCACGCCCCCTGAGGAATTGTAGACGCCGTCGCCCAGCATGGTGCGGTTGGCGCCGTAGCCCACGGCGATCCCCAGCCAGTCCGGCCAGTACGGACGCATGCCCGCGGGCAGCACGTCCTCCACGGCCAGCGTCAGCCAGTAGGTAAAACCGTCATAGTCGCGCAGGTAATCGTGCTCGATCCATCCCTTTTTCACTGACGGCGAAGGATGATAACTCATCTTCAGATTCACGCTCTGCAGTTCCGGCACCGCGCGCTGCAGGTTCGGCCACGCGGCGCCCACCGCGTTCGCCCCCATGTCCCACCAGCTGAATCCCCACTTCTCGTAAAGCCCGTCGGTGATTTCCATCTCGAGCTGGAAGAGCAGCGCGAGGCTGCTGGACCATACCATCGCAGGCGTCTCCCGCATCCGCGTCCAGCGGAAGATGTGGTACAGCGCGTGCGTGTAGGTCTGCGTCCCCCAGATGTGGCCGAGCTTGTCGACGTTCAGGTCGGCGTTGTACCAGTCGTCAAAGGTGTGGAACGGTGCCCGCTGCGCGTAGTCGTCGTTGTAGAACGTGGCGAAGTAATACCCCATGATACCGGCGTTGGCCGCGAACAGCGAACCGCCCACCAGCCAGAGCCGGCCGGAATGCACGGATGCAGTGTCCTCCCCCCCAGGTACAGTGGGCACGATTCTCGGGGATGCCTGGGCATCGTCGGGAAACGCTTTCGCTACACCGCCACAGGTCAGCATGGCGGCAACAACGAGCACAACCGTCGTCATTCCGCCAGTTTGACTGCCGCGCGCAGCAGCGCCTTCATCTTGCGCTCGGAATCGGCCTCGGCATAGAATCGCAGAATCGGCTCGGTGCCGGAGGCACGGATGAGCAGCCATCCGCCGTCGACGCGGAACTTGTATCCGTCGATGGTCTCGGTGCTCGTGACGCTGTAGCTGCCCAGACGCACGAGGCCCTTCTCGCAGGCCTTCAGTATGGCCTTTTTCTTTTTCTCCGTCGTGCGGAAATCGATGCGGTCGTACCACACGCGGCCGAACTCCTCGAAAATCTGCTCCACCGCCTGTCCGAGCGTGAGCTTTTTCTTCGCAAGATACTCGCAGAGCAGCAGGTTGTTGAAGATGCCGTCGCGCTCGGGGATATGCAGCGACGTGCCGACGCCGCCGCTCTCTTCGCCGCCGATAAGGATGTTCTCATCGAGCATCAGCTCGGTGACGTACTTGAAGCCCACCGGACGCTCGTACAGCTTCAGTCCGTACTTTTCGCACATGCGCGGAACGATGTCGGTGACGGAGACTGTCTTCACCACCGCGCCCTTCTTGCCAAGATCCCCGTGCAGGTATTTCAGGAGGATGGGAATCAGCAGCTGCGTGCTGATGTAGTTGCCGTTTTCGTCCACGCAGCCGAAACGGTCAGAGTCGCCGTCGGTGACGAGACCGATATCGTATTTGCCACCTTTCACCATGTCGATGAAGTCCGGCAGGTTCTTCGCCAGCGGCTCCGGCGGCGTGCCCTTGAAACCGGGATTGTGCTCGTCGTGCAGGCAGTCCACCTTCGGCAGCAGGTGCTCCATCACGCCGTAGGACGCGCCGTACATCACGTCGTACGCGATCTTCATCTTCGAGCGCGTGATCGCTCCGAGGTCGACTTTCTTCTTGATGTCGGTGATGTAGGGTTTGTGCAGGTCGATGTCGCGGATCAGCTTCTCCTTCCGAAGATCCTCCATCGAACGCAGCTTCGGCATCGTGCCTTTCTCGACGATCTTCTGCACCGACGCCTCGACCTTCTTGATGTCCTTCATCAGCGCGGATCCGCCGAAGTCGCCCTTGATCTTGAAGCCGTTCCATTTCGGGGGATTGTGACTGGCGGTGATCATCACGCCCGCCGCGGCCCGCTTCTTGATGATGCCGAGCGACACCATGGGAGTGGAAACCACGCCTTTCGCGAGCCAGACCGTGATGCCCTGGCTGGCGATCACCTGCGCCGCCGCCGCGGCGAAGTCCTGCGAACCGAAACGCGCATCCCCGCCCACGACGACCCCGTTGTCGATCTTCGCGTGCCGGCGGTAATGCCGCGCGAATGCCAGCGCCACACGGCGAACGTTGTCGAAGGTGTAATCCTCGGCGATGACGGCGCGCCATCCGTCGGTTCCGAACTTGATTGCAGCCATGATAAACCCTGAATTGATGAAAGATTCCGATAAAAAAATATAGAAAAATCAGCGCGCGGATGAAATGCCGGCTTCGCCGGGATGGGGGGATCGGCGGATACGGGCGATGCGCGGCCAGGCCTCGCGAACGGCTCCGGTGAGCAGCGCTTCCGCGTTCTCCATTCCTTCACTGACCGGCATCCCCGGCGGCAGGACCGGGAAGATCGCGGCAAGTCCGAGCGCATCGGCAAGCGCATCGGGCACACCCGCCGCATCGCCGGTAAACGCGACGACAGGAATCCCCGACTCCCGCGCCTCAACGATCACACCCGCGATGGTCTTCCCTTCCTTCGTCTGTGCGTCGATGCGGCCCTCACCCGTGATGACGAGATCCGCTTCGCGCAGCGCGTCGCTGAATCCGGTCATGCGCCGCACGAAGGACGCGCCCTCGCGCAGCGGAGCCCCGCAGAATGCGGCGCAGGCGAAACCGAGTCCGCCCGCCGCCCCCATGCCCGGCGCACCCGTGTCGACATGACGCACATCCCGGCACACCACGGAGGCGAAATGCACGACGGCATGGTCCAGCGCCTCGACCTGGTTGGGACGCACGCCTTTCTGTGGGCCGTACACCGCGGTCGCCCCGCGCGCGCCGCAGAGCGGATTCCGCACGTCCACGAGCGCGGTGATGCTGATATCCCCGGGCTCTTCCGGAGGATGCACGGCCGTGACGCCGCGCAATGCCTGCAGCACGCCGCCGCCGGGATCGCGGCTGAATTCCATCCTGAAGCCCAGTCCCTCCGCGAATCCCAGTCCCGCGTCATTGGTCGCCGATCCGCCCAGCCCAATGACGATATCCGAATATCCCGCACCGGCAGCAGCCCGCACGAGCTGTCCGAGACCGGTGCTGCGGAGATGCAGCGGGTGCCGCTCGTCCTCGCGGAGCAGCCGCCAGCCGATGCAGGCAGCGGATTCGATTACCGCGCGTCCGTCGGGGAGTGCCAGCCATGTCGCTTCCACCGTACGCCCCGTGGGATCAACGACGCGTGTGGACCGCAGCTGCGCGTTCGTGGCGCGCGCCAGCACGTCGGCCGTGCCGTCACCGCCATCAGCCTGCGGCAGCAGAATGCAGCGGGCCGCCGGGTCACACTGCGCGATTGCATCCGCAATGATTTCGGCGGCCCGCACGGCCGTCAGCGATCCCTTGAAGGAATCGGGGGCAACAAGGATGTTCACGGTCGTTCTTCGTCGCCTGATCAGCGCGCCACGTTGAACGCGGCGACGCCGGAGAACAGTCCGTTGGTGTCGAGCTCCTCCTCGATGCGCAGGAGCTGATTGTACTTCGCGATGCGGTCGGAGCGCGACGCGGAGCCGGTCTTGATCTGTCCGGCATTGGTCGCGACCGCGATGTCGGCGATCGTGGCATCCTCGGTTTCACCCGACCGGTGGCTGATCACCGATGTGAAGCGCGCGCGCTTGGCCATCTCGATGGCGTCGAGCGTCTCGGTGAGCGTGCCGATCTGATTGACCTTGATCAGGATGCTGTTTGCAACGCCCCTGTTGATTCCCTCGGCAAGGATGGCGGTGTTGGTGACGAAGATGTCGTCGCCCACCAGCTGGCAGCGGTCGCCGAGACGGTCGTTGAGCTTTTTCCAGCCGTCCCAGTCGTTCTCGCCCAGACCGTCCTCGATGGAAATGATCGGGTACTTCTCCACGAGATCCGCGTACATGTCGATCATCTCGTCGGCGGACTTCAGACTCTTGTCCGACTTGAAGAAGCGGTACATCGCCGAGTCGTCATCCTGCTTCTCGTACATCTCGCTGGCGGCGACGTCGAGCGCAATGTAGCAGTCCTCGGGCGTGTACTTCGCCATCTCCATGGCCTTGAGGATGTACTGGATTGCTTCCTCGTTGCTCTTCAGGTTGGGCGCGAATCCGCCCTCGTCACCGACGGAGGTGTTCAGTCCGGCATCGCTCAGCACTTTCTTGAGGTTGTGGAAGATCTCCGCGCCGCAGCGCAGCGCTTCGCCGAAGGTCGGGGCGCCGTAGGGCACGATCATGAATTCCTGGAAGTCGACGGTGTTGTCGGCATGCTTGCCGCCATTGAGGATGTTCATCTGCGGCACGGGCAGACTCTTGGCGTTGGTGCCGCCGATGTAGCGGTACAGGGGCATGTCGAGCGTGGTCGCGGCCGCGCGCGCGATGGCCAGCGAAACGCCGAGAATGGCGTTCGCTCCGAGGCGGGATTTATTCGGCGTGCCGTCGAGCTCGATCATGTAATTGTCCACGCCCACCTGGTCAAAGGCATCCCAGCCGATGAGTTCGTCGGCGAGCTGATCGTTCACGTTTTCGACGGCATTGAGCACGCCCTTCCCGAGATAGCGTTCCTTGTCGCCGTCGCGCATTTCCACGGCTTCGCGTTCGCCGGTGGATGCGCCGCTGGGCACGGCCGCGCGTCCGCGCACGCCGCTTTCGAGTTCCACTTCCACTTCCACGGTCGGATTTCCGCGGGAGTCCAGAATCTCTCTGCCGATAACGTCTACAATGGTAGTCATGATGTTCTGTTCTCACTTTCTTTATTGAAAGAATTCAGTCTGTTCGGATTCACAGCGCCTGCGTGTCCGCACCGAACGCTTCGGCGGCGACCCGCGCTGCCAGCCGTCCCGCCGCGTCGGCATCCTTCGCCTCCGCGATGACGCGCATGATCGGTTCAGTATTCGAACTGCGCAGATGCACCCATCCCTCCTGAAAATCAATGCGTACGCCGTCCTCGGTGTTGAGGCGTTCCCCGGAGAACCGCTCGGCGGCGCGTGCAAGCACGGTGGAGGTATCGAGTCCCTCGGTGGAATAGCGGAACTTGCGGATCACGTAATCCGGCAGCATCCCGCGGAAAGAAGAAGCTGTATCGCCGTGACGCGCGAGGGCGTGCAGCACCAGCGCCGCGCCGACGAGCGAATCGCGTCCGGCATGCACCGACGGCAGGATGACCCCGCCGCTTCCCTCTCCGCCGACGATGGCGTCATGCTGCTTCATGCGCCGGACGACGTTGATTTCTCCGACGGGCGAGCGAAGGACTTCCGCACCAAACATCGCCGCGACATCGTCCACCGCGCGTGTGGTAGAAAGGTTGACGGCCACGCGGGCGTCCGTTCCTTCCCCGAGCGTGGACAGCACTGCGTATGCGGCTGTCGTGATGGAGTACTCTTCCCCGAACGGTTGTCCGAGTTCGTTGAACAGCACGATGCGGTCGGCGTCGGGATCGACGGCGATTCCGAGGTCGGCGCCGTGCGAGCGAACCGCCTCCCCGAGAGAAACGAGGTTTTCCGGAATCGGCTCCGGGGTATGCGGAAACACGCCGCTGCCGTCGCAGGCGACGCGAATCACCTCACAGCCCATGCGCTCGAGCAGCATGGGAACCGCGACACTTCCGGAAGCATTGACGGCATCCACGGCGACGCGAAGCTTCCGCGCACGAATCGCGGGGAGATCGAGAAACGGGATGTCGAGCACGCGCTGGATATGCGCTTCGATCGCATCGCCGACGGCTTCCGCACGGCCAAGTTCTTCCCAGGAAGTTTCGCACCGTGTGCCGGCATCCGCGAGGGCGAACAGTTTCGCATTCTGTTCGGCATCGAGAAACACGCCCTCGGCGGTGAGGAATTTCAGTCCGTTCCACTCGGCGGGATTGTGGCTCGCGGTGATCGCGATGCCGCCGCGCGCCGCGCTGTGCTCGGTGTGCAGCTGCACGGTCGGAGTCGGCACCATGCCCAGATCGAGCACGTCCGCACCGCTGCTCTGCAGCGTCGCACGCACCAGATCGGCGAACAGGCGTCCATGCGGCCTGCCGTCATAGCCGAGTACGATCGGTCCGCCATCGCACCATTTCGCGAAGGCAGATGCGTGGGGGATGACCGTTTCCGGGATGAGCGACGCGCCAACGACGCCCCGGATACCTGAAATGCTCCTGATGAGTTGCTTCATCGATGGAATAATGAAAATGTTTCGGTGTCGAACCTCCTGTGCTCAGATCAAAACTACAACAGGGGTGACAGAGAATCAAACCTCCGCGCGCGTCATGTTGCGAAATACCGCCGGGTTGTATAGCTTTCCTTGATTATCCGGATTGGAAATGAGATTTCTCCCCAGGTTACAGCTGTCCCCACCCCGCTTCCAGGCGGTGAGTACGCGCATCAACACCGTGATGATCGTGTTGATGAGCATCGCCTTCGTTTCCCTCGTGCTGGAGTACGGATTCTACTTCACCGATAGCTGGGATAACCTGTTTCAGCTCGTCGATGTGACGGTTCTGCTGTTCTTCATGCTCCAGCAGGTCGTCAAGCTTCTGATTGCGCCACACCGCCGTCATTATCTCTCGGAACGGCGCATGGAGTACCTGCTCACAGCATTCCTCCTGCTTGCTGCCGTGCTGTATCCTGTCGCGCAGAGCTATTATCATGGCATCTCAGAGCAATGGCGACCCGGGAGTCTCAGCTCGGTGTACATCATCGTCGCGCAGACCATCATCCTGCTCGACATCCTTTTCGGCGCAGTGCGGTACAGCCGCCGGCTCGCCACGCAGCGCATCCAGCCTGCGCGCCTGTTCATCGGCAGTTTTGTCGCCGTCATCCTCGTCGGGACCCTGGCCCTCCTGCTGCCGCGCTCTACTGTCGATGGCATCACCGTGGTCGATGCCCTCTTCACATCCGCAAGCGCCGTGTGCGTGACCGGACTCATCGTCGTCGACACGGGCACGGCGTTCACGCCATTCGGACAGACCATTCTTCTGCTGCTCATCCAGGTCGGCGGACTGGGACTGATGACGTTCACAACGTTTTTCACCCTGTTCAGCGGCCGGCTCAGCATCAAAGAGCGCGTGCTGATGCAGGAGTTTCTCAATCGTGAAAGCCTCGGACAGGTGCGCGGCACGCTGAAAAACATCGTGCTGCTCACACTCGTGATTGAAGCGATCGGCGCGGTACTGCTCTACTATTCCTGGGGCGACGTCGCCTTCACGTCGGAACGGGCGAAGGTGTTCAGCTCGGTATTCCACTCGGTCTCCTCGTTCTGCAATGCCGGATTTTCGCTTTTTACCGAAAACCTCGCTGTCTCAGGCGCGGCAATGAACGTACGGCTCAATCTCATCGTAGCATCGATGATCGTGCTTGGCGGACTCGGCTTCATCACCATCGTCAACCTCATGAACGCGCGTCCCTGGGGACGACCCAGCAACCGTTTGCGCTTTCGTCTTACGGCACACACGCGGCTTGTGCTCACAAGCACGGCCGTGCTGATCGCGGCGGGAGCGGTGCTCACCTACGTATTCGAATACAACAATGCCCTCGCCGGACTCAACGCGGGCGACAAGATCCTCGCATCGGTATTTCAGTCCGTGACCACCCGCACGGCAGGCTTCAACACGATTGACGTTTCGACGATGGCCGTGCCGGCATCCCTCATTTTCATCGTGCTGATGTTCATCGGAGCTTCACCCGGTTCCACGGGCGGTGGCATCAAAACCACGACCGCCGCGCTGGTCTTCCTCTCGGCCGTCAACTACGTGCGCGGGAAACAGTCCGTGGAAATCGGCCACCGGCGGGTGCTGCCCGCTTCGGTCGAGCGCGCCTATGCCGCCCTGCTGTTCGGACTTGCACTGATCGTGCTGTCGGTGTTCCTGCTCACCATCTTCGAACCCTTTCCCCTTCTCGACATCGTCTTCGAGTGCTTTTCAGCCGCAGCAACGGTCGGACTCTCCCGCGGGATTACCTTCGCCCTCTCCGATGCGAGCAAGATCGTGCTTATCTTTACCATGCTGATCGGTCGTGTCGGCACGCTGACGATGATGATGGCACTCACGCGTCCCGCCGTCCTCAGCCGTCACGACTACCCCAGTGAACAGATTATCGTCGGATAACCCGGAGCATACAATGGTCAAGCGATTCGCCGTCATCGGCCTCGGATATTTCGGAACGAACCTCGCACGCGAACTCACGAACAACGGCGCGGAGGTCATCGCCATCGACAACACCATGGCGAAGATCGAGGAAATCAAGGACGAGGTGGCCTACGCCGTCCGCCTCGACAGCACCGACGAGAAAACATTGCGCAATCAGGGACTTGAGGATCTCGACGGTGTCATCGTCTCCATCGGGGAGGATTTCGAGAATGCGCTTCTTACCTGCGTGCTGCTTCTCGAATTCGGATGCCGGAATGTCATCGTGAAATCCACGTCACCAATTCACACGCGCATCTTCCGCAGTGTGGGCGTGCATAAAATCGTCGCCCCCGATCTCGACATGGCCGAACGACTTGCCGCGACACTGATCAGCACGAAAATCCTGGAAACCATTCCGCTGACCGACGAATACAGCATCATCCAGGTCAAGGCCCCGCGCTTCATGGTCGGTCGCACGCTGAAAGAACTCGACCTCCGCCACGAACACAACGTGAACCTGATTACCATCAAGCGGCGCAGAGGTGAGACGGACAGCGTGGTGAAAGCAGCCGAGAAAACCGCGGAAGCGGGAACGGAAGCGCTGGAGGATATCATCGGCGTACCCATGCCGGAGACGCGCATCGAGGAAAATGACACACTCATTCTCATGGGCGCGCAAAACAGCATCGGAAGGCTGGTGAAGGAATGATATGAAACGACAGCGCAAGCAACCGGCACTTTTCCATCGTGTCTTTCTCGCACATCTGCTCACCGTCCTGTTCTGCTTCGCCGGAGCACTGATTCTTGTCGACTACCTGTTCATTGACGGTGCACATCTCTACCTGCGCCGCAATCCCATCATCATCATTCCCGCCCTGCTCGCCATCATCGGTGTGGCAGGACTGCTCGCCCTCTGGTCCTCCGGCGCCGCGGCCGTGGCACTCAACCGTCTCCGTACGCTGCTCGACGAGCGCGCAGACGCTGAGGCGTTCCGCCGTTTCCGGGAGGAGGCCGCGGTCGAAGAAGCGGAAGACGTCGCGCAGGGGATTCACGATTTTCTCAAGCGCAGTCCCGGCACGGATCTTCGTCCGCTGACCATGATACTCGACAAACATCTCAACGTGCACCGCAGTGACGAAGATACCGCCGCACGCCTGGGATACGCGACCGATGAGCTCCTTCGACAGAACCTCCGCGCGCTGCTTCCTTTCACTGAGGACAAGATTTCTCTCCTCGCACATCTTCGTCTCATCACCAAGGAAGACGCGGCTTCGGGAAACAGTCCTTCCGGGATTCTCACGCTGCATTTCCACGCCGCCGCCGAGCGCGTGATGACCGTGGATTGCCGGATATTTTCCCTCGCGGAAACCGACCTTTTTCTCATTGTGGGATGGGAAGTGCGGAGAGGATCGTCAGAATCGTGAGGATCGATTGGATCGCGAGGAACGGTGTCATGTATCGACCAACATCGCAGAATGCTGGACGATAGGGCCGAGCCAACGGCTCGGCCGGGGGACAACGGCTCGGCCAGGAGCCAACGGCTCGGCCAGGAGCCAACGGCTCGGCCAGGGGACAACGGCTCGGCCGGGGGACAACGGCTCGGCCGGGGGACAACGGCTCGGCAAGGGGGACAACGGCTCGGCCGGGGGACAACGGCTCGGCCGGGGGACAACGGCTCGGCCGGGGGAAATACGGGAATGTTAAAATCCCACCGCCACCCGAAACAGCGGCACATGCCCGCGCGCTCCCGCCGCGAGTGGGAGCACCCGTGCGGATGCAGACGCCTCCCGTTCCTCCTCCATCTGCACGACTGCGATCCCGATGAACGCACCGATTGCCGCGCCGAGCACGGTATCGGAGAGCCAATGCTTATCGGCATCGATCCGCTGCAGCACGGTCGCCGTGGAAAGCGTGTAGAGGAAAATGGAAAACGGCAGACAGCCGACACGCCGCGCAAGTGTCGAGGATAATGCGAAGGAGGCCGTCGCATGTCCCGATGGGAATGCCTTGTGCGGGTAGTCATTGCGCAGAAAACGGAACGCCCCGCGTCCTTCGCCGGTAAACGGCCGCGCCCGGCCGAACAGCCGCTTCCCCAGCTGATTGATAATGCCGCTGTAAATGAGCGACTGCAGAATCATGCGTCCGGTCACGCGCGTCCATTCGTCGTCGAATACCAGTCCGCCCGCATATGTCAGCGCACCCGCCGCGCCCGATACCAGCCCGCTGCCGTAGAGGTCAGCCACCGCCAGCCAGTCCTTCCGGCCGGCGACCTGATTGTCCAGCGACCACGCCCGCACATCCTCGTCAATGAGATAAGCACCGGCCGTTGCCGCGGCCACGATACCGACGTTCAGCCAGTCCCCGCCGTCCCAGCTTCCCGGAGCGGTAAAGATGTCGGCGGCATCCTGCAGAAACACATCGACATCGTGATCCACGAGTGCGCCGGTGCCGGCGTCCTGTGCCGGCAGCGCGGACGCGGAAAGCAGAAGCGCCACGAAAAAAAACATGCGCGGTGCGCGGGTCATCAGAGTCCTTTCTTTCTGAGCGTGATGACACACTCGATATGATAGGTGTGCGGAAACATGTCCACAGGTGTCACCTCCTCGACCTCGTATCCGTACTCACGCAGCATGCCGCAGTCGCGCGCGCTGCTGGCGGGATTGCAGCTCACGTATGCGATCCGCTCCACACCCGATGCGCCCAACGCCGCCACGACTTTCGGATGCATCCCGGCGCGCGGCGGATCGGTGATGATGACATCCGGTGCGGGCACGTCGAGTTCATCCTTCTGCGCGAGGAAATCCACGATGTCCGCGGCGATGAAGCGCGCATTGCCGATCCCGTTGTCAGCGGCATTCATCTGCGCATCCTCGATCGCGGCGGCATTCAGCTCGACGCCGACAACCTCCCCCACGTCGCCCGCGATGAAGAGCGAAATCGTCCCGGTGCCGCAGTAGAGATCCCACACCACGTCGTCGTCACGCAGCCCTGCCGCCTTTTCCGCCAGCGTGTACAGCCGCTCGGCCTGCAGCGTATTGGTCTGGAAAAACGACGACGGCGAAATCCGAAATGTGTTGCGTCCCAGTGTATCGCGGATCGTGCCGTCACCGAAATACACGATTTCCTCGTCGGCGATGGCGACGGTGGATTTCCGCGTGGTGACACCGTGCACGAATGTCGTCACGCCGAATTCCGGCCCCTGCAGCAGTTCCGCATATTCGCTCATCACCTCATCTCGGCGATGCGTGCTGACAAGAAAGACCATCCGCTCACCGGTGTGCTTCCCCTCGCGGATCACCAGGTGCCGCAGGTCCCCCTCATGCGTGCGCGTTGAATACGCAGGGATGCCGCGCTCGAGAAAAAACGCGCGCGTGGCGTTGAGAATCGCGTTGCTCTCCGGCGACTCGAGGTGACACTCGTCGATGTGCAGGATGCGGTCGTAGCGCTTCGGCACATGCAGTCCGAGCGCGAACAGCTCCGCGTCGCGGTCGACCTCGCCGAGTTCGTCAGGCAGCAGCCAGCGCATCTCCCCGAAAGAGAATTCCATCTTGTTGCGGTACCAGAACGGCTCCACCGCCGGCAGTGTCTCATTGACCGCCACGCCCTCGAGTCCACCGATGCGCGTGAACGCATCCAGCACGTGCTCGCGTTTCCAGCGCAGCTGCTGCTCGTACGCCATGTGCTGCCACTTGCATCCGCCGCACACACCGAAGTGATGACAGGCCGGCTCGACCCGGTGCTCCGACGGCACCAGCACCTCCTCTACCCGCGCCTCCGCAAATTTCTTTTTCTTCCGGAACACGTGGGCGCGGACCCGGTCACCCGGCACCGCGCCTTCGACGAAGACGACCAGGCCGCCGACGTGCGCGACCGCGCGTCCTTCGAAGGCGGCCTTTTCGATATCGAGTTCTATTGTATCGCCGCGGCGCAGCGGCGGCGTTTCGATTGCAGGATCAGACATGGGCAATGGATTTCAATGACACAGGATGCCGCGTCAGTACACGGCGCGATAGCGCTTGAGACCGAAATACAGCTCGGAAGCGATGACTTTCACGACACCTGCCACGGGCACGGCGAAGAGCATGCCGAACAGCCCGAACAGCTGTGCACCGATCAGGATGGTGAAAATAATGGTCAGCGGATGCAGCTTCACGCTCTGCGAAATGGTCAGCGGCTGCACGATGCTGTCATCGAGCAGACGGATCAGTGCGAAGGTAATCAAGATCAGCGGCACCTGCGCGAAGGTGCTCAGCGTGATCACCGAAATGGTGCTCGCGGTCAGCGCCGCGGTGGGCGGACCGAGATAAGGCACGAGATTTGCGAAAGCCGCGACAAGTCCAATCAGGATGTAATTCGGTACGTCGAGCAGCCACATCGCGAACGTGGTGATCAGTCCGATGATGAACGCATCCATCAGAATGCCGCGCAGGTAGGCGCCGAGTGACCAGTCGATCTTGTGCAGGATGCTCATCGACATCTCGAAGAACTGGTTCGGCACGATCTCGATCAGCGACTTCTTGAGCTTGCGGCCGTCCTTGAGCAAAAAGAACGTGGAGATCAGCGTCATCACGACAAAGATCACAAGACCCACAAGCCCGGATGCAATGTTGAGGATATTGTCGAACAGCGTGCTGACCAGCGATTCGATCTTGCCGGTCAGTCCGAGCTTCTGCACACCCAGAAAAGAAAGATTCCGCAGCAGCTCATCCTCCAGCTGCGGGATGCTCTTACGCATCTCCCCGAAACTGACGCGCTCCTGCAATGTCAGCACCTGGTCGTAAATCAGCGGCGAAAGGAAATACACAACGATGGCGAATGCGCCAAGCGAAAGCAGGAACATCAGGGTGGATGCCAGCGTGCGGTGCAAACCGTGACTCTCCAGCCAGTCCACCGCGGGAGTGATGACGAAGGCGAAGAGCATCGCCAGCAGGAACATCGCCACGATGGCCCCGATGGTATACACCGTCAATGCCAGCAGCGCCGCAAGCGCGAGCAGCAGCAGTACGATCAGGATTTTGGTGTTCGTCAGCATCTCAGCGGTAATCCTTCAGTGAGAGTTCCGAAGCCAGCCGTGCATTCTCCGTATTCGCCTTGTACAGTCGCTCGGCGAGAATGCGCGCGAGCTGTGTGACGACTTTCACACCGCTGCGGGGACGCGTCTCCAGCAGACCGAACAGATCGGGCTGAAAGAAACCGAACAGCTTGGTGTCTTCGAATGCCAGCGCGCTCGCGTTGCGGGGACGCTCGTTGAACAGCGACATCTCACCGAAAAACTCGCCTTTTCCGAGACGGGTGATTTCCGTCGAGCGGCTTTCGGCCACGATGGAGACTTCGCCCTTCTCGATGATATACATCCCGAGACCCGGATCGCCCTCGCGGAAAATGTATTCGCCGGCATGATACTTGCGGCGATGCAGGATGCGCTCGATGGCCTTGAGATCGCTGCGGCTCAGTCCCTCGAACATCGGCACGCCGCGCAGCAGCGTGAGGATGTCTTTCTCGGGGTCGCGCTGGAAGAAATTGTCCCAGAGGAAGGAACGTGGGGATTGCTGTTCGGAGTCGTTCATGCCGCCACCTACTCGTTGGAAAGTTTCCACTTGGTCCCGTCACGGCTGTCTTCGAGCACGACACCCAGCTCCTTGAGCCCGTCGCGGATGCGGTCGGAAAGCGCGTACTGCTTTTCCTTTCGCGCATCCGCGCGGATGCCGATCAGCAGATCCATCAGTCCGCCGACGAGTTCGCCTGTCGCGCCGCCGCCGGATTCCTCGCGCAGGATGCCGAACAGCCCGATGCAGCTGCGGCGCAGGAAATCGATCAGTGCATCGCGCGACCTGGCCTCCATCCCGCCGCTTCCGTGCAGGATGGAATTCGCCTCGCGCACCATCTCGAACAGCACACCGAATCCCGCGGGTGTGTTGAAGTCATCGTCCATCGCGGTGATGAATCGCTGCTCGAAGTGCTTCACATCGAATGGACCCGTGCCGCCTGAGGCCTCGCGCAGGGCGTCGTAGAGCCCCTGCAGTTTCTGCAGCCCCGTTTTCGCGGCATCGAGTCCCTCATGTGTGAAGTTCAGCGGACTGCGATAATGCGTCTGCAGGTAATAGAAGCGAATCACTTCGGCAGGGAACTTCTCCACAATCTCCCGCGCGGTGAAGAAGTTTCCGAGCGACTTCGACATCTTTTCGTTGTCGATGTTCAGGAAGCCGAAATGCATCCAGTAGCGCGCGAAGGTCTTTTCCGTGAGCGCCTCGCTCTGCGCGATCTCGTTCTCGTGATGCGGGAAAATCAGGTCATTGCCGCCCGCATGGATGTCGAAGGTCTCCCCGAGATATTTCTGCGACATCACCGAGCACTCCATGTGCCAACCGGGCCGGCCCTTGCCCCATGGCGAATCCCACGACGGCTCGCCGGGCTTGGCGCTTTTCCATAGCGCGAAATCCACCGGATTCTCCTTGCGCGTATCCGCCTCGATACGCGCGCCCACCTCCAGTTCCTCGATATTCTTACGGCTCAGCTTCCCGTACTCCTTGAACGCGGACACGCGGAAAAATACGTCGCCGTTGACATTGTAGGCGGCGCCCTTATCGATCAGTCCCTCGATATGCGCGATGATCTCGTCCATTGTCTCGGTGGCGCGGGGGAAAACGTCTGCCGGACGAATGCCGAAGCGCGCGCTGTCGTGCAGGAACGCCTCGGTATATGTTTCCGCGATCTCCGAGGAGGGTACCCCCTTCTCGTTCGCGCGGTTGATGATCTTGTCGTCGATGTCGGTGATGTTCATCACGTACGTCACCCGGTATCCGCGGAACTCAAAATAGCGCCGTACGATATCCGACATCACGAACGACCGCGCATTGCCGATGTGGAAATAATCGTACACCGTCGGACCGCAGCTGTACATGCGGACCTCCCCTTCGTTCATGGGGATGAATTCTTCAGTCTTGCGGGTCAGGGTGTTGTAGAAGGAGATGGACATGGAATTCGTACTGTTTTATGAAAACTCGTTTCGATTTGCGGAGTCCGGTACTGCGAGTTCAGGGTTTCATGAGTTCCCGCGCGCTCTGCAGCGAGGCGTCGGTGATCCTGTCGCCGCTGAGCAGGCGCGCCACTTCGCGCATGCGGGCCTCGGTCTCGAGCGCGGTGAGGCGCGTGGCAGTGCGGCCGTCGCGCACCTTTTTCTCGACGAGCAGATGTGCGTCACCCACACCGGCGATCTGGGGCAGGTGTGTAATGGCGAGAATCTGATGCTCGCGTGAAAGATCGTGCATGGCGTCGCCCACCTTGCGTGCGATCGTGCCGCTCACGCCGACGTCGATTTCGTCGAATACCATGATGGGAATGCCGTCGCGTCCGGCGAAGATCGACTTGAGCGCCAGCATGATGCGCGACACCTCGCCGCCGCTGACAACCTTGTGCAGCGGCTTCGCATCCTCGCCGAGATTCGTGGAGAGATGGAATTCCACTTCGTCCCAGCCGTACTCGTCGCAGGTAACCGGCTGCTTCCCGCGCAGCAGGTGGCGGATCTCTCCGGTGGATGACGGACGCACTTCCAGCCGGGTCTCGAACACCGCGTGCTTGATGCCGAGCCGCTTCAGCTCGGCGACGACCGCCTTGCCCAGTGCGTCCGCCGCGCCGCGGCGCGTCGTGCTCAGCTCCGCGGCCGCCCGCGAGGTTTTCGCGCGCAGCGTCTCCGCCCTGCGTTCGAGCTCCTCGATGCGGTCGTCAATGGAGTCGAGTCCGTCCAGCTCCGTGCGCAGTTCTTCACGCTTCTCCAGCAGCTCGGAAAGCGTCATCCGGAACTTCCGCTTCAACTCCATCAGCTCCGCGAGCCGGTGGCGCAGCTGCTCGGCGCGGTCGGGTGTGAAATCGATGCCGTCGATGTAATCGCGCACGCTGCGCGCGATTTCCGAGAGTCCGTCGGCCGTTGTGTGAATCTCTTTTTTCAGCGGCTCGAGCGACTCGTCGATGCGCGTCAGGTCGTCGAAGAGCTTCTCGCTGCGCCCGAGCATGTCGACCACGTTCTGCTCGCCGTCGTACAGCAGATCGAGGATGCCGTTCGCAGACACCGCGAGCTTCTCCGCGTGCTCGACCACGCGCAGTTCCTGTTCGATGGATTCATCCTCGCCGTCTTCGGGACGCACGAGGTCGATCTCCCGCAGCTGATGCTCCGCCACGAGCCGGCGCTCGTCGATGCGGTCGCGCGTTCGGCGCGCGTCGTCCAGCTCACTGAGCGCCGCCGTGAATTCCCCGTACAGCAGCTGATAGGCGTGCAGTTTTTCCGCAACTGCGGGATCACTGTCGAGCACGAGGCGATGGGTTTCCGGGCGCAGCAGCGACTGGTGTTCGTGCTGTCCGTGAATGTCGACCAGCCGGTCACCCAGCTCCCGCAGCGCGCCGATCTGCACCGGCGTGTCGTTGACGAATGCGCGGCTCACGCCCTTCGTGGACACCTCCCGGCGGAGAATCAGCACGGGCTGCCACTCCGCTTCCATGCTCTCGATCATGGGACGCAGGTGTTCGAGCCGGGCGGCGTCGAGTTCCGCCTCGACGATCGCCTTGCTGCTGCCCTGCCGCACCATGGTGGTGTCGGCGCGCTCGCCGAGCACGAGTCCCAGTGCATCGATGACGATGGATTTTCCCGCTCCTGTCTCTCCCGTCATGACAGTGAGTCCGGGTCCGAAGGCGATGCGGATTTCCTCGATCAGCGCGAAATTCCTGATAAGCAGCGAGGTAAGCATGAAGGCCCTGTTGTTTCGGGTACCATTTGCGACAATCTAGAATCTGCCCCGCTCTTGTGCAAGGCAGGAAATGACTCCTCCCCGTTTCCCGGCGAACTCCGGCACGAACAACGGCAGGGGCGTCATCCCGCCTGTGCCCGGACGCAGGGCGTTATTCCTCCTCTTCTTCCGGCTCCCAGAAGGTGAAATTCGGAATGTCGCGGTGCAGGCCATGATAGAAGGCCATGTGGAAAAAGCTCTGCAGACCCTCCTGCGCATCCGGGGTGAACTTGTACCGGTAATGCGCGGGAATCGATTCACGGCCGGTTTCCGTCCCCTTGCCCCGCATCTGCTCGTCGATGGATTCGAGCACCTGCGCATCCACGGCCTCCCCGGCCCGGCGCATCGCGTCGTCAATGGTCTGATCCATGCGCGCCTCCCAACCGATCAGCACTTCGCGTACAAAAGGCATCTGCGTCATGTCGAACCACTCGTCGATGATGTCGAGCGCGGTGGCATCGCCCGTCGGCTCATGCTCATCGCCGGGAATGAACAGCATTGCGTCCACCGCGGCGAGCGCGCTGCCGGGCTCGCGCTTCATCGGAAAAAAACGCGGATGCATGCCGTACTTCTCCTTGAGGACGATCTCGGTGAGCATGGTTTCGAGTCCTGGCTCGCCGTAGAATCCGACGGTGTCGATCCGGCGAAGCCCGGTATTGAACTGCAGGATGATCTCATCCGTCGCGCCCGTGGCCGCAACGCAGGCGCCCGCGAGCAGGGCCAGGTCTCCCTCCCGCTTCGCGAACACCAGCGGGGATGCCAGCGCCAGGTCGGCCTCGCCTTCGAGGAATTTCCACTCCACGTCGTCGCGCGACTGATCCAGACGCTCGTATCCCGGACCTGCCTCGACATCGATGGCGTCGAGGAGGACGCGGTTACGCGCATGTTCCTGTGCGGTGAGAATGGGCATGAGCCCCGCTTAGGTCGTCTTCGCGCGGACCTGCTTGGCGGCGAGGCTGCGGAGATAGAAGAGCTTCGCGCGGCGGACGTTTCCGGTGCGCACCTTCTCGACCTTCGCGATCATGGGCGAGTGCAGCGGGAAAATACGCTCGACACCGACGCCGTTCGAAACCTTGCGGACGGTGAAGGTCTTCTTCAGACCCGCGCCCTTCATGGCGATCACGATGCCCTGGTACTCCTGAATGCGCTCCTTGTTGCCCTCGCGGACGAGCACGTGCACGTTGACCACGTCGCCGGGATGGAATTCCGGCAGCTCGCTGCGCATCATGGACTGTTCGATCAGATCAACTTGATTCATGGGGTTCTCCTTCGAAATATCTCATCCAAGAATATAAATATACTGCTATTCCTTGTCTTTTGCCCGGGGGCCGTCTCCGGACCGGGGACGTTGTTTCACCCCGGGGCTGCGCTTTTCCCGTGTACCGCCCGATTTTTCGAGCAGATCCGGACGCCGCTCGCGCGTCATGCGGGAGGATGCACGCCTTCGCCAGGCCTCCACGCGCTTGTGGTCTCCGCTGAGCAGTTCGTCCGGCACACGCATGCCGCGGAATTCCGGGGGACGCGTGTAGTAAGGACAGTCGAGTTCTCCTTCCATGAAGGAGTCGCTCAGCAGCGATTCGCCGTCCCCGATCACGCCGGGGATGAGGCGGACGACGGAATCGATGATCACCGCCGCGGCGAGTTCTCCGCCGGTGAGCACGTAATCCCCGATGGAAATTTCGCGCGTCACCAGCGCGTCGATCACCCGCTGGTCGACGCCCTTGTAATGCCCGCAGAGGATGATCAGGTTCTCGTGCATCGAGAGCTGTTTGCACAGCCGCTGATTATACACCTCGCCGGCCGGCGTCGTGAGGATGACCTCGTCGTAACTGCGCTCGGCCTGCAGGGCCTCGACGCATTCGAAAATCGGCTCGGGCTTGAGAATCATGCCCGCGCCTCCGCCGTAGGGCGTGTCGTCGAGCGTGCGGTGCTTGTCATGCGCATATGCGCGCAGATCGTGGATGACAATCTCCGCGTATCCACCTTCCCGGGCGCGCTTGACGATGCTCTCGCTCAGGGGTCCTTCGAACAGCGGCGGAAACGCCGTTATGACGTCAATCCTCATCGAAATCCTCGAACAGCCCGGGAACGGGCTCGACGACAATCAATTTATTTTCCGTGTCCACCTTCCGGATGAACGCCGGCACCGCGGGAACGAGCACCTCGAATCCCCGGTAATTGACCACGTACACGTCGTTGGCAGGCAGCAGCATCACGTCGCGCAGAACGCCGCGATCTTCGTTTTCCGGCGTCCGGACCGCGCAGCCGATGAGGTCGTGGATGAAATGGCGTCCCTCGGGGGGAGCCTCCATCTGCTCGTCGGTGACGTACACGTTCAGTCCGGCGAGCTCCTCGGCGCAGTCGCGATCCTCGCAGCCCTCGAACTGCAGGATCACCCGCGCATCGTCTTCGCCGCCGCCGGTCACGCGCATACTGCGGGCGGTGGCGGGATCACTGCCGACCAGCACCGACTCGAGACGCGTGAAGCGTCCGGGGATGTCGGAATACGATCGCAGCCGGACCGCGCCTTTCACGCCGTGCGCGGCGACGATGGATCCGATACAGCAGAGTTCCTGCGCCATGATGCGAGCGGGATTCCGCACGTGCGGAATTGCTTACGCCTTCTTTTCCTCGGAGTCGTCCTTCGCCTTGGTCTCCTCGGCGGGAGCATCCTCGGCGGCCGGGGCCTCTTCGGCAGGAGCTTCCTCGGCGGCAGGTGCCTCTTCCGCGGCTTCCGCTGCGGCGGCTTCTTCCTTCGCCTTGGCTTCCTCTTCCTTCCTGGCCTTGGCTTCCTCTTCGGCCTTCTCCTTGGCTTCGGCTTCCGCCTTCACTTTGGCTTCTTCCTCACGGCGCTGCGCGCGGCGCTGCTTCTTCGAGAGCGTCTTCGCGCGGCGCTCTTCCTTGTCCTTGCGCCAGGCCTCGAGCTCCTGCTGGATTTCCTCTTCGCTCTTGCCCTTACGGAGCAGGTGGAAATGCAGCATGATGCCCTGATCGCTCAGCAGACTGCGCACGGTATCGCTGGGCTGTGCGCCGTTCTGCAGCCAGTACAGGGCGCGTTCTTCGTCAATTTCAAGTTCCGCCGGGACGCTCAGCGGCTTGTACTGGCCGATGGTCTCGATAAAGCGGCCGTCACGGGGGAAACGGGAGTCCGCAGCCACGATCTTGAAGATCGGCAGCTTCTTGCGTCCTCTTCTCTGCATGCGGAGTTTAACCACGGAATTCAACCTCCAGGGTGAATGATGGAATTTTGTTGTCTATGAAAATTTCTGATTCATCATGCCCTGCGCGAACTGGCGCATGCCGCCGCGCGTCAGGCGTTTCATCATTTTCTGCATGTCGGTGAACTGCTTGAGCAGGCGGTTGACGTCCTGCACGGTCGTGCCGCTGCCGTTGGCGATGCGCTTGCGACGACTGCCGTTGATGATCGCGGGCTTCTGCCGCTCCTCGGGCGTCATCGACTGAATCATCGCCTCGATCTTGACGAACATGTCGTCGCTGATTTCCTGCCCGCGCAGCGCCTTGCCGATGCCCGGAATCATCTCCATGACCGACGAAAGCGAGCCCATTTTCTTGATTGCCTGCAGCTGCGAATAGAAATCCTCCAGCGTGAACTGGTTCTTCCGCATCTTGCGCTCGAGCTGCGCGGCCTGGTCCTCGTCGAACTGCTCCTGCGCCTTTTCGGCGAGGGTGACGATGTCGCCCATGCCGAGGATGCGCGAGGCCATGCGGTCGGGATGGAACGGCTCGAGCGCGTCGAGCTTCTCTCCGACCGAGGCGAACTTGATCGGCTTGTCGACCACGCGGCGAATGGACAGTGCCGCGCCGCCGCGGGTGTCGCCGTCGAGCTTGGTGAGCACCACGCCGTTGAAGTCGAGCCGGTCGTGGAAAGCCTTGGCCGTCGTCACCGCGTCCTGTCCCGTCATCGAATCCACCACGAAGAGGATTTCGGTGGGATTGACGCGCTGCTTGATGTCGGCAACCTCCGTCATCATTTCCTCATCGATGCTCAGGCGTCCCGCCGTATCGATGATGATGACATTGCACATGTTCTTGCGCGCGTATTCGAGCGACTCCTCGGCGATCTGCACCGGATGCTTCTCGTCGCCGGAATAGACCGGAACCGACACCTGCCCGGCCAGCTGCTTGAGCTGTCCGATCGCGGCCGGACGATAGACGTCCGCCGCCACCAGCAGCGGCTGGCGTCCCTGGCTTTTGAGATGCTGCGCGAGTTTGGCGCTGAACGTCGTTTTACCCGAGCCCTGCAGTCCCGCCACCATGACGATGGTCGGACCCGTGCGGGCCATGTTCATATCCGCCTTTTCCGAGCCCATGAGCGCGACCAGTTCGTCGTGCAGGACTTTGACGATCTGCTGTCCGGGCGTCAGGCTCTTTATCACGTCCTGCCCCAGCGCCTTTTCCTTCACGCTCTCGATGAAATCCTTCGTCACCTGAAAGTTGACGTCGGCTTCCAGCAGGGCGCGGCGGACCTCCCGCAGCGTATCGGAGACATTCTCTTCCGATATGCGGTGCTGGCCCTTTACCTTACGAAGGGCATCTTCCAGTCTGTCAGACAGTGCTTCAAACATAAAAATATCGTGTACGCATCGTTCACAATCGTACTAGCTTGGAAAAATAATGAAGTTACGGGGGAAAACAAAGGCGCGGAATCGGATTTTAGCCGCATGCCGCGCCGAAGTCCCGCGGAGCGGGACAAAAGCGGGTTGGCTGCCGAGGGCCCGCCGCAGCGCACCATAGGCGGGTTGGCTGCTCCCTGAAGACCATGTTCACTGCCGTTCGAATTGCGACAGGCTTGATCTCATTTCGTCACCAGCACCTTTCTCGTCCGCACGTCATCCGCCGTGCGCACGAGGAGCATGTACACACCGGGGACGATGCCGGCGAGGGGCATTCGTCCGTGTGTGCGGATATCGCCACCGCTCACCCGCACCTCACGCAGCTTCCTGCCGAGCATGTCATGCAACGAAACCGTGGCCTCGCCGGGCGTGTCAATGATGAAGCGCAGTTCGTCACGGGCCGGCTGGGGATGGATGAAAATGCCTGCGTCTGATGGATCGGGAACAGGCAGCTCGTCCACGCTGACAGGAGTATCATGTACGATACCGATGAACACATCCCATTTACCGGTCCGGACGGTCTTGTAACCGGTGGGGCGGACCGGTACCGGACCACCCTCGGTGTAAAACATGGACACTCCGCAAAAATAGAGACGCCCGTCGTCAGTGCGCAACAGTCGCATCATGTCACCACGCGCGATGTCGTGCACCGGTATCGCGCGTTCCGGCGTGCGTGTCTGAACGTTGTACGTCAGGAGTGCACCGCGGTTCAGACAGTCCTCCGGCTTTGGAGGTAATAATGGGAATTCCTGCGAATACGTTGTGAGCAAGAGTGTGACGGTTGGAGAATCAGGGTCACGAATGGCACTCTGGACGTAATCATAATCCTCGCCGCCAAGAAAAGTCAGTTCCTCGAATGACAACGATTTGATATCAAAGAATCCAATCATCAAGTCACTGATCGAGAGCCCGTCGTCCTTGAGTTCGGTCTGCCAAGCATTCGGCGTGACGGGAAAATCCAGGGATTCGGTATCTCCGATGAGAGCGATGCGATCATTCCCGACAGACACGATTTCGTGAATAAGGTCACGACCGTTTCCGCCGCCATCTTCGCTCCCGCCCAGATACGTCGAGTACACCCTCTTGAGGCTGTCCTTCGAGAGCACCACCAGATAGGCATCGTTCCAGCCGCCGGCAAAGGTTTTCTGATATGCGTTCTCCGTCACGGGCATATCGGTGGCATCGACCGTACCGGCGAACACGATGTAGTTCTCCGTTTCGGCGAGACCGCGCCACGCATCCTCGCCGGAATAGGTCAATCCGCCGTGATAGCTGCAGTAGGTCAGATTGAGCGTCGAATCGAAGATCGCGATGAAGGCGTCCCTGCCATCGAGAATCCCCAGCTTCCGCGGCTGAAACGCATTCGGGGTGACTGGAAGGTCGGTGGAACTGCCCGCGCCAGTGATGACAAGGCTGCCATCGCTCAGCAACAATGCACGCTGCGGTCCATCACGCCCGTTAGTTCCCCCAAAGTAACCGGCATCCAGAAGCTCAAATGTATCTAACGATAAAATTCCGAGCCAGGTATCTCTATGTTCTTCACTCCATACGGTCCCTCTCACAGGTAAATCCTGCGAATCAGTAGAAAGAAGGATCAACAGCCTATCCTCATCAAGCAGAATGGCATCGACGATTGCCTCATTCCTCGAACCGCCAATATAACTGCAGTAAATCAACTCACTGCAGTCAGCATTGAATACGGCGATGAATCCTTCCATCCAGTCCGTGAATTCGCTCTTCATTGCATCGGGCGTCACCGGCAGGTCATCCTCCTCGGTGCGACCGGCAATGATGATACGGTCACGTTTCGCGTCATGCACCATGGCAAACGGATGTGTCATATATCCATCCCCACCGAACAGCGTCAGGATTTCCCAGTACCGATCCTGCTGTGCGGTGGCACCTGTCGTCATCAGTAAAAACAGGAGCGGCAGCATGCATGCCGCCGCTCCGCAATGCAATAGTCTCATCTTGTCACCAGCACCTTTCTCGTCCGCACGTCATCCGCCGTGCGCACGAGGAGCATGTACACACCGGGGACGATGCCGGCGAGGGGCATTCGTCCGTGTGTGCGGATATCGCCACCGCTCACCCGCACCTCACGCAGCTTCCTGCCGAGCATGTCATGCAACGAAACCGTGGCCTCGCCGGGCGTGTCAATGATGAAGCGCAGTTCGTCACGGGCCGGCTGGGGATGGATGAAAATGCCTGCGTCTGATGGATCGGGAACAGGCAGCTCGTCCACGCTGACAGGAGTATCATGTACGATACCGATGAACACATCCCATTTACCGGTCCGGACGGTCTTGTAACCGGTGGGGCGGACCGGTACCGGACCACCCTCGGTGTAAAACATGGACACTCCGCAAAAATAGAGACGCCCGTCGTCAGTGCGCAACAGTCGCATCATGTCACCACGCGCGATGTCGTGCACCGGTATCGCGCGTTCCGGCGTGCGTGTCTGAACGTTGTACGTCAGGAGTGCACCGCGGTTCAGACAGTCCTCCGGCTTTGGAGGTAATAATGGGAATTCCTGCGAATACGTTGTGAGCAAGAGTGTGACGGTTGGAGAATCAGGGTCACGAATGGCACTCTGGACGTAATCATAATCCTCGCCGCCAAGAAAAGTCAGTTCCTCGAATGACAACGATTTGATATCAAAGAATCCAATCATCAAGTCACTGATCGAGAGCCCGTCGTCCTTGAGTTCGGTCTGCCAAGCATTCGGCGTGACGGGAAAATCCAGGGATTCAGTATCTCCGATGAGAGCGAGGCGATCATTCCCGACAGACACGATCTCGTGAATAAGGTCACGACCGTTTCCGCCGCCAACTTCGCTCCCGCCCAGATACGTCGAGTACACCCTCTTGAGGCTGTCCTTCGAGATCACCACCAGATAGGCATCGTTCCAGCCGCCGGCGAAGGTTTTCTGATACGCATTCTCCGTCACGGGCATATCGGTGGCATCGACCGTACCGGCGAACACGATGTAGTTTTCCGTTTCGGCGAGACCGCGCCACGCATCCTCGCCGGAATAGGTCAGTCCGCCGTGATAGCTGCAGTACGTCAGATTGAGCGTCGAATCGAAGATCGCGATGAAGGCGTCCCAGCCATCGAGAATCCCCAGCTTTCGCGGCTGAAATGCATTCGGGGTGACTGGAAGGTCGGTGGAACTGCCCGCCCCGGTGATGACAATACTGCCATCGCTCAGCAGCAATGCACGATTTATTGCATCGCGACCACTTCCCCCGAAATATCCGGAATGCAGAATTGAAAATGTGTCAAGTGAGAGAACCGCCAGCCAGGTATTATGTTCTCCTATGTATTCGGATTCCCACGCAGTACCGGTTGTCGGCATATCTCGGGAATAGGTGCTCAAAACAATCAACAACCTATCATCATCAAGCAGGATGGCATCAGAGAGCGACTCATTCCTCGATCCGCCAACATAACTGCAGTAAATCAACTCACTGCAGTCCGCATTGAATACGGCAATGAATCCATCCATCGAGTCGGTAAATTCACTTTTCATCGCATCAGGCGTCACCGGCAGGTCGTCCTCCTCAGTGCGACCCGCAATAATGATGCGGTCGCGTTTTGCGTCGTGCACCATGACGAATGGATCCGTCATATATCCATCCCCGCCGAACAACGTCAGGATTTCCCAGTACCGATCCTGCTGTGCGGTGGCACCTGTTGTCATCAGTAAAAACAGGAGCGGCAGCACGCATGCCGCCGCTCCGCAATGCAACCATCTCATTTCGTCACCAGCACTTTTCCCGTTCGCACGTCATCCACCGTGCGCACGAGGAGCATGTACATATCTATAACTGCGCATGAGAACCTCCAGTGGTAATGGAAAGTATCCCCCCCGATCGTAACGGAGGAGGTCTCATCTATAAACGATTCACATAACCATTATCGCGTATTTACACAAAAAATGTAGCGACGGAAAAGAGAAAATGCAAAACGGCGTGGTGCGTTCTTCCAGGTATATTCACCTCACCACCTGAAACTTCCGGTCGACGGTCTCTCCATCGAAGCTCAGCGCGCAGAAATAGGTGCCGGGGAGGAGTCCGTCGGCGCTGACCGTGTGCCAGTACATGCCCGCCTGCACGCGCCGGTCGAATTCAACGCGCAGGGCGCGGCCGAGGACGTCATAAATCACCATGCGGGCCCGGCCTTCGCGGGGCACGGACCAGGCGAACACCGTACTGGATGCAGCGGGATTCGGCGCATTGAGCTGCAGGGTGAATGACGGCTGAAGGTACGCATCCGAGAGCACGCGATAGGATGACCGCGCCACGCCGGAACCGGTCGCGGCGTAGAGATAACCGTCACCGCCGGCATGGATGTCGAAGATTTCCCGGGATTTCAGTCCTTCGCTGTACGCGCTCCATGTCGCGCCGCCGTCGCGGGATTCGAACACGCCGTGCTCGCGGGTCGCGGCAAAGCAGTACGCGGCATCCGGCGCGACGATACCGGTGATCCATTCACCGTTGAGTCCGCCATGCTCCCACGACATCCCGTCATCGTCGCTGAAGTATATGCCGTCCCCGACCGTCCCGGCAAAGACCCGGCCGGACGTGTTTTCCTCCAGCGTCATCACCGCGTGCCAGGAGGGACGCGACAGACGCCAGTGCATCGGATCCGCGCTCCCGAAATACACCCCCTCCTCTCCGGCGATGACAATGTCTCCGCCGAAGCGTTCATGAATGGCCTCGATGTTGAACGTCTGCAATGAGGAAACATCCTCCCAGCTTTCCCCCATGTCCGTGCTGAGATACAGGCCGGATGTCCCGCCCGCGAGCAGGCGTCCGTCGCGCACCTGCGCAAGGACATTGATCCCCGTCTCCCCCAGCGGCAGCGCGCGCCAGCGTTTTCCGCCGTCGGTGGATTTGCGGATTGAATCTCCGCTGAACGCGGCGATGATCGAGCCGTCGGAAGGAAGACAGAGGTCATTCACAGGATGCGCGAAGGTGTGCTGCAGATTCCATGAGGACGGGTCGTTCGCGGTATGTAATGCCGTCTGGAGCGGCAGGAACGTGAGCAGCGATCCGTCCCGCCTTTGCCGGACGAGATTCACGAGAGCGTTGTTGAGTCCCGCTGGACCGGTGAACCACTCATCCCTCAGTGCGTCGAGCCGGAGGAAACCGTGAGTGGTATGCGCGAAGAAAATCACATCCGAGGAGAGGCAGATGACATCGTCAAGCTTATAGGACCAGAATGACGGCAGCGGAACGCTGCTCCACGTGGCACCGTGATCGCGGGAAAGAAGCATTCCAACGCTTGGTTCGATGAGCATCACTTCACCGCGATCGCTCGATGAAAACCACGGCTGAAGATCCTCGAGCCAATTGCCGCGCGAAAGTGTGCGCACCCTATTCCATGTCACGCCGTCATCGGAGGAATGCAGCAGCGCTCCATCCCGGCGCAGCGCGGGACACCAGGCGAGGCGGTTTCCTCCACCCGTGTCGAAGATGTCCGGGGATCTGTATGTATCAGGACCCACACTGATCTCACGGAAGAATTCCGTCGTGAATCCCGTATCCACAGGTGTAATACTCCTTTGTCCCGTCCAGATCGTTCCGTGCCGGTCTTCCGTCCAGAGAGCAGGATGCGCCACGCCTGAGAGTCCCTGAACCGGAATTCGGTAGACCTCCCACGTCAGGCCGTCATCGGACGTATGCATGATCGTCGGGTGCTCGATGGTGATCGTGAACAGCAGTCCGCTGCTGTGTTCGAACAGCGGCATGGTGGGATAGGCGAGGACTTCTTCCCACGTCGCGCCGTCGTCGGAGGATCGCCACAGGCCCCCACCCATGCTCGCGAGGAAACTGCCGGCTGCCGAGCAATGGATGCTGTGGACGTCACGTTCTGCAAGCGCGAATCGCACCCAGTGCTCCCCCGCATCACGCGATCGGAAGACGCCGAGTGGCGTCGCCGCGAAGAGGACACCATCGGTACGACGAAACAGGTCATGGATCGTGCCTCCGGCAGGACCAAAATCATTCTCCCAGAACACCTGCGCCGGCGCAGTGGAAACACAAAGAAAAAGGATCGGAAGAATCCGGATCAGGAAGCGCATACACCCCTCCGTGTGCTATGTCATGTAACGGGCTGTATGGTAGACACGGATACGGATGTCCGGTTACAGGACAAACTGATTCACTGCCGTTGGCCAGTAGTATCCTCAAGAGTGGTTCGATGAACAATCCCTCGATACGTCCGCCCTTCGACAGGCTCAGGACGGACTACTCGGGATGACGGACATATTCGCTCCTCACCGTCCCACAACCGGCAGAGCCAGATATCCAGCCCGCTCCGCGGCTTCGCCGACAAGTGTCCCCTGCACGACGCCCTTCTCGATGCGGTCCAGCCGCACGGGCAGGAGCTGATTGTCCAGTCCGGGCGCGTAGGGCACGGCGACGCGGACGTAATTCCCCGTGAAGCCGCTGATCATCCCATCATCATCGGGTTTTTCGAGCAGCACGTCGAGCGTGCGGCCGAGCTGGGACTGGTAAAACGCGCGCCGCTTCTTCTGCGAGAGCGTGCGCAGCATGCGTCCCCGGCGCGTGCGGTCCTCGGGCGCCACCTGCTCGGGCAGATCCAGCGCGTCGGTGCCCGGCCGCTCGGAATAGGTGAAGACGTGCAGGTACTCGAACGGGATGTCGACGAGAAAACGGTACGCTTCCTCGAAGCGCTCTTCGGTTTCGCCCGGCGACCCGACGATGACGTCGATGCCGATGCCGCAGTCGGGAACGGCCTCGAGCAGCGTGTCGATGCGCTCGCGGAAGCGCCGCGTGTTGTAGCGCCGCCGCATCACGCGCAGCACGCCGTCGCTGCCGGACTGCAGCGGGATGTGAAAATGATTGCACATGCGGTCGGACTCCGCGGTCAGCCGGATGATGTCGTCGGTCAGCAGGTTCGGCTCGATACTGCTGATGCGCATCCGGAAATCGCCGTCCAGTTCGTGCATCGCGATGAGCAGGTCGTACAGGGACTCGTCGGTGCCGCTGCCGTAGTCGCCGACGTTGACGCCGCTGAGCACGATCTCCCTGAATCCCTGCGCGAGGATGCCGCGCGCGTGTTCGAGCGTGCGCTCGATGCTCTCGCTGCGGCTCCCACCCCGCGCCATGGGAATCGTGCAGAACGAACAGCTGTAGTCGCAGCCGTCCTGCACCTTGAGGAAGGAACGCGTGCGGTCGCCCGGATCCGCCGCGGCGGCCGGACCGAATTCCTCCACATCGTCCACCTCCCCGACATGGATGTGCGGACCGTTTTTCCGCAGGTCCGCATCGATGTATTCCATCAGACGGAATTTCTCGCGCGTGCCGAGCACGAGGTCCACGCCCTCGATGGAGGCGAGTTCCTCGGCCCGCAGCTGCGCCGAGCAGCCGACGACGATTACATACGCGTGTGGAGACCGCCGCAGCGCCTGCCGCACATGCTTGCGCGCCTCGGCATCCGCCTTCGAGGTCACCGAACAGGTGTTGATCAGCACGACGTCACTTTCATCCCTGAAATCCACGACGTCGTACCCGGCATCGGTGAACTGCTGCCGCAGCGTTACCGTCTCGGTGTAGTTGAGCTTGCAGCCCATGGTATGAAATGACACGCGCTTCATATCGATGTAAAAAAGGAAATTTTTTCCGGAATGGAAAGTCGCTTCGCGCGTATCGCTCTCTGATGTCGCGATGGGCGGCCGGCCGATGCTGCCGCGTTACCGGCGGATGATCCCGTCGGTGGCGCGCCCCGCCTCACTGATGCATGATCTGCTCCTTGAGCGACCAGACGATGGCGAGCACTTCGCCCTTTGTCGTTTCATCGATGCCGTGCCGGTCGAGGATGAGCATGATATCGTCGGTCGCGTGCATGTATTCCTCTTCGCTGATATTCATGCCGCGATGTGCCTCCGGCATCTCCTTGCCGGTGTACGTTTCAGGTCCGCCCGAGCCCATCCCGAAAAACTCGCAGAGATGCCCCTTGATCACAGCCAGCTCCTCCGGCCGCTCCCGGTACGGCAGGAAGCGGGTGGCGATCGCCGGATTTTCCATGTGCCGGTCAACGATGTCGTCGACGAGTTTCGAAATGCCTTCCTTCCCTCCGAGACGCTCGTACAGCGAAGTCTGTGTGGTGGTTTCCATTGCTCTATCCTTTCGGAAACTGAAAAAACATGTGACGATGTCCGTGATGGACTGTAAACAATGTACCGTCCCCGTCGGAAGCGGTCTAACACGGATCGTTCAAATGTTTGTACTTCTGGATCAGGAATGGAATGTGTGTTCGGATGTGATCAGGATGACGGGAAGCAGCGAATCGCGGGGAGGCGACGGAGGATGGGATGAGAGACAGGTTGTGACGGAACAGGGGATGATGCCGACGCCGATGCGGAGCATCCGGATGGGACGCTCAGGAAACGGTGCCGGCGTACTCGGAGGGCAGGAGGCCGTAGCGGCGTTTGAAACATTTCGAAAAATACGAGAGGCTGCTGAACCCGGCCTCGTAGGCGGTTTCGGAAATCGTCCCGTAGCGATCCTCGATCAGTTCGACCGCCCTGCGCAGGCGGTATTCGCGGATGAACTCGGCGGGACCGTATCCCGTCAATGCGGATATCTTGCGGTAGGCCTGGGATTTGCTCAGTCCGAGGGCACGGCTGTAGTCGGCGACGCTCAGGTCGGGCTGCTGCCACAGCGATTCCAGCACATCCATCAGCAGATGAAGCATCCGTTCGTCCTCGGTCGTAAGGCAGGCCGTCGCGTCGTGCTGTCCCTCGGCGGAAAATCCCGCCTCCAGAAACTCCTTCATCGAAGGCGAGAGCAGGATTTTTCCTTCCGGCGCGATTTCACTCAGCCGCCGCGCGGAGCGCATGGTGTCGCTGAACAGCGCGGCATCCCGGCTCAGCGGCTGTCCGACACTGATGCCGATGCTCGCACAGAATTTCCGTGCCGTCGTACGCGGCGACGCATCCCGGCTGCTGCGCAGAATTTCGAGTCCGCAATCGATGGCCCGGACGGGATCGGAAAACGAAGCGAGTCCGCCCCGCCCCGACCACTCCACGACCCCGCCTCCGAAGCGGCGCAGCAGTGCGAGCATTGATGTGCGCAACTCCACGCCGCGCGTGAGCGGATGCGCATCGGCGGGAAACCGTCTGCCGCAGGCATTACGCAGGTCGATCGCAAGCACGGCGCGCAGTGCAGGTTCATCGATCGGAGATGCTTCCGCTCCCCTCCCGTCGACAGCTTCCGGATCACGGATGCGCCCGAGAAAGGACTCGACGACGTTGCTCTGCACCTCGATGATCTCATGCGGCACGAGTCCGTGCGCGGTGTCATGCATGTCCCGGACGGCCTGTTCGTTCGGCGCCTCGATCAGGCAGAACGCCATCCCGCGCTGTTCGTCGAACCAGTAGGTGATCGCCCGGCAGTCGAAATCGTCCTGGATGCGCAGATCCTGCTGATGCGCGTGCGCAACGTCGGCGGCGGTCGCGCCGGGGATATCGTGACGGTCCATGTACAGTGGCATACCAGCCTCCTGTGATGAATCGGAGGATCGCCGTCCATGACCTGTCGGCTCGGGGGAATCATCATGCAGGCAGGGATGCCTGTGACCGGTTTCCGGATCGTTGCTTCGTCATGCTGTCGACGGGATGTATATCCCAAGGTAACATTTACGCTATTGCTTCTCAACTTTATCTTATTTGCAGGATGCCGGGAAGGCATGTCGGAAGAAACGCTGTGTGGGAATGGACCGTGGACGATCGTCCGCTCTTCCCGGGATCTCATCAATTCGTCAGGACGAACGTCACGCGCACAGCGGCGCGGATGCCGATCTTGCCCAGCGCAACCGTGCCGGTGATGTCACCACCGGAGGATATGTTCTGCATGACATTCTGCGACATGCCGGACGAACGGCCGCGACCCCAGCCGGACCAGTATCCCCACGGCGATCCCATATGCTGCTCGGATATCTGCAGCGGCCGGGCGATGCGCTGTCCCAGCGCGGCAGCCATTTTTTCAGCCTTCTCCCGTGCGGCGGCAAGCGCCATTTCGCGCGCCCGCTCGCGATGCGTCTTCAGTTCCGTCGTCTGAAAATCGATGCCGTGGATGTAATTCACCCCGGCATCCAGCACTTTCGAAACCAGATCGTCGACACGCGCGGGATCGGTGATCGTGACCGCGATGCTGTTGCGCACGAAGTACCCGAGGAAATCCTCCTTGCCAAAGCCGTTGCGGTAGCGCGGCTCGATGGAGAGATGATCGGTCTGAATGTCCTTGTCCTTGACGCCCATCCGCCTGATCTCGGAGATCGCGTCGCGCAGGATGTCACCGTTCTCATCCTTCGCGTCGTCCATTTCCATGGCATGAGTTTCGATGCCGAATGTGATGACGATTTTGTCGGGCACGACGTTGACCAGCGCCTCGCCGGTCACGGAGATATGCGGGATCTCGAGGTCCGAGCCCCCGCGCTGGGCGTATACGGATACGCTCAGCATCATGGCGAGCAATGTGAGAATGAATGTCTTCATGAGTTCTCCGATGTGTATCTGAGTTGACTCCCCTCATCCCTCCCGCCGAACATCCCTCGCGGACTTGTCCCGCCGAAGCCCCTTGAAGCGCGGATGGCGGAGGCGTCCGTCGCGCGTCCATTCGGTGAAGGCGACTTCGCCGACGAGTTTCGGCGTCGCGAAATGCACGCCCTTCGTGGGAACGTCGCCGCGGTCGAAGGGACTGCTGTCGCGCTCTATGCGCTCGAGCCGCCCGTGCAGATTGCGCAGCGTCTCGTCGTCGAAGCCGGTGCCGACCTCGCCGGCATACACCAGGTCGCCGTCGCTGTAATAGCCCAGCAGCAGCGCGCCGAAGCCGATGCGCGACCCCTTCGGATCGGTCCACCCGCAGATGATCAGCTCCTGGCGGTTCTCGCATTTGAACTTCAGCCACTTCTTCGAGCGGCTGTGCACGTACGGCGCGTCGGCACGCTTGGCGATCAGTCCCTCCCACCCCTTGCGGCAGGCCTCCTCGAAATACGTCTCGCCCTCGGTGTTGCGATGCGGCGTGAAGCGCAGCGGCTCCTTCCAGTCCACCGCAGCCCGCAGCAGCATTTTGCGCTCGCGCTGCGCACAGCCGGTGACGTCGTGTCCGTCGACGTACATGCAGTCGAAGAGATAGTAGTAAATGCGCAGGTCGTCGTCCGCTTCGCCGCCGGACTGCATGCGTCCCTGCAGCCGCTGGAAATCGCTGACGCCCTGGCTGTTGAACGCAACCACCTCCCCGTCGAGGATGCATCCCGCGGGAGCGTGGGCCTCGAGCGCACGCACCACCTCGGGATAGTTCTCGCTGATGTCTTTTTCATTGCGGGACATCAGCCGCGCATCGCCGCCGGAATCCACGTAGGCAATGACGCGCTCGCCGTCGAGCTTGCGTTCGTATATCCAGTCCTCACTGGAGAAATGTTCATGCGTCAGTTTCGCGAGCATCGGATCCATCCACTCCGGCATGGATGCTTTCTCCGCAGCCTGGCGTGCATCGTCGGAAAGCACATCGAGGGGATCAGTCATGAAACTCCTCCCGCGTTTTTCGAAGGATGCACGGCCGCCCGAAAATGGCGAGCAGAACGAGGACGGCAAGGAATGCGAGTCCGGGCAGATTGTTCTGTGCCAGGCGGTACGTCAGCGCGATGGTTGCGGCGGATCCGGTGATCACACCGAAGCCGGTGATCACGCGGTGCCCCGCGCGTTCGATCCAGGCGAGGGCGCAGACGACGGAGAAGGTAAAGAGGAATGCGAGACTGGCGGCTTCAACCAGCATGGTGATCGTGCCGACCGCGGCGAGAACGGCCGCGAGCACTCCCAGCACGACGACCGAGCGTCCGGGCACACCGGCGCGGTTGCGGTGTTCGAATACATGGGGAAGCTCCCCCGCTTTTGCGACCTCATGCGAAAGCCGCGCCGTCGCGAACAGCGTTGAATTGATGGCCGATCCGGTGGAGAATGCCGCCGCGACGGTGACGGTCACCAGTCCCGCGACGCCGAGCGCCTGGCGACCAGCGATTGCAAGCGCGATCTCCTCGTGCGCGACCACGGCATCGGCGCCGATGAGCATCGCGGTGCCGAGTGCGACGACAACATAGATGACAATGACGGAGACGATCGCGGTCAGCACCGCGCGGGGCAACGTCTTCCGCGGATGTGCGATATCGTCATAGTCGTAGGTAAGGAGCTGGAATCCTTCATAGGCCATGAACACGGACGCCGCGCCGAAGAGGGCGGCACCGATGCCGGCATCCTCCACGCCCTTCGAGAGCATGGGGGGATTCCACTGCGCGAGTCCCCAGCCGGCGAGCGCGAGAAGGACGGCAACCTTGACCCAGACGAGAACGATCTCGACACCGCTCGCCTCGCCCGCGCCCATGAGGTTGATGCCGATGAACACCGCGATGATGGCCACCGCGGCGAAGCGGGCGAACCACGGACCGAGTCCGACCACATGGCCGAGATACTGTCCGAATGTGAATGCGTACACGGCGTTGGTGAGTACATAGCCGATGATGAGCACCCATGACAGGCTGCCGGCGAATCCCCGCGCGTTGATCTCGCGCAGGAAGGTGAACGCCCCGCCGCCTTCTTTGAAGAGATGGGCGAGGCGCACGTAGCTGTAGCCGGTAGCGAGGGCGATGAGTCCCGCGAGCAGGAAGCTGAACCACGCCCAAGATCCCGAGACGGCGATGACCACGCCGAGCGTGGAAAAAATACCGCCGCCGACCATGCCGCCCACGGCCATCGACCACGTGGCGTTGAAGCCGAGTTTCGGCTGATCGGCGGAACGGGATTGTTTCATCGCAACGCTGTCAGGCATCGTTAGCGAGTGCCTCTTCTGCGAGCGTGCGCGCGTGGTCGCGGATATCGGCGGGCCAGTCGGCGGTCAGCGCGTGAAAACGCTCGCGGTCGCCGGCGAACAGCGCGCGCGTGACTTCCTCGTAACCGGGGAGGTCTCCCGCCACGCCGTTCATGAATTTGTACGCGGCGTTCTGCGACGCACGGCGCGCGTCATCGCCGCGATTTTCCCTGCGGGCGATTTCGACCATCTTCCGCAGCGTGGCAGAGGCGCCGCCGGGCTGGGCGTTCAACCACTCCCAGTGGCGCGGGAGCAGTGTCACCTCGCGGGCGATCACGCCCAGCTTCGGACGGCCCGGTCCGCGGGTTTCGGCGCCATCGGCTTCATCCCCGACACGTGGATCCGCTGTTGCCGAAGGTTCATTCCTGTCCCTGATGCGGGCGATCACATCATCAATGCTGCCGCGGAAATCGATTTCCACCGGATCGCTGGTGACGGCGTCGAAGATGAGTACCATGGATTCCACTCCGCGGTCGATCGCTTCCTTGACACGGCGCGCGACCTCCTGGATCTCCCCCGCGGCGATACAGCGGTGTCCTTCAAACGCCACGCATCGCCGGTTTTCTGTTGTTTGCATGTTTTCTTCCTTTTGGATGTGAATCGTGAATTTCCCATAAATTTACCCGGGTAAAATTCAAAAATCAAGGTTTTACCCGGGTAAAACCCCACCCTTACGGGTGGGGATAACGCGATCCATCGACGGTTCTCCATCCGGGATTAGGATTTTATCCGGGTAAAACCCCACCCTTACGGGTGGGGATAACGCATCGCACCGGACACCGAGGTGGGGAAACCGCGTGATCCTGCCCCACACCCTTACGGGTGTGGCTAACGCCATCCTTGCGATCCTCACGATTCCCGCATCCCCCGGCCGAGCCGTTGGCTCGGCCCTGCCGTCCAGCATTCTGCAACGGTGGTCGATACCCGACACCGATCCTCGCGATCCTATTCGATTTTCACAATGCTCCCCGTATATACTCGCCGCACGCCGCGCCGGTCAATTCCCTCAAACGTAAACATATACGTTCCCGCTGCGAGGCCGGGGGCGCGCCATTCGACGCTGTGGCGGCCGATGGCGGTGGGAGGATTCTCGATGTGCGCGACGTCGCGTCCGTCGAGCGCGAAGACGGTGAAGGTCAGGGATTGCAGCGCCTCGGGCAGCAGGTAGGAAATGCGCGTGTATTCCTGCACGGGATGCGGCGAGGCGGTGACCTCGAGCATCCAGTCGAGTCCCGCAAGCGGCAGCTGCAGCTTCGCCAGGTTGTTCGATTCGCAGAACTCGCCGAAACGGTTACGGGGATCCGCCGCGGCAAAGAAGGTGACGCTCCGCGCGCTTTCGGGTACGGTAAACGAGGCCTCCGCCTCGCGCAGCCGATGCGCTCCGAGATCACCCAGGGGCGCCTCCGCGATGCGCAGGGTGTCGCCGCCGTTGACCACGGCGTAGAATCCGAGATCGACATCCTCCGCCGCGAGGGCGCCGTTCATGACGGCGGCCCGCAGGGCAACGGTCTCTCCCGGACGCACAGTGGCGGGCGATGCGAGTACGCGCAGGGTACGGAAGTCATACGCCGGCAGCTCCAGCACGGATGGATCCGGCACGGTGAAGCGCTCTTCGTAATGTTTGCCCGACAGCGAGTAGCTTCCGCCGTACGCGGCGCTGCTCCGCTTCACGAGCGCGGTGGAGTCGTACACACCGTTGCAGATATCCGCGCGCGGCACAAAGCACACCGGCAGCTCTCGCTTCTCACCCGGCAGCAGCGACGCCAGCGACACCTCGATACCGTCGTCGACCACACGGCAGTGCTCCGGCAGGGTTGCGTCAACCGGCAGGTAATACGCGCCCGGATCGATACGCAGCACGACGTTCTCCGCGAGCGTCGAGCCCTGGTTCGACAGCGCGAACAGCACTTCCACACGCTTCTCATCCGCCGGCGCGAAGCACGGGATGCTGTCCGGGCAGTACTCCCGCTCGTCAATCGCCGTGACGGCCTTGTAGAGAATCAGTTTGGGACCGACCGTCGACAGCGTCAGTGCCTTGCCCGTGGTTTCCTGCGCACCGAGGGGCTCGCTCTCATAGCGCAGCCGCTCGCCCATGGTGACCTCCAGCGCCTCGTGCGATCCGCCGCTGCGCACTTCCGCCTTCTCGAGCAGGGTGATTTCGGTGCGTTCGGGTGTGGGAAAGAGCCCGAATCCCGACATGTCGATGTTCTCTACGCCGAGGTCGGCATCCCACGACGCGGGAAGCGACTGACGCAGCGTGTCGAAATCCAGCGCGCTGACATCGCGGTCGGACCACCGCACGTCCTCGAGTCCGGCCATGTGCGGCACGACCATCTGCGTGCTGATGTCGCGCAGCGTGCCCTGTCCCAGCACGAGCTTCTGATACTCGGCCACGCTGCCGTCAGCGCCGCGGCGCGAGATGCTGAAGCGGCAGGCGGGCACGTCGTAGCGGGACTCCCCGACCACCGTGCCGTCGTAGCTGCGCTGCTCGCCGCGCATCGTGAAGCCGAGGTCGTAAATGCCGCGCGGCAGCGTCTCGTCGATGCGGAACAGGTACACGAAGTACGCGCGCCGCGAGGGCTGCAGCAGTCCCAGTTCGCTGCCCATCTTCACCAGCACCTCGCCCTCGGGCTGATTGAAGCGCCAGCCCGCGCGGAAACTGCCGGGATCGTCGCCGCCGCGGATCACGCGTCCCGTGGCGGGATCGACTTTCGCGGGCACGAGGGGACGCGGACAGGACACGTAACTCATCACGAGTTCGGTTTCTCCGAGCTCCTCGGTGAGGTCGGGCGTGATGGCGGTGCCGATCCAGTTGGCGTCGGTGCCGTTCGAGACTTCGATGCGCACTTCGAGGAAACATCCCTCGACGGTCTTCGGGTATTCCGCGAGATCGGGATTCGAGGGATCGGCGTTGGCGAGAAGCGTCAGCGTCCTGCGGTCGCGCACCGGATCAATGATGGTCGACAGGCTGCGCGCGGGAGTGATGAAGCCGCAGGGATCGCGTCCGCCGGCGTATGTGCAAATCGTGGTCTCCCCATAACCGCGCGAGACGTAGTAGGGATCGAAATCGCTGTCGAAGCTATGCGGTTCGCTGCGATCCTCCACGACATGCTTGACGTATACGGTGTCCACGCCGAAGCGCGCGGCGGAGGGATTCACGCTCGAGGTGAGACGGAAGTCCACGCCCTCGGCATGCGCGGCGAGGGCATGCGAGAACAGCACCCATGGCGACCCGCCGAAAATCTCCTCGACGACGAGCCATCCGCCCTTGCTGATGTCCACAGAACCCTCGCGGCCGAGTCCCTCGTACTGCGCCTTGATGGTGGCGTGCGTTTTCCCGAGGGTTTCGAAAAAGTCGTCGCCGTAGGCGCCGTCCTCCCCGCCGTACCAGCCGCTGGTCACCATGCCGTAGAGGTCGTCCCGGAACGGCTCGCGCGGATAGTCGGGATACTGCTCCCCGTCACCGAGCATGAAGCCGTCGTGCAGGAAGCCGGTTTTCGACTGGAAGCGGTCGCCGCGGTCGTCGATCCAGTCATCGATGCCGTCGAAGTTGTCGTCGTCGAGCGCCGGCGGAATCAGCAGCTGCGGGATGTACACGTGCCAGGCGAACGCATCCTCGAGGATGCGCACCTCGTTTTCGGTGTTGGGATTGTCGAGCAATCGGCTGAACGGCTTCCCGTCGATCTGCACGATGTCGTCGGTGTCGAAGCTGCCGTCCTCCCCGCGCGGGAAGGTGATGCGATAGCCGCCCATCCCCTTCGGGATGTCGTAGAGCATGTACCCGAACACGCCGTCGCCCAGCTCGTCGACGCCCTCCTGCGCCAGCGAGGGATCGTTGAAGTCGACGTCATGCCCGGCGTTGCGGATCCAGTAATAGCTGTACTCCGTCGACGCGTCGATGTCGAAGGTGAGATTCGCCTTCCCCTTCGCGGGCAGATGCGGCAGCACCCGGCCGTCCTTCGGATCGGTGATGGTGAAGTTGTTGGTGACGTATTCGAACTGCAGGGGATTCGGCAGCGGCGCGTAGTACGTGTATGTCGTGCGGATGGGCGTGTTGCGCGTCTCCCCGAAGATGGTCGTGTACTCGAGGTTGGAGTACTGTGACTTCTCGGGCGTGGGATTCTTCATGTCGATCTCCTCCCCGCCGAGGGAGAGCACGGCGATGAACTCGCGGTGCGGCTGCGGCACGGTGCCGGCGCAGCGGTCGGTCGGACGCAGCTCGTATCCCGTCGCCAGCGTGTCGATGAAGGTGAAGCCTTCGTAGTTGCTGACGGACTGCCGGATGAGCTGCTTCCAGATGACATCGCCGTTCGCGTCGCGTTCCATCCAGTGCGTCCACGACGTGTCGGCGAGGTCGGCGCTGCCGATGTCGGGCGCCCAGGGATAAAACATGCCGCCGACGTCGTCGTCGAGCGAACCGTGCGCGCTGGCCACGCCGGCGGACAGCGGCACGAGGTCGGGCGGATCCACCCACAGCTCGAAGTAACAGTACGGGTCGAAGAATTCGTGTCCGGCGACCTTGCCCATGTCCCAGGTCAGCTTCCACACGCGGATTTTGTCGCCCGGCTCCTCGACGTCCACAATACCGTCGCCGTCTGTATCCTGCGCGCGGCGCCCGTCATGGTCGATATCCTCGTACAGCGCCGTATCCCCGCTGCGCAGATGCTCCCAGGGATTGAGCCAGTACACCTCGGTTTCCTCGATGGTGTAATTTTTCGGATAAATGGACGCCGTGTCGAGCCATGCGTCGGGGTGTCCGTCGGCGTCCATGTCGAATTCCGGGTTCGCCTCGTCGCTGCTGCCGCGCAGCACGTCGACGTACTTCCCTCCCGGCGTTTTGAGGATGGGGATGTCGATGGACCTGTCGGTCCAGTAGAACGGCACGTCCTTCGGCACGTACTGCACATAGCGCGTGCCCGTTGCCGCGGTGCGCTCCTTGTTCTCCATCATCATGAAGATCTTGAAGGGCTGATAGTACAGGCCGAGGAAGTTTTTCCAGTTCAGGTCGGTGTCCGCCACCAGCCGTGCCGCAAACATGATGTCGACGTAGTTGCGGTACTTGCGGTACGACGTCGCGCCCTCGTGGTCGGTGTACGAGGTGATGTTGTAGGATGCGTACATGTAGGTGGACCACGACATCCAGCGGTCGACGTCCTCGTGCCGCTCGTCGTCGGGGTCGGGCGTGGCGATGCGGTAGAGGATAACCTTCTCGCTGTGCGGCGCGACGGCCACGTCCGTCAGGTAGAGGTAGCCCTTCTTCAATTCATGCTCGACGCCCGGCGTCACCACGTCGATGAAATCGAAAAAGCCGCGGATGCCTTCGCGGATTTCAATACCGTCGATGGGGACGGAGGACAGGTTGCGCACCTTCACGCGGATTTCCAGCGTGTCGCGGCGGTCGTAGGATGCGGCGTTTCGTCCCACACTCAGCGAATCGGGCAGCTCATTGTACACCGAGCGCGTGACGTCGATGTTGGTGCCGACGGCGTAGAGCAGCGCGTTGAGAATCCACTGGAACTGCCGATCCGCGCCGGTGGAGTCGCCGGGCAGCATGGCGTTGGATCCCCCCACGGCGGGCAGGGCCGTGTTGCAGACGATTTTCCCTCCCAGCGCATCCTCGCCCGCGAGTGCGAAGACGACGGGAGTGTTGGATCCGCGCGCCCGCGCGATGATCGCGGCATTGTCGACGTGCACGGACGGCAGCGTGCTCGCGTGCACGATGCTGCCGGCGCCCTGTGCTGCCAGGCTCACCGGGTGATTCGACGGCGGGAGGTCGAGTGCGATCGTCCCGGATTCCGGATCCGGGAGGATGCCTTCGCGGTAGTTCACTGCTGCCGAATCCAGCACGCCCAGATGTTCGAGTACGTACACCGCATTGCCCTCGGTGTAAATCGTACCGCCGCGCCCGAGGAAGGATTCCAGCCGGGATTTGAGGCGCGGAGCGGCGGTGAACATGCTGTCGACGTAAAAGCGCGCGTCGGTGCCGTGCATGGCGAAGGACGGAATGATGAGGAGCTGCGTCGTCCATATGAGTCCGGTCGAATCGAGTTCCTTTTCATCGATGTGATACGCGATGCCGGGATAGAGAAACGAGTCGAAGAGATTGCGGAAGTACACCGCCTCCCATGAAGCGCTGCCGCCACCGCTGCGGATCCCGCTTTTGAGAATGGCCACCGTTTTGGAATAGGCCTTGAACGAGAGTGCGAGGTGATCCTCGGCGCGCCAGTCGTACTCCTCGCCGTAGGGCTCGGCGGTCACCGTGCGGTAGCTCGAATGCACCGCGTCGGGATAGACGAAGCTGCCGCGGTTCGGACCCGAGCGGACCCAGTACACCGCGAACTCGCCGTATTTCGGGAACAGCGTTGTGTCCATCGTGGAACTGGTAAAGCGGTAGTCCACCGACGCCCGTGCCAGCGCGTATTTATAGGCGCGGAGGAAATCCGCCTGCGACGTGTCGGTGGGAATCATCACGCCCTGCGCCGCGGCGGGGATGGTGGCGGCGCAGAGAGTACAAAGGAAAAGAAGGCACAGCAGCGCTGCGCGGCGGAAGCGGGAGAAACAGGTCATGCCGGCTCCACATGAACTGGTGAGGATGGATGAACGGTATCAGGCAGACAGCGATATCAAACTATATTATCGTGCTATATGGCGGGAATGTCAAGGGGGCTGTTGGCATCCACACGCTCACGCGTATGGTTACCGCAATCAGCCAACAACAGTGCTAACCCCACCCGTAAGGGTGGGGACTGGCGGGCCGTCTCGCACATCCACACGCTCACGCGTGTGGCTACCGCAGTCCGCCAGGGACTGTGATAGCCCCACCCGTGAGGGTGGGGACTGGCGAGTCGTCTCACACATCCACACGCTCACGCGTATGGTTACCGCAATCCGCCAACAACAGTGTTAACCCCACCCGTAAGGGTGGGGACTGGCGGCTCGTGATTCACGGTCCAATAGCGACGGCGACGCAGGTAATGACGAGAATGATCGCCACCGGCGTCATGACGCGCTTTTCCGCTGTGCTTCTGGAGAGGAGATTGCCGATGGTGCTGAGCGCGAAGAGTCCGGCGTAAGCCCAGACCACAAGGGCGATGATATCGGGACGATGGTAGAAGGATTCGATGTGCGCGCGCTCGAGCACGGCAGTGATGCCAAAGGCAAAAAGCATCGCTGCGAGGAAACTGGCGAAGCGGAATTTGGCCGGCAGGCTGCTGTATTCACCGCCCCACGCGAGGCGTCCCCAGGGCACGCCGATCGCGAGCAGCAGCTGAAACACAGCCATGAGCGCGAATACCGCCGCGGCGACCCAGGCAGCGAATTGCTGGAGCTGGAGGGTCATATCGCTGTTCCATCTGGTAAAGAAGTCACCGTAATATACGATTGGAAAGCGGAATTTCCCTGTATCAATAATGATACCGCAGCTGCGCGATCAGCACCGCGTCATCGGTGACGCGGTACACGATGCGGTGTTCTTCCGAAATGCGCCGCGACCACCACCCCGTCAGCGCATGCCGCAACGGTTCGGGATTGCCCTTTCCCTGAAAGGGTGTGCGCAGAATTTCCCGAATCAGTGCATTGATCCGATTCAGCTGTTTTCTGTCATGCGACTGCCAGTAGAGGTAATCCTCCCATGCGTGCTCGGAAAAAATCAGCTTCAATCCAGCAACTCCTGCTCAGTCCCTTTCTCTTCCTCCAGTTCGAGCAGCGATGCCAGCAGTCGGCGGGCGTTCTTCGGTGACCGTAGAAGATGCGCCGTTTCCTCGAGCGCTTCATATTCCTCGAGTGACATGATGACGACGCTGTCGTTTTTCGCACGTGTGACGATGACCGGTAGACGGTCGCTGACGGCCCGCTCCATGACTTTTGCCAGGTTCTGCCGCGCGTGTGAGTATGTGATGGATTTCATGGCTGCTCCAGATGTTGTACAGGATATTGTACAGCTATTTCCGTTTGGATGCAATACAGAAGGACGTGGATTCGCCCATCCCCCACCCTCACGGGTGTGGTTACCGCTACCTGGCGCCCGCCATCAAGTGGCGGGCTGTGGGTGGGACCGCTCTCGCACCCGACCACACCCTCACGGGTGTGGTTACAGCCCGAGTCCAGCCGCAGCCGTAACCACACGCGTAAGCGTGTGAACGGCCCGAGCGAGCAAAAAAAAACCGGGCCCCGAAGGACCCGGCTTTTCACTCAATACCGAACATCGGCTCAGAGATCGTCAAAGTTGAGATCTTCGGGACGCACGTCGGTGCTCTCGGCATCGGCGGCGTTGAGCAGTCCGTGCGACGCGAGGTAGGCCTCGAGCGCTTCGGTGTCCTTGTCCTTGAAATACTCGACGACGGAGAGCACGATTTTCTTGTTCTCCTTGTCAAATTCAATGACGCGCAGCGGAAGCGTGTCGCCTTCCTTGAAATTCTCCGGGATGTTCTTGACCTGCTTGGTGGCCAGCTGGGAGCTGGGCACGAAGCCGTCCACGCCCGCGGGCAGCTCGACGATGACGCCCTTCTCGATCAGGCGCACGATCTTGCCCTCGGTGTCCGCGCCGACGGCGAACAGGGTCTCGAAGTTGTCCCAGGGATTGTCCTGCACCTGCTTGTGTCCGAGCGAGATGCGGCGCTGGTCGGTGTCGATACCGAGAATGACGACGTCGATCTTGTCGCCCTTCTTGACCAGCTCTCCCGGATGGCGGATTTTCTTCGTCCACGACAGGTCGCTGATGTGCACGAGTCCGTCCACGCCCGGCTCCAGCTCGACGAAAACGCCGAAGTTGGTGAGGTTGCGCACCGTACCGGTGTGCTGCGTGCCGACGGGATACTTGGCGATGAGGTTCGACCACGGATCGGGCTCGAGCTGCTTCATGCCGAGCGAGATCTTCTTGTTCTCGACGTCGAGGTTGAGAATGACGGCGTCTACCATCTGTCCCATCGAGACGACCTGCGACGGATGCTTGATGTGCTGCGTCCAGCTCATCTCGGAGATGTGAATCAGGCCTTCGATGCCCTTTTCGATCTCGATGAATGCGCCGTAATCGGCCAGCGAAACCACCTTGCCGCGCACCTGCGTGCCGGAGGGATACTTCTGGTCGATGTTCTCCCACGGATGGGGCTGCAGCTGCTTCATGCCGAGCGAGATGCGCTTCTTCTCCTCGTCGAAATCCAGCACGACGACGTTGACGGTCTGATCGAGCTTGACGATTTCGGTGGGATGATTGACGCGTCCCCACGACAGGTCGGTGATATGCACGAGTCCGTCGACACCGCCGAGGTCGATGAACACACCGAAGTCGGCGATGGCCTTGACGATGCCCTCGAGGATCTGACCCTTCTCCAGGCTGTCGAGAATGGCCTTGCGCTGACCGGCGATCTGCTCTTCAATGATGGCCTTGCGGCTGACGACGATGTTTTCGGCCGGCTGGTTGATCTTGACGACGCGCACGTCGAGCGTCTTGCCGAGATAGGCGTCGAAATCGCGCACCGGACGAATGTCGATCTGCGATCCCGGAAGGAAGGCGTCGACGCCCATCAGGTCCATGACAATACCACCCTTGATGCGGCGGATACAGCGACCCTGCAGAATTTCATCGCCGTCGTAGGCTTTCTGAATGCGTTCCCAGATGCGCACGAAGTCCGCGCGCTTGCGGGAGAGAATCACGTTTCCGTCCTTGTTCTCGACAGACTCGAGAAACACTTCGACGGTATCGCCGACACTGAGTTCGGATGCGTTGGCAAACTCATCGGTGTCGACGAGGCCCTCGGACTTGAATCCGATGTCAATCGTCACATAATCCTTGGTAAGATGCACGATCTTGCCCTCGATGATCTCGCCCTGCTTGAGCGAGGTCAGCGTGCCCTCGTACATCGACTTCATCTGGTCGAATTCCTTCGTACCGTATTCCTGTTCCTCGACAACGGTTCCGACGGTCTTGACGATCGCGTCGTCCTGGGCGTGCTGCTGCTCGTTCTCCGTGGAGACATCCGCAGCGGCGGTGTTGGTTTCTTCTGACATTAAGACTCCTTGGTTTGAGAATCACTCCGCCGTCCGCTGTCGCATGAGCCACCGGCATGCGGGCTGCAACGGGAAGCGTGGATTATCAGTTTTGTGAGACTTGCATTGATTTATGGGTGGCAATACGCTCAATATATTCCTTCACATTCTGCATCAGCCAGTGCGGCGTGCTGGTGGCGCCGCTGATGCCGACGCGTTCGGCGCCCTCGAACCACTGCGGGTCGATCTCGTCGACATCCTCGATGAAATGCGTACGCGGATTGGCATCGCTGCAGATCCCGAAAAGCACCTTGCCGTTCGAGCTCTTGCGCCCGGCCACAAAGACCATGACGTCGTTGTCCGCCGCGAATGCGCGCAGCTTTTTGTCGCGCCCCGACACCTGTCCGCAGATGGTGTCCTTGGCGTGGAAGTCAGTCGCGATTTCCTCCATGCTTCCTTCCTGGAACTCCACCACGCGCTCGCGCAGGTAGTCGCGGACGGCGTGGAAAGACGCCTTGTCCATGGTCGTCTGGGAGAACAGGACCGTCCTGCGGTCGAGCGTGACCTGCTCGCGCGCCTCGTCGAGCGTCTTGATGACGACACATTCGTCGTTGCAGACGCCGCGTAGTCCGATGACTTCGGCATGCTCCTTCTTTCCGAAAATCACGATCTGCCAGCCGTCGTCGTAGTACTTGCGGACGCGCTCCTGGAGTTTCGTGACGATCGGGCAGGTGGCGTCGATAAGCTCGATGCCCTTCTCGCGCGCGAGGCGGTAGGTCGAGGCCGGTTCGCCGTGCGCGCGAATGAGCACCTTGGTACCGTCGGGCAGGCGTTCGATTTCCGCGTGATCGATGGTCTTCATCCCGAGCGACTCCATGCGCTCGATTTCCTTGGGATTGTGGATGATGTCGCCCAGCGAAACGAGATCGCTGCCGCCGCGGAGTTCGTCTTCCGCGATATCTATGGTGCGGACCACACCCCAGCAGAAGCCGGCGGTGGGATCGATGCGTACATTCATATGCTCTGTCCTTTCTGGAACTGGTCGATTCGTTTCCATACCAAACTCAAAATCATCGAAACTTGTTCATCGATGCTGGTATTTGTGGTCTCGACCTCGATCGCATCATCCGCCTTGCGCAGCGGTGAGTGCTCGCGCGCGGCGTCGTTGCGGTCACGTTCCTCGATCTCTCGCCGAATGGTTTCCAGATCGGCGGGAATTCCCTTCTCCTCCAGCTGCTTCTTCCGGCGCTCGGCGCGTGTCGGCGTATCGGCCACGAGGTAAATCTTGCACGGCGAATCCGGAAAGACCACCGTACCGATGTCGCGTCCCTCAAGCACCGCACCCATGGCATCCTTCGCAGCATGGCGCTGCAGGTCGACCATCGCCTCGCGCACACACGGAATCGCGGAAATATCACTCGCCGCTTTGCTCATCTCCTGCGTGCGGATATGCTGCTCGACGTCCTCGCCGTTGAGCATCGTGTGCTGCGATCCGTCCGTGCGCTCAAGACGGATATCCACATCGTCAAGCAGGGTACAGATTGCATCGCGATCGTCCATGGAGACGCCGCGCCGCTGCGCGAAAAGCGCAACCGCGCGATACATCGCGCCGGTATCCACGTATATGAAACCCAGTTCCTTCGCCAGTGCCTTCGCGGTGGTTGTCTTTCCCGATCCCGCAGGACCGTCGATGGCGATAATGAATGGACGATGTTTCGGCGCAATCTCCATAAGACCATAAATATACAACGCTTAGCGGGATATTGCAACGGGGCCGCGAATTCGAGGGAGGATATCGCTGCGGACGACTGCCATGTTCCACGCTTCCCGTTCCCGATTAATTCCCGGTTGACAGGGTTGTATTTTATAAGTAACTTCAAGCAAACGGTGTAATGCGCCGTTATCAAAGCAGTTTCGCCTCCTTCCGTTCCACAGTCCCGGAGTCCGATGATGACGCGGCCGCATCCTTCCATCACGGGACCGACGTTCCCCGCGATCCTCGCGCTGACTTTTTTTCTTCTGATTCCATTCGCTTCCCTGCACGCGCAGCTTTCCGCAGCGTTCTCCGCGGACGCGGATTCCGGCGCCGTGCCGCTTGCGGTGCAGTTTTTCGACCAGTCAAGCCCGCAGGATTCCATCATCCTCCGCGCATGGGATCTCGACGGTGACGGCATCACCGACTCGCAGGAAAAAAATCCCCGCTTCACGTACGAGATTCCGGGCAGATACACGGTCACGCTGATCGTGGCCGACAGCAGCGGACGCGACACCGCACGTTATGCGGATTACATCGAAGTCGCTCCCGTGCCCGATGACGAAATCGCCTGCAACATTCGCGTGGTGGAATACAGCGTCCCCATCGCGAAGTATGTGGAACTCTGGGGATACGAAGGCAGCGGTGTTCCCGCGCCGATTGCTCCCGTCTCACTGCGCATGCCGCTCGATACGAACGGCTGCGCCTGCTTCTACCGAGGGAAATTCCTGAACGTCCTCACGCAGAACATCACGGATCTGCTGATTCTGGATGAGAACTTCGATGTCATCGGGAAAACGGGATTCTCCTATCCCCTCAAGGATTTCATGGCGCAGCGACGCAGGGATGCCATCGTGATCGTGCACCGCGACCTGGTGTCTTTTCAGGACCATCCGCGCGAGCAGGCATCGATCGCGCAGTGGATCTATCCGAAATACGTGCGCTTCCCGTATCTGACCGATCAGCCGCTGGCGCCGCTCGCAGCCACGGGAGACCCCGTCTCCGGAAGGCTGTACCAGACGACGATGCTCGTGCCGCCGCAGTCCGCCGACAGCGGCGCGGCCGGCATGGCGCAGTTCCGGCTCGACAATGTGCGCCCGGACCGCATCCCCTTTGTGCTGCTGCACGGGCTGGGCGCCACCGACGGCGCCTGGGGCGCGGATACCGACATCATGACGCCCGCCGATACCGCAGCCGCGGATTTCAACGGCAGGCGCGACTATCCGTATACATCCTACACCGGGCGCCTGCAGCGGTATGACCGCAATCACGCCGATCGCTTCGACGTGTGGGAGTATTATTATCCGCCGGATCAGCACTGGGAGGAAGCGGGCTATCTCTTCGCGCGCGACCTCGCGATGCTGCTCGACATGTACGACACCACGGTCGCGGCCGCCGCGGCACAGGGTCTGGGCGGACTCGTGCTGCGCTCCTACCTCGAAGGCACGGCGGAGAACTTTACGTCCTTTGCCGCTACCACCGGTCCGGCAGCGTATCGCGGCGATCTGTACAAAACGGTATTTCTCGGCACACCGCATGCGGGATGCCTCCGGGCGGGACTTGCATATGCTGCACCCGACAACGCGCCGGTGCAGGAGGTGATGGACCGGCGGGCTCCAGCGCTGCGCGCACTGATGCCGGGCAATGATGCGTTGCTGCGTCTCGATCCCTCGGCAATGCCCGCCGGTGTTTCGGCATTGAACATCGCCGGCAGTGCGCCGGCCGTCGCGCCGCCACTGCCGGTGGAATCCGAGCTGCACGACGACGGACGCACGGCGCTGAGTTCCGCCATGCTGCCCGCTCCCCGCACGATCAATGCCGTGCTCGGCGGCTATGCGTACCGCGCCCTGCAGTCACCGGACGACCCCGGTGGAGATCTCGACGCGCCCGATCCGAATCTCATCCCCGAACTGCTGTATGCCTTCGCGCTCAGCGACACCACGCTTGCGCCGTACCGGTCGCGTTTCCTCGAATACAATGCTCCGGATTCGCTGCGCTTTTCACAGGACGTCTATCAGCCGCCGTTCGCCCTGCCGCTCCGCGCCGATGTGGGGCTTCCGCTTGCACAGTTGCTCGTCCCACCCGGCGTGCCGTGGCCCTTTAACGGCGGGTTCCGGCTGAAGCTCGATCCGGTCAGCGGCACGCGCTTCCTTCTCCAGCCGTTCACGACGTTCGCGCAGCTGCAGGACGAAGGACTGTATTTCTATCCGTCGACGATGATGTTCTCCTCCGATCCCGTTGCCGCGCAGTTCGGGACTGGCGAAACGGCATTCATCCCTGTGTCGCGGGCCGGCGCGCCACATCCGCTCCGCGCCGGCGCGGTGCAGCTGAGCGGGTACGGCTGGCAGTTGCCCCCGCAGCAGCAGACCATTCTTCCCGACCCCGTGATTGCGCGCACGGACGATCTCGGACGCCGCTTCAATCTCGCGCGCGCCGCCGGGGATCTGCGGCTTGCGTGGGGACGCGAAAAACGCAGCAGCTTCGCGCTCACCGGGCATGAGATCATGCTGCTCGATCCGTCGCAGCCGTTGCGTGCCGTACCCTCCGATCCGCAATCGCTGATACGGCTCGAGACGGACTGCCTGACGAAGGCGTTTACGTTCATCGTCGACTACAGTGGCTGCGGCGAACCCTCGCTTTCACTGCTTACACCATCGAGCGGAACGATCGATGCTTCGATGGCGAATGACAGCACGGTATTCTACACGAACAACACGAAGCTCCAAATGAAGGCGATCACGGTGATGCAGCCCGAGGAAGGATCGTGGCTCGTGCTGCTCGACGGGGTCAGCAGGATGCCGTCGGGATGCCGCGCCGCGACGACCGTGGACGCCGGGCGGGAACTTCGCATCTCCCTGCAGCCGGCACAGCCGCTCAGCCGGGAGGATGTATCCGTGACGCTTCGTCTCGATCCGGGTGTCCCGCTGACGCAGGTCAATGCCAATCTCGTTCTCGTCGACAGCAGCGACACACGCACGTCGATTCCGCTGCGCGATGACGGCCTCGCACCGGACACCGCGGCGGACGACGGTATCTTTGCCGCGCGCTTCAACACTCCCCGTGCCGGACAGTACCGCCTCGAGGCAGTTTACGCGGCGCAGAGTGTGTCGTGTCCAATCCTGCGGACCGCCGCCATGCCGCTTGACCTCGAACCTTCGCTCGAACTCCTGCATCCCCGGGGCGGGGAGCTGTGGCAGTCGGGCACGGTGCGGCGCGTTCGCTGGCAGGGTGAGCGTCCGATGCACATCGCGCTCGACTTCAGTACGAACGGCGGAGCGAACTGGACGACCATCGCCGACTCACTGACTGCATCCGCGGGCGGCTGGGACTGGACCATTCCAGATGTGACATCCGAACAGTGCCTCCTGCGTGTGCGCGACACCGGCGATCCCTCGCTCACGGACGTGACCCCGGAAGTATTTACGGTTTACGAAGAACCTGTCATCACGCTGCTCTCCCCCGACGGTGGGGAGTCCTGGCAGGTCGACACCGATCAGGAGATCCGCTGGGATGTCATCGCCGTATCAGCGATCGATCTGTCGTATTCGACGGACAACGGGCGCAGCTGGCTGCCGGTCGCATCGAACGTACCGGCGGCTTCCGGCGCATATGCGTGGAGGATTCCGGTGACTCCGTCAGACAGCTGTCTCATGCGCGCCGTCAGTCACAGCGCGCCGTCGATCACGGATGCGAGTGATGCCGTCTTCCGCCTGACGCCGATTCCGGCCGTGGAGATGATCGCACCGAACGGCGGTGAGCGCTGGCAGGTCGGCACCGTGCATCGCATTTCCTGGCAGAGCGCCGCCGTCGACAGCGTGCGCATCGAGCTGAGCACCGACGGACGCGCAAGCTGGCAGGTGCTTACCGCCGAAGCAGCGCAGACGCGTGAGTGGTTCTGGACAGTGCCCGATCGCGTCTCCGACAGCTGTTTCATGCGCGTCACCGCGACCGGCGCACCGCAGCTCAGTGATGAAAGCGACGCAGCCTTTTCCATTACCCCTGAACCGTTTCTTACGCTGCTGGCGCCCGTGGGCGGGGAACGCTGGGAGATCGGGACCACCGAACAGATTCGCTGGGCCAGCGCCGGCATTACGTCGGTGGACATTGAATACTCAACGAACAACGGCCAGTTCTGGACGACGGCCGCGGTGAATATCGATGCCGGCCAGGGGCGCTATCTGTGGTCGGTCCCGCGCGAGCCGTCGGAGCAGTGCCGCGTCCGCATCAGCGACACCTTCGACAGCACTCGCGCCATGATCTCGCCGCAGACCTTCACAATCAGTGAATCGCTGACGCGCCCCACGCTGTACGCTCCCGTCAACCGCTCGGAAGGGGTTTCGACGCGCCCGCGTTTCCGCTGGCTGCCGTTCACCGACGCGGTGCGATACCATCTGCAGGTCACGCACGACCCGCTGTTCACGGTCTTCGTCATCAATGACGAAAACGTGACCACCTCCACATTTCAATCCCCCGAACTGCTGCGCGAGACGAAGTATTACTGGCGCGTAAAAGCCACGCGCAATGACATGAGTGAAAGCGAATGGTCCGCCACCTGGGAATTCACCACAAGCGGCTCCTCGTTGGCCGCCCCGCGGCATCTATCTCCGCTCGACGGTTCGATCGGACTCTCGCGCGGTGTCAGCATCGCATGGGAATCTTCGGAGGGGGCCGATGCCTATCATCTGCAGATCTCCGCCGATGAGAATTTTCAGCAGCTTGTGACAGATCAGACCGGACTGACGGGACTGACATACAGCGTGGAAGGACTGGATTACGCATCGGATTACTGGTGGAGGCTGCGTGCCGGCAACACCGGCACGACGGCATTCAGCGACTGGTCGCGCGCATGGAAATTCAGCACGGCGCCCGCTCCCCCGCGACAGCTGACGCCGCTCAACGGCTGGCCCGATCTGCCGCTGCGTCCCCTGCTGGTCTGGTATCCCGCGCCGAACGCCCGCGTATACCGCCTGCAGGTTGCCACCGACGACCGCTTCAATCCGCAGGACATCGTCTTCGATTCCAGCAATATCGCGGGAACGACCGTGCAGCTCCCCGGGCTGTGGAGTTACTGGGTGTATTACTGGCGCTTGAATGTCACGACGGCGCGCGGCACCAGCGAATGGAACGATCCGTGGATGTTCCGCACCGTCGACATCGGCACGGATGTGGAGGACAGCCCTGCGCCTCCCTCCTCCGTCCGTATCGACGGCGCATGGCCGCAGCCGGCCCGTGATGCCGTCACCGTCGCGTACACAATTCCCGGCACCGCGGATGTTCACCTCGCGCTGTACGACCTGCTCGGCCGGCGCATCCGCGACTTCGGTCCGCAGCGCAGCGACGCGGGCGCCGCGCTGCGCACACTGGACATTTCAGGAATCAACACTGGGACATACGTTCTGCGGCTGACCTCCCCGTCAGGCAGTGCCGAGCGGATGGTGCTTATTCGCTGATAAGATCAGCGACGGGATGCTGCATCAGGCAACTTATTTCCTGACCACCGCCAGCTTGGCCGTCGCGGCCTGAGAACCGTTCGGTGCGGCGGCAACGATGAAGTAGATGCCCGACGGGGCGTATTCACCATTCTGTGTGCGGCCGTCCCAGAAACCGACGCGGCCGCCGGGGGATTCAAGCTCGGCGACGAGATCGCCGGAGACGGACAGTACCTTGATGATTGAACCTTCCACGAGTCCGTCAATCATCACGCGTTCGTCGATGCCCGGGTGAAAGGGATTCGGCGCGATCAGCAGTTCCTCGAATGCCGTCACGGGCTCGACGTACGGCGTCGCCAGGCTCGACAGCCCACGGTTCGTGGCGATGTACATCACGCCGGTACCGGGATGCACGACCATTGCCTGGATTTCATCATCGAGCAGCGGACTGTTGTCCGTGTCGTATTGCGCGATGATTTCGCTGCCGTCAGGTGACAGTACGAACACGCCCTCTTTCGTTCCGATCCACTTGTTGTTGACCGGATCCACAGCGATGCTGGTGATATACTGTCCCTCGATGTTACAGCGCGTATTGAAGCAGGTTTTCGAAATACGGTCCGGTTGGCGGGGATTGAACACCGTGCGCAGCCCCCGGTCGGTACCGACCCAAACGTCGCCGAGCAGGTCCACCGCGACGGCGGTCACAAGCTGATAGGCATTGAGAACATTCGCATCTGTTGCCGAAAGGCGCGTCCAGCGGTCGTCGCCCGCGATGGTGGGCGTATTGTTCGGATCCAGCAGCACGACACCGCGGAAATCACCGTCATCGATGACGGACCACACTTGTCCGAACTGATCGACATCGAGCGTGACGACCTCGAGATCCACCGCGAGCGAGGGATCGGAAAGAAACTGCCACTGCCCGCCCGGGGTACGGACACCGAGCATGTTCGCCGGACCACGTTCATGCAGCGTCCAGAGATTACCGCGCTCATCGAAATGCAGTGCCTGCACCGCGGCGAAATCGGGTCCACCGGGCACACCCGGGAAGCCCGGCACATTTTCCGTATCGAAGAATTCGACCGTCCCATCCGCGTCGCGGCGGAATACGCCGCTGCCCCAGGTCGCGCACCAGACGGCGCCGCTGTTGTCTGCAGCCACACCCGTGATGGCATTGGTGACAATTTCAGGGTGGCTGCTTTTCGTGAAGTTCGTCCAGCGCTCACCGTCGAACGCGTACATGCCGTTGCCCCCGCTGGCGAAGCCGGAGGCCGCCCACAACACGCCGTCGGCATCCACCGTCATGTCGCGGATGAAGTTGGAGTTGGGTCCCTCGGGCTTTTCGAAATCCCAGGGCTGTCCTTCCTCAAATGTCGCGACGCCAATGTTGGAAGCGACGGTGAGCGCATCACCGTCAGCAGAGACATCGGTGAATTCGGAACCGGCGGGATACTGACCTCCCGCGATGGATTCACCGATCATCGTGACCATCGCGGTGCCATCCACGCGATAAAGTGCCTCCGACGTCAGCAGCAGGACGTCATCGCCGTCAGACTCGAGTGTGAGCACTTCCCCGCCGGGAATGGCGGTAAGAAATTCCTCCCAGCCGCCGTTGCTAAAACGATGCAGCGCCTGCTGCGTTGCGATGACCGGCTGTCCCGCAAGCTCCGCGATGCCCTTGACATCCCCGATGGCTTCGGACGTCCAGTTCTCGGGATCCTTGAGGTTGATGTTGTCGAGGTCACCGTACGCCACGCCTTCACTGGTGGTCACGAAGATGCGGCGTCCGCTGATCAGAATGCCGGACACCGGGATCTGTGCCGAAAGGCTGCCGAATTTCTGATAGCTGTCACCAAATTCCCGCCGGAGCGGATCGTACACAACCAGTCCGAATTCCGTGCCGATGTACGCGCGTCCTTCCTGCATGAGAATCGTCGTGATGCCGCGCTGCAGGATTTCCGTGGTGCGTGCGATGTCGGTGACCGCGTACCACCCCGCCTCCGGATCCAGCACGTTGAGCATGCCGGTACTGGCGCCGGCGAAAATCCTGCCGTCAACGTCTCTTGAGATGGCGGAATACTCGATGGCGGAGAGCCCGTCGACGTTGGTGAACCGCGAAAATTGTCCGTCCGGGTCGCGATGAAACAGTCCTCCGCCCGTGGCGGCCCAGATGCCATCCCCGGAGACGGTGATATCGCGGACAGCTTTCATGTCAGTATAGGTACGCCACGTCCCCACCTGCGCCCCGGCGAAGAAAGGCAGGCAGAGGAGCAGCAGGATGACGCGCATCATGGAACTCCTGAGCATTGCGTGTTTATTTCTCGTCGATCGCGGCGAAGAGATTCAGCATCTCGATGGCGGTCAATGCAGCCTCCCAGCCCTTGTTGCCGCTCTTGAGTCCGGCACGCTCGAGCGCCTGCTCGGTCGTATCCGTCGTCAGCACACCGAAGGAAATTGGCTTGCGGCTGTCCATCGACAGATTGGCGATGCCTTTGGTCACTTCGGCGGCGATGTAATCAAAATGCGGCGTGTCGCCGCGGATGACGGCGCCGATACAGATGACGGCGTCGTGACGGTCGGCGTCGACCAGTTTGCGCGCCACCATGGGCAGTTCGAAGGAGCCCGGACAGAGGAACACATCGATCTGATCCTCGCCCGCACCGTGCCGGGTCAGACAGTCGATGGCGCCGTCCACCAGCCGGCGTGTGATGACGTCGTTGAATCGGCTCGCGACGATGGCGAATGAATGGGATCCGGCCTTGAGGTCACCCTGAATGGGAGTGTGCATATCCTTCTCGAATTTATTGAATGAACAATCTGCGTTTCATGGCGCGCACGATGTCGTGGGAGACCGTGTACGTCCCGAAATTCTGATAGTCGTTCCGCTTGCCCCCGTGAAAATCCGACCCGCCGCCCTCGAGCAGGAAATACGTCGAGGCGATTCCCCGGTAGTAACGCTGCCGTGCTTCATCGTGGGCGGGATGCACGACTTCGATGCCATCGACTCCCGCGCGGATGAGATACGACAGGTCCTGTTCCCCCACGTACCAGCCGGGATGCGCAACGATCGACACCCCGCCCGCGTTGGCGATGATTTCCACGGCATCCTCGGGGGAGATCTTGTACTTCGGCTCGAAGGCGGGACCACTGTCGCCGATATACTGGTCGAACGCTTCCGCGTATTCGCTGGTCAGTCCTTCATCCAGCATCGCCGCGGCGATATGGGGACGCCCGACAGCGCCGTGTCCGGCATGCTCGAGCACGATGTCGAAATCCAGCGGCATGTCCATGCTGTTGAGCTTGCGGACAATGCGCTCCGCACGGATGAAGCGCTCCTTGCGGAGGAATTCAAGCGTGTCGCGGAGCTGCGTATTGTCGGGATCGAACATGTAACCGAGAACGTGAATATCCTTTGTACCGAGTGTGGAACTTAGCTCCACGCCGGGAATCACTTCAATCCCAAAATCCTTCGCCGCTTCCAGGGCTTCCGGAATACCGTCGATGTTGTCGTGATCGGTGATGCTGAGTATGGAAATGCCCACTTCGTGCGCACGCGTGACCAGCTCGCGCGGAGACAGCGCACCATCGGAGTAGTAGGTGTGCGTATGGAGATCGACTTTTCCGGTCATGGCTCAGGTGTTTGCGGGGATATCAGCGCGCTCGGACCTGTCTATTCATCAAGAATGCGATAAATGACATAGCCCAGACCCACTTGGAGCAGCGCCAGGGAAATTCCTGCGTAAATATCGTACTTTTTCGTTTGAGATAGAAGCGATTCGTCGCCCGAGGCGAGGTAATCGTCGTAGAGACCATCGGCTTTCTGTTTGAAAATGACCGCGACGACACCTGCCGCAAGTCCGATCCCGGCGGGAAGCAGCACCGACGCCGGAGGGAGACGCAGTCCCGCGCTGCGAAATTCCACCTGCGCGTCGGCCATATCCTCCAGCGGTTCCAGAACGACAAGCTTTTCCTGACGCTCCGCGTCCGCGGGGTTCCAGTCGCTGCCGGCATATCCGATCGCTTCGATGCGCAGGGGGCCGGCATCGCGCGGGACCTGCAACGGCGTCACCCCCAGCAGGGAATCTCCGCGAAACACGCGGGCGCCGTGCGGCAGGGTGCGCAGTTGCACGCGCGCATCGAAACGGACGAGCACAACTCCCTGGTCCGCACGCAGCGGATGCTGCGGCAGCGCGCGCTGCTCCGCATCCCAGGCGAGACGCGCGGGATAAAACAGCCGGACGCTGTCCGCATGCCGCGCCATGATACGCAGGGGCGTGCGACCGAGCAGAGAGTCCCCGAGATACACTTCCGCCCTGGACGGCTCCGAGGCGAGTTCGATCATCCCGGTGAGCGGCGGCTCGATCTCCTGCGCGGATACAGGTATGACAGCCGCGGTCAGCGCCGCGGTGAATGCCAGTGCGGCAATCATCGTCGCGGTGAAATTCAGCCGCGGACCACGACATGGCGTCTTCGTGTTCATTGTATGTCAACCATGTATGAATCTCCTTCTTCATCGATGAGGAGGATGCCACGCGATGTCATGATCGGCTGGGTTTCACTGCGCTCCGGCAGCTTCTGCATGCGTGTCACGTCGCCGGTTTTCACATCCACGCGATAGAGCGCCCCCTTGCGCGCAAGCTGCCATGCATGACGCGAACCGAGCAGCGGTGATGCGCCGGGAAGTTCGCCGATGGATATGGAATGCAGCGGTGTTCCGTCCGCAACGCGCAGCAGAAGAAGATTGCCGGATGCCAGTGGGATCAGCAGCCGGCCGTCACGGTGTGCCGGAGCATAGTATACCGGAGACCCCGTCTCATGTTCCCACGCGACGCTTCCGTCGTGGAGATCAACGGCCGTCACGACACCGCTGCGGTTCGCCGCGACGACAAGACCGTCGGCAATGACAGGACCCGCCTGGATGGCGGAAAATGTGGGGACACGCCAGACCGTCGCTCCGGTCTCTGCAGAAAGTGCGATGATGTCGCCCGTCTCCGTGCCGACGACGAGCAGCGTGTCGGCAGCCGCAGGCGCGGCACGCACACTGCCTGTCACTTCCGATTTCCACACCTCAACCGAATCTCCAGGATCGAAGCGCACGACATGCCCGCGGATACCCGCGGCATAGACACTGCCCCCGTGCACACAGAGCGCTGCCTGGACCGGCTCGAACACGCGTGACCACTGCAGGCTGCCGTCACGCAGGCTGAAGCACAGCAGCGGCGACTCGCTTCCCACGGTGGCCACAAAGAGGCGGTCATCGAGAACAGCCGGTGTCGCCTCGATGAACCACTCACAGCTGAATTCGCCGGTTTTCTCCCCGTCCGAGAGCCGCACGGCCTCGACGGTCGCGCTGACAGAAGGAAGCAGAAGCATGTCGCCGAGCATCAGCGGCGCGGCGGTGCCCGCAGCCCCATCGAGTGAGAAATCCCACTCCTCGTCACCGCTGTTGCCAGCGGACATCGTATCGTCGGCGGACTCCTTCACGGCAAAGGAGCGGCCCGCTCCCCCGCCGAGCTGCGGCCAGTCGTCGGGGGACCGCTCGAACGGCTGATCCAGCCATGTGAAGGTACCGCAGCCGGCAAACATCCACAGGGCGATCATGCATCCCGCCGATATGATTCGATGCGCACGCATCAGAAATCCCACCCGAAAAAGAACTGCTGGTACAGGCCGTTCTGCAGCCGCGTAAAATTATCCTCGATACGCTTGCCGATGTCGTAGCGCAGCACGAAGGCGCCGAAGAGGCTGAGACGCAGCCCCCCGCCGATGCTGCCCAGGGTACTGCCGTATTCATCGTCCCACGAATTTCCAGCGTCGAAATACAGGGCGCCGCGCAGAAGACCGAGATTGATCGATCCGAAGGGGAAATCGAGTCCCACACGATCGAGGAGCGGGAAGCGCAACTCGTGGCTGGTCAGCCAGCGCTTGGTACCGCGGATACTCCACCGCGGCCATCCGCGCAGGTCCCAGCTGCCGCCGAGGAAGTACCGCCGCGCCTCCTTGCCGTGATTGTAGAGGAATTCGAAGCGGGTGGCATAGGCCGAACGCAGACTCAGACGGAAGTAGCGGCGGTAGTCGACCATGACGGAATAGTAGTTGACGTTCGAATAACGCAGGTCCGTGGTGTGCGAGAGCGTGAGGTTGAAACGGTTACCGTCGATCGGCCCCGTCCAGTAATACAATGCGTTGTCCTTGACGTACGAGATGGAATTGGTCAGCAGCAGCGCCTTGCGCTGACGGATTTCCGTGATGGCCTCCTTGTCGGAATTGCTGAAGCTGACCGCGCCTTCGATGCGGCGGAATTTCGAGAGAGGATATGCCGCCGCAAAATATCCGCCATAGGCGCGTTCATTGAAATACAGATCGGGATCCAGCAGGTCGTAACGGCGCCCGGCATAGTGAAAAACCCCGTAGCTGTAAGGTGTTTTGCGTCCGAGCGATGTGCGCGATATCGCAAAGTTGAAACTCGAGAAGAATTCGCTCGATGTCTGCGCGGTGTTGTACACGAGGAAATAATACCGGTCGTCGCCGAGCACATCGGAGACACTCAGGACGGCGCCACCCAGCGTGCCGAATACCGGATCGGTGGAAATGGCGCTCTGCGCGATGTCGACCTGGTATTCCTTTTCATACACGAGCGGCGAAGAAACACTCTCGCCCTCGAGGCGCGGGATATCCCACGGTTCCGTGCTGCGGGGCAGACGCCGCTGAAACACGGTCTGCAGGGAATCGAGCCGCGCGGAGACATCCTTCAGACCGAGGATTTTGAAGCTGAAGCCATCGTAGGCAGAGTACAGCAGTCCGCCCTCGGGAGTCCAGACGGGATCAAACGCTGCCGTGGTGTATCGCGAAACCTGGCGCACCGGCGGCAGCGCGGCGGGCTCCTCATCGACGGCGATGACGTAGATGTTGTGCGTGCCGTCGCGATCGGATGTGCAGACAATCGTACTGCCGTCAGTGGACCACGACGGCGCGGCGTAGCTGCAGCTGTCCTGCGTGAGATAGCGCATGCCACCGTCCTCGAGGTCCAGCAGGTAGAGGTCGTGCACGCCCCGGCTTCCCAGCGAACCGCGATCCGAAGCAAAGACGATGCGTGATCCGTCGGGCGACCAGGCGGGATTGAGATCGTGATAATAATCGTCGGTCAGGCGGTCGAGCGAACGGTCTGCAATGTCGAGGATGTACAGGTCGCTTTCGCCGGCGCTGTTGAGCGCGGAAAAGACGAGGCGCTCACCGTCAGGAGCCCATGACGGCGAACCGATCATGATGATGTCATCGAAGGCCAGCGTGGCAGTAAGACGTTCCGCCCCCAGGTCGAAGAGATGCAGAACGTCCGTCGCACCGCTTTTTGTCACGAAGGCGAGCATGCCGCTGACACTTACCGACATCCCGCTTCTGAAAAGGGAAAAAGACTCATACGTCTTGCTCTTCTCGCCCTGGATGAGTTGCCGCGGCTCTCCGCCTGAAAGGGATTTCATGTATACGCCACTGTACCCGGTATTGTTGGCGATGTACACGACGTACGAGGAATCGCCCCGCTGATAGTACACCGGTTTGGCGTTGAATCCCGACGGCACAATGCTGCGGGCAATGTCGGACGGCCGGTCATGTGTCTCCACCAGCGGATAGTAGCGTTTCTTCACGTCCCGCACCCAGGCGCGGTCGAATTCCTCGTAACTCATGTCGAGGGTGAATTTCATCACGTCACTGAAACTCTCCGACACCCAGAAATTGTCGATCAACTGAATGATCTTTTCCTCCCCCATCGTTCGCGCGATGAACTCCAGCGCATCCTGTCCCTCCTTGTACATCAGGAAGCTGCCACTGATCGCCCAGATACGTGAAAGCGGCGCAAAGTACCCGCTGAGCACGGCATCGCGCAGCACCATCTCCGCCTGGCTGTCCCATGACGTCGAATAGAATTCTGCGAGTCCCTCAACGAACCACAGCGGCAGGTAGCGGTTAGCGCGCTGTCCGTGCGAGCGCAGTACGTGCTCGAGCTTGTTGTGCATGAACACGTGCACGAGTTCATGGTTGATCACATGGCGGAACTGCTCCATTGATCCCTGGCTCGGAATCACCACGCGGCTCTTGAGGAATTCAAAGAAGCCGCCCACGCCCTCGGGGATGAATCCCGGCGTGACGTTAGTCTGCTGAAAGTGAATGGGCGAACTGTAAAAGATCAGCGGGATGCGGTAGCGGATGGTGAAGTTGAACTTCCTCTCGAGCTCATGGAAGCTCTCCTCTGCGAAATGCGCTCCCCGTTCGGCCAGCTCCTTCATTTCGGGATAATAGTAGATGTCGAAATGCTCGGTACGCAGAATGCGCCAGTCGAAATCCGTATAGGCGATCTTGTTGCGACCGAAAGGAAGGAACTGCGCACTGGCGGTCAGGGGCATCAGGAGCGAAAACAGAACAGCCATCAGAAGCATACAGCGCACCGGAGCGGAAAGAAACGCCGCGGAAGCGGGAATGTCCGCGAACCGGCGGGGACGTGAGATGCGTGCCGTGATGAGATCAGGTGTCAAGCGCGGCCTTGAGTCGGTTGATGTTTTCGATCGGATACGGGTCCACGCCCGTGGCCATGGCGAGATAAAAACTAATCCAGTCCCCCAGGCAAATCAATCCCAAAACCCGTGCGAGCAGCGTCTCCTCGCGGGCGTAGATCTCCACGACGTCGCCGGCCATCGGACGCAAGATGTCCAGCGTCACGCTGATGCGTTTGCGGATCTGCGGCAGGTCGTCCCGATCGTGGAGCACGACGACGGCGATGCGTCGCAACAGATCGGGCTGCTGTTCCCAGCCCACGATTTCGTTGTGGTTCATCTCGGGCAGTACGTTGCTGTAGGCCAGCGTCTTCGCGTTCTCCTCGATCTGGCAGCGCCAGCGCAGCAGTACCGCTTCGAGCCCCTCCTGTGCGCCGTACAGCACCGGCAGCCGTCCGACGAGTTTTTCCGCGACCTGGATTGCCGGGTTTTCGCGGCTCAGATAGTCGGCATATTCCTTCGAGGCGGTCTCGAGCGTGCTGACGGCATCGGTGAGCGTGGACTGCTCGAGATCCAGAACATCGAGCCGCGCAGCGATCATCAGCAGCGGGAAGAACAGATAGCCGAGTGCGCTCCGCGGCGCGAGTCCGCCGGGAATCACGGCCGCGGGGACCTCATCGGCCTCCGCACGCTCCAGCAGCATCCCGCCCGAGGTTATCACAACGCACTGTGCCCCACGATCCCGGGCATCTGCATACGCGGAGAGCGACTCCTCGGTATTCCCCGAATAGCTGAGCACAACAACAAGTGTCTGTGGTCCGGTATATGACGGCAGCCGATAGCCCCGGTTCACCGCAATCGGTACCCTGGCGAGAGACGTGGCATAGACACGGAGCACGTCGCCGCCGATCGCGGATCCACCCATGCCGCAAACGACCACCTGCCGCACGTTCGCTGCGTCAACGGTGCCGAGATTGAGCGTGTTGCCGATATCCATGCCTGTGCGCGCCTGCTGCGGATAATCGCAGAGCACGCTGTACATGTCATGGGAATCAAGGGAAGAAACGCGGGCCGCGTAGTCGATACTGCTCATGGACTGCCTCGAATGGATGTGATGGTCGAAAACCCGGAGGCGGATCCGGGACATGTGGTCCGGCCGATCGGATGCAGGGAGAATGTGATTCGTGCGGCCGCAGGGTCAGCGGTTCCGCAACCGCGGGATCAACCCTCTTCGCCCAGCTGCCGTGTGAGTTTCTGCCGCAATTCCTCGTAGCCGGGCTTACGGAGAAGCGCGAACATGTTGCGCTTGTATTCCTCGACACCGGGCTGATTAAAGGGATTGATTTCCAGCGCGTATCCGCTGAGCGCAACCGTTGTCTCGAAGAAATACAGCAGCGCACCTACCGTGGCGGCGTTGATTTCCGGCAGCAGGATCGCGGCGTTCGGCACACCGCCGGCGTGATGGGCGAGCGCCGTGCCGCGCATGGCCTGGCGGTTGACCTCCGCGAAAGAATGACCGGCGAGGTAATTGAGTCCGTCCGCATCATCCTGCTCCTCAGGCACGACGATATCTTCGCGGGCACTTTCGGCAAACAGGAAGGTCTCGAACAGCATGCGCCGCCCGTCCTGGATGTACTGTCCCATGGAATGAAGATCCGTGGTGTTCGTCACGGCGGCGGGGAAAAGCCCCTTGCCGTCCTTCCCCTCGCTCTCTCCGAACAGCTGCTTCCACCATTCGGTCACGTAATGCAGTTCGGGATGGAAGGATGCCAGCACTTCGATGTACCTGCCGCGGCGGTAGAGCGCATCGCGCAGCATGGCGTACTGAAATGCAGGATTCGTCGCGGGATCGGCATCCGCACATTGATCGCGCATGGCGACCGCGCCTTCGAGCAGGGCCGACACGTCGATGCCCGCTACCGCAATCGGCAGCAGTCCGACCGGCGTGAACACCGAGAATCGTCCACCGACGTCGTCGGGGATGACGAAACTGCGGTATCCCTCCTCGTCGGCGACGCTGCGCAGGGCGCCCTTCTCCGCATCGGTAGTGGCCACGATACGGCGCGCGGCTTCACCCGGACCGTAGCGTTCCTGCATCCACTGCCGCAGCACGCGAAAGGCGAGTGCGGGTTCGGTGGTGGTGCCCGACTTTGAGATGACATTGATGCTCACGCGTTTCCCTTCGAGGTGGCGCAGCAGACTCTGCAGATAGCTGCCGTCGATATGATTGCCGGCATAGACGACCTCGGTGCCACCGTCGCCGAAAGGAGGCGTCAACGCGTCGATCACCGCCCGCGCTCCGAGATACGACCCTCCGATCCCGACGACAACAAGCACGTCGGATTCGGCGCGGATTTCCTCCGCGGTGTCACGCAGCGGCTGCAGCCGCTCCAGGCCTTCCGCCGGAAGGTCGATCCAGCCGAGGAAGTCATTTCCCGCGCCACTGCGATTGCGCAGGACACTCATCGCCTCACGGATTCTGTCCTGTGATGCGGCAAGCGCGGGTTCATCGAGGAAAGGCCTTGTGTTTTCGGCGTCAATGCGTATCAGTTCGTTCGTCGAATCATTCATTCTCTGCTCCGTTCTCTCCGTTCAGCATGTTGGCAAACAGTTCGGGATGCCTGCGCTGCATGTAATCGGTCAGATACGTGTTGATATCCCGTGCATTCGATTTCATCAGGACTTCGGCCGCGACACGGCGTGCTTCCTCGTGCGTGGTCGAACGCACGATTTTCTTCACCTCCGGAATCACCGACGGCACCATGGAAAACTCATCGAGCCCGAGTCCGAGCAGAAGCACGGTGGCCAGCGGATTACCTGCCATCTCGCCGCACATGCCGACCCAGATGTCGTGCCTGTGCCCCGTATCGATCGTGGTCTTGATCGCACGCAGCACGGCAGGATGGAACTCCTGGTAGAGATCGGCGATGAGCTCGTTGTTGCGGTCCACCGCCATCAGGTACTGCACGAGGTCGTTCGTGCCGATGCTGAAAAAATCCACCCGCTGTGCGAGTTCATCGGCCACGAACACCGCGGAGGGGACCTCGATCATCAGCCCGATATCCATCGATGCGTCGAAGGGGATATCCTGTGCGCGCAGTTCCTCCCGCACGTCATCGAGCAGGTCGAGCACCTCCTGCAGTTCGGCCACGCCCGAGATCATCGGAAACATGATCTTGATGTTCTTCATCCGCGAGGCGCGCAGCAGCGCGCGCAGCTGCTGACGGAATATTTCGCGCTTGTCGAGCATCATGCGGATGCCGCGCCAGCCGAGAAAGGGATTGGACTCCAGCACACCCGCCTCGAGCAGCTTATCACCGCCGATGTCGAACGTTCGGAAAATCACCGGCTGCGGATACATCATGTGCGCGATTTCACTGTACTCGATGTACTGCTCCTGCTCCGAAGGGAAATCACCTTTCTCGATATACAGATGTTCGGTGCGGTAGAGACCGATCCCCTTCGATCCCTGCGTGATCACGTATTCAAGTTCGTTGATGAACTCCGCATTCGCCGAAAGCTCCACCTTGTGCTCGTCGGGTGTGACACAGGGCAGGTCTACGAGATCCTTGAGCTCGCGTTCGAGCCGTTCGATGCGCTCGATTTTCCTGCGGTATTCCTGCAGATGCTCGTCACTGGGATTGACAATGATCAGCCCCCGCTGTCCGTCGATGATCACCTCATCACCCGTGTGAACGTGTTCGGTAATGGTGTGCAGCGCAGTGACGGCGGGAATTTTCAGCGACCGTGACAGGATGGCGGCGTGCGAGGTAATACCGCCGAGATCCGTGGCGTACCCGAGCACGTCGTTCTTGCTGAAAAGGATTGTGTCGGACGGGGTCAGCTGATTCGCGAAGATTACATGCTCACTTTCGACGGTCGAGTGCAGGCGCTTTTTCTGCAGATTTCTGATGATACGCTGTCCCACCTCATCGATATCCACCATGCGCTCGCGCAGGAGCTCGTCGGTGTTGTGGTTGAGCATCGCACGATATTTCTGCAGTTCGTCGTATATCAGGAAGTCCGCATTTTTCTTCTCGCGCGCGAGGCGCTGTTCGAGCGCCTTGCGCATCTCAGGATCGTCGATCATCATCAACTGCCCTTCGAAAATCTGTGCGGCATCCTCGTCCAGTTTCTCGTGCGCGAACGAAGTGATTTTCCGCAGCTGATGGCGCGAACGCTCCATGGCCTCGTCGAGCAGGTGCAGTTCCGTCGCGAGTTCGCTATCGCTGAGGATGCGTTCGGTGACAAACACCTCCTCACGTTCATACACGTATGCCGGACCGATGGCAATACCGCCGGATGCGGGAAGTCCCTTGAGAATGATTTCCTGTTTCGCCATTGACAGCGCCCGTCCCTTGTGATCGATTGCGTTCTACAGCTCGCCGAATCCTTCTTCGAACAGACCGGTGATCGCGGCCGCCATCTCTTCTTCGTCTTCGCCTTCGAACGTGAGCACGAGCGTGGATCCCTGCTCCGCCGCCAGGGTCATCACGCCGATAATACTTTTCCCGTTGATCTCGAAATCATCCTTCTTGATATAGAAATCCGATACATAACCGGCCGCGGTCTTGACCAGGGCGGCGGCGGGACGCGTGTGCAGACCGGTGCGGTTTCTTATCGTGATCTCACGTTCGATCATCCGCGTCAGTGCTTTCGTTCAAGAAGCATGTGCGCAAGCCACGCGAGCATGCGGCGGCCTTCGTTATCTTCGAGTTCGTCCAGTGCACGAAGCGCGGCGGCTGTGTCCGCTTCAATGTTCCTGCGCGCATCGTCGAGCACGCCAAGCCGGTCATACACCGCGGTGACGCGCTCCACGAGGTGATCGCGCCCGGCAGTCTGCGTCGCGACGGAACGGAGAAGATCCCGGTCCGCCCCCTCCGCCGCATTGAGCGCATGCACGAGGAGGAAGGTTTTCTTTCCTTCGAGGATATCACCCCCGATGGGCTTGCCGAGCTTCTCCTTGTCGGCGACGACGTCGAGCAGGTCATCCTGCACCTGGAAGGCACGTCCGACGCAGCGTGCATACTCAACCAGCGCTGCGGTCTGTGTGGCGTCCGCGCCGCCGATGATGGCACCCATTTCCGCGGAAATGGCCACCAGCCAGCCGGTTTTCTTGCTGATCATCATGAAATACTGCTCCTCGGTAACCGAGGGCAGCGCTTCGAATTCCTTGTCATAGCTCTGTCCCTCGCAGACCTCGATCACACCGTCGGTGAATACGCGGGTCAGCGCGCGCACGTCACCCCGTTCGGTATTGAGGAGCGTCTTGTAGGCGATGCCCATCAGTTCATCGCCGACGAGAATGGCGATGTTTTCATCCCACTTCCGATGCACGGTTTCGCGTCCGCGGCGCGTGTCGGCGCGGTCCATGATATCATCGTGGACAAGGGTGAAGTTATGGAGGATTTCCACTGCCGTTCCGGCTTCGACGGCATCCATCGGATCGCCGCCGGCTGCCTGGCAGGCGAGCATGACCAGCACCGGACGGATACGCTTTCCGCCGCCGCTGAGCACGTAGCGCGCGGGTTCATACATGGTGACCGGTTCGTCACGGTCGATGACCGTCGCGAGGCGCCGGTCGATGATGTTACGGTATCGTTCGTACCGCTCGATAAACTCGTTCATACGTCAGCATTCATTCCTTTTGCAGATGGGCGAGCGCCGCAGCCGGCCGAGATCGGACGCGCCCGTGAGAAACATGACACCGAGCAGATCGCGCTTCCAGCCGCAGATGCGGCCGCGGAGCGCATCCGGACCATCGTTCATGAGCGCGGTCAGCAGTGGACGCGCGGAACCGGCGATTTCAGCACCGAGCGCGAGACATTTTGCGATCATCACACCGTCGGTGATTCCGCCCGAAGCGATGACGCGCATATCCTGCGGCCTGTTGATGCGCAGTTCTTCGAGCGCCTGCGCCGTCGGAATCCCCCAGTCCCAGAATTCCTGAGAGATCTCACACCCTTCGCCGCGGCGCAGCATTTCCACACCCGCCCAGCTCGTGCCGCCCGCTCCCGCGACGTCGATCCACTGCACGCCGACCTCATGCGCCCGCATGGCCGCCTCGCGTGAGATCCCCGCGCCGACCTCCTTGAGAATCACCGGAACAGAAAGCTCCCGCACCAGCATGGCAAGGCCTTCGAGCACACCGCGGAAGCGGGCCTCGCCTTCGGGCTGCAGGAATTCCTGCAGGGGATTCGTATGCACAACGAGGGCATCCGCCTCGATCAGCTCGACGAGGTACTGCGCGGGACGCGCGTCTTCCATCGCCGCGACCTCCACCGCGCCAATATTGGCGAGGATGGGGATGGTCGGCGCATTGCGGCGCATGATGCGATAGGATTCATGGAAGGTGTCATTCTCCAGTGCCTGGCGCATGCTGCCGGCACCGATGGCGAGACGGAGATCTTCGGCCACCTCGGCGAGATCGCCGTTGATACGCTCCGCCTCGGCGTATCCGCCGGTCATTCCGGATATCAGCAGCGGGAAGGAGAGCGATTTCCCGAGAAAATCCGTGGACGTGTCGATGTCCTCGACATTGAGTTCCGGCAGCGCGTTGTGCTGGAAGTACCATTCCTCGAGTCCATTGGTTTTGCCGCGGAACGATACCTGTTCGTTCACGCAGAGATCGACATGGTCTTTCTTGCGGGATGATGTCCTGGACATGGGCTGAAAACTCTGAAAAACCGCGAATCAGTCCCGAAATCGCCGGTGGCTGAGGGAGAATTCCGGACACACAAAGTACAAAAGAAATCGTAAAAAACCCCGCCAACCGAGGAGATGAAATGCTCTTGGCAACACGAAGGGACGAAGACACAAAGCCACGAAAGGAAAATCAAAAGAAAAGCCCCGACAGTGATTGGCGGAGCTTTTTCAAAGAATCATTCGTGTCTTCGTGTCCTGGCGCCTTCGCACCCAACATGATCAGTGCTATCGCATGGCGACGGACTGTGTTTCCTGGAATTTCGCGAGACCGTCTTTGAGGAAGCGCACGAATTCCTGCGGCTTGCGCGTCATGCCGGGGAAACTGCTGATCTTCTCGCCGTCGGAATCGAGGGTCACGTACAGCGGAAGGGCGACCGTGCCGAAACGCGCCTCCTGGAAGTCGCGGTTGCGTTCGTATACTTCACCCTGGCCGTCGGTATATAGACGAACAAGCACGTAATCCCGGAACAGCTCCTGTACATCCGGACGCGGGAAGATATTTGATTCCATCCAGCGGCAGTTCGTGCACGCGAAGCCGGTGAAATCCAGGAATACCGGCTTGCCCTCCTGCTGCGCCGCCTTCAGCGCCGATTCGTAATCCGAGAACCATCGTTCCTCCCCGTGCAAGGCAGCCGCATCCCCATGCGATGACGCCGTCTCCCCGCCGGTGCTCATCCCGGCGCCGGTCATGGAGCCCATCGATGCCGCCTGGATGGCCTCCTGGTAATTCATGGGCGGCAGAAAGGCGTCAAGCTCCCCGAGCGGCTTGTCGTTGAGTCCGGTGTAGAGATACACCGAGATGCCGAGGAAGAACACGCCCCACAGCATGCGCACGACGCCGACTTTCTCGATCGGACTGTCATGCGGCAGCTGGAATTTGCCGAGCAGGTACACGGTGATGAGGATGCCGATGCCGACCCAGAAGCTCAGGAAAAGGTCGCGGCTGAGGATGCCCATGCTCCAGATCAGGTCGACGTTGGAGAGGAATTTCATCGCGGCCGCAAGCTCGAGAAAGCCCATCACAACCTTGACGGAATTCAGCCAGCCGCCGCTCTTCGGCATGGATTTCAGCCATGACGGGAAGAGGGCCAGGAGGAAAAACGGCAGTGCGAATACGCTGGAGAACGCCAGCATGCCCACGACGGACCACCAGATTTCGCCCTTCGCCGCGGCAACCATGACGGTGCCGACAAACGGCACGGTGCAGGTGAAGCTGGTCAGTGTGAACGTGAGACCCATCAAAAGCAGGCTCGCGATCCCCTGTCCGCTGCCCGAGGCCACGGTCAGTTTCGTGAGAATGCCCGACGGCACAACGATCTCGAACAGTCCGAAGAGGTTCAGCGCGAACACGATGAACACCAGGGCGATGAGGATGTTCATCCACGGGTTCGCCGCGAATTGATTGATCCCCGACGCCCCGAAAAGCAGGGCAAGCAATATCCCCAGTCCGGTGAAGGTGAAGATGATGCCGAAGGAATAAATGGACGCGTCGCGCACGGACTGCAGCCGTGTCGCGGCTTCGCGCTTGGTGAAAAAGCTCACGGTGATCGGGATCATCGGGAAGACGCAGGGCGTCAGCAGCGCCAGCGCGCCGACCGACATCGCGAGCCCGATGTAGGCCCAGAGTCCTTCCTGCTTGGCTTTCTCCACGTCGGCCTCGTCGCCGTAGCCGAGTGATTCTTCCTCGCCCTCCGCTCCGGCCTCCGCGTCCTCCGCGGCAGCCTCGTCGGCAGCACCGGCGTCGGTCCCCTCAACGGCAGCGAGATCCTCGCCATCCGTTTCGCCGTTTTCCCCGGCCGCGGCCATGGCGCTCTCATCGGCGGCCTGCTCCGCGGCAGCCGCAGACGCGGCTTCCACGGTGATGTCGATGGGAACCTCGACCGTCTTCGGCGGCAGGCACATGCGGTCGTTGCAGGCCATGAACGTCACTTCCACGACGGCCTTCTGCTTCCCGGGCTTCGCATCCTTCTTCACCGTGCCCGTCACTGTGAACGTGACATCCTCTTTGAAATACTCCGTTTCGATACCGAATGCCTCGTCGTATTTCACCTTGGGCTTCGGCTGCCGGACGCTCCCCTTGCGGGACAGCGGCGCATCCGCGGCGAAGGTGATGTCCGTCGGCACCGGGCCCTCCTCCTTCGGAGTCGTGGAGTAGATATACCAGCCCTCATTGACATCGGCAGTGACCTTGACGTCCACCGTGCCACCGGCTTTCACCGTTGTGCTGACCGGCTTCGCCGACCAGGTCGCAGCTTCCTGCGCCTGAAGCTGTATGCTGAAAATCGAAAGAAAGAATACGAGCAGAGGAAGGAAATGCAGTCGTTTCATGATGCCGTCGGATGGTAAGTAGCGAAAAATCGTTCAATCAATAAATAATACGAAGTTCCATCACCAGCGACAATGACAAAACGACGTATTGCTGAATATGATGCGGCGGGGATGCGGAATGATTCAAATTTGAAGAGTGCACGGGATCAGTACACGCCACGATCACTGCCGCGCTTCTCGAGTTTGATATCCTTGAGCTGCGGTGCCTTGAGACGGATGACAAAGAAGAAGCTGCGATAGGTGCCGGCGGGCACCCACTGGAAATCCATCTCCCAGCAGTGCAGATCCTTGCGGATATTGATCGACGGCGCCCCGAGTTCCTTGTTGACGATATCGTAATAGCCGCTGACGGTGAAATGCCATGAGGGCGTCAGACTGAAGGTCAGGTTGGTGCGGAGATTCGAGTTGCGCGACTCCCGGGAAGGATTGAAGCGCGAGACACGGTAATCATATCCGAGTGAGAGATTCCACGGGATGCTGAAATTGTACGGGGCCTTCATGTCGATCGGACCGCTGCGAAGGCTGTCGTCTTCCGATTCGCTCTCCATGCCTTCCTCTTCATCCTCTCTGTCCTTGCTCTCGAACATCGTACTCGACAGGCGCGTGTTGAGACTGATATCAAAGGAAGTCAGCCGCCCGAGTCCCTGCCCGGCCTCCCAGGCATAGCGTGGCGTTTCCCTTCCGGTGATGACCGTGCGTTCGCCGTCGTCCCCGATTACGGCACGATCGGGAATGAATTCGTATGGAGAGAACGTTGCCCCGCCCCGCAGTTCAATCAGATTCTGGATGCTCGTGCGGTAACTGAGATTGAGATTCCCGAGCCGCATGCTGTCTTTGACGAAGTTGTAATTCGTCGAGGCATCGAGCGTGAAGAGCTGCACTTTCCGCGGCGTTTCCGTTGTATCACTTTCGAGCGGATCGAGTTTCATCTCGAAAATATTCGAAAGGCGGATGCCCATGGTCTGGGATTCGCCGGATCCGACGCCTCCAAACACTTCGCCCGGCCGGTAGCTGAGCCCGGTGTATGGGTCATAGCGCACATCCTGCCCGGTGCTGTCGGTATAGCTCTGATAATATCCCCACGATTCCTTCGAAAAATCCGGATTCCAACTGTAGCTGACCGACGGCTGCAGCGTATGGCGAAAGCCGATGATGCCGAGCGCGTTGGGCTCGAACATGCCGTACAGCTTGGTGCTGGCACTCAGACTTGCGTTGAATGTCCGCAGAGCGAAGAACCCGCTCACGTCCCGTCCCTCGACCTCGCGCCGCTCCTCGTTGAAAAAGCGCTCGGTGCGATGATCATACCAGCGCTCGGTGTAGGTGAAGCTCGGTGAAATCGTGAAATAGCCGAACTTCGGCGTGGAAATCAGACTCAGGCGGTGCTCGAGTCCGCGGCGATCGAAACGCTCCTTGTTCGTTGACAGCGTATCGATCGCAGGATCGAAGCGCGTCACCTCATCGATATCGATGCGATTGAGAAACTGCCCGGAATAGCTGAAGCCAATCATCTCATACCAGGCCTGCTCGCCGAAACCGCCGTCGCCGCGGAAGGGATAGATCTGCGACTGGTTGAAGCGGATGTTCGGGAGCGTGGTCGTTGACGTTCCGTCGACCAGATCCTGCTCGCGTTGCAGTCCGACCGAAATGCTCCGGTTCGTTCCCTCCCAGGATTTCGAATACGAGGCGCTCGAACGCGCGGTGGTTTTCAGCAGCTCATCGATGTTGGTGCTGAAGCTATTGTAATAGGACTGCGTGACGATGTTCACATCCGCCGTGATGCGCGAGGTCGGATCGATTTCCTGGTTGTGCTGAATCTTCAGGCTCCATTCGGTGGCGGGTTCGTCGTCGGGACGCGAGACATTGCCGATCAGGAAACGCTGACGTCCGTAACTGCCGGATATCGATCCCGAGAAATTGTAGCGCAGGGCGTAGCGCAGTTCGGCGCGCGCCAGCCAGCCGCCCTTGGAGAACCAGTCACCGGTGAGCGCGAGATCCCAGTAATCGCTCGCCGCGAGATAGTACCCGCCGTTTTTCAGATAGCGGCCGCGGCTCTGATCGAAGCCGAAGGCAGGAAAGATGATGCCGGAACTGCGTCCCCCGCTGCTCGGAATGACGGCAAAGGGCAGCCACAGCAGCGGAATGTCTTCGACGTAAAAGGTGATCGGACGCGCAACAACGATCTCGTCGGGCACGAATTTCATCTGCGCGGAGCCGAAGTAATAATGTTTGTGGTCGGGATTGTCGCAGGTCGTGTACCGTCCGCCGGCGATGAAATACTCGTTCTCCGAGACGCGCTTGATGCGTTCGCCGAGGTAGAATCCGTCATCGATGGCGGTCTCTCCCTTCGTGATGACACCTTTTTTCGAGCGGAAATTGTATGTCATCTCCTCGCCGGTGTACTCTTCGGTACCTTCCTTGAATACCGGCGTGCCGATCATGCCGCGACCCTCCGCGCTGGTATCCGCGATGCCATGCGCATCAATCGTCGAAGCGTCCCAGTTGATCGTGATCCGCGCCGCACGCACGGCCGTTGCGCCGTAATCGATGCTCCCCTTCTCGTACATGTTCATTTTTTTCTCGTCGAGCAGGTATATCACTGAATCCTGCGCGCTGTAGGTGATGATGGTATCCACCTCGTTGCTGACGGGAAATATTACCGTGCTGTCTGCGGCGAGGGCGAGTGAATCCCTCGCGAGCCGGAGAGAATCCTGCATGACGAGCAGCAGGCTGTCTTTCTGTGCCTTCGTCAGGTTGCGGCGCGTGGTATCGATCGCCGTCGCTTCAACGGCCCCCGTTTCCCCTGCACGCTGCGCTGCCGTGTCGATGCGCGCACCGTCACCCGGCTGCGCGGTGCCGGACTGCACGGCAGCGGTATCCTGCCTCGCGGTGCTGTCGGTCACGACCTGCGCGGCCAGGACACCGGGAAGAAGAAAAAACGCGAGCAGTATGGCGCAGCGGACGGATATCACAACCTGCTTGTACTCATGGGTGGGAGGGCAAGTTCCGGTGGGACGGAATTTCCCGTGACAGTATCGGACAAAGGTACGAAAACGCCGCCTGCGAGGGAAAACGCATTCCCGTGTCTCATGCAATTTGTGTATGTTTCAACCATTCGAGAACCGGGACGCTTCCTGAGCACATGCATCCATTCTATCACGTTTCACCCCTGTACCACGCCGAAGACACCGAACGGCTGGGCGGTACACGCAGCCGCGCGGGCGACCACCGCGATCCCTTCGAGCGCGACCGCGCCCGCATCATCCACAGCTTCTCCTTCCGGCGCCTGCAGTCGAAAACGCAGATTTTCGCTCTGGGTGAATCCGAATTCCTGCGCACGCGGCTGACGCATACGCTCGAGGTCAGCAACATCGGACGCGGACTCGCCGCCACGATCAACCGCGCCATCTGGCCGGGCTATCCTCTGGGTACGGTGAAAGAAGAATTCGAATCCCTCGGCGGACCGGTGGACACCAGCCTCATCGAGGCCGCCTGTCTCGCGCACGATCTCGGCCACCCGCCCTTCGGCCACCGCGGCGAGGAGGCGCTGAACCACTGTGTGTGGACACGCTGGCCCGACAGGGACAACGGATTCGAAGGCAACGGACAGACACTGCGACTGCTCACGCAGGCCGACCTCGAGGCGCACGGCGAGCGGCACGGACTCAATCTCACTCGTGCGACACTGCAGGGTGTGCTGAAATACCCCGGGCTCTATCGCGATCTGGTCAACGGTGATCGTTATCCACAAGATGGCACGGCACCGCCGTTCAAGCCCTGGGCACCGCCGAAATGCATTCACAACGAAGAGGCGGAACTGCTCGGCTGGCTGCTCGCGCCCTTTCCCGCCGCGGACCGCGAACGTTTTCTCTCGTTCGATTCACGGCGCGGCAAACATGCGCGCACCCGGCACAAGACACTGGAAGCCGGCATCGTCGAACTGGCGGATGATATCGCCTACGGTACGCATGATGTGGAGGACGCCTTTTTCTCGCGCCTGATCACGCCCGAGCAAATCCTCGATTACATGCAGCGCGACCGCTTCGAGGATCCCGGCGTGTATGACACCTACGAATCGCTGATCACGCGCATGGGACGCGGCGCGGGCGGATCCCGCCGTGACGCCGTCTACGAAAAGAAGGATGCCGGATCGGCACTCATCAGCCGACTGATCAGCGCGGCCCGACTCACGGAGAATCCGCTCTTCGAGCATCCGCGTCTGCGGTGGAGCGTGACATTGCCCGAGGACGATCGCATCGTGCTCGACGCGCTGAAGGATTCCGTCTACGACATCGTCATCAACGGTCCGGGCGTCCAGAGTCTCGAATACCGCGGCGGTAATATAATAGAAAGCATTTTCAAGGCGTATGACGAGTCGCCCGAGCTGCTCGGCGGCAAACACGGACATCTGCTGCGCGAAGCCGCCTCGGAGGAGAAACGCCTGCGCGTTCTCGCCGACTACATCGCCGGCATGACAGACACCTTCGCCGAGCGCACCTACAACCGGCTCTACCAGCCCGGCAGCGGCTCGGTGTTTGATCGGATGTGATCGTAAAGGGGTAAAGTAACCGATTCTTCACCCCTTTACCCCTTTACCGCTTCACGAAAGGCCGCCTTCACCCTTTACGCCTTTACCCTTTGCGAACAACCAAACCAACAACGATACAAATCACATCGCGAACGAACCCATGAAACACGCACCCCTATTCATTCTCCTGCTTCTCATACTTCCCGCCCTGACACACGCCCAGGAAACCGACACCACCGAAAGCGGCTACGAATTCACCGTGCTCAAACAGCTCCCCGCGACACCGGTGAAGAACCAGTACCGCACGAGCACCTGCTGGAGCTTCTCGGCGATTTCCATGCTGGAATCCGAACTCCTGCGCATGGGAAAAGGCGCGTTCGATCTCTCGGAAATGTTCATCGTGCGCGACATCTACGAGCGGAAAGCGCACAAGTACGTGCGCATGCATGGCAATGTGAACTTCGCCCCCGGTGGCGCCTTCAACGACGTGACCGCCATCATGCGGGATCTCGGACTGGTGCCGGACGAGGCCTATCCGGGTCTTGAATACGACGAGGAGAAACACATCCACGGGGAACTCGACGCCGTTCTGAAAGGCTACGTTGAAGCGCTGATCAAAAATCCCAACCGCCGTCTCACCCCTGTCTGGGACGAAGGACTCAACGGTATCCTCGACGCCTATCTCGGCGATGAGCCGGAGCGCTTCACCTGGGAAGGCAAGGAATACACGCCGCGCAGCTTCATGGACAACGTGCTCGAGCTGAACGCCGACGACTACGTCATGCTGTCATCCTACACCCATCATCCGTTCTACCGGCAGTTTGTGCTCGAGGTCCCCGACAACTGGGACTGCGGCCTCGTGCACAACGTCCCCCTCGCCGAGTTCATGGAAACCATCGAACACGCGATCAACACCGGCTACACCGTCGCCTGGGCCGCCGACGTCAGCGAACACGGATTCAATTTCAAGAAAGGCATCGCCGTCCTCCCCGCGAAGGAATGGACTGATATGGAAAAGAGTGAGCGCGACAGCGTCTTCGTCACACCCGTGGAAGAGAAAGCCGTGACGCAGGAGCTGCGCCAGAAGGCCTTCGATAACTATACCACCACCGATGACCACGGCATGCACATCACCGGCATCGCCGAGGATCAGAACGGTACAACGTACTTCTACGTAAAAAACTCCTGGGGCGTCAAGGGAAGCAAGTACGACGGCTACTTCTATGCATCCGCACCCTACGTCGCCTGCAAAACGCTGTCAATCCTGCTGCACAGGGATGCCGTTCCGGCCGCGATCCGGGCAAAACTCGGGATCTGATCGCAGGAGTCGGGAATGTCTCAGTTCTTGACCATCGTCCGCTCGCCAGCGATCGTCCCGTCGACAAACAGCCGCACGACGTACACGCCGCCGGCAAGGCCTCGCCCGTCGAGGGGAAAATTGTACACGCCGGGGAACTGGCGACCGAAGTCGCGTTCGTAGCGGAGACGCCCCGCCATGTCATAGAGGCGCAGGGCGACATTTCCATCGGAGACGAGGGTGTAGGGAATGACGGTCTCGTGACCGGTAGCCGCCGAGAAGGGATTCGGGTAGTTCTGCCCGAGACGCGCGGTCACGGGCAGCACGGGCGCGTCATCGAGAATCGAACGGCTGGAGCGGTACATGCCGCGTCCGTGCGTGGCTGCGAAGAGGACGCCGTCGGGACGCATCTTGATATCGGCGATGATGACGTTGCCGATGCCCTCGTTGTCGGTCATCCATATCGCGCCCATGTCGGTGCTGACAAACAGGCCGACATCCGTGCCGACGTACAGCTCCTGCTCACGCTCGGGATGACGGAACACGGTGTTCGCCGGGATGTCGGGCAGCACGGCATCGCCGGTACCGGAGATGTTCTGCCAGGTGGAGCCGAGATCGGTCGTGCGGAAGACGTGACTGCCGCCGAAGCCGCTGAAGGTCACCACCGCGTCGCGCGCATCCGTGCGGCTGACCGCGAAGTCGGTGACGAAAAACGCCGGCAGGCCGGTATCCACCCGCTGCCAGTTCCCCCCACCGTCACTGCTGACAAGCACGCGTCCCCGCGAACTCCCCGCCCAGATCACCGAGGGATCGGCGGCGGAAAGTCCGATCGCGGTGAGATACGCGTTGCTCCCCGCCAGATCGCCGGAAATGCGCGTCCAGCTCTCGGCGCCGTTCGTCGTGCGGTACACGCGGTTGGTGCCGGCGTACAGGGTCTTCGGATCCGACGGCGCCATCTCGAACGGCGCGATGAAAGCGACAGGATCGGAGGTGCCGAAATCCTGCGCGCGCGGGATGCCGTTCATCGCAAGATAAAACGTGCGGCCGAAGTTCGTGGATTTCAGGAAATGCAGGTAGTAAAGCTCGCCGTAGACGATGCGCGGCTCGGTGGGATCGATTGCGGTGTAGCCGCCGTCCCCGCCGATGACACCTGACCAGCGGTCGCCGTCCGACGTGCGAAGGGTACCGTTGTCGATGGTGCCGCCGATGACCATGTCGGACCGCGGATGCGGCGTGCCGCTGTGGAACTGCACGGTGACCATGCCGGCGGACAGCTCGGTGAAATCCTCCCCGCCGTTGAGCGAACGAAACAGTCCGCCATCACTGCCCGCGAGGAGCTCATCGTGGTTGTCGGGATTGAAAATCAGCACATGCTGATCGGCATGCACGTAGGTGAGATCCTGGAAGGGATACCAGTTGGTCATCTGCCGCCAGGTCGCGCCCCCGTCGGTGCTGCGGTGCAGATCGATGCCGCCGGCCCAGATGATATCGGCATTCGCGGGATGCACGGTCAGCACGCTGTTGAAACGCCCCTGTCCGCCCATGTACGTCTCTCCCGACACATCACTGCGCGGGATGGAAAGCGCACGCCAGTTTTCTCCTCCGTCGTCGCTGCGGTAGAGGCCGGCGCACTGCTGCGCGTTGCGGTCAGTGAACGCCGCATAAATGATGTCGCCGTCGGATGGTGCCGTGTCGATGTAGATGCGTGTGTACGACTCCTCGAGTACGCGGCCGAGTGACGTCCAGGTCTCCCCGTGATCGGTGGAACGAAGAATGCCGTGTCCCTCCAGCGCGGCGTACGCCACGCCCGGCGTAGTGGCGCTGTGATCGACCATGGCGGAAAACGGCGCGCCCACATCCGCGATGACGCGCCGCCAGCTGTCGCCGCCATCCGTGCTGCGAAACACACCCTGCAGGGTGCAGACGAGCACGATGTCGGGTGTGAAAGGATCGAAATCCACATCATAGACATACCAGAAATCGCGATCCTCGGTCGACGGAATCAGCGACCAGCTCCCGCCCGCGTCCGTGCTGCGGTAGATGCCGTGTCCGAACGCGGCGTAGCCCTGCCAGGCGACGTAACCCTCGCCGCAGCCGGCGAGCACGTGCCCGCGGTCGAAGGGATCAACATCGATCGCGCCGATGCGCAGATTGGGCAGAAGGTCGTCGAGCTGCCGCCAGCTGGCACCGCTGGTCGTGCTCTTCCACACCCCGCCGCCGGCACTGCCGACGTAGATGACTGCGGCATCTTCGGGATCGATGGCCATCGAGCGGATGCGCCCGGCAACGTTGACCGGACCGAGGTTCAGCCAGCGCCAGCCGTTCTGCGTCTTGCGCAGTCCCTCGCGCTCCATGCGCCGCACATCCCCTGCGGCGCGCTCATAGGAGCCCCGCGGAATGCCGTTCGGCCAGGCGCGCTGCTGAAGAAAGAACTGCGCGGCCTCTTCCGGTTTGTCAAAGCCGGCCTCTGGTCTGGCGTGGGTGGATGAACGATCAGGAGCCGCGATGCGCGGCAGCAGGATTGCGGTCGCGCACACGGCACAGACAAACGCGGCGGTGTGCAGCAGACGCATGGTGCATCAGAACAGCTGGTAAGCGAGGGTGACGTAAAATTTGTAGAAGGTCGGACGCATACTGAAATTCGGCCGCTCACCGCGCGGCTGCAGGATCTTGTCGAAGGCGTAATCCACCTCGATGGCGGGAATCACGTACACGTTCTTGAACGGAATGAACGCGTATTCCGCCCCGATGACAAAGGAAACGCGCAGGTCGTGGTCCACCGCGAGCGGGGCATCCTCGATCAGGTAGCGTCTGCCGGTCTCCAGTTCCGTATCGATCACACGCACGTGACTGCGCTGCACGAACCCGAAACTCGGACCGAGATACACGCGCTCCCCGTCGATGTTGCCGAAAAGGCGCAGGAGCAGATCGAAGTGCAGCAGATCGTAGTCGAACGTGAGATCCGACCCGACAAGTCCCGTCCCGGCGATGGAGCGCAGACTGTCGGTGCGGCCAGTAAACCAGTCGGTGGAAGTATGATTCCGGCCGAGTCTTAGATAGATCGAGGCATCATTGAAAATCGGGATATTGATCGAAGCCCCGTAGAACTCGTTGAAGCTGGTCACATCGCCGACGAATTCGCAGGGACATAACCCGTTGTACTCGCCGTTGATGTACACGAGATTCCCTCCGCCGAAAAAGGAGAACTGATACCCGTTGTAGAGCTTCTCGGGCACGACCGGCGCTTCTGGCTCGGTCTGTGCCCGCGCGCCCGCTGTCGCCAGCAGACCGAGCAGCACCGCGCCGAGCGTGATGTTCAGCGCACGTGCCGCCATGTGTCCCAGCCGATTACTCGTTTTCAAGACTGTGCAGATTCGATTGCAGTTTTTCAAGGTTTCTGCGGAAGCTGGCCTGTTTCTCGCGCTCGCGCGCGACGACATCTTCCGGGGCGTTTTCCAGAAACTTCGCATTTCCGAGCTTGGAATCAATGCCTTTCAACAGCCCCGAAACGCGGGTAATTTCCTTCTCGATGCGCGCGCGCTCCACCGCGATGTCGATGAGTCCCTCGAGGGGCACGTACACATCCGCACCATTGATGACGGTGCTGGCGGACAGCCGCGGACGCTGTTTCCCGATGCCCGCATCCACATGGGCGATGCGCGCGAGACGTTCGAGGAAGTGCAGGTTCTCGTTGATCGCCGCGAGCTGCTCCTCGTCGTGGCAGTTGATCACCACGTCGCACTGCTTGCCGGCGGGCACGTTCATCTCGCCCTGAATGGTGCGCACACCCTCGACGAGCGACTGCAGGAAGTTCATCTGCACGACGGCATGCTCGTCGATGTACTGCTCCTGCAGTTCCGGCAGATGCTGATTCATCAGGCTGTCGCCCTCGCGGCCGGGTTCCGTCTTGTGCCAGATTTCCTCGGTGACGAAGGGCATCACCGGATGCAGCAGCTTCAGGATGGCATCGTAGACATACAGCGCGCGCTCGAGCGTCAGGCGCTTGAGCTTTTCGTCCTGCGAGTACAGACGATCCTTGATCAGCTCGATGTACCAGTCGCAGAAGTCATGCCAGATAAAATCGTACAGCGCTTTCGACATGTCGTTGACGCGATAGCGGTCCATGCTGTCGTGCAGCGCCTGAATCGTGCTGTGCAGGCGGCTGTAAATCCAGCGGTCCTCGAGCTCCATCTCGGGCGTGGTGACGGCGAGCGGGACGAGGGCCTCGGTCTGATGCCAGTGTCCCTCGCGGAACTGCCATTCCCCCTGCTCCTCGATCTTCTGCCTGTTCATCAGCAGGAAGCGACCGGCGTTCCAGACCTTGTTGGCGAAGTTGCGTCCGATTTCGCATTTCTGCGTGGAGAACAGTACGTCCTGTCCCAGCGGCGCGAGATACGTGACGGTGAAGCGCAATGCGTCGGCGCCGTACTCGCCGATGACATCCAGCGGATCGGGCGAATTGCCGAGGGATTTCGACATTTTCCGCCCCTTCTCGTCGCGGATGATGCTGGTGAAATAGACGGAATGGAAGGGCACGAGATCCTTCGCCTCCGTGCGCGGCGAGCCGTCGGGCCGGGGGATGCCGGGCATGAATTCCAGCCCCGCCATGATCATGCGGGCAACCCAGAAGAAGATGATGTCGGGACCCGTCACGAGGACGCTGGTGGGATAGAAATATCGAAGGTCGGAACTGTCTTCGGGCCAGCCGTGCACGCTGAAGGGCCACAGCCAGGATGAGAACCAGGTATCAAGCACGTCTTCATCCTGCCGCAGCTGGCCGGATTTTCCGCAGTCGGGACACGCACCCGGCATCTCGTGCATCGCATCCTGCCAGCCGCAGGCGTCGCAATAGTAGACGGGGATGCGATGTCCCCACCACAGCTGACGCGAGATCGTCCAGTCGCGGATGTTTGTCATCCAGTGCTCGTAGGTTTTCACCCAGCGTTCGGGATAGAACTTCACCGTGCCGTTGCGCACGACGTCCAGCGCAGGCTCGGCGAGGGATTTCATGGAGACGAACCACTGATCGGAGAGGTACGGTTCGATCGCCACGTCGGTGCGGTCGGAGAAACCGACACTGTGCGTGTAATCCTCGATCTTCTCGATCAATCCCCGCGCTTCGAGGTCCGCGACGATGCGCTTGCGGGCCTCGTAGCGATCGAGTCCGTTATACGCCCCGCCGAGTTCGTTGATCGAGGCGTCGACATCCATCACGTTGATCTGTTCGAGTTCGTGCCGTGCGCCGACCTCGAAGTCATTCGGGTCGTGCGCGGGAGTGATTTTCACCACGCCGGTACCGAATTCGCGGTCCACGTACGTGTCGGCCACGATGGGGATTTCGCGTTCCATGAGCGGCAGCAGCACGGTCTTGCCGATGTATTTCTGGTAGCGATCGTCTTCGGGATGCACCGCGACGGCGGTGTCGCCGAGCATGGTTTCGGGACGCGTGGTGGCGACGACGAGGAATTCGCTGTCGGATGGCGTGCCGTCGATCACGACGGGATAGCGCATGTGCCAGAGTTTGCCCTGCTGCTCCTTGTACACGACCTCCTCGTCAGAAAGTGCCGTGTGCGCGACGGGATCCCAGTTGATGATGCGCTTGCCGCGATAGATGAGTCCCTTTTTATAGAGGCGGATGAAAACCTCGCGCACGGCGCGCGAAAGTTCGGGATCCATGGTGAAGACCGTGCGCTCCCAGTCACAGGAGACGCCCAGCTTGCGCAGCTGGCGGATGATGATGTCGCCGAACTTGTCGCGCCACTGCCAGACGCGCTCGAGGAATTCTTCGCGGCCGAGGTCGTGGCGGCTTTTTCCTTCCTCGCGCTTGAGCGTTTTCTCGACGACGGTCTGTGTCGCAATGCCCGCGTGATCGGTGCCCGGGATCCAGCACGTGTGTTCTCCCTTCAGCCGGTGCCAGCGCACGAACACATCCTGCAGCGTATTGTTCAGCACATGTCCCATGGTCAGCATGCCGGTGATATTCGGCGGCGGGATGACCACGGTGAACGGTGTTTTCTCCGGGTCGGGCTCGGCGTGGAACAGGCCGTGCTCTTCCCAGAAACGGTACCAGTCGTCTTCGACGGCGGCGGGATCGTAGGCGGATGCGAGGGATTCGTTCGCGGGTGTGGCGTCCGACATGAATGCTCCTGAATTGTCAATTATGTGCGCGCACCGCCGAGGCGGTGCATTTGACGGAATTAATAGTATACGAAATACGCAGGATTCACGGAACAGATGATAAACGAAAGGCCGGTCCACCGGACCGGCCTTTTCATACCTTCGCTTCCTTCTCCCCTTCGCTGTTCCCATTCTCTTGGTGGCTTCGTGTTTTCCTGCCTTCGAGACCCCAAGAGATACATCAAAGCAGTTTCTGGATTTCCTCCGCCCACGCCGACTTCGGCTGCAGGCCGACCTTCGAAGACACCACATTTCCCTCGCGGTCGATCAGGAAGGTCGTCGGGATGCTGCGCACGCCTCCGTAGGCCTGGGCGATCTGCCCGTCGCCGTGCAGCACGTCGTAATTGATGTTGTACTGCTGCACGAACTGCGCAACGGCGCCTTCCTCACCCGGCTGGTCGAGCGATACGCCGACGATCTCGAAGCCGTCATCCCGGTACTCGTTCTGCAGCTCGATGAAATCGGGAATTTCACGCTTGCAGGGACCGCACCACGTCGCCCAGAAGTTCAGCATCACGACTTTGCCGCTGTAGTCGGCGAGCGACTTGCTGCCGCCGTCCACCGACGGAAGCGAGAAATTCGGCGCGCTGCTGCCACCGCCGCCCGTCTGCGCGGCCGCCTGCTGCTGCGCCTGCGTCATCACCGACGGCTCCGGTTCGTTGAGCTTGTTGATGAGGATGATACCAACGATCACCACGGCGAACCCCGTGATTACCCACGCAAACGGACTGATGCCCGTTTTCTCGGGCTTCCGGCCCTGCTTCTTCTTTTTATTCCTGCTGAGATCCTTCTTCATGCCTGTATGCTTTCTGTTTGTGATGAATTTCCATGCTTGGTTTTTCCGTGCGCGGGACGAACGTCCCGTCATAAAAACAGCGTTGAGTGGCGCCGGGTTTCAGAAAGCCTGCTCACCGGCGAGAAAGCGCTTGAGTTCGGTGACAATCTGCATCTGCCGGTCGACCGGGAAATCCTTCTCATCCATCGCCGAGCCCAGCGTGCCCCAGATCGGCTCACCGCAGCGCAGACAGCGGATGCCCTTTTCCATCAAAAACGTCACCGCATCGGGATATTCCTCGACGAGTTCTTCGATGACCGTGTCACGGGTGATGTCTGCGCTCATGATCGCTCCTGTGCTGTTCCTATCGTATAGGATGCACGAAATATCGTATAGGATGCACGAAATATCGTATAGGATGCACGAAAAGCGCGAAACGTTGCAAAGACAAATCTTCGCCTATCGGAGGATGCTGAGCAGCCGGGTGGTCTGACCGCCGCCGGCGAGGAGTTGAAGGAGGTAGTTTCCCGGAGCAAATCCATTGCCAGAAAATGTTACGTAGTATGTCCCGGGCGAGTGGTGCTGGTCATCCAGACGCAGGACCAGTCTCCCCAGCATGTCATGCAGCGTCAGGCGAACATCCGCGGCCTCGGGAATCTCGTAGCGAATGGTTCCACTCGCAGTAACGGGATTCGGAAATACTGAGAGCGCAAGAGCATCCACTGGTGGCGATGGATCGACCACGTCGTTCACGTGTTCGTTGAGCTGCCAGCGTTCCTCCCTTCTGCCGCCAGAACCATGTACCCAGTAGTACAGCTCCTCAACCCCAGTGCCCAGTCTCGCGAGGATTTGACCGGAAGTATGGAGAGGTCCCCCTTCATCGCTGGCACTCGATCGGAAGCGAACCAGATCAGGCAGCGTCATGTCTGCAGCGAAATATTCAGCTTTGATCATAGCCGCATGACGCTGACTGTATGCGTAATATCCGCTCGCGGTACCGATACCATCATCCCACAGACCGGGATACACGCTCTCATCGATGAAGTGATGCATCGTCGTATGGAATTCAATAATCCTGCTCATGGACGTGTCCGGAGCTTTCCTCGAGTAATGCCGGATTTTTCTCACAGGATGGATACGTACTGTTGCAGTACTGTCATGAGGAGGGAGAAAAAGAAGTGAAGCTGTACCGTGAATCGTATCCATCGGGGAATAGCCAGGCGTCACTCGGACGTCATAGTTGAGCAGCATATCTTCATCGGGGATCAGGTATTCGAGCAGGTCGACCCAGGCACCCGCGAGCGGCGTGATGCTGTCACTGACAGCGAACGCGCTGCCGCCGCCCTGAACACGCAGCGTAACACGATACCGCAATGGATGCCCGGGCGTGAACGTACTGTCAAGGTACTGCTGTATCGGCATCCTCCCCTGCGCAATCGAAATCCAGTTCGAATCCGACGAGGAGCGTTCGATTTGCGCAACAGCTTCCTGATCGACGAATGGATCACTCCAGTGAAGGAGAACCTGCCGGCGGCGCTGTGTGCTGAAGTCTTCCGCCAGGACGATCACGGGAACCTGCTTACGCACCTCCAGCTTCAAGTACGGGGCAGGATACGACGGAGATTTATGCAACACGATATTACTGTCTAGCCGGACGACGAACCGAAATTCAGTTTCAACAATCCTCCATTGCGTGCTATCGGCGCGACGTTCGTAGGGCAGTCTGACCCAGTGCTGCCCGAGATCCTCGGAATAGAAAATGGACTGTCTCAAGGATCCATCTATTGCATTTACTACGAGGGCATTCCCCTTGAGAGGTATCATTCTGCCCCACTGCAGTTCTGTTTCACTCACGTCCGAATCATGCGGACAGACGATGGGCTGCCATCTCCGCGAATCGGTGCGGAATAAATAATAGTAATACGGACGAGCTGTGACTTCGACATTACCAATGATTGAACCGTCGTACTGGAATTCCAATTCGTTGAGCTGTTCCGGGATGGAATCGGACCGCCATGTCTTTCCGCCATCGAACGTCATCGCTATGACACTGATGGAATCACCGTTGCTGAACGCAGCACCCTTCTGCGCGTTTTTAAATCGCAGCCCCTGCATGTCATGCAGCTCCGGGTATTCAATCCAGTTCTCACCACCATCCGAGCTGCAGAAGTAGTCATCCGAAATCTTGAGGTACATTGTCTGTTCATCCTGCAATACAACCTCTTGAATATGAGACGCATTCGCAGAAGGGATTCGCTGGGAGACGACAAAGCTGTCTGTCGCCCATGTCCGTCCCGCGTCGGTGGTAAACAGGAGTGCAGAATGTATGCTCCATGAGGTATCATACTCATTAAAGCCCAGAAGAACGGTACCATCGGGAAGGGCACTGAACAGGTACGTCCTCGGCCTGCGCTGTTCCCACAACCGGGGAATCTGCTGAATAGTCCAGTTCTGTCCCGCATCCGTCGAATGGCAAAGCGTATCATATACTACTGGCACCATCACGATTTCTTTCGCCTGCGGGACAGTAATGGTTTGCGGATAAAACGGCGCGTGAAGTGAATCAATAACGATCTGTGCCGAGAGAACATGTGTGAAGAGGAAGAAAACACCTGCCGCAACCCCCGTTTTCATGCTGCACCTCAATGTTCGGACATTCTTATCTCATGATATGTGTTCCCCGGATAAGACGCAAGTGCGCATGTTGTTCCCTGCCGCAGTCGTCCAACTACATGTACTTGAATTCCAGGCCTTGCAGGATCTGCGACGCTTCGGCGGAAAACGCATTGGTTCGAATGCGGAAGCGCCGGAATTCGCGGCGGACAGGGTATTCCGCGCGAAGGGATTTGAACGCGGCGGCACGCCCTACTGGATCCAGGGTCATGGTGCCACGCAGCGCCGCATCGTCGCGGAGAAGCGGAACGCACTGCCTCACGACGGTATGCACCTCACACAGCGGATCACCGGCCGCCACCGTCCGGAGGTGGGAATCCTGCGTGAGAGCGGAATCGCCTCCTCTCCGCGTGGGGGATGCATCCTCCATTGCGGTGGAAAGTCCATCCAATGCCGGGATGGAGAATTCACCCGCATCGGGCAGGTGGGATTCATGTCTCCACGTCGCCGGACGCCCGAGCCAGGCGCACAGGGCGTCGTATACCATCTGTGTGCCGAGGAGCTTGCCATCAAGCGCGTGTCCCGCGACATGCGGTGTCGCGATATCCGCCGCGGCAACCAGGGCGGGATCGACGGCCGGCTCGCCGGGAAAAACATCCAGCGCGAGACGTCCCTCGCCCTCGCGGCGCCACAGCATGGCGGCATCCGGATCGAGCACGGCACCGCGCGCGGCATTGACGAGCAGGGCGCCAGTTGGGAGTTCGGAAAGCTGCGCCGATGAAATCATGTGACGGGTTGGATGAGCGCCCATCGCGGTGAGCGGCGTGTGAAGCGTACAGATGCGGCATCCGAGCGCAGCGGCAAGGGGCGAGAAGGATGCGTCTGACCCGGGAAGCGGACGCTCGCCGCGCTCCTCGCGCGGAGGATCGTTGAGCACCACGGGGAGTCCGAGAGCGTGCGCGACATCCGCGACCTGCGATCCCACATGTCCCACCCCCACGATGCCGACATCCGTCTTGTGCAGGTCTACATGCCCACGCATGTGCATTTCCAGCAGGACGGCGGCGAACCACTCCGCCACCGAACGGGCGTTGCTTCCCGCCGCGGAGGCCCATGCGATACCCGCTGCCTCCATCCAGGGAATGTCGAAATGATCGGTCCCCGACGTCGCCGTGGCGACGAAGCGCACGCGTGTGCTCCCGAGCAGCCGCTCGTCCACCCGAATCGTCGATCGGCAGAGCAGAACGTCCGCTCCCGCCAGCGCACTCCGCAGGCTGTCACCGTCGCGCACATCGTACATCCGCAGCGATCCCAGCTCCGCGCAGGCATCCTCGATCAGCGGGATGTTGCGGTCGGCGGCGATGGTGATGAGATGTGGCATGAAAACCCGGGATGATAATACACGCGGATTGAAAAGTACTGGAAAACCCCGAAAGTTGACACACTTCCATGCTGCGCGGTCGATCAGTGTTCGTTGTTTGTCCCTCGATACGGTCGCTCGTCGGCAGTCTCAGGGTGACCTGCCGCCGATGACGACCTGCGGTATCAGTAATCCCGGGATGACGGGGTTTGGGGGAGGGGCGCGTTCCCGCAACCCCACGCTTACGCGTGGGGCTACCGCGTTCCGCGGCATCCTCCCCGCTCCCCCCCTCTTGACATTAAACTTTTCCGGATATAATATGTCTTATTATCGTCTGCCACATATCTCTATCCCATACACTGTCAGGACGAAACGATGGACAGAAAAAGCTTCCTGAATGCGGGAGCGGACGAGGCACGCGTCAGTGCTGCGGCCGTGACCGCGGATCGTCCGCGCGACGGCGGAGGCGGTCCCGAAACGGCGCGGCTGCATGCGCGGATGCTCTCCGAGCGCGAGGCGAGCCTGAAAGGACGCCCCGAACCAACGGCGCTGCCCCGGCTGGTCACCTCCGGACTCGATCCGTACACCCCTACGGCAGAAAAGCCCTGGGACAAGCAGCGCGCGGGGTACCTGCTGCGCCGCACGCTCTTCGGAGCGAAACGCGCCGACATCGACATGGCACTCGCGAAATCGCCAGGCGAAGTCGTCGACATGCTGCTGCAGACCGGAACGGCGCCCTCGTCGCCGGGCTCGTGGGTCAGTGAAGATTACTATTACGACAATACGAACAGCGACCGCGACAACCGCACCCGCATGCAGGAACTGCGCGAGTGGTGGACCGGACTGATGGTCAACCAGGAATTCTCCATCCGCGAGAAGATGACGTTTTTCTGGTCCGATCACTGGGCCACCGAGGCGCTGACCGTGCGCCAGCCGCATTTCAATTACTGGTACATCGACCTGTTCCGCAACAACTATCTCGGCAATTTCAGGCAGATGGTGAAGGATGTCACCATCAGTCCGGCCATGCTCATCTACCTCGACGGCTGGTACAACACGAAGCAGCGGCCGAATGAGAATTATGCCCGCGAACTGATGGAACTGCACACGCTGGGCGAGGGCAACGGCTACACCGAGCAGGACATCCGGGCGGCGGCGCATGCGCTGACGGGATGGACGATCAAAAAGACCGGCACGAGTCCGGTCGGAACGAATGCGTATGATCCGAAGGAGGCGGAATTCATTCCCGCCCGCTTCGACGACAGCGACAAGACCTTCATGGATCGCACGGGCAACTGGGGATACGAGGATATCGTCGACATCATCTTCGCGGAGCGCACGCGCGAGACGGCAACGTTCATCTGCCGGAAAATCTACCGCGAGTTCGTCTACGAGATCGCGGACGAAACGATCATCGGAGAGCTGGCGGACATCCTGATCAACAACGACTGGAATATTCGTCCCGTCATGGCGACCCTGCTCAAAAGTGATCACTTTTTCGACACGGCGAACATCGGCTGTCACATCACATCACCGATGGAGTATTACATCGGTTCGATCCGCCAGCTCGACATCATCACCGACAACTACAAGTACATTTACCAGGTGTGCAGCGCGCTCGGCTGCCAGCTGCTGGAGGCGCCGAACGTAAAAGGCTGGCCGGGATACCGCACATGGATCAGCGCGAGCCGGCTCGCCAGCCGCTGGTCCGTCTCCGATGAAATCGTTGACGGTGACATGCGCTCGAATCCGAAGTTCGGTGTGGATGCCGTGGCATATGCGAACGGCATGGCTGACGCCAACAATCCCCGCCGGCTCATCCAGGACATTCTCGACTACGCGGTGCCGCTGACGCTGAGTACCAACCAGTTCGAAATCCTGCTCGACAAGCTGCTGGCCGGCGCGCCGGAATACGAATGGAATATCAACCTTCCCGGCGCGGAAGGAAAAGTGAAAACGCTGCTCAAGGCAGTGCTGCGTCTGAGTGAATCCCAGCTCTGCTGACAGATCGAATGTCCACTTAATCAGGAACACACCATGAAACGTAGAGACTTTGTCAAGACCAGCATCGCGGCGGGTGTCGCTGCCTCGACGGTCAGTGGACTGTTCGATCCCTTCGCGGTGAAAGCATACGCGAACGCGCCCTCGCTTGCGCGCGCGGCGATGAATGCCGGTACGGGGCGCGTGCTCGTCGTGGTGCAGCTCGACGGCGGCAATGACGGACTGAACACCGTCGTCCCGAAGGAAGACAGCCTGTACTACAATCAGCGCGGATCGCTGGCGATACAGAATCCCCTCCCCCTCAGCGACACACTCGGCTGGCATCCCGTGCTGGGCGGCTTCCGCGAGCTGTACGATGAGGGCATGATGGCGGTCGTGCAGAATGTGGGATACGAAAATCCCAACCGTTCGCATTTCCGCTCCACCGACATCTGGTTTACCGGTTCGAACAACAGCAAACCGTCCGATGAGAACACGTATCTCGAGGACGGGTGGCTCGGCCGCTTTCTCGACGACCGGTACCCGGGCTATCCAGATCCCACGGTCACACCCGAGCACCCGATCGCCATCGAAATCGGCACAACGACATCGCTGATGATGCAGGGACCGAACACCGGCATGAGCATGGCGATTTACGATCCGGATACTTTCTACCGCATCATCGCCGGCACGGACATCAGCGGCGGGGATCCGCCGGACACCAGCACGCCGGCGGGACTCGAACTCGAGTACATCCGCAACATCGCCCTCGAGGCGAATCAGTACGCCAAGCCCGTACGTGATGCAGCGAATGCCGTCACCAACAACGACGTGTATCCGGCGGGAAATGACGTCGCCGAAAAGCTGAAAATCGTGGCGCGCCTCGTCGCGGGTGGATTGGAGACACCGATCTTCGTCATCACGCAGAAGGGCTACGACACGCATGCCCAGCAGGACAGCGGCACCACGCCGCGGCATTCACAGCTGCTCGAGCGACTCTCGAGCGGAATCAAGGCCTTCTTCGACGATCTGAAACTCCTCGGCGAGGAGGATCGCGTCATGCTCATGACCATCTCGGAGTTCGGTCGCCGGGTGGAGGCCAATGGCACGGCGGGGACCGATCACGGAACGGCCGCACCGATGTTTTTCGTCGGTCCGGAAGTCCACGGCGGCGTCTACGGCGACAACCCGGATCTTTCGGATCTCGACCGTTTCGGCGACCTGAAGCATCAGTACGATTTCAAGCAGATGTATGCCTCGGTGCTGCAGCAGTGGCTGGGCGTCAAGCCGTCACACAGTTCACTGATTCTCAAGGGCGAGTGGGAGACGCTTCCCCTCTTCGTCCAGGCGCCGGTCAGCGTCGGCGGCAGCGGCGTGCCCGCGGGTTTCGCGCTCGAGCAGAACTTTCCGAATCCCTTCTCACGCAGCGCGCACGGCGCGACCACGATACGCTTCAGCGTGCCGGGCGGTCAGACGCGTCTTCGGGTCTACAACCTGCAGGGACGGCTGGTCAAGACGCTTGTCGACGGTTCGATGACACCGGGAGTGCACGACGTGCGATTTGCGCCTGCTTCACTGCCGAGCGGAACGTACCTGTACCGGCTCGAATCCGCCAGGGCCGTGGAGACGCGGAGTATGGTTATGGTGAGATAGTTTTTGGTTTTTGGTCATTGGTTCTGCCTGGCTGCCCCACCCTTACGGGTGGGGTTTTGCCATCCCCCTCCCGGATCGTATATTTCAATGATACTATCGTAGCATTCACACAAACATAGATTCATGAGCACAGATGCTGTCCTCGTCCTGCAGGACGGAACGGTATACCACGGCACGGCCTTCGGGCATATCGGCGAAACGAGCGGCGAGGTCTGCTTCAACACGGGCATGACCGGCTACCAGGAGATTCTCACCGATCCCTCGTACTGCGGCCAGATCGTGACCATGACCTACCCGCATGTCGGCAATTACGGCATCAACGAAGAGGATGTCGAAAGCGGTCGCATCCAGGTGGCTGGCTTCGTGGTGCGCGACGGCTGCGAAATGCCGTCCAACTTCCGGGCCACCTCCTCCCTCCCCGACTATCTCGACCGCCAGGGGATCGTCGGCATCCAGAACATCGACACGCGCGCCCTGACGCGCAAACTGCGCAGCGAGGGCGCGATGAATGGCACCATCAGCTCGTCTGGACGTGCCGTCGAGGAACTGCTTGAAGAGGTACGGGGCATGCCGTCGATGGCGGGACAGGATCTCGCCCGCAAGGTCACGTGCGACGCTTCGTGGCACTGGGAATCCGCACCCGCGGGGCGTTTTCGCGTCGCGGCGATCGACTACGGCATCAAGCACAACATCCTGCGGCTGCTCGCCGCCCATGACTGCGATGTCACGGTGTTTCCCGCGCAGACTTCCGCGGCAGACATTCTCGAGTTCAATCCCGATGGCGTGTTCCTTTCCAACGGACCGGGCGACCCGGACGCTGTCTCCTACGGCATTGAGACGGTGCGGGGACTGCTCGGAAAGAAACCGGTCTTCGGCATCTGCCTCGGACATCAGCTGCTCGCACTCGCGCTGGATGGAAAAACCTACAAGATGAAATTCGGACATCGCGGCGTGAATCACCCCGTGAAAAACCTGCTGACGCAGAAGGTGGAGATCACCAGCCAGAATCACGGTTTCGCTGTGGATCCCGATTCTCTACCGGCATCGGCGGAGATCACGCACTGGAATCTCAATGACAACACGCTGGAAGGATTCCGGAGCGCGGAGCATTCCGCCTTCTCCGTTCAGTATCATCCGGAGGCGGCTCCGGGGCCACATGACTCGCGCTATCTGTTCGAACAGTTCACGGCATTGATGGGAGGAGATCACTGAGCCATGCCCCGTCGTACTGACATAGAATCCATCCTCATCATCGGTGCCGGTCCGATCGTGATCGGACAGGCCTGCGAATTCGACTACTCCGGCACACAGGCCGTACGCGCCCTGCGGGCCGAGGGATATCGCGTCATTCTCGTGAATTCGAATCCCGCCACGATCATGACCGACCGCGCGCTGGCGGACGCAACGTATCTCGAGCCGGTTACGCCCGATATCGTCGCGTCGATCATCGAGAAAGAGCGTCCCGACGCCCTGCTGCCGACCGTCGGCGGACAGACGGCGCTCGACACTGCCGTGGCGCTGCATGATCTCGGTGTACTGGATCGCTTCGGCGTGGAGCTGATCGGCGCGGACGTCGAGGCAATCCGCAAGGCGGAGGACCGCAGCCGCTTCAAGGAGGAAATGGACGCGGTAGGCATCGACACGGCCCGCGGCGCGTTCACGCGCAACATGGAACAGGCAATGACCCTGATCGAGGACGTCGGTTTCCCGGCCATCATACGTCCCTCATTCACCCTCGGCGGCACGGGTGGATCGATCGCCTACAACATTGACGAATTCCGTGAGCTCGTGAAGAAAGGGCTGGATGCGAGTCCGATCAACGAGGTCCTCATCGAGGAATCGATGCTCGGGTGGAAGGAATTCGAAATGGAAGTGGTGCGCGACGCACGCGACAACGCCATCATCGTCTGTTCGATCGAGAACCTCGATCCGATGGGCGTGCATACCGGCGACTCGATCACGGTGGCACCCGCGCAGACACTGACCGACCGCGAGTATCAGCAGATGCGCAACTGGTCGATTCTCTGCCTGCGCACGATCGGCGTGGACACGGGCGGATCGAACGTGCAGTTCGCCGTGCATCCCGAGACCGGACGCATGGTGATCATCGAAATGAACCCGCGCGTCAGCCGCAGTTCCGCGCTCGCGTCGAAAGCGACGGGCTTCCCCATCGCGAAAGTGGCCGCGCGCCTCGCGGCCGGCTACACACTCGACGAACTGACCAACGACATCACCGGTACGACGGTCGCAGCGTTCGAACCGAGCATCGACTACGTGGTGACCAAGGTACCGCGCTTCGACTTCGAGAAATTTCCGAGCGCGGAAGGCACGCTCGGCGTGCAGATGCAGAGCGTGGGCGAAGTGATGGCTATCGGACGGAATTTCCGGGAGAGCATTCAGAAAGCCTTCCGTTCACTGGAAGTCGGACTGCACGGGCTAGAACCAAAACCGGGTGAGGGGCGTCCACTGGACATGCGCAAGATGCGCATCCCGACCGCGTTCCGCCTGCTGAAGGTCTGGAAGTCGTTCGAACACGGTGCCGACGTCGAAGAGCTGCATGAAATCACACGCATAGACCGCTGGTTCCTGCGCCACATCCGCGACCTCGCGCAGCAGCAGAGCACGCAGCTTGATGCAGCCGCCCTGCACCGCTTCAAGCGGGAGGGTTTTTCGGATGTCCAGATTGCCCGCCGTTTCGGTCTCGGAGAGAAAGACGTTCGCGCGCTGCGCACACAGGAAGGCATCGCACCCGTGTTCAAGGAAGTCGACACCTGCGCGGCTGAGTTCGAGGCACAGACGGCATACTGCTACAGCAGCTATGACATGGAAAACGAAATCCGTCCGCTGGAGGGAAAGAAAGTCATGATCCTCGGCGGCGGACCGAACCGTATCGGCCAGGGCATCGAGTTCGACTACTGCTGCGTGCAGGCGGTCTTCGGCCTGCGGGATCTCGGGTACCGAACCATCATGGTGAACTGCAACCCGGAAACCGTCTCGACGGATTTCGACATCTCCGACCGTCTATATTTCGAACCGCTGACGTTCGAGCACGTGATGAACATCGTGGATTTCGAAAAACCCGACGGCGTGCTGGTGCAGTTCGGCGGACAGACCCCGCTCAACATCGCACAGCGGCTGAAGGACGCCGGTGTCCCCGTGATCGGCACATCCCCCGAGGCGATCGATCTCTCGGAGAACCGCGAAAAATTCGGGCGCATACTCGATGAGCTGGCCATTCCGCGTCCCGACTACGGCACCGCGTTTTCCGAGGAAGAAGCAACGGTGATCGCCGAGCGCATCGGATATCCCGTGCTCGTGCGTCCCTCCTACGTTCTCGGTGGCCGCGGGATGGAGATCGTCTACAACAGCGAGGCGCTCAGAAGCTACGTGCGGCAGGCGGCAGTCATTTCAGAGGATCAGCCCATTCTTGTGGATGCCTTTCTCGAGGATGCCTATGAATTTGACGTGGACGCACTCTGCGACGGCGAGGAGGTCTTCATCGGCGGCATCATGCAGCACATCGAAGAAGCCGGCATTCATTCGGGAGACAGCGCATGCGCGATTCCTCCGTATCATCTGCTGCCCGACGCCCGCAGGACCATCGAGGAATCCACCCGCAAACTCGCACTCGCCCTCGATACGGTCGGACTGATCAATATTCAGTTCGCCATGAAAAACGGTACGGTGTACGTGCTGGAAGTGAATCCCCGCGCCAGCCGGACGGTGCCTTTTGTCAGCAAGGTCATAGACATCCCACTGGCGAAGTACGCCGCCCAGCTTGCCGCCGGGACGAAGCTGCGCGAACTTGCGCTCGAGCGCCATGGCGGCGAAGACCTGATCGCCGTGAAGAAGCCCGTGTTTCCTTTCAACAAATTTCCGCGGCAGAGTGTGTTTCTCTCCCCTGAAATGAAATCCACCGGCGAAGTCATCGGGCTTGACAGCAGCTGGGGCGCGGCGTTCGCCAAGGCGGAAATGGGCGCGGGGAGCCGTCTCCCGCTTGAAGGAAATATCTTCATTTCCGTCAACGAGCACGACAAGGAAGAAATCATTTCCATTGCGCGTGATTTCGCGGAGCTGCCATTCACGATATTCGCCACCCGCGGCACCGCTGCGGTCCTCCGCGAAAACGGCATCTCCGTGCAGTCCATCAACAAGGTCGTCGAGGGTCGTCCCCACGTCGTTGACGCGATCAAGAACGGCGACATTCATCTCGTGATCAACACACCGCTGGGGGAAACGGCGCGCGAAGACGAGTACGAGATCGGTCGTGCGGCAATCCGTCACAAGGTTCCGGTCGTGACCACGCTTTCCGGCGCACGGGCGGCCATCCGCGGCATTCGGCGTCAGCTTTCCGGCGCTCTGCCCGTGCGCAGTCTGCAGGAAATCTTCGGCTGAACATCCCCCGATATTTCTCCGCGAATTTTTTCTCGAAATTGCTTGCGTCTGTCAAGCATCTCCCCTATTTTTATACCGGTAATACGATATAAAACCCTGAATATTTTTTATTTAGGCAATACACACGGTTTTTTACCACACCCCTATTCATTCATCTATTAATTGTTGCACCTATGAAACATTTGCGTTTACTCCTGATCCTGTTTGTCCCCGCGCTGCTGCTGTGCACGGCCTGTGACGAAGAGGATGACGCAACAACGGATCCTGTGCAGCCCATGGCCGATGTCACGACCTGTGTCGGCTGTCACAGTGACGAGGCGACGCTCAAGGCGGTCGCCGATCCGAATCCTCCCCCCGACCCCGGCGAGGGTGGCTGCGGCGGAACGCTTCCCGAGATGGAAGCGTGGCTCAAAGTGTATGTGGGCGGCAGTCTCGGAGAGGAATTCATGAATTCAGCGCACGGCAAGCTTGCCTGCCGCTCCTGCCACGGTGGCAAGGAACCCGCGACGGACAAGCACGAGGCGCACACCGGCGATTTCACGGCGATGCCGTCGCGTGAAGCGGAGAAGTACTGCGGCAGCTGCCATCCCTCCATCGCGGCGCGCGACAAGAACAGCCTGCACACGCAGGGCTTCGGTCAGAAGCACATGGTCGCCAAGCGCGGAGGTTTCCCGAGCTACGAAAACTATCCCGAAGAGCTGAAAAAGGGATACGACAAGAACTGCGGCAAATGCCATGCCTCCTGCGGCGAATGCCATGTGCAGCGTCCGAATCAGGCTGGCGGCGGCTTCCTGGCCGCGCACAAATTCCAGAAGGAGCCCGACATGCGGCTCAACTGCACGGCCTGTCACTCAGCCCGCGTCGCCAACGCCTACTTCGGCGAATCAGCCGGCACGCGCCCCGACGTGCATTACATGAAACTTCCGGGCGGCCAGTGTACGAATTGCCATACGGGCGATGAAATGCACGGTACCGGAACGAAGTACACCCAGCGCTACTCGGTGTCCAACATGCCGTCGTGCGAAGACTGCCACGGCGACAAGGCCAGCGCCAACACCTATCACAGCCTGCACTGGGACACCATGTCGTGTCAGACCTGTCATTCGCAGGATTATCAGAACTGCGGCAGCTGCCATGTCGACACCGGCGTGCGCAATGGTCCGTACATGGGCTTCAAAATCGGCAAGAACCCGCTTCCCGGCGTCAAGCGCTTCAAGTACGTGGTCCTGCGCCACGCCCCCGCAGCGCCAGACACCTGGAGCAATTACGGTATTCCTGAACTCGCGAACTTCGCTTCCGAGCCGACCTTCCGGCACGCCACACCGCACAACATCAAGCGCTGGACACCACGGACGGAAGTCGAAGACGGTCAGACCTGCTCGGCGGCCTGCCACATCAAGGATGGCCAGAACAAGGAGTGGTACCTCTTCCGCGCCGATCTCGGCGAGCAGTGGGAGAAGGATGCCAACGAACCGGTCGTGGTCGATGACATCATTCCCGCAAGCTGGAAATAATATCGTTTCTCAACCCAATACAGCACCTCCGAACTATTTTCCAAAGGAGCATTCATGAAGCACTACACCCAGTACCTGAAGCAGTATGCAGTTCTTCTGCTTATCGTCCCGCTGATGGCCATCGGCACTGCTTGCTCGGACGACGACGATGACGATCCCGTCACGCCGACGCAGAGCGAAGCCGACATGCTCATCGCTGAACTCGAAAGCGCCAACGGCGACTATCTGAACACATCCTGCCCCGCCATCGTCACCGCTCAGATGGTGTACGAGGACGTCACCGGTTCGCAGGACTGGCTGATCATTGACATCCGCGCAGAGAGCGCCTACACCATGGGTCACGTGCCGGGTGCGGTCAACGTCGCCCGCGGCGATGTGCTCTCGTACGTGGAAAACAATGACGGCATGAGTTATGATCACATCGTGATCATCTGCTACACCGGACAGTCGGCCGCATGGACCACCGCCCTTCTGCGCCTCAGCGGTTATACGAATGCGTACTCCATGAAATTCGGCATGTCCTCATGGCACTCCGACTTCGACTCGATCACCTCGAAGGTCAGCAGTGACAAGGCCGGTGATTTCGTCACGACCGCCGCTCCCGCGAAGCCCGCTCTCGGTGAGCTTCCCAACATCACCACCGGCAAGACCACCGGCGCCGAGATCCTCGCAGATCGCATCGCCGCCGTGTATGCCGACGATTATGGCGCCGCCGCCACGGATGCCGCCACGGTCTTCGCGTCGCCGGACCAGTTCTTCATCATCAACTACTGGCCCATGTCCGACTACACGGGTATCGGACATATCCCCGGCGCCTACCAGTTCACTCCGAAGAACGATCTCAAGCTTACCGAATACCTCAAATCGCTTCCGACGGACAAGACCATCGTCGTATACTGCTACACCGGTCAGACCAGCGCCAATGTCGCCGCCATCCTCCGTGTGATGGGGTACGACGCCAAGAGTCTTTCCCTCGGAACGCAGGGCATGATCTATCAGTCGATGGTCAACGCAGGCAAGACCGCATATAATGTCGACAACGACTGCATGGAATTCGCCTACGAGCAGTAAGCCGATTCACTGCACTGCGGGGCTTCGCCACGGTCAGTGCAAGACAATGAAAAACCCCGTCCCGCTTGATTGCGGGACGGGGTTTTTTACATGAGCACTGTTCATTTTCTGTCAGAAAGCTCCAGCGGCTCCGAGAATGGCAGCGCCGAAAATTGCGGCAAGAATCCCGCCGATAACGAGACCCAGCACCATGTAAATGACAAAAAGCACAACGATCGTGACAATCAGATAGATCACGACCTTCTCCTGCGGTGTCTTCATTGTATGCGGAAGTCCGAGATACAGCAGATAGAGCCCATAAAGACCGAACAGAATACCGATCGGGGCGAGAAAGGGAATGATATTGAGAACGCCGCCGATCCACATCGGTGTGTAGGAATATGCCACGAGCTGCGTCGCGCGTCCCATGTCTTTCTCTGAATTGAACGAATCCGCAAGAATGTTCACCACGAATGCCGTCAGCAGTACCGCGATGATGGACACGACATAGGTCATGATGGCGGTAGCGATTCCAGCCATGATGCTGCCGCTGAAGATCAGGGCACCGATAATTGACGCAACCGCCGGAATGGCCGCCATCGGCAGAACATAGCCCGTCAGAACGCCTCCCATGTCTGCCGACTCACTCGCGACAACCTCCCACTCACTCTTGGGAGAGGTAATGATGTTTTTGGCACGATCGACAAGACTCATAATACCTCCTTGATGATGAATTGAGCTCGAAAACGATAATCACTCCGAAGCCTCCCGCATGACATCAACGGGAGAACGCAGGTGGCACGGATGTGCCCGGCATGTAGAATTGGTCTTAATTTGCCCCGAAATTGACTGAAAGTCAAATACTCCCTGCAGCGGATCGGTGCGGAAAAAAGGAGGTATTACGGCTAAAACAGGTCGATATTGGTGTTGAATTCGCCCTCGATGAGGATGGAAGCGAGTGTGTCGAACTTCATGAGCATGCGGTCCATGCGCCCGACGAGTGAGGTATCATGAATGGCGGCATGCAGCATGCCGCGGGAATCCCGAACTTCGCGCAGTAAGCCGCGCACATCGGTAATGAGGGAATCGGCGCCGGTGAGGACACGGTCGGATTTTTCGAGGCTGCCTTCGACGGCAGGACGCAGTTCGAAAAGCATGGTGTCGACGCGTCCGGTGAGCGAGGCGAGATTGACCGTGAGATCGTTGATGTTTTCGCTGTTGCGCTCCATGTATATGCGCAGTTCCGCGCTGAGCGCATGCAGGTTGGCAGCGGTTTCCTTCAAAGAGCCGATGAATCGCCTGTCGCCGACGACAGCGTTGAGATTGCGCAGCAGTGAATCCGACTGTGTGGCGATATCCTGCACGTCGCCCTTCATCTCCCCGAGAAGCCCCAGGGCTCCCGCAATATCGGGATCCACACTCCCCACAAGAACATCATCCGGTCCGACCGGTGTCCCGTCAATCCCCTGGCGGATTTCGATCTTCTTCCCTCCCATCAGTTCGAGCATCTGAATAACCGGACGCGCATCCCGATACACCTGCACATCGCTTTCGATCAGGGCGGTCACGAGCACCCCCCCGTTCTCGAGCTCCACGGAGGCCACCTTCCCACTGCGGACACCGTTGACCGATACCTGGTCCCCGGATTCGAGACCCGCGGAATGCGGGAAATGTACCTGCAGACGATACTCCGACCGGCCGATACTCCAGTCCTTGAACACGGTGAAACCGGCGAGCAGGATAAGCAGACCAGTGACGACCGTGAGTCCGACCTTGATCTCGTTGCGCTGCTGTTCTTTCACATCATCTCCGGTAACACATATCTGAGAGCGAAAAAAACGGGCATGCCGCTGCCCGTGTGAAAATACGCATTCCCCTTACGCGGGACAATGCACCCGGAAAGCCCGGCCCGTCCGTCTCCGCTGCGCTACGGCGGACCTGCGGCAGCGCACAGTATTCCTCAGTCCTTCTTCCCGAACAGCGCATCCAGTGGATTGCCTTTCGGCCGAGAAGCAACGACATATCTGTCGTACAGCTCCTGCAGTTTCCGTTTGGAGATCCTGTCGAGATCCTCGTCGTCCTTGTCCCGCTTGCGGAACATGTCAAACATTTCCTGCTCCTCGCGGGTCATGCGCATTTCATAGTCCATCAGCTCACGCACGATTTTGTGCTGTTCCACACTTGTCATGGCATACTCCTTCAGGCGCGTTCATTGTTCAACATGGGATCAAAGGCATCGCGCAGTCCGTCACCGACGAGGTTGAAGCATACAACGACGAGCACGATGGCGAACCCCGGCAGCGTGGATATCCACCACGCATGCGAGAGGAAATCCTTCCCCTCGAAAATGATATTCCCCCAGCTGGGTGTCGGCTGCTGGACGCCGATGTTCAGATAGCTCAGCGCCGCTTCCACAAGGATGATACCTCCGATGCGAAGCGTGGCATTGACGATGATCGGCGTCAGGATATTTGGCAGGATGTGCCGCGACAGAATGCGTGTGTGCCCGAGCCCGAGCGTCCGCGCCGCGAGCACGAATTCCCGCTCCTTGACCGAAAGCACCTCCCCGCGCACAAGGCGGGATATGCCCATCCAGGATGTCAATCCAAGCACCAGCACAATCAGCAGCACACGCGGCACGGCGACCGTTTCAAAGGCGGAAATGATGATGAGGATCAGAAACAATGCGGGGAAGGCGAGCAGCACATCGACGAAACGCATGAGCACGCTGTCGGTGAAGCGCCCGAAGTAGCCCGCAAGCAGGCCGATCAGTGTTCCGAGCGACACCGACAGCAGTACCGCGATAAAGCCCAGGCTGAGAGAGACGCGCGATCCATAGATGATGCGGCTGAGAATATCCCGGCCGTAGCTGTCGGTACCGAACAGGTGGAAACGGCTTCCTTCGAATTCCTCGGGCGTGGAGCCGACGAGGTCGGCGATCGGAAACGCGACCAGGCTGTCTCCCACCGTCGCAAGGACATTCGAACCCTCGACGCGATATGCCTCCACCGCGCGCGTATTCATGAATCCTTCATCCGTGAGATCCTGGTTGATAAGCACCAGGTCACGGACCAGCGAAGGATAATCGGACTGCATGCGCAGCGACGCCAGCCGCTCGGACGCAGTCTCGGTCGGCTGCTGATAGAGAATGGGCACACTGCTCAGTGGTGGACGAAACTTCGTGACAGTGCCGTCAGAAAAGGCATTCGGGTGAAACGGCGCGAAATAGGGACACAGAAAAGCCATGGTGTACAGAAGGATGATCACCACCAGGCCGGTCGCCGCGACGCGGTTTCTCTTGAATTCACGCCAGGCCAGCGCCCACTGGCTGAGTTCGTGCTCATAGGTGCCCTGTGACATCCGTTCGAGCCGCCGGCGATTCAGCCACCACAGAAACACCGGCATGCCGAGCGCGAACACCGAGGCGAGCCAGTGTTCCATGACATCACCACGCAGAAAAAGTGTGTGGTGATGGTAGTCAACCGTGACGAGGAATGCGCTGAGACCCATGGACTGGAATCCCTGGATGAAGGCAGTCAGGTTGAGGAGAATGAGCACGGGAAACATCAGAAAATACCCGAGAAGCAGCCATCCGAAGACGCGGTGACCATGCGCGATGAAATGCACACCCGGAATGTGGCGATGCATCCAGCCGCCCTCGATCTGTTCCGGTGACCGCTCAGTCATAGCGAATCCTCGGATCGACGATGGCATAGAGCACGTCAGCCAGCAGGTTGCCGAGAATGACCATGACGCCCGACACCAGGGTGCAGGCGATGATCAGAGGGTAGTCACGCGCGAAGATGGCGTCGACGGTGAGCTTGCCCATGCCGGGCCACGCGAACACCGTTTCCACGATGACAGCGCCGCCGAGCAGGAACGGCAGTGACAGCCCGAGCAGCGTAATGATGGGGATCAGCGCATTCCGCAGCGCATGTTTCCCGATGACCAGCACTTCGCTCAGTCCCTTCGCCCGCGCCGTCCGGACATAATCCTGGTTGATCACCTCGAGCAGGCTTCCGCGCATGTATCGCCCGGTCGCGGCCGCTGAGGCGACCCCGAGCACAAAGACGGGGAGGATCATGTGCTTGACCAGATCCCATATATACGCGGGAGTGCTCAGAAAGCGCGCCATTGGCGAGTGCATCCCCGACGCCGGCAGAAGATCGAGCTGGAGTGAGACACCGAGGATAAGCATGAGTCCGAGCCAGAATTCAGGCATGGAGTACACGAACAGTGAAATGACATTCACGGTGTGATCGGCGAGTGTGCCGCGTTTGAGCGCGGTAGTGATGCCGATAGCAATCCCGATGAGGAAATTGAAAAAGAGCGCGAACACTGTCAGCAACAGCGTGTTGGGAATGGTGTCGGCAAGAATGTCGGTGACGTCTGCGTGGCGGCTGAATGATACTCCCATCTCACCAGTCACCATGCTTTTCAGCCATTTGACGTACTGCACCGGCAGCGGATCGTTGAGGCCCAGCTGAACCCGAAGATTCTCCGCCAGCTGCGGATCCACATCTCCCTGCACGTACAGGGAAACGGGATCACCGGGTGCAAGTCGTATGATAAAAAACGTGAATGTCAGCAATCCGAATAACAGCGGAATTGCTGACATCACGCGTTTGAAGATATATCTGGTCACGGATGAAGCGTCCCCGTGTCAGAATGGCGTCGTTATTAATAAGTCATGTAACTGTTGGGATCGCCGATTTCCCATTCGTACATGTCGTCGGTCACACCGAGGATGTTGATATTCGTGCTCTTCAGCCGGCGGTTGACGCCGACGATTTCCTTGACCCAGTACAGGAACGAGCAGGGCTGCTCCTGATGGATGATGGACTGGACTTCTTTCCAGAACGGACCGGCGTCGCGGATGTTCGGCACATGCAGACCGAGTTTCAACAGCTCGCTGATACGCTCGTTCTGGAATCCCACCGTATTGAAGGGATTACTCACGTCGCCCCAGCGATCAGACGGGTCAACAGCCAGCTTCACCTGGAAGCCGGCGATGAAGGCGTCATACTTTTTGTTGTTGATGTTGTCGAAAAGCACAACCGGTTCGACGGACTGCAGATTGACCTTGATGCCGACATCCTTCAGTTCTTTCTGCACGACCGTGGCAACATATTCACGGCGCTTGTTGCCGATGTTGTAATAGAGCGTGAATTCGAAATCCTTGCCGCCCTGGTCCAGAATGCCGTCACCGTTGGTGTCGCTCCATCCGGCGGATCGAAGCAGCTGACGGGCCTTCTCCGGCGAATAGGGATACGGAATGAGATCATGCTTAGTGGCCCAGCGGAAGATCGGCGAAAAATCCGTCACGGCCAGCTCGCCATACGGACCGAGCTCATGTTCCATGATCTCCTTGCGGTTGATCGCGTAGGTGAGCGCCTGGCGCACCCGGCGGTCTCCGAAGAGCGGGTGCGGCTTGATAGTCTTGCCGCCGCTCTCGTGATACGCCTCGATATCGATGTTCATCCAGCCGATGTACTCATAATTGCGCGGTGGCAGCGTCTCCAGCCGGATATCAGGATTGTTTTCCTGAATATCCTGCACGTCGTCGGGATAGACGGGACGCATGACGTCCACCGTGCCCTTCTTGAGCTCGGTCAGACGCGTCGTGGGCTCGGAAATGATGCGGAAAATGACACGGTCGAGTTTCGACGGCCGCGGAAGCGTGCAGGTCGGATTGCGCACCAGCTCGATCTGCTGCTGGCGAACCCATTCCTCGAGTTTGAACGGTCCGGCTCCGACCGGCCGCTCGTTCGCGGGATTGTTGCGCAGCGTTTTCCGGTCGGCATTGCGATAGACATGGGCGGGAACGGGCGACAGGTTCAGATGGAATTTCTGCAGCGGGTACTGCTTGGCAAAGTGAAACACCATCGTGCTGTCGTCGATGATTTCGATGCTTTTATCGACATCGAACTTGTCATCCGTGAAAATCATGCTTTCGACGTAATTCCGGCGCGGACTCGCGACCTCGGGATCGCCGTACAGCGCATAACTGAATTTGATGTCCTCCGGCGTCACGAGCATTCCGTCCTGCCAGCGCACGTCCGTCCGGAGATGCAGGACCACGTCTTTTCCGCCATTCCTGCGCTCGGTGCGAAGCACCAGGCCGGGATCGAACTTCAGTTCGCCCTCCTGAAGGTCGAAGTAGACATCGAACATCATCGGGTAGATGCTGCCCTGGATCTCTCCAGAAGTCGCTGAACTGGATACGACCGGATTGAAATTGTCCGCGTCGCCAGACAGGGCAACAACCGCCGCGCCGCTCATCGGGTCTTTTTCTCCTGATTTATCCCCGCACGACACGAGCAGTCCGCAACAGAGGACGGCAACGAACAGTATTCGTGGAGACATACAACCTCCGATCATCATGTATGGAAGAGAATTTCGGGCAGAACTCCAACCGAGAGTGTCACTTTGAAAAAACAGAAAAGTACCGTAAAAATCAAATTCGCCTACTCGAAATCGTGCTCGAACCAATCGATAGCGCGATCCTCGGACGGACGGCTGGCGCGCTGCTCGAGACGTTCGCGGAGACGCTCAGAGAATTCGACTGCGGGATCGTATCCGTAATGCTTGAGCAGGTAGTTGAGCGCAATGACCTCGGTGATCACCGTGACGTTCTTGCCCGGGAAAATCGGCAGACGCACATGTGGAATATTCACGCCCATGACCGTCACTTCGTGGTGATCGAGTCCGGTGCGCTCGTAATTCTGCGCGTCATCCCATTCCTCGAGGTGAACGATGATTTCGAGCCGCTTCTGGAAGCGGATTGCACGGATCCCGAACATCGAGCGGATGTCGATGAGCCCGAGACCGCGGATTTCCATGAAGTGTTTCACCAGATCCGTTCCCGACCCCATCAGGATCCCCTCCCCTTTCTGCGTGACAACCACGACGTCGTCAGCGACCAGGCGGTGACCACGCTCAACGAGATCCAGCGCGATTTCACTTTTCCCGATCCCCGACCGGCCGACAAACATGACTCCCACCCCATAGACATCGATGAACGCCCCATGCATGACCGTCTGCGGTGAGAACTGGTCATCGAGGAAATCGCTCATGTAGTAGTATGCCTTGGTCGTCTGGAAGCTCGAGTAGAACACTGGGACATCATACTTGGTCGCGATGTCGAGGAGGCGTGACTCGAGCACGTTCCCGTTCGTGACCACGATGCAGGGAATGGGGAATTCGAACAGCCGTTCGAACGACTCCGCGCGCTTTTCCTCGTCGAGCGAATTAATGTATTTGAGCTCGGTATTCCCGAACACCTGGACACGGTGATACGTGAACAGCGCCACATATCCCGCCAGGGCAAGTCCCGGTCGGTGTAGATTTTTCTCCGTGATTTCGCGCTCGCTCTCGTGCAGGTCATTCGCCGATGTCAGCTGAATGCGCTCCCTGTTCTTCTCGAAAAAGTGACGAACACTGAGGCTTTTGCGTTCGATGATCTTGAGATTTTTGAGGGGGTCGGTGGGAGAGGGCATGGCGGATACAAAAAGTGGGCGGAATGTCCGCCCACAAAATACAACGTGAATGATGAACGATCAATTACAGACCGCGTCTTTTGCCTTTGTACTTCAGGAGCTGACGCTCGAGCTTGTCAACGGCGTTGTCGATCGATTTGTAGAAATTCTCCGAACGCTCGACGGCAACGAGATTCGTGCCGAATACCGCCAGGTTGATTTCGGCGATTTTGACGGAGTCTTTCGGGCGCTCGTATCGGAGAACGATATTCCCCTTTACGATGCCGTCATAGTATTTCTTGAGCGTTGACACCTGCTGCAGAGCATAATGCTTGAGACCGTCGTGAGCCTTGAAGTGACGTGCGGTGAATTGGACGTTCATGGTGACGCTCCTTTGCTAAAGGTGAATCATGCTCGCGGATGCGCCTTGGCATACTCGCGCTTCAGGTGGTCGGTTGTGACATGCGCATAGATCTGCGTCGTCGACAGACTTTCGTGACCGAGCAGTTCGCGCACTGCCTGCAGGTCAGCACCGCGGTTGAGAAGATGCGTCGCGAAGCTGTGCCGAAGAACGTGCGGTGAACACTGTTTCAGGTCACATACCACCCGAAGATGGTCATGTACGATGGAGTAGACACTGCGGCTCGAAAGCCGTTTTCCGCGGTTGTTGAGAAAGAGCGCCGCTCCCTGCGACGATGCTGCCGGTGTCTCACGGTCCTGCATGGCGAGGTAGCGCTCGAGCGCGTCGAGTGCTGGTCCTCCGAGGGGAATGATGCGCTCCTTCCTCCGTTTGCCGAGAACGCGGACGGTCCGCGCCTCGTGCTGTATATCCTTTCTGTCAAGTCCGACAAGTTCGCTCAGCCGGATGCCGGTACTGTAGAAGAGTTCAAGAATCGCGGCGTTCCGGGAACCCTCCAGTGTATCGGTATCAGGTAAACGCAGGACGTCGGCGAGGGATTCCTCGTCGAGGAAGACCGGAAGTTTTTTCTCGATCCTTATGGAATGGAGGTTTGCAGTCGGATCCGAATCAATGTCGCCGCGCTGCTCGGCGAAGCGGAAAAATGTGCGGAGCGAGGTGACGGCGCGGCTGATACTCCGCTTCGACAGACCGCGCTCGGCAAGCACACCGAGCCACGCGCGGATCGTATTGCGGTCCACCGCAGCGAGTTTCACCTGCTCACTTTCGGCGATTTCGCACAGCCATGCATGGAAGGTATGCAAATCCCTGATGTAGGCTGTCACGGTGTGGCTGGAAGCATTGCGCTCCACAACCAGATATTCACGGAAGCGCTCTATGGTCTGCTTCATACGGATCCTTTTCAGGCCGCGATCTGCGAAGGATCGAACGGATCAAGATCCTTGGTAAACTCCTCCTTGCATTCGGGGCATTTGAGGAATTCGCCTTTTTTCTGTGTGTACTTATGAAGAAGATAGGAATTTTTACATGAAGGGCAAGCCTTGGGTACAGGCCTGTCCCAGGATGTGAAATCACAGTCCGGATAGCGCGTGCAGCCGTAAAATGTGCGCTTGGTTTTTGTCATGCGCGCAACCACCTCGCCTTCCTTGCATTTCGGACATTTGAAGCCGAGCGTAATCGGACGCGTGAACTTGCAATCCGGATAATTCTTGCAGCCGATGAACTTCCCGTACCGGCTCTGCTTGAGCGTCAGCTCGCCGCCACAGTCGGGACAGGGCTCGTCGATTTTCATTTTTTCCGCCTCGCCGGGAAGCGGCTTGGCATTCTTGCATTCCGGATAGGCACTGCAGGCCATGAATTTGCCGTTGCGCCCCCAGCGAATGATCATCGGCGCGCCGCACTTGTCGCATTTCTCATCGGTTTGCTCCTGCAGCTTCGCCTCCTCGGGAGAAACACTTTCGAGCAGCTCGATGAAGGGATGGTAGAAGTCATTCATCACCTTCAGGTAGGAGGATTCTCCTGAGGCGATGGTATCCAGTTCCTCCTCCATCCGTGATGTGAAATCGACGTTGAAAAGGGAATCGAAATAGGTGGTCAGAAGCTTGTTGACGTCCATGCCGAGCGTCGTGGCGTGCAGACGCCGGTTCTGCTGCTCGGCATAGCCGCGGTCCTGAATCGTGCTCACAATCAGGGCGTAGGTGCTCGGACGGCCGACGCCGTTGGCTTCGAGTTCGCGCACGAGCGTGCTTTCGGTGAACCGGGGCGGCGGTTTGGTGAAATGCTGATGCGGATCGATCTGCTTCGGTTCGACACGGTCGTTCGCGGCCAGTCCCTCGGGAATGATGGATTCCTCCTCGTTCTCTTCAGCGCCGTTCTCAGCTGCGAAATCATCGTAGACCTGAAGGAAACCGCGGAACGTGTAGGTCGACCCCACGCCCTTGAACTGATAGGGACCACCTTCGACGAGTACGGTCTTCTGCAGCATTTTCGCCGCGGCCATCTGGCTGGCGACGAAACGCTTCCAGATCAGCTCATACAGATTGTACTGTTCCGGTGAGAGATACGACCGGACCCGCTGCGGGCTGAATTCCATCGATGTGGGACGAATGGCCTCGTGAGCGTCCTGTGCGCTCTTCTTGGTCTTGAACTGCCGGGGCGCCTCGGGGACGAAGTCCTTCCCGTATTGCGCAGCGATGTGATCCCGCAGCGATGATACCGCTTCCGCGCTGCTGCGTGTGGAATCGGTACGCATATACGTGATCAGACCGACAGCCCCCTCCTCACCGAGTTCCACACCTTCATAGAGCTGCTGGGCAATGCGCATGGTGCGCTTTGCGCTGAAACGCAGGCGGTTGGAAGCCTCCTGCTGCAGGGAACTCGTAATAAACGGTGGTGACGGTGACCGTGAAATCTGCTTCGACTGGATGTCCGCGACCGCGTACTGTTCCGCTTTCAGCTTCTCGAGCAGTTCGGTGGCGGACTGTTCATCGGGAATCGACGGCGTCTCGCCCGCGATTTTCGCCAGCTTGGTGTGGAACGTGCCGTCTCCGGGTTTCTGGAATTCACCGGTGATCGTCCAGTATTCCTCGACATTGAAATCCGCGATCTCCTGTTCGCGCTCGCAGACCAGACGCAGGGCGACAGACTGCACGCGGCCGGCGCTCAATCCCTTGTATATCGTCTTCCAGAGAAACGGACTGACCTTGTATCCCACGATGCGGTCCATCACACGACGCGCCTGCTGGGAGCGCACGAGGCGCTCGTCGATGCGCCGCGGATGCTTCATTGCCTCCTCGATGCCGCTTTTCGTGATTTCATTGAACAGCACGCGGTAAAGATCCCGGCCGTTGAGCTGTTTTTCCAGCTCGCGGGCGATATGCCATGCGATCGCCTCCCCCTCGCGGTCGGGGTCCGTCGCGATATAGATGCTGTCAGCCTTGGCGGCCTGCTTCTGTAGATCCTTGATAACGCCCGCCTTGCCGCGGATGGTGACATACTGCGGTTCGAAATCGTGTTCGACATCGACACCGAGGTCCTTGGACGGAAGATTCTTGATATGGCCGACGGAGGCCTCGACCATGAATTTCTTACCCAGATACTTGTTGATGGTCTTGGCTTTCGAGGGGGACTCGACGATGATCAGTGATTTGGACATGGCTTACACGTTAATGGACGATTGATGCGTTACGGTAGCGCAGGGACGGAAACAACGGAAACCGCGCGGCTGCCGCCGCGGGAAGAAAGCGCTGCACGCCTTCATTCAGTGAATCGTGTCCTTGCTGTTGAGCATGAGACGGCTGCCGATACTGTTGGAGTCGTCGTAATCGAAAATAATGGACGCGATGACGGACTTCATCTCATCGATGCCAACGGCGCCGAACCCGGCCATCATGATGCGGTCGATGGCGAGTTCGATGTCCATGTCATCGAGCAGGCCCAGCTCGCGGAGCTGGAGAAGATATCCGTGTGCGTCCGGGGAGATTACGCTGCGTTCCGATTCATGAAGAACGCGGTGTGAATGTGGCAGCCTCCGGTTTCCCTCCGAAAGGATATTGTCCCCGAGATGAATCTTGTCGAACAGCCAGCTGAATGCCGTGCTGATTTCATTCTGTGTATATCCTTTATCCGACAGCACGCGCAGGTCAATTTCGCCAAGACGCTTGTCGGCCTGCATTTCGTGGATCAGATAGACGATGATTTCTACGATGCGTTCCTGCATTCCTCTATTCGCAGTGTATTCTGGTCAAAGTTCGTGGAAAAAGTAGCCCATGCCCGGCCGAATGTCAAGTCAGGCCCGCGTCCGGCCCGGCGATCGGCCCGCGATCGGCCTGCGTCCGGAGCCGGAATCACGGCCGTGTCCGGTTCCGGGAAAGGAAGCGTCGGAGCAGCTGATCCTCCCGCTGTTTCATCCTCCGGCGATCCTCCTCCGAGCGGTCGTCGTGTCCGCTGAGATGCAGGATTCCGTGGATGGCGAGCCGGGCGCATTCCTCCCGCACGGTCACGCGGTATTCCCGCGCCTGGCGCCGCGCGGTATCCGCGCTGATGACCAGTTCGGCCTCCAGCGGATCCTCCTCGAGGGGGAATGTGATGATGTCAGTGACACGATCATGATCGAGGAAACGGCGGTTGACAGCACGGATTTCGGCATCGCTGACCACGGCGCAGGATATCAGGGATGCCCGCAGACGCTCGGCGCCGAGCGCGAAGCGAATGGCGTCCTGAAACAGCTGCGCCCCGATGGAACCAAGCGGGGCGCGAAAAACAACGTCGATGTCAGTCCCCGGGCGGGGACGTGGCTTCGTCTTCTTCATCGGATTCATCCAGCATGAGTTCCGTCAGTGACAGCGCGATACCCGAGAGCATGACTTCGGGACCGAGCTTGGTGAAATCGCCCGACAACATCGAGCGATCGACATTCGAGTACAGGGAGCAGCCACCCTCGCGCTCGACGATCAGGCCGTTCATCTTTCCGCCGCCTTCCGCGAAGAACGTCACTTCCCCCATCAGTTCACTGACCACGAGACCGCTGCAGTGCTGCAGCTGCAGATTGCTGTTCGGCGTGAACACGCTGACCAGGGCGCCGTCCTGCTCCCCGATCGCGATACGCGGATAAATCTCCAGCGAGACCTTGCGCGCAGGATCGCTGCCCTTGATTTCGAAGCGGTAATGGTTGCCGTAATGCTTGGCTTCCACACCAAGAATGCGGGAAATCTGCGCGATGTGGTCGTCGGTAAATTCGAAGCTCATGATTCTGCTCCACACTGTATGGATATCGCCCGGCGGCACTCCCGACTGCAGTGTACAGGAGATGAGACGATTTGTTTCAAAATAGGGATTCCCCCGTTGAATTGTCAAGAAACGTATGGAGAGTTGCCATGCCCACGGTTTCGCTGTTCCCCCGCATCGCCGCATTGTGTTATATTAGGTGTTTTGCATGATCACAACACGGCGAGCCATGAACGCAGAGAACATCAGAGTACGATTCGCACCGAGTCCCACCGGCTATTTGCATGTCGGCGGACTCCGCACCGCCCTCTACAACTCCCTCTTCGCCCGCGGACACGGCGGCACGACCGTGCTGCGCATCGAAGACACCGATCGCTCCCGCTACGTCGAGGGCGCAGCGGAAAATCTCATCGAGACGCTGGCTTGGGCGGGAATCACGTTTGACGAAGGCCCCGAACAGGGCGGCGATTTCGGTCCCTACGTGCAGTCGGAGCGCACGGCGCTCTACCGCGAACACGCCGAGCGCCTCCTTGCGGAGGGCAAGGCCTACCGCTGCTTCTGCACCTCGGAGGAACTGGCCGCGTCTCGCGAGCGGCAGGTGGCCGAGAAAAAGGATCCCACCTATGACCGCCGTTGCCGCATGCTCAGCGAGGAGGAAGTCGCCGCAAAGATGAAGGCGGGGATGCCGCATACGGTGCGCATGAAAGTGCCGCTGGTGGGACAGATGCAGTTCCGCGACCTCGTGCGCGGCGACATCTCCGTGCATTACGACGTCATCGACGACCAGGTGCTGCTCAAATCCGACGGCTATCCGACCTATCATCTCGCGAACGTGGTCGACGACCACCACATGGAGATCACGCACGTGATCCGCGGCGAGGAGTGGCTGCCGTCCACCGCCAAGCATCGCCTGCTCTACGAGATGTTCGGCTGGGATCCGCCGCAGTTCGCGCATCTTCCCCTCCTGCTCAATCCCGACCGCAGCAAGCTCAGCAAACGCCAGGGCGACGTGGCCGTGGAAGATTACAGAACAAAGGGATATCTGCCCGAGGCGCTGGTGAATTTCGTTGCGCTGCTGGGCTGGAATCCCGGCGGCGACCGGGAGCTGTTCACGCTGGAGGAACTCCAGGAGGAGTTTTCACTCGAGCGTGTCGGCAAGGCGGGCGCCGTATTCGACATCGAGAAGCTGCAGTGGTTCAACACACAGTACCTCCGCGCGCTGCCGCCGGAGAAACTGGCCGAAATCTGCGAGCCCTGGATGCGCGAGGCCGGCTTCGACACCATCGATCGCGAACGGACACAGGCCGTCGCGACGGCGCTGAGCTCCTACCTCACACTGCCGTCGGATATCACGACGCACATCGAACTGTTCACGCAGGATGCGGTGACGCTCGATGAGGAATCCCGCGAAATCACCGCCGCCCCGGAATCCCAGCAGGTGTTCCAGCGCTTCATCGAAGTGGCGGAGACGCAGGAACCGTGGAAGGGCGAGGAGATAAAGACCATGGTCAAGACCATTCAGAAGGATACCGGCGTGAAGGGGAAAAAGCTGTTCATGCCGCTGCGCCTCGCCATGACCGGACAGCAGCACGGTCCGGATCTCGGCATGATCGCCGAACTGCTGGGACGCGAAACGGTGATCGAGCGCATCCGCCGGCGGATCCTCTGAACCATGCAGCCCTCGGTCTCGGCAGTCATCGTGCATTTCGGCAGCGTGGACTACACCGCGCAGGTCGTACGGCGGCTGCAGTCCTTCGCCGGACCGGAGGAATATGAGATCATCGTGGTGGACAACGCTGCGGAGATCCCGTTTCCCGGGGAGGATTTCCCGCGTGTGCGCACCCTGCGCATCGAGGAAAACCGCGGCTACGGTGCCGCCTGCAATCACGGCGCGGCGGCGTCGCGGGGACGAAACATTTTCATTCTCAACAACGATCTCGATTTCCCGGAGAATCCGCTGCCCCCGCTGCTCGGCGAACTGACGGCGCATCCGCGCTGCGGCGCCGTGGGTCCCGCGCTGCGATTCCCCGACGGACGCTTTCAGCTCTCCTGGGGTGACGATCCCAACCTTCTTGCCGAATTCCGCGAACGCCGGCGGCAGCAGGAAAGCCGCGGCGGAAGCGGCGATGCGCTGCGCAGGCGCGAAGCGGACTCGCGGCAGGCGCGCTCGGTGGACTGGATCACCGGCGCCTGCATGCTGATCCCGCGCGCGGCCTGGGATGCCGTGGGCGGCTTCGACGAGGCATACTTTTTCTATTTCGAGGATGTCGATCTCTGCCGCCGGCTCCGCCTGTCGGGGTATGGGATCCGCTACGCGCCGGGAGCCGAGGTCGTGCATTTCGGCGGCGGCTCGGCGGCGCCGACTGATCCCCGGATCATGGCCTGGTACCGTCGCGAGCAACTGCGCTACTACGCGCGCTACAATTCCGCCCTCTCATTTGTTCTTCTGAAACGCTATCTTCTCTGGAAGTTCGCCCGCATGCGGCGGTCCGGTGCGATCTCCGGTGACACCGCCGAGCGTCTGCACGATGTGATTCGCGGATTTTCACGGCGGCGCGAACGATCGGCCTTTTTCGCGACACAACGGAACATGCAATGAACATCGGCATTTACGGCGGCACCTTCGATCCGCCGCATATCGGACATCTCATCCTCGCACAGAGCGCCATCGACGCGCTCGCGCTCGATCACGTGCTGCTGGTCCCGACCTGGCGTTCACCCTTCAAAAGCGATTCCGACAGCCTGCCTCCCCTGCAGCGTGCGGAGATGGTTGAACTGGCGATTTCCGGCAACAGTCTCCTCCGCGGCGAGTACTGTGAAATCCAGCGCGGCGAGGTCTCCTTCACCGTGGATACTCTGCGGAAGATCCGCGATGCGCATCCCGGCGACACGCTTTTCCTGCTGATGGGAGCAGACACATTCAGTGAATTCCACCTGTGGAAGGATCCCGAAGACATCCTCGCCATGGCAACAGCCGCCGTGGCAGAGCGTCCGGGCTATCAGCTCACCGAAGACAATTATCCCTACATAAAAACGGCACGGAAATTCTCCATGCCGCTGATTGACGTGTCGTCCACTGACATCCGCAACCGCGTGCGCGAGGGACGTTCAATTCAGTACCTCGTGCCGTGGACGGTGCAGGTATTCATTGAGTCGCAGGGACTGTACCGCTCGGATTCCTGATCCCTACCGCCGCCTCGCCGGCTTCAGCCACCCGTGCTCGCGGTACCAGTCCACGGTATTGCGGATACCCTCCTCGAGTCCGACTCCCTGGCTGTAGCCGAGATCCCTCTTTGCCTTGCTGACGTCACAGGTCCAGTAGCGCTGCGTGATGTCCCGCGCCTTCTCGATGTTGAGTGTGGCCGGTTTGCGCTGGAGTCCGGCAGCGAACTGTGAGAATCCCGCGACCATGTAGACGAGGCCGTGCGGCAGTCGCACCGTGAGGTAGCGCGTTCCCATGATCTCAGCGGTCAGCTGCCCGACCTGCGGCCAGGAGTAGAATTCCTCGCTGGAGATGAAATAGGTTTCGCCGATGCTGTTGTCGGACTCTGCGGCCAGGATCATCCCGCGCACGAGGTCGTCGCAGTGCAGCAGGCTCAGCCGCTTGTCATCGAAGCCGATCATCGAATTCAGTCCGCGGGAGATCGTCTGGAAGTAGATATAGATTTCCGTGTCGCGGGGACCGTACATCGCCGGCGGACGCACGATGGTCCAGGGGATGTCGCCGGCGGCGCGGACGGCGTTTTCCGCGGCGATCTTGCTCTCGCCGTAGGTGGTGATGGGATGCGGAGGATCGTCTTCGCGGATGGGACGCTCGAGGCTCGGCGAGGGTCCGGCAGCGGTCTGGCTGCTGACATAGAGGAAACGCCGGATATTCGGGGCGAAGCGTTTCGCCGCCTCGAGCATGTTTTCGGTGGATTTCACGTTGCCGTCGAAATAGCCCGCGCGGTCGCGGGCCTTGACCACGCCGGCGATGTGATAGACGTAATCCGCATCGCGGATGAAATCCTCCAGCGTCGATGCGTCGCGGATATCACCTTCGACAAGCTGCACGTTCTTTCCCTCCAGCCAGCGGAGGTTGCTCGTTCTGCGCACCAGCACGCGCACCTCGTGACCCTGTTCGAGCAGGCGGTCCACCAGGTGCGACCCGATGAAGCCCGTTCCCCCTGTGACTGCTGATATCATTGGTTATTCGTTTTTGGTTGTTGGTTGTTGGTTGTTGGTTGGATCCGACGCTCCTCGGAGAATCGAACGTCATCCTGCGTTCTGCCTCGCCGGGCCGTTGGCTCGGCGCTACGGCGTATACCCTCGCCGAGCCGTTGGCTCGGCGCTACGGCTTCCTGCGTATCTTCGCCCAGGTGTCGCGGATAGCCACACGCGTAAGCGTGTGGGGTGGCGTGCGACATCCCCACCCTCACGGGTGGGGCTACTGCCTCCTGCGTAACCTCGCCCAGGTGTCGCGGATAGCCACACGCGTAAGCGTGTGGTGTGGTGTGCGACATCCCCACCCTCACGGGTGGGGCTACTGCTTCCTGCTGATCTTTGCCCAGGTGTCACGCAGAGTGACGGTGCGGTTGAACACCGGTGCGCCGGGACGCCCGTATTTCGAATCCACCGTGAAATACCCCTTGCGCTCAAACTGGTAATGCGCCCCCGGCTCGGCCGCGGCGAGCGAGGGCTCCACCTTGGCCTGCACGAGCGAGAGGGAATCGGGATTCAGGTTGGAGAGGAAATCCAGCTGCTCCTCTACCTCGTTCGGATCCTCCTTCGCGAACAGCTGCTCGTAGAGCCGCACCTCGGCATCGAGCGCATGCTTCGCCGATACCCAGTGCAGCGTTCCCTTCACCTTGCGGTTGGCCTCGGGCATCCCGCTTTTCGTCTGCGGATCGTACGTGCAGTGCAGCTCGACGATGTTTCCGTCGCCGTCCTTGATCACATCCTCGCACTTGATGATGTAGCCGTAACGCAGCCGCACCTCGCGTCCGGGCGCGAGGCGGAAGAATTTCCGCGGCGGGTCCTCCATGAAATCGTCGCGCTCGATGTACAGCTCGCGCGAGAACGGCACCGTGCGCGTCCCGGCGGAGGGATCCTCGGGATTGTTGACGGCCTCCATCTCCTCGACCTGCTCTTCGGGATAATTCGTGAGCACGACCTTCAGCGGATCGAGCACACCCATCACGCGCAGCGCATGGGCGTTGAGATCCTCGCGGATGCAGTGCTCCAGCAACGCCATGTCGATGGTGCTCTCCTTCTTCGCCACGCCGACGCGGTCGGCGAAATCGCGAATGGACGCGGGCGTGTAGCCGCGGCGTCGCAGCCCGGAAATTGTGGGCATGCGCGGGTCGTCCCAGCCGTCGACCACGCCGTCCTGCACGAGCCGCAGCAGCTTGCGCTTGCTCATCACCATGTACGTGATGTTGAGGCGCGCGAATTCGATCTGCTGGGGATGATGGATGCCGAGCTGCTCGACGAACCAGTCGTAGAGCGGACGATGATCCTCGAATTCCAGCGTGCAGATGCTGTGCGTGATGCTCTCGATGGAATCGGACTGTCCGTGCGCCCAGTCGTATGTGGGATAAATGCACCAGTCATCCCCCGTGCGATGGTGGTGCGCATGCAGGATGCGGTACATCACCGGGTCGCGCATGTTGAGATTCGGGGCGGCCATGTCGATTTTCGCGCGCAGCGTGCGTGAACCGTCGGGGAATTCGCCCCTGCGCATGCGCTCGAAGAGATCGAGGTTTTCGTCGACGGGACGATCGCGGAAGGGACTGTTTTTGCCGGCCTCGGTGAGCGTGCCGCGGTACTCCCGGATCTGCTCGGCCGTCAGTTCGCAGACGTATGCTTTGCCGCCCTTGATCAGCTTGATGGCGTACTCGTACAGCATTTCAAAGTAGTCCGAGGCGTAGAATTCGCGGTCCTCCCAGTCGAAGCCCAGCCAGCGGATGTCTTCCTTGATGGAATCGACGTACTCGACTTCCTCTTTCGTGGGATTCGTATCGTCGAAGCGCAGGTTGCACTTGCCGTCGTACTCCTCGGCGATGCCGAAATTCAGGCAGATCGACTTTGCGTGTCCGATATGCAGGTAGCCATTCGGTTCGGGAGGAAAACGCGTGTGGACGCGATTGTCGAAGCGCCCAGTGCGGTTGTGCTCGTTGATGATCTGCTTGATGAAATTGCCCTGCGAAGGCGTGTCGTTGTTCGTCATGGACGCACTGGCTGTTGTTGGAGGAATCTACCGGCCAAAACCGAAGAAATAATGTACGATTCTTCACGGAAGCGCTCAAATGGTTGCACAGGACCCCCCTCGCCCCTATATTCATTGTTATGATTGCCGAATAAATGAATTTTCGTTCATCTTTCAGGGCGATCCCACCTTCGCATCCCTTCGCAGTCCATCCGGCCGGGTGGTGGAGACGAAGCATTACAGACAGAAGACGAGGAGTCCGCGTGGATCTTTTTGACAAATGCAGGGCGTTCACACGCGCCGATGAGGTAAAGGCACAGGGGTATTACCCGTATTTCCGGGCCATCGAGGAAAGTGAAGGACCAGTGGTGATGATCGAGGGACGCAAGATCATCATGGCCGGGTCGAACAATTACCTGGGACTCACCGCCGATCCGCGGGTGAAGCAGGCGAGCAGGGATGCAATCGAACGGTACGGTACCGGCTGCTCAGGATCCCGCTACCTGACGGGCACGCTCAACCTGCACAATGAGCTGGAGGAGCGCCTGGCGAATTTCCTCGGCAAGGAATCCTGCCTGCTTTTCTCCACGGGCTATCAGACCGCCCAGGGCATCATTCCCACACTCGTGCAGCGCGGCGAGTATGTGGTTTCGGACAAGGACAACCACGCCTGCATCGTGGCCGGCAACCTGATGGCCAAGGGCGCTTTCGCACAGTTCGACCGCTACAAGCACAACGACATGGACGACCTCGAGCGCGTGATCGCAAAGCTGCCCGAGGACAAGGGCAAGCTCGTGGTGTCGGACGGCGTGTTCAGCACCACCGGCGATATCGTCAACCTCCCGCGCCTGCTGGAGATTGCCAAGAAGTACAACGCACGCGTACTCATCGACGACGCGCATTCGACCGGTGTGATCGGCGAGGGCGGCCGCGGCACGGCGTCGTATTACGGACTCAACAGCGACGTCGACATGACCATGGGCACGTTCAGCAAGACCTTTGCCAGCCTCGGCGGATTCGTGGTCGGCGAGCGGCCGGTCATCAATTACATCAAACATCACTCTCCCGCGCTCATCTTCAGCGCCAGTCCGACTCCGCCGAATGTCGCCGCCGCACTCACGGCGCTCGACATCCTTGAATCGGAACCCTGGCGCGTCGACCGGCTGCGTGAGAACGCTGACTATATGCGCAAGGGCTTTGCCGATCTCGGCTTCCGCGTACTCGACGGCGAAACCGGCGTCGTGCCCGTCATCATCGGCGACGACACCAAGAGCTTCATCTTCTGGAAAGAGCTTTTCGAAGCCGGCGTCTTCGTCAACGTGTTCATCAGTCCGGGCGTGCCACAGGGGCTGCAGATGCTGCGCACCAGCTACATGGCCACGCATGAGAAAGAGCACCTCGACCGCATCCTCGAGATCTGCGGCGATATCGGCCGCAAGCTCGGCGTCATCGAATAAGACATTCCCGAGGAACATCGCATGAGCATCACCATCCGTACCGTATCCGGGAAAGCGGATAAAAACCGCTTTATCAAGCTGCAGTGGAAATTCTACCGGAACGACCGCAACTGGGCACCGCCGCTTCTGATGGACCGCCGCAAGCTGCTGAACACGGAGAAAAATCCGTTCTTCAAGCATGCAGACGTGGAGCTGTTCATCGCCGAGCGCGATGGGGAGCCGGTCGGACGCATCGCCGCCATCGTCAATCGTCGGCACAACGAAATCCACCACGACAAGGTCGGCTTCTTCGGGTTTTTCGAATGCATCGACCATCAGGAAACGGCGAACGCCCTCTTTGACGCGGCAGCGCAGTGGCTGCGCGGAAAGGGCATGGACACCATGCGCGGTCCGCTGAATCCCTCCATCAACGACGAAATCGGCATGCTGGTGCACGGCTTCGACATGCCGCCGGTCATCCTCATGACGTACAATCCCCGCTACTATCCCCTGCTCGTGGAGGGATACGGGTTCAAGAAGGAAAAGGATCTGTTCGCCTATCTCCTGAGAAATGAACTTACAGTTACGCCCAAGCTGGAGCGGGGACAGAAGCTCGTGCGCGAACGCTACAACATCACCATCCGCGACCTGGACTTCAAGAATCTCGAAAGGGATGTCGTGGTGCTCAAGGACCTCTACAACCGTTCGTGGGAGAAAAACTGGGGCGCGGTGGCGATGACCGACGAGGAGTTCGACTTCCTCGCCAAGGATCTCGTGCAGGTGGTCGGCAAGTTCAAGGACCTGGTGTTCATCACCGAGCGCGACGGCGAGCCGATCGGCTTCGCGCTCTGTCTGCCGGATCTCAACCAGGTGCTGATCCACAACAAAGGCGGCGGACTGCTGGGTGCGGCCTTCCACATGATGACGAAGACGAAGAAGATCGATCTCGTGCGCATCATCGTGCTGGGCGTGCTGCCCGAGCACCGCAACAAGGGCATTGACTCGGTGATGTATTACGAGATCGTCAATCGCGCCGCCGATCACGGCATTTATCTCGGCGAGGCTTCCTGGGTGCTCGAAGACAACGCGCCGATGAACAAGGGCGCGAAGCTGATGAATGCCGAGCAGTACAAGACCTACCGCATCTATGACACCGCCATCTGAGCATCACGTGAGCGAAGATGATGTGCGTGCGACCGCGCGTTTCGCCCGCCTCGCCTTCAGCGATGAAAACGTCCGCGTACTTGCCGGCGAACTGTCGCGTATCATGAAATACGTCTCCATTCTCGAGGACATCGATACCGATGGCGTCGAGCCCCTGACGATGCTCAACGATCCCCTGCCTCCCCCGCGCGAGGATGAATCCCGCCCCTCCATACCTCAGGATGACGCCCTCCGCAACACTCCCGACAGCAGCGACGGATATATCCGTGTGCCGAAAGTGCTGTAAATCACCGTCAAATTGGCATGAATATTAATTTTAACCTGTCCTAAAATAGATTTTAGGTCAGGTTAAAACTGCTTTTTCCCCAACTTTACACCACTTTTCAGGATATTACCGATGGAAGGTACCATCCACCATGCATTCCGCGGCGGCAGGTGTTTCTGGAAGAATGGGTATGACATGCTCGATCATGTTCAGTAAATGACAATCGTTCGCGCCTGTCTGCTGCCGTCACCGCGGAGCAGCGCGAGCACGTACGTTCCCCGCGGCAGCGCGGAGGTCGGCAGTTCGAGGGTGCGCGCTTCGAATGCGGCATCGACGGAACGGCGCAGCAGCACGCGGCCGAGCAGATCGGTCATCACGATCGTGCCGGGCGCCCGCGAATCGAGACGCACCTGCAGCGTGCCACCCTGCCGCAGCGGCTGGGGATACGCTGTAAGATCACTGTTCAGCGCGATCGCGAGCGGCGGTGCAACTGCCGTGAGTTTCGGGCTGCCGGAATAAATTTGGAAGCGGTCCCTAATCCCACGGTGTTCCACTCGTGTGGGAAAACCGCAGATGACCATATCATCATACCCGTCACCGTTGATATCACCGGCGTTAAAGGGGGGAATATTAACATGGTCCTCAGATGGAATGAGTCCGATGTATCCGGTAGCCGTTTTCCAGTCGCTGACCGGTCCCGCGGGGTATACGTAGTACACCGTACCCTGGATAATGATCGTTGACCAGCCGACGATCAGATCCGGCCGGCCGTCCCCGTTCATGTCGCCCATCGGGCTGACGATCGCCGGCATGACATTGACGTTCGGCCGCTGGTTCGGGATCGAATCGTTCGGCACGAGGCGGTCGAACGTGGCGCGTGAGCGGAACAGCTTCGCGCCCGCGAATAGCGTGCTCCAGCCGTTGATGACATCATCGTAGCCGTCGCCATTGATGTCAACCACATTCGACGTTATCCGGTACGGGACCCAGTCATCCGGTTCGCTGTTGACGATATCCGGCACATCGAAGCGGGCGTCGGGATTGCCGAACCAGGTGTCGACAAAATACTTTGGATAATTGTGGATATCTCTCCAGGTACCGAATATGCACAGATCGTCATATCCGTCACCGTTGAGATCGCCGGTCATGTACTCTTCGGCATATTGATTCGAAACGCTCTGAGGGCGCGGTTTGGATGTGAAGGTGTAATGCACCGGCGCGGTGCGGATATCCGCTCCGCCGAGAATCAGGTGGATGCGGTGCTTCACCGTGTCTTCAAGCCTCACGGCCCTGAAGAAGAGATCATCGATCTTATCACCGTTCATGTCCGCCGTGAAAATGCCCGGGCGATACCCGGTAGCGAAGTTGTATCCGAATGTGGCCCAGTCATATCCCCCGGTGATGATTCTGTCGGCGGGCTCGGCATACGCCGGCCAGCCGCCGCGGTTCAGGTAAATGCGGATCTTTCCGCGATGCGCGCTGTCACTCTCGCTGCCCCAGTCCCAGATGGCCGTGACAAGGTCGGTGCGTCCGTCGCCGTCGAAGTCGCCGGCGGCCAGGCCGTTCGCGCCGCCGAGCACGACCAGATCGGGCTCGTGATCAAACGGTGAGCCGCCGAGAAAGATGAATGTCGTATCCGCGGCGGAGGCGACGGCAAGCTCCCCGCAGCCGTCACCGTCGAGATCGCCGAGCGCCACCGGCCAGCGTCCGAATCCCGGGTGATCGAACGGACGAATCATCGCCAGCTGTTCGAGCTGATGCGCGGGGGAGTCCATCGGCAGCAGCCCGCTCGCAGGTGCCCGCAGCGACTGCGCGTGCAGGGATGGCGCGTACAGCGACGGCGATACGAGGAGCAGCAGCACGGGCAGGAAGACTGCCGGAGCGCGCAATATCACGGCGCGCAGTACCGGAATGCGTATCGGGGTCACGACTCGAAGGAAACATCTGCCTGAACGCTGCATCATGTTGAACAGCATTCCAGGCGGCCCTGTCCTGTGATTCATGAAATCCTCATCTCGTTCACTTTTGCCCCGGTGGCGAACATCATCTCCGTTCAAATAATACAGGGTCGAGACCCCAGAGTCAAGATGGGATCGGCGGATGTGAAAGAAAGGCCGACGCTGCGGTTTTTCCGACGCGATCCGTGAAATCCGTGGTTCTGTTTTTGTATTTTAGGCGCATGAGCGAACACATCATCATCGTGATTCCGGCGCGCTGGGGATCAACGCGCTTCCCGGGCAAGCCGCTCGCACGTATCGCGGGAAAAAGCATGATCGAACGCGTGCACGCACGCTGCGCGGCATCCGCGCGGGCATCGCGCGTCATCGTCGCGACGGACGACGAGCGCATTCAGTCTGAAGTCGAGCGTTTCGGAGGCGAGACGGTGATGACGCCGGCGGACCTGGCATCGGGCACCGAGCGCATGGCGTGGGTCGCACGAAAGACGGAGGCGGATATTTACGTCAACGTGCAGGGCGACGAACCGCTGCTGCCGCCCGCCACCATCGACGCCGCCGTCGAGGCGCTCACCCGGAATCCGGAGGCCGACATCGCCACCGCCTGCTGCCATCTTCATCACGCCGCGGACATCGCCAATCCCAACATCGTCAAGCTGGTAACGGATCGCGCCGGTTTTGCGTTGTATTTCTCACGGGCCGCCATTCCGCATGTGCGAAACGGTAACGCTTTCGGCGGAACGGGTGTCTACAGGAAGCATATCGGGATCTACGTCTTCCGCCGTGAGGCCCTTCTCCGTTTTGCCACACTCGATCAGACGCCGCTCGAGCACAGTGAAAAGCTCGAACAGCTCCGCGCCATCGAGCACGGCATGCGGATTGTTGTCACGGAGGTGGAGACGGACTCCCAGGCAGTCGATACGCCCGGCGATATCGAAAAAGTCGAGCGTTTGATAGACCACGATGCAGTTTGACAGGCGCAAAGTGAAGAGTGCAAAGTGCAAACAGCAGATTTTCTTCCATGGACCGCGATATGTCATGCAACGCGACCTTTGCACTTTGTACTTTGCACTTTGCACTTCATCCGGGAAATGACAAGACAACGAATATTTCTGTATACAAGTGAATAAACCCCAACGCATATCAATCGTAACTCTGGGCTGCTCGAAGAACACAGTCGACTCGGAGGTGCTGATGAGCCAGATCGAGGCGAACCGCATGGCGCTGGTCGACGAGCCCGGCGAGGCGGATACGCTCATCATCAACACCTGCGGCTTCATCGACGCGGCGAAGGAAGAATCGGTCAACACCATCGTGGAAGCGGTGGAAATGAAAAAGCGCGGCGACATCCGGCAGTTGTATGTGGCGGGATGCCTGTCCGAGCGCTACCGCGCTGATCTCGAGAAAGAGCTGCCGGAGGTGGACCGCTTCTTCGGCGTGACTGATTTCAAGGCCATCATCGAAACGCTCGGCGGCAGCTACAAATATGAACTGCTGGGCGAGCGGCACCTGTCCTCTCCCTCGCACTCGGCATACCTGAAAATCTCGGAGGGCTGCGACCGTCCCTGCAGCTTCTGCGCCATCCCCATCATGCGCGGGGGACATGTTTCCACTCCCCTCGAAAAGCTCGTGCACGAGGCAAAATTCCTGCGCGAACTGGGCACGAAGGAACTGATCCTCATCGCGCAGGACACGACGTATTACGGACTCGATCTCTACGGCGAGCGCTGTCTCGCACAGCTGCTCGGCGAGCTGGCGGACGTTGACGGCATCGAGTGGATCCGGCTCATGTACGCCTATCCCTCGCGCTTCCCGCTCGAGGCGCTGGACGTCATGCGTGAGCGCGAAAACATCTGCCGCTACATCGACATCCCCCTTCAGCATGCCGACGACGCCATGCTGAAATCCATGCGCCGCGGCATCACCCGCCGCGCGACCGAGGAGCTGCTCGGTGAAATCCGCACGCGCCTCCCCGGTGCCGCCATCCGCACGACCTTCATCGTCGGTTATCCAGGCGAGACCGACGCGTCCTTCCAGGCCCTCCATGATTTCGTGGAGGAACAGGAGTTCGACCGTCTCGGCGTGTTCCTCTATTCACAGGAGGAAAACACGACGGCCGACATCCTCGGCGATCCCGTGCCCCACGCGGTCAAGGAGGAGCGGCGCGATGCGATCATGGAACTGCAGAGCGGGATATCCCGCCGGAAGAATGAAGCCCGCATCGGCGAATCCATGCGCGTGCTCTGCGACCGCGTGGAAGGAGATTTCGTGGTGGCGCGCAGCGAATTCGACGCACCGGAAGTGGACAACGAGGTGCTCATCCCGCTCGACGATTTCAGCGGAGCGCCACCCGTCGGGGATTTCGCCGAGGTGACCGTCACCGAGGCGACCGAATACGACCTCATGGCATCGAAACGGAGGTAACGCATGAAACACGTCATCATCCTCGCCGCCGTGCTGCTGCTTGCGGGCAGCGCCGCCGGACAGACGAAGGACCAGGGACGCACCGTGCACAACATGCGCGTTCAGCCCTTTTTCTTCGACGCCCTGAATTTCGCGAGCTACGACGAGTACGGGCTCGAGGGGAGGCTGGATGTTTATGTGCATGTGCCCTACGACATCATCACCTTCGTCAAGGAGGACGAATTCTACACGGGTGGATACACCATCACGCTGCTCGTCTCCGAAAACGAAGGCGAGAAGCTCATTCAGGATGAAAGCTGGGAGCGCACGCTCGAGATCCTCACCTTCGAGCGCACCACGAATCCCGCCTACTACGACCTCTCACAGCGCTCGCTGTCCCTCCCCGCCGGTAAATATCAACTTGAGCTTCTGTTCGAGGATACCGAATCGCGGAAGGAATTCCGTCTCACGCGCACCGTGGAGGTACGGGAATTCGATGCCAACCTGCTCGCGATGAGCGACCTGATGCTCGTGCGCGATGTAGACACGAAGGGTGGCAAAAAACAGATCTCCCCGCAGGTGAATCCCAACGTGGCGGCGCTGAAAGACGGCTTCCAGCTTTTTTACGAGGTGTACAATCCCTATCAGATCCCTGCCGTGAACATCGATTACAGCATCGTCAAGCGCGGCGAGGAGGTATTCTCGAAAAAGAGCACGCAGGGGCTCAAGCGCGGACGCAACACCTTTCTCGCCGATATCGGAAGTGCGGGATTCGGCATCGGGACCTATATGCTGCGCGTCACCGTGCGACGCTCCGACGACAGCACCGAGAGCGGTGTGCTCGCGAAAAACGAGCGTGCATTCATGATCGCGTGGCTCACTTCCGGCGCGCCGATCTCGGCGGTGGATCTCGACGAGGCCATCGACCAGCTGCGCTGGTTCGCGAAGGAGGAGGACCTCGACTACATCCGGGCAGCCGAGACGGAACGGGAGAAGCGCCGGCGCTTCGAGGAGTTCTGGGAGCGGCACAATCCCACCCCCGGCGGTGAAACAAATCCCGCCATGATCGAATACTACAACCGCGTCGCCTACGCCAATCAGAAATTCGGGCACTTCATAGACGGATGGAAAACGGATCGCGGCATGGTGTACATCATCTACGGTCCCCCGGATTACGTTGACCGCCACCCCCTCGATGTGGAGTCCAAGCCCTACGAAATCTGGGAATACTACGATATCAACCGCCGTTTCATCTTCGTCGATGAGAGCGGCTTCGGGGATTACCGCCTGCTCTATCCGATCTGGGACGACCGGAATCGCCTGCGGTGAGGAAGCAGGCCGCAGGCCTACGCCGCCGATTCGATATCCTGCTCCTTGTACTGCAGCTGGTATAACCGGAAGTAGATACCGCGATGGGCGAGCAGCTCCTGGTGATTCCCCTGCTCGCGGATCTGTCCCTTGTGCATGACGAGAATCCTGTCCGCATGCTGAATGGTGGAGAGGCGATGCGCGATGACCACGGATGTGCGCCCCTTGAGCAGCCGCGCGATGGCTTCCTGGATCAGCAGCTCTGTTTCGGTATCGACGCTCGATGTGGCCTCGTCGAGGATGAGCAACTGCGGATCGTAGGCGAGCGCGCGGGCGAAGGCGAGGAGCTGTTTCTGACCGACGGACAACGATCCTCCCCGCTCACGGATTTCCGCGTCGTAGCGCTCGGGCAGCCGCTCGATGAAGCGCTCGACTCCCACCAGGCGTGACACTTCCTCGACCTTTTCACGCGCGATGGCGTCGTCGCCCAGCGTCACGTTGTCATGGATGCTGCCCGAGAAAAGGAACACATCCTGCAGAACGATACCGATATGCTTTCGCAGCGCGGCGGTCGGGATGTCGCGGATGTCGGTTCCGCCGACGGTGATGCGTCCCTTCTGAATATCGTAGAAACGACAGAGCAGATTGATGATGGTAGTCTTGCCGGATCCCGTGGCTCCCACGATGGCAATACTCCGTCCGCGCGGAATCTCGAAGGATACATCCTTGAGCACCCACTCCTCTTCGTTGTAAGCGAACCAGACATTTTCGAAACGGATGGTGTCGATGGACGCGAGCGGCTTCGCCTTCTCAGGCGCCGGTTCGGGAATAATGGTGTCGTCGTCGAGCAGCTTGAAAATGCGCTCTGACGAGGCCATGGCCGTCTGCATGATGTTGTATTTCTCTGAGAGATCCCGGATCGGCCGGAAGAACATTTCCGTGTACTGGATGAAGGATATCATCGTGCCCACGGTCATGAATCCCGCCATGATCTCCCCGCCCGCATACCAGATAATCAGCGCCACGGCGAGTGAACTGATGAAATCGACGCTGGGATAGAACAGCGCATAGTAAAATACCGACCGGATGTTGGCATCCTGATGTTTTCGGTTGATCTCCTCGAAGGAACCGGCCTCGCGCTTTTCCTGGCCAAACAGCTGCACGGTGTTCATCCCCGAGACGCGCTCCTGCGTGAAGGCGTTCAGGCGTGCCAGCTGAGTGCGCACGTCGCGGTAAGACTCCCGCACTTTCTTTCGGAACAGGAAGGTGCCGTAGACCAGCAGCGGCATGACGCTGAGGGTGACCAGGGCGAGCGCCCAGTTGATGCTCAGCATGAAGATGACGATCCAGAGCAGGATGAAGATGTCGGCGAACACCGTCACCAGTCCCGACGAGAACATCTCGTTGAGCACCTCGACGTCGTTCGTGACGCGCGTGACCAGGCGTCCGACGGGGTTGCGGTCGAAGAAGCGCAGGGCGAGTTTCTGCAGCCGGGTAAAAATCTGCATGCGCACATCGACGATAATGCGCTGGCCGATCCACTGCGTGAAGTACATCATCACGTACTGCGCCACCCCCTGCAGCAGCAGCGTGCCGAGCAGGATGCCGGCGATCATCAGCAGTCCGTCCTTGTCCCCCACCGCGATGTAATCGTCCACCGCCAGTTTTGTCAGGTAGGGGCGCAGCGGGCTGAGCGCGGAAATCAGAACGGTGAGGGCGATCGCACCCACGACATGCCACGCGTACGGACGCGCGTACCCGAGCAGCCGCTTCATCAGACGGCTGTCGAGCGCTTTTCCCAGTACTTCTTCTTCCTGCATGAAAACCTTTCGTTACATCTCCAACCCAACGCTGCAAGATAGCCAAAAAGTTCGAACCGGCTCCCGCATTTGAAATTCTGCGCCATTTTGCGTACTTATTAATGAATGGGGCTGTTTCACAGCATGAATTGAACTCATTCGATATTTCCTTCCATACGCGGTGCTACACTCCGGCCTCTGTGGCGACGGAGAATCCACGCAGTACCCGCATCCCTTTCAAATCCCGAAATTTCAAACATTTATTTTTCATTCAGGGGCACACTGATGTCAATTTTCACGGACAGGCAGCAGAGCATTGCCGAAAAGATCGAGTCGGACGTCGTTCTCTCGAAATGGCGGGACTGGCGCTGGCAAATGCGGCATTCCATACGCGATATATCCACCTTCGAGCACCTGCTCGGCGTGGAATTCGAACGCGAGGAGCGCGAGGCGCTGAAGGAGACGCTGGACAAGTTTCCGCTCTCGGTCACGCCGTACTATCTCTCGCTGATCAACGCCGACGACTACAGGAACGATCCGGTGTACAAGCAGTCGTTTCCTTCCCCTTCGGAACTGATCATTGCCGAACACGACATGGCCGATCCGCTGGCGGAGGATACCGACAGTCCGGTGCCGGGACTCACGCACCGCTATCCCGACCGCGTGCTCTTTCATGTGAGCAACGTCTGCTCGATGTACTGCCGGCACTGCACGCGCAAGCGCAAGGTCGGCGACATGGACCGCATCCCCGTGCGCGAGGAAGTCAAGCAGGGGCTGGCCTACATTCAGGCGCATCCGGAGGTGCGCGACGTGCTGCTTTCGGGCGGGGATCCGTTCATGCTCACCGATGAATATCTTGACTGGATTCTCACCGAACTGCGCGCGATTCCGCATGTGGAAGTGATCCGTATCGGGACGCGGATGCCGGTCGTCCTGCCGTATCGCGTCACCGATGAGCTCGTCGCGATGCTGAAGAAGCACCATCCCGTCTGGGTCAACACACATTTCAACCATCCGGTCGAGATCACGGCATCCTCGCGTGAGGCGCTGCGGAAGCTCGCCGACGCTGGCATCCCGCTCGGCAACCAGAGCGTACTGCTGGCGGGTGTCAACGATTGTCCGCGCATCATGAAAACGCTGGTACACAAGCTGGTGATGAACCGCGTGCGGCCGTATTACCTCTACCAGTGCGACCTCTCCGAGGGACTCTCGCATTTCCGCACGCCCGTCGGAAAGGGAATCGAGATCGTCGAGAGCCTGATTGGTCATACGAGCGGCTTCGCTGTGCCGACCTATGTCATCGACGCGCCGGGCGGCGGCGGAAAGATTCCCGTAATGCCGAACTACCTGATTTCCTGGTCCACCAACAAGGTCGTGCTGCGCAATTACGAGGGCGTGATCACGACGTACAAGGAGCCGGATTCCTACGAACCGGTATTCTGCGACCGCGACTGCGAGCGCTGCGACCTGCAGCTGAAGGTGGATTCCGCCGAGGACGAGTACCGCTCCGTCGGCATCGCCGAGCTGCTGGCCGACCAGGACGAAGTGATTTCCCTCGTGCCCGATTCCAACGAGCGCATCAGCCGCCGCAACGGCGGGGACGGAGAGGCGGACGCCTGATGCATATTGTCGACTACGGGATCATCGTCCTGTACATGATCGGTGTACTGGCGGTCGGATTCTATTTCCTGCGTCGCAACGAAAGCCGAGACGACTATTATGTCGGTGGACGCACGATGACCGGGGGGCATCTCGGTCTGTCCATCGCCGCCACGGATGTTGGCGGCGGCTTTTCCATTGGCCTCGGGGGGCTGGGCTTCCTGATGGGGCTGTCTGCCAGCTGGCTGCTGTTCACCGGACTGATCGGTGCGTGGCTTGCCGCGGTGCTCATCATTCCCCGCGTCAAGAAATACGATGCGCAGGAGGGGCTGCTCACCTATCCCGACATGCTGCGGCGCAGTTTTGGTCCCCGCGTGGCCATGCTTGCGGCAATCATTTCCGGTGTGGGTTATCTCGGCTTCACCGGCGGACAGATCCTGGCCGGAGCCAAACTCGCCGCGTCGACGATCGTGCCCGAACAGCCCTTCGGCATGGACGGGATGTTTTTCTCGCTGCTTCTGATGGCAGGCGTAATGTTCCTTTACACCGCCGCGGGCGGTATCAAGGCCGTCATCTACACCGACACGGTGCAGTGGATTCTGCTTCTGGGCGGTCTGCTGTTTCTCGGTGTGCCGTTTGCCATCATGGATCTCGGCGGCATCGCGGAAATCGAGCGCCACCTGCCCGACCGCTTCCTCGCGCTGGACAATATTGAACCCGTGCAGATCGCAAACTGGTTCATCACCATCATCCCGATCTGGTTCGTGGGCATGACACTGTATCAGCGTCTGTACGCCGCGAAGGACGTCAGGGAAGCGAAGAAGGCATGGTATATGGCCGGCATTCTCGAATATCCCATCATTGCGTTTCTCGGCGCCTTCCTCGGGATGGTTTCACGCGTGTATTTCCCGGAAGCCGAGCCGGAGACCGGCCTGCCGATGCTGCTCAAGAGCACACTGCCCATCGGTGCGACGGGACTGGTGATTGCGTCATATTTCTCGGCGATCATGTCCACCGCCGACAGCTGCCTGATCGCCTCCTCGGGGAATTTCGTCAATGACATCATCGAGCGCGTGTGGCCCGACACGCCGCAGAAGCGCATGATGTGGATATCCCGCGGCGTGACGCTGCTGATCGGGATTATCACCTTCATCATCGCGGCATCCTTCACAACCGTGCTCGACATCATCCTGCACGCCTACGCGTTCATGGTTTCAGGACTCTTCGTGCCGACGCTCGCCGCGATTTTCGGCTGGCGCGCGGGTCCGGTCGCCGCATTCTGGGCGATGGTTCTCGGTGGCGGCACGACGCTCATGCTGCTTCTGCTGGATTTGACCATGCCGTTTGGTCTTGTGCCGGGGGCATACGGGCTCGCGGTTTCGGCGGTGGTGTTTTTGCTGATCCGTTCGCGGGAGCGGGTGGATGGAGACGTGAAGATAAAAAGCTGGAATGATGTATAAGACGGCAGGATGTCGGGGATGTTTTCATCCTGCCATTTTTCTATCTTGCCATGAACGTGCATTTGTGTCAGAACAGCAAAGCTCAGTACCCACATGCGTACCGTCAACACGCCATTCGACTCAATTGAAAAACTCCGCAATTCGGTCATCCAGCATGGTCCGAGCAGCAACCGCATCTACCTGATGAAGCTGGTTCGCGATGATCATCCCGACATCATTCCCGACCTGGTGAAGATGGCGGAGGAAAACCGTTACGGAAAGATTTTCGCGAAGGTACCGTCCTGGGCTGTGGATCAGTTCCTGGAAAATAAATTCACGAAAGAGGCTGAGGTGCCGGGATTTTACAACGGTGAAACCGACGCCGTCTTCCTCGGACGTTTCCTGAAAGATGAGCGGCAGGAGGTGCCGAAGGACATCCGGGAAAAAATTTCGGAAATCATCACCATCGCGGAAAGCAAGGCCGGCCAGGTGACCGAGCGGCAAGACGAGGACGACGAGCCACCATTCGCGCTGCGCCGCCTCGCGCAAGAGGATGCACACACGCTCACGAAGCTGTACGCGAAGGTGTTCGAGAGCTACCCCTTCCCCATTTTCGAACGCGAGTATATCGTCCATACCATGGAAGAGGATATGATCAGCTACTACGGTGCGTTCGACGAAAAGGGCAATCTGGTCGCCGCTTCATCCGCGGAAATGGACAAGAAGGCGAAAAATGCAGAGATGACGGATTTCGCCACCCACCCCGACTACCGTGGGCATGGCACGGCGCTGTATCTGCTCGCCCTGATGGAGAAGGATATGAAGGAACGCGGCTTCCCGGTCCTCTACACGATCGCCCGGGCAATTTCAGCCGGAATGAATATCACCTTCGCCAAAGCGGGATACCGATTCACCGGAACGCTGGTGAACAACACGAATATCTCGGGGCATATCGAGAGCATGAACGTGTGGTATAAGAAGCTGTGAGTTGCCCAAGGTCCGCCGAAGCGCAGCGGAGGCGGATGGGCCGTGGGCAGCGGCACGTGGGATCTACACTACCTCGAATTCCATTCCACCGATGATGCTGCCGTTGATCTGGATATCCAGGCGGTGCCTGCCTGGATAGTATGTCCGGGTGGTCATGGGACGGAACGACAGCCGCTTCGACAGGGTGACCTCCTCCCCCGGCGCGAGCGTCTTTTTGGCCAGCTTGAACACTTTCGGCTTCCGTGCGCGGTTTGCCTTGACGTAGTGCACGATGTAGTCGATCATCAGCTGCTGTGACTCTGATCCCTCGGAGACAAGCGCGAGCGTCAGTACGGCGTCATCTCCAAGTGAGACAGGGGTCGGACATATGGCAATGTGCGATATGCGCACCGCGGCGGATTCGCCATAGCCGAGCAGTTTAAACGCGCGGGGATGTCCCTGCTTGAGCAGGGTCCGCAGTCCGTGGCGGATGATCCATTGCGTGCCATCCCCGGCATCCACGCTCCATCGCTCCAGCGTGGTGAGCACGATGTCGGGATTGTCCTTTGCAATATCGTTGAGATTGTTTGCCACGGAGCGGCGAACGTACAGCTCGGGATCCGCCTTCAGCTTTTCGAGCAGGCCGATGACCGGCACGGGATCATCCACGAAAGCATTCAGGCGCGAAGCGAGCGGCAGACGCGGTCGTGTTCCCTCCGACACCAGTCTGCGTACGTGCGGATTGGGATTCTCCACCCATGTATTGAAAAGCGCAAGCGTGCGTTCAGGGTAACGCCGCAGAAAGGTCCGCACCGCACCTTCGGAACTGAATCGCTTCGTCATTTCATAGAGTGCGTGCATGCTCAGGTCGTAATGCTCGAGGCCGTTGCGGGCGATGTACGCTGTCTGAGGCATGATGATGAAACCATCGTAGCCGGTGAGATCGGGCACGTCGAGCTCGGGACCGAGCGCATCGAGAAGGATACGCACGGCACGGGGATACTCGTCCGGCAGATATCGCTCGAGCGCCTCGGTGATCAGGTCGGAGCGCGCTCCGAAGTTCAGATCCTCGATGCGGCTGTTGATCAGGCGTGAGAAGCCGCGGGAGTTGAATTCCGGCCAGGCGCGTTTGAGGTCCGCCGCGAAGGCGCGGACCACCGCGGGATTGAAAACGCTGCGGAATGAGAAGCCTTCTTTCATGCGTTATACGATTGCGATTGCGAAAGCGAGTACGTGGGCGAGGGCGATAATCGTGCGTTATGGGATTGCATCGAACAGTTCCTCGACTGTTGCGGGATCGATATCACCCGGAAGCAGTGTCGCGGCGTTTGCCGCGCCGGCGGCGATGCCGAAGCGCACGGCATCGCGCAGCGGCCATCCCCGGAGCAGAGCGAGTGACAGGGCGCCGCTCATGGCGTCTCCGCTGCCGACGGTGTTGACAACGTCAACTTCCGGGACGGAGAGGAATTCCGCCTCCTTTCTTTCCTCCAGCAGCAGCACGGATTCACTGCCGTCGGTGACGACGACGCAGCGCGCTCCCCACTCGATGAGCGTTCCTGCGAGCAAGAGGGTATCCCCGTCTGCATTTGTCCCGGTGTCGGCGGGTTTCGCAGCTGCGGGGAATGCGTTCACGAGCGGATCCGTCACGGTCGCGATCAACTCCTCCCTGTTGATTTTCACGACGTCCGGGTGTCCGGCGAGAGCGACACGCAGGGGAAACCGATGCGCGTCGATGACCACACGGGCTCCGTGACCATAGGCCTGGTTCGCGCAGATGACATAGAAATCTTCGGCAAGTCCGGGCGGAAGGGAGCCGGCAAGCAGGACGACGCCGTCCTGCGCAGCGGTGCGCAGGGCCAGGCGCGTGAATTCCGCACGTTCATCCTCCTCGATGGACAGCGCCTCCTGCACGAATTCCGTTGCGCGGCCGTCTTCCTCGAGAACGGTAATGCAGCTGCGGGTTTCCTGTGCGGTGTCGGTGAGCACGAGATGGACGCCGCTGTAGGCGAATTGCTCTTCGAGCAATGCGCGCAGGCGCGCACCGGCCAGCGCACAGAGCTCGACATGACCACCCAGTGCCGCGGCCGCGCGCGCCGCATTCGCGCCCTTCCCCGACGCATGCGACAGTACGGCCCGTGTTCGATGCACGGTGCCCGGCTCCAGCCGCCGGACCGGATGGATGCGCTTGTCGTCGAGAGAGGGAGCGATGATGGAGAGCGTGCGCCCGGCATCGGTATTCATCTGGGTTCACGGTTTTTTGAACATCCCACCATGGAAAGATAGAAAAATGACAACATGGAAGCATTCTCATGTTGTCATCTTTCCATGGTGCCGTTTTTCCATCTTCTCCCTGTTCAGGAGGCCACGGCCGCTCTGGCGTGCTTCACCGGTGCCGTGTTCCCGGCCGTGAGAACCCGCTCGAGCGCATGCTGACGCTGGAAAAGGGACAGTTTGAAATAGATCCCGCTCATCACGGCCACACGCGCGACTGCGTCAAGAAGGGAATCACCCCGGCGCTGGATGCGCAGGATGCGGTACCACCGTCGGAAAATGACTCCCCAGGAATAAAATCTGCGGTTGACATCCCGGTATGCCGCGAGGATCTCCTGCCGGCTCAGCTTCGGATGCCTGAACACGAGATGATCACCCTCGTAATGGGAAAGGTCATGGTCGATGATGCGTCCCTCGGCGAGGATGTGCCGGTAGAGCGGTGTGCCGTGGATCGGGATGGCGATGGAGGACAGAATGACAGCCGGATTCACCTCATCGAGCCGCGCGGGCAGGCTGCGGTAATATGCCGCGTCATCTTCGTCGAGTGCGAACATGACACCCGTGAAGGTAAGAATGCCGACGCTGTGCAGACGCGCGAACAGCTCGCGGTATTCCTCCACCCTGTTCTGCCGCTTGCGCACGCTGACGAGGCTGCGCTCGCTGAGTGACTCCATTCCGAGGAAGGCCATGCGGCAGCGGGCCTTCTGCAGGAGATCGACGAACTCCCCGTCACGGAGGCACTCGATACTGCACTGGATGCCCAGTCCCCAGAGCTTCAGCCCCGCGATTTCCCTGAGCAGGCGTTTGGCGTACTCCATGTCTCCGCCGAGATTGTTGTCGAGCAGCATGGCGAATTTCCGTTTGCGAAGCGGAAGGTTTTCCGTGTTCCGAAGGTCGCGCATGACATCCTCAATCGGACGCATGCGGTAGCGCACCGGAGCAATATTGAGCTGGCAGTAGGTGCAGGCATGCGGACAACCCCGTGTCGCCTCGGTGACGACCGGCGTGCTGAATACCTTTTCGGCGAGATCATACCGCGGAGGGGGAATATCGTCCAGCGCTGCATCAGGATCAGCAACGTAGCGGGGTTTCAGTCTGCCATTGACCATGTCTTCGACCATGCGCGGCCAGATCGCCTGCGCCTCACCGACGCAGATGCTGTCGAAATGCCGCTGCACCTGGTCGGGAAACGTGGAAGGGTATTTTCCTCCCGCAACAACCAGACGCCCCCGTGAGCGGAACCGCGCCGCGACCTCAAACGCGTGCGGCGCACAGTAGTCCATGAAGCTCAGCGCGATAAAATCCGCATCGGTGCCGTAGTCTATCGGACGCACCATCTCGTGCAGTACTTCCACCTCGACGATGTCGGGTGTCATGCCCGCAAGCAGAAGTCCGGGCAGCGGCGGAGCTGGATTCCGCGCATAGTACGGTGGTTCATCGATCAGGTTCTGGAAGAGCACGATGATCAGCAGTTTTGGCTTCCGCCGGAAGGGTTTCATGACGGTCTCCACGTATCGGTTCTCGAAGGCAATCTCGCGATGCGGATGGCGAAAACTGTCAGTGATTTGTCACAATTCTGTCAAATGACAGATGCGGGAGCCGACTCCAAGACCTTCCAATCGCAAGTCACCGAATGCGGAGCATGCGCGCGACCATGCGCGCTTCCGCACGGCCTGGGACCGAAGCGTGACACGACAGTGCGCGGCGGGGGACGCGACAGTGCGCGGCGGGGGGACGATACGTGACGGATTTCGCGAACGAAGGGAAAAAGGGATGAAACCTGATCCGGCCGGCTTCGAAAAGCCGGCCGGTTCCGTTTACTCCAGGAAAAAATACGGATCAGGAAATGGAAACGCGGATACCCTCTTGATCCACGGACGGTCCGCGGTACTGCGGGATTTGAACCGGCAGGGAATGCAAGACACCACAATTCACCATTATTCCGGACGATGAAATCCCGCACTCCATTCGAGATAAAAGTAGCGATTTCTGATAATACAACAAAGGAAAATCGAACTCCCCGGGGACGACGGTTTCCGATAACATCCGTTTTGAGGCAACCGGCAGCGTTGGTCTGCATGCAACCTTTAACGAATCCGTGACAGATCCGTGACAACCTGCGGAGAGGATTTGCGGTATTTGTCCTCAGAACATCACCTGAAGGCAGCGTCATGCATACCCGGCAGATCTCATATTCCTGCAGCATCCTGAGTGGCACGTTTCTGCGTGCCTACCTGACGACAATGCGTCCATATCTGCTGTTCGTCTCCGGGATCACCGTCATCGCCGGGCTCGCCACCGGGGATGCCGCACCCGGCATCGTCGCGATCACCGCCGCCGCAGGATTTCTTTCCTACGGATTCGGTCAGGCGCTGACGGACTGTTTCCAGACCGACACGGACGCGCTGTCCTCTCCCTACCGTCCGCTTGTACGCGGCATCGTCACAACGCGGCAGGTCGCCGCCGTCAGCCTTGCGGGACTCACTGCGGTCGGTATCGCTTTCGCAATCGCGAATCCCCACAACCTGTGGCTGGCTGCTGTCGGGGCCCTGGGACTCGCGACCTATACACCATTCAAGCGTCGCTGGGCAACGGGTCCGTTTTACAATGCGTGGATCGTCGCCCTGCTCTGCTATATCGGGATCAGCGCGGCGGCCGGAGGCAGCAGGCTTCCCTCGCTCGATCGGATCGACATCCTGCTTCTCGCCGCTGCCTTCTTCGGATATGCGAACTTCGTGCTGGCGGGGTACTTCAAGGATATCTCCGCAGACCGGGCGACGGGATACAACACCTTCCCCGTCCGCTTCGGCTGGACGGCCGGCGCCATCGGCAGCGATATCTTCGCCGTGCTTTCCCTCGTGGCCGTCGGCACGCTGCTCCTCGATACGCCCGGCACATCATCCGCGGCGGTCGCCTTCTTCTACGTACCCGCGTGCATCACGAGTATCACTGCGCAGATTCGGCTTCATCGCCTGCGGGACGAGCGGCAGGCACATCGCAGCATCAGTCTCGTCGTGCACAGCTACATCCTGCAGCTGTCCGCCGCCGCAGCCGCGCTGCAGCCGGAGTGGCTGTGGCCGCTTGTGATGTACTTCCTGCTGTACCTGGCGGTGCTCTCCCGCAGACCGATGAAAGCACAGGTCTGAAGAGGCAGTCATGCTGATCATCCTCAACCATAGCGCCCACGCCGGAACGGCTCTCGCACGCTGGAAGCGTATCGAGCCGACGATCCGCAGCCGCTTCGGAGACTGCATCCGGGTTACCGAACTCGGGACAGGCACGGAAGCGCTGCTCAGGGAGTTCGTGGAACAGGGTGAGCGCCGCATCGTCGCCGCCGGCGGAGACGGCACTGTCAACGCCGTCCTGCAGATGGTCATGCATCTGTCCGCGTCACAGCGTGAGCAGATCACACTCGGTGCGATCGGACTGGGATCCAGCAATGACATGCACAAACCGCATCCGGCGCAATCCATGATCGGCGATGTGCCGGTCAAGCTGAATTTTGACCGGTCCGGACTCCGGGATATCGGTGTGATCCGGTATCGTGACGGCGACTGCTCCCGCACTCGATACTGGATATTGAACGCCAGTGTCGGAGTGACGGCCGATGCGAACGACTTTTTCAACCGTGGCGACCTGCTGCTGCGATTCCTGAAACGGCACGCCACGGCGCTCGCGATTCTGTACGCCGCGCTGCACAGCATCCTGCTCACCGGTCGCCGCAGCATGCTGCTGGAGCGTGACGCGAACGCGGCAACAATGGTCGCGGTCAACAACCTCGCCATGCTGAAATCTCCGCATGTCTCCGGCAGTCTGCGGTATGACGTTTCACCTGAGGCGGACAGCGGGAATTTTCAGGTGCACTGCTTCAGCGGCGCGATGCGACTGCAGGTGTTTGCACTGCTGCTCGCGCTCATGCGGGGAACCCCCAGCACACTCCGGCACGCCGAAGGCTGGGAGGGGAACCTGCTGCGCATCCGTTCAGCGTATCGCTTCAATATCGAATGCGATGGAGAAATCATCCTGACCGACGAGGCAGTCATCACCATTCATCCACAGCGCATCAGGGTGGCGTCATGAAAACACCCGTCACGGAATACGATGTGATCCGCCGTCTCGCCGCTGGCTTTCCCCGTCCCGCTGCACAGCGAAACCGCCTCGGTGAAAGCGACGCGGAACTGATCACGCTGCCGGACGGCAGCCTGCTCGCTGTGACGACGGACAGTATTTCAGAGGAGATTACCACCGGACTGTACGATCCCTTCCTGGCGGGATGGATGTCGGTCATGGCGAACTGCAGCGACCTCGCCGCCGTCGGAGCGCGTCCGCTTGCCCTGCTTGTCGCGGAAACATTCGACCGCGGCTGGAGCGAAGATCAGAAGGCTGCGCTGCAGCGTGGCATCGCCGCGGCGGCGCATCAGTGCGGCATCGGCATCGCCGGCGGGGATGTGAATTTCAGCGACCGGACAGCCATCACAGGCACGGCGCTCGGCATCTGCGGCAGTGAAGGCACGCTCACAAGGCACGGAGCGAAGTCCGGTCATACGCTGTACGTATCCGATACCTGCGGACTTGGCAGTGCATTTGCCGCCGCCATGCTGCTCGACAGCGGGGATGTCGGCTTCCGACCACGGGCCGCGCTCCGTGAGGGGCAGCTCCTGGCCGGAAGGGCCTCTGCCTGCATGGACAGCAGCGACGGCCTCTTTCCCACACTCGATGAACTGATGCGCGTCAACGACTGCGGTTTCCTGCTCGACCGCGACCCCCGCGAATACATGCATCCCATGGCAATCGCAGCAGCGGACGCGCTGCAGCTGCCCGCCTGGGCCATGCTCTGTGGTCCCCACGGGGATTTCAACCTCGTCTTCACGATTCCCCCCGAAGGCATCGAAGCATTCGAGCACTGCGCTGCGGCATCGGGGTGGTCAGCACAGCGTATCGGCCGCGTCATCCGACCACGTAGGCTGGAATGCTCCTGGGATGATGCCCCGTTTTCCTGCGCCATCGATGCGTTTCGCAGCACGGTCCTTGCCGCCACGGACGCGGGCGATATCCTCTCCTCTCTTCACCGATTCTGCCACAGCCAGATGAAAGGAGTACCGTCATGAATACGCAACACACTGAGCGCGTCGGCGAAAACGCCAATATTCGAGACATGCTCCTGATGGGACGGCGCATGAAGCTTCGGGAGCGCATGCTCATGTATGGACGCTTCATGGAGAAGCTGCACAGCAGCGGAACAAACCTTCTGCGTCGCGAAATCCAATCCGCAGCCGATCGTGTCGTCCTTGTGAAAGACCCCGGCAGCGACAGTCTGCGCAGCATGGTCATGTTCGGATCCAACAACTATCTCGGGCTCGCGGATCATCCGCATGTGCTCGATGCCGTGCGAAATGCGATGATCACATACGGAGCGGGCATCGGCGGTCCGCCCCTGCTGAACGGCTACACCGCTCTGCATCGCGAACTCGAAGAGCGCCTCGCCGCATTAAAGGGTACCGGGGATGCCCTGCTGTTTTCGAGCGGCTACGGGGCGAACGTCGGCATTGCCACGGGTCTGTTCCAGAAACAGGATGTCGTGCTGTATGACGCATGCAGTCACGCGTCCTTTGTCGATGGGATGGTCATGTCGGGTGTACAGCGAAAGGCATTCAGACATAACGATATGCAGGATCTCGAACGGCAGCTCCAAGCCGAGGCCGGCGCTCCCGGCGATGTATACGTCGCGGTGGAAGGCGTGTATTCCATGGATGGAGACGCGGCACCGCTGGCGCGCATCGTCGACCTCTGCCGGCAGCACGGAGCGCTGCTCATTCTCGACGACGCACACGGCACCGGCGTGATGGGAGAATCGGGAAGCGGCACGGCCGAGGCCTGCGGCGTCCATGGAGAAATCGACCTGACCATGGGCACGTTCAGCAAGGCTTTCGGCATGGCAGGCGGATTTCTCGCGGCTTCCGCCGACCTGATCGACTTCATGCGCGTCTTCGCACGCTCGTACATGTTCTCCGCTTCCTTGCCGCCGGTGGTCGTCGCCGCCGTGCTCGCCGGACTCGATGTCATCGAGAAGGAACCTGAACGGCGTGCGCAGCTGTGGGACAACATCGCCTACGCAGTCGCCGGCTTCGATGCGATCGGCATCCCGGCAGGCACTGATTCTGCCATTATCGCACTGCGTGTTCCCGAAGAGATGGACATTCGCCGCGCCGCAGCGGCGTATCATGAGCACGGTATTTTCGTAAACTCCATCGAATATCCCGCCGTGCCGCTGCGCGAACAGCGATTCCGCATCAGCATCATGGCGACCCACACCCGTGATGACATCGACAGACTCGTTGAGAGCACGGCAAAGGTATGGTCGCTGTTCGGTGCACTGCCGATCGGCGCGGCAGCGTGAACGCGCTTTTTTTTCACGAATGTCTCTCTCTATATTGCAGAGCGACGGATACCGCCGCAGGGTTCAGCCAACCGGAGGAGCACAACCATCCTTACGCGCACATCCCCACCCGTAAATAGAATCTTTCATTCGACCATTCTCATTCGAGAAACAAGGAGTCAAGCATGAAACAGGTCCTCGTGCTGGGCGCGGGTCTCGTCGCCCGTCCCCTGGTACGGTATCTTCTCGAAGAACCGGAATTCAAGGTCACCGTTGCCTCGCGTACGGTGAGCAAAGCGGAAGCCCTGATTGACCATCACCCCCGCGGGCACGCCATGGCACTGAATGTCAGCGACGAAGCGGCCGTGCGAAACGTGATGGCAGATGCGGATATCGTCATCAGCCTGCTTCCGTGGATTCATCATCTCACCATCGCGAAGCTCTGCGTTGAGCTCGGCAGGAATCTGGTGACCACATCCTACGTCAAGCCCGAGATGCAGGAACTGGATGCAGCCGCAAAGGAAAAAGGGCTGCTCTTCCTCAATGAAATCGGCGTGGATCCCGGCATCGATCACATGGCCGCCATGCAGGTGATCAACCGTGTGAAATCGAAAGGTGGCACCATCACCAGTTTCTATTCTTACTGCGGCGGACTCCCGGCACCCGCAGACAACACAAATCCGTTCGGATACAAGTTCTCGTGGAGTCCGGTCGGTGTCATGCTCGCGGCGAAGAACACCGGGCGCTACCTGCGGGAGGGTGGCATCGTCGAGGTTCCGTCAGAGCAGCTCTTCGAACATTACTGGCTGGTGGACGTTCCCGGCGCGGGCACGTTCGAGGCATACGTAAACCGTGATGCGCTGCCGTACGTAGACATGTACGGCATCGGGGACGCGCGGAGCATGTACCGCGGGACGCTGCGCAACGTCGGACACTGCGAGTCCTGGAATTATTTCAAGAAGCTCGGTCTGCTCGACCAGGAACGCAGTTTTGATTTCCGCACGACCTCTCCGCGCGAAGTCATCGCGGCACTGGTCGACAGCAACGGCGAGGATTTGATCGCGGATATCGCGCGCTGGCTCGAGGTGCCGACGCATTCCATCACCATCAAGAAAATGCAGTGGCTCGGACTTCTCGACGAAGCGCCACTTCCTCTCGAGGAAGCCAGTGTCTTCGACATGTTCGCACATGTGCTGCAGGAGCGGCTGGTATACGAGGAGGGCGAGGTCGACCTGCTCGTTCAGCATCACGAGTTCGTCGCCGAATACGACGGCGGACGAACCGAGAAGATCACGGCGACGATGGTGGATACGGGCATTCCGGACGGTGACAGCTCCATGGCGCGGACGGTCAGCCTTCCCGCCGCCATCGCGACGAAAATGATTCTTCAGGGACGCATTGATCTGACCGGTGTACACATACCCGTGCTTCCTGAAATCTACGAACCCGTTCTCGCGGAACTGGAGGCCATGGGCATCACCCTCGTGGAACGCCGTTCCGCGCAATCGCAGGGTTGAGATTCATCTCGCCCCAATCCAGGCCATCCGCACATCATTCAACTGCAGGGGCGGGATTCATCTCGCCCCTGTGTTCATGACGCAGTTTTCGGGCGAGATGTATCTCGCCGCTACGATGACGCAGAGAAAAAGTCTGATATGTACTCGTAATCGGGAGTGAGGCGGCCATGGTGGGCGATTATTGAGGCACGAAGCGCCGGTGACAGCGAAAGGCCTTCAAACGGACGCGTGAGATCCGCACCGGCAAGTTCAGGCACGAACGGGAGCAGTGATTCTCCAAAAGCGGTTGAGGCCTCGCGCGGAAGTTCAGTCGGAAGTTTGTCGACAGCGAGGATAACCGGACCGCGTCCCTCCCAGCCATCGATGACCGCACCGGTAAGCGGTTCATACACGTAGACGGGATTCAGCGCACTGGTCTCCTTGACGGTGAGCTGCACCGAACCGTCAATGTCGCAGGTCACGTCGCCGATCACGCGCAGACGCGGCGGATCCTCTCTCGCGAACAGTCGGCGGGCGGCATCGAGCGTCACAAGTCGCGGGTATCGCGGTTCCCAGTAAATCCCGTTAACCAGTACCGTCAGGTATGGCAGGTACTGCTCGAACACGGATACATAGCGCTCCGGATGATCATAGAATTCCTGCAGGTCGAATGCCCTGCCGGGCTCCATGGGCGCCGCCATGTCCTCCTCCCGAAACTCCACCTTGTACGCCACATGGTTCGAGAATGCACCGCGAGAGAAAAACGCTGCGAGATCCGACGGAGCGATGGTTTCAACCGGCAGCAGATCATACAGGTGCTGCGCCCCTTTCGATACATTTCCGTACCCGGTAAAGCCGCAGACGAACGGCACCAGTTCCGGCGGGAATCCCTCGGTTCGGATGCGCGCCCCCGCCTCATGAAACGCCGCTTCGGCGTCGGCGAGCATGGGATACGACGTTGCATACTGCATGGCGGAGAACGGCGTCTGCATTCCCTCCCATTCCAGCCGTCGCCCCAGTGCCCAGAGAGAATCGATCATCCCGGCATACCCGGCGAAGTTTCCGAAGAACACCTGGCGCCTGCCGTCGGCATCCTTGATCAGTTCATAATCAAACAACGTGATCCCGCGATCGAGGATGTGCCGCAGCATTCCCATATTGTAGGACTGCCCCTTGATCGTGTGCGAGAAAAACATGTATGCGGCACCGTCATCCATGTACTCGGGAGCGATCTCCTTGACACCGAGCACGATATTGCAATCACGGAGATCCTCGGTCAGTTCGGCGCCGGCCGCCGCGTATTCCTCGTCGCGGAAGATGCGTTTCTCCATCGGCTGCACGAGCACACGGATCCCATGCTCACGGATAAGCAGCGCGACGTGATCGGGTGACAGCGGCACCCGCTGCTGCGTTGTATCCTTCGTCTCCCTTCGTATGCCAATACAGTTTCTCATATCCTTCGTGCTCCTGGGTTGAAACCATGATAAAGGCCCGCGCTGTCCGCTCCCATCAACGGGCCATCTGAAAAGTATTTCTGCCGCCGGGAAAAACCAATCCCGCTCAACGCTTCCAGCCGACGACCTGGGCGGTGCCGGTCGGCGTATCACGCCGTTCGCAATCGGAAAGCCCCGCTTCCTCCATCCATGTGCGGACTTCATGTTCGGTGAACGTGTCGCCCGCCTCGGTGGCGACGAGCATGTTCAGCGCAAACAGAGCGCCGCGCTCAGGATGCACGCGATTTTCCTCCATGATGTAATCCTGCACGACGATCTGTCCACCCGGCTGCAGCGCGGCGGCACATCGTTTGATCAGCTGCCGGTTTTCCTCATATGAATTGCTGTGGATGATGGCAGAGAGAAATATCACATCGTAGCCCGAACCCATATCGTCCGTGTGATAATCGCCGGCGCGCGTGTCGATACGCTCCTCCAAGCCGGCTGCCTCGATATAGCGGCGTGTGATCGGTACGACCTCCGGGAGATCGAAAACGGTGGCGCGGAGATCCCGCTTGACACGCAGCATGGTCATCGCATAGATGCCCGATCCACCACCGAGGTCGAGCACATGTTCGGCATCATGCAGGTCGATGAGATTGACGTCCTGCGGAGCCTGCGTGCGCGCGCGGTGATGCATGGCCGCGATGAACGCCTCCAGCCATTCCTCGCCACGGTCGCCGATGGGCTCGCGTCCCCTGCCGGTGCCGGTGCGCACCGCCTGTGTCATACCTCCCCAGAGATCCCACAGGTGATTCGCGTGCGCGAGATTTCCGAGGTAGGCATCAGACCCGCGCACAAGGTAGCGGCCGGCGGCCTCGGTATTGAAGAATAACCCGTCACGTTTCTCCAGCAGACCGATGACGCACAGCGCGTTCATCAATCGATCGGTCGCGCGCGGATCCGTGCCGATGGCATGCGCCACCTGCAGGGAGGTTTTCTCGTCCGGGGAGAGCTGATTGAATACATCCAGCTCGACGGCGGTGAGGAGGATCCTGCTTTCACGGAAGGCATTCGCGACGGCATGTATGTCTTCGGGTTTGCTGATGCGGCTCACGCATTCCTCCTGGAAATGATACGACAACCGACCGCCTCTGCGGGCGATCCCTTCGCAAAAATAGAGAACGCGCGGGAGGAATGACAACACTCTGACAAAATCATGACACATCGACACAGCGTCACGGATACATTTGAAGCAACGATTTCAGTGATACGCGGCCGGAGCAGCCGGCCAGAGAACGCGACAACGGACAATCCGGAAATCAATCTTACGCACACTGTGAAGGAGTTCACTATGAGAAACATGTTCGCCATCCTGACCGCCCTGCTGCTTTCCGTCGGCGTAATGTCGCTTCAGGCGCAGCCGCAGCAGTATCTCACCATTCTCAACCTCAACGATTCGCATTCCAACCTGCTACCCGGGATGCCGCGTGATGCATCCTATCAGGGACAGGTTGGCGGTATCGCTCGCGCCGCCACGGTCATCAACCAGTACCGCAGCGCGGAGGACCGCGTCATCGTGCTGCACGCGGGAGACGCCTGCGTCGGAGACCCGATGTACAATCTCCCCGCCGGCATCGCATACCGCTGTCCCGACATGGAGCTACTCAACCTGCTGGGCATCGACGCAATGGCATGCGGAAACCACGAGTTCGATTTCGGCGCGGACATGCTCTACGCCATGCTCGGGAACGCCAATCCCACCTATCCTCTGCTTTCGGCCAATATCCAGCTGGATGCCACCTATCAATCAATGCTCGGCCCCTACATCGATGACTACGCCGTCATTACCCGCGGGCCATTCCGCGTCGGCGTCGTCGGTGTGACGACCCCGAGCACGAATATCATGCTTACGCCCGGCGGCGGCGTCTGGTTCAAAGGCATGAACGGGCAGGAGATGGGCGAAGTCATGCAGTCCGTCGGCAACCTTATTGCCGGGCATCTGATTCCCGTTGAGCACTGCAACGTCATTGTCCTGCTCTCACACATGGGGATCGACATCGACCGCGAGTTTGCAAAAAACGTTCCGTACATCGACCTGATCGTCAGCGGCCATGATCACATCAGCATGAAACACGCCGAGGAAGTCAAGAATCAGATCACGAAAGAAAAAGTCTCCATTGTCACGACCGGTGGCTTTTACCGTGAAATGGGCGCGGTGCAGGTTCGTCTGCACAATGACAGAGTTGATGTCATGGGATATACGCCCATTGCGCTCGACGCCACCATTCCCGAGGATCCCGTGGTCGCGGGAGCCGTACAGCTGGTGCAGCAGGATATCGAGGATGCGCTTGACGGGACTCTTCTCGCATCCATGTTCACCGCACCCGTGGCGATGTGCAGTGGATTCTTTACCGAGGAAGCGACAGGTCTGATGAGTCCCGGATCGAAGGATACCCACGTCGGCAACCTCATGGCTGACGCCTTCGAGACCATCCCCGGTGTGGATATCGGCCTCGAACCGGGGGGCTCCACCGCACAGCCGCTGCGTGAAGGACCGGTGCTCCCCGTCGACCTGTTCCGCATGATCGGCTACGGCGCCGATCCGGACGGCAAGAATCCGCTCGGCTACCCGGTCGTGTATTTCACCATGCAGGGACATGCGATCAAGGCCGGACTGGAAGCAACGCTCAAGGACATCGACGTCAACGATGAAATGCTTCTTCAGGTATCCGCCAGCATGCAGTACTTCTATGATCCCCATGAAGCGGCCGGACAGCGCGTGAAGGGCATCCTGTACAAGGGACAGCAGATGGATCTCAATGACACCTACACCGTGGCGACCAACTATCTCGTGCTTCGCTACCTTGGCATGCTGAACATCCCGCATGGAACTGTCAACACGCTCACCGACATGCAGACCGATCCGACAGCGATTTCGGAATTCGAACTCGTGCTCGACTATATCGTCAACGGACTCAACAGCGTCCTGACCGCCGGCAAGAAACCAGGTCGCGTGCAGGCCATCTGCTCTTCGGTCATTATCCCGAGTGCTATCAATCCATCAATGGCGAAGATTTCATCGAACAGTCCGAATCCCTTCACCGGTGAAACGGTTGTGACATGGTCGCTGGAGGGAGCCACCCCCGTCACGCTCAAAGTGTACGACACGGTCGGACGCGAGGTCGCGACACTGCACGACGGTTACGCCACCGAGGGAGTGCATACCGTATCGTTCAGGGCGCTGAACCTGCCGGCCGGGCTGTACTTCTGCCGCCTGCAGACCGGAGCCGGAGAGATAAAAACACTGAAAATGCTCAAGACACGCTGACCTGCCTGTCAACGCAGTCTGAGAGAGGAGCGGGCGGTCTGTACGACCGCCCGTTGTTTTTTCTATCCGATAATCGGATATTATTGTATCAACCCAGATATCATCAATCGGGCGAACACGTCCGGCCGTCCATTCAGTTCTGCGCATGAAAGGAATCCAGTCTCGGAAAACGCTGCTTATCGTATTCGACGTGGTCGTATTGCTGCTGTGCATTGCGGGCATCGAGCAAAGCCGTCACAAGGCATGGGTACATGCGAACCTCGAATCCGAATACGGCGCCCTCTCGATGGATTCCGCCTACGTCACCGGGGTCACCCCGGACGAAGAGGTATTTCAGGTAGGCGACGTACTGATCAGCATCGCAGGATACAGGATTCAGGAGTTCCTGGATATCGAACACATTCTGAATCGCTACAAAGCGGGCGATACGGTCACGATGACATTCCGACGGAACGGCCGGATTTTGACACGACCCTACGAGCTGGGAGCGTTCTACAACACCTTTTACCTGATCGTCCAGACTGCCGGCGTCCTTATATTCTTCTCGCTGGCATTGTTTGTCGTCATCCGCCGACCGCGAGGAAGGGAGGCACTGCTCTTTCATCAGCTCGCCATCACGGTCGCGGGAGTCATTGCATTTACGAACGGCTACTACATGATGGAGCCGCACGGCATCGGCCACGTGCTGCGTGCCCTCTTTCCATCCGTGAACGTCTTCATCGGCGTGCTCATGCTCCATTTCAGCCTGGTCTTTCCCAGGCCGAAACCGGCCCCCATCCCGCTTCTCATATTCATCTATGGTGCCGGCACCGTGATCGCGGTGATCGGGGGATATGCGTCTCTGCGGGCGGTGCTTCCGATGGACCTCTCATGGGCGGCCGTGTATTACGACACCCTTCGTCTGGCGAAGCTCGGCATGGTGGCCGGCGCCTCTGCGGGGATCGCCGTGCTGATCGTGCGTTTCGTCCGTCTGAAAGATTCCATTGCGCGAAGACAGATCGCATGGGTTGTCATCGGGGCCGGCTTCAGTGTGGTCGTCTATGCCGTGTTCTGGCTGATGACGACCTCCCCGTATGTTCGGGCGCTGCTTCCGGAGGGAAGCGAACGTCTGCTCGCGCTCATTCGTATCGATGAAAGCATCCTGATCCTCTCCCTTGTGCTGACCGGTTCATTCATGGCCTTCGGCATCATTCGGTACCGGTTCTTCGACATCGAGTATTTCTTCCGACGGGGCACGATATACGGACTGGTTTTTCTCGTACTGGTGCTGATTTTCAGCGTAATCATCTGGGGTATTCACCGCATCAGCGGTGACAGCCCGAATATTCTTTTCTACACCGGTTCCATTCTGGCCCTGCTGATCGATTTGCTGCTCTTCCTGCCATTGCGCGATTTCATGCAGCGCATTGTCGACCGGTATTTTTTCCGGATCGAGTACGATTTCCGAACGGGATTGAAATCCCTGACCACGGAAATATCAGACGCTGTCGATGCGGAAGAAGTGGCGCGCACGATCGTCGACGGCATCGACAGCCTGATGCACCTTTACGGCGTCATGGTGATGACCGTGCACAACAAGAAGGAGCTCCGCGTCCTGGCGCGCAGCGGATTCCCGCGCTGGCGGTATCCGTCGATCAACGTGCATGAACAGCGGCTGCAGGCGCTGCCACGCCGTCCGCTGCTGCTCACCGATGTTGTCGAGGCAGGGGCGGATGTGCGCGAAATCGCGATGCCGTTCGCAAAGCGTTACGGCGTGTCACTGATCTATACGCTTCGTGCGGAAGACGGCATGGTCCTGGGCCTGCTGGTGCTCGGTGCCAAGCGCAGCGGCACGGCTTTCACCCTCGAGGATCTCGACCTCCTGCATTCCGTCAGCGCGCAGGCCGGTCTGCATCTCGAACGGATCCGCCTGCAGGAGACACTGCTGATCGAGAAGAAAGAAGCCGAAAAGCTGCGTGAACTGAGCCAGATGAAATCGTATTTCGTATCCGGGGTTTCGCATGACCTGAAAACCCCGCTCACCTCCATCAAACTTTTCGCCGAGCTGCTGGAGCAGCAGATTGCGCAGGAGGACGAAACGAACCGGAAATACGTCGGCATCATTCAGGGGGAGTGCGACCGCCTTGCCCGCATGATCAATAACATACTCGATTTCACCAAGATCGAGCGCGGGATGATGAAATACAGTTTCGCGCCGACCGACGTCAATGAACTTGTGCAGCACGCATACGACATCATGCAGTACCAGTTCTCGCTCGGTGGGTTCTCCTGTGACCTGTCACTCGCGGCCGACGGCAGCAGCGTCAATGCGGACAGGGATGCCCTGATCGAAGCCGTCACAAACATTCTCGCCAATGCCATGAAGTACTCCGGCAGCGGACGACAGATTTTTCTCCGCACGAAGAGTAACAATACCGAGATCTCAATTGAAGTAGAAGATCACGGACTGGGCATCGAGGCAGATGAGATTCCGCACCTGTTCGAACCATTCTATCGCTCACAGACCGGCGACGTGCAGAAGCACGGCGGTGTGGGGCTCGGGCTCGCGCTTGTCAAGCATATCGTCGATTCGCACAAAGGCCAGATCCACGTGCGCAGTGTCCCCGGGGAGGGAAGCACATTCACCATCTCTCTGAAAAAAATGGAGGGCGCATGAAAACCGTCTTAATTATCGAGGATGATCCTGCCATTATCACCGGACTTGAGACCAGCTTCCAGGCCGAGCATTATGAAGTGGTAACCGCCATGGATGGAGAGGAAGGATACAAAGCCGCCTGCAAGCTCCGGCCCGACCTGATCATTCTGGATCTCATGCTGCCTTCGAAAAACGGGGAGGATATCTGCCGGGATCTCCGCTCCGAGGGGATCGAATCACCCATTCTCATGCTCACCAGTAAAAGTGCCGAGATGGACAAGGTGCTCGGACTCGAACTCGGAGCCGACGATTACATGACCAAACCGTTTTCGCTTCGTGAGCTGCATGCGCGGGCTAAGGCCCTGCTGCGCCGCACCAGGGATCTGCATGAGCCGGAGGAAGTGACGGTCGGGGATCTCTGGGTGAACCTCAAAACGCGTGAAGCACAGAAGAACGGTGCGCCCCTGGACCTGACCGTTAGGGAATTCGACGTGCTGAAATATTTCCTCATGCACCGCAATGCGGTGGTGACCCGTGACATGCTGCTCGATGAAGTCTGGGGGTATGAGCAGTATCCGACCACACGCACGGTTGACAATTACATTCTCTCCCTGCGGAAGAAAATCGAGGATACGCCGTCTGAACCACGCTACCTGCTTACCGTGCACACGGCCGGATATCGCTTCGTCGGATAATCCATCTGAAAATTATGATTTCCGCTTACCGGCTTCTATTTTTCGTTTGCGTAACACACTGCCGGTAATGCGCCCGTGACATCCAACCTCAAAGTGCTGCTCGCCCTCGGGCTGATGGTCAGTCTGCTGATCATCGGAACGCTCGGGTACGCCATCCTCGAAGGGTACGGGTTCATTGATGCGCTCTACATGGCGGTGATTACGCTTGGCACCGTGGGCTATCGCGAGGTGCAGCCGCTGAGTGAGCCCGGCAAACTTTTTACCATTTTTCTCATCATCGCGGGAATCGGAACGGTGGCCTATGCGGTCACCCAGGTGGTGGAATATCTGATCAGTACGATTGTTTTCCGGAGGAAACGCATGGAACGCATGATCGCGAAACTCAGCGACCACGTCATTATCTGCGGCTATGGCCGCATCGGTGAGCAGGTCGCTTCCCGTCTGCAGGCACGCGGCGTGGCCTTCGTCATCATCGAGCGGGAGGAAGCAGTTCTCGAGCGGCTCGATGCCCTTGGGTTCCTGTATGTGGACGGCAATGCCACAAACGACACCTCGCTGCAGAATGCGCAGATCCAGAGTGCGAGCACGATCGTCGCCACGCTGCCGACGGACGCCGACAACGTATATGTCGCTCTCTCTGCAAGGAACCTGCGTCCGGATATCCGCATCATTGCGCGGGCAAGCGATGCGATCTCAGCCACCAAGGTCAAGCAGGCCGGCGCCGACAAAGTGATTTCTCCCTACGACATCGGCGGTCGATACATCGCGAATGCCGTCCTGCGTCCGCATGTCGTCAATTTCATGGATGTCGTGAACTCCTCGAACGAGGCGGCGACCGGAAGCCTTGAAATCGAGGAACTGCGCGTGACTCCGCACTGTAACTATGCAAACATGGCACTGCGTGACACGAATATTCGGTCGGAACTGAATATCATCGTCCTTGCCGTCCGCACGCCCGACGGTGAATTCGAATACAATCCTTCTCCCGACACCATCCTCGTCCCTGACAGCATGTTGATCTGCATCGGTATGGCCAGCAAACTCGACCGTCTCGCGAAACAGCTCGGTGTGGTTGAGGAATGACTGCGGACGCTGCAGGACGCGTTTCCTCATACCAGTCTCGCGGCCTGCGCTCGTCCTGCTCGCGAAGCGATCGAGCAGAAGCGTCATGTGCGGCGGAGACGGACGGGAAATTCCCGATAGTGATTGAGCCGGACGTACCAGAGGGATTCGGCGCATTTCACGCCAGTGACACGTCGCTTGACTTCCATCGACGGACAGTCTATATTTTCTGAAAATATTCGCGGGTGTAACTCAGTTGGTAGAGTGTCAGCTTCCCAAGCTGAATGTCGCGGGTTCGAGTCCCGTCTCCCGCTCTCCCGGAACGCTCCACGCTACACGCTGGAGCGTTTTCTGTTAACCGGGAAAAAAAAACGCCCCGCGTGCCGGCGGGACGTTTCATCCACGAGGTGATGCCGCTTGTAGTAAGCGCCATCGGGGTCGGGTTACGACGCGTTTCCGCTCCGTAACCACGCTCTGATGCGATGCCTCCAGTAAACCCTCCACGACCTGGAGGCATGGTGAATCTTCAAAAATTCCGATGGACCAAATTTGGAGCCGCAGGACCTTTCCCACGGATGGGTAAAGACAGTCACATGGTTTAGAGTGAATATAAGTCACATGTGACATATTTTCAACACCTGGGCAAATTTTCTGGATTATTTTTTCCGCGAGACCATGAACGATAATACCGATGCCAAGAGGATCTTTTCTTGCTTCTGATCAGTTGGTCGTCTAATTTGAGAGTTTTACGGAAATGGAGTCTTTTGTGAGTCTTACGTATAAAAATGCAGGTGTCGATATCGATTCCGGGAATGAACTGGTGCGCCGCATCGCGGGACGCGTCAAAAGTACGCATGGACCGCGCGTGCTGACCGGAATCGGTGGCTTCGGCGCACTCTACGATGCGGGTTTCCCCGACATGCACGAACCGGTCCTTGTCTCGAGTGTAGACGGCGTCGGCACAAAGCTGAAAATCGCCGCGATGGCGGGCCGTCATCACACTGTCGGACAGGATCTCGTCAATCACTGTATCAATGACATCCTCACCACCGGTGCGCGTCCTCTTTTCTTCATGGATTATTTCGCCACCGGCCGACTCGATCCCGACGTCGCCGAGCAGGTGATCGAAGGATTCGTGATCGCGTGCCGCGAAAACGACTGCGCTCTGATCGGCGGCGAGACTGCGGAAATGCCGGGGATGTACGCCCCGAACGAGTACGATATCGCCGGCACCATCATCGGCGTGGTGGAAAAAAGCCACATCCTGCGCAGGGAAATGGTGCAGAAAGACGACGTGCTCATCGGACTTCCGTCAACCGGACTCCATACAAACGGCTATTCCCTTGCACGTGCGGCGCTGCTCCCTCACTTTTCACTCGATGCACATTTTGAAGATCTCGGCGGGACACTCGCTGACGCTCTTCTCGCCGTCCATCGCTCCTACGGTCCGCTCCTGCAGCCCCTCCTCGAAAAAGAACTCTTCCATGGCCTCTCGCACATCACCGGCGGTGGCATCGTCGGCAATACGGGACGCATCATCCCGGACGACCTCGCTCTTGAGATCGACTGGGACGCCTGGGAATGGCCGCGCATTTTCTCGATGATTCAGGAACTGGGAGAGGTGCCTGTTGAAGACATGCGGCGGACCTTCAATCTCGGCATTGGAATGATCTGTGTCGTTGATCCAGCATCGAAGGACGAAGTTCTCAATGCGCTGTCTGACGAAAATCCCGTCGTCGTCGGACGCGTCAGCGCCGCATAGGGTCAGCACCGGATAGGATCAGCACCGGATAGGATCAGCACCGGACAGGGGTCAGCCTGCCTTGGCGAGCGACAGCCGCTCAAGGGCCCGGTCGATGCAGCTGTTGGCGGCTGCGCCGTCACCGCTGCGTTTCCAGTCATGCAGCAACGCCGCGAAGGCATCGAAGGGAAGTTCATCCCATCGCAGCTTGGGGTTACGAATAAAATCACAAACGAGATCCCGAACGCCATCCGCATCCGATGTATTCAGGGATGAGAGAAACGTCATCATGGCATGCTGATCGCCGTACATGCCCGCCACACGCAGCACGTAACGAAGGGCGTCATAGACATGCGGATCGTCGAGAAAGGCACAGCCCGCGCGCACGAGGCGATAGGCGATGTCGCTGAGTTCCGGCTCCTCACCGAGGATCCGTGCCGCGACACCGAGCGGAATCAGCCTGCGCCATCGACGGGAAGAATCCAGCAGCGCGGCAAGCTCTCCGTAACTGTCGAGGAAGTGCTGCTGATAGTGATCCACCAGCGCGTATGAAATGAGATTCCTGGCATCCACCCAGTCGACACTCATGTCAATCAATTCTATGACCGACGGCGTCTTCAGGGGCTGCTGCTGCACGTAACTTCCGGCCACCATCGCGGCAATTTTCCGCAGGTGAATGACTCCATAGCGATAGCCGTGCGATGTCCCTATTGCATTGGCCTGCGGGATCGTTACGACGTGAAGCGGCGCCGCTTCCCACAGCCAGCATGCAAAATCGAAGCCATTCGGCGGAAGCCCCGCGAAGCCCTCCTTCATTGCCTCGGCGATACGGCGGGCCATGATCCAGGCCGTCAGATAGCGGTCACCGATGCGCGGCGGACGTTCAAGCTGGTTGATGATGTCCGCCAGCACCTCTTCGAAGGCACCATCGTTGACGGCCAGACTGTTCGCTATGTTGCGGTCAAACAACGCGCGGGCAGTCTTCTCATCAGGCGATAATGGATGTTGACTGAAAGATATCATGGCGATCTGTACCCGTAAGATAGGACATCGGGGATGAAAGCACAAAACCGCGCCGGGAATCGCCGCGCAGGGCCGGCAGCACAGGTGTCAATGCGAATAGCGCAAAGCGCAGGACCCATGGCAGGCCCTGCGCTTCGCTCACGATGGGATATTATACACTTCCGCCATCAGGCCTCGATCATCGTCATGCGCTCGTTCATGCGCGCGTCGATTTCGAGTACGGCCGGGACCTTCGCGCTGGTCGGCAGAACCTGGTCGGAGTACAGCACGAAGTGCGCCTTGCCGTCTGATGTCGGGAACGTGCGGTCGATACGACCCTCGAGTCCCTGCTGGCGGATGAATGACATCATCTCGGCAGAAAGATCCTCGTAGCCCTTAAAAGATGGTTCGAGGCCTTCCATTTCCAGCAGCTTCCGCAGCATCTCAATATTCGACATGCCGTTCGAGGGTTCGCCGATCGGATTGGTCTGCTGACGGATGCCGGCCCAGTTGGTCAGGTGTCCCTCGCTCTCGAGATAGCCGGAAAGCGGCAGGAACACGTCTGCCATCTGCGCAGTCTCGGTCATGAACATGTCCGCGACGACGAGGAATTCGAGATTGTTGGCGAAGGAGTTGTAATCCTCCGAAGCCGCCGGATTCTCACCGAAGATGAAGGCACCGCGGATCTTGTCCTCACGGATCTTCCGCGGCAGGTTCGTACCGCTCGCGACGACCTCGCTGATGTCATGCTTCCAGAAGCGGTTGACAGCGTCGAGGATACGCGTGTTCCTGATGCTTGCTCCACCCGGCAGAAGCTGGCGGTCGAAGCCCGCCACCGTCATGCCGGTGTGGTTGCATTCATTTGTGAACAGCGCGATGCCGGAACCTTTCACGCCGACCCGTCCGAGCAGCATCATCAGCGTTGTGAGCGCCTTGAGATCCTCGCTCGCACGGTCGAGACGGCTGTCGAGATTGTACCACGCCACGATCTTCTTCCCGGGATCGGAGAGAAGCGCAACCATGGTGCGGATACGGTCTTCCGGCACGCCCGAAACCAGCGCCACTTCGTGCAGGTCGATATCCTGCAGCTTGTCGCGCACCTGCTCGTAGTTCACCGTGCGACGCGCAACGAAATCCTCATTGACGGCGCCCGTGCGGATCAGCTCGGCGATAATGCCGTTGAGCAGCTTCGTGGCCGTGCCGCGACGCGGATCGGCCCAGACGGTGGCGTGCGGGACGAGATCGATCTCGGCGGAATTGATAACGATTGCTTCCGCGCCCTGGCGCATGCGCCGCTTGACACGCCACCCCATGACGGGATTCTCGATCGTCGGATTGCCGCCGAGGAAGAGATACAGATCGGCGTTCTCAAGCTCCTCGACGCCGACACTGGAGAGCGTGGAGCCGAGCATGTCGTCGAGTGCGTGATAGTCCGCGCCACTGACCATCTTGTAGAATGAGGCGAGGTTGTTCGTCCCCAGCGCAGTGCGCGCGTAGCGTCCGGCGAGATACAGCTCCTCGTCCGTGAGCTTGGGCGAAGCGGAAACCAGCATGGAATCCGCACCGTAATCCTCGAGAATGCGCTGCCGGCCTTTATGGATGGCCTCGAACGCCTCATCCCAGCTGACCTCGACAAGCTCGCCGTCCTTGCGCACCATCGGCTTCTTGACACGGCTGCCGTCGAGATAATGCTGATAGCCGAAACGGCCGCGCACACAGAGTTCGCCGTAGTTCGGCGCGACATCGGGCGGCGCACCGACGACGTAGAACAGGTCGGGAGCCTTCACCTTGACGGTGACATTGCAGCCGACCGAGCAATAGTTGCAGACGTTGAAGACGGCATCCATCTGCCAGGGACCAGAGCGGCGGAACGGCATGCGTTCGACCAGCGTGCCGGTGGGACACACGTCGATGCAGTTGCCGCAGGAAACGCAGTTCGTTTCATGCAGGGCCTTCTCCATTGCTGGCTTCACGATCGTGCGGAATCCGCGGTTGACAAAGCCGAGCGCCGCCACGTTCAGGATGTCCTTGCAGGTATTGACGCAGCGTCCGCAGTTGATGCACTTGTTCGAGTCGATCTTGATGAAGGGATGGCGTGTATCCACTTTGTAGCGGTTGAATTCGCCGACAAAACGCGTCTGATCGACGCCGTACTCGGTGCAGTAATCCTGCAGACGGCAGGAAAGACCCGCGTCACAGCCGCACTCGGCACAGCGCAGCGCTTCCTCGAACGCGGTCGAATCGTCGTAGGCTTTCTCCACCTCGCCGAAACCCTTGAGGCGCTCGGCGACCGGCACTTCCTCGGCGTGATGGCGCGTGCTTTCGGCGACCTGGGGAATGTCGTCCCGCGTCAGCTTGTGGAAGTTGTCGCGCTTGCTTTCGAAACGATCGACGAGCGGATCGGCGACACCGGTCTGCACATACTTGTCGATGGCACGCGCGGCCATCCGTCCCGCTGCAATGGCGTCGATGGCGTCGGCAGGACCGGTGACCACATCACCGCCGGAGAATACACCCGGACGATCCGTCGCGAATGTGCCTTCCTTCGCTTCGATCGTCTTCCACTTCGTGACCTGAATGCTCTCGTCGCCTTCAACACCCTCGAGCGAGGGCTCCTGGCCAATGGCGGATATCACCCAGTCACAGTCCAGCGTGTACTCCGATCCGTCGATCTTGACGGGACGGCGCCGTCCGCTGTCATCGGGCTCGCCAAGCTCCATGCGGAGGCACTCCATGGATTTCATCCTGCCGTCCTCGACGTTCACACGCACGGGAGCAGCGAGGAATTCCATCTTCACACCCTCTTCCTCGGCTGCGACGATTTCCATCTCATTGGCGGGCATCTCCTTGCGCGTGCGACGGTACAGCAGGATGACTTCATCCGCGCCGAGGCGCAGCGAGGTGCGCGCCGCATCGATGGCAGTGTTGCCGCCGCCGACCACGACCACGCGTCCCTTGATATCCGGATGGGTCTTCATTTCCACGTTCCGCAGAAAATCGACGCCGCTGAGCACGCCTTCCGATTCTTCGTTCTCGACCCGCATCGGCTTGCCGATCTGCGCGCCGAGCGCGACGAACACCGAACGGAATCCCTGGTCGAAGAGATCGTCCATTGAGAAATCCTTCCCGAGCATGCGCTCGGTGTGCACCTCGACGCCCAGATCCGTGATCCAGCTGATTTCCTTGTCGAGCACGTCCTTCGGAAGACGGTATTCGGGAATGCCGTAACGCAGCATGCCGCCGAGATGCGGCAGAGCCTCATACACCACCGGGCGATAGCCTTCCACCGCGAGGTAGTAGGCTGCGGTGAGTCCTGCCGGACCGCCGCCGATGATGGCCACGCGCACGCCGTTGTCTTCTTTCACCTCGGGTTTCCACATGTCGCCGATCATGTCCTGGTCAGCCACATAGCGCTTGAGGAAGTCGATACCCACCGGGGAATCCACCAGCGTGCGGCGGCAGTTCACCTCGCACTTGCGCGTGCACACGCGTCCGCAGACGGATGGCAGCGGGTTCTTTTCCTTGATCAGCGCGACGGCTTCCTTGAATTTCCCGAGGCTGATCAGCGACATGTAACCCTGGATGTCGACGTCTGCCGGACAGTTGAGCCGGCAGGGGCCGAAGCAGTCGGCGTAGTGATTGGAGACGATCAGCTCCAGACAGGTCTTGCGCGCGCGCCGCACCTTGTCGGAACGCGTGTTGATGACCATGCCCTCGGAAACCTTCGTGGAGCAGGACGGGAAAAGCCGACCCTGCCCCTCGACCTCGACCACGCAGAGGAAACAGGCGCCGAAGGGCTCGAGCTTCTCGTCGTAGCAGAGCGTGGGGATGCTGTCGAGGTTCTGCTCGTGGCAGACCTGGAGAATCGTTTTGTCAGGGGAGGCGGTTACTTGCTGTCCGTTTATCGTAAGATTTACCATGGTGCACCTCAGTCCTTCGTTACCGCGTCAAAGCGACAGACAGTGAAACATTTTCCGCACTTGATGCACAGATCCTGATCGACGTAGTGCATCTCCTTTCGCTCGCCCGTGATCGCGGCCGTGGGACAGGCCCGCGCGCAGGCAGTGCAGCCGTTGCAATTGTCGTTGATCGTGTACGTGAGCAGCGCGGCGCACTCGTGTGCGGGACATTTCTTGTCCTGGATGTGGGCGACGTATTCGTCGCGGAAATATTTCAGCGTGGTGATGACGGGATTCGGCGCGGTCTGTCCGAGTCCGCAGAGCGATGCCGCCTTGATCTGATCGCTGAGTTCTTCGAGATTGTCGAGATCCTCCATCGTGCCCTGTCCGTCGGTGATACGCTCGAGAATTTCGAGCATGCGCTTCGTTCCGATGCGGCAGAAGGTGCACTTTCCGCAGGATTCGGCCTGCGTAAAGGTCAGGAAGAATTTCGCGACGTCGACCATGCAGGTCGTTTCGTCCATGACGATCAGTCCGCCCGAGCCCATGATGGCGCCGGTCTTGTTGACCTCCTGATAGTCGACGTGAATGTCGCACATCTCCGCAGGGATGCAGCCGCCCGAAGGACCGCCCATCTGTACGGCCTTGAACTTCTTGTCGTCCATGATGCCGCCGCAGACGTCGAAGATGATGGAGTTGATGGTCAGACCCATCGGCACTTCGATCAGTCCCGTGCGCCGCACCTTGCCCGCCATGGCGAACACCTTGGTGCCCTTGCTGTTTTCCGTGCCGTGTGCGGCGAACGCGGCACCGCCGTTGAGCACAATCCACGGGATGTTGGCAAATGTCTCGACGTTGTTGATGTTCGTCGGCTTGCCCCAGAGTCCGGAGTTCGCCGGGAAGGGCGGACGGAAGCGCGGCATGCCGCGGCGTCCTTCGATCGACGCGATCAGCGCGGTTTCCTCGCCGCAGACGAACGCACCGGCACCTTCCTTGATCTTGATCTTGAAGCTGAAGCCGCTGTCGAGGATGTTCTCCCCGAGCAGTCCGCGCTTCTGCGCCTGTGAAATCGCCTGGCGCAGGCGCGAGATCGCTTTCGGATACTCGGCGCGGCAATAGATATAAGCTTCATCGGCGCCGATCGCGTATCCCGCGATCATCATGCCCTCGAGCACCGCGTGCGGATCGCTCTCGAGCACCGAACGGTCCATGAACGCACCCGGATCGCCCTCGTCGGCATTGCAGATGATGTATTTCTTGTCGCCTTTCGCGGCTCGGGTAAACTGCCACTTCTTCCCGGTCGGGAAACCGCCGCCGCCGCGTCCGCGCAGCCCGGAGGCCAGCACTTCCTCGATCACATCCTCCGGTGTCATATCCCTGATCGCCTTCGTGGCGGCCTTGTAACCGTCACGCGCGACATATTCCTCGATCGAGCCCGGATCGATGATACCGCAGTTGCGCAGGGCAATGCGTACCTGGTTTTCGAAAAAGCCCTTTTCGCGACCCTCGCCGGTGGCGAGCCAGTCGTCGATGATCGTCGTACCGAGCACGTCTTCCTCGACGATGCGGCCGACGCGCTCGGGCGTCACTTCCGCATAGATATGGCTGCCACCGTTGCCGTCCTGGATTTCCACCAGCGGCTCGCGGTAGCACATACCGATGCAGCCTGTTTCCTTGAGTTCGAAGGCGCCGGGATTCTCCTTGAGTTCCTCCTGCAGCGCCTGATACACTTTTTCTCCGCCCGCGGAAATACCGCAGGTTCCGAGTCCTACCAGTACTGTTTTCATGTATGCACCTCGCCGCCTTTACTGTTCGCTTGCTTTGGCGCGACGCTGGGCATCGCGAAGAATTTTCCGCAGCTTCGCTGCGTCGAGGCGTCCGAACACCTCGCCGTTGATTGTGATCACCGGGGCGAGCGAGCAACAGCCGATACAGGCGACCGACAGCAGGCTGAACTGCCCGTCGTCGGTGGTCTCGTCGTAGTTGAGCCCGAGCTCCTCGTTGATCGTGTTGTAGAGCATCTTCACGCCGTTGACATGGCAGGCCGTGCCGTTACAGACGCGGATGATGTTCTTGCCCAGCGGTTTCGTGCGGAACTGGGCGTAGAACGTCACGACGCCGTAGATCTCCGCCGCCGGGATGCCCGTGACGTGGCTGATGTAATGAATCGCTTTTTCCGGCACATACCCGTAGGTGTCCTGCGCCGATTGCAGCAGCGGGATGAGGGCGCCCTCATGCCCGTCGAACTTCCAGAGATCGACGTTGAACTGCTTGAATTCTTCTGTGGTCTGTTCTGCCATCGGTCAGCCCTCTATAATTGGGTGAGGTCGATAATCCAGTCGCGTTTGACGCGCAGCATGCCGTCGAGCGGACGGATACTGCTCTCCACGAGGCGGTCGATCGCCTCGAAAGTCGGTCCCTGCACGGCGGCCACCGCTCCGCAGTCGCCGAAGGCCAGCGCCGGCAGCTGCTCGGCCGGCAGGGCTTCGAGCGCCTGCTCCACCGCCGTCTGTTTTTCCCTGTCGATTTCCATGGTGAGCCAGGCATAGCTCGGCTCGCTTTCCACGGTGAACTCCCCACGCGGTTCGCGCTGAACGGGACAGAACAGCATGTGCTGCAGTCCGGGCAGTTCATTGAGTGCATCGCGCACGTTCTCGCCGCCTTCGCGCAGCGCGACGGCAAGATGGTAATGCCCGTCCACCGCGTGCCAGGCGCGCAGCTCGGGCATGGCCGTGAGCGCGTCAATCGCCGGCAGCAGCTGTTCGGTGTCCCCGAAGTACAGGAATGCATAGGCACCAGTGCTCATGATACCTTCCTTTGTATTGGTTCTGAGTGAAGAAAAGGCGAGACGTATATGGGGGAAGGATGTATGCGTTCGCGGGAGATCTGCATGCGCGGATTCGTTGGTCGACGGGTCGTTGCAGTGAACAAAATTCAGTTCAGTCAGACGGCAAAATGTGAAAAAAATAAACAGATACCAAGACCCGGTACGTTTATTTTCAGGTCAAATAAAAATAATGATTTGGGATGGATGTCTACGGGTGTGCCGGACGCGCGCGCGAGACCCACGGGCTGTCTTCAACGTACATCCGCCACGGGAGAACACGGCTGCGCGTAATGCCGATACGGGAGGATGTCATCACGTGCGTTGCCGGAATGGTGGGGGCATTGGCAATGCCGAGGACGGCGCCGTCGAGCGGCAGACCGTTCTCCGCGCGTGCGATGCCGAATGCCTGGCAGATTTTTGCCGGTCCGTTGGTAAGGTCATGTTCCCGCCGGGGATGCCCGCGCAGTTCACGCATGGTGTCGATGCCCTCGAGCGGTTCGATCCCGCGGATCAGCACCGCCGCGCCGACACCCTCTTCTTCTGTCACGACATTCATGCAGAAATGCATCCCATATGTGAAATACACATAGAGACGTCCCCCTTCGCGGAACATCACCTCGTTGCGCGGCCGCCGTCCGTTGTAAGAGTGCGCCGCCTCGTCGCCCTCCTCGTGATACGCCTCCACCTCCACGATGCGTCCCGAGAGCAGCGCCCCCTCGTACTTGCGGAAAAAAACCTTCCCCAGCAGCTCGCGTGCGACGGTCAATGTCGAACGAACGTAGAATGTCTGATCCAGCACTTGCATATTGGTAAGATGCAACGGCATCGGGACAAAGTGCAAAGTGCAGAGTGCAAAGTGCAAAAGTCGCTGTCGATGCCCCGATAGCTTTACGCCATAGCTTCGGAGTCATGCAGAACGGGCTGCAGCCTGTTCTTTCCCCAACAATGTGCGTCGGGGATTGCTGATTGAGATCTTTGCACTTTGCGCTTTGCGCTTTGCGCTTTGCGCTTTGCACTTTGCGCTTTGCACTTTGCACTCTGCGCTTTGCACTTCCTGCTCTCATATCTTGACAATCTTTCCCGCACCCGATAGCTTACCTCCATACCCCGGAGGTCCCCATGCGCATCATTTTCCTTCTCTGCCTGACAATACTATACGTTCAGACCGCGCAGGCGCAATCCCTGCGGATGCATCGCACGCATTACGAATTCCGCTTCGACGAATTCGGCGGGGGACGCTGGTGGTGGAGCAAGGCGCCCGACATCTCTGACAGCAGCGCGCTGGTGCGGCAGGACGGCTTTCTCGTCAGCGCCCTCTCGGGAGCGGTGGGCTTCTCCGACACGTTGCATTTCATCGGGAACTGGCCGGGCGCGAAGCTCTGCGTCAACGGACAGGTGGAGAAGTTCAATCCTGTTGATCCCGTTCCGCCGCGCCATGTCGGACGTTTCACGGAAGATGAATGGCGGGCGCTCGGGGAGGATCTCCGCACGGAGATCCGCGACGGAGCCGAGCACTGGCCAGCGCAGTACGGCGCTCCCTTCATCGATTTCGACGCAGACGGACACTACACACCGCAGCCCGGTCTCCTGCCGTATTTCCCCGGCGATGTGCCGCTGGTCGTGGGCGATGAGGCGATGTGGACGCTGACGGGTGACGGTGAAACTCCCGACCGCCGACGGATGATGCTTCCCACGACCGGCCTCCGCCTGCAGCACATGGCATGGACACACGCCGGCGAAGGCTGTCCCGAACGCGTGGTTTTCCAGCGGCTGCGCATCGTGAATACGACGGCGCGCTTCTTCCGCTCGATGTTTACCGCCATGTACGCGGATGTCGCCCTCGGGGATCCGACCGACGACCTCGTGGGCATCGACACCGCACTCGGACTGGCGTACTTCTGCAACGCATCCGACACAGACGCATCCATGCAGGATCCGCCTGCGGCGGGATATCTGCTGCTGCAGGGTCCCGCGGTGGAAGACGCCTCCTCGATCGGACTCTTCGCCCTTTCACGCCGCGAGGGGATCCGCAACCTTCCATACCATGCCTTCACCTATTTTTCGGACACGGGGGAATATCAGTCCCTGCCCGATACCACCGACAGCGCGTTTCCATACAGGCTGCGCAATGCGATGTTAGGGCTGCGTCCGGACGGCAGCGCGCAGGAGGATCCCGTCACTGCGCGCGCGACGCGATTCGCCGCCGCGGGGAATCGCCTTCTGAACCTTGGCTGGATTGACGGAGAGCACGCCGCGGCGGGACACCGCACACTGCTTGTCTCGATGGGTCCCTTCCATCTCGCTCCGGGTGACACGCAGGAGGTCATCATTGCGCGCATCGGCGCGCAGGGCGGTCCGACCGTGGAGGAGGACCTGGTCGCGCTGATCAATTACGCCCAGTGTGTTGTCGCGCATTACATGGCGCAGTTCGTCACCGGCGCCGAGCAGCCGCCATTGGCGCAGCCGCTGCCGCGGGAGGTCGAACTCGGTGCGCCGTGGCCGCAGCCGTACGCGGCGTCATCCGCATCCGCGCTGCGGATTCCGGTCACGCTGAGTGTACCACGCTCCGTTACGATGCGGGTTGTGGATCTGCTTGGGAGAACGCGGTTCGTTCGGGAGTACGGCATGATGCCGGCGGGGACGCACCGTTTGCATCTGAGGCTGCCGGCAGCACTTCCAACGGGGGTATATGTGCTTTCGGTTGAAGCAGGTGCCGCACGAGTATCCCGTGTGCTTCTGATCGAGTGATTGGATTGGGTGCCTGATCGCTTCAACCACACGCTTACGCGTGTGGCTACCGCCTGACACTGACGGGGGCAGGTCACCTGACCACACGCTTACGCGTGTGGCTACCGCCTGACACTGACGGGAGCAGGTCGCCTGACCACACGCTTACGCGTGTGGCTACCGCCTGACACTGACGGGAGCAGGTCGCCTGACCACACGCTCACGCGTGTGGATACCGGATTCCGCCGGTGGTGTGTGCTAACCACACCCGTGAGGGTGTGGAAAACCCCGTGCGATTGATCATCACACGGGGCTTCTCGCCTTGCTGGTGCCTGGAACAGGAGTCGAACCTGCACGCCCTTGCGGACACTACACCCTGAATGTAGCGCGTCTGCCAATTCCGCCATCCAGGCGAGACAACAAAGATAAATTGCCACTCATGAAAAATCAACATTCCGCCCGAAAAATTCTTCGAAGCCGTTTTTTCAGGCGCGTACGGAACATTTTCCGCACCGGTGCGGTAGGCAATATGTTGACAATCCTGCAGTGTCTCGGTATATTGCTGTACCCGAACTGCGCAAGACGTTTTATTCAGATATTGAACAGGATTACACGATGGCAGTCGAAAAAACCCCCAAGGCCGATCTGAGGGCAAAAGCCCGGCGGTATTTCGAGGTGTCGCTCATCATCTCGCTGCTGCTGATCACGGCCGCGTTCGCATTCTTCCCCGACATCGATCGGGAACAGGTGGTCATCGAAGCCAGCCAGGAAACCGTCAAGGTGGAGGACATCGAAAACACGCGCCAGGAGAATCGTCCCCCGCCACCGCCGCGTCCGCCGATCCCCATCGAGGCACCGAGCGCGGATGCCATCGAGGACATTGACATCAGTTCGGAAATCGATCTCGGCGTGCAGATGGAAGCGCCATCCGCACCTCCTCCCCAGCAGCAGGATGACGAAGAAGAGGAAATCTACTTCGAGGTCGTCGAGGATCCTCCGACCATTATCGGCGGGATGAACTCTGTACGTGAAAATCTCGTCTATCCCGATCTCGCGATCCGCGCGGGTGTCGAAGGCACGGTGATCGTGCTGGCCTATGTCAACAAGGATGGCGTCGTGACCGCGACGGAAGTGCTACGCGGCATCGGCGGCGGCTGCGACGAAGCGGCGATGGAAGCGGTCAAGAAAGTGCGCTTCAATCCCGGCATGCAGCGCGGCAAGCCCGTCAATGTAAAAGTCTCCGTGCCGGTGCGCTTCCGCCTGAACTGACCCGCCCGTCTCCGGCACTCGTCCGGCATTGAGCGGAGAACCTGATCATCCAGAACTGATGCGGCCGGCCCCGATGGACCGGCCGCAGTTCGTGACGGCCGGTCCGTGCACCGGTCCCCGCAAGCAGAATCCATTCAATCATTAACAGTGTGAGTTCCCATGATGAAGCGTCTTGCTCCCATGTTTGCGATCCTGCCGCTTGCAGTGATCCTTCTTGCCGGCTGTTCTTCGGATGCCACCACCGACTCCCTCGCCGTCCAGTACGGACCGACGAAAATCGCCATCGAAAAGGCCGGCAGCGAAACCAACGTTTCCGGAACCATCACCGTCCGCCTCATCAACCGCACCGAAAAGCAGATGAACGTTGGCTTCCTCGAAGGCGAGCTGATCAGCGCCGCCACGAATGAGGCACTGCTGCGCTTCCGTCCCATCATCCCCGATTCCTACGGCTCGATTTCCACTGTGCGCCTCCTCCCGAAGGAGACGCGTGAAATCCCCGTGGTGATGCCGCTCGGACTCCAGGCCTTCGATCCCCAGAAACACCCGCAGGTCATTGTGGGACTCTCCTTCCAGACCACCGATGGATACCGTACGGATGCGAAGAGTGCGCCGATCACCGTCACGAAGTAACCTTCTGCTCGTTGCGGCGCTCGCGCTGTTCGCGGGCGCCTGCTCCAGCACCTCGATTTTCGAGTACCTCACCGTCGCCCCGGCGGAGACGCAGGTGTGGAACGACTCCATGCCCGGCTCCAAGCCGCAGTGCAACGCGGTCCTGCGGCTCTCCATCGCCAACATCAGCGAGCAGCCGGTCACGCTCAGCGATCCCGAGGCCGTCATCGTCGACGCGCCTTCGCTGATGCCCTTGCGCCGCTATCCTGCCATGGTCACCGTCGACGACCGCCGGGTCCGGCAGGTCACGATCCAGCCCGGCGACACCATCGAGATCGCGTTCCGCTCGCCGTCGTACGGCCTCAAGCCGATCGACATCGCGCAGTATCCGAAGGTACGCATCGCGGTGCGCATGCAGTCGTCGCTGGATCTCCCCCTTCTTTTTCGCAGTCCGGTTACCGAGCTTTTCGAAACCCAGTAGGGGAGGATGATGCGTACTGCTTCCTGCCTCCTGCTTATTGCCAGCTGCCTCTTGCCGCTCTTCACGGCTGCGGCACAGGACGTCATGGTGGAGGAATACCGCTTCGGGGATTTCAGCGCGGCGGAGGCCGTGTCGGTCGATCAGTTCGGGCACATCTATGTGGCGGATGCCGGCGCGTCGCTGATCCGGAAGTACGACCGCAAGGGCAATATGCTCGCCGAAGTGGGCGGTCCGGGATGGGACAACACGTCCTTCGACCGGCCGATGGGACTCGACGCCAGCCTGGGCATCGCCGTGTACGTCGCTGACATGGGGAATCATCGCATCTCGCGTTTCGACCGGGGACTGCATTTCATGGCGGCGCTCGACGGCGAGTCGGGCAGCGTGGATCCGGGCTTCCGTTATCCGATCGATGTTGTCAATTCGCCGCTCGAGGAACTGTACGTGCTCGATGGGGAAAACAATCAGGTGGTCTCAATCACGGGCTTCAACCGCGCCTCCGCTGTCTTCGGGGGCATCGAGTCGGGCGAGGGACGCCTGACCGAGCCGGTGGCCATGGCCATGGGCGGCGAGCGTCTCTACGTGCTCGAATCCCACCGGGTCGCGGCATTTGATTTGTTCGGAAATTTTCTTTTTCATTTTGGAAACGGACGGTTTTCCGACGCGCAGGGTATCGCGATGCTACCCAATCACGCGCTGGTCGTCACCCCCGACGCGTTGCACTGGTTCACGCGCGACGGTGATTTTCTCCGCACCGTGCGTCGGGAGCAGATGGTGCTCGCCGGCGATCCGGGCGATTTCCGCGATGCGACATATACCGCTCCTTTTCTCTTGCTATTAACTCATCGTTCCTGTATACTCTTCCCCAACCACTAAATCACTTTTGGGGAACAACAAAGGAGAACTCACCATGTCTTACGGCCTGAATAAGGTTATGCTGATCGGCCACCTCGGGAGCGACCCCGAGCTGCGCTACACCGAAAGCAACGTCCCTGTTGCGAACTTCAACATGGCAACCAACGAATCCTACAAGGATCAGAACGGCAACCTGGTCGAGCGCACCGAATGGCATCGCATCGTCGCCTGGCGCAAGCTCGCCGAGCTCTTTGGTGAGTACCTGAAAAAGGGATCGAAAGTCTACATCGAAGGAAAGCTGCAGACGCGCAGCTGGGAAGACAAGGACGGGAACAAGCGTTATACCACGGAGATCGTGGCGAACGAGTTCATGTTCCTTGACTCCCGCGGCGGCAACGGCGGCGGACAGCAGTCCGGCGGCGGCGCGCCTCCTCCGACCGAGCCCTCCGGCGGCGGTGGCGGACAGAAGGAAGACGAGGATCTTCCGTTCTGACCTGCCGATATGAATCTGGCCGGGGATTCCCGGCCGGTCTCTCGAACACAACTGAGGCCTGTTCCCGTGCGGGGACGGGCCTCGTTGTTTATCGATACGCCGCGCGAGGGTGATCCTTTATACACCTCATGGATACTGCCTGGACGGACCACCCTGCACGGCGGAGTGAATCGCACAATGCGATTGCGGCGTGCGATGCGGGCGTGCCGCGGGCGTACCGCGGGCGTGCCGCGGGCGTGCCGCGGGTGTGCTGCCGCAGGGCGGAACTGAGTGAACGGCACTCAGCGCCGGCCGCCGCGGCCGTATCCGCGACCCTGACCGCGCCCGGGACCGAATCCGCGTCCGCGGCCACGGCCGAAGCCACCCAGTCCCCATCGATACGCCATGCCGCGGCCGTATCCGGGACCGGATCCATACCCGGCTTCCGTTCCCGGACCGTACCACGGCTCGGCAGGACCGTCCAGATGCTCCCCTCTCACTTCATCGATATCCCTCCTGCGTTCATCATCATCGTTTCGAGGCCGTGTCCCGGCGCAGTATCCCCTGCGCCAACCGGTCATCGGTCCTCTTCCTTCGGGTCCTGTTCTGTCAAATCCTGGCATGATAACCTCCTTCAGTTCGTGTATTCATGCATGCTGATTGTGATACTGTTCAAACGCCTGCTCGACGGATGTCCCCGCGGGCAGTTCCATGACCTCGATCCCGGCGGCACGCAGAGCGTCTCCGGCCTTGGGACCGATGCGTCCGGTGATGACGAGCTTCACCCCCTCGTCGATCAGCGTCTGCGCTGCGCCCGTCCCTGCCCCATGCGCGGCATTGACATTGCCATTGTTGTCGATATAGCGACGGTCTCCGCTCTCCTCATCGACGATGAAGAAGCCGCCGGCGCGTCCAAAGCGCTCATCCATGGGCGCTGTCCAGTTGTGTTCCGTTGCCGTAATTGCGATCGTCATGATCCATTCCCGTTTGTTGAAAGGTGCTTCCAAATCTTTTCAATCTGTGCCGTCAGTTCGATATCCTCCATTTCGATCAGTGTCCGCGCCTCGCGGAGAGACTCCGGAAAGACATCCGACCAGGGCAGTTCCGCGACGACGCTGATGTGGTGATCCTCGCAGAGACGCCGGATTTCGCGGCTTACGCCCCCATCGAGATCCGCCTTGTTGATAATGCAGGAGCCGGAGAGGCCGAAGTGCTCGAGCAACTCGATCAGGCGCGCAAGATCGTGCTGTCCCGCGCGCGTCGCCTCGGTCACCAGAAGCACCTCCGACGCACCGGAGACCGAGGCGATCGCGGGACATCCCACTCCTGGGGGACCATCCACGATGACATAGGGGACACGCTCTTTCGCGGCGATTTCCGTCGCCTGGTTGCGGACCTGCGTGACGAGCTTTCCTGAATTCTCCTGGCCGATCCCGAGCCGCGCATGCACCATGTGCTGATGGAAACGGCTGCGGGAAACGAACCATCGTCCCGTCACACGCGGCATCATTGTGATGTACCCGTCGGGGCAGACGTGACTGCAGACGGCGCAGCCCTCGCAGGCGGCTTCGTCCACTTCGTACTGTCCGTTGCGCATCACGATGGCGTCATACACGCAGGCCGCGGCGCACATGCCGCACTGCGTGCAGGCACGCGTATCGAACATGGGCACACGACCGCCGCTGAATTCCGTTTCCCTGCGGATTTTCGGGCGCAGGAGCAGGTGCAGGTTGGATGCATCCACGTCGCAGTCCGCCATCACCGCGTCTTTGCCCGCCAGCATGCCGAGCGCTGCCGTGATGGTGGTCTTGCCCGTCCCGCCTTTTCCGCTCAGGAGGATGATCTGTTTCATACGGCCGTAACCTCCCGCCGCAGGGCGGCGCGCAGGATGTGTTCGAACACCGTGTATGTGGCGGGCAGTGCCTCCGGGATGCGGCGTCCCTGTGCACACGCCTGTGCGATAGCGCGGCTGTGAGGGATTATGCCCAGTACTTCGATACTCTCCGACGCACAGAAAGCGTGCACCGAGCGATCCTGCGGCACCGCCTTGTTGATGACGACGCCGTACGGACGCTCGAGCTGGCGCACCGTGCGAACCATCAGCTCGAGGTCGTGCAGTCCGAGCGGCGTGGCTTCACCGACAAGGATGACGAAATCTGCATCGCGCACTGCTTCCACCGCCGAGCAGGATGTCCCCGGCGGTGCGTCGCAAATGACGACGGGCTCTGATGCACCGGCGCGCTCCTTGACCGCGCGGATCAGTGCGGGAGCGGCGGTTTCGCTGACGCGGAGGCGTCCGCTGTGCAGCGTCATCGCGCCGCCCTGCCGCGTTTCCAGCGTACCGATCATCTTGCGTCCGTCACCCACCGCACCTTCGGGACACAGCACCGCACAGCCCCGGCATCCCTTACAGAGTTCCGGGAAGACCAGCACCTGCTCCTCGAGCACGAGCAGTGCATTGAATTCACAGATGGAGGAACAGACGCCGCAGTGCGTGCAGCGTTCCTCATCGATGTCCGGGATCATGCTCCACACCGGTCCCTCACGCCGCACCGGGAGATCGAAGAACAGGTGGAGGTTCGGTTCCTCGACATCGAGATCGAGCAATGTGACGGGCTGTTCCTGTGCGAGCAGTGCCGCGAGGGATGCGGTGACCATTGTCTTTCCGCTTCCGCCCTTTCCGCTGGCGACGGTGATGGTCATGACGCTCCTCCCCGGCGTCCATGCCGTTGTCTTCCGCCCCCACGCATGACATTGAATGCGAGATCCTCGAGATTATCCGAACCGCAGACGTGACACCGCTCCCCTGTCTCCGGATCCGTATCCCCTGCCGGAAGCGGATCAAGCGCCTCGTCCCCGCAGTCGCGGCAACGCCGCACGGTATGGATGAAGTCCACCGCGCCACCTTCGATACGCAGTTCGCGTCCTTCGACAAGCACGCGTGCGACCTTCCCGCGCGCTGTTTCCACGAGGCGTGAAAACGTCGGACGCGAGATATTCATCTTTTCCGCGGCGCGCTCCTGGTCGAGTCCTTCGAGGTCCGCAAGCCGAATCGCTTCGAACTCATCCACGCTCAGCGTGAGCGTCTCAAGCAGGCGGCGCGGCACGCCGACCGGCTTGAAGTGATCAAAACGCGGGGGACCATGAATGCGTCGCCTTCTTCTGGGTCGCGGCATATATACTCCATTATGGACATATGTTCATTACTCATGAGGCAATATAACGAACATATGTTCATAAGTCAAGTACCCGATCTCATACCGCTGCAATTTCATTGCGGCGCATCGACTTCCAGCACGGAGAGGCCATGCACAACATCCCGCGCGGCTGATGACGCGATCTCACGAACTGATATTCCAACGAGGAGATGAAAAAAGTACGTGAAGACGCATCCGCTGTTGAAATTCTCCCCGACCCGCCCTATATTTGGAATCTGTTTGGACGCATAGCTCAGTTGGTCCAGAGCGCTCGCCTCACACGCGAGAGGTCGCAGGTTCAAATCCCGCTGCGTCCACGACAATCGAGTAAACCCCCGCATCGCGGGGGTTTACTCGTTTTAGCTCATGTATCGGTTTCCATGAAAATCGATGCTGGCCACTTCTCTCAGTTCAGCTCCTATGGATGAAAGTACAGGACCAGATCGTTCCGAATGGATTCGGGAACAAGACAGACAAAAGCTATCCGCCTGCCCTGTCCAGTAACCTTTGACGTCAGACACGCAAAACGTACTAGTAGTGGTTCAAATTTTCATCCACGTTCCATGGGTGATACCAACAGTTGACAATGTCCCGGATTATATCTATCCTTTTCAGAGTCAATCATCCTATAACCTGCTACTCAGCTACCCCGGGTACAGTGTAGGATTCTTCATCGCAAGCAATCCATTCCAATACACATTCCATCGGAGGAATCACGATGAGGGCACTATTATGCTTCGTGGCAGCGGGTTTATTGCTCTGCTATCCGGCTCTGCACGCACAGGACATCGAATCGAGACTCCCCGGCAGTTCACACGGCAATGGTTTCTCAATACTTGACAATTCCAATACGAGCCTGTTCACTGTCCGCGGGACAGGGCGCACCGGTATCGGGACGAACAATCCGGAATTCAGGCTAAGTCTGGCCTCGGACGGCGGCATTCTGGCGCGAGGAGTGTGGGGCTCCGGCGTGTCACTTCCTTTCACGACCGATGCCGTGATGTTCTGGTATCCGAAAAAAGCAGCGTTTCGGGCCGGGTACAGTTACAGCGGCTGCTGGAACGATGCGGTCGTCGGAGATTACTCCTTCGCGGGTGGGTATGCCACGAAAGCAAACGGGGTACAATCCACGGCATTCGGGAATACGACAGTGGCAAGCGGTTCCGTCTCCCTTGCCTGCGGGTGGTGTACGGAAGCCAGCGGCTCGCATTCCACGGCTTTTGGTACAGCGTCGGAGGCAAGCGGGGCTTCGTCGTTTGCCATCGGTGTCAGGCCAGTCGCCAGCGGAGTCGGCGCCATCGCAATGGGGGGGGATGTGGTCGCAAGCGGACAGTACTCATTTGCGATGGGGCAAGATGTCTCTGCCGCAGGTACCTGCGCCATCGGAATGGGCAGTCAAACCACATCGAGCGGCTCTTATTCCGTGGCGATCGGTCGCTACGTCTCGACGAATGGACACACGGGAACCATGTATCTCGGAGACGCGAGTGCAACGTCACTGGGAACCCGGCGGGCATATGGCTCCAATCACTTCTACGCCGTCTTCCACACCGGATTCAGCCTTTTCACAGACAAGTCAGCGGGAAATACGTACTGCGTGGTCCTGCAGAATCACAGCACCTCGTGGAGTTCCTGTTCCGATTCGACGAAGAAAGAAAATCACCTGCCTGCGGACGGGGAATCCGTGCTGCAGCAATTCAGCCGACTGCGACTCGGCAGCTGGAACTTCATAGGGCACGATCCTCACACAGAACGACATTATGGCCCTATCGCACAGGAGTGGTATTCCGCTTTCGGTCATGACGGCGTTGGTACGATCGGCTGTGACACGCTTCTTGCCTCGGCAGATGTGGATGGCGTGCTCTGCATCGCGGTGCAGGCGTTGGAGAAACGTACATCGTCAAATCAAAAATCGATGACCGCGATGAAACAGCAACTCGATATGAAGGACGCCGAAATCGCACGCCTGCAACACGAGATGGTGTTGCTGCGGCAGGAGAATTCACTTCGCGATGCACAGTACCGTGAGTTGACTCAGCTCGTGCGCGAACTGCAGCAGGCAGAGACGAAGCAGGAACAACACCAGGCACATCTACTGCATACGGAGGCAGGACAATGACAAAGCGAACGATTCTCACGGGCATCCTCGCCCTTCTGCTGGGCATGCTCCTGCCGAGTATCCTCTCTGCCCAGCGCGGCACCATCACGATTCCCCAAGGTGCATCCATCTCCGTGCCGCAGAGTGCGGTGATCTGCGCCGACACCATCTTCGCGAACGGCACCGGTCATGGCACGCTTACCCTTGCCGATCCATCGTGCCTCTGTTCGGGATCGGTGGTCATCCCTGTGGAAATGCTCACCTTCTCCGCCACGCTGCAGAAAGGCGTGGTTCACCTTGCATGGACAACCGCCACCGAGACAGGTAACTACGGTTTTGAAGTGCAACGCAACATAGACGGAGCGTGGAATACGCTCGGCTTCGTCGAAGGCAGAGGAACGACCACAAACGCACATAGCTATCAATTCACAGACAAGCTCCAAGACGTACAACTTGAGACCACCCAACTCCGCTATCGGTTAAAGCAGATTGATCTCGATGGTCAGTACGAGTACTCGCCCGAGGTTGAGGTGCGTCTGGACGGGACGCTGCCGCAGTTCGCACTCGGAAGCTTCCCCGCCCCCTGTAACGATCAGATGACGGTGCGGTTGACGGTAGCTGAAACTGAGGCCACCAGCATCCGCCTGCACGACATCGCAGGACATGTTGTGATGATCATTGCGCAGGATGCGGTGCTCGCTGCCGGGAGTCACAGTATGATGGTACGCACCGCCGAGGTACCATCGGGTCCGTATCTGCTGGTGGTGGAGAGCCGGGAAGACAGGCGAACGGAAAAGATTGTAATCAGACACTGATTATGAGGAGGGGGCGCAAGCCCCCTTTCATGGTTCTTGACCAAATTATCAAGTGAGGATCGACGCACATATTTTGTTCCCTCCTATACTCCGGTTCGTATCTCCCACCGTACGTTCTCAACTGATCACCCCGCTGCCGATATTGGCCCATTTGAGCCGGATTTCAGCCGTGCGACGCTTGATTCCTGCAGGCGGATGTATTCCGAAAGTTCGTAGAGGCGCAGGACATCCTCCCTGAATTGGTTCGAACTGCCACCCTTTGCGTCCACCACAACGGTAAGCCCCCTAATTATGGGGGCTTTTTCGTTTTCCATGGAGTATTGCTTGTTTGGGCGCTGGCAATCCATCTGCTGCAACCAGGCTCGTGCTGTTGAGATGAGGGCGCCATTCCTTCACTCATGGATTCGGGAATTGACATTATCATGACATATCTGTCCGAGAACTTCCGTTCCTTGAATCAGAGAATGACAACGCCCGGAGGTTCATTGATATGTTTCGAGGAACACTGAGTCTGTGTATCGGGATACTTGCGGTCGTCTTCTCTCTCGAGGGGTGCTCCGTCATCGGGTATCACACGGGGAAGTGCTGCGACCGTTGGCTGGCAGATAGTGTCTCAATCCCTCCATCCATTGCTCTGCCCGATCTGGAGAAAGGCGATGCAGTGCAATGCGTGCTGAAGGACAGCAGCCGCATTGGGGGGACGTATGCTGGTACCGGTCTCTGGAGAAACGGAGACAGTCTCCGCTTCCTTGATGGGACAACGATCGTACCGATAGTATGGCACAGGGACGGGACAAGCCCTCCAGAAGGAGAGTTCTTCGGCCTGAGGATCCGAACGAATTCAGGAATTAGTGTTGTTGATTCGAGAGATATACTCAGCGTCCTGGGTGAAGAAATGCCGACCACCTTCAGGCTCATTCTCACGATCCTCGGTGGATTAATTGATGTGATTGTATCCGTCGGTGCAGGAATGGGCGGTGCCGCGGGTGCGTACTAACCATCAATTCGATACTGGCGCCAGTACTTCCTGGGTGTACATTATTGGATTCGCTGTTCGGTTCCACACCATCACCAGGTACTGGTTTGGATCCCCCAAAGTACATTCTCGGGGGATCACCCCGCAGCCGAAATCGGCCCATTCGGGCCGTTTTTCAACCTTTGGAGGCTCGATTCCTGTCTACGGATATACTCCGAAAGCTCGTAAAGACACAGTACATCCTCTCTGAACAGGTTCGAACTGCCGCCCTTTGCGTCCACAAGTACCCCCCCGAATCGCGGATGTATCACCGCTCGGCAACTGCACAAATACTTGACTCTCCCCTCCGGTTATCTTATACTTTTCAAGTCGATCATGCGTACATCATTCCAATTATGAAACGGAGGCCGTCATGACGGTACGGGTTCATTTTCTCATTGCGGCCGCTGTGGCTGCATGTACTCTTTCTTCCCCCGCTCAGGAGATCACCGCAACGCTGCCCGGGAGTACGGCGTCACAGGGATTCACCGTGTATGCGAAGGGCGGTGTGAAAAATCTATTCACCACGCGCGGGAATGGACGAGTAGGTATCGGCACTGCGACGCCCGCGTTCAAGCTCACACTCTTCGATGAGGGGGGGATACTGGCAGTGGGAGATTACAACAGCGGACCACAGCTGCCCAATACGGGAAATGGACCACGATTTATCTGGTATCCGCGGAAATCGGCGTTCCGTGCCGGGTATACCGGAGGAACAGAATGGCAAGACCGCAATATCGGCGAACGCAGTACCGCGCTGGGCAGCTCGACAGAAGCAAGTGGGGACTTTTCTACTGCCCTGGGCGTTGAGACCACTGCCAGCGGATATGGTGCCACCGCAATGGGATTTCAAACTACGGCCAGTTCTCAATGGAGCACTGCCATAGGTGATAGAACAACAGCCAGCGGCGAACGAACCACCGCTATGGGATTCGAATCAACCGCCAGCGCTTCAGATGCCATCGCCATTGGCCATAATGCGACTGCCAGTGGTGTTCGTTCTGTCGCTATGGGCAGTAGCTGCACGGCTTCAGGAATCGAAGCCACCGCCATCGGAGGCAACACAACGGCAAGCGGCAACCACGCATTCTCGGCAGGCTATCATACAACTGCCAGCGGAGTCTCATCTACCGCCATGGGTTCGAGGGTTTCGACGAATGGGAAATCGGGCTGCTTCATGATTGGAGATGGAGGTACAACAACGATGATGAACTCCACGTATTCCAATCGATTCTATGCGCGCTTCGACAATGGATATATCCTCTACACCAAAGCAGACCGCACGACCGCCATGTACGCCTTTGGCGGTGCGACATCATGGAGCTCCGCATCCGACTCGACCTTGAAGGAACATTTTCACTCAGTAATTGGGGAACGGTTCCTGCGCAGTTTCCGTACTCTTCGTCTCGGCAGCTGGAATTACATCGGTGACGATCAACGTCATTACGGCCCGATGGCGCAGGAATGGTTCTCTGCCTTCGGTCACGACGGTATCGGTACGATCGGCAATGATACCACGCTTGCATCCGCTGATGTCGACGGAGTCCTCTGCATCGCCGTGCAGGCACTCGAGAAACGCACATCGGAGAACATGGATGAGATTGCTTCGGTGCAGGAAAGCGTTGATGCCCTTCGAAAACAGTTGGAAATGAAGGATGCTGAAATCGCACGCCTGCGAAATGAGATAGCCTCATTGCACCGCGATAACGCACGCCGGGATGCGAAATACCGCGAACTCCTCGGTCTTGTCCGCAACCTTCAGCGGCAACAGGAAACCAGTCCACAGCACGCCCAGTTCATCGGTTTGGAGGCAGGACAATGACGAGACGCACGATCATTGCAGGCTTCTTTGCACTCCTGCTCGGACTCCTGCACCCGCACACTGTCTCCGCGCAACGTGGCACCATCACCATTCCCTCGGGCGCTTCAATATCCGTTCCACAGGGAGCAACACTCTGCGGCGATACGATCTTTGCCAACGGAACATGAACCGGGGTACCTTCCCACCTTCTGTCGCAGGCTGAAGTATCGCCTCAAGCAGATCGATCTCGACGACGGGTACGCGTATTCCCCTGAAGTGGAGGTCCCACGGGATGAACCATTGCCGCGCTTTGCTCTCGAGGGCTTCCCTTCCCCCTGCGACGCTCGATTCCTGCATGCGGATGTAATCCGAAAGTTCTTACTGGCACAGTACATCCTCTCTGAACCGGTTCGAACTAACGCCCATTGCGTCCGCGAAGAAAAAGCCACCGGTGTCGGTGGCTCACCGGTGTCGGTGGCTCACCGGTGTCGGTGGCTCTTTGCGTATTCAGGTCTGCACGCTCTCGAAGCGGAATATGCTGTCAGATCGTGGGACGCGAGAGCCTGCCCATGAACAGAATACTGCCGCTGCTGTTGTCTCGAATCAGGAAAAGAAATGGGTGGTCGGCGCGAAACAGCGGGTACCGGCTGGCGGACTTCGTCTGCATGCCGATGCCTGTAGCAGCGGCCGCCTCGGTTCCTTCTTCGTTGACATCGATATAAGCTTTATGCTTGATCTGCCCGATCCAGAGGTCTCCCGCCGGCAATCCCATCCCGCTGAAATCCGCGACGTCAGGGAGAAAGGCATCATTCATACCCAGACTCCGGCAGGCGGGTACGAGATCATAATCCGTTGCGAGTTTGAATTTCGGGATGGACAGGTCAATGATCCGCGGTGACGCGCTGTTCAGCTGCGCCAGCCATCGCGTGAGCGTCTCCGCGGTCAGGTCGTTTTCCAGCGCAGTGAGTCCATGTGTCTCCTTCGGCAGTACCATCACCATGGACAGGCGATCCCCCCTGTACGGCAGGGATACCGCCTGGAAGCCTGCGTGCTCAAGCAGACGAAAGCGACCGCGCTGCTGCATAAATGGATGCAGCACCTGCTTCCCCGGCGAGAGCTGGAATTGCGCGTCCCGCGTGTGGGAGGGCTCGAAACGGAATTTCCAACTGCCCGAGAAAGAGATCGCGCTCAGCAGCACGCACACCGTGTTTGAAGGGATGTGCTCCATAATGCTCTCTATGCGACCCTCTGTCCGCTCATACACCCATTCGTTGATCTCTCCCACCCCTCCGCTGAAAATCGCAGCATGATAGCTGTCTTTGAGCAGCGAACGGAATTCCTCATCCACCCGTCCTCCAGTCAGGCACAGGCCGTTGGCAATACGGAGTGTTTGCCCGTTTTCCACGTCGGTGGATTGCAGCTGTCGGTCCAGCTCCCTGTAGGCCGCGTCGGGATCCAGGGTGCTGCTGAAGTGCAGGGCGTCCCTCATTTCCCTCTCGGTATTCCCTCGTGCTCCGGCGGCCGTCATGCCGAGTGTTGCGGCTATACCGTACGAGGAAAAAAGGACATTCCCTTCTGCGTGTTTGAGCTGCCGGTAGAGGTCTGACGCGAACAGCGTATTGGCCTCGACGAGGGCTTTGACTGCGGTGCGATCCGCTGCGGAGTCCGGTTGAAAACGCGTGGGCGCTGCGAGTGTCAGGGACAACAGGACAACGGTCAATGCCTTGAACGAGTAATACATGATATCACCTCGAAGAATTGAGATAAATGGACATGTACAGCAAGTGGGTGGTGTGTTCCACTTTCGCTTTCACTCTCGGACACGCAGAATTGTTCCCATCCAGGAAATAAATATGACGAGCACGTACTGGGATGTCCTGTCCCGTTCCCGGCACGGACGGGTATGCAGGGATGCAGACATTCGATGCGCCCCTGACCAAAAAAAGCCCCCGCGATGCGGGGGCCGTGACATGTTGCTCCTCAGAATACAATCCGGACATCAGCGATGTATAAATCACTGATGCAAGAGGATGCGATTTTCAGCGCTATTTCTCGAGCGGCTTGTGGCAGAACCACCAGTCGTAACCTTCATAGTTGGCAGTGCGCTCCTTCGCGTCCTTCTCGTTGGTCGCCGGCGGAACAATGATGCGGTCACCGATGAGTTCGTTCTCGGGCCACCCGGCAGGAACCGCACCCTGCTTGTCGGAAATCTGCAGCGCGCGGACCACGCGGACGACCTCGTCCATGTTGCGCCCGATCTCCTGCGGGTAATACAGGATCAGGCGGATCTTGCCCTCGGGATCGCCGATGAACACGGCGCGCACGGTGTTCGAGCCCTTGCCCGGATGCAGCATGCCGAGCTTCATGGCAATGCTGTCGTTCGCGGCGACAATCGGATACGTTATCTCGACGTCAAGTGCTTCCTTGATCCATTCGACCCACTTGATGTGTGAAAACACCTGATCGACGGACATTCCGATCAGTTTGCAGCCGAGTTCGTCGAACTGCTCGACACGTTTCTGAAACGCAACGAATTCCGTCGTGCACACCGGGGTAAAATCCGCCGGGTGACTGAACAGGACGAACCAGGATCCCTTGAGGTCGCCCGGGATATTCATCGGACCATGTGTGGTCTGCACCTGAAGTTCGGGGAACGGATCTCCGAGCAGCGGCATGCGAATTCCTTCTGTTTCCATCTGCATTCTCCTTTGTTCTGAATTGATCATGAGTTCTGTGTATCACCCTTGCGGTGTGTCTCTTTACGTCCCTCCAGCGACTCCACCAGATCCTCCACCTCCCCCGACCCGCAGCGACGACAGAAGAGCGCGTCCGTTCTGCCGGAAGTGATCTCCGATTTCAGCTGCATCATCTCTTCATCGCCACAGGCGCTGCATCGACGCAACGTGTGGACGAAGTCAATCGTCCCGCCCTCGATGTCGAAACCCTGCCCCTCGATAATCGCCTGCATGAGGGAAAAGCGGGCTGATTTCAACACGCGTGAAAATGTTGCCGGGGAAATCCCCATTTCAGCAGCGGCGTCTCTTTGGTCCAATCCCTCGTAATCGGTCAGCCGCATCGCCTCAAACTCATCAACACGCAATGAAACAGGGTTGAGCTTCCGACGTGGTATTCCTGCGGGCTTGAAACTGAGGAAACGCGGTGGTCCATACACGCGTCTGCTGTGCTGTGGTCTGGACATATTCGGCTCATTATGAAAATATCTTCATAACATCTTCAACATAGTCCGCCTCACGAAGGATAGCAAATCCTGACCGCGGCGGAGTGCGCCGTTCAGTTGATTTCCTTCGCGACCAGCTCGCCGAGCATCTGCTTCTCTTCGGCGGCGACGGCAGACATCACGTTCTCGATTTCCCCGCCGAACATACTGCTCATCAGCTCGATGTTCATCGAAGCGATGCGCGTCGATCCCTCATGCTCATACACGGCGATGCGGCAGGGCATCATCGCGGAGACGAACCGCGTGTCGGATTCGCCCAGCAGCTTGCTGGCATGATGAGGATTGCAGAGCGAGAATATCCGGATACCGGGGATGTCATATCCCGCTTCGGCGAGGCTCTTCTGCAGATTGTACACCTTCGGCATCTTCCATCCCGCCGCCTGTACGCGGGATTCGATTTCCTGCACCGTTTTCTCCAGCCCGTAGGGACTCTCGTGAATCGTCAGCATCTGCGAGGGCATCTGCTGCCACAAAATGAAAAACACGATGACGCCGCCGAGCACGGCACCGACGAGTCCGCTGATCACATATTTCATAGCACTTCCTTTGCTTCGTTGCTGCGTCTGTCTCCCGGCGTGGAACGGTCCGTACCGTACCGGGGTTTTCGAATAGGATGCTGATTCGTTCATGACGGATTCAGTGCAACGTTTCACCGGACAACAACAACTCTCCATGATTCTTCTCCCCCAGCTCGGCGCTTCCGCGTCCGCCATCGCTTCCGACGAGCGTGTTGCAGCGTCTCCGCATCGCCGCAACGGACAGTTCGTCAATCCCCGCGGTGTCGTGATGGAAATGAGCGCCGCGAAAGGGATGTCAGCGCTGAAGGAAATGCTCACCTCCGAGGGACGCCGTCCCAAGCAGCCCCTCCCGACGGCATTCGGCGAGGGCGAAACGGGTTCCCTGCAGAAACCGGAGGAGTTCGCGGTGACATGGTTCGGGCACTCCGCGGTGATGCTGGAGATTGACGGACTGCGCCTTCTGATCGATCCCATGCTGAGCGCCTCGACATCGCCTTTCCCCTTCATCGGCAAGCGCTTCGCCCTGCGCGAATCGATCGACATCGACCGCATTCCCGATCCCGACGCGGTGCTGATTTCGCACGACCATTACGACCATCTCGATTACGAGAGCATCCGCAGGCTGGCGCCACGGACAGGACATTTTTACGCCCCGCTGGGTGTGGGCGCGCATCTGAGGGAGTGGGACGTGCCGGATGAACAGATCACGGAAGTGGACTGGTGGGATGAAACGACCGTCTCAGTCCCGCCGGCGGATGAAGCAACTCCATCCCCTCTGCGCATCATCGCCGCTCCCGCGCGGCACTTCTCGGGACGCGGGCTCCGCGACCGCAACGCCACGCTGTGGACCTCGTGGATTATCATTGGCCGTACATCCCGCATATTCTTCAGCGGCGACAGCGGGTACGGACCACATTTCCGCGAGATCGGGGAGCGGTTTGGTCCCTTCGATTTCACCATGATGGAATGCGGCCAGTACAACGAGAGCTGGCACGCCATCCATTCCATGCCCGAGGAGAGCGTGCAGGCGCATCGCGACCTCCGCGGCGCGGTGATGATGCCGATACACTGGGGCGCGTTCACGCTCGCGCCGCATCACTGGACCGATCCCGTTGAGCGCGCCCTCGCCGCCGCCTCGCAGCAGGGCGTCCGTATTGCCCTCCCCCGCACCGGCGAGCGTTTCATTCCCTCCCGCAGCATCCCCACGGATGCCTGGTGGGATGTCACCACCCGGTGACATACCGCTTCGGCGCTTCGCCAATTCACCGGCAGCCGACGTAATGCGTGACCGGAACCATAAAATCATGATAAATGACTTGCACTTCTGTCATTCGCCTCATACATTATTACAATTGCAATACATTATTGTCTTATTCGCCTGTTTTTTTTGAACGGAAGCTGAACGGCCATGCATGTGACGTCCACGACATCGGACGAAGCATACGCACCTCCGGCATGGACGAAGGATCTTCTCGCCCATTCCATCGTCGCCCGCAGTGCAACGATGCGTACGATTTACGAGCGCATCGACATGATTGCGCAGACGGCGGCGACTGTGCTGATCACCGGCGAGACCGGTGTCGGCAAAGAGCTGATCGCGGAATACGTGCACCGTACCAGTCCGCGCAGTCACCGGCCGTTTATCAAGGTCGCTCTCGCGGCCCTGCCTCCCGAACTGCTGGAGAGCGAGCTGTTCGGCCACGAGAAAGGGGCGTTCACGAATGCGTTCAGCAGTAAGCGCGGGCTGTTCGAACTGGCCGATACCGGCACGATTCTGCTCGATGACATAGACGATTTTCCGCTGCATCTGCAGGTGAAACTGCTGCGGGTGCTCGAGGGGAGAGAGATCATGCGCATCGGCGGTACACGCAGCATTCCCATCAACGTGCGCGTGCTGTGTGCGACCAAGGTAGACCTGCGCGACCTGGTGCATCGCGGGCTGTTCCGCTCCGACCTGTTCTACCGCATCAACGTGATGCCGATCACCATTCCCCCGCTCCGCGAGCGTCCGGAGGATGTTTCGCTGCTCATCGACCATTTCCTCGGCCGCTACTCGCTCGACGGCGACCTGTCGCTGAGCGAGGAAGCACTTGAGCGACTGACGACATACTCCTGGCCGGGAAACATTCGTGAACTGCGCAACGTGGTGCAGCGCATCGCCCTCACCTGCCGCGGAACGGTGCTCGTGGCCGATCTGCCCGCTGAGATCCGCGATCAGAGCCCGGTCCATCATGTGCTGAAAAACTGCGCACGCTGCTTCGCCGAGGGAGAAATGTCGCTCGATGAGCTTCTGCGCTGCCTCGAATACAACATGCTGCTCCGCTCCCTCCGTGAGCACGGCGGCAACCGCACGCATGCAGCGAAGATGCTGCGCATGAGCCTCTCCACCTTCCGCGACCGTCTGAAAAAACATCACCTCGAACACATCGACCGCAATCATCCTTTGTCCGGCTAACGGGTCACCCACTGCACTCCGCCACACCCCTTCACCTCTTCACCCCTTCACCTCTTCACCCCTTCACCTCTTCACCCCTTCACCTCTTCACCCCTTCACCTATTCACCCCTTCACCTATTCACCCTTCCACACAACCTGCGGATTCCCGCAGGCAAACCTGCGGATTCCCGCAGGTGCGGCAGCACTCCCCGAACGAATTCGAGCATTTTTTCGCGACTTCCGAATGGCACAGTTCTTGCTGAAAAAGAAAGGTAACTCCAGTAACCGACTCTGCACCGAAACGAGGAAGAGCCATGATTCCACTTGCCAGTCTTCGTGAGGGGACACGGCCCCGAATATTCTCCGCTCCTTCCGGGAGGGTGATCCCGTGAACATTCTCGTCATTCTCAAACAGGTTCCGGATCTCGTCGAGGAACTCGAGATCAATGATGACGGAACGGATCTCGACCGCACCTGGATGCGCTACATTCCAAGCGAATACGACGAACACGCGCTCGAGCAGGCAATCCTGCTCAAGGAAGAGCATGGCGGCACGGTGACCGCGCTGTGCCTGCGGATCGGCGAGGTCGACGACACTCTCTTTACCGCCGCGGCCAGGGGCGCCGATCGCCTCGTGCGCATCGAGGGCGATTTCGAGGGCATCTCCTCGCGGGATGCCGCCGCCGTGTACGCCGATCACATCCGTCGCGGGAACTACGACCTTGTGCTGACCGGCGTGCAGGCACATGATGATCTGAATGGTCCCGTCGGCGCGCGCCTCGCCGCCCAGCTCGAGATTCCCTATGTCGGCGTCGTCAGCGGCATGCATCTGGATCCGGAGACCGGGGTCATTCATCTGCACAAGGAGTATCCCGGCGGACTACTCACCGTCATCCGCACCGAGCTCCCGGCGGTCGTGGGCATACAGAGCGCCGTAAAACCGCCACGCTACGTGCCCATCGCCAAAATCCGCCAGGCCTCGAAATCTGCGGAGATCGGTGAGGAAACGGCGGAGCCGCAATCTCTGACACCGGGATATACCGTTCGCCGCGTCTTCAAACCCGAGGGCGGCGGCCGCGCAGAAATCATCGACGGCGCACCGGAGGACATCGCCGCGCGCCTCGTCTCCATTTTTTCCGAACATGGACTGGTGAGGTGAAGCATGAGCATCAGCATTTTTGTCATCGCGGAACACCTTGAGGGAACGCTTGCGGACATGACGTTCGAAATGCTCGGCAAGGCCCGGCAGCTCGCCGACGAGCGCGGAGGAACGGTCACCGCCGTGCTTGCGGGGTACAACGTCGCTCAGCTGGCAGAACAGCTCGGTGCGGCCGACGCGCTTATCCTCATCGAAGACGAACTGTTAGCCGAATTTGCGCCGCAGCCGTATCAGGATGTGATATCAGGGCTGATTCGCGAGCGCGCGCCCGGACTGGTGATGGTGGGATCGACATCCATGGGTCTCGACCTCGCCGCAGCACTGGCCACGACGCTGAATGTCCCCATGCTTTCCTCCTGTATCGACCTGTCCGTCGAGGATGACGCGTACGTCGTAACAAGCCAGCTCTACGGCGGGAAAATCATGATGGAAACAGCCGTGACGGCAGGCACCGCCATCGCGCAGATCCTGCCCGGCGCATTCCGGGCCGAAGACGGACAGCGTGCGGGCACGCCGACGCTCGAGGAGATCCCTCCCGGCCTGCATCCCGAAAACTTCCGCATGCGTTTCGAAAATTTCATCAAGCCGGAAGCCGGTGATATCGATATCACGCAGGCACCGATCCTCGTCTCCGTCGGACGCGGCATTCAGACGCAGGAGAACATTGCGCTCGCAGAGGAACTGGCCGAAGCGCTCGGCGGCTCGGTGTCGTCTTCTCGTCCCATCGTGGACCAGGACTGGCTGCCGGTCACGCGGCAGGTCGGAAAATCGGGCATGAGCGTCAAGCCGCGACTGTATCTCGCGCTCGGTATCAGCGGTGCCCCGGAACATGTCGAGGGCATGAAAAACGCCGATCTGATCGTCGCCGTCAATACGGATCCCGACGCACCGATCTTCTCGGTCGCCCATTACGGTGTCGTCGCCGACATCTTCGACGTGATGCCCGCACTTGAAGAGCGACTGGGAGAGAGGGTGTCATGAACGGCACGGACATCGGCCGCAGCACACTGATCGGCATGCCGCCCTGGGCCATCGTGCTCTTCTACGTCCTCACCGCAGCCGCACTCGCGATATTTACCTGGGGTATCGTGCGCCTCGTCCGGAAATACCGCATGGGCCGGCGCGCGGCAGGGAGACGTCCCGCTGCATCGGAGCTGCTTCGAACGTTTTTCCGCGCGATCGGAAACGTCACGGTGCTGCGCGACGACCTGTATGCCGGCATCGCGCATCTCCTGGTCCTTTCCGGTTTCGTGGTGCTGTTCATCGGAACGCTCATCGTGCTCGTGGACCGCGACATCCTTCGCTTCGTCCTTCCGTCACTGGTGTTCTGGGAGGGCGATTTCTATCTCGGGTTTTCCACGTTCATGGACGTGTTCGGCGTCATCCTGCTCGCCGGGCTGCTGATGCTTGCCGTGCGGCGGGCATTCTCCCGCCTCCCGCAGCTGGATTACAGGCACAGTTTTCGTGAAGAGGTTTCCCGGCGCTCGATGGCGGCGGGTGACTGGGTGTTTCTCGGGCTGATCTTTTTCATCGTCATCGGCGGATTTGCCCTCGAGGCGGTGCGCCTCGTCGCCGTGAGACCGGAGTTCGAGGTTTGGTCACCGGTGGGATGGTGGGCCTCGGATATCCTGCGCAGCGCCGGCATGGACGCCGGGGAGGCATCTTCATGGTATCCCGTGTTCTGGTGGACGCACAGCGCTGCCTCGCTCGCGTTCGTCGCATACGTGCCGTGGTCGAAGGCCGTGCACATGCTGCTCGCGTATGTCAGCCTGGCATGGAAGGATGAAACGCAGAATGCCAGCCTGCCCGCCCCTCCTGAGAACGAGGCCGGTGGATACACGGCACCGACCGATCTGACCTGGCTTGAACTGGTGGGGCTCGACACCTGCATCCGCTGCGGTCGCTGCCATGTACGCTGTCCTTCCTCTCTGGCCGGCATGCCGCTCTCTCCGCGTGATGTGATTCTGGAGCTGCGGAATCATGCGAACAACACGCTCCTGCATTTGCGCGGGAACGGCAACGGTCTACACAGGATGACCGGCGACGTCATCCCCGAGCAGACATTGTGGTCGTGCATCAGCTGCTCCAACTGCGCGACACACTGTCCTGTCGGGATCAATCACGTTCCCCTCATGGTGCAGATGCGGCGCGCCCTTGTAAGCGACGGATCCGTGGACGAGCAGCTGCAGCAGACACTCGTGAATCTGCAGCGCTGCGGCAACGCGATGGGACAATCCGACCGTATGCGCGCGAAATGGACAAAGGAGCTTCCGTTCAAAATCCGTGATGCGCGCCGGGAGGATGTCGAGTATCTCTGGTTCGTCGGTGACAACGCCTCATACGATCCCCGTGTGCAGGGGTACACCCGCATCACGGCGAAGCTGTTCGAAGCCGCCGGGCTTGATTTCGGCATCCTGTACGAAGCAGAACGCAACGCGGGAAATGACGTACGCCGCGTCGGCGAGGAGGGGCTGTTCGAAATGCTGGCGGAGAAGAACATCCGCGCCTTTGCAAAGTCCCGCTTCCGCACCATCGTTACGACAGACCCGCACAGCTACAATACCCTCAAAAACGAGTATCCCGCTTTCGGGGCGGAATATCCCGTCATCCACTACACCGAGCTGCTCGCAGCACTGATCGAAAATGGACATCTCCTGCCGGTCCGTCGCGTCGGCGGGCGCGTCACCTACCAGGATCCGTGCTACCTCGCGCGCTACAACGGCCTCGAGGATACGCCGCGCACCCTGCTGGACTATGCGGGCGTGGAGCTTGTCGAAATGAAGCGCCGGGGACGCGACGCCTGGTGCTGCGGCGCGGGAGGCGGACGCCTGTGGATGGAAGACATTCCGGCAAAGGATGAGCGTCCGGCTGAGCAGCGTATCCGCGAAGCCGCGGCGCTTGACGGCGTGGACACAATCGTCACCGCCTGTCCGAAAGATCTCGTCATGTTCACCGACGCGATCAAGAATGTCGGGCTGGAAGGGAAATTCTTCGTGCGCGACATCGCGCACTATGTCTGGGAGGCCATCGAACAACCCATACCGGAACATCTGGAAAAGGAGGCATGATTCTATGCTTGCCGGCGAAGAAGTCATTGAACAGATGTGGGGCGTATCCCTTGACCGGCTCTACGAATCGGCGGAAGGACAGCGCATTCTCTCGTGCATTCAGTGCGGCACCTGTGCCGGTGCCTGTCCCTACGGAGAACATATGCTCTATCCGCCGCGGCGCATCATCACGATGCTCAAGGCCGGACTCATCGAGGAGGTTTTCGACTCCGACAGTCTGTTCAAATGCGTCAACTGCTACACCTGCATGACGAAATGTCCGCGAGAAATCAAGCTGACGGAAATCCTGCTGCCACTTGTCAAGGAGCAGAGCGCCGTCCGTCTCGAGGAAATGCCAGCGGAACTGCAGAAGGCCATCGAGAACACCTACCGCTACGGGAATTCCTACGGCGAATCCGCCCGCAAACGGGCGGCGTGGATCGACACCATTGATGTCCCCATCCGCATCCTCGCGAAGGATCCCACGCCGGTGGACATCCTGTGGTTCGTCGAATGCGATCTGTCTTACCATCCCCGCGGACAGGATGCAGCCCGCGCGACCGCTCTGCTCTTCCATCTCCTTGACCTGGATTTCGCCATCCTCGGTCCCGAAGAGCGCTGCGCGGGCGACTGCGGACGTCTCTCCTGGGAGCCCGGTCTCGCGGAGGCGCTGGTGGATTACAACCTGTCGATATTCGAGAAGTACCGGTTCAACCGCATCGTCACCAACGATCCGCATGCGCTCGACGCGTTCAAGTACCGCTATCCGATGTTCGAGTTCAAGTACAAGACCACGGCCACGGTGCCGGAACTGCACCGGCATCTCGACCGGCTCGCGCCAATGCTCAGCAGGAAACTCGATTACCTGGTGACCTACCACGATTCGTGCTGCCTTGGCAGGCACAACGGATTTTACGACGAGCCGCGTGCCCTGCTCGAGGCCATCCCGGGGGTGCGCCTCGTGGAGATGGAGCACACCCGCGAAAACTCGATCTGCTGCGGTGGCGGGGGCGGCGGCATGTGGCTCGACACCTGGTACAAGCAGCAGGACATCGAGCGGCTCTCGGATCGCCGGCTGCGTGAAGTCATCGCCACCGGTGCGGATGTGCTCGCCGTCGCCTGTCCCTACGAGGTTTCCCGCTTCGAAGACGCGGTCAAGCTCGCCGGGTACGAGGACCGCATCATCGTGCGCGACATCACCGAACTCCTTGTCGAAGCTCTCGGAGGACACTGACATGAAAGGCAACGGTGAAATTCGCATCGGATTCTACATCTGTCACTGCGGAAGCAATATCGCCGGCGTCATCGACGTCGAGCGCGTCGCGGAATATGCCGGCACGCTGCCCGGCGTCGTCGTCTCGCGCGACTATAAATACATGTGCTCCGATCCGGGGCAGGATCTGCTGTGCCAGGACATCGCCGAGCACAGGCTCAACCGAATCGTCGTCGCGTCATGTTCTCCCCTCCTGCACGAGCAGACCTTCCGCCGCGCCGCCGAAGCGGGCGGCATCAATCCCTACTTCGTGCAGATGGTCAACATTCGCGAGCACGGAACCTGGGTGCACGATGACGCGGAATACATGACGGGCAAGGCGATGGACCTGGCGCGCGCAGCCGCGCTGCGCGTCTACGCCCATCAGCCGCTCGAGCGCAAGCAGGTGCCCATCAAACCTGATGTGCTTGTCGTCGGCGGCGGCATCGCGGGCATTCACGCCGCCCTGACGATGGCCGACGCCGGCAAGCATGTGTATCTCGTCGAACGCGAGCCGACCATCGGCGGGCACATGGCACAGTTCGACAAGACCTTCCCCACGCTCGACTGCGCGGCATGCATCCTCACCCCGAAAATGACGGCGGTGCGCGCGCATCCCAACATCACACTGTGGACATGGTCGGAAGTGGAGAAGGTCGATGGCTTCATCGGCAACTACACGGTGACCGTCAAGCGCAAGGCGCGCTACGTTGACGAGGATCTCTGCGTCGGCTGCATGGAATGCATCGAGGCCTGCGTCTACAAGCGCGGCAAGTTCGACGACGAATTCAACGTCGGGCTCAGCAAGCGCAAGCCGGTGTATATCCCCTTCCCGCAGGCCGTGCCGCCTGTGCCAGTGATCGATGCGGGCAACTGCCTGCACCTGTCCAAGGGCAAGTGCAAGGATACCTGCGTGGAAATCTGCGGCGACCGCAAGGCCATCAATTTCGAGATGGAACCGGAGTACCAAGAGATCGAAGTCGGCGCGGTGGTGCTGGCGACGGGCTTCCAGCCGTTCGATGCCACGCGCATTCCGTATTACGGCTACGGGAAATATCCCAACGTCTACACCGCTCTCGAACTCGAGCGCCTCGTCAACGCGTCGGGTCCGACCGGCGGCACGGTGCGGCTGCCTGACGGACGCACCCCCGAACGCGTGGCCATCGTGCACTGCGTGGGCTCGCGCGACGAGCATTACAACCGCTGGTGTTCGCGCGTCTGCTGCATGTATTCACTGAAGCTGGCGCACCTGGTCAAGGAGAAAACCGGCGCCGAGGTGTTCAATTTCTACATCGACATGCGCGCGCCCGGCAAGAGCATGGAGGAATTCTACAACCGCGTTTCCACCGAGGGCGTGCATCTCGTGCGCGGCCGCGTGGCGGATGTGTACGCCGAGCAGACGGATGAGAAGAAGACCAACGGACAGATTGGCCGCGTGGTCATCCAGGCCGAGGACACGCTTATCGGGCGCATCAGGAAGATTCCCGTGGACATGCTGATACTCAGCACGGGGCTGCAGCCGCAGCACGATTCCGAGGACATCCGCCGCATGTTCAATATATCCTGCTCCGCGGGAGGATTCTTCCTCGAGCGGCATCCCAAGCTCGCTCCGGTCAATACCTTCACCGACGGCATTTTCCTCGCCGGCACCTGCCAGGGACCGAAAGATATTCCCGACACCGTCGCGCAGGCGGGCGCCGCCGCATCCGAAGCGCTCGCGCTCATCGACCGCGGCGTGTTCGAGCTGGAACCTAACACGGCATACGTGCTGGAGGAGGAATGCTCCGGGTGCAAATCCTGCATCCCGCTCTGTCCCTACACCGCCATCGCATTCGAGGAGGAGAAGAAAAAGGCGGAGATCAACGAGGCCCTCTGCAAGGGATGCGGCACCTGCGTTGCCAGCTGTCCCTCGGGCTCGATCCGCCAGCACCTGTTCGAAGACGAAGAAATCTACCGCGAGATCCACGGACTGCTCGCGTATGCCTGATCACCCAGCAAGGAGAACACAGATGCATCGAAAGGAAGAATCAGGAGAAACCGGCGTACCGTGGCGTCCGCGCATCGTGGCATTTTTCTGCAACTGGTGCACGTACACCGCGGCGGATCTCGCCGGTGTATCCCGCATGAAATACGCGCCCAACACGCGCATCATCCGCGTGATGTGCTCCGGGCGCATCGATCCACAATTTGTGCTCGACGCATTCACCGAGGGTGCTGACGGCGTGCTCATCGGCGGCTGTCATCCCGGCGACTGTCATTATTCCGAGGGCAACTACAAGGCCCTGCGCCGCTATCACCTGCTTCGCCGCGTACTGACGGGCATGGGCATCGACGAGCGCCGCTTCCGGCTCGAGTGGATTTCCGCTTCGGAGGGCGACAAGGTCAAGCAAGTCATCAACGAGATGGTGGAGCAGCTGCAGCAGCTCGGTCCGCTCGATCTGCCGGCGGAGCGCATGCGTCTGGACAGCGAGCTGGAAGAAATGCGTCCGCGCCGATCTGTCATCGATATCAGCGAAGAACTCAAGGAGGCAGCCCATGTCTGAGAAACCGAAAATCGGATTGTACTGGTGCGCTTCCTGCGGCGGCTGCGAGGAATCGGTTGTTGATCTCGCCGAAGACATCCTCGGCGTCGTTGAGGTGGTCGACATCGTGTTCTGGCCGGTGGCGATGGATTTCAAGCGCGCCGACGTCGAAGCAATGGAAGACGGTTCAATCACGGCGACGCTGATCAACGGCGCCGTGCGCACCTCCGAGCAGGAGGAAATGGTGCGCCTGCTGCGGCGCAAAAGCGCTGTGGTGATCGCATACGGATCCTGCGCGCATCTCGGCGGCATTCCCGGGCTGGCCAACCAGTTCGACCGCGAACAAATCCTCCGCTATGTCTACGAGGAGGCTCCGACCGTTTCGAATGAGGCCGGCACGCGTCCCAGCACGGAGCATCGATTCAATGGCGACCGGGCCACGCTGCCTTCCTTTCACCACGCCGTGCGTGCGCTCGACCAGGTGATCGACGTAGATTACTACATCCCCGGCTGCGCCCCGACGCCAAAGCTGCTCAAGCAGGCGGTGGAGGCACTGCTGACCGGCGCCCTTCCGCCAAAAGGCAGCGTCATCGCCCCCGACATCGCGCTCTGCGAAGAATGTCCGCGCAAGGATTCAAAACCCGAGGATTTGCACATCGAACGCTTCCACCGGCCGCATGCAGTGATGGCCGATCCCGACACCTGCCTGCTCGCACAGGGCATCGTGTGCATGGGACCGGCGACGCGCGGCGGCTGTGAGGCGTTGTGCATCAAGGGCAACATGCCGTGCACCGGCTGCTTTGGTCCGACTTCGCGGGTGCGCGACCAGGGCGCGAAGATCCTCTCCTCCGTCGCGGCAAGCATCGACGCCGAGGAGGAGGCCGACATCATCGCAACGCTCGAAACCATCCCTGATCCGATCGGCACGTTCTACCGTTATGGGCTGCCCGGATCATTTCTCCGTAAATCGCTGTCGCAATCATCCTGAACAGGAGGAACGAATCATCATGCAGGAAGAATCCAAGGCGCTGTGGAATGACGCACAGGCCCGCGCCGCCCGTTCCGCGATGAATGCGCGGCGCATCACCATCGATCCCATCACGCGGCTCGAGGGACACGGCAAAGTCGACATCTTCCTCAATACCGAGGGCAATGTCGATCGCGCGTTCTTCCAGGTCCCCGAACTGCGCGGCTTCGAGATCTTCAGCCTGGGACGACCGGCCGAGGACATGCCGCAGATCACCAGCCGCATCTGCGGCGTCTGCCCGACCGCGCATCACATGGCCGCCACCAAGACGCTGGACGATCTCTACAGGGTTGAACCGCCGCCGACGGCGAAAAAGCTCCGCGAACTGATGTACAATATCTTCATGCTCGAGGATCACGCGCTGCATGTGTACATCCTCGGCGGACCCGACTTCATTGTCGGACCCGAGGCCCCGGCCGCGCTACGCAACGTGGTCGGCGTGATCGAAACCGTTGGTCTGGAAGTTGGCAAGAAAGTCATCAGCATGCGCCGACGGCTGCGCGAGCTGATGACGCTCATGGCCGGCAAGGCCGTGCATCCGGTGTTCGGACTGCCGGGCGGGGTCTCGAAGGGCATCGCCAAAGAAGACATCAGCCATTTTCGCGAGGTCGCGCAGGACGCGCTGGAGTTTTCGCGCTTCACACTGCAGGTCTTCCACGACCTCGTCCTGAAGAATGACGACTATGTTAAACTGATCACCTCCGACACGTACACGCACCGGACTTACTACATGGGACTGGTGGACGAAAACAACGCGGTGAATTTCTACGACGGAGATCTGCGCGTTGTCGATCCCACCGGCGGTGTCTTCGCCAGGTTCCCGGCCGCCAATTATCTCGACTACGTGGCCGAGCACGTTGAACCCTGGAGCTATGTGAAGTTCTGCTATCTCAAACCGGTCGGCTGGAACGGGTTTACCGAGGGAGCCGACAGTGGCATCTATGCCGTGGCTCCCCTTGCCCGCCTCAACGCCGCGCAGGGCATGGCGACACCCGAAGCGCAGAAAGCGTATGACGAATTCTTCGCCACGCTCGGAGAACCGGTGCATCACACGCTGGCGAACCACTGGGCGCGGGTCGTCGAAATGCTGCAGGCAGCGGAGCGCATCGTGGAACTGGTCAACGATCCGGAAATCACCGGCACGGACATCCGCACGCTGCCGACCGAGACGCCCACATCGGGCATCGGCGTCGTGGAAGCGCCGCGCGGCACACTCTTCCATCACTACGAGACCGATGAACGCGGACTGATCACAAAGGCCAACCTGATCGTGGCCACACAGAACAATTCCGCGCGCATGGCCATGAGCGTGGAAAAAGCCGCGAAGGATCTCGTCCGCAATGGCGAGGTATCGGACGGACTGCTGAACAAAATCGAGATGGCGTTCCGCGCCTATGATCCCTGTCACGCCTGCGCGACGCACACGCTGCCGGGTCAGATGCCACTCATCGCGCGCATCCGCGGTGCGGACGGCGAAATACTTCGGGAGCTGCGCAGGTGAGCGGCCGCAACGGACGCGCAGGGAGAATTCTTGTGCTTGCGATGGGCAACGATCTGCTCAGCGATGACGGCGCGGCCCTCCATGCCTCGCGCCTCCTGCGCTGGATCGTCCCGGAGAATGTCGATGTCGTTGAAACGTCGGAAGCCGGATTCGCCCTGCTGGAATTTCTCGAGGGGTACCCCCGTGCGCTGATCCTCGATGCCATCCGCACGGGGAAGCAGCCGCCGGGAACGCTGCTGCGATTGACGCAGGATGACTTCGCGCCCGTCGAATCCCCGTCGCCGCACTATGCGGGACTCCCTGATCTCAGGACTCTCGCGGATCAGAACGGAATCTCCTTCCCCGATGAAGTGCTGATGCTCGCCATGGAGGTACGTGATCCGTACAGCATTGGTGAGGAATTGACGCCGGAGGTGTCGATGGCGCTGCAGGACTACGTTCGCGCGGCCGCGGACATTCTCATGCGCTGGCCGCGAAACGGCTCCCTATCGCACAAGCATCAGGCGGCAACCGGCCGCGCCGACTGAGGAACGAAGCGTGACGAAATAGGTCCCTGAGACGAGGCGGCCGGGCATCCAGCGAATGCTGTGCGTTCCGGCGCGCATGTGTCCCTCACGGATGAGATCCACCCGCCGTCCCAGTGCGTCATGCACGCTGATGCGCAGCTGCGCGTCGCGCGGGAGCCGGAGCTCGAGCGTCGCCGTATGGCGGACGGGATTCGTCAGGGTGCGCAGCGACGGCTGCTCCGGCAGCGCGGGCGCGCGCTCCGCCGCCACGGTGCTGTAATCGAACGGCTCATCGACGAGGTGGTATTTCTCCTCACTCTGCCCGTTGTAGTCGCGGCGCAGGTAGGGACAGACGAGCGGCGTGCGCTCAACCGTCGACAGATCGATCTGAACCGGCTCCCCGCCGTTCCAGTCGTAGAGCGGGATACTCGCGGGGTCGAACAGCGGCATCAGGCCGCGCTCGTATGCGACGTGGAACAGTCCGAAATTCCCCGGCTCGTGACCGGCAATCCACGTGCCGATCACATCGGTCAGGAAGGGATTTTTCCCGAAGATCAGCAGGTTACTCATGAAATCCTGCGGCGTGCCGCCCGGTCCCGGCCCGGCATTGAATCCGTCGCCGTTGCGCCCGTATATACCCTCAATCACATTGAGTCCCGTGCGCGTGATGCTGTGTGAATCGCAGGTACGCTGCGCCCAGGTTTCCATCCCGTATCCTCCGCTCGTCTTGCGTCCTGGACGATCCCAGCGCGGGATCCCTCGCGCAAGATGCTCCGCATACAACGCATCGACGCGCTGCTCGAAATCCGCGTGGAAATCCTGCAGCACGGCGGACGGATGCTGCGCCGTGGCATCCACGCCTTCGCAGAAGCGCACGTAGGGACTGACGGCCATGCCCTGCAGGTTCTTCGCGCAGAGCGTCATGCCCATACTGTGTGTCTTGAACTTTGCGATGTTGAGGAGGAAGGTATCGTCGTCGTTGTATGGCGCCACGTATCCGATGCGGCGAAACACCGTGCCATCGGGCACGCCGCGCCAGATGACTTCCGTACCCGGCTGCAGCGTCTCGAGCGTCATCTCCCGCAGCGCGCGGCCCGTTGTGAAATCATGCACATGCATCCCGTACCGTTCTGCGATGCGCTCGACGAGCACGCCGGTGACGTGGTATTCCCCGGCGCAGTAGCCGTCACCCAGCCAGTTTCCCTCGCGCGCAAACATGCTGCCGCCCGGGAAGCCGAGCCCCGTGATGCCGCCCGCTACGCCGTCGAGGAAATCAAGATCGGTGATGATGCCCATGCCCGCGGGTGTATTCCCCGTGCCCGACGTGCAGGTGAGATTCGGCTTGATCGCCATCGCGTGGGTGAAGGGGATGTCTCCGCCTTCGGCGGGATGGAAAATTTCGCGTGCGAACGCATCGCCCGCAATGCGTTTTGCGGTGCTGTCGAGCTTGTCCCCCACCGACGTGCGGCGGATGAAGACGGCGTCGGGATGTGCCGCGATGAATGGATGCAGTGAGAGAGAATCCGTCTGCTGAAGACGAGATCGCTGCAGCAATCCGTCACGATGGAGCGCCCGTGCGGGACGCGCCAGTGCCCCGGCGACGCCCGCTGCTGCGGTTGTGGCGAGAAAACGACGTCGATCCATGGTCCCTCCGGAGAACAGCTGGTGAATACAGGAATATCGGGTGCGGAGGGGGGAATATCAAGAATGGCAGGATGGCAGAATAAAAAAATGGAAAGACCAGATTGGTCTTTCCATTTTTTTCGTACTTGAGTCTTTGGTGACTACAGTGTCATGGCGATGCCAATGGTGGCCTGCAGCCCGGTGAAATCCTTCTGCTGCGTGTAGAGCAGCTCCTGGAATTCGAGGAACTGGTATTTCGCGCCGATGGAGATTCCGAAGCTGTCGGCGAAGAGAAAATCGAGTCCGGCACCGAAATAGTAGCCCAGGCGCACGTAGCTCTTTGTGTCATCGCTTCGATTGTCGTTGCTGACGAGCAGGAGATCGCGTCCGGTGATGCCGACATAGGCTCCGATGCCGACCATGGCATACGGCTGTATCGGTGTCTCCGGAGGGAGCGGCTGTACGGAAAGTCCCAGCGTCACCGGAACGATCACCGCCCAGGCATCGACGTTTTCGAATTCTTCCTCGATGTTGCTGACCGCTTCCTTGAAGTCAAACGTATAGCTGGTGTACCACGCGCCCGCGGAGACGTCGAAGTACATCGGATGCGTCATCATCTTGCGGAAATGGAAGTCGAGGCCCAGTGCCTGGGACTGCTCGATCTGCGCGTCGGTCTGATCGTAGAGATTCTCCCCGATGCGGAACTCCTTCTCCTGGTCCTCCGGCCACCACGCGCCGAAACGGATTGTGTAGAACCCGGTCCGCTCCTTCTCCTGCTTGATGATCACGCGAGTTTCCTTTTGCTGCCGTTCCTGCTGCGCGCTGATACTGCCTGCGGCAACCACCAGCAGAAGGGTGATCGCAAGAAGCTTCTTCATGTCTCCTCCAGTGTGTGATGGTATTTCTCGTGCGATTGAATGCCGAAAAGTACACATTTCCACACAAAGCGGAAAGATGTTCGGCGATTTCGTACTTTTCCTCCACGTTTCATCACGAAAGGAAGGCATGTCTGTTCTCCGTATCGGCACCTGCAGCTGGAAATATCCCTCATGGGAGGGGCTCGTGTATTCCGCTCCGAAGGGCATCAACTATCTCGAAGAGTATGCGAAGCAGTATGATACCGTGGAGATTGACCAGTGGTTCTGGTCACTGCACGGTCCCGGCAAGATCAGCATGCCCCGCGAGGATACGGTACGCGAGTATGCCGCGAGCGTGCCCGACGATTTCTGTTTCAGCGTCAAGGTGCCCAACAGCATCTCCCTCTCGCATTTCTACCGGAGATCAAAGGCGGATCCGCTGCGGGAGAATCCGGACTTTCTCTCCGTCGAGCTGTTCGAGCGTTTCCTCGACACGCTTGCGCCGATGCATCATCTTCTCGGACCGCTGATGCTGCAGTTCGAATACCTCAACAAGCAAAAGATCCCGGCGCAGGACATCTTCCTCGTCCGCCTCGCGGAATTCCTCGACGCGATACCCCGCGATTTTCCGATCGGCATCGAATCCCGAAATCCAAATTACCTCAACCCGAAATACTTTTCACTGCTCGAGAAAAACGGTGTGCACCACGTATTCCTGCAGGGATATTACATGCCCCCGGTACGGGACATATTCGCGAAGAGTGGCGCCCCGTCATCCGGCACAACGGTGATCCGCCTGCACGGACCCGACCGCAAGGGAATCGAGGAAAAAACGGGCGGCAGCTGGGACCGCCGCATCGAGCCGCGGGATGACGTGCTGCAGGATGTGGTGGAAATGACGAACGTCCTGCTTTCACAGGACGTCGATGTGTATCTGAATGTCAACAATCATTTCGAGGGATCGGCCCCGCGCACCATCGCGCACTTACGCGAACTGCTCGGCTAAGGGACGCAAGGCCACATCGCGCATGTCTGCGCACGGATACAGCGCCAGGGGGGGCAGGCATAGCCACTGCGGTCAGGTTCGGTCGCTACATGGCATGATGTTCTTTCAGGCGGGGATCCGCAATGCGGCGCATCAGCTCGTCGGCCTGGCGGGAAGCCCGGCAGATGCCAAGCGTCAGCACAATGGCCGCAATGCTCGCGAGCACAATCAGCAGTGAAACCAGCAACGCCATGACAACCTCCGTTTCTGTGGCACCCTGCTTCATGATGCTGAACGGAGCGCTGTTTCGCCAGTCAAATTCCCATCAGGGACAAATCCATATGGTCAGTGCCACGTCTCTCCGTCCGCTGCACAGGGTGCTCGGGAACACACCCCGTGGGCATGGCGGAGAGGCGCGACGCTATTCGACCGGTGTCTCCACGAGGATGGTCACCGTGCGGCAGTAGAAACGTCCTTCGGGAAGATCGTTCGTATACATGTCGGTCTCACCGCGGCCGGCGGCCCTGTCAGGGGACACGCCGAGCGCCTGAGCGGCAGACTCCGCGCGCGCCTCCGAGAGAGGCTGATTGACGCTCGGATCTCCGATCCGGTCGGTGTAACCGGTGATGGTGACGACGGCGTTCTCCTCGATGCGCGGGCGGATCATCTCGACAATGCGCAGGTTGCGCGGACCGAGTTCCTCGGAATCGAAATCGAAGAGAATCAGATTATAGCGGTCGATGATTTTATCGCCGAGCTGCTGACGGCGCTTTTTCTGCACGGTGATCTGTTCGACGGTAAGCCGGCCGGGCTCGGAGACGGCTTCCTGCGCCGCGGCATCGATCACCGACATGCGGTACTGAAGGTCTTCGTCACTGCGTGGAATATTCGCCCGGTCATTCTGAATATCCCAGTCGATCGCTGCCGGCACGTCGAGTTCACCGGCAAAGGCGGCGAGCTGACGACGACCCTGTCGCACATCGAGCGACCAGTCCGTGATGCCGGCGTCGCTGACGATTTCCGGGCGGAAGCGGATCAGCGGCGGATTCACCGAGCGCAGTGTGTCGTCAATGATGACAGGATCAAGAATTTCAGGCACGTCGGAGTAGATCTCGACGCGGCGATTTTCCCGGATACCGTCCTCCTCCTCGATGTTCGACGGTTTCGCGGGCAAATTCCGCGCTTCGATCGCGAGACGCGATGCGTCGATCCCCCAGACGGAGACAAAGTAATCGCGCACGGCTTCCGCACGGGCACGGGACAGCGCGAGGTCATCCTCTTCCGCACCTTCGTTGCTGTTCGTGCCGACAAGACGCAGCTGCGCATCCGGGTATTCCTGCATGCGCGAGCCGATGATGTTCAGCACGTGGTGATAGGTGCCGAGAACATCCCGCTGTTTGAGATCGCGCACGCTGAACTCCGCGGTCTCCAAAGAGGAAAGGAGGTCGTACCTGCGGGGGATCTCCGCGCGATCTTCCGCGAAAAACACGTAGTTGAGCAGAGGACGCATCTCCGAGGAAATAAACTCCTCGACCTGCACGACGGCGAGCGGCAGCTCCTTGCCGGCGTCGGTGACGCCGAAGGCTTCGACGGAAACCGCGAGTTTCGGCGGCGGCGGCGGTGGCGGAGGTGGTGGCGGCGGAGGAGGAGGCTCAACCGGCTGCCTGGTGACCGGCGGACGATACATGATGCTCGCTCCGAGACGAAGCGTATTCACCGACCATGTAAGATCCGTATGCACGGGCGTCAGTCCGAGGGCATACAGTGCTTCCGGCGCGGCGAACAGCGTTCCCTGTTCATTGAGCGGCACTTCGTAACGCAGTCCCCCAACGAGAAAGGCCGCAAATGAGGAGGCATCAGGGATTTCCCCTTCGGAAAAATTTCGCGTGCGCTGCTGCGTATCGACGAACACACCACGATCCGGTGGATCGATGATGGTTTCCACCTGCTCGTAATTGGCGGTGGTCACCAGCCCGGCCTGCAGTCCACCGAGCAGCGAAAGCCCGCCCGCGATGCGCCAGGCCATCATCGGTTCAAGCATCACGGCAGCGAGCGACGCATCAACGGTATGTTCGAACGTCCCCTCGTAGGAACCCGGTTCAACAAACAGCATTTCCTTTTCCTCCGCCCTGAGCATGCCGCTGTAATCGACATATCCGAAACGCAGGAGAAGCGCGAGCTTCGTAGTCAGGGGAAGCTCATACAGCGCACCGAGCGCGAAGCCGGTGCCGTCTCCCTCCTCGAAGCGGGGACAGCAGTTCGGGATGCCGGGGAGCTTCTGGAAATCCGCTGAATGGTAGTTGAGTCCGTAATCAAGGAATACGCCAAAGCGATGCCGCAGCTCCGGGATATCCTCCCCTTGCTGTGCCGCCGCAGGCAGGGTGCAGGCAAGCAGCAGGACAACGGCAATGAAGAGTCTGGAATTCACTTGTACACCTCGTGCCGATAATCAGGTAAGGAATACATTCTGTCTGATGCGAATGCTTCCAATATATGGATGTGCCGCTGAGGATCAAGTGGAGCCGTCAGTCGCGCACGATGAGTGAACCGTCGCGACGTTCGGTCCGGACAAGGCCGTCGAGCCAGTGAACAGATTCAAGGACAATTGGATAGTTCCCTCGTTCAGCGAGGATTTCCGCACGCAGGACGCCGATCGATGTTTCTCCTTTGCGATAGCGTCCGGACATGCGGATTCTCTGCACATCCTGTGTATCAGACAGCACAGTACCCCCGGAAATCACGCGCAACGTTTTTTTTTTCACCGCAACATCCGCTTCGAGTTTCCCGCTGCCCGCGGCGTCCATCTCCGCTGCCGACAACAGCCGCAGAGCGATCGCGATCGTGTCACCGCGCTGCGCGGTCACGTTCGGCAATGCCAGCGCGGCTCGGCCGATGTCAAGGGTGACCGGATCAGACTCGGCGATACACTGCGCGTCGTTCCGAGTCTGCAGCGCATAGGCGCCGCTCCGCCGGGCGATGAACATGCGATCGGTGGCGCCCGGAATCGGCACGCCATTGTGCAGCCACTGATACTGCTCCGCCGGATAGGCGATCAGTGTATCCCTGCGCCGGAGCATCGCCGCGACGGGTGTCGGGCGCACCGTGACCGTCACCGGCTTTGTTCTGGAGAGACAGCCCTGTGCACCGGTCACCTCCACGACATAGCTCCCCTCCTCGCGCACGGTGATACGCCGCGAAGTCGCACCGGTCGACCAGGCGTAGGTCGCGAATCCCTCACCCGCGTCGAGCGTCACGCTGTCGCCCTCGCAGAAGGATGTTGGTCCCCGGGCGACGATGCGTGCATCGGGCAGCGGCATGACATGCACCTCGACAGGCTCCGAAGTGCTGCTGCAACCGTGTGTGTTCGTGACCGTGACGGTGTACGACCCTTTCTCATCCGCAGTCACAGTCCGGCCGCGCGCACCATTCGACCAGCGGTAGTCGGTGTATCCCTCCGGAGCGGAAAGACGAACGTTTTCGCCTTCGCAGAACCGCGTCTCCCCGCCGGCAGTAATATCGGCGACGGGAGCTTGATGAACCGTGCAATGCACAGTATCGGTGATGCTGCATCCCGCGGCGTCACTGAGCGTCAGCGCATACCGGGTCGATGCGGCCGGCGACGCTTCCGGATCGGGCGATTCACGGTCACTGAGACCCTTCGCGGGACTCCAGAAATACGTATACGGTGGAGTGCCCCCTGATGCGCTTCCTCCGATGCGCACGCGTCCACCCTGACAGATTGCCACGGTACGGTCCATGTTCATGCGCAGCGGATCGGGGACATGTACGGTCACACTGTCAGAGACGGCACAGCCATTCGCATCGGTCACGGTCAGGCGATAGCGCGTCGTGACCGCGGGCCGGGCTTCGACGCTTCGCGCATCAGTACGATCGAGCCCCGCGGCGGGTGTCCACGCAAAGCGATACGGAGCTGTGCCGCTGCTCACCGTCGCGGTGAGCGTCTCCGACTCCCCCGGACACAGCGTGACCTCCTCCCCCGCATCCAGCTGCGGCATCGGGTACACGCGCAGAAAGACGGTATCCGTTGTCACGCAGTCATAGCGGTTGCGCTTGTGCAGGACGTAGCGCGTGTCTTCCCGTGGACGCGCGATGGGCTGCGCCGCCGTGGAAGAACTCAGACCCACGGCCGGCGTCCAGCGATACCGCGCACCGTACATCGTATCCACCCTCGCAGATCCCAGACGACGCTCGTCGCCGCTGCACATTTCGGCATCCTCCCCTGCATCGGCCTTGTTGCAGGGAAGCACAGTCACGGTGATCGTGGTCGTGCTGACGCAGCCATTCGCGTCCGTAACATGCAGTGTGTAGGTGGTCGTCTGCACCGGATTCGCAACCGGCGTCGCGATATTCCCCGCGCTGAGCCCCTCGAGGGGCATCCATTGATACGTATAGGGTTTGCGTCCGCCGCGCACGTCGACATCGAGACGGCGTGCCTGGTCCCTGCAGATCGTAATCTCCGGTGCGGCGATGATCTGCGGAGACGGGTGTACCGTGACGGTAACTTCGTCCGTGACGGTGCAGCCGCGTTCGTCCGTCACCGTGAGTGTATATGTTGTCGTCCGTTCCGGACGCGCGGTCGGCGTGGCGGTCAGCTTATTGAACAGTCCGGTGGCAGGGCTCCAGCTGTACCGGTACGGCGGTGTGCCGCCGCTGACCGTGGCCTCGAGCGGCGTCGATGCGCCTGAACACAGGTCGATATCCGCGCCGGCATTGACGACGGGCGGCGGCGCGATGACCACACGCACGGAATCCGATACCGAACAGCCGTTGGCGTCGGTGACCGTGACCCGATAGGTACGCGAAGTCGTGGTCCGGACAGTCGGATCGAGCCGGCTCGTGCTGCTGAGACCAAGCGAGGGTCTCCATGATATGCGATACGGCGGTTTTCCTCCGTTCACGCGCGCATCCAGGGTGGCATCTCCGCCTTCGCAGAGCGTCACATCCGCACCGGCCTCCACGATGGGGGGTGCGAGTACATCCACCGTCACCTGCTCCTCGACGACACATCCGGCGGCATCGGTGACCTGCAGGGTGTAGGTTGTGCTGGTGACGGGCGCGGCCACTGGCGCGGCAATGTCCGTTGCGCTGAGCCCGATGGCCGGCGACCAGGCATAGGTGTACGGAGGCGTGCCGCCGCTGACGCTTGCCTTGAGATCGGTCGTCGCACCGCTGCAGATGCGATGGCTGCCGCGCAGTGTGATGCCGGGTCGCGGACGAACACTGACCCGCACGGTGCCCCCGGTGCTGCAGCCATTGGCATCGGTGACAGAAAGGGTGTACGTCGTGCTGCGGGACGGCGAGGCCATGGGCATGGATGCCGAGGGATCACTCAGACCTGCCGCGGGAGACCAGCGATAGCGAAACGGCGGCGTCCCGCCCGTCGCTTGCGCACCGATCTGCACGCGCGCGCCTCGGCAGACATCCACCTCTCCGGCGAGCTGCAGCGACGGCTGCGGGTGAACCGCGACCAGCACCGAGTCACGCACCACGCAGCCGTTTGCATCGGTGACGGTCAGCACATACCTCGTTGTCTGATCCGGCTTCGCATCCGGGGTGAGCGCCGTCACGGAACTGAGTCCCGCCCGCGGCGACCAGGCATGGCGATACGGTTTCTTTCCTCCGCTGACCCGCGCATTGAGTCTGCCGCCCTGCCCCGCACAGAGCGCGAGGTTTTCACCGGCATCAACCTTCGGCGGCTGATGCACGGTGACGATGAGCGTGTCGCGAGCCGAACAGCCATTCGCATCGGTCACCGTGACGACGTACGAGGCGCTGGCAGACGGCATAAGTACCGGCGACTGCAGCGCGGGATCGTTGAGTCCGGACGCGGGCTTCCACTGCCAGCGGAAGGGCGCTGCGCCGCCACGCACGGCGGCATTCAGCGTCACGGGCGCATCGGCGCAGGCTGTGAGATCTCCTCCCGTTTCAACGATGACTCCGGAATGCACGGTCACACGCACCGAATCGCGTGCCGTGCAGCCAAGGGCGTCGGTCACGGTGACGGTGTAGACGGTGGATGCCGCCGGATTCGCGTCGGGAGCGGCAGCTTCGGGATTGCTGAGACCCTCAGCCGGCGTCCAGCGAAATGTGTAGGGACCGCGTCCGCCACGCACGGAGCAATCAAGCGTTGCTGTCGCACCCGGACAGATGGCTCGGTCATCACCGGCGTCCGCGACTGGGAGCCGCGACACGCTGACAGTGACGGTGTCACGCGCCACGGCGCCCTCGGCATCCGTCACAGTGAGGACGTAGTCTGTTGTTGCGCCCGGCATCGCACGAGGGCGCGCATCGCGCGCATTCGAAAGGGCCTGCGATGGTTCCCAGCTGTACAGGTACGGGGGCTGACCTCCGGAAGCGCGGCCGCTCAGCAGGGCCTCGCCGCCGGCGCAGATGATGGTGTCGCTCCCGGCATTGGCGATCGGTTCATTGAAGATGATGCGCAACACAAAGGCATCGGTCAGTCCGGCCAGGTCTCCCTGTTGAATATTGCCCGCCGTCCGGAAACCGCGGCTCTCCGTGCCGCCGACGATGATGGCATTGCCCCGGGCGTCGGTTCCGAGACCGTAGCTGATATCATGTGTTTCCCCGCCGAAGAGCGTCGCCCAGAGATACGTGCCGTCATCAGCGAACTGCGAGAGAAACAGATCGTAGCCGCCGGCCTTTTCTTTCTGAAATCCGGTGCCGGTCAGGGGGAAATTCGCGCTGCCGGTGAAACCGGACACCATGATATTCCCGAAGATGTCGACCGACAGTCCCGTGATCTTGTCCACCTCCGTGCCGCCCAGGTAGGATGACCACTGCAGCTGTCCGTTGGCGTCGAGACTCGAAAGAAATCCGTCGATGAGTCCGCCGAGCCGTGACAGGCGATTGCTGCCCGCGAGGGGGAAGCGTTCGCTCGCGGTGTAGCCGGTGACGATGACCGCTCCGTCGGCACCAATTGCGATGCGCTCGGCCCCGTCCTCCTTCTCACCACCGAGATAGGTGGCCCAGAGAATACCCCGCTGCTTCGCGCTGATACGGAGAACGAATGCGTCGAAGCTGCCACCGCCGTAAGAGGACTGTCTCCCCTGATCCACTCCGGGAAGATTCGTGCTTTCCGTTCTGCCGGCGAGGTAGAGATCCCCGCCGTCATCCACGGCGATGCCCGAAGCGTAATCCATGCTCCAGCCGCCGATGTAGCTTGCCCACTGCCTGGTGCCATCGCTGCTGAAGCGTGCGGCGAACATGTCATAGTCGCCGGCGTTGCTGGTCTGCAGGGCATCGGGTGTGACCGGGAAATTGGTGCTGTACGTTCCGCCCGCGATGCAGATGCTGCCACTTTTCGCCACAGTGATATCGCCGCATTCGTCGGTGTAGCTGCCGCCGAAATAGGTCGCCCAGCGCCGCGCGCCCGTTTTGTCGAGCGCGAGAAGGAACACGTCATAGCGTCCGCCGCTGCGGGGCTGCATGGCATCCACGCTGACGGGGAGATCCGTGCTCGACGTGGAACCGGCGACGAACAACTCCCCATCGCCGCTGATCGCGATCTGCGGATTTTCTTCCGATCCGGAGCCGCCGTAATACGTGGACCACAGCAGTTTGCGTTCCCGGGAAAACGCACTGATGAACACCTCGAAATTCCCGCGGGAAGCGGACTGCATGGCACCCGGCGTCACGGGGAAATCGGCACCCGCGGTGTACCCGCAGAGATACATGCTGCCGTCCTCACCGAGGGCAACGTCACGCGCATAATCGGAAAGCGTGCCTCCGAGGAAGGTGCTCCATTGCAGGAAGGGATCGATGATCAGCGGCCGGTCGCGGTCCCAGGTCGCCACACGAAAACCGAGTATTCCATGTTCCAGCGTCCACCACGCATCGCGCGCCTGCTGCGCGCCGTCACCGGTTTGCTGATAGACAAACGGTGCATCGTCGCTGATTTCTCCTGCTGCATGGCGCAGCATGATCCCGCGCCCCTCATCGCGCCGGGGATGGGCTCCGATGTACTGCATGCGGATAACGGAAGGATCAGTGCCGGGCTGCAGTGTGAAGGCGTATTTCAGGCCGCCGTCCTTGAGCGCGCAGGAAAAATCGACGCCGGGATACAGATTGCGATATTCGATCCGGCGCCAGGCCGGCACAGCGCCTACTCCGTCAGGGATAGCCGGCTGATAGTACCTGCGCATACCGTCCGCGGCACCGGCCAACACCACGTCCGGCGTGCCCGCGCCCTGAAAGCGAAGGTCCACACGATAGGCGCGCAGCCGCGGTTTCGCGGTCGGGTGTTCATGTTTCAGGAGAGGAAGGACGCCGGGAGACGCATCGGATGCTCCTTCCCGCAGGTAATGCACGATGCTGATCCCGCGCTCGAAAAAGAACAGGCGTGCACCGCGATGCCGGGATGTGACCGCGAGCAGCCTTCCGGCGTCACTGTGAACCGGCCACTGACCGCGATTCTCGATCAGACTGAACTCCGGCCCCGGCATGGAGCGCACAAGCGCCAGCGTCGCATCACCACCGGTCTCGGCGAAATGCGCACTGCCGTCAATCCCGCCGGATGAAGATTCCGGAGATACGGCGAGGGACGGTGAATATGGCACCGTCCCTGCAAGTGCTGTACAAGAGACAAATACGAGAATCGACCAGGCGATGCGGGAAATCATAGGCGCGAGACCAGTGATCCGTTATGTGTATCATCGGGAGCGGCAGGCACCGCTCGGCATCAGCATGTCACCGATGGAACGTCCGGCGCATACTTCTCACGCATTCACGGTGTTCCAACGTCAATGTACGACAGTAAGAGGACGTGTGGCAACCCTTGTTCCCTGCACCAGACGGAGGAAGTAAAGCCCCGCGGGCATCCCGCTCAGCTGCGTCTGCGCGGTGTGATTCCCGGGCAGCACATTCCCCTGATGCAGAACGCCGTGGACGCGTCCGAGCGCATCAATGATATCCAGTCGCGTATTGCCCGCCGTCTCCGCATTCCAGTCAACGGACAGCACTCCGCTGCGCGCGGGATTCGGATACACCGCGGAGATCCGCAGATCCGTCGCTGCCGGGGCCGCCTGCGCCGTGGTCTGTGTTCCTGTCACCGACCATCTGGCATCGATCAGAGACGGCGTCATACTTTCGGCGTCAAGCGTATCGACGGTGATGCTGGCATCGACACCGTTTTTCGTGATGAACTGGTATGTGACATCGGTATAGTAGCTCTCGCTGATCACCTGCCCTCCGAAAGAGAGCTTCGTCGAGGAGCGAAGCCACTGTCGCTCCACCAGGCAGGGGAAATCTCCCAGAGGTGTGCGAAGCGTTCCCTCGGCGATCACCTCGACGTCGGTTTCCTCCACGCGCTCCATTCCCTCGAACGGAGCCATGATGTCACTCTTCCAGGTCCACGACGTGCCCTTCCGGTATGGGAACATCATCGACGGGCGCTCAGGCTGATACTTGAGAATGTAATCTCCGCCCTCCATTTCACCGGCAAAACCGAGCAGATACATCCCATCGTCATCGAGACGAAGGTAGGTAAAACCTTCCAACGCACCGTCACTGACGATCTGGGCGTGCGTCGCCGCGGGGAATTCATGGGGATACGTGGTCAGAGAGGGATCGAGGTATGAGACGGAAAAACTCTCCGCGGTTGTTTCGAAAACGGTCATGTCATAGACGGGACCGGTAAGATCGAAGGTCATCCCTTCGGCATTGGTCGCTGAATGGCCGGTGCCTTCCGTTTCGGCGATCCTGCTTTCAACATCCGCTCTCGTGATAGTCAGCTGTGCGGAAGCGGAGACCGCCATCAGCATTACAAGAACAGTAGCTGCAATCCTCATCTTGCACTCCTCTCTGGACAATTGTGGATGTACCCGTTTTGTATGGAATGAATATACAGAATATTCCGCCAATTTCACGGCGCCCGGCACGGCTTCCTGCCCCGTTGCAGTTTGCTTTTGCCTGCCCTCCTCCGTAGGTTTGTAGATATTCTGGATTTGCGCAACCCCTCCTTTTTGACCACCGGAAACCCGCATGAATACCGGATCTGACTTCTTCAATATTGACAGCCTCCTGACCGAAGACGAGCTGATGGTGCGCGACACCATGCGGAGCTTCGTCGACCGCGAGGTCCTGCCCGTGATCGAGGAGGCCAACCGCGAGAATCGTTTCCCGATGGACCTCCCTAAGAAGATGGCGGAACTCGGCGTGTTCGGTCCCACCCTGCCCGGCGAATACGGCGGCGGGGATGCGAACTATGTCATATACGGACTCATGATGCAGGAACTCGAGCGCGGCGACAGCGGCATCCGCAGCTTCGCGAGCGTGCAGACCTCACTGGTCATGTATCCCATTTTCCGCTATGGCACGGAGGAACAGAAGCGCCGCTGGCTTCCCGCCCTCGCCTCCGCGGAGAGCATCGGCTGCTTCGGGCTGACCGAACCCGATCACGGATCCGATCCCGGCGGCATGGTCACGCGCGCCGTGCGCGACGGCGACTCGTTCGTGCTCAACGGCGCGAAGATGTGGATCACCAACGGCACCATCGCCGACGTGGCCGTGGTCTGGGCGAAGCTCGACGGCGAGGTGCGCGGTTTTCTGGTGGAAAAGGGCACTCCCGGATTCACCGCCCCCGAGATGAAAGGCAAACACTCGCTACGGGCGTCCGTGACATCGGAGCTTGTATTCCAGGACTGCCGCATCCCCGCGGAAAACATATTGCCCGGGGCGAAGGGACTCAAGGCGCCGCTTTCCTGCCTGACACAGGCCCGATACGGGATTTCGTGGGGTGCCATCGGGGCCGCGACCGCCTGTTACGAAACCGCGCTCGACTATGCGAAAACGCGCACACAGTTCGACCGGCCTATCGCCTCCTTCCAGCTCGTGCAGCAGAAGCTGACCTTCATGGAAACCGAGATCACAAAGGCGCGACTGCTGTCGCTGCATCTCGGGCGCCTGCAGGACCAGCAGAAGGCGACATTCTACCATGTCTCCATGGCCAAGCGCAACAACGTGGACATCGCGCTGCAGATCGCGCGCATGGCCCGCGACGTGCTCGGCGCCAACGGCATTCTCGACGAATACCCCGTCATGCGCCACATGAACAACCTCGAAAGCGTGCGGACATACGAAGGCACGCATGACATTCATACACTGATCATCGGACAGGCGATCACCGGCATCGCCGCGTACACATAGTCCACCACTTTCCGGGAAACAGCCATGCCTCAGAAGCGCATCCGTATCGGTCTCACGTTCGACGACGTTCTTCTCGTGCCCCGTAAATCCTCGGTTCTCCCGCGCGAGGCGAACGTGCAGTCGCGTCTGACACGCAACATCACGCTCAATGTACCGCTGCTCAGCGCCGCCATGGATACGGTGACGGAATCCGAAATGGCCATCGCGCTCGCCCGCGAAGGCGGAATCGGCATCATCCACAAGAACATGTCCGTTGCCAAGCAGGCCGAGGAGGTGGACAAGGTCAAGCGCTCGGAGAGCGGCATGATCGTCAATCCCATCACCCTTCAGCCCGACAAAACGGTGGCCGACGCCCATGAGCTGATGGAGCGATACAGCATCTCGGGCATCCCCATCGTGGACGACGACGAGAAACTCATCGGCATCCTGACAAACCGCGATCTGCGTTTCGAGCCGAACAAATCGATGTTGGTGTACGACATCATGACGCGCGAAAAACTCGTCACCGCCCCGCTCGGCACGACGCTCGAGGAGGCGGAGTCGATTCTGCAGGAGCACCGCATTGAGAAGCTGCCGGTCGTCGATAAGAAGGGCCGGCTGCGGGGACTGCTGACCTTCAAGGACATCATGAAGAAAAAGCATCATCCGTATGCCTGCAAGGACAAGCTCGGGCGCCTGCGCGTCGGTGCCGCGGTGGGAATCACCGCCGACACGATGGACCGCGTCAAGGCGCTGGTGGATGCACATGTGGATGTTGTGGTCGTGGATACCGCGCACGGACATTCGAACGGCGTCATCCAGATGGTGCGCAAGATCAAGAAGCAATTCCCGAAACTCGACGTGATCGCCGGGAATGTCGCCACCGTGCGTGCGACACAGGACCTCATCAAGGCAGGCGCGGATGCGGTGAAGGTGGGGATCGGTCCGGGCAGCATCTGCACGACGCGCGTCGTCACCGGCGTCGGCGTGCCGCAGGTCACGGCCATCATCGACTGCGCCGCGGCTGCCGCGGAGCACGGCGTTCCTATCATTGCCGACGGCGGCGTCAAACAGACCGGCGACGTGCCCAAGGCGCTTGCGGCCGGCGCTGCCTCGGTCATGCTCGGCAGCATGTTCGCCGGTCTCGAGGAAAGTCCAGGCGAAAAAATCCTCTATGAAGGACGCCGGTACAAGGTCTACCGCGGCATGGGCTCAATCAGCGCCATGAAGGAAGGCAGCAAGGACCGGTATTTCCAGGATGTCGAGGAAGACATCAAAAAACTCGTGCCGGAAGGCATCGAAGGCATGGTGCCGTACCGCGGTAAGCTTGAGGAAATGGTGTACCAGCTTCTCGGCGGACTCCGCGCTGCCATGGGCTACTGCGGCGTCGCTACTCTGGAGGACCTGCGCACCAGAACCGAATTCATTCAGGTGACCTCTGCGGGGCTCAAGGAAAGCCATCCGCATGACGTGTTCATCACGAAGGAAGCACCGAATTATCAGGCGGGCACCGCCTGAAACGGCAAATTATCCACACGATACGCGTTTTGCTAGAGGCCACTTCGGGATAAAAACAGTCCCAATTCATGCTGTTTTGGCCTGTTTTTGCTGTTTCCACACAGTTATCCACAGTTTTCCCTCACTTATCCACACCCCTGTGCGTACAACGAGTCCACGGCGGTTGCCAGATGCAGACGATGCGGAGCGACGCAGACAGGTCGCGATGCGGGTGCTGCAGCGACACCTCTCCGAAGGTGTCTGCGACGCGTTGCTGGTGACACATCTGCCGCATGTGCGGTATCTCAGCGGGTTCACCGGTTCGAACGGCTGGCTGCTCGTGCGGAAACGCTCTGCCGTGCTGCTCACCGATCCGCGCTACCGCGAGCAGGCGGAAGAGGAAGTGGCCGGCGCGCGCGTGCATATTGTGGCCGGTCGCACGATGACCGCGGCGCTGGCCGAGGGGCTTCTGCGGCGCGTACGCGAACTGGGCGTGGAGGCGGCACATCTCGATTACATCACCTTCACCAATCTGCGCAAGACACTCGATCCCGTGCGGCTCGTGCCGCTGCATGACGCCGTCGAGGAGCAGCGAAGTGTGAAATTCCCCGACGAAATTTCATTCATCCAGCGTGCCGTGCGCATCAGCGAACGGGTGTGGGAGGAAGTGCTGCCTCTCCTGCGTCCGGGCGTACGGGAGTTCGAGATCGCCGCGGAGATTACCTACCGGCAGCGGCTGCACGGAGCGGACGGCGATGCCTTTCCTCCCATCGTCCTCTTCGGCGCCCGCAGCTCCCTGATTCACGGACAGCCTTCCGCCACGCGGCTGCGCGCGGGCCAGCCGGTACTGATGGATTTCGGCTGCCGGGTAAACGGCTACGTCAGCGACATCACGCGCACGGTATTTCTCGGCTACGCATCGCGACGGATGCGAGCCATCTACCGCATCGTCCGGGACGCGCAGGAACTCGGACGCAGCGAAATGCGCGAAGGGCTTCCGGCTGATGCGCTCGACCGTATCGTCCGCTCATACATCGCGGAGCAGGGCTTCGGAACATACTTCGAGCATGGGCTCGGTCACGGTATCGGACTGGAAGTGCACGAACAGCCGACACTCTCCTGGCGAAGCAGCGAGCCGCTTGAAGCAGGTAACACGGTCACCATCGAGCCCGGCATCTATCTCCCCGGCGTCGGTGGGGTACGCATCGAAGACGATATGCTCGTGACCGCCTCCGGCGCGGAGTCTCTCACCAGCCTGCCACGCGAACTGGTGGTGCTGTGATCATGCCCGACACGCGCAACATCCACCGAGTGCTCATCGTGGCGTACTACTTCCCGCCGCTGGGACTCAGCGGTGTGCAGCGCACGCTGAAATTCGTGAAATACCTCCCGCAGTTCGGCTGGGAGCCGGTCGTGCTGACCGTCGAAGACCGCGGATACTTCGCGAAGGATGACTCGCTGCTGAAGGAACTCGAGGGATTGCCGATCGAGGTCATCCGCACACCGTCGATGGATCCGCTGCATTTCTTCCGCCGAAAAAACGTCGTGCGCATGCCCTCGGGAAAATCGCTCGGTCTGCTCGGCAAACTCAGCCAGGCCGTGTTCATCCCTGACAACAAGGTCGGCTGGAAAAAGTACGCGGTGGATGCGGCCATGCGCGCCATGGAGCAGCACCCCGTCGATGCCATTTTCGCGACCGCGCCGCCGTATACGGATTTCCTCATCGGCGCCGAACTCAAGCGCCGCACGGGACTGCCGCTCGTCCTCGATTACAGGGATGCGTGGCTGGCCAATCCCCTGCACAGCTACATCACGCCGCTGCACCGTTCGATGCACCGGCATCTTGAACAGCGCGTCCTCCGCACGGCCGACCGCATCATCGCCATCAACCGTCCGATCAAGGAGCAGACACTCACCGCCTATCCTTTTCTCCGTCATCATGACGTACAGATCATTTCGCAGGGATTCGACCAGGCGGATTTCGAGGGTCTGCAGCGCAGGCGCCGCGACGATGGCGTCCTTCGCATCCTGCATGCCGGCACGTTCTACTATAATCGCACGCCGGCACATATGCTCCGCGCGCTCAGGGCCGTGTTCGATGCGCATCCCGCCCTGCGCGGCCGCATCGAGCTGCACCTGGCCGGGAGCCGGCGCGACGAAGACGTGCGACACGTGGAGTCGCTCGCGCTTGGCGATGCAGTGCACATGCATGGATACCTGCCGCATCGCGAGACCATTCAGCAACTGCTCGACGCCGACGTTCTCTGGCTCATGATCGGGCACGGCCGGGGCGAGGAGATGATGTCCACCGGCAAGCTGTACGAATACCTCGGCGCCTGCCGCACAATTTTCGCAACCGTTCCCGAGGGCGCGGCGCGGCAGGTGCTCGCAAAGTGCGGCGGGGCAGTATTCGCGCCGCCCGACGACGAAGACAGCATTGCGGAGCAGCTTGTCTCCTTGTATGAACTTCACAAAAATCATAGATTGCCTGCTCCGTCGTACGCATATGCGGAGCAATTCGAGCGGCGTGCGCTGAGCGGACAGCTCGCCACTCTGTTCGCCTCCCTTCTCGAGGCGGATCCGCACGGCGCCCGTATTCGCACCCGGGTTGCGGGGCGCGCTCCAGCGCATGATCACGATACTCCCACATCGTCTGATGCATCATGAACATCCTCGTTATCGGCAACGGCGGCCGTGAGCACGCCATCTGCTGGAAACTCAAGCACAGCAAGGACATCACCAATCTCTTCATCGCGCCGGGGAATGCCGGCACGGCATCACTCGGCCGCAACGTCGCGATCAAACCCACCGACATCCCCGCCCTCCTGGCGTTCGCCCGAAAGGAATCGATCGATCTCACCATCGTCGGGCCGGAAGCTCCGCTCGCGGAAGGCATTGTCGATACGTTCCGCGCCGAGGGACTGCGCATCTTCGGTCCCACCCGCTCCGCGGCGCAGCTTGAAACAAGCAAGGCCTTCGCGAAAGATTTCATGAAGCGGCATCATATTCCGACCGCGTCCTATGAGGTATTCCGCGCGGGTGAGGAAGAGCGTCTGGCGCAGCACCTGCGCGCCGCCTCCTATCCGCTGGTGCTGAAGGCCGACGGACTCGCGGGCGGCAAGGGCGTGCTCATCGTCGAAACCGAGAAGGAAGCGCTGCAGAATGCCACGGCCATGCTGCGCGGTGACGCGTTCGGTGAAGCCGGCGCAACGCTGGTAGTGGAGGAATTCCTCCGCGGCATCGAGGCGTCGGTATTCGCGCTGACCGACGGCACGCGCTTCGTGACGCTCGCTCCGGCGCAGGATCACAAGCGCATTCTCGATAATGATCTGGGCAAGAACACAGGCGGAATGGGGGCCTTTGCACCGACACCGCACATGCCGACGGAAATTCTCGCCGATGTGAAAATCCGCATCATCAAGCCGGTGCTCGACGGCATGCGCGCCGACGGCATCCCCTATACCGGCGTTCTGTATGTCGGTCTGATGCTCACCGAGGACGGACCCAAGGTCCTTGAATTCAACTGCCGCTTTGGCGATCCGGAAACACAGGTCGTGCTGCCCCTGATCGATTACGACCTCGCCGTGCTGCTGCGAGACATCGCCGACGGCACGCTGCAGCTCAGCCGTCTTCCGCTGCACGACGCAAACGCTGTCTGTGTGGTCATCGCTTCGAGCGGGTATCCCGGCTCCTACGACACCGGCAAAGTCATCTCCGGGCTCGACAGCATCGACGAGGAGAAGGAAGGCGTCCTCGTCTTCCATGCGGGCACGCGCCATGATGGCGACCGCATCCTTACTTCCGGCGGACGCGTGCTCGGCGTAACCGCGCTCGGGGAGGACCGGGACTTCGCCGCGAGCATCCGTCTCGCATACAACGCCGTCAGCCGCATCCGCTTCGATGGTGCCTATTACCGCACCGATATCGGGCGCAAGGCCCTCGACTGAATCGTGTACGCATCAATCACCATCCGCACACGCCATGAGCAGGACGCAGAAATCTCTCGCTGAAAAGTGGGGTATCATTCCCTGGCTGAAAATCCGCATCGACCGGGAGCCCGCTTTCCTCAAGGACCTTGTCGAGCCGCTGTGCGACGACAACAAGATCGTCCGGCAGGGCGTCTGCGACATCGCGTTCGTCGCGCCCACTTCCGCCGCCGAATGGAAGCAGAAAGCACGGCGCCTGAAACCCGCCATCGATCCCGACGGTGTCATCTGGGTCATTTATCCGCGGGAGCCATTCCGGGAGAAATACGATTTCGATGGCAGTCTCGAGGAAATGGTGGAGATCGTTCAGGATCTCGGTCTGCGCAACGGTCGCCGCGCCTCGGTCAACGACGAACTCAATTCCGTCTGCTTCCACCTCTGACGGTGGGATGTCCGCATGGCACGTATACTCACCGTCATCGGCACCCGTCCGCAGTACATCAAGTACGCTGCGATCGCCGCGGCAGGATCGCTGCCGTGGGAGGAGATCCTCGTGGATACGGGGCAGCATTATGACAGCGCGCTTTCTCGCGTGTTTCTCGAGGAATATGCGCTCCCCCGCCCGCGGCATACACTGGAGGCCGGTGACCTGAACGGCCTTCCCCGCCTTGCATCGCTGCTGCGCCAGCTGGATCCCCTCGTCGCCGAACACACGCCCGACGCGCTGCTCTGCTTCGGTGATACCGACAGCACGCTGGCAGCCGCGATCGCCGCCGTACAGCATGGCGTTCCCGTGCTCCACGTTGAGGCCGGTGAACGCAGCCGTGACCGTGACGGCAGGCGCATTCATCCCTCAACCGCGCCCGAGGAGGCCAACCGCATTACCACCGATCACCTCTCCTCCCTGCTGCTCTGCTCCACCGCCGGCGCGGCGGAGAACCTGGCGGGCGAGCAGGTCCAGGGCGACGTGCGCCTCTGCGGCGACATCCTGTTTGATCTTTTCCTGCAGGTCCGCGACCGCCTGCCCGCTCCGGCGCAGGTATTGCGTGGCAAGGCTGATGACATCGATCCCGCCGCACCATACGCACTGTGCACGGTGCACCGTGCCGTCAACACCGACGACACCGACCGTCTGCGCCTGCTGATCCAGACACTTGATTCACTGGATATCCCCGTCCTTCTCCCCCTGCATCCCCGTACACAGGCTCGCATGCGCGAAGCCGACATCCATCCCACGGACGGTGCGCTGCTGCTGCTGCCTCCACTCGGACATCGCGACACGCTCTCCCTTCTGCGCGACGCCCGTGTCGCGATCACCGACTCGGGCGGATTGACGCGCGAGGCGTTCTGGAGCGGCGTACCTTCGATCTGTCTCGACGACGCCACGGCCTGGCATGAGCTCTGCGGCATCGGCTGGTGCACGCTGACCGGCGTCAATCCCCGCCTCATCCATGCCGCACTGGCAGAATCTGCGCCGGCGATCCATCCCGACGGGCTCTTCGGCGACGGAAACGCCGCCTCCCGTGTCATCACCGCAATATCGGATTTCCTCAATCGCTGAGCCGTCCACGGTCACCCGTTGCCGGATGCGGGATGACGCAGGCACGATCTCTTCGCGGTCTTCGCAGCGGCACCGCCGGGCATCGCTCCGAGAAGAATCATGTTTCGGCGGGGGCATGCTTCGACGGGCTCCGCGTGACGAGGCTACCTCGCCGTCAGAGTGAACCGTCGCTGGGATATTCGCCGGCCAGGTGCCTGCGCATGAAATCAAAGATGCTGCCGAGCAGCGAAAGAGAGCCGATTACAATCACGGCGATGATCCACGGTTTCGAGGCATCATGCAGCGTGTAGCTGCCCCAGTACGCAACGTCCTGCCACGGCGAATCGAATCCGAGCCAGATCACGATGATCAGCAGCAGCAGGACAACGAGCGCATGCAGTGTCATCGCCAGCCAGCGTCCCCGGCGCGTCAGAGAGGTCAGCATCTGGAACTTGTAGAGAAAGATGAAGAAAACCAGGATTCCCACAATGCCGACGGATATCGCGACGAGACCGCGGATATCCTGATCTTCCGGCCAGAGCCGCAGCGCGCTCAGAACACAGAGCGCTGCGACGGTCAGGGGCAGCGTCAATGAAATGGCAAGCAGAAACGCACGGGAATAGAAGCGATTCCTGCGCTCCTGCAGGCGCTGCCGTTCATCTGCAGATACTGTCCGTTCATCCATCAGAAGATTTTCCGTTCGTTCTGACTCACATTCCGCTGCCGTTGTCCCGCCTGCGGGGCTCGTAGGTCTTCTCCGGATCCATCACCGAGACGTACGGACCGTCCCAGCTGCGGCTGAACTTGTCGCACAGTATGCCGACGTATGCACTCGAGGTCAGCATGATGCCGGCATTGCGTGATGCCAGGAAAGAGTCGCGCGACCAGTTGCCGGTACCGATCCAGGCCCTGTCGGTGTCGACAAGCAGATACTTGCAGTGCTCTACCCGCGCAAAGGTGATGAAACCGCTGCTATGCTCAGGGATGGAAGAAATCCTGACCGTTACGTTCGGTGTCTCCTGCAGGGCTTTGAGGTCCTGCTGCTGGTCCGGATTCAGGGACCAGTCGGAGACGAGCACATGCACCTGCACACCGCGCTCCGCCGCCGCACGCACTTCCGCCTCCAGCGGCGCATGGGTGCGATACGATAGCAGGGCAAGGCTGATGGAGTCCTGTGCACCGCGTATCAGTCGCTGCAGGGCCTCCTGATCCCAGATCAGTCCGTCCGGCAGCATATTGTGCGGACTGAACACCGGTGTGATCTCATGCCGTCCGAGTGAATCCTCGATGATGACCGGAAAGGCTTCGGTGAAGATGCCAACGGAAACGGCCGCCTCACCGATGTTGGCACCGCCGGCAAGCTCCCAGTCGAAATTGAACAACTGTGAAAATGCCGCAGCAACAGGCATGGAGCGGATACGTACGCCCAGTTCGTTGATATGCGTCAGCGCCCGCCAGTCCCAGTTCTGGCTGCCCACAAAGACCGTTCGGTCATCGACGATGAAATATTTCGCGTGATGCACGCCGCCGGAGATTCCGCTGACATCATAGATGCGCACATCCGCCCCCGGTGTCTCGCGGAGCCGAAGCAGGGTGGCGGGATAGATTTCTTCGAATTTTCTTTCCGCGAGAATGCGGACCTGCACGCCGCGCGCTCCGGCCTCGATGACGGCATCGATCATCGGCTCAAGCGCCTGGCCGGCACTGTCGGCAATGTAGAATTGCGCGATATCAAGTGTCCGTTTAGCACTGTTGATCATCTCGAGCCAGATGTCTTCCGTCCGGGGGATATCAGGGCTGTCGAGGTTCGTTTCCACGGGGATGCTCTCCACCAGCGTCATCGACGCAGGTGGAATCGCCTGTTGCTCCTCCCCGCCGCAGGCGGAGAAAAAAAGAGCGACAAGGAAAGACAGGAAAAGGTGCCGAAGATGCATTATTTCATCCAGATGGTTTTAATATTGACAAATTCCTTGATGCCGTAATGAGAAAGTTCGCGTCCGTAACCGGAGCGGCCGATCCCGCCGAACGGAAGGCGCGGATCGGATTTTACCAGTCCGTTGACGAACACGCTTCCCGCCTCGATGCGCGGGATGCATCGCTCCGCACGCGCACGGTCACGGGTCCACAGGCTGGCACCGAGACCGAACGCGGTGTCATTCGCGATATACAGCGCTTCCTCCTCGTCGCGCACGCGGATGACCGCTGCGGCGGGGCCGAAGGTTTCCTCTTCGTACATAGGCATGCCGGCGCGCACGCCGGCGACCACGGTCGCGGGATAAAACACCCCGGGCCGGTCGAGGCGCGCGCCACCCAGCAGCAGTTCAGCGCCCATATCGACCGAGCGCCGCACCTGCGCATCAAGTTCGCGCAGCAGGTCTTCGCGGGCCATGGGACCGATTTCCGTATCCTCTTCGAGGGGGTCGCCGACTTTCATACCGCGCAGTGCATCGAGGAAGCGTTCCAGGAAGCGGTCGGCGATCGCATCGTGAAGGATGAACCGTTTCGCGGCGATACAGCTCTGGCCGGTATTCAGCATGCGTGCCGTGGCTCCGGTCGAGGCCGCCGCATCGATGTCGGCGTCGTCGAGCACGATAAACGGATCGCTGCCACCCAGTTCAAGCACGGTTTTCTTCAGCCGCATCCCCGCGCGCTCCGCCACCTTGCCGCCCGCATGCTCCGAGCCCGTCAGCGTGGCTGCCACGACATCGGGATGATCAATCACGGCACTGACCGCGGAGGATGGGATAAGCAGCGTCTGAAAACAGCCGTTCGGGAAGCCCGCCTCGCGGAAAATCTCCTCGATCAGCAGCGCACAGCGCGGCACGTTGGATGCATGCTTCAGTAAAGCGGTGTTGCCGGCCATCAGCGCGGGCGCGGCGAAGCGGAACACCTGCCAGAACGGGAAATTCCACGGCATGACCGCCAGGACAACGCCGAGCGGATCGAAACGGACATAGCTTTCCGATGCATCCGATGGCATCGCCTCCCCTGCGAGGATGTCAGCTGCATGTTCGGCGTAATGCTCGCACACCCATGCACATTTTTCCGCCTCCGCGCGCGACTGCGTGATCGGCTTCCCCATCTCGAGCGTCATCGCGCGCGCATGGGTATCGACATTCTCACGCAGCGATGCGGCAGCGCGGCGCATCATCGCCGCACGTTCCTCCATCGATGTAACGCGCCAGGAACGAAACGTTTCTGCAGCTAGTCTGATCGCGTCCTCTGTCTGCGACTCCTCAAACGGTGAGAATTCCTCGAGTATATTGCCGGTGGCGGGATTCACGGATGTGAATGACATTGACGTCCTCATCAAGGATTGGGGAATTACGGATTGCAAGATGGGGAATAGACGGGAGAGTGGCAAATCAACTGCCGCGCGAGGGAACCGAGCTCCCTGTTGACGCATATAAATCAGTGTGTTCGTGCAGCATGCGGCGCATGCGTGTTTGTTGCAACTGGAGCACATAGTCTGTATTTTGGCCATGTTTCGTCTTTACTCAATATCCATCCCGATGCTCATGAAAACGCTCGCCTCCTCCCTCCTGCTTCTCGCTTTCATTCTCACCCCCCTCTCGCAGGCTTCCGCCCAGATCGCGTTCGGCATGGAATATTCGGTCGCTCCCGCGGACGCCTATGCGAAAGTGACGCTGCCCGCGACCGCGCTCGCCGACATGATCGCGGATTCTCCCGACGGCATCACGCGCAAGGATGTGTGCCTCGGAGAAACCCCGGAGGGCACCCTCAGCGGCTATCAGGCCGATTTCGACGGCGATGGACGCGAGGAAATGTGGATGCTCTACCATACGGGCCTGGAAGAGGGAGGCTGCAATGTCGCTCTGGTCATCTCACCCGCCGGTGGCGGGAAATACCAGCTCATGGACCTGATGAGCTTCCCCGGAAAGGACGCGATCATTCGACCCATTATCACGCTTGATGAAGGCGTGCAGATGTATCTGCAGAGTACGCAGCACTACGGCGACGACATGAAGCAGGTCAAGGGTTCGGTTCTGGCGTACACACAGACCGCGTTGATTGTACTGACCTCGTGGGTGGAGCGGGAAGGGATGCATGAAGACTCCTTCATCAACGAGGAAGTCGATGCCGTGTTCTCCGACATCAACTTCGACAACATCAAAGAACTGGTCGTCCGTTTCAGTGTGCATGAAACCGGCGGCGCTGCGCCGACGTCGAACAACATGGTCGACCAGTTCATCCTGACGCTGGATTACCTGCCGAACCACATGCGATACGGCGTCTATGATTCGGTGGGCTACGACAAGCTGCAGGAAGCTGAGACGATGGCGAAACTCGGCCGCACGAAACTGAACCGCGATGAGACGCGCATCGAGGGCATCATCGACATGCGTGAGGCTCTGCAGATCAATCCCTTCATGACCTGGGCACGCGTACGGCTCGGTGAATTTCTCCTGCATGATGGGAAATATGCCGACGCGGAACAGACGCTGCTTCTGGCCAAGACCTTCGATCCCGAGTACAACAAGACATACCGCATCCTCGGGAACACCTATCTCCGGCTTAACGATCTGCAGAAGGCGCTCGCGGCCTTTCAGCGCTACATCGAACTCGGTCCGGAATCCAATTACTACCGCAAGAAAGTCGAGCACAACATCAAGCAGATCACGATCCCGAAACGGCGCTAACAGCATTTCCACAGGAAGAAGGTGATCATCCGTGCCTGATTTCAACTTCGCCAAGGGAAGCGGTTCGCGGAAGCAAGGCGCATCAAGCGAACGCCGCAGTCTGCTGGATAAATATCCAGCCCGCGATCTTTCCCACCTGGAAGAGTCCTCCGAAGAATCCTCGAAACAGCAGGTCTCCAGTGCCGCAGCGGCGGATCGCTCCGCTGAGGCGGACACACCGGGACGCCCCGCGACGGAACACGCGGACGAAGCGGCAGATACGACTGAGCCCGGCGGTCAGGGAACAGCCGGGGATGGCGCAGGCGGCGAGGCATCAACCGATGACACAAAGCAAGCCTCCGCCGCTTCCAGTGCAGCCTCCGGTGGTCCTTCCAGCAAATGGCCGCTCATTGCACTTCTCGCCGTCGTGCTGTTTCTGGTCCTGATCGCCTTCATCTGGCACGTTGATCCCTGGCCTTCCCTTCGCGAAGGGATTGCAGGGCTGTTCCGCGCCGATGATGCCGGGGAGGTCACCGCGTCTCCGACAGCTGATGTGACGCCCCCCGCGGAGGAAGAGGCAGACATTCCGATGCGCTCCTGGGATTACTTCCTCCAGGTTTCTTCGTGGAAAGATCTTGGGAAGGCAGACCTCGACGCGGAGCGCTATCGCGCGCAGGGGCTCGATGTCATTGTGGAAAGTGAGTTCATCCCCTCCAAACGCGGCACGTTCTATCGTGTGCGGCTCGGACCATATGCCTCCGCCGAGGATGCACGGAGTGTCGGGGAGCAGTACGCGTCCATTCTGCCGGCCGGCGTGTTTCTCGACAGCACGCGACTGGACGATGACGAGTATGTGCAGTCGGATGAACAGCACACGGAGACCGCGACTGAGCAGCATCCCTCCCGGTCCCGCGGTGACAGGCGTGAAGCCATCCCTGGCGGATCGGAATTCGATCTGCTCGATCAGCCACTGAGCGGATGGGCGGTAAAAGTATCCTCGTTCAAGGAGAACGACATCGCCCGCTCGGAAGCGGAGCGGCTTCTTGCACAGGGATATCCGTCGTTTATCACTCGAAAGAATATCAGCGGCACGACGTGGTACCGTGTGCTCGTCGGTCCGTTCACCGAAAAGCACGATGCAGACCGCTACATGGAGCTGCTGAACGTAACCTACGGAAACGAAGCATATACAGTGAATCTCGCGACATATTAACGACGTCGGCTGCCGCATCCCCTGTGGCGGGCCCGTTGCCTCAAAACTAATGTTACCGAAAACCAATGACTTTTCCGTCTGGGATCGGTGAGAGGGCGATGGACGTGG